>Ga0209233_1000054_pt1 | contig 439669 bp, 388 predicted proteins | sample AraplaCL_Cvi_mCL_FD_184269 | JGI IMG/M metagenome (GOLD analysis project Ga0209233, IMG submission 184269) | Arabidopsis root microbial communities from the University of North Carolina, USA - plate scrape CL_Cvi_mCL (SPAdes) (version 2) | ecosystem: Host-associated > Plants > Roots >... | reverse complement strand
CAACACCACGTCAGACAACTGGGGCATCGGCAAGGATCTGGCGCTGCAGCTCGTTTCCGATATCGGCGGCGAAGGCAATATCATCGTCTTCAACGGCTTCTACGGCGTGACGCCCTGTGCCATCCGCTACGATCAGCTCGTCAATGTCGTCAAGTATTTCCCCAAGGTGAAGATCATCCAACCGGAACTCCGGGATGTCATTCCGAATACGGTTCAGGATGCCTTCGCGCAGATCACCGCGATCCTCAACAAGTATCCGGAAAAGGGTTCGATCAAGGCCATCTGGTCCGCCTGGGACATTCCCCAGCTCGGCGCCACGCAGGCACTCGCCGCCGCCGGCCGCACCGAAATCCGCACCTACGGTGTCGACGGCAGCCCGGAAGTGCTGCAGCTGGTGGCCGATCCAAACTCGCCCGCTGGCGCAGATGCCGCCCAGCAACCCGCGGAAATCGGCCGCACGGCCATTCGCAACGTCGCAAAGCTTCTGGCAGGTCAGACGCTGCCGCGCGAGACCTATGTGCCTGCGCTCCTCGCCAACAAGAGCAACGTCACCGACATCGTCAAGAAGCTCGGCATCGGTTGATGCGTGGACCGGCGATGCGGCTTCCGTCGCGTCGCCACATTGAATGCGAGGGCCTTTTGCAATGACGGCGAGCGAATTTCCACCAACGACTGAAAGCTCGGAGCACATCGTTCGCTTCGATGGCATCGTGAAGCGCTTTGGCGGCGCACAGGCGTTGGCTGGGGCCTCGCTCGCTGTGCGCCGCGGCACCGTGCATGGCCTTGTCGGGCAGAACGGGGCAGGCAAATCGACCTTGATCAAACTCCTAGCCGGTCTGCACAGGCCGGATGAAGGTCGCATTGAAATCGAGGGGCGCGAATACGATCGGCTGACACCGCATCTATGCGAAGAACTTGGTATCCATTTCATCCACCAGGACCGACTCCTCGTGCCGACCTTTACCGTGGGAGAGACCCTGTTTCTCGGCAGAGAGTTGCGCTTGGCGGGCACACCGTTCCTCGACCGAGGCTCGATGCAGCGACGGGCTGAAGAAATCCTCGCCAATTATTTTGGCGTGGATTTGCCGAGGAATGCTTTGATCAGCGAGCTCTCGACGGCCGAGCAGCAGATCGTCCAGATCACCCGGGCATTGCTGCATCATCCAAGGCTTCTTGTCTTCGACGAGCCGACCGCGGCCTTGGTGCGCCAGGAAGCGGATATTCTATTCCGTCTCATCCACCGCCTGCGCAGCGAAGGTGTAACCATCATCTATATCTCGCATTACCTCAATGAAATCGAGGCTTTGTGCGACGATGTTACAGTGTTGCGCAATGGCGCCGATGTCGCTTCGCTGCCTATGAGCGAGACCTCGGCAAACGGCATAGCAACGCTGATGGTCGAGCGGGATTTAGGCGAGATGTTCCCGAAGCGGCAGGTAGACCTCGGCGCCGAAATCTTAAAGGTTCGCAATCTCGCGGCAGCCAACCGCTTCCATGATGTCAGCTTCACACTGCGTCATGGCGAAATCCTCGGCATTACCGGGTTGCTCGGCTCCGGAGCAAAGGATCTCGTCCGAACCCTCTTCGGACTGCAGGCGGCGACGGGCGGCGAGATCGAGATTGACACGAAAGCCGTGAGGCCGCGAAGCCCGGGCGAGGCAGTCGATCATGAGTTGGCGCTGGTGCCGGAGGATCGCCGTGGGCATGGCGTCGGCCTGGATCTCAGTGTCCGAGAGAACATCACGCTATCGAGCCTTGCCCGTTATACGCGCTTCGGCTTTCTCGATCGCAAGCGCGAAGCAAGCGATACGGACGAGCTCATCAAGCGCCTGCAGATCAAGACGGCAGGAAGAGACGCTCTGGTCCGCACGCTGTCGGGCGGCAACCAGCAAAAGGTTGCGATCGCCAAATGGCTGAGCCGAAAGTCGGAAATCTATTTGCTGGATGAACCGACCGTCGGTGTCGATATCGGCTCCAAGGTGGAGATCTATTCGCTTATCGGCGAGCTTGCCGCTCGCGGTGCGGGTGTAATCGTGCTGTCATCGGACCTGCCTGAACTCGTCGGCATAACCGACCGAATTCTTGTGCTCTTCCGCGGTCGCCTGACCCGTGAATTCGTTTCTTCCCAAACCACAACGGACGAAGTCCTGTCAGCAGCGACTGGAGCCATAGAAGGATTGCGTCATGTCGGCTGAGGTCCAGCTTGCCTCCCTCCCCGAGATTAGCGGCACAAAAGCCCTACCTTCAAGCGGCAAGCTCGCCGCCGCAACCCTGCGCTTCGGCTCCCTGCTCGCCTTCCTATCGATCCTGGTGATCTTCTCGCTGATAGCACCTTACTTCCTGAGCGTCGGCAATATCGGCAATGTACTCGGCCAATCGGCCATCTCTGGCGTCCTTGCCATCGGCCTGACGATCGTGCTGATTGCTGGCGGCTCCAATGTAGTCACGGGTGGGATCGACCTGTCGCTGGCCGCCAATATGGGCCTTAGCGCAGCCGTCTACGCAACGCTGATCCAGCTGGGTTTCAGTGACCTGTCGGCGGCCGCAGGCGCGCTCGCTACAGGGTTGGCAATCGGCGTCGTCAACGCTCTGGCGATCGTGCTGGCAGGTATCGTACCCCTGCTAGCGACGCTTGCGGTGATGAACATCATCGCTGGCCTGGAGCTTGTCCTCACTCAGAATACCGTCCTGCCCGCCACGACAGATTTCCTGACGACGCTTTCCGCTTCGGACGCCTTCGGCATACCTGTTCTCGCTTATGTGCTGATCGGTTTTGCGGTCATCGCTGCGGCGATCGTCCAATATACCCCGCTGGGCCTGCGGCTCTACGCCGTCGGTGAATTTCCTGATGCTGCGCGGGCAGCAGGCCTTCCGTTGAAGAAACTGGTTGCGGGTGCTTTCGTCGCCAGCGGACTTTGCGGCGGGATCGCCGGCATCCTGTCGGTGTCCTATCTCAGCGGCAGCACGACCGGCTCAGGCGAGATGCTGCTTCCTGTGGTGGTGACGGCGCTGCTTGGTTCGGTCTTCTCACGCCGCCTGGTGCCGACGATCGGCGGAACGTTGATATCGACCCTGTTTGTCGGTTTCCTTATCAACGGTTTCCAGCTTTTGAACCTGCCGAGCACGCTCGTCAGCGGCGTTCAGGGCCTGCTCATCCTGGTCGTCGTTTCGGCCACCACTTTGCTGCGCAAACGGGAGATATGACATGTCCGTCGCCGTTTCAGGAAGGCCTCTTGCGGGCATTGCTCGCTATGGCCTCATTGTCGCGCTTGTTGCCGTCTTCTCACTCTTCTCAGTGGCTGCCCCAACATTCCTCAGCGCCGGTAATCTGCAGAGCATTCTCGTCAACAATTTCACGCTGCTCGCCATCGTTTCGATCGCCATGACCTTTGCCGTTGCGACGGGTGGCATTGATCTTTCCGTCGGCACCGCAGTCGATTTTGCAAGCTTTGCCTTCGTCTCGGGCATTCTGGCCGGCTTGTCCGTGCCGCTGGCGGCTTTGGCGGGCCTTGGCGCCGGGGCACTGGTCGGGACGTTCAATGCTATTTTGATCTCCGGTATCGGCGTGTCGCCATTCCTGGCAACGCTTGGGACGCTGTTCATCGGGCGCAGCATCCAACAACTGCTGACGGGCGGCGGCAATCCGGTCTATCTGCCGCCATCCGGCGTCCCCGAGGCATTTCGCTTCATCGGACATGGCACGATCGGCACTCTTCCCGTGCCGCTCCTGATCGCGGCGATCATCATCGTCGCCGCTGCTTTGCTCTTCGCCCGGATGCGCTTCGGGCGCGTGGTTCTCGCAATCGGCATCCAGCCGCGGACGGTGCGCTATTCGGGAATTGCGCTTCGAGCGCATGTCGCCGCTACCTTCGTTCTCGCCGGTATCATCGCCGCGTTTGCCGGGTTGATCCTGACAGCGACGGTGACGGTCTATATCCCCTCGTCCGGCAACGGCTTCATGCTGAATGCCATTGGCGCCACCTTCATCGGCACGACCTTTTCACCCCTTGGACGCCCGAACGTCGCAGGCACGGTGCTTGGAGTTCTGCTCTTGAGCATCGTCGCCAATGGCCTGCTGCTGACGGGCCTGAACTTCTACTGGCAGCAGGTCGGCACCGGATTGCTGATCTTCGCCGTGCTCGCCTTCAGCTTCGTCAACAAGAAAGCCGTCGGTGCCTAAGCGCCGGCTCATTGAAATCATGCAGGAACAATAGAGATGACCCGCGAAATCAGGCTCAACGCCTTCGACATGAACTGCGTCGGACACCAGTCACCGGGGCTTTGGCGTCATCCACGCGACAAATCCTGGACCTACAAGGACCTCGACTATTGGGTCCATCTGGCAAAGACGCTGGAGCGCGGCAAGTTCGACGGGTTGTTCATCGCCGATGTGCTTGGCGTCTATGACGTGTTGAACGGCAATGTCGACGCGGCGCTGCGCCATTCCGCACAGGTGCCGGTCAACGACCCGCTGCAGCTCATTCCGACCATGGCTTACGAGACGGAGCATCTCGGCTTCGGCCTGACCGCCTCGCTGTCCTTCGAGCACCCCTATACCTTTGCACGGCGCATCTCGACACTCGACCATCTGACCAAGGGTCGTGTCGGCTGGAACATCGTTACATCCTATTTGAACAGCGGCGCCCTCAACATCGGTCAAGCTGCCCAAACGCAACATGACGACCGCTACGGCCTGGCGGAGGAATATCTCGAAGTCTGCTACAAGCTCTGGGAAGGCAGCTGGGAAGACGATGCCGTCATCCGCGACCGCGAGAAGGGCATTTTCACCCGGCCGGAAAAGGTCCATCCCATCCGGCATTCCGGCAAGCATTTCACTGTTCCCGGCATTCACTTGAGCGAGCCGTCGCCGCAGCGGACACCGGTGCTATATCAGGCTGGCTCGTCCAGCCGCGGCAAGGATTTCGCCGGCGCCCATGCCGAATGCATCTTCGTGGCTGCGCCCTCAAAGGCGGTGCTGAAGCGCTATGTCGCCAATGTTCGCGAAGCCGCCGAACGCACCGGCCGCAATCCCCGCGAAATCCTTTCCTTCAACCTGCAGACCGTGATCCTCGGTGAGACCGATGCCGAAGCGCAGCGCAAGTTCAACGAATACCGGCAATACGTCTCCCTCGAAGGCGCTCAGACGCTGATCTCAGGCTGGACCGGCATCGACTTCGGGCAGTTTTCCCCGGATGAAGTCCTTCGCCATCGCTATACCAACGCCGTCCAGTCTGCCGTCGAGACCTTCACGACGATCGACCCGGACAAGCAGTGGACGGTGCGCGAGATGGCTGACTGGGTTGGTATCGGCGGCTTCGGCCCGGTCTTCGTCGGCTCGCCTCAGACGGTCGCCGACCTGATGCAGGAATGGATAGAGGATACCGATGTAGACGGCTTCAATCTTGCCTATGCCGTCACGCCCGAAAGCTTCGAGGATGCCGTCGACCTTCTGGTTCCCGAACTGCAAAAGCGCGGCGTCTACAAGACAGACTATAGCGCGGGGACGCTACGCGAAAAGCTCGGCGGCAGCGGCCCACGGCTCGCCGCGCCGCATCCGGCGGCCGGCTATCGCAATCTTCGCGATGTCGTCGCGCAGGCATCCTGACCAGGACCATCCAGACCCGACGGCGGCTTTCAGAACTCAGGCAAAGGGCTCTGAAAGCATTGCGTCAAGATCGGCTTTTGCCTCGTCCGAAAGATAGGGCCGCAACAGGCCCGAGACCTGGCTCAGTCCCCAATGGACGTGTTGCGGGCCGAGTTCGTGAACACCCTCCTGCAGGCCGAGATAGACAGCCCAATAGGTCGAGACGATCCACATATTCGTCAATAGCGGCTTGCGGTCCTCGGCAGCGACGCTGATCAAACCTGCATCTTCCATTCGCTGAAAAATGACGTCGACGGATAGGCGCATGCCGTCACTGACCATCAGGATCGGCGCTCTCAACGCCGGCGCTGTCGCCAGCAGGCCCGGAATGTCGCGAAACAGGAAGCGATGGGTCCAGACGAGCGAAAACCATTTGCGCAGAAAGCCGGCATAGGCTTTTGAATCCGCCCCCTGAACGGCATCGGCCTCCTTGACCAACATCAACGCATCGGCTTCGAAGCGGGCAAACAGCGCCAAAACGAGGGATTCCTTCGTGCGAAAGTGGTAGTAGAGATTGCCCTGATTTATGTGAACGGCCTTAGCGATCTCGGCAGTCGTGACCGCCTCCGGCCCTTTCTGATTGAAGAGCGCCAATGTCGCAACGAGGATCCGTTCGCGTGTACCGAGCCGTACCACCGGGCCTGGTCCCCTACCTTTATTTTCCGCCACGCTCATTGCCCCTTGAAGCTCCAAAGCGTTCATCTTATCTTTTTAAGGTAAACACCTTAATCCTGATCTACAGGCATTTGTGCGGTTGAACAAGGAGACCGAAGGATGAATGCAAGCGTCGATATTGCAGGTGTGTCGCCAGGCGCATTTCCGCTCACGCAGCGCTCGATGCCACGCGTGCTTCTTTCTCTGATCCGCAACCCTCTTGATGCGTTGCCGCCCCAGATCTTCGAAGAGCCTTTCGTCTTCACGCAAATGGCGGGGAAGTCCCGGCTCTACCTCGCCGATCCCGAGCTGATCTATCAGGCACTCGTCCGCAATTCCGACGCGCTCGGCAAGGGCGAAGATGTGCGACGTCTGCTCGGTCCCGCACTTGGCGAGGGCATCCTGACTTCGGACGGCGCGCATTGGAAATGGCAGCGCCAATCGGTCGCCGGTGCCTTTCGCCACGAAAAGCTGCTTGAGCTTCAACCTGCCATGATTGCGGCTGCAGAGCATCGGCGCGATCTTTGGCTCGCGCACAAAGGCAAACCCCTCGACCTCTGCCAGGAAATGATGCGCACTACTTTCGACATCATCGTCGAGACGATGATGTCCGGCGGCGATGGTATCGATGTCGACAGGGTCGAACGCAACATCACCAACTATCTCAAGCCAACCGGCTGGAAATTCGCGCTTGGACTGGTCGGCGCGCCCGGCTGGATGCCGCATCCCGGCAAGGAAAAAGCAAAAGCCGCCGTCATCTTCCTGCGCGAAACCCTTGCCAAGGTGATTGCCGAACGGAGACGCAGCGGCATCGAACGACACGACCTTGTTTCAATGCTGCTTGAGGCGGCCGATCCGGAAACCGGCCGTATGATGACCGATGAAGAGATCATCGACAATCTGATGACCTTCATCACCGCCGGGCACGAGACGACCGCGCTCGGTCTTGCCTGGACACTTCATCTTCTCGCTCGCCACCCCGACTGCCAGGCCAGGCTCTTCGACGAAATCGCCGCGGTGACGGAAGGTGGCCCTCTTCTCGCAGAGCATGTCGGCAAGCTCACCTATGCGAAGCAGGTTTTCTCCGAATCCATGAGGCTTTATCCGCCGGCCCCGATCATCTCGCGTACGGCGGTGCGCGAATTCACGCTCGGTGCCTATACGATCCCAGCGGATACGATCCTCTACATTCCGATCTACGCCGTGCATCGCCACGCCGCGATATGGGAGGATCCGCTGGTCTTCGACCCTGATCGCTTTGAGCCGGAGACGGCGAGAAACCGCCATCGCTTCGCCTTCATGCCCTTCGGCGCAGGACCGCGCGTGTGCATCGGCAACGGCTTTGCCATGATGGAAGCCGTTGCGATCCTTGCCGTGCTGCTTCAGAAGTTTCGGGTGACCGGCGCGGGCGAACCCTCGCCCAAGCCGGTCATGAAGGTGACATTGCGGCCAATGCATCCCTTGCCGATCAATCTCATAGAGCGATAGGCGAAACGACGCCTTGTCTCAGCCGCCCCAGGTCTGCTGCAGGACGCGGACCCAATTTTCATGGGCGATTTTTGCGATCGCCTGATCGTCGAAACCATGCGCGCGCAGGGCGTCGATCAGCTTCGGCAGGCCAGCGGCATCGCCGAGCGCCTGCGGAATGGTCGTGCCGTCGAAATCGGATCCGAGGGCGACATGATCGATGCCGATCCGCTCGGCGATGTAAGCAACGTGTCGGACGAGGACCTCGAGCGGCGTGTCGGCGTTCTTCACGCCGTCATCGCGTAGGAACAGCACGCCGAAATTGATACCGACTAGGCCGTTCGACTCGCCGATCGCATCGAGCTGCTTGTCTGTCAGATTGCGGCTGTGCGGGCAGAGCGTATGAGCGTTGGAATGCGAGGCGACGAGCGGCGCATTCGAAAGCTTCGCAATCTCCCAGAAGCCCTTCTCGTTCATATGCGAGAGATCGATCATAATCTTCAGCTCGGTGCAGGCGCGGATCAGATCCTTGCCGGCATCGGTCAGGCCGGCACCGATATCGGGCGTCGAATTGAAGCGGAAGGGCACACCATGGGCAAAAACATTCGACCGGCTCCATACCGGACCGAGCGATCGCAGCCCGGCCTGATGAAGAACGTAGAGCGCATCGAGATCGGCACCGATCGCTTCCACGCCTTCGATGTGGAAAACTGCGGCAAACCGACCTTCGGCAATCGAGCTGCGAATGTCCGCAGCGGAGCGGCAAACCTTCACCCCGCCATCCGACTGGGCTTCGATGTCGAAAAGAAGCCGGGCCATCGCCAGCGTCTCGTTCAATGCATCGGGTTGCGCGGGAGTGACAAAGTCGACGTTTTCGGGGCGCGGCTGGTCCGGGGACGGGATGAAAATCGCGCAGAGCCCACCGGCCAGGCCGCCACGACGCGCACGTGGCAGATCGATGTGCCCCGCATCCTCGCCCTGCAGGAAGGCATTGACGGAATTCGAACTGCTGCGGCGCAACCGCAGCAACACGTCATTATGGCCATCGAAGACGGGGACGAGCGAAGATTGGGTCATGTTCCATTCCAAAAATTGTCGTTGATACATGCGTAGGCAAGCTTGCAGGGCCGAGCAAATGCAAACCGCGCATAGGCTCTGCGAAAAACGGAATTAGGCGCTCGCAATAGGCGCTGTTAAAGAACCGGGCGAAAATACGATAGCGGCCGAGCCGTGCCAAGCCTTGTCTGCTTGCCACCGAGCCTTTGCCGCAAGAGTGAAAGGGGATTTCGCATGGTTTCCAGACGCCAGTTTCTCATCGGCAGCGGTACGCTGCCCTTCCTGTCCTATCTCGATCTTGCAGAATCGGCATTTGCCGCAACGCCGAAAGACGTGCTTGTCGTTGCCCAGCAACTCGACAACATGACGAGCCTCGATCCACATGAAAGCTTCGAAGCCGTTGGCGGCGAAGTCATCAGCAACATGTATCAGAAGCTGGTCCGCCCCAACACCGATGATCCCTCCAAGGTCGATCCGGTGCTGGCCGCATCTTGGGCTACCGATGCCGACAGCAAGGTCTTCACCTTCAAGCTTGCCAAGGCAAGCTTCGCAAGCGGCTCTCCCGTCACGACCGAAGACGTCGCCTTCTCGCTGCACCGCGCGATCAAGATGAACAAGGGCGCCGCGTTCATCATCAATCAGTTCGGCTTCACCGCCGAGAATGTGGAAAGCCGCATCGTCGCAACCGATGCCGACACGCTGACGCTGACGACCGAAAAGCCGACCGCGATCGCCTTCCTGCTCTACTGCCTCTCGGCCAATATCGCCGCGGTGGTCGAAAAGAAGGTCGCGCTCGCCAATGAAGTGAACGGCGACATGGGCAATGCCTGGCTGCAGAAGAACAGCGCCGGCTCCGGCAGCTTCCAGCTTCAGTCCTGGAAGGCGAGCGAAGCGATATCGCTGACGGTCAATCCGCACGGCCCCTACAAGGGCAATCTGAAGCGCGTCATCCTGCGCCACGTCACCGATCCGGCTTCGCAGCTCCTGATGCTGAAGAAGGGCGATGTCGATATCGCCCGTGATCTGACCTCGGAGCAGCTGCGCACCATCCAGAACGACCCAGACTTCACACTGGTCAGAAAGAGCATCGCCGGACTGGTGGTGATCTCGCTCAATCAGGGTGTCGCCAATCTGGCCAAGCCGCAGGTCTGGCAGGCGGTAAAGTGGGCGCTCGACTACAAGGGCATGCATGAGAACATCGTGCCGTTGACCCACACGATCCACCAGAGCTTCGAGCCGGAAGGTTTCCCTTCGGCAATCAGCGACACGCCCTTCCAGAAGGATGTTGCGAAGGCGAAGGCTCTGATGGCCGAAGCCGGGCTTGCCGACGGGTTCGACGTGATCATGGATCACTATGCCGCCCAGCCCTATCCCGACCTCGCTCAGGCCATTCAGGCAAACCTCGCCGAAATCGGTATCCGCGTGAAGCTGCAGTCCGCCGAAAACCGGCAGGTGCTGACCAAGATGCGCGCGCGCCAGCACGAGATGGCCCTTACCGTATGGGGCACGGATTACTTCGATCCGAACTCCAACGGCGAAGTCTTCACCATCAACAAGGACAATTCCGACGACGCCAAGAGCAAGCCGTTCCTGTGGCGCTCGCGCTACAAGAACGACGACTTCGCCGCAAAGGCCGAAGCCGCGCGCGACGAGAAGGATCCGGCCAAGCGTATCGCTCTCTATGAAGAGCTGCAGCGCGAGCACATGCAGAACAGCCCCTTCGCCTTCATGTTCCAGACGGTGAAGACTGCGGCTTGCCGCAAGGCCGTGTCCGGCTTCCGGCTTGGCGCTCTTTCGGAAGCCAATTCCTATCAGGAGACCAACAAGGCTTGACCCGTCGGATCAAATCTTTCTCTGCCATTCTGAGCAGCGTCATCCTGACGCTGCTCGGATTGTCGATCGTCACATTCCTCATCGGCCGCGTCATGCCGGTCGATCCGGTCATTGCCGCGGTTGGCGACAATGCGCCCGAGGCCGTGGTCACGCGCGTGCGGGCGGAAATGGGCCTCGACCAGCCTCTTCCCATTCAGTTCCTGCATTATCTAAACCAGCTTCTGCATGGCGATCTCGGCATGTCCGTTCTGACGAAGAATCCGGTATCGCAGGACATTGCCCGCTTCTTTCCCGCGACATTCGAGCTTGCGACCGCAGCCCTTATCCTTGCCGCCATCATCGGCATTCCGCTCGGCGTCTGGGCTGCCGTCAGGCAGGGAACGATCACGGATCAGGCGATCCGCGTCGTCTGTCTGGCCGGCCATTCCATACCAGTCTTCATGCTGTCCCTCATTTCGCTGCTGGTCTTCTATTCGGCGCTCGGCATCGCGCCAGGCCCGGGACGGCAGGATATCATCTATGACGGCATGATTACGCCGGTCACAGGTCTGCTGTCCGTCGACACGCTGCTTGCCGGCGACCTTGGTGCCTTCTGGGATGCACTCGCTCACATGGCGCAACCCGTCTGCATCCTCGCCTATTTCAGCATGGCCTATATCGCCCGCATGACGCGCGCCTTCATGATCGACGCCCTGAAGGGCGAATTCGTCATCACCGCGCGTGCCAAGGGCCTGTCCCTCAGCCGCGTCATCTGGGGGCATGCCTTCCCGACGGTTGCCGTGCAGCTGGTAACGGTGCTGGCGCTGACCTATGCAGGGCTGCTCGAAGGCGCCGTCGTCACCGAAACGGTCTTTTCATGGCCCGGCATCGGCCAGTATCTGACCAACTCGCTCATGAACGGCGACATGAACCCGGTCATCGGCACCACGCTCCTGATCGGCATCATTTATGTGGGGTTGAACCTCGTCGCCGATCTCTTCTATCGCCTGCTGGATCCGAGGGTGCGATGATGCTTGCAACTTTTCGCAATTGGGCTCTCGACGAGTCCCCCGCTTCCAGACGTCAGGCCGCCTGGGGCGATCGCTATCGCATCTGGCTCGGTTTGAAGGGCAATGCCCTTGGGATGATCGGTCTTTCGATCATCGCGCTGTTCATCCTGCTTGCGCTTTTCGCGCCCTGGCTTGCAACCCATGATCCGGCGACGCAGGATCTGGCGAACCGTCTTGCGCGTCCAAGCGCTGCCCACTGGCTCGGCACCGACGAGCTCGGCCGCGACATCTATTCTCGCCTGCTCTATGGCGGTCGCGTGACCCTCGGCATGGTCATTGCCGTCGTCGTGCTCGTGGCACCGATCGGCCTCGCTATCGGCTGCATCGCCGGCTATTTCGGCGGCATGGTCGACACGGCGTTGATGCGCCTGACCGACATCTTCCTCGCCTTTCCCCGTCTCGTGCTGGCGCTCGCCTTCGTGGCCGCGTTGAAGCCTGGCGTCGAAAGCGCCGTGCTTGCAATCGCACTCACCGCTTGGCCTCCTTATGCCCGGCTGGCGCGCGCTGAAACGATGACCGTACGCGGCGCCGATTTCATCGCCGCCTATCGACTGACGGGCGCTTCGTCCTGGCGCATCATCATGCGGCATATCGCGCCGCTCTGCTTGCCGAGCCTCATCGTTCGCGTGACGCTCGACATGAGCTCCATCATCATCACCGCAGCAAGCCTCGGCTTCCTCGGCATGGGTGCGCAGCCGCCTTCGCCGGAATGGGGCGCGATGATCGCAACGGCCAAGCGCTTCATCTTCGAGCAATGGTGGGTTGCAACGATCCCCGGCGTCGCCATCTTCCTCGTCTCGCTCGCCTTCAACTTCCTGGGCGATGCGCTGCGCGACGTGCTCGATCCGAAGGGGAACTGATCCATGCTGGTCGAGATCGAAAATCTGCGCATCGGCTTCAAGACGCGCACCGGCTTTGCTCCTGCGGTCAAGGGCGTGTCTCTGCGCCTTGGCGCCGAGAAGCTCGGAATCGTCGGCGAAAGCGGCTCCGGCAAGAGCCTTACCGCGCGCGCATTGATGAAGCTTTTGCCAAGGCAAACCCGCATCGAAGCCGACAAGCTCGCCTTCGACGGCATCGACATCGTGTCCGCTAGCGAAAAGCAGATGCGCACCATCCGCGGCAAGCGGGCAGGTTTCATTCTGCAGGATCCGAAATACTCCCTGAACCCCGTCAAGACCATCGGCAATCAGGTTGCCGAGGCATGGCGGACCCATAAGGGCGGAAGCCGCCGCGAGGCTGCAGAAGCTGCAGCCAATCTGCTCGAGCAGGTCAAGATCCGCAATCCGAAGGCTGTCGCCGCCTCCTATCCGCATGAAGTCTCAGGCGGTATGGGTCAACGCGTGATGATCGCCATGATGTTGGCGCCGGACCCCGAACTGCTCATCGCGGACGAACCGACAAGCGCGCTCGATGCGACCGTGCAAGCCGAAATCCTGCGGCTGATCGAGGAGCTCGTCTCGCAGCGCTCCATGGGGCTGCTGCTCATCAGCCATGACCTGCCGCTCGTCTCGCATTTCTGCGACCGCGTTGCAGTCATGTATTCCGGGCGCGTGATGGAGGAGATCAAGGCTTCCGAGCTGCTTTCCGCCGCTCACCCCTACACGCGCGGCCTGCTGAATTGCATTCCTTCGCTTACGCATCCGAAGGAACGGCTGCCCATTCTCGAGCGTGACCCGGAGTGGCTGAAATGACGATAGAGATCGATAATCTGCGGATCCGCTTCGGTGAACGCGAAGTCGTCAAGGGCGTCTCCTTCCAGGTAGAGGAAGGCGGCAGCTTCGGCATCGTCGGCGAATCCGGCTCGGGCAAATCCACCGTGCTGCGCGCCATGGCCGGCCTGAATACGAGCTGGGCGGGGCGCATCGCCTTCAACGGAGAAGCCGCACCACAGCACCGCACACCGGATTTCTTCCGCAAGGTGCAGATGGTCTTCCAGGATCCTTACGGTTCGCTGCATCCGCGCCAGACCATTGACCGCATCCTGAGCGAGCTGCCGCTCGTTCACCGCATGGGCGACATCGATCGGCGCATCGCGTCAGCGCTCTCCGATGTCGCCCTGCCCCAAAGTGCCCGCTTCCGCTATCCGCACCAGCTCTCGGGCGGCCAGCGGCAGCGTGTCGCCATCGCCCGTGCGTTGATCGCAGAGCCGAAAATCCTGCTGCTCGACGAGCCGACGAGCGCGCTCGACGTTTCCGTCCAGGCCGAGATCCTCAACCTGCTGTCCGATCTTCGCGCTGAGCGAAAGCTCACTTATGTGATGGTCAGCCACAATCTCGGCGTGATCGCTCATCTCTGCACGCGGGTCGGCGTCATGATCGATGGCCAGATGGTTGAGCAGCTTACGTCCGACGATCTGCGGCACGGCAACGTAACCCACCCTCATACACGGGAACTGCGCCGCCTGAGCGTCGAGTTTGAAGAAGCGGAACCGACCAACTGCATGACTCCTTAAATCGAAATCGATCTAAGGAGTTATGCAGAAATTTTGAAGTGCTACAGCGACTTTTGCGCGTCAGGTATGGCGCGCAAAAGTCGCTGTAGTCCGCAATTACGAGGCATGCATGTCTGAAACGGTAAACTGGAAAGCGGCGCAGAAATGCGCTGCTCAATTCGTGCAGAGCTGGAGAGATGGTGAGCCGGGCGGCGCTGTCATCGGCTTCGATGAAAATGGTGTCCGCTTTGCCGAAGCCGGCGGCGTCGAAAGCCTCTCGACGCTGGCGCCTTTCACCGCAGCAAGCGTGGTTCGCTACGCCTCGGTGACGAAACACGCCTTCTGCGCCCTGGTGCTCGCGCATTCCGACAAGATCGGTCTCGACGACCCTCTAGGCAAGCATCTGCCCGAACTGCAGGCGCCTCTTCGCGATGTGACCGTCGGCCGGGCTCTCGACATGAGCGGCGGCTTGCCCGATACACGCGAATGCCTGTCGCTGCTCGGACTGTCTGTCTATACAGAGACAAAAGCTGGCCCGTTGCTCGATTTCCTCGCACGCCAGACGCGATTGAACTATGAGGCCGGCAGCGAGATTTCCTACTCCAACACGGGTTATCGCCTCGTAGAAGCGGCACTCGAACGACAGGGCGTATTCTTCCGCGATTACGTTCGTGAGGTCGGCGCGCAGACCGGCGCAGTACTCGATGCACCCGATGTCTGGAACGATCCGGTCATTGGCCTGGTTCCCGGCTATTGGCTAGACGGAGAGCGCTGGCAGCTTTCCGCCGCCGGCCTGCATATCTCCGCCTCCGGCAGCATGACAGGCAGCGGCGAGAGCCTTGCGAAATGGCTGATCGGCCTCCTCGGTGACAAGGGATCACTCGAAGGAGTCCTGGAGCAATTGTCAGCTGCGCGGCCGCTTGCCGACGGCCGCATGAGCGGCTATGGCCTTGGTCTCCGTGAAAGCCTGCTCGGCAATCGCTCATTCATCGGGCACGGCGGCTCCCATCCCGGCTACAAAAGCTACTTCCTGCTCGACCCGACCCATAAGACCGGCTTCGTGGTGGTGTCGAACCGCGAGGACACCAATAGCTATAAGATCGCCCTGGAATCCATGGCGGCCTTGACCGGAGAAACCCTGCCGCGCCCATCCTCGGCTCTTCGCGATGGCACCTATGTCACAGAAAACGGCCCGTGGTGGATCAAGGTTGCCGGCAGCACAGTGACCTATCTCGATGCCGATGAGACGGTCTATGAGGACGAGAGATCCTGGGTTTCCTCACGCTCGGCTTCCTCGCCGATGCGCCTGAAGATGGACGGTGGCGATGTCGTCGGAGAGGTCGGGCACGCGCAGCGTCGTTTCCACCCGGTCCGCGAACAAGAGGTGCCGGCATCCCTGTCCGGCGTCTGGAACTCTTCCGAGGGAGCTCGCTTCGAGATCGAAAACGGCTGCCTAGTCATGGGCATAGGCCCGGTGCGCCATCGCATGCCTCTGCACGCTCTCGGCAACGGGCGCTTCCTCTTTACCCTCGTCGACGGCCCCTGGACCAAGCGGGTTTGCCTCAACCTTCTCGACTCAGACCGGCTGGAATTGGTGCTCGCCCGGGCAAGAATGATCGAATACCGCCGCGCCGGGTGATTGCATTCCCGGCTCATTCGGGCCAAGGAGAACCCGGCATCAATAGCCGGTTTCTCTTGGGAGCTTCGAGTGGAAGTCAAATGGCTTGAAGATTTTCTGGCGCTGGCACGGACGCTGAATTTTTCGAAGGCGGCCGACGAACGCCATGTGACGCAATCGGCCTTCAGCCGCCGCATCCGGCAGCTCGAGGGCTGGGTTGGTACGAGCCTGATCGACCGGGCAACCTATCCTTCGCGCCTGACTGCGGCCGGCGAACGTTTCGTACCCGTCGCCGAACAGACGCTGCAGGCGCTCTATCAGGCGCGACGCAATCTCCAGCATGAGGATGGCACCGATGCTCGCACCGTGACGCTCACGGCGCTGCACACCCTGTCCTTTACCTTCTTTCCGGATTGGCTGAGCCGGCTCAACACCCGCATCGGGCCGATCGTCTCGCATTTGCGTGCGGACTCCGGCACCATGGAAGAAAACCTGAATTCGCTTATCGACGGAGACTGCGATTTCCTTCTCACCTATCAGCATCTGCACGTGCCGATGCTGCTCGATCCGCAATTCGAATACCATACGCTCGGTCAGGAAAAGATCCTGCCCGTCAGCGCGCCGGGCGCGGACGGTGCGCCGTTGCATCGCGTCGAACCCGGCTTCTGCCATGTCAGCTATCAGAAGGCATCCTTCTTCGGGCAGTTGGTGGCAGGCACCATCGGCGAACGGCTACCGACAGAGAACCGGGTGCATGTCGGCAGCATGTCGGTTGGCCTGAAGGGAATGGTCGCAGCCGGTTTCGGCCTTGCCTGGATACCCGAAAGCTTGGTCAAAGCAGAGCTGGCGGACGGCCGGCTGGTCTATGCAGCCGAACCTGATTGGAACATAGACGTCGAGATTCGCGTTTACCGCTCCCGCGAAAACCGTCGTCCGATCGTCGGGCGCATCTGGTCGATGCTGGACAAGCCCTGACGATCGGGTTGTCGTTGCGACGGCTCAAACCGCCGTACGGCGCGCATTTTCCATGTAAAGCGCGCGCAGGCGCTTGAACATCGGCCCCGGCGTGCCGTCGCCGACCGCTGCCCCATCGATGTTCGTGATGGCGACGATGAAGTTCGAAGCGCTCGTCAGCCACACTTCGGCGGCCGCCTTTGCCTCGTCGACGGAGAATGGTCGCTCCTCCAGCGCCAGCGCCGCTTCGCGGGCCAGATCCAGGATGGCAAGCCGCGTGCATCCCGGCAAGGTCGCCTGGCTGTTGGCGCGGGTAACGATGCGGCCGTCGCGGGTGACGATGTAGCCCGTCGAGGACGCACCTTCCGTCACCATGCCGTTTTCGACCAGCCAGGCTTCATCGAAGCCTTCAGCCTTGGCCGCACGCTTGGCCATGACCTGCGGTAGCAGACAGACACTTTTGATGTCGCGCCGCGCCCAGCGCTGATCCGGCATAGACTTGACCTTGAGGCCCTTTTCGACAGCGGCGACATGCTCCAGCGTCTTCGCCTGCGTGAAGATCACCAATGTCGGCGGCAGGTCTTCGGCATAGAAGAAATTGCGGTCTTCGGCGCCGCGCGTGTACTGAAGATAGACGACCCCCTCGGTCAGCTGGTTTTCCGCCACGAGACGCTTCTCGATTTGGACGATCTCGTCTGTGGTGATGGGCAGATGGCCACCGATTTCCCCGACGCTGCGCTCCAACCGCGCCATATGCAAAGCGCTGTCGATCAGCTTGCCGTCGAGAACGGCAGTCACCTCATAGATGCCGTCGCCGAACAGGAAGCCACGGTCGAAAATGGACAGATGAGCCTCGTTTTCGGGCAGGAAAGCACCGTTCAGATAGACGGTGCGGATCGTCGGGGCAGACATGAAAACTCCGTGAAATGCGGGATGTGGAAATGAAATTCAGATGTGAGCCGGAGCATGATGCCGAAAAGTGCGGACTGCTTTTACTCGGCATCATGCTCTGCTTATTTGCTTTTGAGCGGATTCAGAGTTCAGGTCGAACAGACCTGAAATCATCCGGCTCAAGTGCGCGAAGGCTGATCGCATCGATTGACGAGATCTTGCCGGTCGCGGCGTTGAAGCCATTGGTCACGACCGCCATGGCAAGCGAATTGAGGATAGCCTCTTCGGTCGCTTCGATGGCGGCTTCGAAGAGCGGCGACACGACGTCGTTGCTCAAGGATGGGATCGCACTCCCCCTCTTGCGGCGTTCGGGGGTCCGGCGCACGACCTCGGCGGTTGAAAAGGCCAACGCATAATCGCCCGAACCGTTGCTTAGCGCCGCACCGGTGCGCGCAAGGCCACCGAAACAACGGCGCGCCAGCCTCTCAAGGTTGCGCGAGCAGAGCGGCGCATCCGTGGCAAGCACGATGACGATAGAGCCGTCCTTGTCGTGTTCCGCCAAGGTCGCATAGTCGCGACCGGCAACGATTAGATGGCCGCCGTAGTTCGATTGGACAAGCACCCCGAGCCGATAGGTTTCTCCGCCGACCGACACCAGGCGGGAGCTTGTCCCGATACCGCCCTTCAACCCGAATGCAACCGTTCCGGTCCCGGCGCCCACGGCGCCCTCCTCGACCGCCCCCGATGTTGCACCGTCGATCGCCTGCGAGATCTCATCGACGCTCGGGCGAGCCGCGCGAATGTCGTTGAGGCGGGAATCGTTGGTTTCACCGACCACGGCGTTGATCGACACTGTCAGCTCATTGCCGGGCTGGGCGAGAGTGTGGCGGATAAGGGCATCGATGCCGCGTCCAACAGCCAGCGTGTTTGTGAGAACGATCGGCGTCTCGATCTCACCGAGCTCGACGATTTGCGTGGAGCCAGCAAATTTTCCGAAACCATTGAGAATGGCGAACCCGGCGGGGACCTTGTCCTGAAACAGATTACCGCCATGTGGCAGGATCGCGGTTGCGCCCGTGCGAGTGCGCTCGCCTTCATGACATGTGACATGGCCGACGCACACGCCGTCGACATCGGTGATCGCGTTCAGCGGGCCAGGCTCGAAATGCCCGGGTGCAAAGCCAAGCTCGCGGATTCTATGGCGTTTCTGGTCCATTATTCATGCCTCACAAAGATGGCACGACATTACTCTGCCGCGCGGCGCGAAGGCACAACAAAAACGGAATAGTTTCAGACCGGCTTTGCAAAGATGGATGTTGCGTCTTCCGACACGACACGACGACCCGCGCGCATATGGATCTCCCTAGAGAAAGCGATGGTCGCGCAACCAGGTCTCCCACCAGCCGGGCCATTCGGCGCTCGGCGTAGCCGGCTTGCCCATGCCAAAACCATGCCCCCCGCTCGGCAAGCGGTGCAACTCGGCAGGGATCCCGGCCTTGCCGCAAGCGTCTGCCATGATGAGTGTGTTTGCCGGATTTGAGATGGGATCGTCCTCGGCCTGCACCAGGAAAACCGGCGGGCACCCCGAGCGGACATGCGTCTCTACAGACCACTCCGCACTGGCTTGTGCATCAGGATGGGCGCCAACCAACGAACGACGAGCCGAGGTGTGGTCATATGGTGGTTTCAGCGTGATGACCGGATAGATCAGTGCAACCAAGTCGGGCCGTACGGATTGGCTATCCGCTATGTCGACTTGTTGATATGAGGCAAAGGCGGAGCGGGTTGCCGCCAGACCCACCAAGTGACCGCCGGCAGAAAAGCCGAGAACACCGATGCGTGTGCGATCGAGATGCCGGCTCGAGGCTTGCGAACGCATGAGGCGCAGGGCGCGTTGTGCATCCTGCAACGGCGCGAGCGGGCCGTTGTTCCATCCTTCTCGCGGCAACCGATAGGTCAGCACGAAGGCGGTAATGCCGCGCGCCATCAGCCACCGAGCGGCAGGATAGGCCTCTTTTTCCAGCTCGATGCGCTTGTACCCGCCGCCGGCGGCAATCAGAACGCTCGCGCCATTTGCCTGTCCTGGCGCAAAGATCTCCAGGCTCGGCATGACGATATTACTGACGGCGCCTCTGTCGCTCGTTTGCAGACTGCCGGAGGGGCCGCCGTCCCCTGGTGGTGGCCCCGGCCAAAGAGGGATGATCGAATTCGACGCTGCCGCTCTCGTAGAAATTGCGGCAACCATCGTACCGATCAGAAAGGAACGGCGATCCATCGTTATCAATCCGGAGACCTCGCATCCGTGCAGGGACAGCCGCGATAGGTCGAGATTGCAATCATCTCTGGCCTCTGCGCACCCACGGATGTGAAGCGAACATCTGCATATGGCAGCAATATGGCGTCCTTTTATGGGTCTCAGTGACGTCCACCCACAACCCAACAGAGAATTTCTTTTGCTGCTCTTCCTTACGCACTAACGATAGATTGACTGGCCGCAAGGCTTGCCTTTTCAAAAAAGCGCTGCAAATGAATGCCTTAGCGTGGTAGATATGTGAGAAGAGCGTGTCTCGCCACCTTCCATCTCTTCTCGGGAGGGGCTTGGTGACCATGCTCCGACCCGACGGTATCTGAGGAGACCAGATTGCCTGACTTTCGACGCGAGGAACAATCCGCTTCCGCGGAGGCCAAAGCGAAAGATGATGTTGGAAGCGGTGACGACAAGCCCGCACAAGCTGAACGCCGGCGCTTTCCGCGTTCGAGCACGACAATCGGCGAAGAACAGCGTCAGCAAATCCCTGCCCTGAAGCCGCTTTTGTTTTCCACCCGAGATCTCGAGCCCCGCGCGCAATTTGCAGCATGGCAGGCATATATTGCTCCCCTCATCGACATCAGGCTGCCGGACAATATCAGCACCGAAGCCGGCTTTCTCGCCGAGCATGTGGCCTGGAACCTTGGCGGAATACTGATCACGCAGCAGAGTACGCCACCGCATAGCTATCTGCGCTCGCAGGCGAAAGTGAAGACAAACCTCGTCGATCATTGGCATATTTCCGTGCTGCACAGCGGCAGGACATGGACCGAGGTGGACGGGCTCGTCTCAGAAGGCGAGCCAGGCAAGGTCGAGTTGCGATCTCTCGGCCACCCGTTCCGCGGACGCTCGACGGAAGCCAAAACCCTGTCACTTATTCTGCCTCGCACATTGCTGTCGGATGCCCCCGCTTCGACCGACGTCAAAAACAATGTCGCCCTTTCCGGAACGCTCACGAAGCTCCTGATCGAATATCTGGATATTATAGAGAGTAATCTCGTCAATTTCGCCGCGGCAGATCTCCCGCATGTCGTTCAAACGCTACGCGACATGATCCTTGCAAGTGTCTCGTCGTGGGCGGCCCAATCCGCAGGCACCGAGCAACACAGCATATTGACCCTGACGGAGCGCATCCGTCGGTTCGTCGAGAACAATCTTACCTCGGACGATTTGACGGTGGACCGCATTTGTCGCGAACTCGGCATATCCCGCACGAAGCTCTATCAGGTCTTCGAACAGGAAGGCGGCGTGCATCATTATATTCAGCGGCGGCGCCTGCTCTCCGCACATGCGGCGCTCAGCGATCCTGCCAATCGGGAACAGATCGTCGACATTGCCTTCACGATCGGCTTTTCGTCCGCTGCGCATTTCAGCCGGGCGTTCAGCAAGGAGTTCGGCTACAGTCCTCGTGAAGCAAGAAACCTCTCCTCTCCCCATTATTCCGGGCAGGTACTGCCGCCAATGCCGGTCGACGGGACTCAATCCTTCGAAACATGGTTGAGGATGCTTGGTCACAATCGCTGACGGATGCCGTCAGCTGTCGTCACTGTGAGACAAGACCCGCTTATTTCCCTAGGCAAGCGGCAGAATGCTCCCTGACATTTCCTCTGCAAGGCACACGAGACCGCGTTTGGCAATCGTGAAAATGTACGCTGCTGCAAGTTTCAGGATGCATGGCTAACGACACACAATTCGTAACTTATTAAAAATGAAACGAATATTGGAGCCGACATTAGTGCCTTGGTGTGTGGCGAGTACACGTGGAGTCCACCAAGGCAAGTCTTAGGGAGCAGATCGATGGTATCCACACGCCAGACAATAGAGATCAGCAAGCCACAGCATTCCGCCAACGATGCCTATCGCGCAGTCGAGCGCGAGGAAATTCTGGAGCTGGCATTTCGGGATTTCGTCCAGGCAGTCGTCGCGGCGGGCTGGAGCGAGTCTGAAGTTGCACTGACTTTGGCTGATATTGCAGACGACTATGTCATGGCGCTCGCGGGCAGGGTCGCAGAAAAATAGTGTTGCATGGCCGCCGGTGCTCCGCAGGGGTGAGCACGCGCGACCAACAGCAACTCTTGACCATGCCGCCGGTACTGCCGCCCATCAAAGGCGATTGACCGGCGGCATTGGTTTTTCCGAATGAGCGGACTTCCTTCAATCCCAACATCCCCGAACACAATTAAAAAGACGAGCGCGACGATGAAGATCAGACAGCATCTTTGGTTCCGTCAGGATATGGACGCAGCGCTTGAATTCTACACATCGCTGATCCCCGGTTCGTCGATCGGTTGGGTCTCTAACCTCCTGACCAGCAACCCGAACGGCCCGGCCGGTAGCGCCAGGGTTGCCGGCTTCACACTCGCCAACCGCCCCTATATGGGCTTCGAGGCTGGTCCGTTCGACCACTTCGATCATAACTCTCAGATCATGATCGAATGCAAAACGCAGGCCGAAGCGGATCGTCTGCGCCGCGCGCTTGGCAAGCCGGGTGCTTCAACATCATGCAATCCGGTGCGCGATGCCTGGGGAGTTTCCTGGCTGCTTTTGGTCGGGCAAAAGGTCGACGGCGTCGATGCGACACTCCAGACCGATATAATCGGCGCCGATCCGATACGGGGCGATCGCTCCGTCGCCTGAACGGCCTACGGTGCCTCAACACGCAGATGCCTAAGGGCATGGCCCATCAGCACATTCCCGCATCTATCGAATGGCAAAGACACCCCGTCCTTTTGCCGTCAACGCAATTCCCAGCGGAAAGCTGCGAAGCTTTTACTGGAATCGCTTCAGAGATAGCGGTCTTCGCCATGCCAGCTCGCAACGCTCGAATGAGCTGATTTCGACAGGAACATCCCTGCAGCCAAGCAGTAGAGCAGCAGGATGATGGCCGCCTCGACGATCAGCGGCAAAAATGCGAAGCGCGTTCCCGGCGGTTCTTCCTCGTCAGGGAACAGATCGGGCAAACTCAGCACCATCGCGATCAAGGGTGACAACAGCACCACGAGAAAGGCGATTGAATGAAACCACAGCCGCCCCCGGGGCAGTTTTCCTGCAGCCCAAAAAGCGGCCAGTGGCGCGGCTATATTGCATATCAAGCCCAATACCGCAGCAAAGGCTACCGGCAGGATCGAATCGTCAAGCATGGATCCCCATTCTCTTTTCTACCCAGGTTAGTACCGAGATCAAAGAATAACAACCTCTCCATAAGTGCTATGGATGAGGTTCACGCATAACGGGGTCTCCAATCATGAGCGGCTCTACTTGATGGTAAAGCCGACCGATTCCATCGGCTTGCCGATGGGACATCATCGATCAGCTCCGCCGAAACGACGATATTCTCAAAGCCGGTGGCCCAAGGCTTGATGAAACGGTCTTCAAAGCCGTCACGGCGAGAGCAAAAAGTAGTTTCTGCGGGCGACGCATTCTCACCTATCTCTTCGATTGAGAAGATGATCTGATGTCAGTATCGCTTTCAGGATAACAAAGACTCAGGCGATACTCACATCCGAACGCACTGATAGCACGCAACACATTAACAGCCAGACTATTGCTTGCTACGGCGACAAACTATTGAAGACGAACTGGACGGGAGACTTGAATGAGCGAGATTTCACCTACGGCACGAAGCGGAATAGCGCTGGTGACGGGCGGCGGCACCGGCCTCGGGCGTGCAATGGCGAAAGCGCTCGGCGCAGCCGGTTACAAGGTCGTGATCTCCGGGCGAAGGGCTGATATCCTCGAGACCGCCGCTCAAGAGCTGGGGAAAGAGACAGGTGCCGAATTTTTAGCAGTTGCCGCCGACATTAGCGACCCGGTCTCGGTCCGTGCCCTCTTCGACGCTGTTGAAAGCCGCTACGGTCGCCTCGATCTGCTCGTCAACAATGCCGGCATGGGCCTGCCCGCGGTCCCGATGGAAGAACTGAGCTTCGAACAATGGAATGCCATCGTCGGCGCCAATCTGACCGGTGCCTTCCTCTGCACGCAACAAGCCTTCCGATTGATGAAGAGCCAGGTTCCCCATGGTGGCCGCATCATCAACAACGGCTCGATTTCAGCCACGACCCCGCGCCCCCACTCGGCACCCTATACGGCGACGAAGCATGCAATCACCGGCCTGACGAAATCGACGGCGCTCGATGGCCGCCCTTTCGACATAGCGTGCGGCCAGATCGACATCGGCAATGCCGCCACCGACATGACGGCACGCATGAGCGCCGGAGTGCTGCAGGCAAACGGAGAAATCGCCGCAGAGCCGACCATCTCGGCCGAGCATGTCGCCCGCGCCGTGGTCTACATGGCCAGTCTGCCGCTTGAAGCAAACGTGCTCTCAATGACTGTCATGGCCACGCAAATGCCACTGGTCGGCAGAGGCTAGCAACTACCGGCGTTAGATCGCCGGGCGCGCGGAGGGCTTGACCCGCCGCCGCTCGATCAGGCCGCCAACAGTGAAGATCAGCATTTCGATCTCGATGTCGATCTTATCCCCGTCCAAAAGCCGGACGACATCGTCTATGCCCGATACGGCGTGGCCATCGATGGACAGCAGGTAATCACCCTCCTGCAATCCGCCTCGCTCCGCGGGACTATCCTTCTCGACGCGGCGCAGCCGCACCGCGGTCGAATGCGTGACGCCCGCCTCCAAAGCGATACGCCGATGCAGCTCGACGGTGTCGGCGGCAATACCGATATAGGCGCGCCGGACGTGACCGAAGCGCAGGATCTCCGAGACGACATGCTTCGCGGTATTCGAGGCGACCGAGAAGGCAATGCTCTGAGCACCCTGGATCACCGCCGTATTGACGCCGATCACCTCCCCCGCGGACGATACCAGCGGCCCGCCGGAATTGCCTGGATTGAGCGCAGCATCCGTCTGGATGATATCGTCCATCAGCCGTCCGTTGGCTGCACGCATCGACCGTCCGAGCGCCGACACAATCCCGGCCGTGACGGTCCATTCGAAGCCCAGCGGGTTGCCGATGGCGATCGCGATGTGGCCGCGCTTCAGCGTCTTGGAATCGCCAAGCCGTGCCCAGGCGCCGGGCCAGTCGTTGGCACGGATGAGCGCAAGGTCGGTGTCGGGATCGCGACCCAGCACCCTGCCTTCGACGGTTGCCCCTTCCGGCGTCTTGATGCGAACTGTCTTGGCATCGTCGACAACGTGATTGTTGGTGACGACAAGACCATCGGGAGAGATGGCAAAGCCGGAGCCATGCCCGGCGCGGCCGCCCACGCGCTCGATCCGACTGACGGCCGGCCCGACGACATCGACGGCACTTGATACCGATTGCGAATAGGCATCCAGCAGCCCGGCATCGGATGACGGTTGGATGTCACGATCAAGGAAGCCCATGAAAACTCCTAGGACGCGGGTGCGTCTCCACGAGGACCGGCAGCAGCTGTGAAAGGCAGGAGGCTGTCAGTTCGACAGATTGGAACAACTGCTATTCAGATGAGGCGGCATTGCTCGAAGTTCAAGGGTGACAGATCCATGGCGGCCGTGCGGGATTTCACGGCCATCTCACATCAAGGATCATTTGGCCTTTTTCTGTTGAAGTCGCTCCAGTTCGTTCTCCTGCATCTGGATAGCCTCGGTCAGAAATCTGAGGACGATCCGCTTTTCGTTATCGGAGAAGTGTTCAAGCATTCGCAATCCGGCGTCCTGGATCGGGCCGTAAATCTCCCTGGCGACCTCGACGGCCATGTCAGAAGGAGCGATCAGAATTCTGCGCCGGTCTTTGGGATCCGCAATGCGATGCACGAGACCTCGCGCAGTCAGGCGGTCGACCAATGCGGTCACCGATGGCGGAGCAAGACCCACGGCCTTGGCCACGACATTTGCCGGTTGAGGCGCTCTCATGATGACGCTCAAGCATTGGCGTTCGGCACTATTCAATCCGTAGAGCTTGCCGAAGGTTTCGTCGAAAGCCTCCGTCACTTCCTGCCATCGCATGCATGCGAATCCAATTGCCTCCGCAAGATCCGGCGACTCTTCATTTGACTTTTCTTCGATCATCGAATAATTCATTCATCGAACAATTAGAAGGAGGAACCAATGTGCCCGATGAATGACGCAACTGCAACTCCCAATCCTGAAGCAACCAGATCGACGGTCGGAATTTGCGGCGCGGGCATAGGCGGTCTGGTGCTTGCGTTGAGACTGGCGAGATTGGGGTTTCGCCCGATTGTCCTGGAAGCGCGTACACGGGAGGCCGCCCTCTCCGAAGGTGAATTTCTGACGCTCGCGCCCAACGGAATGAATGGGCTGAGGGCCGTCGACTGTTATGAAGACGTCGTGCGCGAGGGAGTGGAGACCAAAGCCATCGAACTTCGCAATGCTGGCGGCAGAAGACTTTTCCTCGTCAATCAGACCGATCATCGGGCAAAATTCGGCGCTCCGTCCGTCACCGTCAAGCGAGGCGCGCTGACCCGGATACTCATAGCCAAATGCGAAGCGGAGGGCATTGCTGTGCACTTTGGCAGGCCCGTCTCCAGCGTCGCGATGAATGCCTATTCGGTATCGTTGAACTTCACGGAAACCGGGGGCCTTGCCGTAGATATTCTTGTCGCTGCCGATGGCCTGAGATCATTGGTTCGCTCTCAGGTTTTTTCAGACTTTCCCGCCCCCCATTTCACCGGTCTCATCGGCGCGGGCGGTATTGTTGACGCAGATATACCAGTTACCGACGGTGTCATGCGAATGACATTCGGCGACCAGGCCTTTTTCGGTTACATCACGTCGGCTTCAGGTTCGGCCTATTGGTTCAATTCTTTTGCAGCCGACAGCGCAGACACCGTGCGCGGACTGGATCCGAATGCTCTGGCCGACCTCCTTCGCAAGATGCATGCCGACGACCCGTCTCCCAATCTTGAGATCTTGCGCGAGGTCAAAAAGATCGAACGGAGTTATCCGATCTTCGATATGCCGCCGCTTCCGGTCTGGTCGCGAGGGCGCGTGGTGCTGCTCGGCGATGCTGCCCATGCGATCGGCCCGCACGCCGGGCAAGGAGCATCGATGGCCATCGAAGACAGCCTTGTGCTTTCGGCGTGTCTCGCCGCAACCCTAAGTCATGCGGACGCTTTCGCTCGTTACGAGGCACTGCGGCGTCCGCGGATCGCCCAGGTCGTAAAACTGACCCGACAAAACGCTGCGCGGAAGCGCAAGTCCACCCGTCTTGGTCTGCTGCTGCGAGACCTGCTGCTGCCTCTGCTGTTGCCGATCGGCATCCGGATGAGCCGCAAGCTTCTTGCGTATCGCGCAGATCTCCAGCCTTTGGGTGTGTTACACGCTGAATTTAACGATCCGAGACATCGGCAAGACGCAGCATAAAGTCTTGAACGGATGAACGACCTTGGCAGATAAAGCCCGATAGCTTGGCGCCGTTTCCCCAACCCAGCGACGTTTTGCGCCGGCGACAGGAGGAGATTTGCGCGGCCAAGCCAATCGGCTCCAATTTGCGATATACCCCACGAACACCATAGGCGCCTGCTCGCACTCTTCAACCACCAAAGCGAACGGCAGGCTGATCGTGAAAAGCAGCGAGGAGACTTTACGACGGCGACCTCAGCCATAGTTAGCAGGAAGGCGTGGAAACGGAGGCCCCAATGATGATTTCTAATGCTGCCCTGACAATACTCATCAGCAATTTTCTTGCCTTACCGGCCATCGCTGCCGGCATCGATTGCACGAAAGCCGCGTCGACAAGCGACCATCTGATTTGTGCAGACCAGTCGCTTCGCGCGCGGGATTCGATTTTGGGCGATCTCTATGCCGCGGCCATAAAAGGCGACGATGCGGGCAAGATCAAACAACAGCAGCAGCGCTGGGTGAAATCGCTGCAATCATGCGCGGATGCTGCATGCATCCGGACAACATATGACGATCGTATCGGCAATCTGCTGGCAAGCAAAGGCGGGCAAAGCGTCTCCACCAACTTCAGCGTCGAAAATGCCAACGGTAACGAAGGCAATCTGTCGATATTCGGCCCGGTCGATGGCCTAGCGGCAGTCTTTGTGACGTCGACTTTTGTCGGACCAGGCGGCGCCGATGCGGGCGACGTCAATGCGGACAATGTCAGCGGCGTCATTCCTCTCAAGGACGGGCATGGTAAGCTCTCCTCGGACAATTGCTCCATCGGCCTTGATCGCCTGAATGCGCGGACCTGGCACGTCTCGCAGTCCGGAGCGTGTCAATTTGCCAACGGCGTCGCCATGCAAGGCACCTATCGCCGGCAATAGTGTCAGTTGGCGAGTAGCAGCGAACGGCTGCAACTATCCTGCCCGCCGCCGAAAGCGGAATGGCATTTCGAAATGCCGGGATGAATACCATCCTGCGGAAACAAAAACGCTGTGAGGCGGCAATGCGCATCACAGCGTTTCAATGGCATCAATCCATCACATCCCGGGCACCAGCGCAGCCGGGAATCCTTGCTTGAAACGCGTCAGCAATCAGCCGCCGACAGCGTCGGACGTGCACTTCTTGACGAAGCTCGTCTTGGCTGCGCCGGCAAGCTTCTTCGCTGCCGCCTGGGCGTCGCAAGAGGCGGCCGCATCCTTCGCGCATTTGTTGCTGAAACTGGTCAAGGCTGCTCCCGCCAGTTTCTTGTCGGCGGCCTGAACCTTGCATGTGGCGTCGGCAGCCATCGCTGCGGTGGCAAGGCAAGTTGAGAAAATCGCAAGTCCGAGCAGTTTGATCATCGAAGTCCTCCGGGGCAAACCTCTGCAAAAGGCCGAGGTAACCGGAGTCTAACCGAACCCTTGCCATAGTAAAGACGTCCTCGATCATCGAAGACGCAGAAAAACTGCACTTAAACAAGGTCTACCCTTGGTTCGTTGAGCTTCAGCGTCTTGAATCGATAGACAAAAGAATGGAAAGTAACCACATAGGGGCACGCCATGGCGAAGCGCCGCGCCCTCCCCGTCACGCGCCGGCCTCCGTGGCAAATTACAACACGAACCGAACGCTGTTTCAGAAATTCCCACTCAGCTCATGAAGACAATTTCAGGCACGAATCTCGAACAGGCCAAATCGCATAATCGGCGTGTCGTGATCGAGGCCATCCGTACCAACGGGCCACTTTCACGCGCGGCAATCGCCCGGATGACGGCGCTGACGACCCAGACGGTATCCAATATCGTCGAGGAGCTCGCGCGCTCGCACCTGCTGATCCCGATGGAGGCGCAGAAGATCGCCCGCGGCCAGCCGATCATTCCCTATACCATCAATCCGAATGGCGCCTATTCGATCGGCCTTGAGCTCGGCCGACAGCGCGCTGCCGGTGTGCTGACGGATTTATCTGGAACGGTTTGCGCCCGCATCGACCGCCATGTCGACAGACCTGGACCAACCGAAGCGATCCCGGTGCTTGCCGCCATCGTGAAGGATTTGCAGGATGCCTTTTCCTTCGATCGAGACCGGTTGCTTGGGGCAGGCATCGCCCTGCCCGGACGCTATGCCGATGGCGGCGTGACGTCGCTCAGCCCGCTCAACCTGCCGGGCTGGCAGGACTTCCCCGTCGCCAGCGAGTTGGAACGACAGATCGCTCTGCCAGTTTTGGTCGAGAATGATGCGACGGCAGCGGCGATCGGCGAGCGCCTTTACGGTGTTGCGCGTGGGCTCGGCAGTTTCGTCTATCTCTTTCTTGCCGGCGACGGCGGCATCGGCGCCGGCATGTTCCTCGATGGCCATCTCTATAAGGGCAGCCGCGCCAATGCCGGCGAAATCGGACACATCATCGTCGAACCGCATGGAAGGCTGTGCAGCTGTGGCAAGCGCGGCTGTCTCGATCGCTACGTATCACCTTCGGTCGCCTACGAATATCTCGGCATCGAAGGCGCTCAGGAGCTTTCGCCCGACGATCTAGACGCGATGGTCGCGGCCAACAACCACGGACTGGAGACCTGGCTCGAACAGGCGGCTCAGCCGTTGCGACAGACGATCGACTTTCTTGAACTCGCCTTCGATCCGCAGACGATCGTGCTCGGCGGCAGCGCACCGACATCGCTTTTGACGCGACTGGCGGCTCGCGTGGAGCCGCTCCATATTCCCGTGAACCCGATGGAAGAGCGCAAGATCCCGCGCCTGATGGTCGGGGCGACCGGCAAGGACACCGCTATTCTCGGCGCCGCCGCCCTGCCGATCTTTTCGGAAACAAATCCGCAATTCGATGTGCTGCAGAAACCGATCATCCATCGCGCTTCCCAGCAGGCGGGATAAGCGGCACAAGCGTTTGAAGCGGCCAGCCGTTGAACGCGATCAGGCGCGGCAAATGTGCCGCGCTTGGAGCCGGACGATCTTAGGTCGAAGCGATCTAAAATCATCCGGCTCCAGATTCAAAGAACTAGAGCATGATGTCGCCCGAAAACCGCACACACTTTTCGGCATCATGCTCTAAGGACCAAGCATCAAGCTGTCAAAATTGATGCAGGCCGTAAAGCAGCGGCATCGTGCCGGCGAGCGCCTTGAACCGCTCCCAGGATTTCGCCGATGGCTTCGTCCAGCCGGTTTCCGCAAGTGCGGATAGGCGCGGGAAAACAAGGCGGTCGAAGATGGCGCGATCGGTCATCGACTCCGACCAGAGGCAGGCCTGAATGCCACGAAGCTTTTCCTTCTGGGTGTCTGTCCAACCACCGATGGGATCGAAGGTGTAGAGTTTCTCCGGATCCGAGTGGCCCGCCCAGCTTGCGCCTGGCTCGTCCCAATCCGGGCGCATCGCCATGTCGAGATAGTAGACCTGGCCCGGGCAGACGACCATCTCATATCCACGGCCGGCCAGCTCGGCCGCGACTTCGACGCTACGCCAGCTGCAGAGATAGCTCTTGTCCTTGTCGATCCTGTCTCCATGCGCCGCCTCTTCCCAACCGCCCGTTACGCAGCCCTTCGAAGCGAGAAACGCCTGGATCCGCTCCAGGAATTCGGCCTGAAGAACCGCGGTGCCGGAACCATCAATATCGTCTGCGCCATGCGTATTGGTGATCACGTTCAGACGCTTGGCATGCGCGTCCGCCACGTCGTCGCCGGCAAGTTCGCGCAGGCGCGCAAGCGCTTCCGGCGAACCGGACCACGCCCCGAGCGGCACTTCGTCGGCGCCGATATGGATGGTCTTGAACGGGAAAAGCTCGATGAGTTCAGACAGGATCGTCTCGATGACCTCATAGGTCTTTTCGCGGGCCGGATTGATGCAATTGTCCGGAAAGCCCTGTACGGAGTAGTAGCTGCCTGCCTCTTCGGGATCTCGAAGCTCTGGAATTGCCTGGAGCATCGCGTAACAATGGCCGGGTATGTCGATCTCCGGCAAAACCTCGATGCCAAGACCCTTGGCATAGCCGACGATATCGCGCACGACCGCCTTGGTGTAGTAACCGCCGGTGCGAGCCGGGCTGGAGCCGAGAAGCGGCGGCATTGGCAGGCCATGCCCACGCCATGCACCAATTTCCGTCAGCGCCGGATAGGCATCGATCTCGACGCGCCATGCTTCATCATCCGATAGATGCCAATGGAAGCGGTTCAGCTTGTTCCAGGCAAGCACCGCCATCAGCTTCTTGATTTCAGCGGAACCGTAGAATTGCCGTGCGACGTCGAGGTGCAGGCCGCGCCAGCTCATCGCCGGCTCGTCGATGATCTCGCCGGCCGCCGGGAAGTGGAATGCCTGCGGATGCAGGCGCGCGCCGCGCCAGATCTGGCCGATGGTAACGAGACCATAGACGAAACCGGTCTGCGCGCTCGCTTCGACCGTTACCGTCTCCGGGGAAAAGGCGAGCCTGTAGGCCTCGGCGCCCAGACCTTCGACATGGCGCAATTCCACCGGCACGGCACCTTCCGCCTCGGAACGGATCAATCCTTCGGCCGAAAAGAGGTGCTCGACAAGAACAGTAAAGCTTGCAGCGGCAGCTTGCGCATCCGGCCCCGCGGCCTTCAAGGCGAAGCCTGCCGGCAGTGGACGTCGGGATGATACCGCTACATGGTTTGGCCACGGAATGATCGCGAGCGGCACCGGCGGATTTGACGGCACCGGATAGACTTCCGCGCCACGCTTCAACGGCGCATTGCTTGACGATGTGCGCGTCGGCTCGGTGCCAAGTGAAGCCGTGGTGCCATCGGCAAATGCGAGATAGGCGCTGTTGGCGCCATCGTTCCAGTGACGGAACTGCCAGCTCAGGGCGCGAACAGTGATGGTCCACGTTTCGCCACCCGCCAGTACGAAGCCTTCCGGCGGTTGGAACTCGGTGAAGTTGGAAAGACGCTTGGAGATCGTCGCGCCTTCGACGATGCCGGCCGGGTCGACACGACCCGGGCCGCTGACACAGAGCGCGAAGCCGGAAAGCGGCTCCGACGAAAGATTCTTCAGCCGCAATACGTAGGAAAATTCCTTCTCGTCGGTCGGCGGGTTCCATGTGGTTTCAAGCCGCAGAGCCAAGGATCGCGGTATGGACATGAGTATTCTCTCTTCCTGAAGGGATTGTTCAAAGCTTGAGCATGCCGGCGTAGATGCCGGGCGCGGAATTGGGGATCTGCGTGGCGCCGACCGTCTTTTCGTAGAATTCGGATGGGCCGACATCGCCGATAATGGCATAGGCGTAGCCCATGGCCTTCATGTCGGTGAGGGAGGCGAACAACAGCGCACGGCCGATGCCGAGACCCCGCACCTCTTCGGCGACGCCTGTCGGACCGAAGAATCCGCGTGCGGTCGCCTCGTGGCACGCAAAGCCGACAAGCTCGCGATTGCGCGTGGCGATGAAGCAGGTCGGCGGCTGGCGCGTCATCGCAACGGTCGTCTCGCTCGCCCAGCCCTGGCTGAAATGTTCGGCCACCCAGCCGGTGATCAACCGCAGCTCTGGCGGCAGGGCACGACGGATTGTAATGCCACCCTGCGCCATCCGCTCGGTCGATTGCGTGTCGGCGGGCAGCGTCGATAGATTGACCAGATAATCCAAGGTGAAATCCTTCTAATTCGATGCGACGAGCGCACGCATGAAATGATTGGCGCCGACCTGCTCGACCATGGTGGAGACTGGGCGGGTGAGCGCGCGGATCTTCTCCGCCTGCTCGAGAAAGCGGGCGCTGCCGCCGGTCACGAACCTGCGGCCTCCATGCGGAACCGCTGACAGCAGGAGTTGCGTGTAGGGATGCTTTGGCGCGGAGAGCACCGTTTCCGTATTGCCCCATTCCACCATCTGGCCGGCAAACATCACGACGATCTCCTCGGCGACATGGGCGGCCGTGGCGATATCATGCGTGATATAGAGCATGGCGAGATCATTCTCGCGCTTTACACGCGCCAGGAGATCAAGGATGTCCTTGCGGATCGAAACGTCAAGCATCGAGGTCGGCTCATCCGCCACCAGCACGCTCGGCGCAACCGCCAACGCACGGGCAATGTTGACGCGCTGGCGCTGACCGCCCGACAGTTCGTGGGGGAACTTCTGCCGCGTCAGCGTCGGATCGAGACCAACGCTGACCAGAAGTCGGGATATGTCTTCATCCCGCTCGGCCTTTGACTTATCCGCCCCGTGCAATTGCAAGGGTCGAGCAAGGTGGTGGTTGATCGTGAAGGCCGGGTTGAGCGAAGAGAACGGATCCTGAAAAACCATCTGGACGTCCTTGCGGTACATCCGTTCCTCCTTGCCCGAACCGCGCGCGCTTCGATCCTGGCCGCGGACCAGAATCTTGCCAGCCGTCGGCTTGTCGAGCCGAGCAATGATGCGAGCGCAAGTAGTCTTTCCGCAACCCGACTCGCCGACGAGAGCGAGTGCCTTTCCCGCAAATAGCGAGAAGGACACACTCTTCAGCGCGTGCACCGAGCCGAAATGACGCTGAACGTCCTCAAGCCGAATAACGGGTTCGGCAGTCACAGCCTGTATATGCGGTTTCATGCGAAAACTCCGGGAGCGTGGGCGCTGGCTGGAAGCTGCGGAATGGCGTTCCAAAGCTTGCGCGTATACTCATGTACGGGCGATTGGCTGACCTGGGAGACATCGCCGACCTCGACCAGCTCGCCTTTCAGCATCACGCCGACGCGATGGCAAAGCTGGGCCATCAGATGCAGGTCGTGAGTGATGAACAGAACGGAAAAACCATAGGTCTGTTGAAGATCGAGCACTTGCTCGAGGATCTCCCGTTGCACCACGACGTCGAGTGCGGTCGTCGGTTCGTCCATGATGATGAGCTCAGGTCTAAGCGCCAGGCAGATGGCGATGACAATGCGCTGGCGCATGCCTCCGGAAAACTGGTGCGGATAATCGCTGACTCGATGCACGGGAATGCCCACCAGCTTGAACATTTCCTCGGCGCGAGCGCGGGACTCCTGCCGAGAGCATCCGGTGTGACGGTGCAACACGTCATGGAACTGCGCCTCGACCCGCATCAGCGGGTTGAGCGAATTCATGGCGCTCTGAAACACCATGCCAACCCGCTTCCAGCGGATCCTCTGCAACTCGGCCTCCGGCATCTTGAGCAGATCCTGACCATCCAGACGGATGCTTCCGCCGCTGATCCAAGCGGGCGGCTTGGAAAGCCGTGTGATCGCAAAAGCAATCGTGCTCTTTCCGCAGCCGGATTCGCCGGCAAGACCGAATATCTCCCCGCGGCCGATGTTGAACGAGACATCTTTCACCGCACGGAAGTCGCCCTTGTCGACCAGGTAGTCGATGTTGAGGTGCTCGATTTCAAGCAGGTTATCGCTCATTGGCCTGACCTCATCATGCGATTGCGGGCTCGGGTCAGACGGAACCACCGGGTCAGTGCCGGTCCGGAGCGCAATTGCGGATTGGCGATTTCGTCGAAGGTGAAGTTGATCAGCGCAAGGCCAAGGCCAGTCAGTGCGATACCGGCGGCGGGCACGGCAATGTCCCACCAGGCGCCGACCATGATCGCCGAAGCGTTCTGGGCGTTGTAGAGCATCGTGCCCCAGGTCACTTTAAGCGGATCGCCGAAGCCGAGATATTCGAGCGTCGTCTGGGCAACGATCGCATAGATGATGCTGCCGACCAGATTGATGCCGATCAGCGGTGTCAGGTTCGGCAGGATTTCGACAAAGATGATACGCCATGCCGGTTCGCCGATCATCTTGGCCGCCGTGACGAAATCGCGATTTCGCAAAGCCATGGTTTGCGACCGCGTCATGCGCGCACCCCATGGCCACGAGGTCAAGGCGATGATCGTCATGATCGTCATCGGCCCGACCGTGCCCGCAAAAGAGGCCAGCAGGATGAGCAGCGGCATGTTCGGTATGACCAGCACCGCATTGGTGGCGAGATCGAGTACCGCATCCGTCCTGCCGCCGGCATAGCCGGCAATGAGGCCGATGGCAGTGCCGATGACGGTAATGGCGATGCCGGTCGCGAAGCCGACTGAAAGCGAACTTCTGGCCCCCCAAACGAACTGCCGATAGACGTCGCGACCCATCTTGGTGGTTCCGAAGACATGTTCGACCGAAGGCGCCTGATGTGAGCGACCGACGCGGGCGCCAGGCTCGCCAGGCGCGATGATCGGTGCAAAAATCGCCATCAGGCACAATGCGGCAACGATGATGAAGCCGACCAGCGCCTTCTTCTGGCTGAAAATGGAACGAAGCGCAAAGCTCATCGTACGCCCTCCCTCAATCTTGGATCGACAAGGCCGTAGATGATGTCGACCAGGAAATTCGCGGCAAGGGTTGCGATGGTCATCAAGAGCAATTGCCCCTGAATGACCGGGTAGTCGCGCGCCACGCTGGCGGTGAACAGCGTTAGCCCGAGGCCCGGGTAGTTGAAGACGATTTCCGTGACGATCGAACCGCCAAAGACTGCACCGAGCATCAGTGCCAGATTGGTCAGCACGGGCAGAAGTGCGTTTCGGGCGCCATAGCTGAACATGACGGCGAAATTGCTGAGCCCTTTCGCCCGCCCCATGGTGACATAATCCTCACCCAGGATGACGATCATCGAAGAGCGCATTGTCGTCTGGAATTCACCGATGAGGAACGGCGAAAGCGTCAGCACCGGCAGGATGGCATGCATGAAGACGCTGCTGAAGAAGGTGAAATTGAAGCCCGGATCGAGATTGGGATCATAGGCATATCCGACAGGAAACCAGCGCAGCGATACCGCAAAGACGAAGAGGATCGTCAGGGCGATGATCACCGGCGGGATCGAGAACATGATGACCGACAGAGGCGACACGACCGTGTCGAACCGCCCGCCGCGTCGCCAGGCCGAGATCGCGCCGAGCACGACACCGACGCATAGCGAAAAGGCAATCGCCGTCACCACAAGGAAGATGGTCCACAGCGTGGCGCGGCTCAACACCTGCACCACTGTCTGCGGATAATATTTGACCGAAACGCCAAGATCGAGGGTTGCGAGGCCTTTGAGATAATCGAGAAACTGCATCATGATCGGCTGATCGATCTCGCCGAAGCGCGCCTTGATCGCCTCGACGGCGGCAGGCGTTGCCCGCGGCCCAAGCTGGGCCACCATGGCGTCGACGGGACTCCCCGGCATAAGCCGGGGAAGAATGAAGTTCACGACGATCGCGAAGGCCAGCGCCACCGCGTAGACGCCTAGGCGCCGGCTTGAAATACGCATGTCTGCTTCCTTGGCTTTGGTCTTATTGGACCGGCTTGAGACGCAGAAGATGCATGAGACGCATGCGATTGTTGTCGTGGTTTTCCGGGTTCATGACCGGATCTTTGTCAGTAACCCAGCCGGTGAACCGCTTGCTGGAGTACTGGTACCAGGTCGGGCCGTTGAAAACAGGCACGACCGGGAAATCGTCCGCGATCAGCACCTGAATATCGTTGAAGATCTTCTTGTGCTCGTCTTCGGAAGAGGACTTCCGATACTGATCGAAGAGCGCATCGAGCTTCGGGTTGGAATAGCGCGGCGCAGAAACAGTAAGCTTGCCGGCGTAGTCCGTGGACAGGCTCTGATAGTAGCCCTGGAACGGTGTTGCGCTATCGGCGCGCGAGTTCATGACCACGTCGAAGCTGCCATCCAGCAGCTGCTTGCGCCACTGTTCGTATTCAGGTGTCGCGACGGAGGCATTGATGCCCATGGCACGCAGGCCTTCGACGGCGATCTGCACGGCATCGATCCAGTCGGTCCAGCCATTCGGCACGATGACCGGGAAAGCGATAGGCTTGCCGCTTGGCGTCGTGCGGAAGCCGTCAGCACCCTTCTTGTAGCCGGCGTCATCGAGGATCTTGTTTGCCTTGTCGGTGTCAAAGCCCATGAAGGCATCCTTGTCGCCTTCGGCAGCCTTGTTGCGCCAACTCTCGAAGCGCGGCGGCAGGCCGCTCGCGTGCAGGTTGACGACCGGATAACCGAAGCCGGCAATATCAACCATCGACTTGCGATCCATCGCCAGGCTGAAGGCGTGACGGAAGTTGATATCCTTGAAGGCCTCAAGATTGCCGGCATTGCTCGACTTGTAGTTCATCTGGAAGGCGACGGTTTCGGCCGGCGGCTGCCAATAGCCATTGTGCTGCGGATCGAGCGCGACGAAAGTCTTGTCGATCTGCGGCAGGAAGGAGCCGATCCAGTCCACAGTACCTTCCGGCAACAGAGCCAGCATCTGGTCGTTGCCCGAAATCTGCGGCAGGCGCAGGCAATCGACATGCAGCGAGGCGGCATCCCAATAGTTCGGATTGCGGCACTGCTCATAGACCTGCGGCGTGAAACGGCGAACTTCCGTCATCGGGCCGGAGCCGATGGGCTTCTCGTTCTTGAAAGCGACCGGGTCGGCAACGTCCTTCCAGATATGCTCCGGCACGACCGCCAGATCGGCGAGCGACTGCGGGAACTCGGAATTCACGGCTTTCAGCTTGATCGTCACCTGGGTCGGCGACGGTGCCTCGACGGAAGCGACGGTCTGGCCGACGCCGACGGTATCGACTGCGGGGTTCTTCAGCATCAGGTCGATCGTGTATTTCACGTCGGCCGAGGTCAGCGGCTGACCATCTGACCACTTCACGCCGGGACGCAGATCATAGGTGATCGACAACAGATCGTCGGAGAATTTGTAGCTCGTGGCCAGGCGCCATACCGGCTTGCCGCCGTCGTTGGCGTTGAAGATAACCAGCGGCTCATAGATGAAATCCATCGTGCTCTGGCGGCGACCGGCCAGATCGAAGGGATTGAAATTACTGACCCAACTTGTCTGCTCTTCGATGTGCATCGTCAGCACGGATTCGGCCGCCGAGGCAGCCCCGGTCCCGAAAGCCAGCGACACGCCGAGCGCTGCCGTTGCCAGCCATGATGTCCGTTGGAAGAGATTGCGCAGTCTGCTTTTCTTCAGTCCCATTCTTAGCTCCCTCTCGTTGACCTCTACTAGTCAATCAAATTGATTTAATCGTGAGTTTGAGCAATCGTCAATCCGCTGATTGGAAATCAACAGGCGAATGGGATTGGTGTCCGGACATCGCAGCGGATAACCCGTCGAGGATCTGTCGCAATCGAAATCAGGAAGGAGGTCTGCCTGACATCATTGAGAATTGCGTTCGTCTCAGAGCGACGTCGACGGAGGTCTGGCAGCTCAAATGACGCGCCGCCGGCCCGTCAAAATGAGAGCAAGAAGATCAGTATCGGAAAATAATCTTGTGATTTCCGCTATTTATAGTGGCATTATGATCTAGGACTAGAGCATGTCGCGCAGAAGTGTGCAGCGGTTTTGCGACTACGACATGCGTGAAATCAAAGAGCTAAAGCGCGTGAAGCGAATCTTAGAGATCGCTACGCGCTTTAGAACCGGATCTGGCTGTGATTGCCCATGGCGCGATCAAGCGCAAAGAGACGGCTCCGCCTTGAACATAAGGCGTAGGAAAGCGGAGCCGCGATAGTCAGGAGGCGTCGGTTCAGTCGAGCGGCTTATAGGCGATAACGTCCATCTCGACCTTCACATCAACCATCATCGGAGACTGAACGGTGGAGCGGGCCGGTGGGTGATCGATAAAATGCTTCTGGAAAACGGCGTTGAAGCTCGAGAAATCACGAGCATCATCCAGCCAGACATTGACCTTCACGACATGCTCAAGCGTGCAATCGGCAAGTGCGAGCACGTCCTTGATATTGGCGATGACCTGCTCGGTCTGCGCAACGATATTGCCGACGATAACTTCGCCGTTGATCGTGGGGACCTGGCCCGAGACGTAAACGAAATCGCCGGCGCGAACCGCCTTGGCAAAGGGGCGGCGCTGGCCTCCGGCCTGGTTATCGGCGACATCAAAACGGATCAGCTTGTTCTTGCTCATGCTCTACTCGACCTTTCTCTCTTGTCGAAATCAGCAGCCGCCAGCATCCTGGAACGCCGAGGACGAGGCGCGACTCCCCTGCGCCCTTCCATATCCGCCATGACGCGGTCACGCCAGACGTTTCGCTGCTGTGGGCGAGCATCGACGACGTCACACCCCGTCGGAGAGAAGGTGAAAAACTATGATCTCGGACAGCACCGGGTTCCGATGCAATATCCGAGATCACAATAGTTTCAAATTCTTATAACTCTTTCTTCAGCCAGCTAACGTCGATGATGAACGGCCTGCAAGCCATAGACAGGAGTAGAAATACCTTCCATGCGCGCTTTCAACTGCAAGGAAAGATACTGCGAGTAATGACGCGATTGGTGCAGATTGCCACCATGGAACCATAGGGCTTCCTGTTGTGTCGGCTTCCACATGTTGCGCTGTTCGCCTTCCCAAGGACCGGGATCCTTCGGCGTTTCCGAACCCAACCCCCAGACCTTGCCCACCTTGTCGGCGGTCTCCTGATCGATCAGGTCAGCCACCCAGCCGTTCATCGAGCCATAACCCGTCGCATAGACGATCACGTCGGCCGGGACTTCCCGACCATCGTCGAGCTTGATCGACTTTTCGGTGATCTCCTCGACCTGGCCTGCCTGCAACTTGATCTTGCCATCGATGATCAGTTGCGAGGCACCGATATCGATATAGTAGCCAGAGCCGCGACGCAGATACTTCATAAACAGCCCCGATCCATCCGCTCCCCAGTCCAGCTGGAACCCGGCCTTTTCCAAAGCTGTATAGAAATCGGCATCTCGCTCGCGCATCTGATTGTAGAGCGGGATCTGGAATTCGTGCATGATCCGATACGGAAGTGATGCGAAGATCAGATCAGCCTTCGCCGTCGTCACGCCATTTGCCAGAGCCTGCTCCGAATAGAGGCCGCCGAGGCCAATATCCATCAGCGTTTCCGACCGGACGATATGGGTGGACGAGCGCTGGATCATCGTAACGTCGACGCCGGCTTCATGCAGCGCGGCGCAAATGTCATGCGCCGAGTTGTTCGAGCCGACAACGACCACCTTCTTGCCCTTGTAACCATCCGGCCCCGGGTGTTGCGAGGAGTGGTGTTGCTCTCCCTTGAAACGCTCCCGTCCTTTGAAGTCCGGAATGTTCGCCTTGCCCGACATGCCCGTTGCAAAAACAAGCTGCTTGGGCTTCAGCACAACTTCCTCGCCGTCACGGTCGACGATGACGGTCCATTCCTTGGCCTGCTCGTCCCATGTCGCCGATTTCGCCGCCGAGCGCGTCCAGTAATTGAGTTCCATCACTTTCGTGTAGAATTCGAGCCAGTCGCCAATCTTGTCTTTCGGCGCGAAGACCGGCCAATTCTTCGGGAAATCGATATAAGGCAGATGGTCGTACCAGACCGGATCGTGCAGGCAGAGCGACTTGTAGCGCTTGCGCCAGGAATCACCGGCCCGATCGTTCTTCTCCAGAATGATCGTGGGGACCCCGAGTTGGCGCAGGCGGGCGCCGAGCGCTATACCGCCCTGCCCACCGCCGATAATGACGACATAAGGTTGCTTGTCGTAACCGAGCGTGCGCGCTTCCTCCTCACGCTCTTCCTTCCAGGTCTTCCCGCCGATATTCTGGCCGTGCTTGGCCCCGAGCGGACGAGTGAAGCCTGACTTTTCTTCGTGCCCCTTGAGCTCGACGAGCGCCGTCAGCAGTGTCCAGATCAGACCGTTCTTGAAGCGCACGAGGCCATAGCCGCGCCCAACTGCAGTCTCGAAAGAGATCCAGCTTTCCAGCACTCCATCGGCCTCTGTGGCTTCCTCGCCTGCGGCAACCCGAAAGTTCGAGGGTTTTGCGCCGGCAAGCTGTGCTTTCAGCATGTCACGTACCTGATCGCGTCCTTCGACGGTCTTGATGTTCCAGGTGAAGGCAACAAGATCACGCCAGTAGCACTCCTCGGCGAACAGTGACACGGCCTCATCGATACGGCCTGCCGCAAGCGTCTCGCCGAATTTGTCGAGAAGCGCCTGGACGCGTGTGGTTGGGGTTTTGTCGAGCATTTCATCTCCTCCTGCTCTTTGAAAGGATGCAAGGCAGCTCCTCAACCGCCTTGCGATATCAATAGGCTATCGTGACAGGTCGATCAGTATCTTGAGGTGCCGACCGGCGGGATCGAGCAACTGATCGAACCCTTCTTCGACCGCTTCACTCAGCGACACGAATTTGGTGACGATCCTGAGCGCCGGAATTTGGCCGCTGGCGATAAGCCGTGCGACGCGCGGCCAGTAGTGCGTCGGATAGGCCCAGGATCCTCTCACATCGATGTCCTTGAAGGTGACGTCGAACCAGTTCAACGGATTCTCATGGGGATGCAGACCGGTCTGGACGACGACGCCCTGCTTGCGTACGGCATCGGCGCAGTTCTTCAGCGCATGCTCGTTGCCGACGCATTCGATGGCGATATCGCAGCCGACGCCGCCTTCCGTCTCGCTGCGTACGACGTCGCCCACCTTTTCCGACCTGGGATTGATGGTTCGGACCTGAGGGAGCGCCTCTCGGGCAAGCGCGAGCCGCGTATCGTTGAGGTCTGACAGGAAGAGTTGGGTCGCGCCGGCGGCGCGTGCTGCCATCGCGGTCAGGATACCGATAGGCCCGGCGCCGGTTATCAATACGCTACTGCCCGCCGTGACGCCGGCTCGATCACAAGCATAGACGGCAACCGCAGTCGGCTCGATGAGGGCAGCCTCTTCGTCGCTCAAGCTCGAGGGGATAGGCTGCACATTGTAGTCGTTGAGAAGTGCAGCCTGTGCCATGCCGCCCGAATGCCAGGATAGGCCGACAAGCGCGAGCTGTGAGCTCAGATGGAAAAGGCCCCGGTCGGCATAGTAATCCCCCACACGCGGCATGATCAGCGGCTGCACCGAAACACGATCGCCGACTGTCACGTGCGAAACACCCTCACCCACGGCTTTGACCACTCCGCCGAACTCGTGACCGAGAACCTGCGGTCCATGCGCCTTGGTGAAGGGATGCGGCTCTTTCGGCACGAAGATCGGGCCATAGGCATATTCATGCAGGTCAGTACCGCAAATGCCGCAGTAGCGATTCTCAATCAAAACCTCACCCGGACCGGGCGCTGCCGGCTGCGGGATATCCTCTATGCGTAAGTCCTTGGCGGCATGGAAGCGGAGAGCCTTCATTCCTGTTTCCTCCTCATTTGCTCTTGCAACGAGAAGTGAGCAAGCACCGTGCCAGATTGAAGAGGATTTTCAAAATCCAATAAATTCAATCAATTATCGGTCATCCATGATGTACGTCGCTCGACGTGCGTCACCTCCGCTGCAACAGGTGTTGCAGCGGATGCGTCAGTTGAGGCGCTTCAGTCTGCGATGAATGGTGGAGCGGTTGACGCCAAGTTTGCGGGCGAGTTCAGAGATGTTGTTACCGCATTCGTCAAGGGCCTGGCGCAGATCGGTGTCGCCTTGTGGCCGATCAGGCAGGATGGCGTCTCGATGCAGCGCATCAGGCAGGCATTCCATCCCAATGACGCCCCCCTCGGATAGCGCGGCAGCAACGCGAAGCACATTCGAAAGCTCTCGCAGATTTCCCGGCCAATCGTGATCGAGCAGTCGTTTGCGAGCTTCGGCATCCAGCCGATAGAATTGCGCATTCTCCCGCCCGACACGATGCAATAGTTGGTCGATCATGGCATGTAGATCCTGCCTCTCGCGCAAGGGCGGCAAGGCGAGCATGACCGCATTCAAGCGATAATAGAGATCTTGCCGGAATTGACCGAGCGCCACCAGCTCTGCCAGATCCCTATGCGAGGCGGAGAGAAGACGCAGGCGCACCGGTCGCGCCTTCAATGCCCCGACCGGCTGCACCTCATTTTCGGATAGTACGCGCAACAAGCGGCTCTGCAGGGAAAGCGGCATATCGCCAATTTCGTCGAGGAACAGAGTGCCGCCGTCCGCCTCTTCGATGAGGCCGCGCTTGCCCTTCTGATTAGCGCCGGTAAAGGCACCAGGCGCATAGCCGAATAGTTCCGATTCCATCAGCTGTTCAGGAATGGCCGCACAATTGACCGCCACGAATTTTCCGCCGCCGCCACAGCTGTCGTGGATTGCCCGGGCCAGATATTCCTTGCCGCTGCCGGTCTCACCATGGATGAGGATGGGAATATCTCGCCCGGCGAGTTTCGCTGCTCGGGCCTGCAAGCGCTCCATTGTCGGATCGCCGAAGCTAAGGCCTTCGAAAGCGGATTGCCCCTTGGAAACGTCCGCCGTCGGCACGCGGCGAACGCCAGCCGCCGGAGCGATGGCGCTGGCGAACACCGCCAGCCCGCTCTTGGCCTTGAGCAGCCTGTCTCCATTCGGCCGGCCGCGCATGAACTGCGGCAGATCGTCCAGTTCGATATCGAAGAAGCGATCGATAGGTTGGCCTATGAACTGCCGCGTTGCGATACCACGCATGTTCATGGCGCGTGCCAGCGCGCCGAAGCCGCCATGCGTCATCCCGGTTATACGGCCGCTGCCATCTAGCGCGATCGCCGCATCGGGATCGACATCGAGAAACTCCGGCGAACGCGCCAGTCGCAAGACCCAGTCGTTGCGCGTGCGGGTCATCAGATTGGCAAGCTCGATGCGCCGTGCCGTAGAGGCCACGAGATGCAGGGCAAGTTGCTGGCTGGCCTTCGCTGTCGGCGAGCGCAGCTGCGAGATATCGAGAACGGCCGTCAAATCGCCCAGCGTGTCGAAGATCGGCGCGGCGGTACAGGTCAATCCGATATGGCTGGTATCGAAGTGATCATCCTGATGGATGATGACAGGCTCGCTCGAGACCATGCATGCGCCGACGGCGCAGGTGCCTGCCCTATTCTCCGACCATTCCGAGCCAAGGTAGAGTCCCGCTTTACGCAATTGATTGTCAAAGGTCGGATCGCCCATGAAATCCACGGTCACACCGCGAGCGTCGGACAGAAGCAGGACATAGTTCTGCTCGACGACCTGGCCGAATAGCTGCTCGAGACCGGAGCGGCCGATACGGATCAACTCCTCCGCCTGCTCGCGATGCTCGCGCAGCTTGGTTTCCGGCACGATATAGGCTTCCTGAGCAGCGGCAGGATCGAGCCTGTAATCGTTCAGACAACGCAACCAGGACTGTACTACCGGCGCATCGCGCGGGCTCGTGGCCCCCATTGCGACACGCTCGATCTCCTTAATGTGCGACAAAGTCGACACCATGGACCGCTCCTCCCGGGCGATATCGTCGCACATTCGCGGCCCCTCAACAACGTGTCTTTCGGCCAGCCAAGCATGTGTAACATGTGCAAAACCGGCTTTGTCGGCGTTTGAAGGCATTCCGCGTTGGCGTTGCGCCTTGGCCTGTCAGGCTCCTGTCAGCTGAAATGAACATGTTCGCTCCGGGAAGCGACGCAATGTCGCGACGTTGAATTGGACGAGAACATGCATGATGCAGGGCGTACCGGGGCTTCGCTGAAGATATTTCTGATCAACCTGGATCGGGCAAGTGATCGCCTGACCGACATGCGGGAGAAGTTGGAGCAGATCGGCCTAACGTTCGAACGTGTGCCGGCGATCGACGGCAGCCTGATCGAATTTCCGATCAAGCAGTTCAGCGAAATCTCTTTTCGTTTCATGCATGGCCGCCGGCGAAATCCCGGGGAAATCGGCTGCTATCTGAGCCATGTCGAATGCGCCCGGCGTCTTGTTGCTTCGGATGACGAATTCGCGCTCATTCTGGAGGACGATCTCGAATTTCCGCCCGATCTTCCAGACATCATCAAGGCCGCGCTCGGGCAGGCGGAGACATGGGATATCCTGCGCCTGTCGACCGTCAGCGCGGGCAGGAAGTTCGAGTTCTCCAAACTCAGCGAAAGCCGCAGCCTGGCGATTGCATTGACCAGGGAAAAGGGATCAGGCGCCTATCTCATCAATCGACGGGCCGCGCGATGGTTCGTGAAGGTGCTGCTCCCCATGCGGCTACCATTCGATCTGGCGTTCGACCTGGAGTTCTTTCAGGGACTGAAGTCGGCTTTCGTTACCCCCATTCCCATCAACCAGCAGCTCGGGCTGCCGTCTCAAATTCAAGGCATCCGGCAACGGCGGCGGTATCATCGCTCGCGAGCACACTATCTGACCGTCCTTCCATATCGGCTTTTCGTCGAGGCCAACCGAGTGTGTTTCCGGTTCCTGCTGCTATCTGGCCATTTGTTACGAGCCCGCGTGCAGCGACACGGCACCGTCGTGCCGCAACCGCTGAGCAGCGATATCCTTGCCTGATCCGACTGAACGACCGGAGCATCGGCAACAATGCGCATCACGCTGGTCTGAATGGCTACCCAGCGGGGGCATTGCCGCGTCCATTTGCCCATCTTGCCCTACGGCTCTTGCGCCTCACGTAGCAGAATGATTTCATCATATGATTATCGAGGTTCCGGAGGAGACGTCATGAGAGAACTTGCGCAATCCCTTGCTTCCATTCGCATTCCCGAACTCGCCGGCAAGCGAGCGCTGATCACCGGCGCATCGACCGGCATAGGCGCTGCCGTGGCGCGCGCCTTCGCCGCGCAAGGCATGAAGGTCGGCCTCCACTTCAATGCAAGCCGCGAGCCCGCCGAACGACTGGCGGCCGAGATCACGGCTGCCGGTGGCACGGTTCATCTGATACAGGGCGACGTCTCCGAAGACGGCGAAACCGAACGTGTGGTAGAGGACGCCGCCAAAGCCCTTGGTGGACTGGATGGGTTGGTCAACAATGCCGGCGGCATGCTGGGGCGGCTTCCGACCTCCGCCATGACCGACGAGCACTACGAGCGCGTCATGAACCTCAACGCCCGCTCGGTGCTTGCGGCGACCCGAGCTGCCCACCCTCACCTCAAGAAGCAGGGTGGCTTCGTCATCAACACGACATCGATCGCCGCGCGCAGCGGCGGCGGGAATGGCGCGATCCTCTATGCCGCCTCCAAGGGCTTCATATCGACCATCACGCATGGTCACGCCAAGGAATTCGTCAACGACAAGATCCGCGTCAATGCGGTCGCGCCCGGCGTCATCGCGACGCCCTTCCACGAGCGCTATACGAATGACGAGCAGATGGAGCTTCAGCGTAAAACCATCCCGATGGGCTTCGTCGGCACGCCGGAGGATTGCGTCGGCGCCTATCTGTTTCTGGCATCGCCGACATTGTCCGGCTACATCACGGGCCAGATTATCGAAGTCAACGGTGGCCAGTTGATGCCGTAGGGCGCCGAAACGATCGACTTCCTGCGTCGGGCAATGCTAATCTCCGTCCGATACAGCTTTCCCGTCACAGGAAAATGGAGCGCATGCGAATGGCAAAGACGCCCATTGAGAGCCGAACTGCAACTTCCGTTCAATTGACGCATCCCGAGCGGCTCTACTGGCCGGACGATGGCGTGAGCAAACAGGATCTGGTTGACTATTACGCTCTGGCTTGGCCGCGAATGGCGCCCTTTGTAGTCAATCGACCGTTGGCTCTGCTGCGATGCCCGGACGGCATAAGCGGGCCTCGCTTCTTCCAAAAACATGCCTGGAAAGGCCTTAGTCCGCATATTATCGAAATTGCCGATCCCGAGGACGAGCAGAGCGCCAAGTTTCTGAAGATCGAGGGCTTTGACGGTCTTGCGGCGCTCGTCCAATCAGCGGCGCTGGAAATACACCCCTGGGGCACGACGACAGACCATTGGGAAAAGCCCGACATGATCATCATGGACCTCGATCCCGGCGAAGATGTCGACTGGACCGCGGTCATTACGGCCGCGCACGAGATCAGGGAGCGCTTTTCGGCGCTCGGCCTTGCTTCGTTCGTCAAGACCTCCGGCGGCAAGGGACTGCATGTGGTTGCGTCTCTCAAGCCCGATGCAGCTTGGCCGCGGGTCAAGGATACGGCCGAGGCTATCGCTCATGCAATGAGCGCCGATAGCCCGGACAGATATTTGTCGGTCGCCAGCAAAGCAAAACGAGGGGGCCATATCTTCATCGATTACCTGCGCAACGGTCGAGGCAACACAGCGGTCGCACCCTATTCGTCGCGCGCGCGAGCGGGAGCCGCCGTTTCGATGCCGATCGGTTGGGAAGAGTTGAACGACAAAATCGGGCCGGCCACATTCACCGTCAAGAACGCCGCCGCGCGCCTGGGGAGCGCAGATAGCAATCCCTGGGCCGGCTTTTTCGACGCCGCATCGAAACTGAAGGCGTGACCTATTTTATGAATGGGACGAGAGCCGGCGTTGTGGCTTTATAGTCGGCATAGGCGCTGCCGAAGGTCTCGCTCATCCAACTTTCCTCGATTTGGACGCGGCGCAGAACCGCATAGAGAATGGCGACGATGGCAAGCCCCGCGGCAATATCGCCACGCGCGATAGCCGAACCGATGACGGCGAGCGTCAGACCTGAATAGATCGGGTGGCGTACCAGTGCATAGGGACCGGAGCGGATCAGCGCATGGTCTTGCTTGACCGTGATGACGCCACTCCAGTTGCGGCCAATGTGAAAGCGCGCCCATATCGCGAAGACGACCCCGATGAGCGTCAGAACAGCGCCGACATAGTAAATGCTCAAGCCGTGCGGAATAATAAGAATGTTGAGGGGACCCAGCCAGGAACGGTGGGCAGCCAACAGAAAGGCACCTAGCCAGATCGGCATGGTATTGCCCAGTCGCGACAGGGGATTTTCCTGCCTCACGGTTTTCTTGACGCCAAAAGAGGCAAAGAGCCAGATCAGGATCAGAACGATCCAGCACGCGGGGATGAACTGATAGACGAGCATCGCTTACGCCATATCTCTATCCAATTCCGGGTAATGCCGGAATATGCCGTTTTCATTGAAAGGTATACGGCGGTCCGACTGCAGATAGCGAGCAATGTTGGGCCGTCTCATGACAGCCGCATGCAGCGCACTCAGATGCGGATAGCGGCTTGAAAGATGCGCGGTCGCGCGCGGAAAGGCATACCGCAATCCCTCGTAGATCTGGAAGAGCGACAGATCCACATAGGTCAATTCGCCACCCAAGATGTGAGCGGGACCCTTTGGATTCTGATGGAGGACCCGTTCGAAATAACCGATGTATTTCGGAATGCGATTTTCAATGAATTCAGCGGCACGGGCCTTAGCCTCAGCCTTCTGATCCTCATAGTACTTCGAGGTGGCAATGGGATGGTGGGTATCATGCACTTCGGCGACAAAATCGGTAATCGTCAGCTGGAGACCATTCAACACATGACGGTCACCCTCATTTTTGGGAGCAAGACCCAGCCTCGGCCCAAGATACATCAGTATGTTCGCCACATGGGGAATGATGAGATCGCCATCCTTCAGGAACGGCGGCGCGAACGGGATATCGGCATGGGATCTGCTTCCCATGATCGCCATCATGGCCGGTATTCCATGTCCGTTACTGGACGATCCACGGCAAACGTCAACGTAATCGGCGCCCGCCTCCTCCAGCGCCAACCGCACGAACTCGCCACGACCTTGTATGCTGTCCCAATAGTAAAGCTCATAAGGCATTTTTCTCTCCCAAAGCACATCCTGCAGCCATTGCAGATCGATATGTCGATGTCGCCAAATGCGGGCTCGGGCTTTCGACGGTGGAATGCACTGCCCGCGCCTGTTGAGAGCCTATCATCGGCTTTGCCAAACGAAAGGGTCTATGCTGCTCAACGAGCCTCTCACCCGCTATTAGCTCGACCGAGGCCTTTCTTCTTCTGATCACCTCTCAGGAATGAGTGCCCTGTTCGTGGCGCTTGCGCGTCGCGGCAGCCTTCTTGGCTGACGCAGAACGCTCGGATGCCGGCCGGTTCGCAGAAGCACGGCCGCCGATCCTGCCACCTTTCTCCGATGAGAGGTGGTTTTCCGGGTGGCCGCGACCCGAACCCGATTTCTTGCCGCCGCCACTCTCCTTGTTGACCGTCGCCCACGCACGCCGCTCTGCTTCGTCATGGGAAACGCCACGGTTCTCATACCCTTCTTCGATATGCTCGGCTTTACGCTTCTGCTTGTCCGTGTAAGCGGATTTGTCTCCACGTGGCATGATCTTTCTCCCTGTTTCGGATGAAAGACCAACCCATCGTCACGGAAAAGGTTCCGATACCTGGCTGGGAGAGCCGCGATCGATGGCTCCGAACCAGGTGCGGCGGCCCGTGCGGGGCGTGCCATGCCCTTCAGCGGAGGCTGGAAAAAACACCCCGACGGAACGGTCGATGATCAGGATAAGGATCAATGCGGCCAAGAGGTAGAGCGCGGCAAGCGCGAGAAGGGATGTCATCGTGCCATCCCTACCTGGCCCAGCCAGGTGCGACGACGGCACATTGCAACGATCATCGATACAGCAACTTCCAGATCATCGATACAGCTATTGCGCATGGCGGGGCTCCCTAACCCGCTCCAGTAGCACCAATGTGTGACAATTATTCCGTGCCTTGAGGCCAAGCTACCGAAATTATTGCGAATATCTCTACATCAACTGTCAAGAAACGAGCGGCTCGACGCTCATCATCGAGCCGCCCTCGCCTCCGCCGCACTCAGGGGCGGCACTTGCATCAGGCTTTGGCTTTAACAGCCTTCTTCGGGGTCCGCCTCGTGGTAGGCTTGTCCGCCGTCTCTTCGACGGCGGCAGCTACATCGACCGTCGGCTTGCGCTTCGCCTTGGATTTCGCGCCGAGCTTGCTTTCCTTGCCGACGCTCTTCTCAAATGCAATGCGCTCGCTGCTTGCCTGCTGCCAGTGCGTAACATCACGACCGGAAGGATAACCTTCCTCCTCCCAGATGGCATATGCACGTTTCTTGATCCATTCGTCCCGAGATTCCAACATCTGCTGTTCTCCGTTCGCATCGATGAACATGATTGGTGAACAATGCCCGTTCTTGAAATGCGGGCTTTCATACCTCCCCCGAGCAGCCAAGACCCCACGCTCAACTGCGAGCAACGGGGCGATTTCGCGAGTCTTGACCCTCGAACCGCAGTGGCGCTTCACACAAGGAACACAGGTATACCGTGGGGGACGGTAGCGAAGCGGCCGAACGGTGTTACTATGATCGCGGCGATCATGCGGTTCAATTAAAAATATCTAATACGATCGGCTTTCGCACCGAAAACCTCCATGCATCAAAGATTGCAAGGCGGCAGATTGCAGCTTTTGCTGCCGAAGATATACTCGCGGCATGATCGACCTTGTGGCTGCCCATTGGGGCCAAATTCTCGCTGTGCTCTCCATCGCCATGGGAGCGGTCGCGGCGATCCACGCAGCCATGACCAAAGAGGATGTTCGCGCAGCAATCGGCTGGGTCGGCGTCGTCATCCTATCGCCTATCATCGGGGCGCTGCTCTATGCCGTCGCAGGCATAAACCGCATCCGCCGCGCCTCGCTCGGCTCGCAACGCGACGCGCTCTTTCGCGAAAACGCAATCGGCAAGCTCGCCAGCTTCGATGCCGAGGACGATCAGGTACGGCGGCTTTTCGGCGACCGCTTCGGCTCAATGAAAACGCTCGGCGACCGCGTGGTCCGCTATACGATGAGCACCGGCAATACCATCGAAATGCTGACAAGCGGCGATGCCGCCTATGCCGCGATGAAAGCCGCGATTGACGGCGCCGAGCGCAGCATTCTCATGGAGACCTATATATTCGACCGCGACCCGATCGGCCTGCGTATCGCCGATGCGCTGATCGAGGCCGTCAAACGCGGCATCAGCGTGCGCGTCCTTATCGATGCGGTCGGCGCTCGCTATTCGGTGCCAAGCATCATGGGCTATCTCAGCCAGGGCGGCGTCAATGTCGATGTCTTCAATGGCAATGTCATCATCGGCCTCCGATTGCCCTATGCCAACCTGCGCACTCACCGCAAGATTCTGAGCATCGACGGGCGGATCGCCTTCACAGGCGGCATGAACATACGTCAGGGCTTCACGCGCGAGTTCGCCCACGAACACAGCGCGCGCGACATGCATTTTTGCGTGACCGGTCCAGCTGTTGCGGACCTCTTCAATACAGCCGCCGAAGACTGGCGCTTCACCACGGGCGAGGTTCTGGACAGCGACGAATGGCGGATTGCGGTGCCAGCTAACGAGCCCGGAGCACCGGTCCTGATGCGCGTCGTCGCCTCGGGGCCGGACCGCAGCCTCGAGACCAACCACAAGATGCTCATCGGCGCGCTATCGGTGGCGCACAAGACGATCCGCATCATGTCCCCCTATTTCCTGCCGGATCGGGAGTTGATCAGCGCATTGGTGACAGCGGCAAGACGCGGCGTCGAGGTCGACATCGTCGTACCGACGGCCAACAACCTCGTGCTCGTCGACCGCGCCATGACCGCACAGTTCGACCAGATGCTGAAGAATTATTGCCGCATCTGGCGCGCTGAAGGGCCGTTCAACCATTCGAAGCTGCTGGCGATCGACGGCATCTGGGCTTATGTCGGTTCGTCCAATCTCGATCCGCGGTCCCTGCGATTGAATTTCGAGGTGGATCTCGAGGTGCTCGATCGCGGCTTTGCCGGCACGATCGATGCCCATATCGGCGCGATTCTGGAAACTGCGCATCCGGTCGATCTCGAGAAGCTGCGGGCGCGCCCGTTCATCGTCAGGCTGATCGAGAAGATCCTCTGGCTCGGTTCGCCCTACCTCTGACAGGAACTCGCAGAGACAAACCGTCCCTGTTGCAGCCTTTTCACATGACAAGGTCAACCATCGGTTCCTATACTCTGCCTGATGTACCCGACATGGTCTGATCAAGGAACGGTCGACGGATAAATGAGAAAAAAGAAAGAAAGCCTCCGTGCGAGCATTCTGGAAAGCCTGAAGAACCGAAGCAAATCGCGTCCGAGGCCAACGGACAAACCCGACCGTCCGGAAGGCACGCTGATCGCCTCCTACAATGTCCACAAATGCGTCGGCGCCGACCGCCGCTTCGATCCGGAGAGAACCAGTCGGGTCATCCATGAAATAGACGCCGACGTCATCGGCCTGCAGGAGGCTGACAGCCGCTTCGGGGAGCGTACCGGTCTGCTCGACCTGCGCCGCCTCGAACGCGAAACCGGGCTCATTCCGGTACCGATCGCCGGCACCCGCAAGGCGCATGGCTGGCACGGCAATGTCGTTCTCTTCAAACAAGGTACCGTGCGCGACGTGCACCAGATCAAGCTGCCGGGGCTGGAGCCGCGCGGCGCGTTGATTGCCGAGATCGAGCTCGCGCGTGGCGGCAGCATCCGGATCATCGCCGCTCATCTCGGCCTGCTGCATCGCTCGCGCGCCCAGCAGACGCGGCTGATCGTCGATCTCATGAACAATGGCGGCGAAATGCCGACCATTCTGCTCGGCGATCTAAACGAATGGCGGCTGGGCGACCGCTCATCGCTCAATACCTTCCAGAACGCTTTCGGGCCGCTGCCTCCGGCCGTACCGAGCTTTCCGTCGACGCTGCCGCTTCTGGCCCTCGATCGCATCATGGCAAACCGGCGAGGCATGATTTCCGCGGTCGAAGTGCATGACTCGCCATTGGCCCGCGTCGCCTCCGATCATTTGCCCATCAAGGCGGTCATCAGCCTCGGATCATATGGGGCGGAGACCGAAGCCCAGTCGCAAACGGCCTGAACTTGAGGCCCGTCTGTGGGTTCAGCATGGCCGTCACGGCCCCTTAAAGAAAGGCCGTGACGAGAGCCGAACCAGGTATCAGGCGGGGTTGATCGCCGCGAAGACGTTGTCGTAGCGCCCTTCCCGTTCGGCTGAACGGCGTGCGCGATCGCGCTCGACCAGCACCTCGCCCCGCGGATGTCTTCCCGTCTCCAACAACTGCATGACCTCCGCCACATAGGCGTCGACCGGTATGGCACGCGGATCGGTGACTTGATGACTGCCCGTAAGCTCGGTCTGCACGTAAGGCGGCGAAAGCTCAAGCACTTCGACCGGAATGTTGCGAAGCTGATGTCGCAACGATTGCAGCCAGGAATGCAGGAAAGCCTTGCTGGCGCAATAAGTCGGGAAATCTGCGCGCGGAATGAACGCGAGGTTTGAGCTGGTCGCCATGATCGCAGCCGCCTTCTGGGTCTTGAGCAGTGGCAGGAAAGCAGCCGTTGCGCGCAATATGCCCAAGATGTTCGTCTCGATGATCGCTTGGGCATCGGAAACATCCCAACCTTCCGCGGTCATATCCTCCGATCGGGAAATGCCTGCGTTGGCGATGAGCATGTTGAGTTCGGGAAAGCATGCCCGCACGTCGTTTGCCAGCTTGGACATCGAGCTCGGGTCATCCAGATCGAGCGGCAATCCCACCAGTCCGGGGCGGTCTGCAGCGATTTCTTCAAGCAGGGATAGGCGCCGTCCGGTAATGATGACGCGATTGCCGCGGTCATGGAACGCTTCGGCAAGTGCGCGACCGATTCCGCTGGTGCCGCCGGTGATGAGGATGGTGTTGCCAGTCATTCGCATAGTTTTACTCCATCGTTTCGTTTGGCCATGGGCCGACGATTTGACCGCTTGCGAATTCCTTTTCAGGGATGTCCGCGGAACGGCCGTTTAGAGCGCGCACCTGTTCGATTGCCTGTCCTTTGCTTGAACCAACGCGGTTGAAGCGAAACAATACGGCTGTACAGGTGGCGCCAGCGCCAGATGGGGAAACGTCGTCTTCCTGTGCCACTCGATTGCAGCTCGGCCATCGCGACAAGGCAATGCACCAAGGACCCGGTCGTTAGGTTCGAGCGAACAGCTTTGCCTGACGGCATACCAACACGCGGTAACGCTGTTTGAGCCAACAACGGGCCAAGGATCGGAGGTGGAGAAAACGAAGTCATACCATAAACGCCTCTTCCATCGAGACCTCCCTGCTGGGACCTTCTCGACAAAGGCGCGTTGGATGACGGTAACGCCTACGACAGTGCTACACGAGCAACTGTGTTTTGGCCTCTAGCGCGATAGCCTGCATGCTGTCAAGCGAAGGCTTCCCCGCATGCGGAGAAGCTTCAGAACCCGGAAATGGTAGCCACGGCCCGTGAAAGGCAAGTCTCCGGCCGGTTTGCATCAAAGCCAGATATGGCGAATTATGTGAGAACCGCATGCGGGGGAATGGCACCACTGCGCCTTTCGCCGAGGGCAGAGAAGATTGCAACCACGCAGGCCAGAACAAGCGCGAAAGCTCCCAGCACCGGCAAACTGCGATAGCCATACCCTCCCTCAAGCAAAGCAGCGCCCACGACCGCCGCAATGGCGATCCCAATATTGAACCCCGATGGAATGAGCGAGGAAGCCAAGCTGGGGGCATCGGCGGTCCACATCAGAATGCGAGCTTGAATCGGGGTGCCGATAGCGAAATTGAGAGCACCCCAAACAAAAATCGTCACGGTCATCGCCACGGGATAGGGGCTAACCATATAGAGAACGGCGAGCGTTACGGCCTGAATGGCAAGCAATGCGATCAACGAGGGCATGAGCTTCCAATCCGACAACCGCCCCCCGATGAAAACGCCGAGTGTTGCCCCAACGCCATTGAGGAGGAGTACCCAAGGAATGACCATGGCATCAAGACCCGTCACCTCCCGCAAAAGCGGTGTTATATAGGTGAAAGGCACCATCTGCCCGATCATCAGGGCAAGCATCATGATGAGCGATGTCCAGACCTGCTGACGTCCAAGGACGCGCACTTCCTTGCCCAGATGGCCGGACTGCTGGGGCTGGCTTTTGGTCTGCGGGATCAACACCCATATCGCGATCAGTGCGAGGACACCGACTATGGTCATCGCCCAGAATGTGGTCCGCCATCCCCAAAGGCCGCCAATAGCGGCACCTGCGGGCACGCCGATGATGTTCGAAACCGTCAGGCCGGCAAGAATGACGGAAACGGCGCGACCACGAAACTCCTGTGGGACGAGACCGACCGCAACCACCATGGCGATGCCGAAATAGGCGCCATGGGCGACGGCGGTCGCAACCCGGAAGGCGAGCATTGTGGCAAAGCTTGGCGCGAGCGCACATGCGACTTGCCCCAAGCAGAAAGCGATTGTGAGAGCGAGAAGAACGGTGCGGCGCGAGACCCGCCGCGTGGCCATTGTCAGGAATGGCCCGCCGATAGCGATACCCAGCGCATAGCCGGAGACCAGATATCCGGCAAAGGGAATGGAGACCCCCAAGCCCTGAGCCACATCCGGGAGAATACCTGCAATGACAAATTCAGTGGTGCCGAACGCGAAGGCGGCTAGAAACAAAGCAAATAGGGGTAAGGGCACGTCCATCTCCCATATAAAGGCATAAGGATTTCTTTATATCATAGCTGCACGAACTTCAAGCACGGGTTGCGGGAAAGTGAGCGGAGCGGAGCGATCCGCGCAAACTATTTGGAGCTGTTGCAAAGGAGAGTGGCCGCAAGGCAGCCGCGGTCGACGGCATAGACCGCGCAATGCCGAAGGCCTTCACGGAGATTGTGAGACGCCTGCCCTGTTGGCTATTTTCCGCGGATGAGGCTGCGATAGCGCTGTTGGCTGCCTACAAGATGTCGGCGCATGGCTGTCCTGGCGGCTTCTTCGTCCCGGTCGGAGATCGCCTCGGCAATCTGGCGATGTTCGGCCTGAATCTGCGTAATGTAGTCGATGGCGGCATCTTTGTTGCCGTGATCGAGCAGGAAAGAGCGAGGGATCATGCTTCTACCGCTCAGCTCCAAAAATTGCTTGAAGCGCGGATTGTTGGTCGCGTCCGCTATGGCCAGATGAAAGGCAAAATCGGCGTCCGATGTGGCGACGCCGGCGTGCAAGGCACGATCGATTTCGTTGCAACGTTCGAGGATCGCCTCCTCCTGTGCCGGTGAGCGGCGAACAGCTGCAATCGCCGCCGCCTCCGTTTCGACGGCGGTGCGCAGCTCCAGCATTTCGATAATCGACGAAATCCGGGCCGGATCCGTCGTAAGGAGACCTGCCGACGGAAATGACGGCGCCGCACTGACGAAGACACCGACACCGTGCCGCACGTCTACGAGGCCGTCGGCACGCAGCGATGCAATCGCCTCGCGAATGACCGTGCGGCTGACCTTGTAGCGCTCGGTCAAACCACTTTCGCTCGGCAGCCTCTCACCGGGTGCAGATGCACCGCCCAGAATATCCTCGCGCAATTGCTGGGCAACATGGTCGACAAGGTTGCGCTTGCCGGAAGGCTGCGCTTCGTCCTCTTTCCTTGCGATCAGGCCCTCGCGCCGCATCCCATTCTTCCTCGGTTTTCCCGTCCAATCCTACAGATATATGATGACTGGCAAAAGGACATATTATAACTTGCCCGCAACGAGATCGATCGGGAGACAATCATGTTGAAAACTCTGCTGCTCACAGGCGCTGCCGGCGGCGTCGGTCAAGCGCTCAGGCCGCTCCTGTCGCAAATTGCTGAAAACGTCGTCCTGTCCGATCTCACCCCGATACGCGATCTCAGGCCGAGCGAACGTTTCGTCGCCTGCGATCTCGCCGACCGCGATGGCGTCACCTCTCTCGTTACAGGGGTCGACGGCATCATCCATCTCGGCGGCATCTCGGTTGAAAAACCCTTCGATATGATCCTGCAGGGCAATATCGTTGGCCTCTACAATCTCTACGAGGCCGCGCGCGCCGCCGGCAAGCCGCGCATCGTCTTTGCAAGCTCGAACCACACCATCGGCTTCTATCGGCGCGACGAGCGCATCGACAACAAAGTCCCGACGCGGCCGGATTCGCTCTATGGCGTCTCGAAGGTTTTCGGCGAGGCCGTCGCCAGCCTCTACTTCGACAAGTTCGGCCAGGAGACGTTGTCGGTCCGCATCGGCTCCTGCTTTCCCGAACCGCGCAACACGCGCATGCTGGCGACCTGGTTCAGTGCGCGGGACTTTTTGTCCCTATGCGGCTGCGCCTTCGATGCGCCGCGTCTCGGGCACACGATCATCTACGGTGTTTCCGACAATGACGAGCAGTGGTGGGACAACGGCAATGCCGCCTTCCTTGGCTGGAAGCCGCGCGATAGCGCTGCCCCATGGCGTGCCGAAATCCTGTCGCAAGCAACGCCGGAGGATCCGAACGATCCGGCGGTCGTCTATCAGGGCGGCGGCTTCGCATCTGCCGCCCATCCGGAAGACTGATCGGTCAACCTCGCTTCGACAAACGCGCCCGACCCTCAGACACCGTTACGGAACAGCGTCCATCGGGTCGGCCTGAAGGCAATGCGGTTCCGATCGAGCGCATCCGCCTTGTTCGGCGGCAGCTCGATCTCGATATTGTCGTGGTTGGCGCCGATATTGAGCTCAAGATGCCTTGTGCCCGCGACGCGTCTGCTGGCGATAAGCAAGCCGGCAATAGAGCCGCCATCACCCTCATGCAGCTCAATGTCGTGCGGGCGGAAATAAAGATAGGCCTCGCCATTCGGCTCGTGCGGCGTGCTCAACCCTAGCGGCCTGTCCTCAAACCATATTTCGCCGCTTGCGATGCGTACCTTGACGCGATTGGATTGCCCGATGAAGCCATAGACGAAGGGAGAATTCGGCGTGTCGTATATCTCGTCCGGCGTTCCGACTTGCTCGATGGCGCCCTTGTTGAGCACGACCACACGGTCGGCAAGCTCCAGCGCCTCTTCCTGGTCATGGGTCACGAAAACCGTGGTGTGACCGGTCCGGTCATGGATCTCACGCAACCACTTGCGCAGATCCTTGCGCACCTGCGCATCGAGAGCGCCGAATGGCTCGTCCAGAAGCAGGACATTCGGCTCGACCGCCATAGCGCGCGCCAGTGCCACACGCTGCCGCTGCCCGCCGGAAAGCTGGGCTGGATAACGCTTCTCCAGACCGTTCAATTGCACCAGTTCCAAGAGCTCCACCGCGCGCCTGCGAATTTCGTCGCGCGGCGGACGGCGCGATGCCGACCGGACCTTGAGGCCGAAGGAGATATTCTCCAGCACGGTCATATGCCGAAACAAAGCGTAGTGCTGAAACACGAAGCCAATGTTGCGCTGCTGTACGGTCTTTCGCGAGGCATCGTCCTCACCAAAGAAGATCCTGCCTTCCGTCGGTGTTTCCAGACCGGCAATGAGGCGCAGAAGCGTCGTCTTACCCGAGCCGGACGGGCCGAGAAGCGCGATCAGCTCGCTCGAGCGGATATCCAGCGACACGTCATGCAATGCGGGAAAGCGACCGAATTCCTTGCGCAGGTTTTGAACGCGAACTTCCATCAAAAATTCCTTCAGTGACGCCGGCTGGCTGCGATCTCTTCGCTATAGCGCATTTCCAGCAACGTCTTCAGCAGCAGTGTGACAAGGGCAAGCAGGGCCAGAAGCGTAGCAACGGCAAAAGCCCCTGAGAAATTATATTCGTTGTAGAGGATCTCGACCTGCAGCGGCATGGTGTTAGTTTCGCCGCGGATATGACCGGAGACGACCGAAACCGCCCCGAACTCCCCCATCGCGCGGGCGTTGCAGAGCAGCACGCCGTAGAGCAGGCCCCATTTGATATTCGGCAGGGTGACATACCAGAAGGTCTGCCAGCCATTGGCGCCGAGCGAGAGGGCCGCCTCTTCATCGGCGCTGCCCTGCTCCTGCATCAACGGGATCAATTCGCGCGCGACGAAGGGGAAAGTCACGAACATCGTCGCCAGAACGAGACCGGGAACAGCAAACAGGATCTGGATACCATTGCTCTGCAGCCATGGTCCGAGCACGCTGTTGGAACCGAACAACAGCACGAATACCAGACCCGAGATGACCGGGGAAACCGAGAAAGGCAGATCGATCAGGGTCGTGAGGAACGCCTTGCCCTTGAACTCGAACTTGGCGATCACCCATGCGGCAGCGACGCCGCAGACAAGGTTAAGCGGCACGCTGATGCCGGCAACGATCAAAGTCAGCCGGATGGCTGCGAAGGTTTCCTCATCGACCAAGGCGTCGAAAAAGGTTTCAATGCCCTTTCGAAAGGCTTCGACGAACACGGCGGCCAGAGGCAGAAGCACCATCAGCGTCAGGAAGGCCAGCGAAATCAGCACAAAGATAATGCGGGCAATCCGGCTTTCCGTGATGACCGACTGTTCCACAGCGGGCGCGGCAGAAAGATCATGCGCCATAGCCGTACCTCCTTCTGCTCCAGGCCTGAATGAGATTGATGATCAGAAGCATGGTGAAGGAAATGAACAGCATCACGGTCGCGATCGCCGTCGCTGCCGCGTAGTTATATTCCTCGAGGCGGATGACGATCAGAAGCGGAGCGATTTCCGAGACGTAAGGCTTATTCCCGGCGATAAAGATGACCGAGCCGTATTCGCCGGCGGCACGGGCAAAAGCCAGCGCAAAGCCTGTGAGCGCAGCCGGCGCCAAGCCGGGTAGCAAGACGCGGGTGATCGTCTGGAAGCGGGTCGCTCCCAAGGTCGCCGCCGCCTCCTCCACCTCACGGTCGATCTCCTCCATGACAGGCTGGGCGGTACGCACCACAAAGGGCAGGCCAACGAAAATCAGCGCGATGACGATGCCGATCGGGGTGAAGGCAATCCTGATGCCGAGCGGTGCCAGGAACTGGCCGATCCAGCCGTTCGGCGCATAGAGCGTCGTCAGCGCGATGCCGGCGACGGCCGTCGGCAAGGCAAACGGCAAATCGACCATGGCGTCGAGGATGCGCTTGCCGGGAAAGCGGTATCGTACCAACACCCAGGCAAGGATGAGCCCGAGGACAGCGTTGACGAGCGCAGCGACGAAAGCGCCGCCAAAGCTCATCCGCAGCGCATAGAGCGTGCGCACATCAAGAGCCAGAGCCCAGAATTTCGACCAGCCGAGAGCGCTGCTCTTCCACAGCAATCCAGACAGCGGAATGAGAACGATGAAGATGAGCCAAGCCAAGGTAACGCCGAGCGCCAATCCGAAGCCCGGAATGACACTCGGCTGCCGAAACCGCCACCGTTTGCGGGTTATGGAATGCATTCAGACTTATTGCCCCGGCTTGTAGATCTGATCGAAGACGCCACCGTCATCGAAGAACTTCGGCTGAGCTTGGCTCCATCCGCCGAAATCGTCAATCGTCGCGAGCTTCAAGGCCGGGAAACGGGCGATATCCTTGGGATCGGCCGCTTCCGGCTTGGTCGGCCGGTAGTAATGCTTGGCGGCGATCTTCTGGCCCTCGTCCGAGTAGAGATAGTTCAAATAGGCTTCCGCGATCTTGCGGGTGCCTTTCTTGTCGACATTGCCATCGACGACCGCGACCGGAGGATCGGCGCGGATTGAGACGGATGGGGTTACGATCTCGAATTTATCGGGACCGAGTTCGTCGAGCGAGAGATAGGCCTCGTTTTCCCAGGCGAGCAGCACATCGCCGAGCCCGCGCTGTACGAAGGTCGTCGTCGCGCCGCGCGCGCCGGTATCGAGCACGGGAACATGCTTCAAAAGCTTGGAGACATACTCCTGCGCCTTGGCGTCATCGCCACCATTGGCCTGCTTGGCCCAGGCCCATGCCGCCAGAATATTCCAGCGAGCGCCACCCGATGTCTTCGGATTCGGTGTGATGACTTCAACGCCATCCTTGACCAGGTCCGGCCAGTCCTTGATGGCCTTCGGGTTGCCCTTGCGCACCAGGAAAACGATGGTCGAAGTGTAGGGAACGGAATTGTTGGGGAACTTGGTCTTCCAATCGGCCGGGATCTTATGCGTCGCCTTGGCGATTGCGTCGATATCGCCTTCGAGCGCCAGCGTCACGACATCGGCGTCGAGACCATCAATGACCGAGCGTGCCTGGGCACCGGAACCACCATGCGAAGCCTTGATGTTGATCGTTTCGCCGGTGTCCTTCTTCCACTTTGCAGCAAAGACGGTATTGAAATCCTTATACAACTCACGCGTCGGATCGTAGGAGACATTCAGAAGCGTCTTGTCCGCCGCCCATGTCGGCGCAACCGCCGCAATCGAAAAACTGCCGATCAAAACTGCGGTGGCGAGAAGCCGGGAAAGCCTTATCGTCTGCATGGATGAACCCCCTTCGTTTGCCCCTAAACCCTATCAACTTGGTCGTATAAAGTAACGAAGACCGTTCCCGTTTTCAGGAACTTCGGAGAACAGCATCCCATAGAATCCAGAAAAGTGAAATCACGTTCCCGAATGAGGGCGCAGCGCCACAATCGCCAGTAACGATGCCGGGATCAGATGTGAAAGATGGAATAGAGTTCGTCGGCGCTTTTTGCCTGCTTCATCGCAGCCTGTACGCCTTCAGCCCTCAGCCGTCTGGCGATGGCAGCCAGCACGTTGAGATATTCGCTGCGGCCGCCCTCGCCGAAAAGCAGCAAGAAAGCCCATTCGGTCGGGATATCGTCGATGGCCTCGAAGTCCACCGGCTGAGCGAAACGGGCTAGAAGCCCCCGCGGCCTCGTCATGCCAGCGATCGCAGCGTGAGGAACCGCCACACCGTTGCCGATGCCAGTCGTTCCAAGCTTCTCGCGCGTTTCAAGCGCTCGCAGCACGACCGAACCATCAAGGCCGAAGCAGCTGGCTGCCTTCGTGGATAGGGTCTGCAACGCCCGCCATTTTGTCGGTGCGGCGACTCCGATGAAAACATGTTCGGGCAGGATTATGGTGGAGAGGTCCATGGTCGCTCTTGGTGATCGGACAATCGGCTATTTATGCATGAGGCTCATCGGATACGGGGCGGCACCTCCGGCCACGCGCCGTATCCGGATCCGTCATCTCATTCCGGCTCGCGGAGGCGATAGCCGACGCCGGTTTCGGTGGTGATATAGTGGGGTTGATCCGGGATCTGTTCGATCTTCTGCCTGAGCTGGCGAACATAAACGCGCAGGTACTGCACATCCGCGGCCGGCCCCCAGATCTGCTTCAGCAGGAACTGATGGGTGAGCACCTTACCCGCGTGCTGCGCGAGCACCCGCAGAATATCGTACTCCTTCGGCGACAGCTTGATTTCGCTGCCATCCACCTTGACGATGCGCTTGACGAGATCGATCGACAGGCCGCCGGTCTGGAAGATCGCCTTTTCGCCCTGCTGCTGCAAACGATGACGCAGGGCGACGCGAATGCGCGCCGCAAGCTCGTTGACGCCAAATGGCTTGGTGATGTAGTCGTCCGCGCCGCTTTCCAGGGCCTTGACGATACCGGCCTCATCGGTGCGGCTCGACAAGATCACCACTGGTATCTGCACCCCGTCTTCACGCCACTCGATCAGCAGATCCTGCCCGGACTTGTCGGGCAGACCGAGATCGAGCACGACCAGATCGGGCCGATCCTCGTTGACCGAAGCCTGAGCGGCGGCGGCATTTTGGGCCTCGTTGACAACGTAGCCCTGGGCACCGAGGCCGACGCGCAGCAATTTGCGGATCGGCGGTTCGTCGTCGACGACGAGAATCTTGACGGCAGTCGTGTTCATTTCAATTCATCCAGCTTCGGGACATCGATTGGTCTTGGCATGCGGATGGTAAAGACCGCTCCTTGGCGATCCGTTCGGTTACCGGCGGCAACGGTGCCGCCCATGGCCTCGACAAAGCCACGGCAGATCGAAAGGCCGAGCCCCGTGCCGGCCCTCACCTGATCGCCCTTGCGGACGCGATAAAACGTATCGAAGACGCGCTCGAGATCGGTGGGCGGAATGCCGGGCCCCTCGTCCATAACCCGGAAGACGATATTGTCGATATCGGCCCAGGCCTCCAGACGAATGGCCGAACCATCCGGGGCATATTTGGCGGCGTTGTCGAGCAGATTGAACAGAACCTGCTCAAACAGGACAGGATCGACCTTCACCATCGGCAGGTCGGGAGGTATCTGGACCTCGACGCGGTGGCGGCTGAGGATTTTCTCGGCGCGGCGCAGCGCGCTGCCGACGATATCGCCGCCATAATGCAGCGCATAATTCGGCTCCATCGCGCCGGACTCGATCTTGGTCATGTCGAGCAGGTTGACGATGAAACGATTGAGCCGCTCGGATTCATCGATAACCGTCGATAGAAGATCGACGCGATCCTCGTGTGGCAGGGTTTCCAGATAATCACGCAGGGTTCCCGCCGCCCCCATGATCGCTGCGAGCGGCGTCTTCAGGTCATGGGAGATGGAGGTCAGCAACGCCGAGCGAAGCCGGTCCGCCTCGACGGCCAGCTTGGCTCGGTCGACATCGGCCACCAGCTGCACGCGCTCGATGGCAAGCGCCGCCTGATCGGCAAGAGCATCGAGAAGCCGCTGCTGCTCCGGCGTCAGAAGCGGACCTTCTCGGCGATCGCTGTCGAGGCCGATAACGCCGACCGCAGTGCGGCCGGTCCGCAGCGGCACGTAGAGACGCTTGGCGCCCGGCAGGGTATCGGCGCCACGACCAGCGGCATGATTGTGTTCCCATGCCCAGCGTGCCGCCGCGATATCGGCATCGTCGAGCGTGTCGTCAGGCGGATAGCCAGCCCTGACGGCGATCGTTCCGTGCTCCGGTAGCAACAGAACAACCCGCAGCTTCAGCATTGAGGCCAATTGAAAGGCCGTCGCCCACAATACATCGTCGAGCGTGCCGGTTCCGGCAAGCTTTTTTGAAAATAGATAGAGGTCTTCCGTCGTTCTCGCACGCTGGCGGGCGGCAAAAGCTTGCCGCTGCACCGTCGCTGTCAGGTTGCTGGCAATGATCGCGACACCGAGGAAGAAGAAGAAGGCGAGAACGCTTTCCGGATCGCTGATCGTCAGCGTGTAGCGCGGCGGCAGAAAGAAGAAATTGAAGGCAAGCGCGCCGAGAATACAGGAATAGAGCGCCGGACGCAGACCCTGTGTCACGGCGCTGGCAAGGACCGCCATCAGGAAGACGAGCGCCAGATTGCGCACGTCCAGAACCTGATCGAGGATGACGCAGAAACCCAGGGCAATGGCGACATAAAGCGTCGCCAGAGCATAGCCACGCAACTGGAAGGGAGGCGGCGAAGGCGCTACCTTGACGCCGCGGTTTGCGGCCTGGCCGTCCGCATCGCTACCGGAAATGACATGGACGCTGATGTCCCCGGCCTTGCGGATGAGATCGTATGAAACTGAGCGCCGCGACCAGTCGCGCCACGACCCGATCTTCGGCGAGCCGATGACGATATGGGTGACGTTGTTGCTGGCTGAGTGGCGAAGCAGCTCCTCGGCAACTTCGCGGCCCGGCAAGGTTATGGCCTCGCCACCGAGCTGTTCGGCAAGTCTGAGCGTTGCGGCAATCGTGTCGCGTTGCGCCTCCGTCAGGCTGATCGATCGATTGGTCTCGACATAGACGGCGGCCCAGGGTGCGCGCAGACGCGACGCCATACGCGCAGCATAGCGCACCAGCGAGGCGGAACGCGGGTGATGGTCGATGGACACCAGCACGCGCTCGCCGGCAGCCCAGGGCCCGGGGATCGCATGGGCCTGCATATGGGTCAGAAGCTGATCGTCGACGCGCTGCGCAGTGCGCCTCAGAGCCAGTTCGCGCAGCGCCGTCAGATTGCCTGGCGTGAAATAGTTGGTCAGCGCCCGCTCTGCCGTCTTCGACACATAGACCTTCCCATCATGCAGGCGCTTGATGAGATCGTCGGGGGTGAGATCGATAATCTCGACATCATCGGCAAGATCGATGATCGAATCCGGCACCGTTTCCCTGACGCGGATGCGCGTGATCTGCGAGACGACGTCGTTGAGGCTTTCGACATGCTGGATATTCAGCGTCGTATAGACATCGATGCCGCGCTCCAAAAGTTCCTTGACGTCGAGATAGCGCTTCGGATGCCGGCTGCCATGCGCATTCGTATGCGCGAGCTCGTCCACCAATACCAATCCGGGCCGACGCTTCAGGATGGCGTCGAGATCCATCTCCTCGAGCGCCCTGCCCTTGTAGTCGACGGCAACACGCGGAATGATTTCAAAACCCTCGACCAGAGCCTGCGTCTCGCGCCGGCCATGGGTCTCGACCACGCCGACGACCACATCCACTCCGTCGGCGATCTTCGCCCTGCCCGATATGAGCATCTCATAGGTCTTGCCGACACCGGGCGCCGCGCCCAGGAAGATCTTCAGCCGTCCGCGCGCCTCTGCCTTTGCTTTTTCCAAAAGTGCGTCGGGCGAAGGCCTGCTCATCATGTCGCGGCTATCATCTGCCATCGGTGGGTAGTCTTTCATGACGAGGTTGAGACGGCATAGACCGTCTCAACCTGTTCAACTTACTGTTTCATAGAAGCATCGAGGACTTGGTTCAATGCCAGTACGTTGACGACAGGCTCGCCGAGGACGCCGAACTCCCGGGATTCCACGGCAGCATCGACAATCGCCTTGAGCTTGGCCTCATCCATGTTGCGCGCCTTGGCCACGCGCGGGATCTGGAAATAGGCGGCATCCGGCGAAATGTCCGGGTCAAGACCGCTGCCCGATGTCGTTACCATATCCACCGGGACGGGCGTATTAGGGTTCTGCGCCTGCAACGTCGCCGCATCGCCCTTGATACGGGTGATCAAGCTCGAATTGGTCGGACCGAGATTGGAGCCGCCGGAATTTGCTGCATTGTAGGGCGCGGAGATCGTCTTGGTCGCGTCATTCGGATCGGTGTCGGTCGTAGCCGAAGGACGGCCATGAAAATACCGGTCGCTGGTGAAGTTCTGGCCGATCAGGCTGGAGCCGATGACCTTCCCGTCCTTCTCCAACAGGCTGCCATTGGCCTGATGGGGAAAGAGAGCCTGGGCAGCGCCGGTCATGGCGAGCGGATAGGCAAGGCCGGTTAGGACGGTCGTGGCGACGACCATGACGATGGCGGGTCTGATTTGTTTCAACATGAGAGGAACTCCTTAGGCGAGGCCGATGGCGTTGATCGCCATGTCGATGGCCTTGATGCCGATAAAGGGAACGATGATGCCGCCGAGGCCGTAGATCAGCAGATTGCGGCTCAGCAGCGCGCCGGCACCGATCGGACGATAGCGAACGCCCTTCAGCGACAGCGGGATCAGCGCAACGATGATCAGCGCATTGAAGATGATGGCCGAGAGAATGGCGCTCTGCGGCGTCGCCAGCCCCATGATGTTCAGCATCTTCAGCTGCGGATAGAAGGCGATGAACATGGCCGGGATAATGGCGAAATACTTCGCGATATCATTGGCGATGGAGAAGGTGGTCAGAGCGCCGCGGGTCATCAGCAACTGCTTGCCAATCTCGACGATCTCGATCAGCTTGGTCGGGTCGCTGTCGAGGTCGACCATGTTGCCGGCCTCGCGGGCGGCGACTGTGCCGGTGTTCATGGCTACGCCGACGTCGGCCTGGGCAAGTGCGGGGGCGTCGTTGGTGCCGTCGCCGCACATGGCCACGAGCTTGCCCTTGGCCTGCTCCTCGCGCATCAGAGCCAGCTTCATTTCAGGAGTAGCCTGTGCAAGGAAGTCGTCAACGCCGGCTTCCGCTGCAATGGCCGCTGCCGTCAACGGATTGTCACCGGTGATCATCACGGTGCGGATGCCCATGCGGCGCAGCTCGGCAAAACGCTCGCGGATGCCGCCCTTGATGATATCCTTGAGATGGATGACGCCAAGCAGGCGACCATCGCGGGCGACGGCAAGCGGAGTGCCGCCGGCCTTGGCGATCTCGTCGGCAATCCCCTGCAACTCACGCAGCGTCTCGCTCGAAGTGCGCGAAATCACGGCAGTGCCATCAGTGCTGCTATTGGCTGCACCGTCCACATAGGCAAGCACGGCGTCCACGGCACCCTTTCTGATGGACGAGCCATCGAGGTCGACGCCGCTCATGCGCGTCTGTGCGGTGAACGGCACGAAGGTTGCCCTGAGGCTCGTCATATCACGGCCGCGGATCGCATATTTCTCCTTGGCAAGAACGACGATGGAACGGCCCTCCGGCGTTTCGTCGGCAAGCGAGGCAAGCTGGGCGGCATCCGCCAGATCCTGCTCACTGACGCCACGAACCGGACGAAAGGCAGTCGCCTGGCGATTGCCGAGGGTGATGGTGCCGGTCTTGTCGAGCAGCAGGGTGTCGACGTCGCCCGCCGCTTCGACAGCGCGACCCGACATGGCAAGCACGTTGAAGCGGACCAGGCGGTCCATGCCGGCAATACCGATCGCCGAGAGCAGCGCACCGATGGTGGTCGGGATCAAAGTTACGAACAGGGCGACAAGCACGACCGTCTGGATCGAACCGCCGGCATAGGCGGCAAAGCTCGGGATGGTGACGGTGGCGAGCACAAAGATCAGCGTCATGCCTGCAAGGAGGATGTTGAGCGCAATTTCGTTCGGCGTCTTCTGCCGTTCGGCACCTTCCACCAGCGCGATCATGCGGTCGATGAAGGTCGAGCCGGCAGCTGCGGTGATGCGGACGCGAATCTCATCCGACAGAACCTGCGTACCGCCGGTTACGGCCGAGCGGTCGCCGCCCGATTCACGAATGACTGGCGCGGATTCGCCCGTGATGGCAGCTTCGTTGACCGAAGCAACGCCTTCGATGACTTCGCCGTCCGACGGAATGATATCGCCGGCCTCGACCAGAACGACATCGCCGACCTTCAGGCTGGTGCCGGGCACCATCTTGTAGTCGGTGCGGCTATTGCCGACGAGCAGTTTCGCCTGAGTTTCGGTGCGCGACTTGCGCAAGGAATCCGCTTGCGCCTTGCCGCGGCCCTCGGCAACGGCTTCGGCAAAATTGGCGAACAATACCGTGAACCACAGCCAGATATTGATCTGCAGCGAGAAGCCGAGATTGCCGCCGCCGGTGACGAGGTCACGCAGGAAGAGAATGGTGGTCAGCGTCGAAACGACTGCAACCACGAACATAACGGGGTTCTTGGCAAGCGTGCGCGGGTTCAACTTCTTGAAGGAAGCGCCGATCGCCGGAACGAGGATGCGAGAATCCAGAATACTCGCTGATTTTAACTGGCTCATAAGAGGCTCCAGCGTGAAGAGGAAAAGGTCAGATCGGAACGCCGCCGATCAGCCCATCAGAAATCCGAAGACGACAAGGCCGAGGAACAAAGCGACCATTGCCAGGAGGATGGCGTCGGATGCGCAGGTCCTTCCGGCCTGGCCACGCCCCCTGTCGAAGGGGCGTGGATCGATCGCTTTTCTAAGCTTGCTCAGAAGCGTCTGGCTCATGGCCATCATTCCTTAGAAGGCCTGGCCGGCAATCATCGCGAGGTGTTCGACAATCGGCCCAAGCGCAAGCGCCGGGAAGAAGGTCAGACCACCGACGATCATGATCGTGCCGACGAGCAGGCCGACGAAGAGCGGGCCGTCTGTCGGGAAGGTGCCGGCCGAGGCGGGAACCGTCTTCTTCGTGATCAGCGAACCGGCAATAGCAAGTGCCGGGACGATGACCAGGAAGCGGCCGATCAGCATGACGAGACCGAGCGTGATGTTGTACCAGGGGGTGTTGGCGGACAGGCCGGCAAAGGCTGAGCCGTTGTTCGCCGCAGCAGAGCTGTAGGCATAGAGGATTTCGGAGAAGCCGTGCGGACCGGCATTGCCGACGGACGCCACTGCCGAAGGCAGCACCACGGAAATCGCGGTGAAGATCAGCATGCCGAAAGGCAGGCAAAGTACGGCGAGCATCGCCATCTTCACTTCCTTCGCCTCGATCTTCTTGCCGAGATATTCCGGCGTACGGCCGACCATCAGGCCCGCCACGAAGATAGCGATGATGACGAACATGATGATGCCATAGAAACCGGCACCGACGCCGCCGATGATGACTTCACCGAGCTGCAGGTTGATGAGCGGGATCAGGCCACCGATAGCGGTGAAACTGTCGAGCATGCCGTTGACGGCGCCGCACGATGCCGCCGTTGTGATGACGGCGAACAGCGAGGAAGCGGCAATGCCAAAGCGCACTTCTTTGCCTTCCATGTTGCCGCCCTGGATCCCGAGCGCATGGACCAGCGGATTGCCGGCGGCTTCCGCCCAGTAGGTGACGATAACGCCAGCAACAAAGAGCGTGCACATCGCCGCCAGGATGGCCCAACCCTGACGCTGACTGCCGACCATGCGACCGAAGACGTTGGTCAGTGCCGCGCCGATTGCGAAAATCGACAGCATCTGGATGAGGTTGGAGATGGCATCCGGATTTTCAAACGGATGAGCCGAATTGGCGTTGAAAAAGCCGCCGCCGTTGGTGCCCAGCATCTTGATCGCGAGCTGCGAGGCGACGGGGCCGACGGCTATCGTCTGCTTGGCACCTTCTAGGGTCGTTGCGTTCACATAGGGGCCAAGCGTCTGCGGCACTCCGAGATAGACGTATACCAGCGTCAGCACGATGCAGATCGGCAGCAGCACATAGAGTGTTGCGCGCGTGAGATCGACCCAGAAATTGCCGATCGCCTTGCCCGAAGCGCGCGAAAATGCCCGGATCAGCGCGATGGCGATGGCAATGCCGGTTGCCGCAGACACGAAGTTCTGCACGGTCAGACCTGCCATCTGCACGAGGTAGGACATCGTGCTCTCGCCGCCGTAGTTCTGCCAGTTGGTATTGGTGACGAAGCTCGTGGCGGTGTTGAAGGACAGTTCAGGGCCGACCGCGGTCATGCCGGCCGGATTGTAAGGCAAGCCAGCCTGTAATCGCTGCAGCGCATAGAGAACGATGAAACCGGCGAGGCTGAACAGCAACAGCGAAACCGAGTAGGTCGTCCAATGCTGATCTTCGCGTTCGTCCGTGCCGGCCAAACGATAAAGTCCCCGTTCCACCGGACGAAGGACGTAGGAAAGGAGTGTGCGCTCGCCGCTGAAGACACGTGTCATGTAACCGCCAAGCGGTTTGACGAGCAGAAGGAGGATCCCGATGAAAATCAGGATCTGGAGCCATCCGTTGAGGGTCATGGAAGTAACTTTCCCTATCCAGCGCTGTTAGAAGCGCTCGGGGCGAATGAGTGCATAGACCAGATAGGCGGTGAGAAAGAGCGTCACGCCGCCACCGAGAATGTAATCGAGAAGCATTGTCGTCTCTCCGACTAGAGGCTGTCGCAGGCCTTGGTGTAAGCGACGCAGAGGAGGAAAAATAAAACGCCGATCCCGACAAGAAATATGTCCATCATCGATCGCGATCCTTGATTGTTATTGTTGAGTGCAGAAGCGATGGGGAGCGCCGCAGATGAGCAGCGCTTCTTTTCTATCTGCCGAGAGCGAAGAGCACTTCACGTGCATCTTCGATCCACAATATGCGACCGAATGGCATTAAGGTTCGAGACGGGCGCGTAAGCGAAGATATAAAAATCTTATAAATGCCCGCTCCGGTCGCTTAGGCTGGCGGGTGCGTCTTCATGACCAGGACCGTATTCAAAGATACGATGCGAAAGCGCCGGCCCTCCGGGGAACCGCACAGAAATGCACTCTAAGCGAAGCGATCTTGGCTGGATTGAGCGATCTGGGTCACGTCCGGGAAAACATCGAGCAGCAGCGCTCCTGCACGACGAGGGTGATGATCGGATCAACGAGTGCTTCGACAGCTCGAAAAAAAGAAATACGGGGAGCTCTTCTACGGAAAGTTGCCGGCGTGGATTCGCCCGACAACAACCATCCGACTGCCCGACACGCTAAGACCAGCCGAGAAGGAATGAGGCCTCACCCAGGAAAGGTCGATGAAGGCCCAAGAAACAGTTACGCCCGCCCTCGATGTTGCGAAGGCGGGCGTCAATCAATTGCGGGCGGACTTAGGCGTGAGCGGCTTCCGTTCCCTGGATGGCCGAAAGCGTCCATTCGGAAGCCGGTTTGCGTACGAAAGTCCAGAGCTCGACGGTTTCCGACGGCTTGTGATCGTCGCCATCGACCAGCTTGCCTGTCGTGCGATCGAGCATGGCGTCGATGCTGGAATAGCGCATCGCGAGCGTCGCATATTCGGCATTGTCCTCGCGCCAGGATTCCGCAATATCGCCCTGCAGCAACCGAACGTCAGTGACGCTGTTGCGCACGCCGTTGGTGGCATTCTCGCCGAGTTCTTCGGCAAGATACGACATGGCCTCCGGCGTGGTCAGCCGACGCAGGGTCGCATAGTCTTCCTTGCCATAGGCCGACTGGACTTCGGTCAAAAGCTGCTCGAAGCGATCAAGATCGGCTTTCTGCAGCCCGATTTCATCCTCGGACTGCCGGGCCTTCTGCGTGGCGCCCGCCATTCCACCACCGATCGTCGGGATCGAGAAGGACGGACGCGGCGAAGCGCCGGCATTGTTCATTGCGTTCACGTTATAGGATGCTCCCGCTCCCGGCGCCGCATATTGCGTGCGCTGACGGTTTGCGAAAAAGCGCATGGCCAGGCTGATGGCGGCGATGATCAGGCCGATCTGCAGCAACATGCCGAGGAAACCGAAGCCGCCACCAAAACCATGGCCAAGCATCATACCGAGCAGGCCACCGGCGATCAGGCCGCCGATCATCGATCCGCCAAACCCGCCGAAGAAGCCTGGACGCTGCGGCGCGCCGACCGGCTGCTGTGCTGCGGGCTGCTGCGGTCTGGTTGTCATCGTCCGATCAATCGGAGCGGCCTGAGTCGGCGCCGTTCGCGTGGTGGCGGGCGCGTCGAACGTCCGCGTTCCGCGGCTGCCGAACCCGCTAGAGCCGGCACGGCGTGCGTCGGCAACATCGAAGGTCACTACGGTGGAAGCCGCAGCGAGCATGACGATGGCTGCGATCTTGGCAAAACGGGGAACTGCACTCAGCATTGGCGCTCCTATAGCGAGGCGGAAAAGAATTCCGGACACATATGGGGATGCCAAATTGCGATTGTAAGTTGGTATCCCATCAAATTTCAAACCGCAGCGCGTTTTGAGCCGGAAAGTTCGGCGGATTTTGCAGCGAAAGCCCCGAAAATGTCGAGGCTTCCCGTGCTGGCGCCGACTGGCAATCCAACGGACGGATGCCTAGTTTTCCTCGGCACCTTCGAGCAAGCCGTCATACACTTCCATCAGCGCGTTGGTGATCGCCTGTCCAAGCGCGTTGCCTGCAGCGCGGACATCGTCATCCGTGCCGTCACGTGCCGCCCTGGCCAACTCGAAGCCCTCGCCGCTGACGATCTGCTTTGCGACCTCGATGGCCCACAGACCGAAGTCGCCACGATTGTCGATCTTCATCGCCTCTTCCATGATCAGTCCTGTTCCTTTGTGTTCACTCGCTGCAATCAGGCTCTACACACTCATGCGGAGCAAGGCCAGTATGATGGCGCCATCGCCTGGGGACCGACCGCGCTGCCAATGACCTAGCCTTTCCTTTTGGGATACGCGGTATCATGGCAAGCCGATCGCTCAAAAGGCCGTCCCATCAGGGCGGCCGATCGCCGCAAAACGGCTTGAGACGGTAGAACCGCGAGGGAATCTGCGCCCTCCGGCCAGGGCAACGAAAACAGGCAATTTCTCGAAATTGGAGCGACAGAAGGCCGTGAGAAGCCTTGCGGACGCTGGAAATTGTGGAAATACGCCCTTTCTCGCCTCTAAAGGCCAACTGGCCTCGTGACAATGAACGGCTGCAATGGAAATGATTCCTCCGTAACCAATGCGGGGAAGTATCATGACCACCACCAATGAAATCGCAGACAAGATTGCCGCTGATCACAAGCTGACCAAGGCTCAGGGCAAGGCAATCGTCGAAGCCGTCTTTGCAGCCATTACCGGAGCAGCCTCCTCCGGCGCGGAGACCTCCATTCCGGGCTTCGGCAAGTTCAAGGTAAAGCATACGCCGGAGCGTGAAGCTCGCAATCCGGGAACTGGCGCGACCATTAAGGTTGCCGCAGCCAACAAGCTCACCTTCACGCCGGCGAAGGCGTTGAAGGACGCGCTCAACAAGTAATGCCAGCTTTGAGCCGTTGAGGCTCGATGCTTCAGACGGCCGGTCCTCGCGGAGTGGGCCGGCCGTCAGCAATTGCGAATTGACGCACCGGACGCGATCTCGCCGGCGCGCGACACAATCAGCTCGGCCTGCCGCGGCCCGACGCCCGGCGATATTCCAGATGGGCTTTCAGGGCTGCGGGCTCGTCGGTCTGTATCGCTGAAACACCGGCGTCGATCAAGCGACCCCAGACTGCGTGCGGATCTTGCAATGCAGCGGTGTCAGTGAAACCGGCACATGAAACCGCATCCAGCGTATTGACCCAGAGCGCAATCCCGGCCTCCTTGAAAATCGTCCCGCGCTCGGCGACCTGCTCCAACCCTTCAAAATAGATTTCGCACAGGAATGGATTGAGTTGAAACAGGAGGTCCAGCTGCCTTGCGGCATCCGGAGCCTCCAGGCGGGTCTTCGCCATGAAGGGAACAGCCTGCGACGACACATTCGCGCGGATCCATGCCAGATCCTCCTCAGTCTTCAGGTTACCCCAAAAATCGACTTGCTGATCCACGCCCATGGCGCGGGCGCATGCAATCACATCCGGGATCATCTGCCTGTGCTTGACATCGAGATGGACGAAAATTCGGTCTCGGGTGAGATCGAAGACATCCCTCAGGCCCGGCAGCGTCTCCCTCGTCATCGGGTTCGCCTCGCCCCCATCGCGATCGCGCAAGGCAAGGCTGCGCAATTGCCGCCATGTTAGCGCCTCGGGCTGTTTGTTGAGGCCCGTCATTCGTTCGAGCGTATCGTCGTGCAGGAGAACAAGCTCTCCGTCGCTGCTGCGTCTTATGTCGATCTCGACCACGTCATAACCGGCGGAAATCGCCTGCTCTATCGCCAGCAAGCTGTTTTCCGGTGCCGCACGCCATAGCCCGCGATGAACGATGATTGCGCAGTCGCGCGCGGGGTCAGCTATGTAATCGATGTAATTCATGACACGTCCTTGGCCTCACGGAAGCTGGGACGTAGCATAGGACTTTGTCAGTGCTGCAAAGCACGAGGCACATGATCGCGTCGTGACGGTGAGCCAAAAACGACAATCGCAGCCTCACGGCTGCGATCGGAACTCATCTGGCATTCCATGTCCTTGAGCGGCTAGGCCGCCCCTCAGAAATCCCAGTCCTCATCCTCGGTCGCAACAGCCTTCCCGATGACGTAGGACGAACCGGAACCGGAGAAGAAGTCGTGGTTCTCGTCGGCATTCGGCGAGAGCGCCGAAAGGATCGCCGGATTGACCTTGCAGGCCTCGGCGGGGAACAGTGCCTCGTAGCCGAGGTTCATCAACGCCTTGTTGGCGTTGTAATGCAGGAACTTCTTGACGTCTTCGGTGAGGCCAACGCCGTCGTAGAGCGCTTCGGTATATTTCGCCTCGTTGTCGTAAAGTTCGAGCAGCAGGTCGAAGGCAAAATCCTTGATCTCCTGCTTGCGGTCTTCCGAAAGCCGCTCCAGCCCGCGCTGGAATTTGTAGCCGATATAGTAGCCGTGCACGGCTTCATCGCGAATGATAAGGCGGATCATGTCGGCGGTGTTGGTGAGCTTGGCGCGGCTCGACCAGAACATCGGCAGATAGAAGCCCGAATAGAACAGGAAGCTTTCGAGGAAGACGCTGGCGACCTTCTTCTTCAGCGGATCGCCGGATGCATATTGCTCCATGATCAGCGCCGACTTGCGCTGCAGGAACTCATTCTCCTCCGACCAGCGATAGGCGTCATCCACGTCAGGCGTCAGGCACAGCGTCGAAAAAATCGACGAGTAGGAGCGCGCATGTACCGCCTCCATGAAGGAGATGTTCGAAAGAACGGCCTCTTCATGTGGCGTAGCGGCATCGGCCATCAGCTTGACCGAGCCGACGCCGTTCTGGATCGTGTCGAGCAGGGTCAGACCGGTGAAGACGCGGATGGTGAGCTGCTGCTCCTCCGGTTTCAGCGTCGCCCAGGACGGGATGTCGTTCGACAACGGCACTTTTTCAGGCAGCCAGAAATTGCCGGTCAGGCGGTTCCAGACTTCGAGATCCTTGTCGTCGTCGATGCGGTTCCAGTTGATCGCACGGATACGGCTTGCCGGCTTGAATTGCATGTTCACGGGAATGTCCTTCTCAAACCGGAAATCAGAGGGCGCAGGAAACGCAGCCTTGCACCTCGGTGCCGGACAGCGCCATCTGGCGAAGACGGATGTAGTAGATGGTTTTGATACCCTTCTTCCAGGCGTAGATCTGGGCCTTGTTGATATCGCGGGTGGTCGCGGTATCGCGGAAGAACAGCGTCAGCGATAGACCCTGATCGACATGCTGCGTGGCTGCCGCGTAGGTATCGATGATCTTTTCCGGCCCGATCTCGTAGGCATCCTGGTAGTAATCGAGATTGTCGTTGGTCATGAAAGCAGCCGGATAATAGACGCGGCCTATCTTGCCTTCCTTGCGGATCTCGATCTTGGAAACGATCGGGTGGATCGAAGAGGTCGAGTGGTTGATGTAGGAGATCGAGCCCGTTGGGGGCACGGCCTGCAGGTTCTGGTTATAAAGGCCAGATGTCATGACCGACGTCTTCAGCTCAAGCCAGTCTTCTTGCGTCGGGATGTGGATACCGGCCTCTTCGAAGAGCTGCTTAACCCGTTCCGTCGCCGGCGCCCATTCCTGCTGCGTATATTTATCGAAGTATTCGCCGGAGGCGTATTTCGAATTCTCGAAGCCCTTGAAGCTCGTTCCCCGCTCGATCGCCAGGAGGTTCGAGGCGCGGACCGCGTGGTAAGTCACCGTATAGAAATACATATTGGTGAAATCGACACCCTCTTCAGAGCCGTAGAAGATGCGTTCGCGGGCGAGATAACCGTGCAGGTTCATCTGGCCAAGGCCGATAGCATGGCTGTCGTCATTGCCCTTTTCGATCGAAGGCACGGAGGAGATATGGCTCATGTCCGAGACGGCCGTCAGCGCCCGAATGGAGGTTTCGATGGTCTTGCCGAAATCGGCGGAATCCATCGCCGCGGCAATATTCAGCGAACCCAGGTTGCAGGAGATGTCCTTGCCCATGTGCTCGTAGGAAAGGTCATCATTATACTTGCTGGCTTCGCTCACCTGCAGAATTTCCGAGCAGAGATTGCTCATGGTGATGCGTCCGGCGATCGGATTGGCCTTGTTCACCGTGTCCTCGAACATGATGTACGGATAGCCGCTCTCGAACTGGATCTCGGCGATGACCTGGAAGAAATCGCGCGCCTTGATCTTCTTCTTCTTGATGCGGCTGTCGGCGACCATTTCGCGATATTTTTCGGTCACCGAAATTTCAGTGAAGGGGACGCCGTAAATGCGCTCCACATCGTAAGGCGAGAACAGGTACATATCGTCATTGTTCTTCGCGAGTTCGAAGGTGATATCCGGAACGACGACACCGAGCGACAGGGTCTTGATACGGATCTTCTCGTCGGCATTTTCGCGCTTGGTATCGAGGAAGCGCATGATGTCGGGATGGTGGGCATTGAGATAGACGGCACCAGCTCCCTGGCGGGCTCCAAGCTGGTTGGCGTAGGAGAAGGAATCCTCGAGCAGCTTCATCACGGGGATGATGCCGGAGGACTGGTTCTCGATCTGCTTGATCGGTGCACCGGCCTCGCGGATGTTGGTCAGCGATAGCGCCACGCCGCCGCCGCGCTTGGAAAGCTGCAGCGCGGAATTGATGCCGCGTGCGATCGATTCCATATTGTCCTCGACCCGCAGCAGGAAGCACGAGACGAGCTCGCCGCGCTGCTTTTTGCCGGCATTGAGGAAGGTCGGCGTCGCCGGCTGAAAGCGGCCAGAGATGATCTCGTCGACCATGTCCTTGGCCAGGGCTTCGTTGCCTTGCGCCAGCGCCAGCGCCACCATGCAGATGCGGTCTTCGTAGCGCTCCAGATAGCGCTTGCCGTCGAAGGTCTTCAGCGTGTAGCTGGTGTAATATTTGAAAGCACCGAGGAACGTCGGAAAACGGAACTTCTTCGCATAGGCGTGATCGAAGAGATCACGCACGAAATTGAACGAATACTGATCCAGCACCTCTTGCTCGTAGTACCCCTCAGTCACCAGGTAATCCAGCTTCTCCCGCAGATTATGGAAGAAGACGGTGTTCTGGTTGACGTGCTGAAGGAAATACTGCTTGGCCGCCATGCGGTCCTTGTCGAGCTGGATCATCCCCTGCTCGTCATAGAGATTCAGCATGGCGTTGAGGGCGTGATAGTCCAATGCCGTTTCCGTGGCCTTCGCTGGCCGGTCAAGCGTTAGCGTGTCCAAAATCGTTCCAATCCGTGTCTGACATTGGCGACATCCTCCTCCGTTCCCAAAAGCTCGAACCGATACAGAAACGGCACTTTGCATTTGGTAGAGATAATGTCGCCGGCGATACCGTAGGTCGCCCCGAAGTTGCTGTTGCCCGCGGCGATGACCCCGCGGATGTTCGAACGGTTATCCGCATCGTTAAGGAAACGGATCACCTGCTTGGGCACGGCACCCTTGCCTCCTTCGCCGCAATAGGTCGGCACGATGAGGACATAAGGGCGGGTAGCTCGAAGCTCCTCCCCCGCTGACAGCGGGATACGAGCGGCCGGCAAGGCAAGCTTGGCAACAAAGCGATGAGTGTTCTCGGATCTGCTGGAAAAATAGACGAGCTCACCCACCGCCCAACTCCTCAGGCGAGGGCGCTGATCATGTCAGGACGAAAACCGGCCCAGTGCTGCTCACCGGCGATGACGACCGGTACCTGACGGTAGCCGAGGCCCTGCACCAGCTCGTAGGCGGCGTTATCGGTGGACACGTCAATGATGGTGTAATCGATACCCTGGCGGTCGAGCGCGCGGGTGGTCGCGGTGCATTGAACGCAGGCGGGCTTGCTGTAGACGGTAATGCTCATTGGATGTCCTCGTGTGTCTTATAGGCGTGCGAAAGTGTTCGGGCACCAGACGATGCCCGCATTGCAGGATGAAAATGAAGACGGATGCGGCGCGCGGTCGGTCGCTTAAACGACCGTCATTCACGTAGCCGAATATGGGTACTCAAAAACATGGACTTCACCCCGAAGTAATTCATGCGGGGCATTCGCGGGAGCGAAGACGCCGGCGGTCATGCCGCACAGTTCCCCGCTCGCCACCCGGACACCCCGCCCGTGGACGCTATGCTCGAGGCAGGTCTCCTGGCTCGCGGGTCGCAGCATCCGATCTTGCCTTCCCAAGACACATGTGTCCCAGTGGCCATGTCGAACGAACGCTCGCCGCTCACAGTTGCGGGGGCAGCTCCGGCTTGACGACCATCATGTCCGTCGACCGGATTCCCATCTTCGCCTCCAATCCTTGCGAATCGAAGGAACCTCGAACACTATATATAGTATATGAGGTTAAAATTGCGTCAACTGGTTCCGCACGCCTGCTCCAATTTCAGTGTTGATAATATGTGGATAGCACCACCAATCCCTGCATCTGCGGGGCTGGACAACTCAGATGTTACTTTATAACAATGAGCATGTAATGTTATTACATAAAGGACCGCCCATGTTTTGCTCCCGCTCTGCAACCCTCCTGGCCGCCTCCTCGCTGGCGTGCGCATTGCTATTTCCATTTCCCTCCCTCGCCGAGGAGGAGAACACGGCGGAAAGCTGGAGGTTATTCGTCGCCGATCACAGCCTGCCGATTGTCCGCGCTTTCGATGTTCGGAGCGGGCGGGAAATCGGCCGCTTCGACCTCGAAGGATATGCCTCGCTTTCGCTCACCCAAACCGGCAAAACAGTCTTTGCCGTACAGGGCGACAAGAATGTGGTGCATGCCATCGACACAGGCATATCGCTTTCCGATCATGGCGATCATCGCGACATCAAGCTTTCCGACCCGAAACTGCTTGCAACCGTGGTGAAGGGTGAAAAGCCTGGCCATGTGGTGAGCCATGCAAACGATGTAGCGATCTTCTATGATCGCGGCGGCAAGTTCGACATCCTGTCGGAAACCGATCTTGCCGAGGGCAAAGCCGACATTCGGGCATTCGGCACCACCGCGGCCCATCATGGTGTCGCCGTGCCAATGGGCAACCATCTGCTCGTGTCGGTGCCCAACATGGACTTAGCCGTGAAAGAAGGCGAGCTGCCGCCGCGTCTCGGTCTGCGGGTACTCGATCGCGCGGGCCAGCAGGTAGGACAAGTCGCGCCCTGCACCGGACTGCATGGCGAAGCGACATCTGCCCGGCTGGTCGCCTTCGGCTGCGAGGAAGGCGTCCTCATCGTACGCCCCGGCGGGATCGACGGTCCGAAGGCCGACATGCTCGCCTACGGCACGGCGATGCCGAAAGGCAAGGTCTCGACCTTGCTCGGCGGCACGTCCATGCAATTCTTCCTTGGCAACTACGGCGAACAGAATATCGTGCTGATCGACCCCGATGATAAAGCCAATCCCTATAGGCTGATCGAGCTACCGACGCGGCGCGTGGACTTCGTGCTGGATCCGGCGAAGCCACGGCATGCCTACGTCCTGACGGAAGAAGGAAAACTGCATCTCATCGACACGGTCGACGGCGTGATCGCAAAGTCCGAGAGCGTGACCGAGCCCTACAGCAAGGATGGCCATTGGCGCGATCCGCGGCCGCGTCTGGCCGTTGCCGGCAATCTCATCGCCATAACCGATCCCCGTCACAGCGAGGTGCGTCTGATCGATGCCGAAACCTTGAAGGAGGTCGGCAATATTCCCGTGGAAGGACAGCCCTTTGCCATTGTCGCCACCGGAGGATCGGGCGCGACCCACTGAGATCGCGCAACCTCCCCAGCGCAACTGACATCGTCCCAGCCACATGAAGGAAACCGGCCGTCACGGCCGGTTCCATCGCTCGGCTAGCTCAGGCGAAGCGCGTGGAGAACACGGCTTTGCAGGAAGCTTCAAGATGACGCTTCAACTCGTAAAGCAGTGCACAGATCGCAAGGGTGGCAACGACAATGGGGATGAATAGCGAAGCAGACATCAGTCCGAGCTGATCCAATGCGTAGGCGATAAGCAGCATGACGGTCTGATGGAGCACGTAGTAGGTGAGAATGGCTCGATTGAGATAGCGGATTAAGGCATTTTCGACTTTGCACCAGATCTTGGCATAGCCGAGAACGGCGACGATAGCACACCATTGAAAGGTGCCTCCAAGTGCCCTTCCCAAAAGCAGGCGCCATTTTTCAGGCTCGGCGGCCGGCATGACGACAAAGAGCAACGCCAAGACCAATGCGCACGCCGACGCCACGCCCAAGGCCGGTTTCCGCATGTCGACCACGGCATCCCAATAGTCATCGCGCGTCGCCATCGCCGCTCCGATAAAGAAGCATACGATATAGACGGCGTGACTATACCAGTCCCCCAACATGTTGGGCGTCGGCGGGAATGCCGGCCTGAGCACGAGCCGCAACAGCACGAAGAGTGTGACGGGCAGTATGAGAAGCCATTTTCCGGTCAACCAAGAGGCAAGCCTATCGCCCGCATGAACCAAGAGTTGCGGCCGAACCGACACCGCAAGCGTCAGGAGGGCTGTATAAATCCAGAGGTAGGCGAGATACCACAAATGCTGCATGCCGGCGAGTTGGGCCAGTTCACCATTCGGCAAGAGTATCGGCGTCCAGGTCGCATAGTGCCAGAACACGTCATAGAAGCTGACGTTCACGTCCAAACCTGCGTTCAACCAGACATAGATCTGGGGAGGTATCAGAAAAAGGAGCCCTAGCAGCAAAGGTATCAGCAATTGCCTTGTGCGAGCGCTTCTTAGCGCATCCGGAGATTGCCGCGTCAGCAAGATACCCGTCACCGTTCCTGAAATAATAAAGAGCAGAGACATCCGCCAAGGATGCGTCCATAAATGAATGAGATCGAAGACGGCAGAGCTGTCCGGCGCCTTCAGCAGAAAGGTTCTTGAGTTGAACATCAAGCTGACATGATAGACGATCAGCAGCATGAAAGCTGCGACCCTGACATAGTCCAGATCATATCGACGCGACATCCTATCCATGATTTAGCATATCGAACTTCAACCTTTAATGGATGGTAAAAGCCGAATTGCCATAATTCACAACGCTCTGCTCCGGAGGCCTAAAACCAGCGGATGTGCCCAGCGGGCCAACGCTATTTCCCGAGCACGACGTCGATATCGACGCGGGAGTTGTCGAGAAAAACTCCCATCGGCGGGCTTATCTCTGCATGGCCCTGCTTTCGGATGGAACCCGATGAAAAGGGAGATTTTCCAAGACCAGCCGGAATGTTCAGGCCGGCCGATCGCCTTCATCGCCTCGGCTCTCGCGGATGCGGTCAGCGAGATCGAGAAAATTTTGTCGTATGCGGCGCACTGTAAAATCGAAACCGAACAAGCGCCCAATGTCACTGAACCCAACCGCTTGGGCAGCTTCTGAATGCTGAAATGCTTCGAAGGCCGCTTCGAAAGCGCCGTTCGCCTCGGACAGACGGCCTGGATCGATATCGCCTCCTTCCCTCAGAGCTTTGCCACAGGCCTCGGCAAAACCGGCCTGCGCACGCAGAACCTGCCCGGCCTGCGAGCCAAGCGCCTCTACGACCTCGGCGGGAAACGGCGCCTCAAACAGATGGCTGACATAGGTCATGTCATTGCGGATGCGCCACAACGAGCGCGGAATAGCATCGGAGATCCCCTGCTTTGCCAACCACAGCGATCGCTCGCGCTGCGCATCGGTCAACAGAGCTTCCGTGGCGACCAGCGATTGCCGCAACCCGATATTGGCCTCTGCCGCCGAGACCGCTTCGCCCTTTTCGGCGGCGGTCGCAAGCGTGCGCATGATCTGCGCCATGACGTCGAGTGCTGATGCGAAACGGTCGAGCACGACCGTTCGCGAACGGGTCGGCAGGATGAAGAGGCTAGCAAGGACGCCGATGACACCTCCCAGCGTGATTTCCGCAATGCGATCAAGCACGAAAATCCCCACCGGGACCGTTTGCGAATGGGTCAGCATCACGATCGCGGCCGTTAGTCCGGCGTTCTTCAGACGCGGCGCTCGCACGGAAACGAAACTGGCGAAGCCGACGACGCTGATCAGTGCAATTCCGATGGGAAGCGGCTCGTGCGGCGTCACGAACACTGCCGCACCGCCAAGCACCGCTCCCGCGACCGTCGCAACCAAGCGGTCAACGGCCATTCCGGCGGTTGCGCCCACCGATGCCTGCATAACGATCAATACCGTGAACACAGCCCAATAGCCCTGCTGAAGATTGAGCAGTTGGGAAAGTGCATAGGTTACTGTGCAGGCAATCATGACCCGCAGCGCCTGTATGGCAGCGCGCCTGGTCTGAAACGATGAGGTTTTCGGCGGGGGCGGAGGTCCGCTTTGACGAGATGCGGGCTCTGTCATTGCGCGACTTTCCAGATGGAAACGTGTGTTGACAATGGCCGTGTGGGTCTTGCCCCTCCCGTTCGAGCAAGGGTGGCGCCAGCGGCCACACCTTTCCTCAACAATGGCAGCAATTCTTCCAGTAGGAAAGAAGGACGGCCCGGGAGACAGCCAATCTCTGCACGCCTCTATGGTCTCAAACGGAAAAGCCCGAACAACCGGTAATGTCGTTCGGGCTCCAATGCTCTATTGGTCTGGAGAATTTTGGGTCAGGCGGTTGCCGCAGCGGTAGAGGGCGGCATCAGCGTGTCATCGACAAGCGCCTGCCGCAACCGTGTTTCCTGCTCCGGCGAAAGCGAGGTACGAAGCAGGCGTGCGTGATCGCCCTTGAATTCGGCCAGCACTCTCTCGGGTTGGACCTTGCGGATCAACAGGAAAAGCGCGGAGCTTTTTGCGGGAATGGTGTCAGCCAGCTTCTTAATCAGATCGTCGTCGATACCGTAATCCGCCATCGATCCAGCCAGCGCACCGGATCCCGCGCCAAGCGCGCCGCCGACCACCAGACCCGCCAAGGGATTGAGGAACAGCAATCCGACCAGGGATCCCCAAAGGGCGCCCGACAGGCCCCCGCTTGCCGCGCCCGCGGCAGTCAGGTTGACGCTCTGCTTGAGACGAACCTTGCCGGTATCGTCTCTGACCGCAATGACGGCGTCTTCCAGATCGATCAGATATTCCTTCTCAAGCTGCACGAGACGATTGAGAACGGCATCCGCCTTATCGGCATCATCAAAACCAAGAACCACGAGTTCAGACATCAAAAATCCTCCGGGGTCGTGTTGACGTGACAACACATAGTGCGCCGCAGCAATTAGTGAACAGCCGTACTGATCAATCTATACGGATGGTTGGCTTTAAAGTGAGAAATGACTTCAGCTGCCTGCTGGAGCACCTTATCGGCGTTCTCCGGATCATCGCGAGCCAACTCATCGGCATTGATGCGGATGGCCTCAGCCATGTTGTTCGAAAACGCAGCAAACTGCTTGTCGCCTTCGACCAGGGCCTCAAGCGCTGCATCTTCCAATGTCAACGCGGCATCGATCAGTATTTCCTCGCGTTCTTCAACGCTCAATTCTTCGATTATCTTCGTTCTTTCTTCCATTTTTATCACTCCAGATAGACGTGATTGACATCGAGCTCATGAAGCCTCGAATACTAAACAGCTAAGAAGAGAGAAACTTGGTTTCAAGATCCGGGCAGCGTCGGGCCATGATCAAACGACGCTTGGACGGCCTAGCTGGCGTAGCGCGTTTCCAGCATATCCAGCTCGCGCACGAGCTTGGTTGCAATCTCGTTGCCAATCTGTTTGGCCCGCAGCTTACGAAAGATTTCGCTGCGTTCGGCCCGCACGGCTGCCAGCCGCAACTCCAGCTCGACACGGTTCATGCGCTTGGAAAGCTCCAGCTCCTCACCCTCGCCGGATTGATTGCGGATACGTTCTCGATAAAGCTCCATCACCCTCGAGGCCACCTCTACATAGAGGTCAGCGTCATCATGGTCCTTGGATAGCGAGTGCTGAAGGCGCGCGACTTCCGTGATCGCTGCTCTCGCGGCATCGACCCTGGCGGCGGCTTCATCCTCCTCATGCTTGGTGTCCTTCGGAAGCTCCAGATTCCGGAGCAGCGGCGGCAAGAAGAGCGCTGCCATTATCAACGACACGATGATGACACCCATGGCAAGGCAGATAGCGAGATCGCGCGCCGGGAAAGGCGAACCGTCGTTCATTGCGAGCGGCAAGGTCAACACACCGGCAAGCGTGATCGCACCGCGAACGCCCGCAAACGAGAAAGCGGCCAGGATACGCCAATTCGGTGAAGTCTGGCGCTGGCGCCGCTGCCGAAACAGGGTCAGGTGAAGCGACAGCCAGACCCAGATAAACCGCAGCGCGACGAGACCGAAAGTGAGCCCGACGACATAGGCAGCAAGCCACCAGAACTCGTGATGCCCCGTCACCTGCACCGTCGCCGACGCTCTCGCAGCAATCGAGGGAAGCTGTTCGCCGAGAAGCACGAAGATCGTGCCGTTGGCGGCGAACTGGATCATGTCCCACACGGCGCTGCGGCGCACGCGGGTGGTGGCCATCGCGCGCCCCGAACTTTCCGCGACACTCATGGTCGTCCCGGCCGAGACCGCGGCCAGGATGCCGGAGCAATGGGCATGTTCCGCGATCAAATATGCCGCAAACGGGATCAAGATGCTGACCAGAATTTGCGAGCCGCTCTCTTCGCCGTAGCGCAGCGAAATTCTGGTGCTGAGCCAAGTGATCGTCCACGTGACGCCGACACCGATCGCCAAGCCGCCGATCGCCGTCCAAAGAAAAGTCAGCGTCGCGTCATAGAGCGAAAAACTGCCCGTCAGAGCCGCGGCGATCGCGAAACGAAGGCAAACAAGGCCCGACGCATCGTTCAAAAGGGATTCGCCTTCGAGTATATGCATCATCCGGGGCGGGATCGGCACCCTTTGGGCGATTGCCGACACGGCAATGGGATCGGTCGGCGAGATGACCGCAGCAAGCGCAAACGCGACTGGTAACGGCATGGCCGGGATCATCCAGTGCACGAGCAGGCCGGCACCGAGAACGGTGAAAACTACCAGCCCCAGCGCCAGTTCGACGACGATGTTCATATCCTTCCGCAGCTCGTCGGCCGGGATCCGCCAACCGTCGAGAAAGAGAAGTGGCGGCAGAAACAACAGGAAGAAAATCTCGGGATCCAGCCGCACGCTCAGATTGGCGGACAGACCGATAATGGCCCCGAGCGCGATCTGGATGAGCGGCAGCGGCAAGACGAGCGGTATGGCTCGGGAAATGGCGCCACTCACGACGATCGCCAGCAGAAGGACGAGGGTTGTGGTAATTGTCTCCATTATCCCAAACTTTGCCTGGATTTTCCGATTACGACCGCCGAGCCTGAACTATAGAGGCGCGGCGTCAAAATTCCACCGCCGGAGGCAGGTTTGGCATCCATGTTCCGCATATTGAGAACGTCATCGTGTCACGACACGGCGATCAGACGCCAAGGCGGATAGTTCAGACAAGGCCGCCCAATTTGCCGTTGCGCGCGAGAAAGCGTCGGCCCGTAACACCCCGGATCATGTGAGAAACGCCTTCGTGGCGTCAGAAAGCCGGCCCCGCCGTCCCGCCTTTCAGCGAGAAGTAAGCAAAGGCCGCTAGGAAGAACGCTATGACGGCGGCGGCGACCAACAGGCGCTTCAACCACGGCGGCGTTTGCCTCGGTGGCTTCGGCTTGGGACGGCGCTCAAATTTGACAATATTATCGGACATGCACACCGATTAGCGAAGATCAAACGGTTTGCCAATCCGATATCAGCACAAGCGAGGTTACGTTCCGACCAACCATCAGCCAAAACCGCTCGAGCGAAGCGAAGTCTCGCTCTGACCTGCGACACACCCGGGGGCGTGCAAGCAGGCCGACTGTCAATATCAACAGAAAACCAGATGGGCCTACTCAGATCGCAAATTGCGGACAGCCCATTGAACGAAATAGACACAGCCCGAAAGGTGCCCCCTTGAAACTACTCAATATGGTCCGCCCCTGGACAGCTCAGCAGCGTGCGCTCATCATCCCATTCCCCGACCAACAAGACCTCGAGAGGCGCAAATCCGCAGCAACGGATGCCGACGGCTTGGTGGTGGCGTTCTTTACCCCCTGCAGTTTTTACGAACAAGAAAAGGAACGCATGGTCCGCTCGGCCGAGAGGATCGGCCTGACAGTCCACGCGACAGCATTGCCTAGCGCCGGAAGCTGGGTGCTGAATGCAGGCCTGAAACCCGGCTTTCTTGTGCAAGAACGGGCAAGGCTGCGCGGGCCGCTGCTTTACGTCGACGTCGACGCCGTCTTCCATCACAATCCCTGGCCGGAACTTAGCAAGCTCGATTGCGATATCGCCGCCTATTACGATGGCGAAGGGCGCCTGCTCAGCGGAACAATTTTCATCAACGATACCTCTGCGGCGGCGTGTATCCTGGAGCTCTGGCGGCAAGCCTGTTTGGCAGCTCCGGAGGTATGGGATCAGCTTGTTCTCGAAGAGATTATCGCCAAGGACGAACAGAGCGCTCATCCAAAATTTCGCGTGGCCAAACTACCTGTCTCCTTCTGCTGGATCTTCGATCGCACAGAAAACGAAGCGGTTGGCGAAGTCTTCATCGAGCAATTGCAGGCCAGCCGGGAGGCACGGAAACCCAAACGCTGGTTCGGCCGTATCGGCAAGCGGCTGAAGCGCCGTCGCGACCGTATCGGCGAGATAGAGCGCATCCTGCACAGCAACCGATAGCCGCTGGACTGCCCGTCGCTTTTGGTCGGCGCCGGCGTCAGACGCCGGCGCCCAGATCAAAGCATGTCGCCCAGAGACCAATGGTTGTTCCAGCGGGCGTCGATCTCGTCCTCGACATTCTGATAGCGGATGTCCGTGGACAATCGCAGCCGTTGGTGAGCGTCCTGATTGGTCGTCGAGGCATGAATCATGAAGGGTGAGTGGAGCATCACGTCTCCGGCTTCATAATCGGCAACCAGCCAGCGGGTGTCGAAGCGCTCCGCCATGTCAGGCAGATCCTTTGAGACCCATCCGCCTTCTGTCATGTTGCGATTGTAGGCGCTCACGCGCTCCTCGGGGCTGAGGTCGCTGTTCTGTTTTGCGAAGTCGCGCTCCATTCGGGCGCCGATTGCGTGCGAGCCTTCGAGATAGGTCAGCCCGCCCATTTCGATCGGAATGTCTCCGATCGGAATCCATGCGGTCACGACCCGGCTTGTGCCCCCACGAAGATAGACGAGATCATAATGCGCGGGCGTTGCCACCGTCGTTCCAGGACGGACGTGGCGCATGATCTTGCGCTTATGCAGATAGGAAATGCCTGCCAGGAATTCATCCATGAAACGCGCCAAGCGCGGTTGTGCGCAAAAGCCCTCGTAGGCGACCGAACGGACCAACGCCATCAGGCAACGGTCCACCGCTTTGCTATCCGGCGCAACCGCGGATGCGATCCCATCGCGCGGATCCGTCCCCGAGGCGATGAGGCCGGTTGCTGCCAGATGGCCGAACACCCAACCGCGGAAATCGATCACCTCGTTTCGCGGCAGAAAACCCTTCAACCAGACATAGCCGTTTTCTTCGTAGAGACGGCGGATCGCCGCAACACCGATATCCGGATCGGTGGGCGTCAGAGAACCCAGCCGATTTGGCGCCGTTGACAGCACCTTCTCATTGGCAACAAGTCTGAGCTGTTCCTCGCCACGCTGCGTCATCTTAGTGGAAATCGACATTTCATTCGCCCGACATCTGAGTTGAAGACCCGTTGAATCTAGCGAAATAAGCTGCTTTCCTACATGGAGGAAAATCATACTGGACTTTTCGCTCATCATGAAAACGACGGAAGCCATCTACCGATCACCGCTTGCGGCCATGGGAGGCCTAGCCATTATCGGCAGCGGCAAACAGCACGTCGCACATTGGGTAAAAGCTCGAAAACTGCCGAGCTATGCCGCCGTTCTGGTGGAACACGGCAGCGGGTTTCTGGAAACCGATGCCATCGGTCGAAAGAGCATCAAGGGCCCTGCCCTTTTCTGGCTTTTCCCGAACCGACAGCATTCATATGGCCCGGATGTAGATGGCTGGAGCGAGCGGTGGGTGCTTTTCGAAGGCTCCCTCGTGCGCGACTTCCTGCGGCTGCGACTGATAAGCGAGCAGAATTCGATCATGCCGCTTCGCAGCCTCGACCGCGTGCAACGTCTCTTCAACACTCTGCACGCCGATCTGATCGAAGATACGCCGCTTGCCAGTGCTTCGGCCGCTTCAGCCCTCCATCAGATCGTCATTCTGTCCGCGCAACAGGTGGGGCGGATCAGACCTGTGCCAGCAGAGGGTGCTGATATCGCAGAGATCATCGAGGCATTTCGCAAAAGAGCGATGCAACCTCTCGACATGGCGGCTTTTGCGGCTGAGCATGGCATGTCGCCGGCAACGTTGCGCAGGAAGGTATTGGCGGAAATAGGCCTGCCACCGAAAGGCTTTCAACTTCGGCTGCGCTTGGATCACGCCAAGGAGCTTCTGGCAACGACAGACGACAAGGTTGAAGTTGTCGCCTCCAAGGTGGGGATCGACGACGCGTTTTACTTTTCACGGCTGTTTCACGAACGGGAAAACTGTACCCCGCGCGAGTTCCGTGACCGCTACAGGAGAAGCTGAATCCGCCTTGGTTTAGACATCGATATCTCCGCCAACTGAGCTTCGCTCCAAGTTTCGCCGCCGCCAGGCTGCAGGCGCCTCTCCCATCCGCTTGCGGAAGAAGCGCGAAAAATAGGCCGGATCTTCGAAACCCACTTCCCGACCGACATCTTCGACAGAGCGTATCGTGAACATCAAAAGCCGTTTGGCTTCGAGCAAGCGCCGCTCGAGCAGCAGTTCCTTGATGGTAAGTCCGAAAACCTCTCGTGCAGCTTTGTCGAGCAGATGCGGCGTCGTGGCGAGCAGCTCGACATAGCGTCCGACCGGCCAGGCGCTTCGGTAGTGACGATCGATAGCGCTTCGCAACGCCATGGCAAGAGCGACGGTCGGTGAAGCTTGCGGCAGTGCGGCGCTGCCACCGAGCCTGGCCATCAGCGAGAGCACGACACCGATCAATCCCAGCATGACCTTTTCGCTTTGGCCGCCGCGCTCCCCATATTCGCCGCTCACCATCTCCAGAAGCGGGCCAAGCTTCTGCCAAGCCGGATCCTCGGGACGGCCCGTCAAAAAAGTCGGGGTTTCGAGGCTCAAATCCACCTGCGATGCGAGTGCCTTCAGCGTGTCGTCCGACACCGACACGACGATGGCGTCAGACTGGTCGTCGACTTCGAACCCGTGGATGATGTTGCTCGGCACGAAACTGATGGTGGGGACGGAAAAATTCCAAGTTTCATCCTCGATACGATAGCGACCGCCGCCCTTAAACCAATAGGTGATCTGCCCCATCGACGGATGCTTATGCGACGCCACGTGCCCGAAATGCAGCGTTTTCCGGTCCATGACCGTCTCCACATGCAGGAATCCGACATCGAGTACGCGGCTTGGCTCGCCATAGACGAAGAAATTTGGAACTTCACTCTTCTGGGACATGCCGGAAAAAGTACCAGCGAATTGCCTCCTTTGTCCATGGCCGAGACCGAGGCGGCGGCATAGCATCGGCCATGATCTCAAGGGAGGAATACGAGATGCGAGCCGAAGACTACCGCAGCGACAAGGCCCGTCCTTTCACTGGCGCGGAATATCTGGAAAGCCTGCGCGACGGGCGCGAAGTCTATATCAATGGCGAACGCATCGCCGATGTGACCACCCATCCCTCCATGCGCAACTCCGCCCGCTCGATTGCGCGGATGTATGACGCGCTGCACGACGAGAAATCCAAGGAGCGGCTGACGTCGCCGACCGACACTGGATCAGGTGGCTACACCCACAAATACTTCCGGGTGGCGAAATCCTCCGCCGAACTGGTCGCCCAACAGAGCGCCATCGCCGATTGGGCGCGCATGTCCTATGGCTGGATGGGGCGCACCGCCGACTACAAGGCAGCCCTCATGAACACGCTCGGCGCCAATGCCGATTGGTATGGGCCATTCAAGGACAATGCGCTTGCCTGGCACAAGCGCGCGCAGGAGTCCGTGCTCTTCATGAACCACGCGATCGTCAATCCGCCGATCGACCGTCATAAGCCTGCCGATGCCGTCAAGGACGTCTTCGTGCACATCACCAAGGAAACCGACGCCGGTATCTATGTGTCCGGTGCCAAGGTGGTCGCGACCTCTTCGGCGCTGACCCACTACAACTTCCTTGCCCAGAGTTCGGCGACCGTCACTGAAGATCCGTCGCTATCGGTCATGTTCATCGTTCCGATGAACGCTCCTGGGATCAAGATGTTCTGCCGGGTTTCCTATGAGCAGACCGCCAATACGGTGGGGCAACCTTTCGACTATCCGCTGTCGTCGCGCTTCGACGAGAACGACGCGATCCTGGTGCTCGACAATGTCTTCGTGCCCTGGGAAGACGTGCTTGTCTTGCGCGATGCGGCCAAGATCCTGTCTTTCCACCCGGCCTCCGGCTTCATGCATGGCTATTGCTTCCAGGGCTGCACGCGCTTCGCCGTAAAACTCGATTTCATCGCCGGACTGCTGGCCAAGGCGCTGCGTGCCACTGGCGGCGACGCCTTCCGCGGCAATCAGGCGGCACTCGGCGAAGTCATCGCACTGCGCCACATGTTCTGGTCCTTCTCCAACGCCATGGCCTACAATCCGCAGCCCTGGGCCAATGGTGCAGTGCTGCCAAACATGGAAGCCGCACTTTCCTACCGCACCTTCATGTCCGAAGCCTATCCGCGCGTCATCGAAACGGTGCGCAAGGTCGTCGCCTCGGGCCTCATCTACCTACCCTCCTCCGCCAAGGATTTTGGCAATCCGGAGATCGATCGCTACCTCGCCCAATATGTGCGCGGGTCCAACGACATGGGCCATATCGAGCGCATCAAGATCATGAAGCTTTTGTGGGATGCGACCGGCACCGAGTTCGGCGGGCGTCACGCCCTTTACGAGCTCAACTATGCCGGCGCGCCCGAGGAAGTCCGTCTGCAGGTTCTGAAAGGTGCCGAGCGCGGCGGCCGGCTGAAGGAAATGGAAGCCCTGGTCGACCGCTGCATGAGCGACTACGACGAAAACGGCTGGACCGGAGACACCTGGCTTCCACCGCTTGGGCAAACCTCCCCTATCCGCAACGCCGCCGAGTGAGGTCGTTGCTATGGAGGAGCAACTTTCGAAAACCGAATTTCGCAACGCGATGGCCCGGGTCTGCGCCCCGGTCAACGTGATCACCACCAACGGTCCTGCCGGCCGCGGCGGCTTTACCGCCACGGCCATGTGCAGCGTCACCGACGAGCCGCCGACGCTTTTGGTCTGCATGAACAGCCGCTCGACGCAGACGGCACTCTTCTTCGAAAACCGCCGCTTTTGCGTCAATGTCCTGACGCAGGAGCATAAGGAGCTGGCCGGCTACTTCGCCGGTCAACGCGCCGAGATGGAAGAACGTTATGCCGCGGCAGAATGGGTGGATTTCCGCTCCGGCAGCCAGGCGCTTTCCGACGCGATCGTTTCCTTCGATTGCCGTTTGACAGAAGCGCGCCTCGTCGGCACGCATCACATCTTCATCGGCGAGGTAATGGATATCCGCAGTCGCAGGGACGGCCACGCCCTGCTCTATTTCGACCGCAACTATGTCCATGTCCCAACCCAGGCCGGCAGCTTCGGCGGCTGAGCAGCAAAACATTAAGGACGCCTACAACAGAAGGGGATGCGATCCGTGATCGCATCCCCATTTGCCATCTTGAATACCGTTAGGTCGTCAGGCGGCGGCATCGCCGAGATAAAGACGATGCAGATGCGCCGGATCGCCGGCGAGCGTTGCGCAATCGCCGTCATAGACAATTGCTCCGCGGCGTAGGACGTATGCGCGATCGCCGATCGCAAGTGCAAGCGCCGCGAACTGCTCGACGAGAATAACCGCCATGCCGGAATCAGCCAGTTGCCTGACCGCCCGCATCAAGCGGCTGACGATGACGGGCGCAAGACCGGAGGACATTTCGTCGATCATGATCACCTTCGGCCGGGTCAGCAGCGAACGGGCGATGACGACCATCTGCTGCTCGCCACCCGACAGCATGCCGGCCTTGATATCGCGGCGCTGGCGCAACTCCGGAAAGAGGCCGTAAGCCTCCTGGAGATCGGCGGCAGGATCGAGTGCGACTTTGAGATTTTCCTCGGTGGTCATTTCCGGAAAAACTGTTCGCCCCTGCTCGACGTGGCTTAAGCCGGCGCGAGCACGCAAACCCGCGCGCAGCTTCAAAAGCTCGGCGCCGTCCATCGTCACAGAGCCCACCGCCGCCGGGATAATGCCCGACAGGCTTTCGAGCAGCGTCGTCTTGCCGGCTCCATTCGAACCGAGGAGCACGCTGATCTCGCCGCTCGACACGCTGAGATCCACGCCGCGAATGACGGGAATTCCGGACCGATTGACGACGAGGCCGTTGATGGAAAGTGCGGTCATTCGGCAGCCTCTTCGAGTTCGATGCCCATATAGGCCTTCTGGACGATCGGCATGGCGAGCACGGTTTGCGGGGCGCCGTTGGCGATCACGCGCCCGAAATCGAACACCGTGATCGCCGAGCAGGCCCGCCGTACGAGATCCATGTCGTGCTCGATCAGAAGCACGGCACTGCCGAAGGTCTCGGGGATAGCTGCAATGCGCTCACCCAGCTTGACCGCGTCAGCATAGGACTGGCCAGCCGCAGGTTCGTCCAGGAGGATTACGGGCGGGCGCGAAGCGACCACGCCTGCCACATCGAGAAGACGCCGTGTCCCTGCGTCGATCGAGGAGATCGGTGTGTCGGCAGGCGGACAATCGAACCATTGCAGAATGGCGGAAAGTTCGTCATCGCTGATGGCGCCTGCGGCGAGCCGCACATAGCCGCCGACGCTGAGTTCAGGTGCGATACGAGTCGTCTGCCAGGTCCGGTGAATACCCAACCGGGCGCGACTGGTGGCCGAGAGACCTTCCAGCGGCTTGCCATTCAGCTTCACCGAGCCGTCATAGCGGGCCAAAAAGCCGGCGATCGCGTCGACCATGGTCGACTTGCCGGCGCCGTTCGGCCCGACAAGGCCGACGACGGTTCGCGCAGGCACTTTGAGGTTGACTTTGTCGAGTGCCACGACCGCGCCGTAACGGACGGTGAGGTCGCTGACCTCGAGCGCCAGTCCCGGTTCATGGGCAGCGCTTGGCGGCAGGCGGCCCGCCTTCTGATGGATGGAAGCTTCCCGGCGGCGAGGCAACAGCTTGCGCCCGAGCCGCATCCAAGTCTCGCTAATCGTTTCGCCGGAGGAGAGCGCATGCACGGCACCGATGGCGAAAAAGACGTTGCCGACATCCTGCGGCAGATTGAGCCTGCGCAGCAGTTCCGGAAACAACGTGATCAGTATGCCGCCGATGACGGCGCCGAGCGTAAAATGCGCACCAACCATGGTCGCGACGGCAAAGAGCGCCAGCGATTGCATCATCGAGAAGTTTTCGGACACCAGCGTTCCGAGATAGCCGGCAAGCAGCCCGCCCGACACGCCGGAGATGAAGGCGCTGATGGCGAAGGCGCTCAGCTTTGCGCGCGGTATCGACACGCCATGCGCCGCCGCCGCACGCTCCGAATGTCGCACCGCAAGCCAGGAAGCACCAAGCCGCGAGCGGCTGACGAATTCGAGACTGACGGCAATCACCCCGTAGACGATCAACACGAAGATGAAGAAGCCATAATCACTCTCGAAAAGCGATGGGCGTACGACCTGGGTGAAGGTGGTCTGCCCGGGAAAAGTGATCGTCGCCAACACCGTATCGAACGCTGCCGCGAAGCCCAGGGTAACGATCGCAAGGTTGATGCCGCGCAGGCGCAGCGCCGGCAGGCCGATGGCGATGCCGACCGGCACTGCGGCAAGACCGCCGACGATCATCCAGACGACAAGGCCGCCGGGCGCTTCAATGACGTTCAGGTACCCCGTCACCCAGGCGCCGACACCGGCAAAAGACATCTGGCAGAGCGAAATCATGCCGGTGCGGCCAGCGACGAGGCCGAGGCTTTGCAAGGCGATGCCGGTGATGAAGACGGCGGTCAGCAGGAATACCCAGTACTTCGGCAACAACAGAAGAATGAGGGCGCCGACTGCGGCAAGCGATAGAGCCGTGACGACGGCGGCGCGGAAACTAGCGTGCTTCATCCCAGCGGGCTCCTCTTTGCGACCACAGGAGGACGGCAAGAATGACGATGAATGGAACGGTGCTGCGATACTGGCTGACGAGATCGATGGTGCTGACGGCACCCTCCAGAATACCGATCGTCAGTCCACCCAGAAGAGCGGCGCGGAAGCTGGCGAATGCGCCGATCAGTGCTGCGGCCAGCGCCGGCACGACAAGAAGGCTCAGCGACGAAAAATCCGGAGAGCGCAGCGGCGCGATGATCATCAGCGCGAAGGAGGTCACGCCGCCGGTCACGGCCCAGACTCCAAGCGCCAGCAATCTTACCCGAATGCCGATCAGCTCGGCTACCATCGGCCGCTGTGACAGGGCACGCAATTGCAGCCCTATCCGTGTGCGCGCCAAAAACTGCTCCGTCACCAAGGTAAAGACCACGGAGAGAAGCAGTGTCGTGACAGCCGCCCAGGTGACTTCGACGCCGGCTAGACGAAAGGCCGATCCGGGGATCAGCTCGGGAAAATAGTGGGGATGCTGGCCGCCGGTCAGCCGCAAGCCGATGGCGATGATGCCGACCAAAAGCGCGGCCGTGACCGCCGCCTTGGTCGAGGCGTTGACGTTGGCAAACCAGGTCGTCATCACGAGCCCTATCAGGATGCCCGCGAAGGCGCCGGCAACGATGCCCAATAGCGCCGCCGGGATCAACGGCACGCCGGCCTCGTGAAGCGCGACCATGATGAAGGTACCCGTGGCGCCGATTGCGGCGCCGGTAAAATTCACCACGGCCACCAGGCGATAGGTGAATATCGCGCAAACGCCGAGGATGGCATAGGCGCCGCCGGCAGAAAGACCAGCCACGGCGGCAGTAAAGAGAGCGTTCATTCAGAGACTCCGGAAGCGGGCACACCGCCTCACCAGATCAGATCATTGTCAGGGCTCATCACCCGGCCTTGCCTTGGTGTCGGCAAGGCCGGGCGTTCAGCCTTCTTACTTGGCCTTGGCCAACGTATACCAATCCGGCGTTTTGACCGTCCACTTGCCATCGACAAGCTGCATGACCTTGGTCGCCTTCATGGGCGAATGCGCCCTGGCCTCGCCGAAGACATAGGGGCTGCCGGCGAGCGAATACTGCAATTCCTTGCCTGCCTTCAGCGCCGAAGTGACGGATTCTCGCGTGACGTCACCGTCGATGCCCGAGATCGTGTCGATCATCACCTTGGCGGCGAGATAGCCACCCTGCGAAAACGCTGTTTTTGCAAGGCCAGCCTTCTCCATGGTCTTGGCCCAATCGGCATTGGCAGCGGTATCTTCAGTATAGGGCTCCCATTCGGTGCCGACGTAGACGGGTTGCTTGCTATCGGCCAGCGCCTTGGCGACACCCTCGGTATAGCCAGGTGCCAGGAACAGCCAGTTGATGCCCGAGATCTTCTGCGCATCCGCAGTCTTCACCCATTGCACCACGCCCGGCTCGACCTGATTGGTGAGCACGGCATCGCAGCCGGCATCGCGCGCCTTGATGACGTAAGGCGTGAGATCACCCTGCGGCGGCAGGGTCATGTCAACGAGACCGACCTTGTTGCCGGTCAGCTTCTGCCAGGCGGCAACTGCGTTGCCATAGGCTTCCTGCGTACCGCCGAGGATCAGGAAGAAGGCGCAGACCTTCTTGGCTCCAAGGTTCTTTGTCGCATAGTCAAGCATGACCGTGGTCAGCGTGAAGGGGCCGACATTGACAGGCGAAATGCTCGGCGCATTGAAGCAGAGCGGGTCGACGCCCACGCCCTGAACCGCGAGCACATCGTTGCGATTGTAGGTGCCGGCGTTGACCGCGCAGTCGAGCAGGCTTGCGCCACCGGCGAGAGCCACAACGCCCTTGTTGTCGATCAAGTCACGCGCCGCCTGGGCTGCCACTTGCGGGTCGCCCTTATCGTCGGCAAGCGAATAATCGATCTTGCAGCCATTGATGCCGCCCGCATCGTTCAGTTGCTCGAAAACAGCCTTGGTGGCCTTCGGCGCGTCGGAAAAATCGACGACGCCGGTGACGGTCGAGACGGCGCCGATCTTGATCGGCCCTTCCTTGCAGGTCGGTCCCGCCGCAAAGGCAGACGACCCGGTAAAGGCCAAGCCGGCAACCGCCAGGCCGATGGCCGCGAGTGTGGATTTCAATTTCATTCTCTTCCCTTCCCTCCTTGTAATTTGCGGCGTTTCCTCTTCGCCGCACCAGCTAGCGCTGGTAGACGGGCTCACCCGCGAAGTATGTGGTCAGCACCTTGGTGTCGGCGATTTGATCAGCCGGCACGTCGAAGACATTCTGGTCAAGCACGATGATGTCGGCGGATTTGCCGGTGGCAAGCGAGCCGGTATCCTTGTCCAGCCGCATCGCCTTTGCCGAATTGAGCGTGTAGATCTCGATTGCCGACGCAAGGTCGATCGCCTGCTCGGCCCACAGAGAAATACCAGGAAAGGCGCCGGATGGGTTCTGGCGCGTCACCATGCCTTCAATCCCGTTCCAGGGATCGGGGATCGGGATGACGGGCCAATCGGAACCGCCCGCCAGCAACGCGCCGGTCGCTTTCATGCTGGCGATCGGCCAGAAGCGGGTTGCCCGCTCTTCACCCATGACTTCCTTGTGACCTTCCAGGAAAGTGGTCGGATACCAGATCATCGGGCACAGATCGGCAACGACGCCGAGCGTGACGAAACGGCCGATATCCTCCTCCCGGAGGTAACTCGCATGGGCGATGTGATGCTTGATATCGGTCGGACCGTTGAAATGTCTGACTGCCTCGACCGCATCGAGCATCTCGGTGACGGAATAGTCGCCGGCGCAGTGGATCTTCAATCCCATGCCGAGCTTTTCGGACTTGTCGATATGGCGAACGAGATCCGGGTAGCTCACCAGCACTTCGCCACGATAGCCATGGGGATGCGCGGCGTCTGCGACATAAGCGTCGTGGAATGCGGCAGTGCGTGCGCCCGGAACGCCATCGAGGAAGATTTTGGTGAAGTTCGGCTTGACATGCTCGGTGCGATATTCGTCCCGAAGCGCCAGCAGCGCGTCACCCGAAAGGCCGAACATGAAGCTCGGCTCGATGAGCGGCAGCGACGTAACCGCCCATGCGGTCAGCTTGCCCTTTACATCCAGATTCTTGAGAGCTTTGAGGATCGGCAATACCGACGCCGCATCCTGGAAGGCAGTCACGCCGTAGGAGTTGACGACCTCGATGGCGCGGGCCACGGCAGCCTCGCCCATTTCCTCGGTGAATGCCTCGGCAGCCGTCCGCTCGACAATGCCCGCAGCGGATTCGACCAGCAGACCGGTTAGACGGCCAGTGACCGGATCGCGGCCAAAGGAGCCCTGCGGCGGGTCGGGCTGATTGTCGGAAATGCCAGCAAGCCGCATCGCCTCGCTGTTGACCCAGCGGTTGTGCATGGTTTCGTCGCGCAGAAGCACGGGATGCCCCAGGCCCGCTTCATCCAGCTTCTTGAGGGCGGCTTCGCTGTTGATCGCCGTAATCATGTCGGCGCCCCACTGATTGGCGACGATCCATTGTCCGTGCGGCACAGTCTCAGCCTGCTTGCGCACATGAGCGCAGATGGCCTCGACAGAAGCGCCGGCAGGAATTTGGGTTTCGAACAGCTCAGCCTGGCCGCCCATCATGATGTGATTGTGGACATCGATGAAACCCGGCATGGCCATCTTGCCTGCGAGATCGACGACCTGTGTTTCGGGGCCCTTCAGCGCTTCGATTTCAGCACTGTCGCCGACAGCCAGAATGCGGCCGCCCTTGATGGCGAGAGCCTCGACCCAAGGCTGGCTCGGTTCAACAGTATAGATTCGTCCATTGATAAGAATGAGGTCGGCAAAGCCGAGCAAAGCAGTCATGTTCAGTTCCCACTTAGATTCATTATTTGAACCATTTATTCAAATATTGAGAGTGATGCAGGGCTCGGCATTTGTCAATATAGTTCACACGTTAAATATATTGACACGTGCACCACCAGCGCGAGCAGGGCCCGAATTTCAGGCACGACATATCGATCGCTCGCGAAAGATTTGCTCGCGAGACGGCTCGACCGGCGCGTTTTCGCGCCGGGCTTTTACCGGGGATTGGAGCGCTTCCAAGAGAAGCACGCAGCGGCTTTCCGCCCGGAACGCTTGGAGAAGCAAGGACGGGGCATTGTCGCGTTTCAATGGAACATGAAAAGCGACAATGCCCTATCGTGTCAGAGCTGGATCCAGGCGGTTTTCAGGTCGACATATTTGTCGAGCGCGTGCAGCGATTTGTCATGGCCATTGCCCGATTGCTTGACGCCACCCAACGGCACGCTGTTGTCAGCGCCACCGTAGGTATTGACATGCACGACGCCCGCCTGGATCCCGCGAACCATCCGATGGGCGCGCGACAAGTTCGACGTCCAGACAGCAGAAGCGAGGCCATATTCGGTGGCATTGGCAATCTGCAGGGCTTCCGCCTCGGTCTCGAACGGAATGATCGACAGAATCGGCCCGAAGACCTCTTCGCGTGCCAAGGTCATCGACAGCGTGACGTCAAACACGGCTGGCCGCATGTAGTAACCGCCGGTTTCCTCAAGAATGCGCGAACCACCGGTGCGCAAGGAGGCGCCTTCGGATAGAGCTTGCCCGACATAGCCGAGATCTTTCTTCAGCTGTATCTCGCTGGAGATCGCGCCGGCTTCCGTTGCCAAATGCAGGGGATCACCGACCTTCATGGCATCGGCAATGCGAGCGACCTTTTCGGAAAAGGCCTCATGGATCGATTTTTCGACGAGCAGGCGGGAGCCTGCGACGCAAACCTGGCCCGAGTTGCGGAAGATGCCGTAGGCAGAGACCTTCGCAGCTTGATCCAGATCCGGCGCATCGGCAAAGACGACGTTTGGAGACTTGCCACCAAGCTCGAGATAGACGCGCTTCAGGTTCGAACGCGCTGAATATTCCAGAAGTCGGCGCCCGACCGGACCGGAGCCGGTAAAGGCAAGGACATCCACCCCCATGTGCAGGCCGAGCGCCTCGCCGCTGACCGCGCCGCGGCCGGTGATGACATTGAAAACTCCCTCGGGCAATCCCGCTTCCGCGCAAAGCTCTGCAAGCCGCAGCAGCGTCAGCGACGCGCCTTCGGCCGGCTTCAGCACGACGGAATTGCCGGCGGCAAGCGCCGGCGCAATCTTCCAGGCGCCGATCATCATCGGAAAATTCCACGGCACGATGGCCGCAACCACGCCAATGGGTTCGCGGTGGACGAGGCCGAGGATATTGTGCGCGGTCGGCGCGATTTCGCCGTAGACCTTGTCGATCGCCTCGGCATAATAGCGGAAAGTACCGGCGGCACTGCCCGGCTCCGCCTTCAGGGCCATCGAAATTTCCGTGCCGTTGTCGCGCACGCCGAGCACGGCAAGCTCCAGCGCATTCTTCTCGATCAGGTCGGCGATCTTCAGCAGTACTTTTTTGCGTTCGGCGGGAGCGGCTTTCGCCCAGCTGCCCTTTTCGAAGGCGTGGCGCGCAGCCTTGACGGCCAGATCGACATCTTCCGCACCCGCATCGGCGATTGTGGTCAACCTGGTGCCGTCGATCGGCGAAATCACGTCCATGACAGCACCGCCAACCGCCGGCCGCCATGCGCCGCCGATGAACAGCGATTGCGGGGAAACGGACGCTGTCCGAAGCTGATCGATCTTATCCTGCATCTCATTCTCTCGATTGGAAGGGTGGCGGGCAGTCCCCGCCACCGCGATTGGAATTATATCAGGCTTCCTGACCGGCGCCGAGGCGGGCAAAGCCATCAGCATCCGCCGACCGCAAGCGCGCAGCAGCGATAATTCCGATAACACCCGCAATCAGAACGAGGCAGGGCAGCAGCACGGCAAGCACACCGTTCGCTCCGGCAATCGCGCCGAAATTCGCCGAGATATAATAGACGAGCGCCGCAAGAATAAGCCCCGTCAACGTCGGCAGCACCTTGACCGCCAACACATTCTTCTCAAGTCCCGGATTGCGGCTGAAGAACACGACGATCGAAAAGGCGGTAAAGGCCATCAGGAGGATGATTGCCAGAGTGCCAACGTTCGTCAGCCAGGAGAAGAGCCCCAGCACCGGATCCTGGCCGGTCGCGGCGAACAGTGCGACGACGAGCACGGCGATAACGGTCTGGATGATCGAGCCGACATGCGGGCTCTGGAAGACCGGATGCGTCACGCCGACTGACTTCGGCAGCAGACCTTCACGACCGGCGACATACATGTAGCGCGCAACGCCATTGTGGAAGGCGAGAACGCCGGCAAAAAGGCTGGTGATGAAGAGGACGCTCATCACGACCGTGATCCAATGGCCGACATAGCGCTCGGCGAGGCCAAAGAGGAAGGTCGTCGGATCGGCAAGGCCCTGCAAGGTCGGCACGAGCTTGTCGACACCGGCGCCTGTTACCATCAGCCAGGAGGTCAGCATGTAAAAGAGGCCGATAATCAGCACCGAGATATAGGTTGCGCGCGGTACGGTCTTGTGCGGCTCGCGTGCTTCTTCGCTATAGATGGTCGTCGCCTCGAAGCCGATGAAAGCGGCGAAGCAGAAGAGAAGGCCTACAGCCGGCGTTCCGCTCCAGAAGGCTGTTGGCGTGAAGGGTGCGGCGGAGAGGCCAGCGTCACCACCTTTTACGAAAATTGCGCCGTCGATCACGAGAACGACGAGATATTCGAGGATGACGAGAACCGTCAGCACCTTGGCCGAGAGGTCGACTCGGCGGTAGCCGAAGACGGCAACGAAGGCGATGCCGATAAAGGTCCAAACCCACCAGGGCAAATCAAGGCCAAATTGCTCGGCGAAAAAGCCCTTGGTGGCTGCGCCGAAAAGCCCGAAAACGCCGACTTGCATGCAATTGTAAGCGAGAATGGCAATGAGAGCGGCCGCGCCACCCATGAGCCCGCCGAGACCCCGAGCTGTGTAGGCATAGAAAGCCCCGGCATTGCGAATGTGCCGCGCCATGGCCACGTAGCCGATCGCGAACAACAGCAGAATGCCGGTCACGAGCAGGAAGGTCATAGGAATGCCCGGCCCGTTGCCGAGCATCATCGATAGCGGCACGCCGCCGGCAACCGCGGTGAGCGGCGCTGCCGCCGAGACGACCAGGAAGGTCACGGCACCCACGCCGAGACTGTTTTTGCGCAGCTGATTCTCAGCAGCGCCTTGCGAATTTTGCGTGTTCATCTGCGTTGTTCCCCTTGTTGAGAGCATCCGATCGTCGCTGCGATTTCCCACAAACGACCTCCACCAGAACCGGACTGACGAGCGGGGGCTTGAGCTTTTGTTGATTATGCCGCCATCAGCGCTTATGGTTCATTATTTGAACCACAGCTTCAAATATAGACTTGCAAACATTCCTGGGCTCTGTCAAGTTATTTCGCATGTTAAGTATCTTGGGTCGCTGCTATCGTGCCGCGGCGCATGGTCAGCGAGCTGATTTGACGGAAGCCACGGCTGGACGCACAAAAACAGACGCTGACCAACCCAAGAGGAGGAACGATGAGCACGATCGGGAAGGCGCTTTCATTGCTGGATACGCTGTCACGGCTGGACAAGGAGGCGGGTCTGACTGACATCGCCAATCTGTGCGCACTCGACAAGGCGACGGCACGACGTTTTCTGGTCGAGCTGGAGAAGCACGGTTTCGTCGAACAGGACCCAGATACGCGGCGATACAGGGTCGGTTCAGCACCCGTTCGCCTTGCCCGCGTTCGCGAAGCGCGTTTCCCGTTTCTGCGAATCGCGATGCCGTTTCTACAGGCGCTCGCGGGATCATCGACCGAGACAGTGCACCTTTCCGAACTCTCCGGCGGACAGCTTTCCACCATTCATGTGGAGGATTCGTCCTGGGCACATCGGATCATCGTCGAAGTCGGCAGTCTCCTGCCCTTTCATGCCACGGCATCCGGCCTCGCCTTCCTTGCCTTTTGCCCGAAGGCCGAGATCGAGGCTTTTCTTGCGAAACCGCTCGAAAAATTCACCGACCATACCATTGTCGATCCGGATCTTCTCCGCGGCATGCTCGAGGAAACGGCCGCGCGCGGCTTCTCGATCAGCCATCAGGGACTTGAAGCCGGCGTGATCAGCACGGCCGCACCCGTGTGCGCCCCAGATGGGCGGCCAATCGGCTGCGTCGCGATCGCAGCCCCGCTTTCGCGGACGACGAAGACGGCCATTCACGAGTTCGGCGTGCAGGCCGTCGCGACGGCCAACGCGATCTCAGAAAAATACTACGGGTCGGAAAAACCCATGGGAACCAGTACAAAAAGCAGGAGGACAGATTGATGAGCCCAACGGCTCCCTCGCCCAGAATTCTCGTCATCGGAACCGGTGACACCAAGAGCGACGAACTGCAATTCATGGCATCCGTCATCGCGGAAGCCGGCGGCCGACCTGTTATGGTGGATGTCAGCATTCTCGGCGATCCGCCCTACGTTCCCGATTATTCCAGGCATGACATCGCGAAGGCGGTCGATACCACGGTCGAGGCGATTGCCGAGAGCGGCGATGAGAACAGCGCCATGGCCGGCATGGCCGCGGGCGCAACGGCGCTGACGAAACGTCTCTACGACGACGGCCTGGTCGACGGCATCATCGTCCTTGGCGGCACCATGGGCACCGATCTGGCGCTCGACGTTGCTGCGGTCCTGCCACTCGGCGTGCCGAAATTCGTGGTTTCGACGATTGCCTACTCCCATCTGATCCCGCCCGAGCGCATTGCCCCCGATCTCATGATGATCTTGTGGGCCGGCGGCCTTTACGGGCTGAACGATATCTGCCGTTCGGTTCTGTCGCAGGCATGCGGCGCCGTCGTGGGAGCGGCAAAACACGGAACCAGGACAGATCGCCAGCGCCCTCTCATCGGCATGACATCGCTCGGCTCCAGCTGCCTCAAATACATGAAGTATCTGCGGCCGGAGCTCGAAAAGCGCGGCTATGAAGTCGCTATCTTTCATGCCACCGGCATGGGTGGACGCGCCTATGAAGCCATCGCTTCGCAGGGAGGTTTTGCCGCCGTTTTCGACTTCTGCATTCAGGAAGTCAGCAATCATCACTACGACACCGTGGTCACCTCCGGCCCGGACAGGCTGGAGAACGCCGGCCGCACCGGTATTCCGCAGATCGTCGCACCCGGCGCCGTCGATATGGTCGATCTTCAGGCCTGGCGGCCCTTGCCTGATATCCTCGCCGAGCGGCCCTATCATGCTCACAACCGGCTGATCGCCTCTGTAACGACATCGCCGGAGGGCCGGCGTGAAGTTGCCCAATTGATCGGACGCAAGCTTGCACGCGCCGATGCGAAGGTGGCCTTCCTGCTCCCGACCGAAGGCATTCAGGAATGGGACAAGCCGAACGAGCCATTGCATGATCCGGACGGGCTTGCCGCCTTCGTGGAAGAGATGCGCCGCGCCATACCTTCGTCAGTCACTCTGGAAGAGGTCGACGCCCATATCAATTCTCCCGCCTTTTCAACAGCAGCCCTCGCCATTTTTGACAGATGGGTCGCAGAAGGCGTTATTCCGGAGGGAAGACCATGACATCGCAACGCGCGCTCATCCTTGATTTCGGCGGCGTGGTTACCCGCACGCTGTTCGAAACGCATGATGTTACCGAACGCACGCTCGGTCTCCCAAAGGGATCGCTGACCTGGCTCGGACCGTTCGACACCACCACGGACCCGCTCTGGGTGTCGATGCAGAAACGTGAAATCACCGAGCGCGACTACTGGCTGACACGTGCAGGAGAAGTCGGGAAAATGGTCGGCGAGAATTGGGCCGACATGCAGACTTTCGTGCGCCGCGCCCGTGGCGCCGAGCCTGAGCTGGTGCTGCGTCCGGAAGCACGCGACGCCATCCTGCGGGCCAAGGAAGCCGGCCTCAAGCTGGCGATCCTGTCGAACGAACTCGACCTTTTCTACGGCGTCGAGTTCCGCAAGCGCTTCCCGCTGATCGACCTTTTCGACGTCATCGTCGATGCCACCTATACGAAGATCCTCAAGCCCGATCCGCAGGCCTACGAGCTCGTTCTCGCTGAGCTCGATCTGCCGCGCGAGGCCTGCGTCTTCGTTGACGACCAGAAGAAGAACATCGAGGGCGCCGAAGCCGTGAAACTGCCTCACGTGCATTTCGACGTTACCCGCCCCGCCGAAAGCTATGCCCAAGCACTTGCGATGCTGGGACTCTGAACAAAGAGGAATTTGACATGCGCGAAACCAATTTCATCATTGAAAACAACGCCCGCCACCTCTGGCACCCGATGGCTCACCCGGCCGAAATGCAGGCGCATCCGCCGCGCATCGTCAATTCGGGCGAGGGCGTCGAAATCGTCGACATCCAGGGCAAGAAGGTGCTCGATGCCGTCGGTGGCCTTTGGAACGTCAACCTTGGCTACTCCTGCGAACCGGTGAAGAAGGCGATCCGCGACCAGCTCGACGAACTGCCCTATTACTCGACCTTCCGCGGCACGACGAACTCGCCGCTGATCGAGCTCTCATACGAACTCGCCGAATGGTTCAAGCCAGACGGTCTGAGCCGTTCCTTCTTCACCTCTGGCGGCTCGGATTCGGTAGAAACCTGCCTGCGGCTGGCGCGCCAGTACCATAAGGTCAACGGCCAGCCCGAGCGCACCAAGTTCGTCGCGTTGAAGAAGGGCTATCACGGCACGCATTTCGGCGGCGCTTCGGTTAACGGCAACCAGAATTTCCGCCGCAACTACGAGCCACTGCTCCCCGGCGTCATCCATCTGCCTGCGCCCTTTCCCTATCGCAACCCATTCAACATGACCGATGGCGCAGAGATCTCGGCCGCGATCGGCAGGCTGTTTGAAGACGAAATTGCCTTCCAGGGCGCTGACACCATCGCAGCCCTGATCGTCGAGCCGGTGCTCGGCGCAGGCGGCGTGATCGTCCCGCACGAGACCTTCCTGCCGCTGATGCGCGAGATCTGCGACCGCCATGGTATCCTGCTGATCGCCGATGAGGTCATCACGGCATTCGGCCGTACCGGCGCCTGGACCGGATCGCGTCTCTGGGGTGTCAAGCCGGACATGATGTCGACGGCAAAAGCAATCACCAACGGCTATTTCCCCTTCGGTGCCGTCATGATCTCCGACAAGGTCGCCGAGGCCTTCGAAAGCAACAGGAATTCGGTCGGCAATATCGGCCATGGCTACACTTATTCCGGCCATCCGGTCGGTGCCGCTGCAGCACTTGCAACGCTGAAGGAAACCAAGCGTCTCGACGTGGCTGCCAATGCCGCCGCCCGCGGCGAGGAACTCATGGCCGGCCTGAAGGCATTGCAGAACAAGCATGAATTGATCGGCGATGTCCGTGGCAAGGGGCTGATGTGCGCCCTCGAACTCGTCAGCGACCGTGCGAAGAAGAGCGCGGCGGCCAAGGACGTCGTTCAGAAGGTCCATGACGCAACCTACGATGCCGGCGTGATGGTTCGCACCTCCGGCGCCAACGTCATCATGTCGCCGCCGCTGATCGTAACAGCCGCAGATGTCCAGACCATCCTGACCGCGCTTGACGCAGGTCTTACCGCCGCGAGGTCCTGATCATGTCCGACAATGCAGCCCTTATCGCGCGGCGCGAGCGGCTCCTCGGCCACAATATGTCGCTTTTTTACGAAGATCCGGTCCATCTGGTGCGCGGCGAAGGCGTCTGGCTATGGGACGCCGGCGGGAAGAAGTACCTCGACTGCTACAACAATGTGCCACATGTCGGCCATTGCCATCCGCGCGTGGTCGAGGCGATCACGCGCCAGGCCTCGACGCTGAACACCCATACGCGCTACCTGCATGAGGGCATCCTCGACTATGTCGAGCGGCTGACGTCGACTTTCGACAAGAACCTTGACGCGGCGATCCTGACCTGCACGGGCAGCGAAGCCAATGACGTGGCGCTGCGCATGGCGCAGGCGGTGACCGGCAAGACCGGCGTCATCGCCACCAACCACACCTATCACGGCAACACGACCGCCGTGTCACAATTGTCGACGCGCATGCCGCCTGTCGGCGGCTTCGGTGGCCATGTTCGGCATGTGCCTGCGCCCGACAGCTATCGGCCGCTCGGCGGCGAAGGCGGTGACGCCTTTGCCACGGCTTTTGCAGCAGAAGTCGAGAAGGCGATTGCCTCTTTGCAGGACAGCCCGCACGGCTTCTCGGCCATCATCATCGACCCGTTCTTTGCCAATGAAGGTTTTCCCGATCTGCCGCCGGGTTTCCTGGACAAGACGGTCGCCGCCGTCCGCAAGGCTGGCGGTCTCGTTATCACTGATGAGGTACAGCCCGGCTTCGGCCGCACCGGCACACATATGTGGGGGCATCAGCACGCCGGCATCGTTCCCGACATCGTCACCCTCGGCAAGCCGATGGCCAACGGCCATCCGGTCGGCGGCGTCGTTGCCAACATCGATACGGTGAATGCCTTCCGCAAGGCGTTCCGCTATTTCAATACCTTCGGCGGCAATCCGGTCTCCTGCGCGGCCGCGATGGCGGTTCTTGACGTCATCGACGACGAAAACCTCATCGAAAATGCCCGCAAGGTCGGCGAATACACGCGCACTGCCTTCCAGAAACTCGCGCAAAAACACTCGATCATCGGCGACGTGCGCGGAAGCGGCCTCTTCATGGGGACGGAATTCGTGCTCGACCGTGCAACCAAGGAACCCGCGGCGGCACAGGCAACCCGGATCGTCAATCAAATGCGCGAACGGGGCGTGCTGATGGGTAAGATCGGCATTCATCAATGCGCGACCAAAATCCGGCCGCCCATGCCCTTCACCACAGAGAATGCCGATTTCATGCTGTCGATTTTCGACGACGTGCTGTCGGGCTTGTGAGGCTGATATGGCTGACGAATTGCCACAGGCCGTCCGGGACGCCCTGCAGAAGCGCGCACTGGAGGCGCTCGACCATTGGTCGGTTCAGGCCGATGAAACGGTGCTGATGAAATATCGAGAGAATGCTGTCTTTCGCATCACTCTCGATGACGGACAATATGCGGCTCTTCGGCTGCATCGTCCGGGTTATCACGACGAGATGAGCCTGCGCTCGGAACTGCACCTGATGGCCGCACTCCGGCTCGGAGAACTCAACGTGCCGACCCCTGTTCCTACAAGCGACAGGCAAAGCCTCGTCCGGCTGCCGGCCAACCGGCAATTTTCCGAACAGCATGCCGACGTCGTCAGCTGGATCGATGGTACACCGCTCGGCCAGAGCGGCACACCTCTGGCGCAATCGGCCGAAAAACAGGCGGAAATCTTCTCCCGCGTTGGCAGCTCGATGGCGATCATGCACAATCTCGCCGATGCCTGGGCGCCGCCGGAGCGGTTTCGTCGCCCTGCATGGGATGTAGAGGGCCTGGTGGGCGAAAAGCCGCTATGGGGACGGTTCTGGGATTGCCTTGGCCTCTCGCAAGGCGACGCCGCAGCGCTGACGGCATTGCGGGGCCAACTGCGCCAAGCACTCGCCAAGGTGCAGGAGAACGGTCTCGACTATGGCCTGATCCATGCCGATCTCGTGCGCGAGAACATCTTCCTCACAGACAACGACCGCGACGTCGCCTTCATCGATTTCGACGATGCGGGATACGGCTTCCGCCTCTTCGATCTTGCGACGGCCCTGCTGAAGAACCGTAACGAAGCTGCTTATCCGGAAATCGAAAAAGCGCTGATTTCGGGCTATCGGAGCCAGCGCACGCTATCCGACGCAACGCTGGAATTCCTTCCGCTCTTCATGGTTCTGCGCAGCCTCACCTACATCGGATGGCTTGCCGAGCGGCCCGAGATTCCGAACTCTGGCCCGCGCCTTGCCCGCTACGTCAACGAAAGTCTGGAGATGGCAAGAAAGCTGAACACCATCGCTTGACTTCTCTCGGAAACTTATTAACGTGTTAAGTAAATAAGAGATCGGGAGGACGCATGCCACATCTCGCCATCGAATATTCGGCCAATCTGGAAGGCCGCGCCGATATCGACGCGCTTTGCGAACGACTGCTGAAGACCGTGCTGGAAACCGGCCTTTTCGAGATCGGGGCCTTGCGCGTGCGCGCCTTCCGCGCCGATCACTACGCTATCGCCGACAAGCTGCCGGAGAACGCCTTTGTCGATCTGAATTTCCGCATCGGCAAGGGACGCACGGCGGAGGAAAAGAAGCGCACCGGTGAGGCGATCTTTGCTGCGGCAACGGAGGTTCTGAGCCCCCTCTTTGCGACTCCGCATTTCGCTCTGTCGCTGGAGATTCGCGAGATCGATGCGGAGCTCAGCTGGAAGAAGAATGCCATCCATCCGCGGCTTCGCGGAAAGTGACCACGCCCGCCCGACGGGACGAGACAACATCAAGGAAATAGACGATGTCCAAATTGCAGGAAAACATCGCAAAGGCCGAAAGCTTTCTGGCCCGGTTCAAGGAACGCGGTGTTCTCAACCGCATCAACGGCGAGGATGTCTCTGCCGCTGACGGCTCGACCTTCGAAACCATTTCGCCGGTCGATCTGAAGCCGCTTGCCACCGTCGCCCGCGGCAAGGCTGCCGATATCGACCGCGCCGCCAAAGCCGCAAAGGCTGCCTTTGCCGATTGGGCTGCCATGCCGGGTGACGCCCGCAAGAAGCTTCTGCATAAGATCGCCGATGCAATCGTGGCCCGCGCGGAAGAGATCGCCTTCGTCGAATGCATGGACACCGGACAGTCGCTGAAATTCATGGCCAAGGCCGCCCTGCGCGGCGCCGAGAATTTCCGCTTCTTCGCCGATCGCGCACCGGAAGCGCGCGATGGCAAGTCGATCCGCGCCGAAGGCCAGGTGAACCTGACGACGCGCGTGCCGATCGGCCCGGTCGGGATCATCACGCCCTGGAACACGCCCTTCATGCTGTCGACCTGGAAGATCGCGCCGGCACTGGCCGCCGGCTGCACCATCGTCCACAAACCAGCCGAATTCTCACCTCTGACCGCCCGCCTGCTGGTGGAGATCGCCGAGGAAGCCGGCCTGCCGAAGGGCGTTTGGAACCTGGTCAACGGTCTGGGCGAAGATGCCGGCCGCGCTCTGACGGAACATTCGCTCATCAAGGCCATCGGCTTCGTCGGCGAAAGCCGCACCGGTTCAATGATCATGAAGCAGGGTGCCGACACGCTGAAGCGGGTGCATTTCGAGCTTGGCGGCAAGAACCCGGTCGTGGTCTTTGCCGATGCCGATCTTGAGCGCGCCGCCGATGCCGCCGTCTTCATGATCTACTCGCTGAACGGCGAACGCTGCACCTCGTCCTCGCGCCTGCTGGTCGAGGAGAGCGTCTACGACAAGTTCACCGCAATCGTCGCCGAGAAGGCCAAGCGCATCAAGGTCGGCCATCCGCTGGACCCGGAAACGGTCGTCGGTCCACTCGTCCATCCCGTGCACGAAAAGAAGGTGCTGGAATATATCCAGATCGGCAAGTCCGAGGGTGCAACGGTTGCAGCCGGCGGCGAGAAGTTCGATGGCCCGGGCGGTGGATGCTACGTCTCCCCGACCCTGTTCACGGGCGCCAACAACCAGATGCGCATCGCCCAGGAAGAGATCTTCGGGCCTGTGCTGACCGCCATCCCCTTCAAGGACGAAGCCGATGCGCTCGCGCTCGCCAACGACGTCCAGTATGGCCTGACCGGCTATCTCTGGACCTCGGACGTCACCCGCGCGTTCCGTTTCACCGATCATCTCGAGGCCGGCATGATCTGGGTGAATTCGGAAAACGTTCGCCATCTGCCCACCCCCTTCGGTGGGGTCAAGAATTCCGGCATCGGCCGAGACGGCGGCGACTGGTCGTTCGATTTCTACATGGAAACCAAGAACGTCGCCTTCGCCACCAAGCCACACGCAATCCAGAAACTCGGCGGCTGAGCCGACAATACGCATAAAGGAGGAACAAATGCCCCTGCCGAAACCAAATCTCTATCCGCCCTTCAACATCGTGCGCCTCAGCCATGTCGAATTCGGCGTCACTGACCTTGCCAAGTCGCGCTCCTTCTATGTCGACACACTCGGCCTGCAGGTGACGGATGAGACGGCGGACACCATCTACCTGCGAGCGCTCGAAGAGCGCGGCCATCACTGCATCGTCCTGCGCAAGTCCGACAAGACGGAAGCCCGCGACCTCGGCTTCAAGGTCTTTGGCGACGAGGATCTCGACAAGGCCGCTCACTTCTTCAAGGGCAAGGGCCTGCCGGTGGAATGGGTCGAGCGCCCTTACCAGGCGCGGACCTTCCGCACCCGCGACCCGCATGGCATACCGCTTGAGTTCTACTCGAAGATGGATCGCCTGCCGCCGATCCATCAGAAATATGCGCTCTACAAGGGCGTCAAGCCGCTGCGCATCGACCACTTCAACTGCTACTCGACCAATGTCGATGAAAGCGTGGCTTTCTATAACGAACTCGGCTTCCGCGTCACGGAATATACCGAGGATGCCGAAACCGGTCGTCTCTGGGCTGCCTGGACGCATCGCAAGGGTGGCGTTCACGACATCGCTTTCACCAATGGTCGCGGCCCGCGCCTGCACCACACCGCCTTCTGGGTTCCGACGCCGCTCAACATCATCGACCTGCTCGACCTGATGGCAACCACCGGCTGGGTCAGCAATATCGAGCGCGGCCCGGGACGCCACGGCATCTCGAATGCCTTCTTCCTCTACGTTCTCGATCCGGATGGCCACCGCATCGAAATCTACTGCTCGGACTATCAGACCGTCGATCCCGATCTGGAGCCGATCAAGTGGGACCTCAAGGATCCGCAGCGCCAGACACTTTGGGGCGCACCCGCTCCCAAATCCTGGTTCGAACATGGTAGCCTGTTCGCCGGCGCAGAAGTCGCGGAACCGGAACTGAAGGCACAGCCGATTATCGCGCCTTAAGCGTTACCCTCAAGAGCGGGCGAAAACGCCCGCTCTTTTCAACGTTATCCAGGCGAGGAGATAGTCATGAAATTGAAGGACGCAACGTTGTTCCGCCAGGCGGCATTGGTCGGCGGCGAGTGGATCGAAGCCGATCCCGCAAACGCGATCAAGGTCGACAACCCGGCAAACGGCGAGATCATCGGCCTGGTTCCCAATCTGGGTGCTGCCGAGACGAAGAAAGCGATTGCTGCAGCCGAGGTGACCCAGAAGGAATGGGCCGCCCGCACCGCCAAGGAACGTTCCGGCATTCTGCGGCGCTGGTTCGAGTTGATGATGGAGAACCAGGATGATCTCGGACGCATCCTGACAGCCGAACAGGGTAAGCCACTGCCCGAGGCCAAGGGCGAAATTGCCTATGGCGCAAGCTTCATCGAATGGTTTGCCGAAGAGGGCCGTCGCGTCTATGGCGACATCATCCCCGGCCATCAGAAGGACAAGCGCATCCTTGTCATGAAGCAGCCGATCGGCGTCGTCGCGGCCATCACCCCCTGGAACTTCCCGAATGCGATGATCACCCGCAAGGCTGGCCCGGCTTTTGCCGCTGGCTGCGCCATGGTCCTGAAACCCGCGTCCCAGACGCCATTCTCGGCAATAGCCCTTGCGATCCTCGCCGAGCGTGCCGGCCTGCCCAAGGGACTGTTCAGCGTCATCACCGGATCGGCCCGCGCCATCGGCGCCGAGATGACCGCAAGCCCGGTCGTGCGCAAGCTCACCTTCACCGGCTCGACAGAAGTCGGCGCCGAACTCTACAAGCAGAGCGCGCCGACCATCAAGAAACTCGGCCTTGAGCTAGGAGGCAATGCGCCCTTCATCGTGTTCGACGATGCCGATCTCGATGCGGCTGTCGAAGGCGCGCTGATTGCCAAGTTCCGCAACAACGGTCAGACCTGCGTCTGTGCCAACCGTCTCTACGTGCAGGACGGCGTCTATGATGCCTTTGCCGAAAAGCTTGCCAAGGCTGTGGGTTCGCTGAAGACCGGCAACGGTTTTGACGAGGGCATCAATCTCGGACCTCTGATCGATGAAGCGGCTCTCAACAAGGTCGAGGAGCATGTCGCCGACGCTCTTTCCAAGGGTGGTCGCATCGTTGCCGGCGGTCATCGCCATCAGCTCGGCGGACGCTTCTATGAAGCGACGGTGCTAGCCGACGTCACGCCTGCCATGGCTGTGGCGAAAGAAGAAACCTTCGGACCGGTGGCTCCCCTCTTCCGCTTCAAGGATGAGGCCGATGTCATCGTTCAGGCCAATGACACCGAGTTTGGCCTTGCCTCCTACTTTTATGCCAAGGATCTCGCCCGCGTATTCCGCGTTGCCGAAGCCCTGGAATACGGCATGGTCGGCGTCAATACCGGCCTGATCTCGACGGCCGAAGCGCCCTTCGGTGGCGTCAAGCTCTCCGGCCTTGGCCGCGAGGGGTCGCGCTACGGCATCGAGGAATTCACCGAAATCAAATATGTCTGCCTCGGCGGCGTCGTCTGAGGTCAAAACAAGGCCATGAAAGCATGACCCATCCAAGATTCCTGTCCTTTTCGAGAAACGGCCGTCATGGTTACGGGCTTGCGGTCGACGGCGGTGTCGTCGACCTCTCCGCTCGCCACGGCGCGTCATGGCCGACACTGCGTGAGGTGATCGAGGCCGGTCGCCTCGTTCAGCTCGCAGAGGAAGCCAAGACGTTGAAGCCGGATTTCGCACTGGACGACATCCGCTTCGAAATTCCCATTCCGTCGCCGGAAAAGATCATTTGCGTCGGGGTCAATTTCCCCGACCGCAACGAGGAGTACAAGGATGGGCAGGCTGCCCCTTCCAACCCCTCTCTCTTCATCCGCTTTCCGCGCTCGTTCACCGGCAACGGGCAGCCGCTGATCCGTCCGCCGGAAAGCCCCCAGCTCGACTACGAAGGCGAGATCGTTATCGTCATCGGCAAGGGTGGCCGGCGGATTGCCGAGGCCGATGCCTTCTCGCATATCGCGGCTCTTTCGCTTTGCAACGAAGGCACAATCCGCGATTGGGTGCGGCACGCGAAGTTCAACGTCACCCAGGGCAAGAACTTCGACAATACAGGCTCGATCGGCCCTTGGCTGATTCCCTTCACCGATGCCGCCCAGCTCGACGACATCGAGCTTAAGACCCGCGTCAACGGCGAGGTACGCCAGATCGACCGCACCAGCCGCATGATCTTCTCCTTCCGCAAGATCATCAACTACATCTCTACCTTCACCACGCTCGTCCCCGGCGACGTCATCGTGACAGGCACGCCGACCGGCGCCGGCGCCCGCTTCGACCCGCCGATCTGGCTGAAGCCGGGAGATGTCGTCGAAGTCGAGGCAGATGGCCTCGGCATCCTCAAAAACACCATCGCCGACGAGGTGCTCTGATGCTGTCGCAAGATGAAATCCAGGCCGCGGCAGAAAGCCTCGACCAGGCCGAGCGGACGCGCGTCCAGACCGGGCTCCTGTCGCTGAAGCACCCGCAGATGACCATGGACGACTCTTATGCCGTCCAGAGCGCCTGGGTGAAAAAGAAGATCGCCGCTGGCCGCAAGCCGATCGGCTGGAAGATCGGGCTGACGTCGAAGGCAATGCAGTATGCCCTCAACATCAACATTCCGGATTCCGGCGTGCTCTTCGACGACATGATCTTCGAGGACGGCGCGACCGTGCCGGCCGACCGCTTTATCCAGCCGCGCATCGAGGCCGAGATCGCCTTCGTCATGAAGGCGCCGCTCAAGGGGCCGAACGTCTCGATCTTCGATGTGCTGAACGCCACCGACTACGTAACCCCTGCTCTAGAGATCCTCGACACCCGTATCCTCCGGGTCGATCCGGAGACGAAGAAGGCGCGCACGATCGTCGATACCATCTCCGACAATGCCGCCAATGCCGGCATCGTCACCGGCGGCCGCGCGGTGCGACCCGACCAGATCGACATGCGCTGGATGGGCGCGATCGTCAGCCGCAACGCGGAAGCCGAGGAAACCGGCCTTGGCGCCGGCGTGCTCAACCAGCCCGCACGCGGCATCGCCTGGCTTGCCAATCGCCTGTCGCAATATGGAGACGGTATCGAAGCCGGTCAGATCGTTCTTGCCGGTTCGTTCATCCGCCCGATCGAGGCGCGGCACGGCGATACGATCACTGCCGATTTCGGTCCTTACGGATCGGTCAGCCTGTTCTTTGCATGAAGGAGTAAGACATGCCTGCGCCCAGGAACCTTTTTAAACAGGCATTGAAGGAAGGGCGGGCGCAGATCGGCCTCTGGCAGGCCCTCGCCAATGCCTACACGGTCGAAATCTCAGCGGGCGCCGGTTACGATTGGCTCCTGCTGGACGCCGAGCATGCGCCGAACGACGTGCCGCTCCTCGTCTCGCAACTGCAGGCGATGAAGGGCACGGCGAGCCACGCGATCATCCGCCCGCCGATCGGCGAGACCTGGATCATCAAGCAGATGCTCGATATCGGCGCCCAGACCCTGCTCATCCCGATGGTCGACAGCAGGGAAATGGCCGAAACCATGGTGAAGGCTGTCAGATATCCGCCGCATGGCGTGCGCGGCGTCGGTGCGGCCCTTGCCCGCGCCTCCGCCTTCAATCGCATCCCCGACTATCTGCCGACGGCCAATGACGAGATTTGTCTGCTCCTGCAGGTGGAAAGCCGTGCGGGACTCGAAGCGCTCGATGCCATTGCCTCGACGGAAGGCGTCGATGGCGTCTTTATCGGCCCCGCCGATCTCGCTGCCGACATGGGCTATCTCGGCAAGCCGGGCGCACCGGAAGTGCAGGCGGAGGTCGAAAAGGCGCTTGCGAAAATTCAGGCGCATGGCAAGGCCGCCGGCATCCTGATCGGTGATCTCTCGCTGGCCAAGCGCTATCTCGAACTTGGTGCGACCTTCGTGGCGATCGGCAATGACGTCACGCTTCTCGCCAATGCCACCACCAAGCTTCTGGACGATTTCAAAAAGGCTGAAGCAGCAAAACCGCCTGCTGACGCGAAGGTTTACTGATCTCAGCGGACGCCTCTTGCTGACAAGCGGCAGGCGTCTAGCAATCACGCGGTGGAGGAGCCGTGCGATCGGACGCGTTGTGCACGCTCAGTCAAAACGGACTGCACAGCTGGACGCGACGCCGGCGAATGCATCGGCCATGATGCTCAAGAAATCCAAGAGGAGGAAACATGCGTTTCAAGAACAAGACGGCCCTGATTACGGGCGGCGGCACGGGTATCGGCGCAGCGGTCGCACGCCGCATCCGCCAGGAAGGCGGCAATGTCGCGCTCGTCGGGCGCCGTCCCGAGCCGCTCAGAAGCGTTGCCGAAGAGATCGGCGCAACTGTCGTTGCAGCCGATGCTGCCGATGGTGCCGCGATGAAGGCTGCCGTGGAGAAAGTCGTCGAGACCTATGGCGGGCTCGACATCCTGATCGCCAATGCCGGCGGTCACGGAGTCGGACCGACGGTCAGCATGTCGGATGAGACATGGGATCTTGCCGTTCGTCTCAACCTCAACACCACATTCGTCAGCGCGCGCGAATCCCTGCCCCACCTCATCAAGAACAAGGGCAACATCGTCGTTCTCGCCTCAATCGCCGGGCTCTTTGCCGGGCCGGATGCCGCGGGCTACGTCACCATGAAGCACGGCTGCATCGGCCTTGCGAAATCGCTGGCGCGCGACTACGGCCGCAAGGGCGTTCGCACCAATACCGTTTGCCCCGGCTGGGTCACGACCGCCATGGCCGACGAGCAGATGGAATTCATCGTCGAGAAGTACAAGCTGAACAGCATCGAGGAAGCCTATGCGCTCGTCACCAAGGACGTGCCGCTCGGGCAGCCGGCGACTGCCGAGGACGTCGCCAATGCCGTCTGCTTCCTCGCTTCGGGTGAAGCTTCGATGATCAACGGCGCGGTCCTGACCATCGACGGCGGCGCCGGCACAGTCGACCTGCCGACACTGGCATTTGTGGATTAAAGGGGGAGGAAATACACATGAACCAGAATCCAAAGGATTGGAAAACCTACGATCAGTTCGCCTATGGCATCGACACGAACCGCCTGCCGGCGACGGATGCCCTTGCCGGCTCGTCGCACAAGGTCGCCTTCGACGATGGCCGCAAGCTCGAGCTTGCCTTTGGCAAGGAAGACGTCAAATGGTCCGACGGCAAGGACAGCGCCACGGATAAGGCCGAAGTTATCGAAGTCGCGCCGAACACCTATTTCGTCGAAATCGTCTTTGCCGGACGCGCCAAGGAGGCGGAAACGCTGATCCTGAACGTTGAGACGCGTCGCGCCCTGTCGATCTACTCGATCGTTCGCGAGCTGAAAGATTCGGTCGGCGAGCCGCAGGTGGCACAGATTTTCCGTCCCGGCATCATTGAGGGCGGTGTTGTCAGCGGACAGGCTCCGGCTGAGAGCCGCGACCTGATCGGCCTCCGGGCACACTTCACCTACAGCCCCAACCATGTCTACGAGCACACGTACCTGTCGTCGCAGCGCTATGCCTGGCAATGCCTCGTCGGCGTTCAGCGCGGCCATGGCGACGTCGATCTGACCACCACCTACAAGTTCGACGAGAACCAGTACATCTTCACCTTCCGCGAATTCAAGATCGCGGTCGCGTCGACTTTCTTCTACAATTTCAACGATATGCGTTCCACAGGCAAGTTCCTCGGCATCACTGGCGACGGACGTATCCAGAACAGCCCGGCCGGCGCGTTCATCCGCAAGGCCTCGATGACCTACTACCTGCCCGGCCAGGAACCAGTGTGAAGGACAGCACGATGCGAACAGCTTTCGAAATTGTGAAGGCGCATTACGACGCCAATCTCCGCCGCGATATGGATGGCATGCTGGCCGACATCGCTCCGGATTGCCACTGGACCGAGATGGACGGTTTTCCCTGCGTCGGCACCTATGTCGGCCCGCAGGAGATCTTCAAGAACGTCTTTCAGGCACTTGGCCAACTGTTTGACGGATACACGTTCACGCTCGAACGGCTCCTCGACGCCGGCAACGACGTGGTCGCCATCGGCGAGTACACGGGCACCAGCAAGCAGACGGGCAAGCCGTTCAAGGCTCGCGTCGTGCATGTCTGGGGCGTGGCACAGGATAAGATCCGCCGGTTCGAACAGTTCACCGATACGCTTCGGGTGGTAGAATCGATGCGTTGATCGGTTGAGGCGGCCGGACCCGAGGTCGGGCCGCCTTTTATACGGCGACGGCTCGCCGCCATTGCGATGGAGAAACACCGAAGCGGTTGCGGAAGGCTCGGGAAAAATGTGCGCTTGATGAAAAGCCAAGCGCAAACGCAATTTCGGATATTTCGCCCGCATAGCCTCCGGCATCCCGCAACTGTGCGGCAGCCTTCTCCAGGCGCAAATTCCAGATATAGTCCGAAGGCGTCAGGCACTCGACCTCGAATGCCCGATAGACATAGCGCACAGAGCAGCCCATACGCCGCGCGATCATTGTGATGGTCAGGTCCGGCCGCTCGACATTGCCCTCGATGAACTCCTTGATCCGCTGCAACAGCAGAGCCAACGGATTGGCAACCGGCCTTGCCGGCTGCGTATCTGCGCCGATCACGGTGCGAACGAGATCAATCATGGTCTGGCCGATGCCAGCGCGCCTGGCTTCATCGAGATGGCCGATCTCATGCATGGTTGATTCCATCAACGACAGCAGGATGCGGCACATGCCGTCCTGCTCTGCATGGGCTGTAAAAGGTGTCGACAGCCGCTCAATGGCGCTATGGGAGAGTGCATGTCGTGGCAACTGCAGCAGAAGCTGGCGCACGGGCGTGCTGTTGGTCAGCACGTAGGGCCGACGTGGGTCATAAATGACCAGAGCATCGGATTGCACCGGGGCACGCTGTCCGCCCTGCATCAGCGAAGCAATACCCTCAGTCTGCAGGATCAGTTTGATCGCGTCCGGGTCATCGGGGCCCGCCGTGACGCGTTCACCGAAAACGACATGCCGTTCGGCCTCCAATCGCGTCAGCCGGCATGCACCGAGCATTGCCGACACCATGCGGCTTTTATTCTGATCGGCGGCGCCGAAATCAAGGCGGACATTGCCGAAGAGATTGCGGGCCAGACCGGCAAACTCACGCCCCCCGGCGATGTCGACATGACGTTGAAGCGCTGCAGCCATGATAGAACCCTCAAGAGGTAAGATATCCGCCATCGACCGGCAGGCAGGCGCCCGTTACATAGCGTGCCGCATCCGAGGCGAGGAATATGATCGCATCGGCGATTTCCTCAGCAACACCCCACCGACCGGCGGGGATGCGCTGGAGAATAGGTCCGGAAGCGGCCTCATCGGCGAAAAGCGCTCGACTGAGGGGCGTGACGATCCAGCCCGGTGCGACGGCGTTGACGCGAATACCTGCTTGCGCATATTCCTGCGCCAGCGATTTCGTCAGCTGGACGATCGCTCCCTTGCTCGCGGCATAGGCCGGACGGTCTGCGGCGCCGAAGGTTGAGTACATCGACGCGATATTGACCATCGCCGAGCCGGCGCTCATATGCGAGCGCGCCAGCCTGCAGCAATCCATGACCGAGGTCAGGTTGATCGCCATGACCTCGTCGAACACGGCTTTCGACCATTCGCCACGATCGCGGCTGACCCCGATGCAATTGACCAGAACATCGATCGTCCCGACAGATGCGAAGAAGGCGTCCAGCGCCCCAGCTACGAGCACATCTACCTCATGATCTTCGATCCGAGGCCCGGCGGGCGCCTTCGATGCGCCGAGACCGCAACTCACGACACGGGCGCCAAGCCCGGCAAAGCGCCGCACGCTGGCGGCACCTATGCCTGATGTGCCTCCCGTAACGACGACCGTTCGCCCGGCAAAAAGATCGGCGGAAAACGTCATGGCAGTTCCTTCGTGTCAGCTGGCAAGGTAGGCGCCGTGGAGAATATCCGGCTGCGCCTTCAAAGTGGCGGCAGAGCCGTTAAAGACGAGACGTCCGCGCTCCAGAACAAGTGCCTGATCGGCAAGATCGAGGGCGAGGTTGGCGAACTGCTCGATCAGGAGAACGCCGATGCCACCGGCGGCGGCGATCTTCAGCGCCTCGGCCAGCCTTTTCACGACGGTGGGAGCCAGTCCAAGAGAAAGCTCATCGACGATCATGAAGCGGGGCTTGGCAACGAAGGCCTGCGCCATCGCCACCATCTGCTTCTGCCCGCCGGACAGATCCGACGCCGATTGACGGCGGCGCTCAGCAAGCTCGGGGAATATTTCATAAGCGCGTTCAAGCCCCTGCCTGCGGGCATTGGCGGAAGGATCGAGCGCGGCCACGAGGATGTTGTCCTCCACGGAGAGTTGCCCCAGTACGCGATGGCCTTCCGGTACGAGCGCGAGGCCGGCCCGCCGAATGCGATCGGGTGCAAAGCCATCGAGCGTGGCGCCATCGAGGCGCACCGAACCGCCACGCGGCAAAGCGCCTGCCATGGCCATGACGGTGCTCGACTTACCCGCGCCGTTGGCGCCAAGCAGCGTCGTAACCTTGCCGGCGGTCACCGAGAAGGAAACACCATGAATAACGCGCTTGCCGCCACGCTCGACGACAAGGTTTTCCACATGGACTTGTGATGTGTCGGTCATCTCAGAACTCCCCCAGATAGGCGCGACGCACATTGGGATCGGCCAGCACGGCATGGGTCGGCCCAAGCGCCAGCAGCTTGCCGTAGTCGAGCACCATGGTCTCACTGCACATGGAACGGATCAGATCGACATCGTGGTCGATGATCAGCACCTGTGCCCTGAATTCTGCCGGGATGCGGAGAACCAGTTCGCGAAATGCCTTGCCCTCCTCCTCGGTCAGACCGGCTGCCGGCTCGTCGAGCAGGATGAGTTTCGGGTTGCCGACCACGCATTTGGCAAGCTCGACGAGGCGACGCTGAAACAGATTGAGCGATTGTCCCAGCCGATCGGCAGCCGACATCAGACCGACGAAGGTCAAAGCCTGGTCCACGGCACCGGACCGATGCCCAACGGGCACGACATGGTCGGCGATCGCGGCAATGTTGCCGGCGACCGTCAGATCCTCGACAACCTGCTCCGTCTGGAACGAACGTCTCAGGCCGGCGCGTACGCGCTGAAGAGGCGACATCAACAGCAGCGGCTGTTCACCCAGCGACACCGTGCCCTGGATCGGCCGAACGAAGCCGGAGAGCACGTTTAGCAATGTGGTTTTGCCGGCGCCGTTCGGGCCGATAAGCCCTGCCACCGGAGCCGTCAGCACGGCGCTCAGCTCATTGATCGGCTTGACGCCGCCAAATTGCACGACGAGATTGTCGATCTTGATCATCGGTCCCTCCCTCGGGAAAGCTTATCGCCAAGCCAGGCGATCAGACCGGATATCTGCCCGGCGATGCCGGTCGGGGCGGTCGCCAGGGCATGGAACAGCGCCATGCCGAAAATCCCGATCGTCACATAGCCGTCGATGCCAAGATCGGTCAGCAGCGCCGGCACTGCGCGCAGCAGAAGCCCGGCAATCAAGGCGCCGTACCAGTTGAAGACCCCACCGACGATGGCGAGCGCGAAGAGATTGAGACTGTCGAAGGCGCCAAAGGCGCGGCCGTCGAGCTGGCCTACATTGCCGGCAAGCAGCCCGCCGGCGAGACCGGCCAGAAAGCCGCTGAGCGCAAAGGCCCATGCCTTGTAGATCAGGACATTGACGCCACTCGCAACGGCCACCGTCTCGCCCTTGCGGATGAGCGCCCAGGCGCGGCCGGGGCGGGCAAGCTTATGCCACTGCGCAATCAACAACCCGATTGCCGCCGCCATGCAGACATAAAGGAAGTAGGCAACCTCGCCATCGGCTATAACGGGTCTCGCCAGCATTGCGCGTCCAGAACCATCTGCCCGTCCAAGGAAGCCCGGACCACCGTCCGGAAAACCCCAAGCGCTAATGACGATCTGGAAGGCACCGGCCAGCATCAGCGTGACGAGTGCCAGATACAGGCCGCGCAGCCGCAAGGCAGGCACGCCGAATGCCAGCCCCACCACCGAGGCGACGATGCCGCCCGCGAGCAGGCTGACCTCGAAAGGCGGATGAAAGGCGTGGCCGATACGGAGCGTCACCCAGCCACCGACACCGACAAGCGCAAACTGGCAGAGCGAGACGAGGCCAAGCTGGCCGTAAAGAATGGCGAGTCCGGCGACGGAGAGCGACAAGGCAACGGCTGAGGTAGCGGCCGACAGCCAGAAAGAATTGGCAAGGAGAGCGACGACGAGCGAGAAGATGAGCATCGTCACCGGGACATGCAGTAGCTGCTTGGGCAGGCGCACCATCGTTGGGCCTTCGGCGTTGGAAGCGATTGTCTGATCCTGAACGGTCATCGGTCTTTCAACGCGGCTCTCGCCGTGCCTCCCAGGATGGTGACTGCAACAAGCGCGATGACGAAGGGAGCCGCCGCACGATAGGGCGATATCCAGGCGATCGGCGTCAGCACGGCCTCGGCTATACCGATGAGAATGCCAGCGATGGCCGTTTCCCAGAGCGAGCGCAGCTGGCCAAGGATTGCGGCTGCAATCGCCGGGATGACCAGCAGGGTCAGGAACGTTCCCTGCAACCGCACGAGATCGGCAAGCAGCAGGCCGGCAAGGCCCGAGAAGATACCGGTGATGATCCAGGCGGCGGTTTCGGTATAGAGAATGCGCACACCCAGGATAGCGCTGAGATCGCGATCGTTGGCCAGGGCGCGCATATCGAGGCCGAGCCGTGTGCGGTTTAGCAACAGCGTGATCGCGACCACCATGACGACGGCGAGTATGATGGCGATGATGCGCGTATAGGTCAGACGCACGGCAAACAGGGTGACGAACATCTGGTCGGTCGGAAACTGCAGACGACGCGGCAGTTCACCCCAGATCACACCCATAATCGCAATTAGCAGGAGGGCGGGTGCCAGCGTTCCCACGGCGCGCACGACAATGTCGCGATGCGACAGCAGAGGCGCGAAGATGCGGCCGTACAGAAAGCTGATTGTTGTAGAGACGACGACCGCCGCCAGAATGGCAACCGCGAGCGGCATTTTCCACTCAAGCAGCTGCCAGGCACAATGGGCGCCAATGGCACCGAACGCACCGAACGCAAAATTGAGAACGCCTGTCGCACGAAACAGAACGACAAGGCCGACGCCGGACAATGCGTAGACGGCACCGATTCCCAGGCCGGAAATGACGAAGGGTAGAAGGTTCATGGATCGATCCTCTACGGCGCAGCGTGTCCTTCGGACACGCAAGGGACGCCGTAACATTCTAGATCAACGCATCGAGCTTTCCGAAAATCGGTCCCAATTTTCGGGCCGATGCGTATGGTCGCTCGGCTCCGCGGCGTCAGCGCCGCGGAGCCGATGGCAAGGGTCTGGGCTTAGTTGAGGCCGGCCGACTTTTCGAAGGCGCGGATGTCCTTCAGTTCCGGATCCGGCGACGGGGCGCAATCGGAGACGACCTTCCACTTGCCGCCTTCGGCAACCGCCATGCGTGTCGTCGAATTGGCATTGTGACGTGTCTGGCCATCGCCGTAGTACCAGGGTGCGCAGAAGATATCGCTCTTGAAGTCCTTGATCTGCTTCACGGCGGCAGACGCGGTCTCGCGGTTGATGTTGGCCGGATCGAGCGTCATCAGCGCCTTTTCGGCGATGCGTGCGGCAAGATAACCGGCCTGGGCGAAGGTATCGCGCGGGTCGGATTTCTGGCCGTACTGATCCATGACAGCCAGCCAGTTCTGATTGTCGGGCGTGGTAGCCTCGAGATCATTGAACTCCATGTTGACATAGAACTTGCCGTCCCAGCCCGAACCGATGGTCGACGGAACCGAGAGATCGTAAGCCGAAGCAGCGCTCAGGAAGGTGATCGACTGGTTCAAACCTTGCTCTTCGGCTGCGGTCAGAAGCGGCACGGCGACGCCCTTGGAGAGGCCGAGAACGATAATGTCAGGCTTGCTGGCCGCTGCCTGCAGGATGATGGATGTGGCATCGGCAGAACCGGGGTCCATCAGGATCGTCTGGGCCGCAAAGCCCTTTTCCTTGGCGAGCAAGGCGACACCATCGCAGGACCATGTGCCGACATTGGGGATATTCGGAGCGATGCAGACAACCGACTTGGCATGAAGCTTGTCGAGCGCATAGCCCATCGCACCCAGCATAGACACGCGCGGCCCGGCATTGGTCGGCGCGATGTTGCCTGCGAAGAAGCATTCGCGCGGTACGCCGACACCCGCCAGCACCAGAATGCCGGCCTTTTTGTAAAGCTCGGCATTGGCACCGCATTCGACATAGCTGGAGTTGCCGACCATCAGTACTGCCTTCTGGTCATTGACGAGCTTTGCGGCCAGCTGCGCGGCGATCTCCGGATTCCACTGGTCGTCCTCGATCATATATTTGACCGGCCGGCCCTTGATGCCACCATTGGCATTGAGGCAATCGAAATAGGCCTTAGCCGCCTTGGTCGAGTTCGAGAAGTCGTCCGGGCCGGTCTTGCCGGTGATGGCACCGATGATGATCGGTTCGCCGGTCGCAGGCTTGCCGCTATTGTCGCCGCAGGATGCGGCCGCATGTGCACTGAACGCCGAAACGAGCGTCAGGAAAAGGCTGATCGCCAGCCCTCTGAGATTGATAGGCATTCTCTCCTCCAGTTGTTGTCCCCGCTCCCCAGGGATCTTGATGCCGGCGACTTCAGGCTCAACCTGCTATCGCCTTTCCTGTCATGAAGGCGGCAGCCTTTGCCGCAATCATCATCGTTGGTGCATTGGTATTGCCCGAAACCAGGGTCGGCATGATCGAGGCGTCGCAGACCCGCAGCCCTTCTATGCCGCGCACCTTCAGGTCCGGCCCCACCACAGCATTCGGATCGTCTGCCCGGCCCATGCGGGCCGTCCCGGCCGGATGGAACACGGTCTTGCACGATTGGCGGATGTAGTCCCGCAGTGCGTCCGGGTCCTTCTCAACGCCCGGCTTCGGCAGCACGCGACGCTTGACCAGCTTGGCAAGCGCCGGCGCATCGAGAATCCGGATCGCAGTTTCGACGCCGCGCACCAAAGTCTCGATATCAGCCGGATCGGAAAGCAGATTGGCGTTGAAATCCGTCTGCTCAGTCGGATTGGCACTCTTTAATTTGATCCAGCCGCGAGAACGCGGCCGCAGATAGCAAGGCCCGATGCTGAGGCCGTGCCCAGGTTCCGGGTCGCGATCGATGAAGCCGATCAACACCGGCAGCACATGGAACTGCACGTCCGGCTGCCCGGTGCCTGACGTATCGACAAAACCGCCGCACTCGACAACGTTCGATGACAACAGGCCTCTATGCGAGGTCAGATAGCGCAGCATGTGGCCCGCCGCCCGCAGCCCCTTGTCCTGGCCAAGGATCGAGATGGGCTCGTATGTTTCCCCCTGCACGGGCACTTCCAGGTGGTCCTGATAGTTCGCCCCAACGCCAGGCAGATCGGCGACGACCTTGATGCCGAGCGATGAAAGATGCTCCGCATCGCCGATGCCGGATAGCTGCAGGATCTTTGGTGTGGCGATCGCGCCGGCGGTCAGCGCAATCTCGCGCTGTGCCTTGAAGGTCGTGCCATCGAGCAGCTCGACCCCAACGGCCTTTCTTCCTTCGAACAGGATGCGAGCGACCTTGCGTTGCGTCAGCACAGTCAGGTTTGACCGCTTCTCCGCTTCGCGCAGAAAAGCCTGCGCGGAGCTCCAGCGACGGCCGCCATAAGTCGTGCTCTGATAGAAGCCGACACCAGCCTGATCCGCGCCGTTGAAATCGTCATTGTGCGGAATGCCGATTTCGGTCGCGGCCTTGATGAAGGCCTCGCTCAGCGGATGACGGTGACGCGGATCCGAAACGTGCAGGCCGCCCTTGTTGCCGTGATACTGGCCGTTCAATCGCTCATTGTTCTCCAGCGAGCGGAAGGCCGGCAGCACGTCGTCGTAGGACCAGCCCTGACAACCCATCTGGGACCACGTGTCGTAATCGTTGCGATGACCACGAACATAGATCATCGCGTTGACAGAACTGCCGCCGCCAAGCACGTTGCCCTGCGGCGTAATGCTCGGACGCCCGTTCAAGCCCTTATCGGGGTTCGAGGCATAGGGATGGATATCGATGCCCTTGCCCAGCACCTTGAAGAAGGTCGCGGGGATGTGGATCCAGGGATCAGCATCCCGCCGGCCCGACTCGATCAGCAGAACCTTATTCGCCGGATTTTCCGACAGCCGGTTCGCCAGAACGCAGCCCGAGGATCCACCGCCGACGATGATGTAGTCGTAGGTCGCCATCACTTAGCTCAGCACCGTCTGGATTGTCGTGAATTCCTTCAGCCCCTCAGCGCCAAACTCGACCCCCATGCCGGACTGCTTCACGCCGCCGAAGGGTGCGTTGGGCTGAATAGTGCCGTGCTTGTTAATCCAGACGGAGCCGCATTCGAGCTGCATCGCATAGCGCTTCGCCTTCTGGGCATCCGCAGACCAGACGGAGCCGCCGAGGCCTGCCGGATTCTGATTGGCGCGCGCGATTACCTCATCGATATCGCTGTATCGGATGATCGGCAGCGCCGGGCCGAACTGCTCTTCATCGACCAGCCGCACGCCATGATCGACATCGGCAACGAGCGTGATCGGATAGAAGTATCCGGGCCGATCCATCGGCGCACCGCCGGTCAGGATGCGGCCGCCATTGGCACGCGCATCGTCAACGAGTTCACGCACCTTATTGAACTGCATTTCGTTTTGAATGGGTCCGAGAATGCTCGTCTCATCCAGACCATCACCGACGGCGATCTTGCCTGCGTAATCGGCAAGCCCGCGGCACACGTCCTCGTAAATGCTGTCATGCACATAGAGGCGCTTCAGCGCCGCGCAGGTCTGGCCATTATTGATGAAGGCACCCCAGAAGAGGCCTTCGACGATGGCCTTCGGGTCGGCATCCGGCAATACGATACCCGCATCGTTGCCGCCGAGTTCCAGCGTCAGCCGCTTCAGGGTCGCGACTGCCGACGCCATCACCTTCTTGCCGGTTTCCGTCGAACCGGTGAAGGTCATCTTGGAAACCCCAGGATGGGCGGAAAGTGCCGCCCCAATGCTGTTTTCGCCGGTAATGATGTTGACGACGCCGGGCGGAAGAACCTCATTCATGATTTCGACGAGGCGAATAGTCGACAAGGGCGTCAGCGGCGACGGCTTGATGACGACGGTATTGCCTGCGCGCACAGCCGGCACGATATGCCAGCAGGCGATCATCACGGGCCAGTTCCAGGGCGTGATCGAACCGACGACGCCGATCGGCTTGCGATGCAATTCGACGCGGCCTTCATTGTCGTCCTGAAGCACCTCAACCGGCAAGTCCAGTTCGGCGGTATGCCGTGTCCAGGCAAGTGCGCCACCGATTTCGAAGCGCGAACCGAGGCCATTGAGCGGCTTGCCCTGTTCCCGAGTCAGGATCTGGGCAAGTTCTTCGGCATGTTCGTTGATCTTCTCTGCGACCGCGCGGCAAGCGCCGGCGCGCTCTTCGTTCGAAGCCTGCGACCAGGTCTTGAAGGCTTCAGTCGCTGCGGCAACCGCCCTGTCAAGATCTGCTTCGCTGCCGAGCGGCATGTAGCCGACCACATCACCGCTTGATGGATTTGCGACCGGTGCATGATGGGACGTGACGACATGCTCGCCGCCGATAAGCAGGGTATACTGCTTCACGATATTCTCCTCCCGTGACTTTCGGGAGGACTATGGCTTTTGCCACCAGACCCGTCTTGGGGAGAAACGCGCCTTGTCTTGGACTGGAGCGCAGACTGCGTTTCAGTCCAATCTATGCACTGGTTCGGCGGAGCGCAGCAGCTCGCTCGGAGCGCAATCGAACAGCTCCTTGAAGCTGCGATTGAAATAAGAAATATCGTTGAAACCGGCGGAATAGGCGACTTCGGCTATCGTTGTGGGATTGCGGCGTTCCTTGAGCTGCTCGATCTTTTCGCGGGCAAAGCGCAGGCGTTTGTCGCGAATGACGGTCGTGCAGGTCATGCCCATGCCCTGGAAATCCTGCTGAAGGGTGCGGATGGACACGCCAAGCCTCGTCGCCAGCCATTTGGCATTGAGGTCGGTATCGGTCAGGTGCTTGTCGATCAGAATATCGACCATCTGCATGCGCCTGCTGGCGCTTTCATGCAGCGAGTTCAGACTGGTCGCCTGGGCGCTCGTCGACAGAAAGGCCTGACGGGTCGTGTCGAACATCAGCTGACGCAGATGCGGCGAGGCCACGTCGTTTTCCGGCGTGGTCATTATCTTGGCGATCAGCGCCCGCAGCATCATCGCCATCGGGTCGGATGCGACGAGCTTGCGGGCCACGTCGAAATCTACCTTGCTGTCGGAATACATCAATTGCCGCGGCAAATGCAGCGAGAGATGATTGGAGAAGTGTCCACGGAAATAGAAGGTTGTGGGACGGGTGGAGTCGACGAGAATGCACTCGCCGACGTCAAGAATGTTCTGCTGGCCGGAATGCTCGACGCCACAGACACCTTCGAGCTGCAGGATCAGAAAAAGGTGCTCATTAGCATCGCGCCGGATATCGTCCCAATCGCGATGGACATAATCGAGATCATTGGAGACGTGGGCGAACTCCATGCCGCACACATCGATGCGGCTTGCCATGCCGACGACACTATCGCCGCGCGTCACGGTATGCGGGTTGAAATTCCCGCAAATGCTCCGCAAGCCGTCCGCCCATTGATCATAGGGCGTGGGCGACCAGCTCCGTTCGATGAGGCTGCGATTCTGCAACAGGTCCAACTCTGCCTCCCAACAGTATCAGCGCTGATGAAGACTGCTACAGTTCCTCCGGTCCGTCAATTAAATACTTAACACATTAATGAAATTGAGCGTGCATTCACTCTTCGCCGGCAGAGCCGTTCTCAAGCTTCAGCGACGCCAGTTCCTGCAACATGTCGAGGAGCTGCTCCACGCGCTGAACACCGAAACGGGCATCGATATCGGCATAAACCTTCAGGCTCTCCGGCATGACTTCCGTCACGAGGGTCTCACCCGCCGGCGTGATCTGCAAAAGCACCCTGCGGCCGTCGGCCTCGTCCTTGTGCTTGGTGATGAAGCCACGCTCCTCAAGCAGCCGTATCATCCGCGTCAGGCTCGGCGCCAGAATGGATGCCTTGTCAGCCAGCTCAGTGGCATCAAGCTTGCCGCCCTCGTAGAGGACACGAATGACGCGCCATTGCTGTTCGGTGACGTCATGCGCCGCCAGGATCGGCCGGAAATGGCTCATGACCGCTTCGCGAGCGCGCAGCAGCCCGATCGCGAGAGAACGTCGGGGTTCTCGCAGAGGCCGCCTGGGCTTTACAGCCTGGGTATCGAATGCTGATGTCTGTCCGGCGTCGCTATCTGTCTTGTTCGGCATTGTTTCCGCATATTTGCTAGCATCACATTCCCATTGATTAACATGAGAATTTTTCAAAGCAAGGTGGCCGGAAGAGCAAGCCTCGTCCGACGGCAGAAACCATCATCCAGCTGCGCGCCCATCGAGGCAGGCTACGGCACCTGCACGAGGCGGCCGCTACCTCTGATCTCGGAACGCCGCAACACCGGACGCCCGTACAATTCGACATTGCCGCTTCCACTGATCGATATGTCGGCATCCGCCGCTGCAGCCACCTGCACGTCGCCACTGCCGCGAATTCTGATTTTGACCGATTGGGCAGCAAGATCCTTGAGGCGGGCAGCGCCGGAGCCGGACACGTCCAGATCGACGGATCGCGCACTGCCGGCGGCCTTGACGCTGCCACTGCCGGAAATGCGCAGGTGCAGATCGTCCTGATCGAGCTGCGACAAGACAAGGTCTCCGCTGCCGCGAACCTTCCAATCAGTGACGAGCGGCCCGGACAGGGCGACATCAAATTTGGACATGGACCAGCCCGGATTGCAATCGAGGCTCAGCTTGCCGTCTTCCAATCGTACATGGTCGAGAAGCGCTGAGTTGCCGCTGATGACAGCCTCGGCTTTGCCACCAGGCTGGTATCGAACGGAGGCAGGCATATCGATTGACAGGCGGCCATCCGAATTGAAAGGCAGGACGATCTGCTGCTTGCCCGATCCCGTTGAACCGCACGTGGATTGTATGCCATCCCACCAGTATCGGGCATTGGCCAGATCGGGTCCAGAAAGTCCAAAACCCACCGCAAGAAAGACAAATGCGCAAATCAATCCGGCCGTCGCGACGGTCGCCAGTTTCCGGTTCATTGTCCATTCCTCCAACAATATGCAGCGCACCGATCAAACACGATTTTCGGTTGCTTGCGCCAAGCGAAAATGCAGCCGGGCATACCGCCCGAGCATGCGGATACCGAGGCTAAGTCCCATGAGCAGCAGTGCGCCGCCACCCACAAGGACACTGACCAGCCCAGCCCCGATAAGGAGGCGTGCCAACATGCCGACACTGGGCAGGCCGATGTGAAAAAACACGGCCGCAAACACGATCTTCAGACCAACGGCGCCAATGGCAAGGAGTGCGATCGCAAGACCGAACGTGACGAACACGGCAGCGAGCAATAGAGGCAGCAGGAAGAAGATATCGACGATGGCAAGTCCAGCCAGTGCCATCATCGCCGCCAGAAGGTTCGGCACGCTCCAATGCGCCTCAAAACGGCGCAGTCCTGCATCCGCCCGCAACTCTCTGGCTATTCTGGCTGGATCGCCCAGTGCCGCCACGACGTCTTCATCACTACGACCAGAGGCCCCGGATTCGGTAAAATAGGCGGTGTAATCGGCAACGATGTCATCGATTTCGTGAGGCGGAAGCCCGGCAAGGCCCAGTCTCAGCGCACGCAAAAAAGCATCCCTGGTCATGGCTATTCCTCAAGAAGTTTGTCGACAGCGCCCGCAAGCGCGCGCCAATCGCGACGATGCGCCTCGAAAATCGAATGCCCCAACGGCGTAAGCCGGTAATATTTGCGCGGCGGTCCGTTGCTGGACTCGACGATACGGGTCGCAACCAGGCCGTCATTCTGCATCCTGCGCATCAGCGGATAGATCGTTCCTTCCCCCATTCCAACCGCCGCGACCAAGGTGCTGGCGATTTCATAACCATAGCTCTCGCCGCGCGAAAGCACGGCCAGGACGCACAGGTCGAGAACGCCTTTTCGCAGTTGAACTTGGATCGAGTCGGTCATGAATGCCTCAACTTTACAAGTTAGATATAACAAGCTATCTGCTTATGCAAGGTAGTGAGCCAACATTCGAGGCCCGCCCCATAGCGGCGCCGTTGCGACAGTCCAAGCTCGCGGGCCGCGCCGTTGCCAGCGCCTGATTCAAGCCCCCCCCGCCAGAAGGAATTGCGCAATGATCCACCGCAGCCTTGCCCTCGCCGCCGCCCTCTGCCTTGCTGCATCGTTGTGCCAGGCGGCGGGGTTCAAGTTCATTCGAATTCCGGCCGACGCCGGCGGCCCGGAAATTACAGGGGCAATGTGGTCACCCTGCGCTGGGGCGTCGACGTCGATGAGAATAGGAGCTTTAATATTAGCAGCGACGCCGGATTGTCCGATCATGGGCAAGGATCTGCCGCTCATCGTCATTTCACACGGTTATGGCGGCGACTCGCTCGGCCACCGGGACACCGCCCAGGCGCTGGCGGACGGAGGCTTCATCGTCGTCGCTATCAATCATCCACATGCGAACTACGCCGACATGAGTCAGGCAAACGGCATGGGCGTGCTGGTCGAACGACCGGCCGACATCAAGCGCACCATCGACTTCATGCTCGGCCCATCGCCCGACGCAGCAAGCATCGATCCGCGCCGTATCGGTTTCTACGGATTTTCCCAGGGCGGCTACACAGGACTTGTGGTTGCCGGCGCCAATCCCGACCTAAGCCAACTGCCGCCGCGCTGCGCGGACCCGAAGATTACCGACTGCCCGCCAGCCGAGCAAAGGCGGCCTTTTCAGCGAACCCAGCTGCCACGGACCTGGACACACGACGCCCGCGTTAAGGCTATGGTGATCGCCGATCCCTTGAGCACTGTCTTTCTGGCCTCTGACAGCGTGAAAGACGTGAAAATTCCGCTTCAGCTCTGGGGGTCGCAGTTCGGCGGCGGCCAGGATGCGGAGCCGGAGAACGTCGCAAAGCTGGCGCATGTGTTGCCGAACAAGCCAGATTTCCGGGTCGTCCCCAATGCCCGGCACTTGTCGTTCCTGACGCCCTGCCCGGAGGTCAAATCAGCAACGAGACCCTCCTGCAGCGACGCTCCGGGTTTCGATCGCACCGCCTTCCATGAGGAATTCAATGCCGAAGTTCTCGCATTCTTCCGTCAGCATCTGAAGGATCAGCGCCAGCCTTGACAAGCCGCGTAGATCGGTTCTCCAACAAAAATCGGGATCATGGATCATCCGCCGATGACCCATGATCGCGCCACGAGCGGGCGTGCAGCTAGCGGCGGAACGTCAAATGGATGGTGCCGCTCGGCGCCGTCTCCGACTTGACCGAGTAGCCGGCCTCTAGGCCACGCAGATCGTCCCACAGGCGGATGCCGCGTCCGAGCAGGATCGGCGTGATCGCAACATGAAGCTGATCGACAAGACCTGCCTTCAAGAACTCACGAACGACTGTTGGGCCGCCGCCAACCCGGACATCCTTTCCGCCCGCTACCTTTTCCGCCCGCTGGAGCGCGTCGATCGGCGTCGTGTTGACAAAATGAAACGTAGTGCCGCCAGCCATTTCCAGGGAGGGTCGAGCGGTATGCGTGAGTACGAAGACCGGAACCCGGAAGGGTGGCTCTTCGCCCCACCAGCCACGCCAGTTCGGGTCGTCGGGGAAGTTATGGAGACCGAACATGCCGGCACCCATGATTTCGGCACCCACATTCTCGAAATATTCCCTTGCATAGTCATCATCGATGCCGGTGGTCCCGGCCCCGCTCATATCCTTGAACACGCGCTCTCGGAAGGTTCGCGTTGCGGTATATGCGCCAACAAGACGCGGCCAGTCTTCGCCGAAGGGGACTTCGGGCGTCTGGTCCGTCGTTGTCGCAAAACCGTCAAGCGAGATCATGAGATCGACACGAACTGCCATTGGAGTTCTCCTTGTGAGTGGTTGCTTAGCCGCTCTCATCTTAAACGGACCGATTAGTAAGGCAAGTACCTAAGTTTCTTGACCGACGTCCCAATTCGTTTTAGGAAAACGCATGCCCTATCATTCGACCCCTCTCGATCTCGCCTTTCACGCTCTCAGCGACCCGACCCGCCGTGCGGTGGTATCGCGGCTAGCCGAGGGCGAGGTTCCCGTCTCCGTCCTGGCCGAGCCCTTCGACATGGCATTGCCCTCCTTTGCGCAGCACCTGAAAGTGCTGGAGGATTGCGGGCTGATCGCCAGCGAGAAGCGCGGCCGCAGCCGCTGGTGCAGGCTGGTGCAGGCACGGTTCGACGAGGCGGCAGACTGGATGGAGGCGGAGCGCCGACGCTGGAGCGAGCGGCTGGATCGGCTGGAAGTCTATTTGGACAAGACGAGAGAGGATGACGAAAAACATGACAAATCCGTTTGATACCTGGGCGCTGGACCGCGAAATCGTGCTGGTGAAGGTGCTCAAACACCCGCGGGAGAAGGTCTTCGCCGCGTGGATGGACCCGCGAGCGCTGGCCGAATGGTATGGCCCGACCAGCCTTAAAATCGAGAACCACGAAGCCGATATCCGCGAGGGCGGGGTCTGGCGGTTCGACATGGTGGGTCTGTTCGAAGGACAAGAGCGACGCTTCGCAAATCTTGTGCGCTTTCTGGAGATCGTGCCGAACGAACGGATCGTGATGGATCATGGGACGCCCGATCCGAGCGATCCCGATCGGTTCCGGACTACGGTGACTTTCGATGAGCAGGCCGACGGCAAGACGGTTCTGACCATGCGTCAGCTCCATCCCACCCCCGCACGCCGTAAAATCGTCATTGGCTTCGGCGCGGTCGAATACGGGCTGCAAACGCTGGATGGTCTCGCAGACTGGCTGGAGGCTTGAGCATTTGGCGACGATGCCGCGCGCGACCACAGCAATCAGCAGATCACGCTGCGCTTGATCTCGTAGCGTGGATCCCGATGAAGCGGATGACCACATGCGGACGTGATGGTGATTGAAACCGGATCGCGAATCCGATCAGATCGTGACATGACGAAAACAATAAGGATAGCTGCGGCTCTGCTATTGCGCCGCAATGGAGATACGCTGCTCGTGCGCAAGCACGGCACCACGGCTTTCATGCAGCCCGGCGGCAAGATCGAGCCGCATGAAGCGCCGGAACAGGCTGTTGCGAGAGAGCTATTCGAGGAATTGGGCCTTGAGATCGACACCAAGGCACTGACGTTCCTGGGTCAATTCCGGGCGCCTGCCGCCAATGAGCCAGGGCATATCGTCGTCGCCGACGTCTTCCGGCTTCAAGTCGGCGATGCCACAATCACCGCTGCGGCAGAAACCGAGGAGATCCGCTGGGTATCGCCCGCCCATCCAGGCGCCATATCCATGGCGCCTTTGACCGAACATCACATCTTGCCGCTTCATCGGCAATGAAAGCCCTCTACAGCATCGGCCCGAAAATCTGACACGATTTTCGGGCCGATGCTGTAGATTCAAAAAGATAGAGCGTTACCGGCCTTCGAATTCAGTCACCCCCACCAAAGACTCTTTGGACTAAGGTGTCTCTGTCGTCTTGGCGTTGACGGTAATTGCGCGCCCGGCAAACCAGCCATTGATGGCGGCACAGAGGCCGAGGAGGACGAACAAGACGGAGCACCAGGCAAAGCTGCCCGTCCAGCCATGGATCATGCCGACAATAAGCGGGCCGATGGCCGCAAGCAGATAGCCGACAAATTGCGCCATGCCGGAAAGATGAGCGGCGACGTGGGCATCCGGCGAACGCAGCACGATCACCGTCATCGCCACGGCGATCAGGCCACCCTGCCCGACGCCTTGCAACACCGCCCAGAACCAGACTGTCCAAAGCGGAGCGAAGAGAAGGCCCAACAATGCGATGACCGCGATCGCGCAAAGCGCGACGTTGATCACGCGCTGATCCCGGCCTTTGACGGCGATGTGGGGGGCAACCAGACATGATGCCGCCTGAACCATTACGGAGACGGATACGATCGCGCCCGCCGTCACGCCATCAAGACCACGTTCGCGCAGGATCGGAACGAGCCAGCCGAAGACGCAATAGGCGAGCGCCGACTGCAATCCCATGAACAGCGTCACCTGCCAGGCGATGGGATCTGTCCACAGACCGGTAACGCGAAAGCCTGTCCGGCGAGCCTGGCTGCGGGTTCTTATGACCTGCGGCAGCCAGAGAAGCGCGACGGCCAAGGCCGGCAAGGCCCAGGCGGAAAGCGCGCCCCCGAGCGACCCGCCAAGCGCGTGCTCGATGGGGAGTGTCAGCCCTGCAGCACTTGCCGCTCCAGCGCATAGCGCCATCGTGTAGCAGCCCGTCATCAATGCTGCCTTGTCTGGAAAGTCGCGCTTGACGACGCCAGGCAAGAGCACATTGCCGATAGCGATGCACGCACCGGCCAGCGCGGTCCCGAAGAACAGCATGGGAATAGAGGATAGGCCGCGCAACGCAGTGCCAAGGGCGAGCAACAGGATCATGCCCAGCAGGACGCGTTCCGTCCCCAGTCGCTGTGCAAGCCTTGGGGCAAGCGGTGAAAACAATCCCAGGCAAACTACGGGCAAGGTCGTCAGAACACTCGTCCCGAAAGAAGACAGGCCAAGCCCGGTTCTGATCTCTGGCAGCAGCGCCGATGCGCTGGAAAAGACCGGCCTAAGATTGAAGGCAATCAGGACAAGGCTCGCGCCCAGAATGAATCTGCCGATCAGCGTTTTCCCCTTATGGGCTTCCGGTGGCGGAATTTCATCGGCCTCGGCGTCGATAAGATCGACGGAGGCTGCGTTTTGCAACGAGGAGGTCATGATAGCAACAACCGATCAAGAGTAGCGATAACGGGCGCCATGAAGCGACGCACGGCGGCATCGGCCGCCTCGGGATCGCCGGCTTCAATAGCATCGACGACCTCGATATGCGCCTGCATGTCAGGCTCGGGAATTTCTGCGTCGAGCGTCGCCTCGATGGTCTCGGCGATCGACATGGAGAAGAAGTCGTAGAGTTCGACCATCGCCATATTGCGCGATGCGGCAACGACGGCTTTATGGAAAGCAAGATCGCGCTCGATGAAGCCCAGCTTGTCTGCCCCGCCATAGTTTCCGCGCGCAGCGAGCAGCGCGCGCAACTGCGAAATCACCTCGGGAGTGTGACGCAAGGCGGTCAGCCGCGCGGCTTCGACCTCAAGCGCCAACCGCGCTTCGAATTGATCCCGCAGTCCGGCGCGACGCGCCATATCCAGCGGCCGGCCGAAATCAGTGGTGGAGCGGACGTAGGTGCCGGATCCCTGGCGTGTCTCCAGATAGCCTTGCGAGGCCAAAACGCGCACCGCTTCGCGGATGGTGCCGCGGCTGACCGAAAGCATCGAGGAAAGGGAGGCTTCATTCGGCAACTTCTCGCCGACGCTCCAGCGCTGGGCAATGATTTCGCTACGGATTGCCTCTACGGCAGTCTCCGCAAGTGTCGTTTTGGTGAGGGCGCGCATGGCTCAGTTTCATCAAGTCATCAGATGACTTTACAACTATCCGAGCAGCGCCCGTTCGTCAACAGGCAGCCGCGTGGCGCATGATTGGAAAAAATGCCGATAACGTCCTTCTGCGCCGCCACAGGCCGTCGCAATGGAGCAGCACGAAGAGCCCCATCAGCCCGCGAAGGGCTTGCAGCAGGTTTAGGATCGCTCGGAACCTGCCATAGCGAATAAAAGCTGAGCCCGGGAAAGGCGCCATTTTACTCGATAACGCCGCGCCGTGCCATCAGCGCCAAGCCGATCATCGCCAGCAGGGAAAATATCGCAGGAAGGTAGAAGACATTCGGAAGGCCGAGGTAGGCGACACCAAGGCCACCGACACCGCCACCAAGCGCCATCGCCAGCGCCGAAGAACTCATGAAGATGGCGGAAGCGGTTGCGACCGCATTCGGAAGAAGGCGCTGGGCGACGATCAGCCCCAGCACCATGTAAAGCCCCCAGACGCCACCCATCAGCGTCTGTCCAGCAAACATGCCGATAGCCGTTGGCCAGGCCGCGAAGCATAGATTGGCAATGACACCGCACGCCGCTGCGATGCACATCAGCCAGAGCGTGCCGATCCGCCGCGCCAGCATGACACTGAACGGCATGAGCAGCAGCTCGATCAACGGTTGGGTTCCAATGACCGCGCCGCGCACCCCAGGATCGATCCCGAGATTCTCCTCCATGTAAAGCAGGAGAAAGCCGTATTTGATAGGCTCGCCGGCATAGACAAGCACGTAGAGGCCGGTAAAGGCCAGAAGCGGCGCCATATCCGACCAGCTGAGCGAACTGGCCGTATTGGTCGCCTGTGTCACTTTTTGCTTGGGGCTCGACGAAACGCTCAAGGTTCCCAAGGGGACGACCTGCGCCACGAAACAGAGAGCCGTCGCCCAGAACATGGTGCGCAACCCCGTTTCGGCCGCCAACCACGCACCGATGAACGGACCGACGATCCAGCCGGCCGTCAGCGCCATTCGGATAAGTGCAACCACGCTTTCGTTCGCACCCGCCGGATTTCTCTTCAGATCGTCATGGATGGCCGTAAAAAGCTGGGAGGTGGCGGAGCCGGAGAACGCCAGAACGACCGCGCCAATCACGAACGGCATCCAGGGCGCGTTCGAAAGTGCAAAACCCACCCATCCGAGAAAACCTGCCATGGCACATAGCCGGAACAGGCTAAGGCGCTTGCCTGTCCTGTCGGAATAGCGGCCGACCAGATAGCCGGCAACCGGCGCCGTCAGGCCCGTCAGATAATAGAGCCCGGCCACGGGCATGGATGTTCCGAGTTCCTTGACCAGGAAGACGACGATCTGAGGCAATGAGGCCGAGGTCCCCACCCCCGAGAGGAGCAAGGCGAGCGTCGCACCGCGATAGAGCGGAGAAGCCCATACCTGCTGAATTGCCGTGGCCCTCCCAGAGCCTTTCAAGGATTGCGCGTCCATTCCATTTCGATCCGTGGTAGCCGGTTGCGTATTTAACCCAGAGCCTTATGCCTCTCTTCGGAGGCCTAAGGCTCCATGTCTTCGAATCTACGCATCAGGCTTTCCGAAAACCGATTCCGATTTTCGGGCCGATGCTGCAGTCCGGTTCGACGCGCATGGCCACCCTGATCGCCAACGACCAGGATCAGCCTTTTTGGACAAATGGAATCACGATTTCGTCCCGGATAACGGGTATCTTTCCGCCAAAGCAGCTGCCGTGGCAAATGTTTGCTTCAAGCCACAGCCTTTCATATGATGATTTCCACAGCGATCGCCGTTCAGGCTTCAGCCGGGTATGGCCCGCGAATAGGCGGCCAGAATAAACCGTTCGGCCTGATACAGATATTTCTCCAACGCCTCGGCGGCATTCGCGGTGGCCCCCTCCTCGAGATGAGCGAGAATCGTCGCATTCTGCCCGACATAGGGAGCGTGTAGATATTCCGGATCACGTATCAGGCCGAACACCAGACGCAACTCCAGCGAGATCTGGGCATAGAACGCCGAGAGCCTGGGACTGTCGGCCAACTCGACAATAGCGGCATGAAAGGCGATATCGGCGCTGCCGACATCGAGCCATTCGCTGCGGTCACGGTGCTTTATCGCCGCGTCCACGGCGGCCCGCATCTTGCTGATGCTCGGATGACGATGATGCGCGCCGGAAACCGCCGAACACTCTATGAGCCGGCGGATGTGGAAGATATCCATAATGGTGGAGATGCTCGGCGTGGTAACGAACACGCCTCGATTGGCTTCATGGCGCAGCACGCCTTCCGTGGTCAGCAGGCGAAAAACCTCTCGCAGCGTATTGCGCGAAACCTGCAGCTCCTCGCACAAGGTCGCCTCGGAAAGGTGGCTTCCAGGCGATAGCGTGCCGCTGATGACCCGCTCCCGGATCCGCGCCGCCGTTATCTCCGTCACGGTCTGTCCGGTCTCCGCTGCGGTTGTCGTCGGCTCGATACTCGCCAGCTTCGTCTGCTTCATTTGCTCTCCTGGCGCTTGCGGTTGATGGAGCTGCGACGCCTGTCCATCTCTGCACTCCCCGCCAAACTATGCATCGCTGCGAAGGCTCGCAAGCAATCGGATTTCTGATAACAATTCATTGGGTTACGCGTCCGACGAAGCCGCCACGTTGGACGATTCCATGCAAACTCCTCCCAGTTTTCGGCGAACGGCACGAAAATTGTTGAACAATATAGACCAGATTGTTGTTTGATGCTATCTCATGGCCTAAGAAATATATTGGGAACATAGATACGGATGATCGCGGGGCGCCCGATTTGGAGGAAAATGTCGCTTGTTTTCCAGAATCAAATCGTTGCGGGCGCCAGCACGCCATCCTCCGATTCTAGCGGCGATCTCGACGAGGGCTCCGGCGTGCTCACACCAAAAGGCGATGTCGTTGCCGTCGGGAACACAATGAAAATGGAAGTGCAGATCGTGTGTATCAAGCCGCCAAATTCCGAAAGCACTTGGAACGACCTGCACAATGCCGAGGTGGGCGCATGACGAAGGCGATGGACACCAACAAGCCGCTTCTGTCGATCGCGGATCTGACCGTAAGCTTCGGTCAAAGCCGCGTGGTGGAGGGTCTTTCCTTTTCCGTAGAGCCCGGCCGGACGCTTGCGGTCGTCGGGGAGTCCGGATCCGGAAAATCGGTGACGTCACTTTCGATCATGCGGCTTGCCGATATGATGGGCGCACGCTTCGAGACCGGCAGCATCACCTTCAACGGCAAAGACCTTCTCAAGCTCCCGCAGAAAGAGATGCGCTCTATCCGCGGCAAGGAGATCGCCATGATCTTCCAGGAGCCGATGACCTCGCTCAATCCGGTCTTTACGATCGGCGACCAAATCTGCGAAGTCCTTTTGCTGCATGAAGATATCGGCAAATCCACCGCCATGGCAGAAGCCCGCCGGCTTCTTGAGATGGTGCGCCTCCCCGATGCGGAAGCGCTGCTGAAGCGCTATCCGCACCAGCTCTCCGGAGGGATGCGCCAGCGCGTCATGATCGCCATGGCGCTTGCCTGCCGCCCCAAGCTTTTGATCGCCGACGAGCCGACGACAGCGCTCGACGTCACCATCCAGGCGCAGATTCTCAACATCATGCGGGACCTCCAGAAGGATCTCGGCATGGGCATGATCTTCATCACCCATGACATGGGTGTCGTCGCCGAAATGGCAGACGATGTGGTCGTCATGTGGAAAGGCAAGAAGGTCGAAGAAGGGCCGGTTCGCGAGATATTCGCCAATCCGAAGCACCCTTACACCCGCACCTTGCTTGCGGCCGTCCCGAAGCTCGGCAGCATGGCTGGCGAAGACTTTCCGAAGCGCTCGCCCCTTATCGTTCTTGAGGGCGGCGAGCCGAAAATCGTCGGTGAGGAGCGGGTTCAAAATACCGCCCGTTACGATCAGCCACCATTATTGTCAGTCCGCGACCTCTTCGTGCGTTTCGACATAAAGAAGAACATATTCGGCCAGGCCACACATCGTTGCAGTGCCGTCCAGCAAGTCGGTTTCGACATCCACCCCGGCGAAACTCTTGCCTTGGTCGGTGAATCCGGATCCGGCAAGTCGACCATCGGCCGCACCATCCAGCAATTGCAGAAGGCCCGAGCTGGCGAAATCACCTTCAACGGCAAGAGTTTTGCTGCGATGTCGGCGGCGGAACGCTTCCGCATGCGTCGGGATGTGCAGTATATTTTCCAGGATCCATTTGCCTCGCTCGATCCGCGCAAGACGGTCGGCTTCTCGATTGCCGAGCCGATCAATACGCATGGCATCATCCTGGGCTCGAAGGAGGTTCGTCGCCGCGTGGACGAGCTTCTGGAACGCGTCGGCCTGACATCGGCCCATGCGGAGCGTTATCCGCACGAATTCTCCGGCGGGCAGCGCCAGCGCGTCTGCATTGCCCGCGCGCTTGCCTCGGACCCCAAGCTCATCATCGCCGACGAGGCGCTTTCGGCGCTCGACGTGTCGATCCAGGCGCAGATCATCAACCTGTTCATGGATCTTCAGGCCGAACGCGAACTTGCCTACCTCTTCATCAGCCATGACATGGCGGTTGTGGAAAAGATAAGCCACAGGGTCGCGGTTCTCTATCTCGGCCAGATCATGGAGATGGGCAGCCGCCGGCAAGTTTTTGAGACGCCGATGCATGATTACACCCGCCGCCTTCTGTCCGCCGTTCCGGTCGCCGACCCAACGGTCGAGCGCAAGACCGCGCTGCTCGAGGGCGAAATTCCAAATCCCGTTCGCCGTGTCGGTGATGAACCGCCCATCCTCGCCCGCGAGGAAATCGGCGCCGGTCATTTCATCGCCAAAGGCGCATAAACGACCACCATCCATGCAACGATCTGAAGAGGAAACAGGTTCGATGAAAAAAATCAAATTGGGGCTGAGAACCGCTCTTGCGGTGCTCGCCCTCTCCGGTGTCACCGTCAATGCCGCCCCGGCGCTCGCAGCCGGAAAGATGACGATCGCTTCGTCGCAGGACCCGGGCAGCTGGGATCCGATCGATACGTTCCTGGTGGCTTGGGCCGCCGTGTCGACCAATATTTTCGATGGCCTGACCTATCGCGGTCCCGACCTCAAACTGGTGCCCGGCCTTGCTGAATCCTGGGAAGAGCTCGACCAGGGCAAGCGCATCCGGTTCAAGTTGCGCCACAACGTCAAGTTCCACGATGGCGAGGCCTTCAATGCCGAAGCGGTGAAATTCACCTTCGATCGCCTGTTGGGCGATGAGGGCGCAAAGGGCCCGCAACGCTCGAACTACACCGCGATCGAAAGCGTCGATATCATCGACGATTATACGGTCGACATGAAGCTGAAGGCGCCTGATCCGGTGCTGCTCACCAAGCTTGCCGGCTATGGCGCAATGATCGTCCCGCCGAAGTACATCAAGGAAAAGGGCGAGGACTACTTCAACCTCAATCCGGTCGGCACCGGCGCCTTCAAGTTCGTTTCCTACACGCCGAAGGTGAATATCAAGCTCGCAGCCAATCCTGATTACTGGGGTGGCGCGCCGAAGCTTTCCGAACTGGAATATCGCTTCATCAGCGAGCCCGCGACCGCCGTTGCCGAGCTTCAGGCAGGCCGTGTCGATCTCGTCATCCCGCCGATCATCCCGATCGGCATGCTCCCTGTCATCCAGAACGATTCCAAGCTGGAGATTGCCAGCGTTCCCGGCCCGACGGTCGATGCGCTGCGCTTCAATACCCGGGACGGCATCACGGCTGATCCGCGCGTGCGCAAGGCCATCATTATGGCGATCGACCGCGCAACCATCATCAAGTCGATCCTCGTCGGTCAGGCCGTCGAGATCACCAGCTTCCAGGGTGCATCGTCCTTCGGCTACGATCCAGAGCTGAAGGCTCTTCCCTACGATCCGGAAGGCGCCAAGAAGCTGCTCGCCGAAGCAGGCGTCAAACCCGGCGCGACAATCCAGATCGACATTCGCGGCAACGACACGACCATGAACGAGGTGTCGCAGGTCATTGCAAGCTACCTGCAAATGGTCGGCATCACCGCGACCCTCAAGCCCTATGAGACCAACGTTCTGCTGAACGACATCATTCCACAGGGCAAGACCGGCGCGATGTTCGAGCAAAAATGGGGCGGCTGGACCTTCGACTTCGACAATACCGCCTATGCGATGTACCACTCCGGCGAAAAGTGGAATCCCTACGAAAAGGATGCGACGCTGGACAAGCTGCTGGAATCCCAGCGTCCGCTCACCGATCGCGCCGAGCGGGAGAAGATCCTGAAGGAGATCGGCAAGTACGTCGCCGACAAGGCGCTGGAGCTGCCGCTCTATAACTCCAACGCGATCTACGGCATCAGCAAGCGCGTGAAGGGCTTCGTGCCCGCGCCGGATAACCGCATCAAGCTGAACGAAGTCACCGTCGAATAATCGTCAATCGTGGCGCCGCCGGACTGTCTGGCGGCGTCCAACTGCAAATTTCGGGAAAAGAACGTGGCCGGTTTTCTCATCAAGCGATTGTTGCAGGCGATTTTCGTCGTCATCGCCATCACACTTCTCGTCTCCTTCGCCATTCGTCTGACAGGCGATCCCGCCATGATGATGTTTCAGGGCGGTGGCAGCATGACGGAAGACGATCTGATGCGCATTCGCGCAGCGCTTGGTACGGACCAGCCGTTCATCATCCAGTATTTGACCTTCCTGAAGGGATTGCTGACACTGGATTTCGGACGCAGCTTCACGGGCGGTACTCCCGTCTCTCAATTGATCGCAGGCGCCCTGCCCGCCACCTTGCTGCTCGCCTTTATTGCCATGGCGATATCGATCGTGCTCTCCATCCCGCTCGGGATCAAGGCTGCGACCGCGCGCGGCAGGACGGCGGACCAGATTATCCGCGTTCTCTCTCTGCTCGGGCTTTCCTTCCCGAATTTCTGGCTAGCACTGATGATGGTGCTACTGTTCTCGATCACGCTCGGCTGGTTGCCGCCGAGCGGGATGGTCGGGATAGCCAGCTACGTCATGCCGGCTCTGACCATGGGCGTCATCCTGACGGCGACGAATGTGCGCCTGGTGCGCACCGCCATGCTGGAAACGCTGCAGTCGCAATATATCATGGTCGCACGCGCCAAAGGCCTCAGCGAGAGCAAGGTGCTTTACAAGCATGCCCTTCGCAACTGCGCCATTCCGCTGATCACCTATTTCGGCATCCAGTTCGGCGGATTGCTCGGCGGCATCGTCGTCATAGAGCGCGTCTTCAACTGGCCCGGTCTCGGAACCCTTGCCTTCGACGCCGTCGCCGCCCGCGACTATCCGCTGTTGCAGGGCGTGATCACTGTGCTGGCCTTGTTCATCGTCGGCGTAAACCTGCTGGTCGATATCGCCTACGGGCTCGTCGATCCCCGTATCCGCACGGAGTAACCGCCCATGGCCGCCACGACCTCAAGCCGTTCGCGATTCTACAGCTTCGAATTCATCGTCGGAGCCTTGCTGACCGTCGTCATCTGCCTCGCCGCCATTTTCTCGGACGTCATCTTTCCCGGTGGAGCCGAGAAGATCGATCTGATGGCCCGGCTTGCAAGACCATTTGCCAGCCTCGCCCACCCGTTCGGGACGGATCCGCTTGGCCGCGACGTGCTTGCCCGCGTCATCGCCGGCGGTAGGATATCGCTGCTGGTCGGCCTCACCTCCGTCATCGGCGGCGTTGTTCTCGGCGTCCTCGTGGGACTGGCAGCCGGCTACTATCGCGGCATCTGGGATGTGCTCCTGATGCGCTTTGCCGATATTCAGCTCGCCATGCCCTTCATTCTGCTGGCGATCACCTTCATCGCCATCGTCGGCGGCAGCCTCACCAACACCATCATCCTGCTGATCGTGTCGCAGTGGGTCCAATATGCCCGTCTTGTCCGCGGATCGGTACTGACCCTGCGTGAGCGGGAATTCATCCTCTCGGCTCGCGCCATCGGCGTTAGGGATTGGCGTATCATCTTCCAGCATTTGCTGCCGAACCTTCTGGGACCGGTGATCGTGCTGATGACGCTGAACATCGCCAACAATATCCTTCTCGAAAGCAGCCTCACCTTCCTCGGCCTCGGTGTCGATCCGACGATCCCGAGCTGGGGCGGCATGTTGGCCGACGGACGCACCTATTTGCAGACCGCGTGGTGGGTCAGTCTTTTCCCGGGCCTTGCGATCCTGTTGACCGTGCTCGGCCTCAACCTACTGGGCGACTGGCTACGCGACAGCCTTGACCCGACTGGCAGAACGACAAGGTAAGATATCATGACCATGATTTTCGAGAGAAGCTTTGAACGCACGCTTTCGCGGCTCGCGGCGGATGCCAAGGCCGGCCAGGAATTCGAGGCCTGGACCTTCGACGACAGGCAGAGCCGCCAGGACATGGAGCGCAAGCTCAAGGAAAAGGGCGTTCGAGCCCGCATCCGCAGCGCCTATAAGCCTCTCGTTCACGCGTTTCTTGAGGAAATCGACCTGAATGGCGTGGATGCAATCGAGATCCACTATCCCGTACATGCGAACGCGCCCGCCAACCGTTTCCGGTTGGAAGCCTATCCGCTTGCGGCGATGGTGGGAAATCGCGATATCACCTTCGTTGCCAGAGCCGACGGCAATTTCCATTACGACGTTCTGTTGAAGAGCAGTGCGCACAGCGAGCGCAGGGTCAAAGTGTTGGTGCCCAATCGCGTGCACATCGACGCGGCCGGCGAAACGAGCGTTTCGCCAACCGGCTGGTTGGTGCGGGATGACAACACGCCCGGCGAACGGCTGGTCACGGACTACGAGCAGCTTTTCCAAGAGACCATAGCTGCGATTACCCAGTTCGACTGGGGTGCGACCGAGCCCTATTTCGAAGAACTCAATATTCGCGTTGCACTGCCTGCTGTGGACGAGACGCTGCCCGTCGGCGACGAAGTCATGAGCCTTCGAGAAGCACTGCACGAGGACTTCTATTTCTCGCTGCTTGAGTTCTTCCAGAAGAAGTCGGGTCGCCCCCTCGGCGATCGAGGCCTGAAGCCGGGACAAATCGTTCCACAGATCCTGCTATCCCAAGGCGAAATCTCGGTCAGAGTGGAAACACAATCATTGACCTCGCGCTACTGGGACGGCGCCGAGCAGCAGATCGAAACGGCGGCAGAACCTCTGGCCGTGCGGCAGATCGAGGCGGTGCTCGAAGGGGTCGGCGGCGAGGCGTTCGAAGCCGTCACTCGCTCCGGCCGCGCGGTCAAAGCCCGCTATATCAAGGGCTGCGACGCGGCTGTCATGATCAGCGGCGGGCAGCACGCCAATGAGACGACCGGTGGCGTTGGTGCACTGCGTGCCGCGCAGCGGCTCGTGACGATCGAAGGCGCGCATTTCACGATCTCGCCGCTGGAAAATCCCGATGGCTATGCGCTGCACCAGCGTCTGCGCCAGGACAATCCACGCCACATGTATCATGCCGCGCGTTACACCGCGCTCGGCGACGATCTCGAATATCGCACAGAGGACAATGCCGGCCCTCATCTCTACGAGAAGAAAATCCGCTTCCAGGCAGAAAAGCTAAGCGGCGCGCAACTGCATGTGAACCTGCACGGCTATCCCGCTCATGAATGGACACGCCCGCTTTCCGGCTACGTGCCGCGGAACTTCGCCATGTGGACATTGCCGAAAGGCTTTTTCCTGATCGCCCGCTATCATTCCGGCTGGGCAACGCAGGCCGAGCAACTCCTGGATAGGGTTACCAGGCATCTGGGCGCCATTCCGGGACTACTGGATTACAACGACAGGCAAATAGCCCTCTACGAAATCCACGCCGGCGAAACCGGCTTTCGGATCATCAACGGCTTCCCATGTCTTGCGGACATCGACGATCGCCATACCGTGCCGGTGACGCTGATTACCGAGTATCCTGACGAGACCATTTACGGCGACGAGTTCGTCGCCGGTCATACCGCTCAGATGGAAACGGTCATCTCGGCATACGATGCCTGGCAGGACATCACGGCTTCGAGCTGAGCAGAGCGGACGTCGATCGCAGCATATCGAGGAGTGCGACCATCGCACTCGATGTATATGCGTCCCTCCGACGGACGAACAGCGTGTCCACGAGCGATCGTTCCGGCGCGAGCTCGTGGAGCGCAACCCTGCCCTCCTGCCGCGCCGAGGCGACAATACCCTTCGGAAGGAGGGCAATGCCGACGCCCGCCGAGACACAGCTTATGATCGCGTCGAGCGAGCCGAATTCCAGCGGCTTTGCGGTGACGATGCCCATCTCCGCCAAAAGCGTTTCTAGCCGCTGGCGATAGGAACAGCCGATCTGGAAGACAATGGTTCTGAGGTCGGCCATCCCCGGCAGCTCATCCATCGAGCGGACGGAGGGAGAGGTAACAAGAACGAGCTCCTCCTGAAACACCGCCTCCTGCACCAGCTCCGGATGGCTGACCGGCCCCGCCACGAAGGCACCCTCGAGCCTGCATTCGAGCACCTCGTCGAGAAGCCTCCTTGTCGTACCCGTGGTGACGACGAGGCGGACCTCCGGGTAGGTTTTGGCAAATTGGCTGAGAATCGGAGACAGCCTCAAGGCGGTCGTAGTCTCCAGACCGCCCACAAGAAGGGCGCCGCTCGGTGAGCCATCGTCCCTGGCGGCACTTCGGACGTCGGATAGAAGTTTGGTGATGCGGCCAACGAAGGGCAGGATGCGCTGCCCGGCCGGTGTCGTAGACACGCCGCGAGCGTGCCGTTGAAAGAGGCTGACACCCAATTCCTCTTCCAGCAGCCGTATGCGCGCCGTCACATTCGATTGAACGGTATGCAGTTCCTGAGCCGCCCGGTTCATGCTGCCGTGGCGGGACACGGCTTCGAACACCTTAAGATCGGATACGTCCATATATCACCTATCTCTAGAACAGATAGCCATTCTCACAACAAATCAATTTTCATGATATATCTCGCGGCCTACGATCTCAAGCAGTGATAGCTGAGAGAGTTCCCATGACCGACACCACCGCACATGACCTCAATGGAAACCATGCGACAGCAAGGATGGTCTGGCGCGCCGTCCTATCGGCATTCTGTGCCAACCTGATCGGCATCGGACTGGCGCGATTTGCCTATACGCCGCTCCTTCCGGCCATTGTTGACGCGCACTGGTTCGATCCATCCGCTGCCGCCTATCTCGGTGCCGCAAATCTTTCCGGCTATCTGGCGGGCGCACTGCTTGGACGCCCCATCACAGCACACATTTCCACCATCTCCATGCTTCGAGCCATGATGCTTACGGCGACGGCAGCCTTCTTCGCCTGCGCCTTCCCCATCGGATTTACATGGTTTTTTGCGTGGCGTTTTGTCGCCGGCTTTTCCGGCGGCGCGTTGATGGTGCTGGCGGCACCGACGGTACTGCCGCTCATCGCACCAGCCCGCAGGGGGCTTGCAGGAGGTGTGATCTTCATGGGCATCGGTGCAGGCGTCGCACTGTCGGGCACGCTGGTTCCACTGCTGCTGCAAGAGGGGCTGCGCGAAACATGGCTCGGCCTCGGTGCTCTCTCGCTGCTGCTGACCGTGATTGCCTGGGTCGGATGGCCCCGAGACAGCGCAGCATCGCCGTCGCAAACCCGGCATAAGGCTCATGTGCCGGCACGCGGTACGCTACGCGCGCTCTACGTCGAATATGCATTAAACGCCGCCGGCTGGGTTCCCCACATGATCTTTCTTGTCGACTTCGTCGCCCGCGGCATGGGCAAGGGCCTGCAGGTAGGTGCGGAATATTGGGTTCTGTTCGGGATCGGCGCAACGCTTGGCCCAATCCTCGCCGGTCATCTCGCAGATCGCACCGGCTTCGGCGCCGCGATGCGGTTTGCCTTTCTGGTGGAAGCAGTTGCCGTTGCCGCTCCTGCCTTCGGTCTTGGCCAGGCATGGCTTATCGCTTCGAGCCTCGTGGTTGGCGCCTTCGTCACGGGAACCGCGCCTTTGATGCTGGGGCGCATCGCGGAACTCCTGCCGCACCACCCAGCACCGCAGAAAGCCGCATGGAGCACGGCGACCGTGTTCTTTGCATTGTTTCAGGCCGCCGCGGCCTACGGGCTTTCCTTCATTTTCGGCCGAACCGACGGAAACTATCAGTTGCTGTTTCTTATCGGGGCGGTTGCGATGCTGCTTGCATTGGCAATCGATTTAGCAGCAGCAGTTTTCCTCCGCACTCCGCAAACGCAACATAGGGAATAGAAGATCGTGAAACCATATTCCGAGGCCCAGAATGCCCGTGGAATATCAGGCGGCAACTATCCAGCTGGAGAAAATCTCGGTGATGCCGCCTGTCCGGAATCCACTGCGATTTCTGTGCAGTTGATCGGGGCGATTTATGCTTTCATTGCTCTGCATTCAATATCGACATGGGAATTTAATGGCGTTAACATTCACTGCTATCATCCTTCCTCTGAGAATACCTCGAGATTAAATGCTGATCGATGACGCGTATCATCGAAACTACTATTGATACTTGAATCGTCAATATGCCTACGCCCTATTGAACATATGTATATCTCGTTGCCATTGCATGCCTCGATGTTTTGGTAAGATGATATCATGTGAGCGTCATCGTAGGATCTTATCTTCCTCGAAGCTCACGAGGCTCGCACTACGTCTTTGTCGCTTTTTCAATGATAAGAGCGACACCTCGATCAAACGATAACCACGTACCACTTGAGTGAGGGAAGTAGCTGCGGAGCGGAACGCATCATCAAAAATATAAAGCCCGCACGAGGCGGGCTTTATTATCATTCTGCAGCGGCATCAGCCTTTGTCTTGCGGCCACGTTTCGGTTTTGTTGCCTCGGCACTTGCCGCCGCCGGAGCAACTTTTGCCTTTGCGACCTTAGGTGGGGCCTTACTTGCCACCGGCTTTACCGCGGTCGACTTCGCTGCGGCTGGTTTTGCTGCCGTCGTCTTTGCGGCAGCGGCCTTTGGTGCGGCCGGCTTTGCCTTCGCCTTGGAGGTAACCGCATCACCACCGGACTTAGCCGCATTCAACAATGCAACACGGCGGCGACGATTTTGCTCGAGCGCCTGCTGGAAGCCAACGTCTTTTTCCGCATGATACGCCAGATCCTCGAGAAACTCCGCCACGTCCTTGACGGTTTCGACGACGATATAGCTCAACCCTTGACCGGCATTGATCGAGTCACGTCCAACGGTGACACCAAAGCCACCAGGCACACGCTGGAACCACGTGGAGCGCCACTTCTTGAAACCAGCGGCATCTCGCGCGTACTCTTCCAGATATGCTTTCTGCTCCTCTACCCTTGCACGAAAAGTGTCGACGACATTCCGTGCTCCAGCCTTAGGCTTGTCAGCCTTCTTCGAAGACCATTTCTCCAGAAAGTTTGCCATTGTCTGTTTCTCTTCAGGTTTGCGTTTTGTCCAAGTGGCCGTTTGTTCGGGTGAGCGATAACGGGGTTGCTCCACATGGATAGCCGCATAAATGTATAAGATAAGTATATAATGGCAACATCATCCGTCATCGCTGCTCACGGACATGCTTCGGCGCCGCTGCAATCTCCTGTCACCCGCCTCGATAGTATGCGAGTTTAGACCGCCTCCCCGCCGAGATTCCTAGCCGCTCCTGATGATGATTGGCGTGGCGACAAGCTGATACCGCAGCGCAACATCTCTACCTCATCTGGGTCAACTCGATGCGACGTCTGTAGCGATCGAGAAGACAGAACAAGCTCTGTTTTGGGTATGACCGGCGTCTATATCCGGAGAACTCGTGACAGTTCCTGAAAACGATATCGGGCGCCGAGAGAATATCTCCCGGCGCCCGATATTATGCCTATGGCGCAGTGGTCGCGATTGCCGTGCGCCTATGCGGCCTTCACCAGCTCGCCATGCGGATCCAGCACGAACTTGGTCGCTGCGCCCTGGTCGAAGCTCTCATAGCCTTGTGCTGCATCCTCGAGCGATATGATCTTCGCGTTGACGATATCGGCAATCGGCAACCTGTCGTGGAGGATCGCCTGCATGAGCTGCCTGTTGTACTTGATCACCGGTGTCTGGCCGGTGTGGAAGGATTGCGCCTTCGCCCAGCCGAGACCAAACCGCAATGACAGGCTGCCATGCTTGGCCGCGCTGTCGACTGCGCCCGGGTCTTCGGTAACGTAGAGACCGGGAATACCGATCGATCCCGCTGCACGCGTGATCTCCATCATTTGATTGAGGACGATAGCCGGCTGTTCGCCACCTGAATGCCCCCTTGCCTCGAAGCCGACAGCATCGATTGCACTATCCACTTCATTGGTGCCGACGACTTCGGCAATCATCTCTCCAAGGCGGTCGCTCTTGGATAGGTCAATCGGCTCGAAGCCCACCTTGGCGGCGTGCGCAAGACGATCCTTGTTGAAGTCGCCGATCATGACGACGGCAGCGCCCAGGATACGGGCGGAAGCAGCTGCGGCAAGACCGACCGGGCCGGCACCTGCGACATAGACCGTCGATCCCACGCCGACGCCGGCACGAACCGCGCCGTGGAAGCCGGTGGGCAGGATGTCGGACAGCATGGTGAGATCGCGGATCTTCGCCATGGCCTTGTCGCGATCCGGGAATTTGAGCAGGTTGAAGTCCGCATAGGGCACCATGACATAGCGTGCCTGACCGCCGATCCAGCCGCCCATGTCGACATAGCCGTAAGCGCCGCCGGCACGCGACGGGTTCACCGTCAGGCAGACACCAGTGTCTTGCGATTTGCAGCAGCGGCAGCGGCCGCAAGCCACGTTGAATGGAACCGAAACAATATCGCCGATGTCGAGCATTTCGACATCAAGGCCTTTTTCGATGACCTGCCCTGTGATCTCGTGACCAAGCACCAGACCGGGCATCGCCGTCGTGCGCCCGCGCACCATATGCTGATCGGATCCGCAGATGTTTGTGGAGATCACCTTTAGGATCACGCCATGCTCGATGCGCCGACCATCCGGTGCTTCCAGTTTCGGGTCGTCAATATTGCGGACCTCGACTTTGCCGGGCCGCAAATAGACAACGCCTCTGTTCCCAGTCATGCCATCTCCTCCTTGGTTTAACGCTGATCTTCGTTATGAGCGCTCGCACGCTTCAGATCGGCCCGCTCCTCAACGGGCTGAACAGCAGCAAAACGGTCACGGATGTCGCCATGTCAGCGGCATCCCCAACCGGCACAGATATGGCTGACCGAACGAGAAACAAGAGGTGAATGGGGCGATCCAAAGAGCCTTCCATCCCCCTTCAGATCACCCGCCGCGATCAGTCAGGCCTGCTGCCCAGGGTTGGTTCATGCATGTCAGACCTGTCCTTCAAAACATGGTCTGATGCATTCTCACGCGAGAGCAGCCGATTGGCGACCTTTCCCGCACCCTGCCATCAAGAGACATTTCGATGGCACCTTGGACATGACCAGAAGATCATGCCTCGGAGCAAGGCGCGCGCAGGAAAGCGACATCAGTGCCTTGCAAGACGACATGGCGTGCTTTCGTTTCCGAGCATAGGCCGTACGGAGTACTATTTCAATTTGGGCGATCTTTGAACGCCAATCGAGGCATGCGAGCGCGGCAAGCCGACACCTGCTGCCTTGCTCGCTTCCTAAGTCCTTACGGTTTTTCCCCGCAAAACTCGCTCCCGGGCAAACTGCCGATGGAACGGCAGCGCCCGAGATCACCGATGCGGTTGGTTATCCGACAGCAGCATCGCCGGTCGTCTGGATCCAGATCGCAACATCGACGGGTGCAACAAGTCTGCTGCCGACCAGAAAAGTCGCGTCCGCCGCGGCGGGCGCAGTCACTGCCTTGCTGCCGTAATTGAAGGCGAAATGCAGCTTGCCACGTCGGGCAAGACGCAGGTCGCCGAGATCGGGCAGACTGCCGACATCAGCCCATGCGAGCGTGTCTCCCATCAGTTTCAGCAGGAACTCTTCGCGGGGAAGCGTTGCGCAATAGCGTGCCTTTTCATTGCCGATCAGCGCGGGTGAATCGGGCCTATAATCCCCCTGGAACGTTGCCAGCACTGTTTCCGTCGTCCGGATCGTTTCCCGCCATCCGGTCGTCTGGTGGCTGGTATTGCCGTAAAGGACGGTCTCGGACTGAAACGCCGGCAAGGATTCGACGCGCGTAACCCGGAAGTCAAGAAGATCGCCAAGCACGCCCGGCGGCAAATCGCCCGGAATATGCATGTCGCGCGTCTTGCTGCCGCTGCGGGGGCCGAACAAGACCTTCGCTTTTGATGCCTTGAGCCGCGTAGTGAAATCCGCATCAGGAATGACGAGATCCGGCGCCAGTACGAGCTTATATCCGTCGAGATCGGAATGCTGCCCGATGAAATCGATATCGACACCGAGGCGTGAGACGGCCGAATACCAGTCGAGCGCAATGGCGGAGGCAGCATAGTCGCGCCCCTGCGGCAGTGCGCGGGTTGCAAAACGCGAGTCATAATCGAGCAGGAGTGCCACGGAAGCCTTACCGCGCTTTTCGCCCTTCGGCAGCAGCTTCATCTCCTTGATGACCTCGGCCACTTCCTTATAGCCCTGATCCTCTTCGCTGTTGGGCAGCAGAAGGCCGGCATGGAATTGCTCCTGCGCAAAGGGCGCCTGGCGCCAGCGGAAATAGGACACCATGTCGACGCCGTGGGCATAGGCAAGCCAGGTCCACAACCGCACCATGCCATCGGCCGGCGACTGATTGTGCGACGCCCAGTTCACCGGTCCGGGCTGCTGTTCCATGACCCAAACGCGGCCGCGGCCGACTGCACGATAAAGATCGTGGTTGAAAGCGGGCTGATCGGGGTCGCCGACGCGCAGATAGCGCTGCTTTTCCTCGGCACTCAGTCGGCCATTGATGAGCCCACCCATGGGATAGACGTCCCACGAAGCGATATCGATATCTTCGCCGACCTTATAGTGATCGAAGTCGGTGTTCTGCGACATGAAGTTATGCGTCACCGGCCGGCCTGGAGAATGGCGGCGAATGATGTCGACCTGCACCTTGTTGAAGCTCTGTACCTCATCGGAGGCGAAGCGGAAGTAATCGACAAGATGCGTCGGCGTCGGCTCTTCGACCAGATTGTTGGGCAGATCGACCTCCTCGAAGCTATTGTAATGCATGCTCCAGAAGGTGGTGCCCCAAGCCCGGTTCAGTTCCTCGATGGTGCCATGTCGAGCGGCAAGCCATTCGCGGAAGGCGTGGAGCGCCCCTCTCGAATAGCTATGGATCGTATCGTGATCGCCATACTCGTTATCGGTCTGCCAGGCATGAACGAAGGGATGATCGCCATAGCGCTGTGCGACGGCTTCGGTGATGCGGGCCGCTTCGAGACGATAGCGGCGGCTGGAGAAACAGTAGTGCCGGCGCGCACCGAATTTGCGAACAACGCCGCGTGCATCGACGGGAAGAATGTCGGGATAGCGATCCACCAGCCACTTCGGCGGTGCGGCGGTCGGGGTACCGATGATTACCTTCAATCCCGCCTTACCGAGCACTTCGACGGCCTCGTCGAACCACTCCCAATGGAAGACGCCGGATTGCGGCTCGATACGCGACCAGGCAAACTCGCCGATGCGCACCCAGGCGAGCCCGAGTTCCACCATGCGAGCGGCGTCCTCTTCCCATTTCGCCCGTGGCCATTGCTCCGGATAGTAGCAGACACCAAGCTCCAGCATACCGGCATCCTGCCGGCTTGCATCGAAATTGTTCTGTCTGGCGAGCGGCTTGTGCACTGTCTTGTCCTTCATCATTCAAGTCGCCGAACGTCGGGCATCACCCTTGTCGCAGTCGAAATTTAAACGTTTATATCGCCGCGAAAGCGTTCACGGCTTGATCTCTATTGTGGGGTGGAAGCTTACCGGCCCGGCAGGCTGGACAGAATCTCGTCCAGCGCCTCCAGGAACCGATCGCAATCCTCCGTGCTGAACGGCGCCGGCGGCTTCACCTTCAGCACGTTATGGTGCGGGCCTTCGCTGCTAAGCAGGATGTGGTGCTTGCGCTTCATCTCGGCGATCACGAAGTCGAGTTCGGTCGCCGCTGGCGCCAGCGTCTCGCGATTGCGCACCAGTTCGACACCGTTGAAGAGCCCGTGCCCACGCACATCGCCGATGATCGCGTGGCGCGCGGCAAGCGAACGCACGCCGTCCATCAATCGGTCGCCGACGACACGGCAATGGTGCATCAACCGCTCGTCGCGAATGACATCGAGAACCGCCAGGCCGATCTCGGCGGAAACGGGGTTGCCGCCAAAGGTATTGAAATACTCCATGCCGTTGGCGAAAGAGGCGGCAATGGCTTCCGTCGTCACGACAGCCGCCATCGGATGTCCGTTGCCGATCGGTTTGCCCATGGTGACGATGTCGGGCACTACGCCCTGCAACTCATGCGCCCACATGTGGCTGCCGACACGGCCGAACCCGACCTGGACTTCATCTGCAAGGCAAAGACCGCCCGCTGCCCGTACATGGGCGTAGGCTTCCTTCAAGTAATTGGCCGGGAGTGTCAGCTGACCGCCAGTGCCTAGAATGCCCTCGCTGAAGAACAGTGCGGGACGACGACCTTCGACGGCAAGAGCGGCAACCTGGTTGCGCACGTCCTGCGCATATTTGCTACCGGCATCCGCATCGCCGTAGCGGAATCGGCCGCGATAAAGATCCGGCATCTCCGCCACCCGGACATGCCGCGGACGTCCTTCTCCACCCTTGCCGGCGAACTTGTAGGGACTAACGTCGATCAGGCTTGAGAGATGCCCATGATAAGCATGATCGACGGTGATGATATCGTGGTTGCGGGTGTAGGCACGCGCAAGCCGGATCGCGAGATCATTCGCTTCACTGCCGGAATTCACGAAGAAGCAGACATTAAGGGGATCGGGAAACAGGCTCGCCAGACGGCGAGAATATTCCACCAGCGAGTCATGCAGATAGCGCGAGTTGGTATTGAGCTTGCCGATCTGCGCCTGCGCCGCCTTCACCACGCGGGGATGGCAATGGCCAACGTGGCAGACGTTGTTGACCATATCGAGCCAGCGCGTGCCTTCCTCATCGATCAGATAGGCTCCCTCACCGCCGACGATTTTCAGCGGCGTCGCGGAATAGGCGATGCTGAGCGAACGGCCGATGCGGCGATGACGCTCGCGCACCAGAAAATCCTTGTCGCGCGCGACGACGACCGAGGCAGGCTTAGAGAAACCGAAGACGGCGCTCGGATCGGGACTGATAGCCCGCCACACCTGCCATTGATCGCGCACGCCGACACCGTGCATCTGCGCACCGAGACCGAGATGATCCGTGACGATCTGGAAATGCAAATGCGGAGACCAGTTGCCGTTTTCCGAGGCATCGCCGAGCGTGCAGAAGGCCTCGCCCTTCGCGATTGCCTGCCCCACCGAGAGCTTGGCCACACTTTCCCGCGAAAGATGGCCGTAGAGGCTCCAGAAGACATCTCCGTCATCCGTGCGATGTTCGAGCAGCACCGTAGGGCCAAAGCCGAACGCGACGGCATCGTCGCGAATGAAAGCGACCGTCCCGGCAAAAGGCGCACGCACAGGCTCTTGCGCTTGCCCGAAGAGATCGACACCGAGATGAATGCTGCGGCGCTGGCCGGCGGTCGGCGTCCGATAGGCATCGCTCTTGTAGATGTTGCGATCTTCACCGTAGAGACCGATGGCGAAGTCAGCCCCAGCCTGTTCGACACGCTCCTCGATCAAGCGGGCCGCGCCGGCGGCATCGAGCGACGCCCAGCTGTCCGCATCCAGTCCCGACGCGGTGAAATCGAGCGCCAGTACCTCCGGCTTCGCGACCGAGGGCCTGAAGATCGCAGCGAAGTCATGCGCGTTCCGCTCCAGCCAGCGCTCGATGCGGGGGCCATGCGGGACAGGATCGAAGCCGCAGGCATCGCGGATGCGAGCAATCGCCAAGGAGCGGTTCTCGCGCTGGAGACGCTGCAACTCGCGCCAAACGTCTTGCTGGCTGACGAGAAGATAGGTGTTTTCCGGATTTTCGCGGATCTGCTTGGCCGCCATGCACATGCTGACGGCATAGCGCGTGCACGTCAGATCGAAGATCAATTCGGCTTCAGTCTCGCTGACCGGATTGACGGCGTGATAGGCGCCGGCGAGACGACCGATCGTCTCGACCGGATCTTCCGTACCGATCAGCGCATAGGCACCGGCAACCGCGATTTCGACAACCCGCCAGGTTTCGACCATATCGCCGAAGTCGAGCAGGCCGCTCACGGCACCGGTCTCGCCAAGCAGGACGTTGTAGTCGTTGGCGTCGTTATGGATGACCTGGCGCGGGCATTGCTGCAATCGCGGCAGTATCTCGACAACGAAACGCTCAAGGATAGCCCTCACGGTTTCGCGCTTTTCGGTATCCGTAATGAAGGCAAGGTTTTCCAGATGCATATCCGCACGGCCGATATCCCAGGCGTAAGTGCGCTTGGCGCCGGGATGGCTGAAGCCTTCGAGACTGCGATCCATCTCGCCGAGCAGTCGCCCGAGCGTAACGACGCTTTGCATGCCACGCGCAGCAGATTTCGACCAGACGCTGCCATTCAGCCACGTCAACAGGCGCGCGGTGCGTTTGCCGTGCAGCTCCGCCGCAATCGCGGTGGCACCATTCCTGTCCGCCAGCGCACGGGAGATCGGAAGCTGCGGCGCAACGCGCGCCAGATGATCGAGCACGGCAATCTGCATAGCGAGATCGTCGGCATCGCCCGGCGCGTGCAGCTTGAGCAGGAAGCGGCTTCCATCTTCCGCTTCGACGCAATAATTGAGATCGTGTTCGCCCGGCAGAGCGGTTATCTTGCCCGAGACGCCATAGCTGTCGCGGAGCAGTGCATCGATCGCCCGGATCTCGCCGTCATGCTGGCTGTTCGCGTCGGTCATTGCCAAACTCTTTCCCTTACCAAGATATTGTTTTGCCATCGTAGGCGCGGAAACTGCCTGTATCGGCCATCGTCGTCGCGTCGATCAGGTCCTTTAGCCCTCGTGCGCTCCGCTCGATGTCGACGACCGCGTCCGGGCCGCCCATGTCGGTGCGGATCCAGCCTGGATGCAGCGATAGGACCGCGATATCCTCGCACCGAAGATCCTGCGCGAGTTTCACCGTCGCCATGTTCAATGCGGCTTTCGAGCAACGATAGGCATAGTCGCCATCGTCATCATCCCACGTCCCCTCCGCGAGCGATCCGGCCCGGCTGCTGATGTTGACCAGCACCTTGCGTCGCCCGAGGCAAAGATTCTCCCTAAGAGCTTGAGCAATCAGCAACGGCGCCAGCGCGTTGATCCGCATGACCTCCATGAAGTCATCCGTCCGCAGCGACGCGAGCCCGCCAGTGTCGCCGCGAACCGCCGCATTGTTGATCATGATGTCGATGGTCGTGCCCTTGAGCATTTTTCCGAGCGTTTCGATCGACGCCGCATCGTTGACGTCGAGCGGATAGAACAACATGGAAGCCATCGCCTCCGGCAGCTCCTGACGCGCACAAGCCAGTACCCGCCAGCCTTCACCGGCATAAAGTTCCGCGAGCATTCGGCCGAGACCACGCGAGGCACCCGTTATCAGAACCGTACCCGGCTCCTGTATCCGCGACGAGCTGTTAGCGGTGCTTGACGTCATATTTCTTCTCGATGAGGCTCACGAAGCTTGCAGCCGCAAGCGTCAGCAGGATGTAGAGAACCGCTGCAGAGTTATAGGGCGCGAAGGGCAGGAAACTTGCCGATTGGAACTCGCGCATGCGCTGGGTGATATCGCGGATCGATAGGATCGACAGAAGCGACGTGTCCTTCAAGATGGCAATGAGTTCGTTGCCAAGCGGCGGAATGATGATGCGGAATGCCTGCGGGATGATAACCAGCCGCGCAGTCTGCCAGCGATTGAGGCCGATGCTTGCCGCAGCTTCTATCTGGCCGACGGGGATCGCATTGATGCCGGAGCGGAAAATTTCGGCGAGATAGGCCGAATAGGCAAGAGCCATGGCGACGATGCCGCGCATCAGGTTCGGAGGATCGAATACCCCCTGCGTCGCATCCTTCAAGGCGCCACTCAACGGAAGGCCGACATAGAGAACGATGACCAGCATCGGAATGCCGCGGATCGTATCGACAATGAATTCAGAACCGATCGACAAAGGATGACGGCGATGGAGGAAACCACCGAGGGTCAGGAGGCCGATCACGATGGCGACGACCGAGAAGGTGATGCCCGCCGCGCGATCACGATCGTTCAGTGCCTGGGTACGCCAGATAACCGGCCAGTCGGACGGGACGGATGCCTCCGGCAGCAATGCACCACTGACATCCTGCTTCTTGCCGACGGCCTCGATGGCCTGCGGAGGAGCGACAAAGGTCCTGAGCGGCGTTTCCGCCTTCGGCGCACCCTCGTATTGGCCGAAGCGCACTGCGCTGATCAGACCCGATGGCGTGTTGGTGACGATGCCGATCTTGCCTTCAAGAGTGCCGGCCAGAACGTAGTTGTCACGCGGCTGCAGCAGGAACCAGGTGGAAAGTGCAGCAAGACCAAACGTCATCGCCACAAAAAAGATCAGGCTTGAACGCGTATAGCGCAGCTTCTGCAGGCCGACCCAGATCAGGCCGAGGACCGCAGCCAGAAGGTAGGCTGCAATCGCGGCGCGGATCGTGGTCGCAAGACCGGACGCGAAGGCGATATAGGCGAACAGAAAAATGAAGGCGAGGCCGGCGCCGTTGACCACTCCGAGCAGCCATGCACCTATCCGGCGCACGACACTTTCGGCCGCGACGGCTGCGCGATTGCCGATCGCGAGCAGTGCGAGACCAACCACGAGCAACAAGGCATAGGTCGGCCAGATCCAGGCTTCGATTTGTCGCACGATCACATCGGCAGCCGGCGTCAACTGACGCGGCGTCACGCCCTTGACGATGAGATCGGACTTGAAGGGATCGACGCTGTTGGCGACCACCGAAGCGATGAAGGGATGGACCATATCGCCCGCCAGGATCGCAGCGGTTGCGATGAGGCCAAGAAGCGTCACGGCAATGGTCAGGCGCGGCCGTGCAACTTTCGCCCGCGACAGGAAAAGAACAGCAATAGCGGATGCGAAAGCGGCCGACAGCAACAGGAAGCCGGGCACGAAAGCCGAGGATCCCGGCTCCACGCCGAGGATGGCCTGCAGCGAGCGCAGATAGTCCGGCGAGGACGCAAACAGATAGACGATGAAAGGCAGCGCCGCGAGAATGATCAGATTGCTGGGTCGCACGCTTTTTATGAACAACATTCCGGCCTCCAGCGCCAGATCGAGCAGACGAGGTCGGGAGCGCAGCAGCGCGCTCCCGACAGGAACTTACTTGAGGCCCCAATACTTGGCGATCAGCTTGTCGAGCGTCCCATCCTTCTTGATCTCCTGCAGGCCCTCATTGAAGGCTGCGAGGTTCTCGTCGCCCTTGCGGAAAACGAGGCCGATCGGATCGGACTGCAGACCCTTGATGGCTGCAACCAACTGGCCGGCGAACTCACGTTCATAGGCGGCGGCGTTGGCGCCATTGATGACGACGCCGTCGACATCCTTGTTCTTGAGCGCGATGATCGCCGCGCTGAAGGTATCGTAAGCAGCAACGTTTTCCTTGCCGACGAGGCCTTCCGCAACCTGCGCATCGGTCGTATTGGCCTGTGCCGAGAGCTTGCGGCCCTGTGCCTTGAACTGCTCGAGCGTGATACCCTGATCTTCTGCGCGCGTCAGGATGACCTGGCTGTTAACAATGTATGGATCGGAAAAGTCCATCGCTTTCTTGCGCTCGTCAGTGATCGACACGCCGGAAGCCACGAGGTCGAAATTGCCCTGATCGAGTGCTGCGAAGATGCCGTCCCAGCCTGTCGTCACGAACTCGGCCTGGCAATGGATCTTGGTGCAGATGGCGTTGACGACATCGACGTCGAAGCCGACGATCTGGCCACTCGCCGGATCGATGCTTTCCATCGGCGGAGAGGTCGTGTCCGAACCGATCTTGAGCAGCTTGCCGCCGAGATCCGCGGCCTGGGTGGCGCCTGCAGCCAATATGGCAAATGCAAGCGTCGCGACAAATTTCTTCATTTCTTCCTCCTCAATCGTCGGAACCGCCACCTTGGCAACCCGCGACAAAACCCTAAAGAAGATCCGGCCCCCTCGACGCCATCAGTCAGATCCTCGCTTCACGCCATTTTACCTAGCAAGGAATATAAACGTTTTCAATGCAAAATATAAACGTTTTTATTTCCAAGCTGGAAGAACTGTGCACAAACATCTCCGGGACGAAAACCAGACATGGACGGGTTTCGAATGCCGAATGAAAATGCGGAATTCGCCTGGACAGCCCAAAGCATGGCGTTGCTTTGATCAGCGCTTTGTTGTGATGCGATCGTCGGAGCGTTCGATGAGCTTGGGCATGATGAGCGCCTGCAGTGCCTGCGGCTTCTCGCCTTCCATGCGCCTGAGGATGTAGCTGCCCAGAAGCTCGCTCGGCTCGTGGATCGGCAGGAAATAGGTGGTGATCGGCGGCGCGAAATACTGGCTGACATTCAGATCGTCCGTCGCGTTGATCACCGCATCGCGGCCATGCACCAGACCGCGCTCGTGAAAACCGGAGAAGGCGCCGAGCGCGGAGGCCTCGTTGGCACAGATATAGGCCGTCGGCGGATCGGGCAGACGCGACATGACAAGCACGCTTTCGCGCCCGAAGGCCGGCGTCAGCCGGTCATGCGCCACCAGCACCGGATCGAAGGCAAGGCCGGCGACATCGAGCGCCTGCCGATAGGCTGAAAGCCGGGTGATGGCATAGCTCAGATCCGCCATCGGATTGATGAGCGCGATACGCCGATGGCCACGCTCGACCAGCCGCGCCACCGACCGGCGGATCATCTGCTCATTGTCGGCATCGACGAAGGCATGCGCATCATTGTGGATCGTCGTGCCGTAGGTGACGAAGGGAAAATCTGCCGCCTGCATGATGCGGATGCGCGGATCGTCGGCGCGTGTGCCCGAGACGATGATGCCGTCGGCCTTCTTCAGCGACACGATCTGCCGGATGGTTGCCAGGCTTTCCTCGAAATTGCGCACCGCATAAAGCGAGACGCGATAGGGACTGTCCTCCAGCGCCCAGGAAATGCCGCTCAAGAGCTGGGCATATTCGACGCCTTCCCACTCCTGCTGCTTTGGCCCGGGTGCCGTCATGATCGCGGCAACCTGATAGGTCTTGCCGGTACGCAGCTGCACGCCATGCATGTTCAGCTCGTAGCCGACCCGCTCGGCAGCGGCGACGACGATCGCCCGCGTCTCCGGCCGCACCTGCGGCGAACTCTTCAGCGCCTTCGACACCGTGGCGATCGAAAGGCCGGTTTCCTGCGCGATGGTCTTGATCGTCGGTCTCTGCATGCGGTGCGGCTCGCTACGACTGTGACTGGCTAGAGCGTGATGCCGAAAAGTGTAAGCGGTTTTCGGACGACATCACGCTCTACTTCTTTGATTTTAGAGCGGATTCAGATTTTAGGTCGAACAGACCTAAAATCATCCGGCTCTAAGGACGTTGGCCAGCAGGATATAGACCGCCGACGTCCAGGCGAAGGCCCGGTCCCGCAATCCTACCCCCGACACTGCCTCGAAGTTCTCCGCCATACCGCTTCTCGCCGCAACTGAACAGAACTTTTCCGCGATACCACACGATAGTTCTCGCTCACCTTGTTTTTGTAGCCCGTCCCAAAGCAGCATAGTGGTCGGCGCCCAGATCGGTCCGCGCCAATAGCCATCGTCTTCGTAGAGCGGACTCATCGGGCTTTCGGTCGCCGGCCCCCATTCAGTGATAAACCCACCGTCGACGAGCCTAGCCACGAGCTTCTTCGCCATATCGCGCGGCAGTCTTTCACCCAAGAGCAGCGGCATGAACTGAATGAGGTTGTGGCCGGGCAGCTCCCTCCCCGGATCATCCGTCAGCCGCGCGCGGAAGGTTTCGCCCGTCCAGAGATCCCGAAACAGCAGCGCTTGCAGCCGATCTGCCTTGGCGCGCCATTCCTGCCGTCGCTGTCGATCGTCTTCCAGCAGCGTTGCGAGCACATCGCAGGCAAGGATCAGGAAAACCGGCAAGTCCGGCGTCATCACGGGACCACCTTCCGCAAAGAAGGTGGAGTTGTCCCAGCCGCTATCATTGCCATGGAAGTAGCAGGGCAACATATCGTCATGCGCGCGCGCGTGGCATAACCAGTAATCGACCTGACGGCCGATTGCGTTTTTCAGATAGGCCTTGCGCTCCGCCGTCAAGAAGCCCGGCTGCGTCGCCTCAATCAACGCGACGGCCCAGCCATGCACGGGCGGCTTGGTAAAGGCAAAGAGCACGTCCTGATCGTTGACGTAATCCGGCAACAAACCCGAGGCGTCCTGATGATCGAAGATGACGGCAAACTGGTCGAAGGCGAGAGCAGGATCGACGCAGGCGACGCCGAGCGCCGAGAAGGCATTGTCCCAGCTCCAGACGTTGATCATGTGGTTCTTCGACATATAGATCGCCGGGCGGGTAAGCACACCGCCGGCCGGCACCGTATTTGCCCAGAGCAGGTAACTCGCAAGGCGATGCGCCTCCTCCTGACCTCGGATCCCGGCAGGCATGTGCCGATGCCATGCCGCAAAATCTGTCTGGGCACCTGAAGAAGCCTCATCGAAGGTGCCGGGTCGCTCTTCCGGCGGCACTGTCCGGAAGAAATCGACACTGCCTTCGAACGCCGCTTCTCCGGAAAAGGTGAAACTGACCTTTTCCGAATGATCGCGCTGCCAGGAGCCGGTGACATCCAGCGCGCCAAGATCTGCGCGCGGGATGAACTTCACGTTTTCGACGGCCGCAACGAGACAGGGCTCGCCCTTGGGCGTGCGATAGATGTAGTCGTAACGAGACCCTTCGAGATGGAAGCGCACGCCGCCGCCAGCTCCGCGAATATGCAGTTGCTCGCCATGGGCTATGACAAACTCGACCTCGGAACCGTTACCGCGGGCAACCAGTCGCTCCGGAGCCAGTTCGAAAGTCGGTTTTGTCACATTGCCCGACGCGTCCAGGAAATCCATGCGGCACAGCCGCCCGAGAGAGGGCCGCTCGTCGCCGCCGGCGACAAAACGCAGATAAAGCGCCTGTTCGCCGCTGCCGCCGGGGACCGGCATCATCGACAAGGTCAGAAAGCGCCCTCGGCGGCTGAAGGGGATATGTGCGATATCGAAGAGCATGATTATCCCTTGACCGACGACCCGACGGCGCCGTCCATGATGTAGCGCTGCGCCAGGAAGAAGAGCGCCAGCGGCGGTAGGCAGAGCACCACGGTAATCGCGGCAATCGAGGTCACATCCACCTCATGCAAGCCCTTGAACATCGAGAGGCCGAGCGTCAGCGTGTATTTCGATTGATCGTTGAGGAAGATCAGCGGCCCGAGATAATCGTTCCAGGCATTCATGAAATGGAACGTGCCGACAAGAACGAGCGCCGGCATCATCAACGGCAGGTGAATGCGCCAGTAGATATCGAAGGAATTGGCCCCATCCATACGGGCCGCTTCGTCGATTTCGATCGGCACGGTCATGATGTACTGGCGCAGCAGGAAGACGAAGAAGGCATCGGCGAAATAGGCCGGCACGATCAGCGGTTTTAGCGTATTGATCCAACCAAGCAGGTTGAACTCCATATAGAGCGGGATCATCTTCACATCCCACGGGATCATCATCGTGGCCAGCAGCAGGATGAACAGCGAATCCCGACCCGGAAACTTGAAGCGGGCGAAGCCATAGGCGACGAGTGAGCTGGAAATGAGCTGGCCGATGGTCGAAAGCACGACGACGGTTAGCGAATTCTGAAAATAGGTGCCGAAAGGCTGCTTATTCCAGGCAATGGCAAAGTTTTCCCAATGCCATTCCGTGGGCCAGAAGACCGGCGGAAACTGGTAGAGATCGGCCTCACTCTTGATGGCCGTTATGAAGGTCCAAAAAAACGGTGCGATGAAGAGAGCCGATAGCAGGATCAGCGCGGAGTAGAGCAGCGTCTTACGCATGGTTGTCTCCTCCCTTTTCGCGAACCTCGCCCTCGTAGTAGACCCATGCCGCCGACCAGCGCATGACCAGCAGGCTGAGCGCCAGCACGATGAGGAACATCACCCACGAGCCTGCAGCCGCGTAACCCATGTCGAAATATTTGAAGGCGTTGTCGTAGATGTACATGGCGAAGAAGTAGGTTGAGCCCAGTGGGCCACCTTTTGTCAGCAAGAGCGCAATCGTCAGCTGCTGGAAGGCGGCGATGATCGAGGTGATGAAGGTGAACAGCAGCATAGGCCCGAGCATCGGCAAGGTGATGAACAGCATCTGCGCCCAGCCGGGAATGCCCGACACAGTCGCAGCCTCATAGAGTTCCTTGGGGATCGCCTTCAGACCCGTCAGCAGGATCAGCATCGTGCCGCCGAAACCCCAGAGGCTGGCGATCAGAATGGCGATGATCGCAAGACCCGGATCACCGAGCCAGTTCGGCCCATCGATGCCTACCAACGACAGCATGAAGTTCAAAAGGCCATACTGCCGGCTATAGATCCAGCTCCAGATCGTCACCAGCGCGACACCGGAGATGACGCTCGGCAGATAGAAAGCGGTGCGAAAAAAGCCACTCCATACCGTGGCGTGATGCAGCAGAAGCGCGATCAGAAACGACATAACGATGTTGAAAGGCACGTAGATCGCGGCGAACTTCACAGTGATCCACAGACTGTCCCAGAACTGGGGGTCGTCGAAAAGCATCGTGCGATAGTTCTTCAGGCCGACGAATGTACGCGCGCCAACCACCGGCCAATCATAGAAGCTCATGGTCAGCGAGAAGATGAGCGGGCCGAGCGTGAAGAACAGGAACCCCAAGATCCACGGGGAGATGAAGAGATAGGCTGGCCAATGGCTCCGGAAAGCCGATTGCCGTTTCTGCGCTGCCCGTTTTGCGGCGTCTTTGTAGCTCACGTTCACCTCCCGCTTCCGTCTTACTTCAGGAACCGCTGCGAACGCTTGACGGCATCATCGAGATGCTGCTTGGCATTGCCCTGGTCGATCATTGTCGCTTCGATGGCACGGGCGAGATTGTCCTGGATCTTGCCCCAGTTCGCATTCTTGAGGAACGCATGCGTCTCCTTGTCGGAGGTCGCGAGAATGTCGAAGAACGGCTTGTAGACCACATCCTTCGTCATGCCCTTGGCTTCGGCAACGCTGGTGCGTACCGGAAGATCGTTGGTGCGCATCGCAACAGCTTCCGGTGAGGAAAAGAACTTCACGAACTCCCAGGCGAGATCCGGATGGGCCGCATCCTTGGCGATCGAGATCGCCGAAACGCCGAGCGCGGAATGGGCCGGTCTGTCGCCGAATTTCGGCAGAGGCGCCACACCATAGTTGAAACCGGCGGAATCGATGCCAGCCTTGGACCACATCGCGCTCTGGAACATGGCAATCTTGCCGCCCTTGAACAGCGTGAGGCCGGTGGTGTCGTCGCCGACGTTCAGGGTGACCGCCTCTTCCTTCTTCGCCATGTCGGCAAACATATCGAGCACCTGCGCCGAGGCATCGCTGTTCATGTAGCCGTCAATCGTCTTGCCGTCGTCGGAAATGTATTTGGTGCCATTCGACCACAGGAACTGCTCGAAATCATAAGGGTCTGGCTTGGCATCGACGGCAAAGCCATAGATCTTCTTGTCCTTGTCGCGAAACTTCGCGGCCCTGGCACGAAGGTCGTCCCAGGTCCAGCCATCCTTCGGCTCTTCGACATTGGCAGCCTTGAACATATCCTTGTTGTAGAACACGACCTGCGTCGTAAAGCCGGCCGGCATGCCGTAGGTCTTGCCGCCGACGCGGGTGGTATTCATCAATCCCTTGGGGAAATCGTCCGGCTTGATCTCAGCGACATCGCGCGCAATCAGATCATCGAGAGGCATCAGTGACGAGTAGTATTGCGGAAAGTTCCACATATACATCACGTCGGGCGGGTTGCCGGCGCCGAAGGCCGCCACCAGTTTCTGATCGAAGCCATCGGCATAGGGCTCGACCTGCACCTTTACGCCCGGATGCGTCTCTTCGAATTTGCTGGCGATCTTCTGCTCGATCGCCAGGCTTTCTCCCGAATCCCAGGTGGCGAACCGCAGCACCTGATCCGCCCGCGCTGCCGAGGCACCGGCAAGCGCCAAGGCAATCAGCGAACCCATAAAGATATTTGCGCTCTTCTTCATTCCTCTACTCCCATTTCGGGTCAGGCGACCCGCTTCCCCTTTTCATGATCGACAAGAGCCTGCGTCTCGGCATCAAGGCGGCGGCGCACCGCATTCCCCTCCGCGTCGAACAGGTAGCAATGCTGCGGTGGCAGCCGCAGATGGACCATTTCGCCATTGGCGACCGGATGAGTGCCACGCACTACCGCCGTGATCGCCCGACCGTCTTCCAGGCTGATATGCACATGACTTTCAGTACCCAGCCGCTCGACGAGGCGCACGGTTCCACCGATATCGCCCTCGCCGGCATTGACGATCTCGATCTTGTCCGGCCGGATGCCGAGCGTGAACTTGCCGCTTGTGCGGCTCGCCGGCTGATCGGCTTCGAACGTCAGCGGCCGCATCAGACCACCGCCCGACAGAGCGATTCCGGAGCCTTCAGCGGATACCCCGAGAACATCGAAGAAATTCATGCGCGGCGAACCGATGAAGCCGGCAACGAAGAGATTGGCGGGCTGGTAGAAGAGTTCGAGCGGCGTGCCGAACTGGCTGACCTTGCCCTTGTCCAGAACGACGACACGGTTCGACAATGTCATCGCTTCGACCTGATCATGCGTGACATAGATCATGGTCGTGCCGAGGCGGGCATGCAGCGCCGCAAGCTCAACGCGCATAGTTCTGGAATACCATGGCGATATCGCGCCTGGCCGAAGGCTCATGCGTGATATCGCGCTCGCCGAGACGGATGGTGCCGCCATCCAGCTTTTCGAGGCCCGCAATCGACCGCAGCAATGTGCTCTTGCCGCAGCCGGAGGGACCAAGGAAGCAGACGAACTCCCCATCGGATATGTCGAGGTCGATGCCCTTGAGCACCTCCAGCGAACCAAAGCCCTTGCGGAGATTATCGATACGAATGGGTGCCAACGGTTCCTCCCTGTCGGCGATGCAGGCATCTTGTTAAACGTTTATATCAAAATAAAAACGTTTAACTTCTTTGTAAAGGGCATGAGTGCACTTTATGTGCGGACATGTCGGAAAGCGTGGGAATGCCTCGGTGGCCATCTTCGAGCGACGAAATACAACCGAGCCTTATCGAGATCCGACCGGAAGGAAACAACCGAAGCAGCGTCGCTGAAATGAGGGAGGGGAGCACTTAGCCTGATTGCAACAAGGCGCATTGCGGCCTTCCGTCCGGAATGCGTAGAAAAACCGCAAGAGGGGGTGTTTTACGATACGAAGAAAGATGGAAGCGCTCTAAAAAGAAAGCGTTGCGGGACGGACCACGATATCTTAGGCAGGCCGCCTGCGCAGCCCACCTTTCCCATCGTCAACTGCAAGCCAAGAAGATCCTACGGACGTCGAAACAACGACCGCGCGACTTGCTTTACTTGCCCAACCAATGAAACTCTTCGATCGAAGCCTTGCCCGTCTTCTTATCGTAGAGGCAGATCATATTGACGTTCTGGACCTTTGATTTGCCCTTGCCGATCGATCCCTTGAGAAGGATGGCGACCTTCCCTACGGAATCGTCGAATACGACCGGCGCACTGGCCTCCGGCGTATTCATGCGCGACTGACCGATGCATGTCCCGTTTGCCTTTGCAAACAATGCCTTCCAAGCCTCATCGCTAGACGCACTTGCGCTATAGGCAGTTGCCAACATCAAGGTGGCGGCAATCACTATTCTCTTCATCATGACGTCTCATCCCAACCGTGAATCGCCCTTTGCGAGCACTCTCGTTGTGATCAACCCAGTCGGCGAAAACAAGGCGAAATGCCCTATTGATCAACAGAAGCGGTTGCAACCCAGGGCAACCGTGTCAGGTGCGCGCGCACCAATCCATGCTGGCGCGCCGAGACGAATAATCGCGGGGAAATGAGCGCCTGAATACCGATGCCATCTATGAGGCAGAAGAGCAGCGCCGCCTCTTCATCGGCATCGATCGGCTCGGAGAAGGCACCCGCCTCCGAGAGCGAAACCAATCTCTTCGACCAGTGATCTCGTATTCCTTCATAGAGAAGGTGATGGCGGCGATGCTGCTCGGGTCGACTGAGCGAAGCAGCGGTAAAATTGATCCAGACCTTCCACAACTGCCTGTTGTCGAGACTATCGGGAAGCGCACTCGATACCTCGGCAGCAAACTGATCGAGGGTCAGCACGCCGGTTGCGCCCTCGCCTGAACTCTCCACCGCATTGATGATCGACTGAAGGGCAAAGTCCAGAATGGCGTCCTTATCGCGGAAATAGTGCGTCAAGACCCCGGTCGAGCAGCCGATCTCCTGTGCGATTCCTCGCATGGACGCACGATCGAGGCCATCGCGAGCAATAACCGCAAGAGTCGCCTGCGCAACTTCTTCACGCCTCGCGTCGGAGGCATCTCTCTTTCCGCTGCGGGAACTATCGATCTTCTGATTCTTCTTCGGCATGGCGTCAGAATAGCCGAATGCCGGACAGGGGCACAACGGAAAAAGCATTGACAACATAACAACTGTTGTGATTTTTAAAGTCAGCTTTCAAGGAGATCATGGTGCGTGTGCTTGTATTGGGTGGGGCGGGTGAAATGGGGCGCATCGCCGCCACCGAGGCAGCTTCCTACGAGTTTGTGGAGCGGGTCACTGTTGCCGACGTAAAGTACGGTGCGGCGTTGGCGATCGCCCAGACCATAGGCCCGAGGGCCGAGGCGGCTTATTGTGACGTCACCGAATTCAGCGCTCTGCGGCATCTGATGGCGGCACACGATGTCGTTCTCAACACGGTGGGGCCGTTTTACAGGTTTGGCTTGCCAATTCTCCAAGCAGCAATCGCCGCCGGCAGAAACTACGCCGACATTTGCGATGATTGGGAGCCGACGCTCCAGATGCTCGATCTGAATGCCGCGGCCCGATCGAACGGCGTCACCGCGATCATCGGTATCGGCGCGAGCCCCGGTGTCACGAATCTCCTGGCGATGACGGCGGCGTCATCGCTCGATCGGGTCGACGAGATCCTGACCGGCTGGTCCATCGATATTGACCAGGAAACTCACCCGGAATCCGAGAGCCAGTCGGGATCATGCGATGCACCGGATGCCGCCAACGTCCATTGGCTGCAGCAGCTGACGGGCAAGATCCGCCAGCAGCAAAGCGGCAGGCTCCAGGACGTGCCGCCGCTTCAGCACCGCGATATCCAATATCCCGGGCTTGGCGCGATGAGCGTCTGGACCGTCGGCCATCCGGAGGCCGTGACCTTGCCTCGCATGTTCCCGGGGCTTGTTTCCTGCGCCAATGTGATGATTGGCGAGGATGAGGATTTTCGCGAGCTGAGATCATTGGCGAAGCTCGTTGATACCGGCATTTTGTCACGCGAAAGAGCGGCCAGATATCTTGAAGAGGGCTCCAGCCGTCCAAGGCCGATCGCGAACGCAGCGATACCGTCCCGACCACAGCTGTTTGCCTGGGCAAAGGGAATCCATGACGGCCGGGAAATCATAGCCGGCGCCCATCTTTGCACGCTGCCCTCCGGGAGCATGGGCGGAGCAACAAGTATTCCGCTGGCCCTCACCCTACCCTTTTTCGCAGCGGGCTTTAGCGGTCGCTCCGGCGTATTCACGCCCGAGGAAATTCTGGAGCCGGCGGCTTTCCTTGACGAGCTCTCGCGCCGTTGCGCCGATCCGTTGGGCAACAGGATGTCTCTCGTTGTCCACGCGCGGGAATATGTGGAACTTTAACGTCGATCCGTGTCGCAACGCTCGGGCCTTAGGAGGCAGCAACATTTTGCATCAGGGAACATCCGGCGATGAGCCAATCACAGTAGAGATGACGCAGGCCGATCAGATCATCGTGACAATGGTCGCGACCATTGGTGGCGCAATTCTGCTGTTCTTGTTGCCGAAAGGCGCCGTTTGGGCACTCGCCAACCTGCCTTGGGTGCCATGGGACGGCCCTCTCAAGCTGCTCATCGCCGGCGAGCAAATGGTGACCAGATGGGGTGTCGCTGCGATCGGCGGAGTGCTTGGCTTCCTAGCCGGCGTACTCCTCATTCATGACGAACCGACCCTCACCATATCCAGTTCGGAACTCCTAGTGTGCAAGGGCGATAAGCGTCACCGTTTTGCCCGCGCCCAGGTGGGCGCGGTTGGAATCATCAACAAGCATTTGGTCATACGCGACCATTCGAACGTGGAATTGCTCTATGTGAAGATCGATCAACGCAACAGGGTCGAGGCTGCTTTGCGCGCCGGAGACTGGCCGCAACTGCATGGCAGATAGGCGGATGGTGGAAAGCGGCATCAGCAAACGAACGAAGGAAGCATGACCGTCGTTCGAAACAAACCGCATGCGTCGTTTCGTCGATCGCTGGGGCAACGCCCGACCGGCCCGACGGCCCTCGCAGCCGATCGAAAGCAACAGGGGCGCATGTCGCTTATTTCATTGGCAGCAGCGGTGAAACCGCATGAACCAGATGGCTTAGCGCTGCCGTATCCTTGACGGGATCGTCCGAGGACTCGAATTCGGCCAGCTCTATTCCGACAATCTGATCACTCGGAATAGCCTCGAAAATGGCACGCAGCGTGTCGGGGACAAGGCCACCGCCGATTGAATAGGCTGCGGGAACGCAACCCGGCTCGAGCACGTCCCAATCGACATGGATCCAGACTGGAGCGTCGCCGACCTCCGCCAATATTTTCTCTGGGTTGGTATCTGCAGGCGAGAGAACTCGCACGCCCGACTGCCGCAGCAATCCCGCCTCTGCGGGATCGATGTCGCGCGCGCCGGCGACCACGACCCTCGTCGGCTCGACGCCGCCGCCAAAGCCACTGTCCCAGCATCCGCAAGACGCAGCAAGGACCATGCCGCCAAGATAGCCGCTTTCCGTCGTCTCAGGTGTGTTAAAATCGCCATGAGCGTCGATCCAAAGGATCACCACGCCAGGATTTATTCTCGCAACAACCGGAAGAGTGGCCAGGCTCGCCGAGCAGGTGTTGGCGACGACAAGCGGCCTGTTGCCGCGATCGAGAATATCCGAAACTGCCTCCTGCAGCGCCCCCAGGGTTTCCTTGGCCTCAGGAAGACTCGACAACCAGTCGTCGGTCTTCGGCGGCGATGCCGTTCCGATGACGACCGGCGTCAGTCCCGTGATATCCCGGATGACCGCCGCGGCCAATGCTGCGCCCGGAATAGCGCCGGGACTGCGGTCGGCGATGCGTCCCTGGGAAACGATGAGTTCGAGGGCCAAAGTCTGCTCCTTGTAGGCGACACGATCTTTCACTGCGGATTTCGACACCCAACACGTCGTCGCCGGTCGTGAAGGAAACGATATATCTGAATGGATATATCGATGACCGTAGATGTTGCAATCGCAAGCTGCCGAGAGAATCTTGCGCGGGAACCATAGCCCACAGAAAGGCTTGGCGAATGAGATGAAGCCATCACCAGGTCGGCTTGGCCTGTGCGGTTTAGAACAATGGAATAAACATTGAAGCAAATTCGGCAAACGGAATACAAATTCCGTTTTTGAAACTATTCAGTTCATACATTCCATTTTCTCTTGCGCATTCGTTTGAGTTCGTTTTAAATTCACTTGCTTTCGCTGCGAAAGCCCAGCGCATAATCTGGGAGAAACGACGCAAGCAGAAATCGCCTTTGCCGTCTTTGAGTGGGAGGAAACACCATGGCACGCTTCAATCGGACCCTTGCGGCCACATCTGCGCTTTTGCTTTTTCATGCAACCGGCGCCCTTGCGGCCACGGAGCTTGCATGGTGGCACGCGATGACCGGCGCCAATAACGAGGTCGTCGAACAACTCGCCAAGGAATTCAACGCAAGCCAGAGCGACTATAAGGTCGTTCCGGTTTTCAAGGGCACCTATGGCGAAACGCTGAATGCCGGCATTGCCGCCTTCCGCGCGAAAAAGGCGCCGGCCATTCTGCAGGTCTTCGATGCGGGTAGCGGCGTGATGCTCGGCGCGGAAGGCGCCGTCGTTCCCGTGGCGGACGTGCTGCAGAAGGGCGGCTACAAGTTCGACAAGGGTCAATACCTGCCGGGTATCGTCTCTTACTATTCCAAGCCGGACGGCACGATGCTGTCCTTCCCTTTCAATTCCTCGTCCCCGGTTCTGTTCTATAACAAGGACGCCTTCGCCAAGGCGGGTCTCGATGCCGAAAAGCCGCCAACGACCTGGCCGGAAGTCTTCGCCGCCGCCAAGAAGATCAAGACGAGCGGTGCGGCCAGCTGCGGCTTCACCTCGACCTGGCTGACCTGGATCCAGACCGAAAATTTTGCTGCCTGGAACAATGTCTCCTACGGCACGAAAGAGAATGGCCTCGCCGGCCTTGACGTCCAGTTGAAGATCGACGCGCCCATCTTTGTCGATCACTTCCAGGCGATCGCCGATCTGAGCAAGGACGGCACCTTCCGTTATGGTGGCCGAACCTCCGAAGCCAAGCAGTTCTTCACGTCAGGCGAATGCGCGATCCTGACGGAATCCTCCGGCGGCCTCGGCGATATCGTCAAGTCCGGCATCAACTATGGCGTCGGCCAACTGCCTTACTATGAAGGTCACGGCCCACAGAACACCATTCCCGGCGGCGCAAGCCTCTGGGTCTTCGCGGGCAAGAGCGATGCGGAATACAAGGGCGTAGCCGAATTCTTCAACTTCCTCTCGAAGACCGACATTCAGGTGCGCCTGCACGAGGTTTCCGGCTACCTGCCGGTAACGGTGGCCGCCTACGAGGCAACGAAGAAGTCCGGCTTCTATGACAAGAACCCCGGCCGCGAGACCCCGATCAAGCAGATGATGGGCAAGGCTCCGACGGAAAACTCCAAGGGCGTGCGCCTCGTCAACCTGCCGCAGGTCCGCGACATCCTGAACGAGCAGTTCGAAGCGATGCTCGCCGGCCAGAAAGATGCAAAAGCCGCTCTGACCGAGGGCGTCCAGAAGGCAAACGCCGCCATCGCCGCCGCCACAGGCAACTGATCCTTCGAACCATCGTCCCGCGCCGCCTTGCGGTGCGGGACCCTCATCTGCCGAAGGGAGCGCTATGCAGCCTGTCGTCTTTCCCAACAAGGTCCTGCCGTATCTGCTGCTCGCGCCGCAGATCATCCTGACCGTTCTCTTCTTTTTCTGGCCGGCGAGCCAGGCGCTCTATCAGTCCGTCTTGCGCGAGGATCCGTTTGGCCTGAAATCCGGTTTCGTCGGACTTGCCAACTTTCGCGCCATCCTCTCCAATCCGGATTACGTGCATTCGCTGAAGGTCACCGTCGTCTTCAGCGTCGCGACCGCGCTGCTGTCGATGGCCGTGGCACTGCTGCTTGCAACTGCAGCCGAGCGTGTCGTGCGCGGGCGCAACATCTATCGCGCCCTGCTGATCTGGCCCTATGCTGTCGCTCCGGCCATTGCCGGCATGTTGTGGCTCTTCATGTTCAATCCGGCGATGGGAACATTCGCCTATATTCTGCGCCGCAACGGCTTCATGTGGGATCCGCTCCTGAACGGCAATCAGGCGATGATGCTGGTCATCGTCGCTGCTGCCTGGAAGCAGATCAGCTATAATTTCCTGTTCTTCGTTGCCGGCCTGCAGGCTATCCCAAAATCACTGATCGAAGCGGCCGCCATCGATGGCGCACGCGGCGCGAAGCGCTTCTGGACCATTGTCTTTCCGCTCTTGGCGCCGACGACGTTCTTCCTTCTTGTCGTCAACACCGTCTACGCATTTTTCGACACCTTCGGCATCATCCATGCCGTCACCGGCGGCGGCCCGGCAAAGGCCACGGAGACCCTGGTCTATAAGGTTTACAACGATGGCTTCGTCAACCTCGACCTTGGCAGTTCAGCCGCGCAATCGGTGATTCTGATGATCATCGTCATCGCGCTGACCGCTTTCCAATTCCGCTTCGTCGAGAAGCGGGTGCACTATTCATGAGGCGCCCATGATCGAGAACCGTCCCATCTCAAGCCTGATCAGTCATTTCCTGCTCATCATCGGCATCCTGATCGTCGCGCTTCCCATCTACTATACGTTCATCGCTTCGACGCACAGTTCGCCTGATATCATCCGGCCCCCGATGTCGCTTGCTCCGGGGGAGCATTTCTTCGACAACTACGCGGAGGCGATGGGCGGCGGCGTGGAACGTGTCGTCGGCGTCAGCCTGGAGCGGCTGCTGTTCAACTCGACCGTCGTCGCGCTTGCAATCGCCATTGGCAAGATCGTCATCTCTTTCCTTTCCGCCTTTGCGATCGTCTTCTTCCGCTTTCCCCTGCGGATGGTCTTTTTCTGGATGATCTTCGTAACGCTCATGCTGCCGGTCGAGGTGCGAATTTTGCCGACCTACAAGGTCGTCGTCGATCTCGGCCTGATTGATACCTATGCGGGTCTGACCTTGCCGCTCATGGCGTCCGCAACGGCGACCTTCCTTTTCCGGCAGTTCTTCCTGACGATCCCCGGCGAGCTGGTGGAAGCGGCGCGCATCGACAATGCCGGCCCTTTCCGCTTCATGCGCGATATCCTGCTGCCGCTATCGGCAACGAATATCGCCGCGCTCTTCGTCATCCTCTTCATCTACGGCTGGACCCAGTATCTCTGGCCGCTGCTCGTCACCAATGATGCGAAGATGGATACGATCGTCATCGGCCTTCGCCGGATGGTGGACTTCACCGATGCGTCTACCCCGTGGAACTACGTCATGGTGACTGCGATCCTCGCAATCATCCCCCCTATTCTCGTCGTGTTGCTGATGCAGCGCTGGTTCGTCAAAGGCCTCGTGGAGACCGAAAAGTAATGGCTGAGATCACCCTCAACAATGTCCGCAAGTCTTATGGCAACGTAGAGGCGATCAAGGGCGTTTCGCTCGACATCAAGGACGGCGAGTTCGTCGTGCTCGTCGGCCCCTCGGGCTGCGGCAAGTCCACGCTACTGCGCATGATAGCCGGCCTTGAAGGCATTACCGGCGGCGACATTCAGATCGGCGCACGAAGGGTCAATGACGTTGAACCGGCGGAGCGTGACATTGCCATGGTTTTCCAGAACTATGCGCTCTATCCGCACATGACGGTGCGCCAGAACCTTTCCTACGGCCTCAAGAACCGCAACACGCCGGCAGCAGAGATCGATCGCCGCATCGCCTCTGCCGCCAAGACCTTGGAAATCGAGCAATATCTCGATCGCAAGCCACGCCAGCTTTCCGGCGGCCAGCGCCAGCGCGTTGCGATGGGCCGAGCAATCGTCCGCGAACCCGCCGCCTTTTTGTTCGACGAACCGCTCTCGAACCTCGATGCGAAGCTTCGCGGCCAGATGCGCATCGAGATCAAACGCCTGCAGCGCGCACTCGGCACGACGAGCGTCTACGTGACGCACGATCAAATGGAGGCGATGACGCTCGCCGACCGGCTCGTCGTCGTCAATGCAGGCCGTATCGAGCAGGTCGGCACGCCGATCGAGCTCTATGAAAAGCCGGCGACCACCTTCGTCGCCACCTTCATCGGCTCGCCCTCGATGAACCTGCTGCCAAGTGCGGAAGCCGCAGCCAGCTGGTCCCTCGCCGGCCATGTCTCGCCGCAGGGCGACTTTACGCTCGGCGTGAGGCCGGAGGATCTGTCGCCGGTCTCTCCGGAAGGCAAACCTTTCGACTTTGAAACCACCGCGCGGATCGATGGGATCGAACTTGTCGGCGCGGAAAGCCTGCTGCATGGCAAATTGTCGAACGGCGCAGATCTGGTCTTTCGTGTCTCGGGAAGGGCACGCAACGAATTGGGTGATATGGTGAAGGTCGGCGCCAGCGCCGATGCCCTCCACATTTTCGATGCGAGCGGCCAGCGCCAGGAACTCGGCTCATCCGCCGATCGCAAAGCAAGCTTTTGATCCCTCCGCTTCGAGCATTCTCAGAAAAGCGCGCAATAATTTCCGTCCGGAATTTCCAGGAAAACAAGGGGGATAGAGCGTTTTCGCGACTCAAGGGAAAGCGGAATCGTTCGGGCGCTTGGCGGTTCTTTTCCTCGCGCCCGGAATGGCAGTCGGTCTGCTGCCATTCTGCACGAGACCAGCGGCACCTTATAGATGTAATTCACTCTTCCAAATACAATCAAAATAGGTAGTGTGGAGCCCATCAACCTGCATTCCAGTAAACTCTAGCTTCGTGAGATCCCACATGGGTCACCACAATTCGACTCTCGCCGCGCTGGCTCGATTTGAGGACGGTATCGCAGCGACCTCCAGCCCGGCGTTGCGCCAGGCACCGATTGCAATATTGCAGCGCCATCTCCTCCATTTGTGGTCAACGGTTCCGCGGACCTCGTCCAGCAGACATGCCGTGGAATTGGCAGTGGTGAGCTGCGGCGTTGTCACCGCCCTTGAGCGACTGCAGGCGATTTTCGAACGGGCAAGCTTTTGACCCGCTTGACCACGCCTATAACGATACTAAGCTGTTGATGATTCACGTCAGCGGGGAGACGTTAATTGAGGCAATCACAGCCGCTTTTCATAGCGGAATTATCGGAGCCGGTCGCGCCTGAGGCCGGGATTTACGCGTGGGATATCGAAAAGAATCTGGTCTTTGCCGATGCTGCCTTGGCCAGCCTGTTCGGTCTCGATGCCACGGAAACCGTTCACGGATTGCCGATAGAGACATATCTCGATCGCGTTCATCCTGAAGACCGTCCGCCGCTGGCGAAGGTTATCCATAACACGATCATCACCGAAACGCCCCTGCAATCCACATATCGTGTCCGTGATCGGAATGGAGTCTATCGCTGGGTCGCAGCCTTCGGCAGAGCCTTTCGAGACAGGTCGGACAATCCGACGCTTTATTCAGGCATCGTGGTGCCGGCGCTCCAGATGGAGCGCAACGGGCAAAGTCAACAATCGGCCAATGACACCTAGAGCGCGTCACGGAAAGCGTGAGAAAACAGAAGCATAGAGCGCTTCTGGGATTCATGGAAAAGCAGTGGCGCCTGAGCTTGCGTCATGTAGCAGGCAGATAAAAGTTTGTCGCCAAGCGACGACGCTTGCTCCCCTACACCCACTATCGGGGGGCACAGAATTTTTTGCGATTGCCGGACGAACCGGCAACCCAAGCGCTCGCCATTGTTTCGAAAACGTCTATCCGCAAAAGGCGCGGATAATCTTCCGGTTTTTCGGATTCGTTTCGATGGTGACGCGCTCCTGCCGATAGTCCATCGTCACGCCTTGCCCGGGCTTGATCTGGCGGACGATCGATGCACCCGTTAGCCGCCGCGCCTCGGCATCGCTGACACGTTTCCTGCCTATCAGTGCATCTGCCGCATCCCGCCGGCATATTCCCGGCGCGGCCTTGCGCTTTGCCTGCTGCGCTTCCCCTTGGCCGACCATCAGCGCGACCATAGCCAGGGCCAAGGCGCTGGCGGCGAACAGTTTCGAACGAAGCATCAGAGCAATTCCTTTCTCAAATTGCGATCGCCGACCGATCCAGGCATTTGAACATGCTGTCATGGGTCGGCAATGTCAGGAGCCTACCTTGATGCCGACGCGATGTCATCGCTGGAAATCTCCTATTGGTTGCCGGAACCGCAACTGAGATCGCTGATTAAGGCTTCGGCTCGAATGGTGTAGCGATGGCGACCCTAGACGGCGCAACCTGGAAATCGGGCGGCAACATCCGGTGATAGGCGAGCATGAGCTGGCAGGCGCTTCTGGCGTCGTGACGCAAATCGTGGTGGATGACGAACGTGATCTCACCAGCGGCGAGCAGTGCGATATTATCCTGGTCGAGGTCATGGGCGGCAAAGACGCTGCATTCACGTCTGGCTTCCGCAAAGGCCTTCAATATCGCCCGATTGCCGCCGCCGGCCGAATAGACCGCCCGGATGTCCGGTTCGCATTCCAGGGCATCGCGGACGAGACGCTCCGTCTCGCGATCGACGCCGAAGCCTTCGGAAACCCGTACGACAGAAAGATGGGGGAAGCGCTGCGCCAGTGCGTGGCGAAACCCCTGCTCGCGCTCGTCTTCGCCGGCAAAGAGCCTGCTCGACAATGTCACCAGCACCTTGCCCGGTCGTTCTCCGGCCATGCGTCCGAGCAGATAAGCAGCCGTCGCCCCGGCGACGCGGTTGTCCATGCCGACATAGCCGATACGCGAATTTTCCGGCAAATCGGTCACCAGGGTGACCACGGGAATCTTCGCCATCATCAGCTGGACAGCAGACGCGGCAATCGCAGGCGTGGAAGCCGCTTTCAGAACGACGCCATGGCTGCCGCGCCGGCGTATTGCGCTCAAAATCGACAGAAGCTCCTGCTCGCTCATGGTTTCGGCGACATGAAATCGCGCGAGGAAGGAGGCAGGCCGCATGCCGGGCAACTCCGCCTCGAAGGCGTCGCGTACGGCCGCCGAGAAACGCTGCGGCGTGTCCATGACCACATCGATGACGAGACGCCGTCCAATGAGGCCGGACTGCACATATTGCCGTTCCAGCTCCGATATGGCCGCAGCGACACGCGCCTGGGTAATTGCCCGAACGCCATCGCGTTCATGCATCACCCGGTCGACGGTCGCGAGGCTGAGGCCGGCCTGTAGCGCGATATCTTTGAGCGGAAAGCGCGACTTCACCGATGTTCCTTCTGAGGTGTTTTTGAGGGGTTTTGTGTCTTTTTCATAGGGTGCATCACGGCTACGATCAATGCCTGGGTCCAACGTCATTTCGGGAGGAGATCACCATGGACGCTCAAACGCTCGCCAGCCGCCGCAGCCAAAAAGTTTGGCTGTCTGCCGATTGCGGCAATCTCGACGCCTTAAAGTCCGTCGTCGAAAAGACAGCCACTTCGGCAGACTGGCCTTTGGCCAGCGAAATCAAGAAAAATATCCTCATCTATGACGGTGACAGAGTTCGTCATGCGGCTGAAGTTGAAGATGAACGCCATGCTCTGACGGCCGAATGGGTCGAAGCCTTCACCTCCGGCCCCGGTATCATCGTCATCAAGAATGCTATGCCCGATGCCGCCGTCGTCGATCGCGCCACCACGGTGTTCGAAGAGATCGTTCGTGACGAGCGCGAGAAGGGCAAAGGCGCTGGCGATCACTTCGCCAAGCCCGGCGCCAACAACCGTATCTGGAATTCGCTGGAGAAACATTGCCTGGCGGATCCGGCGAATTTTGCCCATTATTACGCATCGACTGCCATTGCCATGGTATCGGAGGCTTGGCTCGGAGCAGGCTACCAGATGACGGCGCAGATGAATCGGGTCAACCCGGGCGGCACCGCGCAAAAACCCCATCGCGATTATCATCTCGGCTTCATGTCTCCGCAGCAGATGCAGGCCTATCCCGGCCATATCCATGCCGTTTCACCGCTTTTGACGCTGCAGGGCGCGGTTGCGCATTGTGACATGCCCCTCGAAAGCGGTCCGACACTGTTTCTCCCCTACTCTCAGACCTTTTTTGAAGGCTACATCGCTTTCGGCCGTCCGGAGTTTCAGGAGTATTTCGCGGAACATCACGTGCAATTGCCGCTGCAAAAGGGCGACGCCGTCTTCTTCAACCCCGCCGTGATGCATGGCGCAGGCAACAATGTCTCGAAAGACATCTATCGCATGGCCAATCTTCTGCAGGTTTCCTCGGCCTTCGGTCGGGCGATGGAGAGCGTCAATCGAAATCGCATGTCGGTGACTGTCTATCCCGCCTTGGTCGCAGCTCTCGCTGCGGGCATGCTGAGCCGTGCGGAAGCTGCCAACGTCATCGCGTCAACGGCCGAAGGCTATGCCTTTCCCACAAATCTCGACAGCGACCCGCCTGTTGGCGGCCTTGCGCCGAAAACCCAGGCGCGGATCATGATGGATGCTATCGACGCCGGCATGGGTGCCAAAGAGTTCGCAGAGTTGATCGCCGCCCATGCGGCACGCAGGGAGGCTTGAAATTCATGAGCAGACTGGATGGAAAATTCGCCGTCGTGACCGGCGGCACGCAGGGCCTCGGCGCCGAAGTCGCCCGCCTCTTTGCCGAGCGCGGGGCTGCGGGCCTTACGATCTGCGGTCGCAGCACGGCCAAGGGTGAGGCCAAAGCACGCGAAATCGGCGATCGCTACGGAATACCGGTCGCATTCGTCACGGCCGACCTCGGCAAGGTGGAGGATTGCCGCAAAGTGATCGCGACAGCGGTCGAGAAATTCGGCCGCATCGATGCTCTCACCAATGTCGCTGCCATCACCGATCGCGGCACCATCCTCGACACCGATCCGGACCTGTTCGATCGCATGTTCGCCGTCAATGTGCGGGCGCCGTTTTTTCTGATGCAAGATGCGATCAAGGCCATGATCGCCAATGGTATAGAAGGCACCATCGTCAACATTTCCTCCATGTCATCGATGGCCGGCCAACCCTTCATCAGCGCCTACTGCTCATCCAAGGGGGCGCTTGACACCCTGACCCGGAATACGGCCTTCGCGCTGCTTAGAAACCGCATCAGGGTCAACGCCCTCAACATCGGCTGGATGTCGAGCGACGGCGAGGATCGCATTCAGCGCGAGTATCACGGCGCCGATGAGGATTGGCTGGCGCGGGCTGCGGCCGAACAGCCATTCGGCCGACTGGTCTCTCCTGCGGAGGTTGCCCGCGCAGTCGCCTATCTGTCCTGCGAGGAATCGGGGCTGATGACCGGTGCCACCATCAACCTGGATCAATCTATCTGGGGCGCCTACGAGGGATCGCCACACCCAGAGAAAGCAATGTGAGGCGGCTGCGATTGAAGCTGCGGCGACGGGCGAACCGCGCAGAAGAGATTTTGCACGACCGTCGCAAGACCTGAGAAACATGAAGTGCCGCCGGCATTCCGCTGCCTGCCACTTCCGCCCGAGTGTCCTCCTTTCATCGACGCCGTTTCCGGCGTCCGAAGGTCTGTCACATCCATGTCATGAAATACGTCGACACCTCGTCCCTGGTTTTAAATGCGGGTACCGAGATGGATTATTTCAGACGCTTCAACTTTCTGTTCGCAACGCCGGCCTTCGACAGCGAGGATCTGGAGGGCGCCCGCTACAATCAGATCGTGGAGGAGATCGAGCGCTCAGGCTTCGAGGTCGTGCGTGCTCGCAATATCGAAGACGCCGAGATCGCCGTCCAGACGGATGCGGCCATCGGCTGCATGCTGGTCGACTGGGGCAAGAAGGGGCTTGAAGGCAAGACGGCCTCCCTCATCAATCTGATGCGCCGGCGCGGTCTCGAATTCCCCATCATCCTTTTGATCCGCCGCAAGCGTTTCGAGGATGTCCCGGTCGAGGTGCTCGATTTCATCGATGGCTATGTCTTCCTCTCGGAAGAGACGCCTGCCTTCATCGCCAAAAGCCTGATCAGCCGGCTCAAGCAGTATGCCGAGACGCTGAAGACGCCGTTCTTTGGCGCCCTCGTCGATTATGCCGAAGAAGGCAATCAGCTCTGGACGTGCCCCGGGCACAATGGCGGCATCTTCTATAGCCGCAGCCCGATCGGCCGCGTGTTCATGGAACACCTCGGCGAAGCCGTATTTCGTGACGACCTCGACAATTCCGTGCTCGATCTGGGCGATCTTCTGACCCACGAGGGTCCGGCGCTCGCGGCGCAGAAAGAGGCGGCCAAGATTTTTGGCGCCGAGAAGACCTATTTCGTCCTAAACGGCACCTCCACGTCCAACAAGGTCGCGCTCTCAGCGCTCGTCACCGATGGCGATCTCGTGCTGTTCGATCGCAACAATCATAAGGCCGCCCACCATGGCGCGCTGATGATCTCCGGCGGCATCCCGGTCTATCTGCCGACCAGACGCAATGTCTACGGCTTGATCGGCCCCATGGATTTTGCGGCTATGGACGAGGAAGCTCTGCGCGAGCGCATCCGCACTCACCCGCTGGTCAAGGATCCGGAAGCCCACAAGAAGCAGCGCCCCTTCCGCGTCGCCGTCGTGGAGCAGTGCACCTATGACGGCACGATCCACAACGCCGAAATGATCCTCAAGCGCATCGGTCATCTGTGCGACTACATCCTGTTCGACGAGGCCTGGGCCGGCTTCATGAAATTTCATCCGCTCTATGCCGGTCGGTTCGCTATGGGCCTTGCCGAACTCGGCCCGGACGCGCCTGGTATCATTGCCACGCAATCCACCCATAAGCAGCTAGCAAGCTTCTCCCAGGCCTCGCAGATCCACATGAAGGACCGGCACATCACCGGCCAGAAGCGCCGCGTCGAGCATCGACGCTTCAACGAAAGCTTCATGCAGCACGCTTCGACCTCGCCCTTCTATCCGCTGTTTGCCTCGCTCGACGTCGGCGCGCAGATGATGAAGGGCCGCTCGGGCGAAGTGCTTTGGGACGACACGATCCGTCTCGGCATCGAGCTGCGCAAGAAGATCCGCGCCGTGCGCCGCGAATTTGAGGAGAAGGAGCATCGCCCAGAGCGTCGCTGGTTCTTCGAGCCTTTCGTGCCGGATCGCGTGGCAATCCCGGATGTCTCGAGCGCCGGCGCCGTGCACGACGTACCTTGGGAGAGCATCGCCACCGACCAGCTTGCGACCAATCCGGCCTTCTGGCACCTGACGCCCGACGCCGCGTGGCACGGATTTGCCGGCATGGAACCGGGCTTCGCGATGACGGACCCGAACAAGCTCACACTGCTCACCCCCGGCTTCGACCGGGCGAGCGGGAAATACACCGAGCACGGCATTCCTGCCCCGGTGGTTGCGCAATATCTACGTGAAAACCGCATCGTCGCCGAGAAGAACGACCTCAACTCACTGCTGTTTCTCCTCACACCCGGCGTCGAGGCCAGCAAGGCCGGCACGTTGATCAGCGGCCTGGTCGCCTTCAAGAAGCTCTATGACGACAACGCCCTGCTGGAAGAGGCTATTCCTGAATTCTATCGCCGCCGACCGGGCCGCTACGCAGGCGTAAGGCTGCGCGATCTCTGCACGGACATGCATAATTTCTTCCGCCAGGCCAATGTCAGCGCGCTACAGACGTTGCAGTTTTCCGCGGCCCACCTGCCGCCGATTGCGCTCTCGCCCCATGATGCCGCACGCTGCCTGGTGCGCAACGATGTCGATTACCTGCCGATCGACGCCATCGCCGGCCGCATCGCAACGACGCCATTCGTGGTCTATCCGCCGGGTATCGCCACCATCGTCCCGGGCGAGCGCCTGACGGATGAGGCAAAACCCATGCTCGACTATCTCAAGATGTTCGAAGCCTGCTTCAACATTTTCCCCGGCTTTGAAGTCGAGATTCAAGGACTCTATCGCGAGATTGATGAAACCGGCCGCATCCGCCTCTATACTTACGTTGTTGCGGAATAGGCCGGGAATTCAGGTTCGATCATGGAGCAGAATAGAACGATCGTCATTCGCCCTTCGCGCGAGACCGACGTCGATGCCATGTTGGCGATCTATCGTCGCCACATTCGCCGCGGTGTCGAAGATGGAGTGGACGACAACGACACGCCGCAATCCGACGACCTCAAGGACCGGCGCAAAAACCTCAGGAATCGCCGTTTCCCTCATGTCGTCGCGGTTGAAGGTGAAAAGGTCGTTGGTTACGCCTATGTGGTGTTGTTCCGCAAACGCCCGGCCTACCGCTACACCGTCAAGCATTCGATCTATGTCCATCACGACCATATCGGCCAAGGTGTCGGCAGCCTGCTCATGCGCGGGCTGATCGACGCCTGCGCGGCCGCCGGATTCCGGCAGATGATCGGTTACATCGACGCAGACAACGTCGCCTCGCTCACCCTGCACGAGCGCTTCGGCTTCGTGCGGGTCGGCCTCTTGCCGGCGGTTGCCTATCGTTACGGTCATTGGGCCGACACGGTGATGGTTCAGCGCTCCCTAGGCTCCGGCTCGACCACGCCGCCACCGCCACCGCCGCTTTCAACCCGATAATGAGTAACTCCAGGGATCTCGTGACGTGGACTGGCTTCTTTTGAAGCGTCGCTCAGACCATATGTGCAGCAGCGCCGCTCGCCGCCAATAGAAAAACGACGATCCAGGGCGGCGTTTTCCAGACGGTGAGCAACAGAAAGCCCGCCAGCGCCAAGGCGAAATCCTTCGGCGAAAGCACCGCTGATGTCCAGACCGGGTTGTAGAGCGCGGCACCAAGGATGCCCACGACGGCGGCATTGGCCCCACGCATGGCCGCCTGCGCCGTCGGCCGAAGCCGCAACGCATCCCAGTAGGGAAGCATGCCATAGACCAGCAATATCCCCGGCAGGAAGATCGCAACAAGGGCGATCGACGCACCGGCGAAGCCGTTGGGTTCCGGCCCCACGATTGTGCCGAGGTAGGCCGCAAACGTGAACAGCGGCCCCGGCACCCCCTGCGCCAGACCGTAACCGGTCAGGAAGGTTTCGTTCGTCACCCATCCCGAACCCACCACTTGGGCCTGCAACAGGGGAAGGACGACATGTCCTCCTCCGAATACCAACGCCCCGGAGCGGTAGAAGGCATCGAACAGCGCAATCGCTTGGTAACTGTTTGTCATCGCGAACAGCGCCGGGAGGACTGCAAATGCGACAAGAGCTATAGCTCCCCCGCGGCGCGATACCGGAAAGTGCAGGCGGCTTGCCGATGTGAAAGACGGTTCGCCGCGACAGAGCCAGAGCCCACCGACCGCTCCAAGAGCGATGGCACCGGTTTGACCGAGCGTTCCACCGATAAAGACGACAATCGCAACAGCTGCAAGAGCGATGGCGGCCCGCCCTCGGTCCGGCGTCAGGTTTTTAGCCATGCCCCAGATCGCCTGGGCAATCACCGCGACAGCGACCAGCTTCAATCCATGCAGCACCCCCATCGCTGCCGCTCCGGTGAAAGTTGCCGTGCCGACGGCAAAGGCGAACAGGATCGCAGCGGACGGCAAGGTGAAGCCAAGCCACGCAGCCAGCCCGCCAAGCAGCCCATTGCCGCGTAACACCCCGAGCGAAAATCCGACCTGGCTGGAGGCTGGCCCGGGCAGAAACTGACAAAGAGCAACGAGATCGGCATAGCCTTCCTCATCGATCCATTTCCGTCGCGCGACAAGCTCGTCACGGAAGTAGCCCAAATGGGCGATCGGACCGCCGAAGGAGATCAATCCGAGCATGAGGAAGACGCGGAAAACCTCCAGAGGCGAGCCTTTTACCGATGGTTCGCCTACCAAGGCATCACGATGGGCACTCATCATTTTCTCTAGAACCTGCTCGCTCGTGTGACCCGCACATGCTGTCCAATCGTCTCAATACACCATCATCGCGCCGATCAACTCACTAGCGCTCGAATGGGCTAAAGCGCGTCGCGATCTCTAAGATTCGCTTCACGCGCTTTAGCTCTTTGATTTCCCGCATGTCGTAGCCGCAAAAACCGCTGCACACTTTTGCGCGACATGCTCTAGCATTGTCAAAATACCTTACCGGTATTCGATAACACGCGGCAACGACACTTAGCTCAAGATCATGTTGGCCGCTTTCTCCGCGATCATTATGACCGGCGAATTGGTGTTTCCCGAGACGATTTTCGGCATGATCGAGGCATCGACCACTCTTAGCCCGCCGATACCATGGACGCGCAGCTGTGAATCGACGACGGCATCCTCGCCGCTTCCCATCCTGCATGTCCCGACCGGGTGGAAGATGGTCGTTGCGATGTCGCCCGCCCTTCGCACCAATTCCTCATCGCTTTGAAACTCGATGCCTGGCAGCATCTCCCTCGGAGCGAACTTCGAGATCGCTCTGGCCTGCATAAGACGGCGAGCATGACGAATGGAGCGCGCCGCCACGATGCGATCCCCCGCCGTCGAGAGATAGTTCGGCCTTATCTCCGGAGCCAATGCAGCATCCGGCGCGGCGACGTGGACCGTACCTCGGCTTTCTGGACGGAGATTGCAAACGGATACGGTGACGGCGGGATAGCGGTGCAGCGGTTCACCCAACCTGTCCGTGCTGAGCGGCTGAACGTGATATTCGAGGTCGGCCGTCGCCACCGCCGGATCGCTTTTCGCAAAGATCCCGAGCTGGCTCGGCGCCATGGACAGAGGGCCGGAGCGGCGGAACGCGTACTCCAACGCCATGCCGGCCCGGGCAAAGAGATTATGATAGAGCTGGTTCAACGTCTTCGCGCCCTCGATGCGAAATACAGTGCGGATCTGCAAATGATCCTGCAGATTTTCTCCAACTCCTTTCAGAGAATGTATGACGTCGATGCCGATATTCCGTAGCAGTTCGGGTCTGCCGACCCCGGAGAGTTCCAGTATTTTCGGCGAATTGATCGCTCCGGCCGAAAGGATGACCTCGCGCTTTGCCCGCGCCTCGTGAACCCTGCCATCCAATCGAAACCGGACGCCGCTAGCGCGACGCGCCTCAAACAGCAGCGCTTCCGTTTCCGCGCCGGTCAGCACTCTAAGATTGGCCCGCTTCATGGCAGGGCGCAGAAAGGCCTTGGTGGTGTTCCAGCGCAGTCCGCCGCGCTGATTGACCTCGAAATAACCAGACCCTTCGTTGTCGCCATCATTGAAATCGTCGGTCTTCGGAATGCCGAGCTCTTCCGCGGCATCTCGAAACGCATCGAGGATCGGCCAGGAGAGGCGCTGCCGCTCCACGCGCCATTCGCCGCCTGCACCGTGAACCTGCGACCGACCGCGATAATTGTCCTCCGACTTCAGGAAATAGGGGAGAATGTCGTCCCAGCCCCAACCGACATTGCCCTCCTGCCGCCAGCCATCATAATCGGCAGCCTGGCCGCGCATATAGATCATGCCATTGATCGATGAGCAGCCTCCGAGGAGCTTTCCCCGTGGATAGGGAAGCGAGCGGCCATTGAGGCCAGTTTCCTGCTGCGTCTTCATCATCCAATCCGTGCGCGGATTGCCCATGCAGAAGAGATAGCCGATCGGGATATGCACCCAATGATATCGATCGTTGCCGCCGGCCTCGAGCAAAAGAACCCGATTTGCCGGGTTGGCTGACAGGCGATTGGCAAGAACGCATCCCGCCGATCCCGCGCCGACGATGATGAAATCGTAATCGCCGGCATCGGCGACTGCATTGTCAGAGGACGCGCTCACGCTGCCGCTCCTGTCGCAGAAGGCAGCGATGAGGACAGCCGTCGCCAGATCGGTGCCATTGCCGTCAGAATGTCGTTATAGAGGTCGTAGCGGCGCTCGTAATGGCTCTGAAGACGCCCGTTGGGGACGTAGTTCCGCTCGACCCGTACCATGGACGCCGCGCCGGCCGCGAAATCCGCAAAAACTCCAATCCCCGTTCCTGCGGTGATTGCGGCGCCGAGCGCACCGGTTTCCCGCGAACGGGCGATCGAGACCGGCAAACCCAGCACATCGGCGAATATTTGCGGCCAAATCAGGCTGCGCGAACCACCACCGGAAAGCACAGCTTCGTTGAAGACTGCACCCGCCTGCCGCATCGTCTCGATATGTTGTCGATGGCCAAAGGCGACGCCTTCCAGCACGGCTCGAACGAGATGCCCCTTCGTATGCCAACCGGCGACGCCATAGAAACCGGCGCGGGCATTGCCGCTTTGTTGCGCACCATAAAGGAAGGGATGATAGAGCGGATCATCGCCCGCAGGCTCGATGCCGGCGGCCAGATCTCCGCAGAAGTCGAAGGGCGATCGGCCGTCCAGCGGAACATCCGAAAAGAACTCCCGTACCAGCCATTCGAGATTGGCGGCCGAGGTGGCACTCGACTCAATCGCCATATAGCGCTTGCGGTCGAAGGTCGAGGACATGAACACCGGCCCGTCGAGCCGCGGCGTATCGACGATCACTTGATTGATGCTCCAGGTGCCGGCGATGATCGAGGCCGCCCCCGTGCGGGTGACACCGGAGCCGATGGCGGAGGCGACAACATCGAAAAGACCGCCGACGACAGGCGTTCCGATGGCAAGCCCGGTCAGTGCGGCAGCCTCCGCCGTGACGTGCCCCGCAATATCGGAGCTTTCGATCAAGGGCGGAAGCAGTTCCATGCAATCGCCGAGGCCATAGGCTTCCATCAGACCATGGTCATAGCGACGATCGACAACATGGAGCAGTCCGCATCCGGTCATATCGGAGACTTCGCTGACACGAACGCCAGTCAGGCGATTGACGATGAAGTCCTTGCACAGGAAAACCGTGCCGATCCGGGCGAAGGTTTCCGGCTGGCAACGCTTCAGCCAGGCAAGCAATGTCGGCGTCTGCGATGGCCAGGGCCGCTGCTGACCGATCGGATAGGTGCGGTCACCCACACCTTTTTCCTGCCATTCCTCGACGAGGCCAACGGCGCGCGTATCCAGAGACTGAATGCCCAGCAAGGGACGGCCTTCGCGATCGAGGGCGTAAAGCCCGTTTCCGTGGCCTGCACAGCCGACGGCAACAATGTCTCCGGGCGAAACTCCAGCCTGCTCGATGCAGGTGCGGATAACCTTACCGGCATTCGCCCAGAGCTCATCGAGCCCGCGCTCCACATGTCCGGGGCATGGCATGCGGCTGTGCCCCTCCGCTGACGCTGCCGCAATTTCGTTGCCCTGCCGGTCAAAGATCACCGCCTTGATGACCGTGTTGCCGGCGTCGAGCCCCAATAGATATTCTGCCATCCCGTACCCCTCCCAAGGCCCCAAGTCTTACGATCAGCCGCGCTGATAGAGCGCGAAGGCTTCCTCGCCGCCGACATCGTCATGAATGATCGCCATCAATCCGCGCACGACCGCACTCGGATTTGCATGCTGATAGATGTTGCGGCCGTAGACCATGCCCATCGCGCCCTGCCGCATCAAGGCGGCCGACTTGTCGAAGACATTGCGAAGGTCTTCCTTGCCGCCGCCGCGCACCAGAACCGGGCAACGCGCCGCTTCAACCACCCTGTGAAAATCCTCGGCGTTGGTGGTCGGATCGGCCTTGACCACATCGGCTCCCATCTCGCGGGCAAGCCGCGTCAGCGTAACGATCTTGTCCGCGTCGCCATCGACCATATAGCCGCCAGCCGTGTCGACCGGCTGCATGACGAGAGGCTCGATCATCAAAGGCATTCCATATTTGTCGCAGTCGGCCCGAACCCGCGCGATGTTCTGCACGCATTGGCGAAAGAGGTCCGGCTCGTCGGGGAGCATGAACAGATTGACGACGACGCAGGCCGCATCCATCTCGATCGCGCCGATCAGCGGTTCCGCCTCATTCTGCAACACGGCCCACATATTCCGGTGACGTGTGCGGTTATAGGGATTTCCCATATCGACGCGCATGACCAGCGCCGGCTTGTCCCCGGCGGCAAGATCTTGCAACAAGTCGGCCTGACCGTAGTTCATCTGGATCGCATCGGGTGCCGCCGCCACCAGGGCAGAGACGACCGCCGGCATGTCTTCAAGGCCATTGAGGAAAGACGGTTCGTTGCAGACGCCGTGATCGATTGCGACATCAAGGCAGCGCCCCCCATTGAACAGCCGGTTCATCCGGACTTTGCTGTTGTTTCGCATTCCATGCTCCTTTGTTCGTTCCGTTCGGAAAGAGTGCTCTCGGCGACGCCGTGGCGCTCGCGCAAGAGAGTGAGAAAACGGGTTCGCTCGGCGCTGCGCTGCGCCGGGTTCCAGGCCTTTTCCGTCGCCAGCAGATCGAGCACGGCGTCCATCATCTCAGCAGAAAGCGCGCCTGAAATCGCAAGCGTCGTCCGCCGCAACAGAAGATCGTCCAGATGCTCCGCCGCTTCGTTGCGGATGAGGAAAATCAGCTCCCGCTGCGAGTAATCCGCATGCGGCATGGGCAGATCGGGTGCCATGGCAATAAAGCCGGCGATTGCTTCCGCGTGCGTGCCGTAACGGCCGAAAAGCGTCGCCATGCGGCTACCAGGAATTCCCTTTTCGGCGGCCACTTGCGCGATCCAGGCAGCACGATCCAGCGGAAACCTCCGCCCGCCGCCGATTTCCCGGTCTGCCGTCGAAACGCGACGCTGCTTCCCCAGCCGTTCAAGGGCAAGATCGGCGGCAAGCTCGCCGAAGGAACGAAACGTCGTCCATTTGCCGCCGATCATGCACAGCACCGAGGGGTCGCCATCATCCCCGTCGACGATCGTACAGAAATGATCGCGCGGGATGCGACCGGTAAAGCTATCGGTACTTGCCGGCAGAGGACGGACGCCTGAGAACTGGAAGCTGATCTCTTCCGACCGGATCGTGATCCCGGGCAGAACGAAGGACAGGGACTGCAATATGTAATCCCGCTCATCCGCCTCGCAGCGCACGCTCCCCGGGTCGTCGACCCGAATGTCGGTCGACCCCACCAGAACCTTGCCGAGATAGGGAAAGAGGATGCAGATGCGGCCATCCTCATTCTCGTAATAGATCATGTGGCCGGCCAAGGCGTCGTAAAGTGCGGGGTTGTCGATGATGAGATGCGAACCCTTCGTTCCACCCATCAAGGGGGATGTCTGCGTTTCGGGTTTAAGGAGAGCCTCGTTGGTAATGTCGATCCATCCGCCTGTTGCGTTGATGATGAGAGTGGGTTCGATCGTTGCAGATGCTCCGGCGATCGCGTCACGAATGAGATAACGCCCCTCACCCGTTCTCCGGATTTCGGCATAGTTCAGAGCCCGCGCCGTCGATCCCGCAGACAAACCGTCGTCGAGCAGCTCTGTGCCGAGCCGCTCCGGATGACTGACCCAGGCGTCGTAATAGGTCGCCGAACTCCTGATGTCGGAACTGAGCGCCGGCCATTTGGCGAGCGTGCCGCTCCGACCGCGAAACTGATGGCGCGGCATCATAGCCCGCTTGCGCGTCAGGAAATCGTAGATGCTGAGACCGACCTTGATCGCAATCGCACCGCGGCGGCTGGGACGGCGGGACAGGCCGAGAAAGCGAACCAGACCATTTCCCAGGCCAGAGAAAATATCGAAGACCGGCACGGTCGTCGGCAGCGGCGCCACGTAATGCGGCGCGTTGCGCAGCAGCCGATCGCGTTCGGCGAGCGATTCCTGCACCAGCTTGAACTCGCCGTTTTCAAGATAGCGAAGGCCGCCATGCACCATGCGCGACAATGCAGCGCTGGCTCCCGAGCAATAGTCGTGCTTCTCGACGAGGAGCACGTCGAGTCCCTGAAGCGCCAGTTCCCGAAAGGCACTGATGCCATTGATGCCGCCGCCGATGACACACACGTCCACCTTCGGGCTTCGGCGAAGCCCGTCCAACGTTTCTTCACGATTCATGATGGCGATCCGTTACCTGTCCATATCGGTCAGCTTCGCTGAAATGGCTGCCTCGATGGCTGATTGATCATCCGCATCCAGCCGGATGGTCCCGGCCCGAGCGTTGTCGAGCGCCTGCGCAGGATTGCGGGCTCCGCAAAGCGCGAAAGTGACGCCGGGTTGGGTAAGTGTCCAGGCGATGACGACTTGAGCGATACTGGCTTCGTGCCTATCGGCAACGGGTCGGATTGCCTTTGCGAAAGCCTGCGCCTTGTCACAGTTCGAAACGGAGAAACGAGGATTGTCCCGCCGTTGATCGTCACCGGAGAAGATCCGCTCCGGCCCGACGGTGCCGGACAAGAGCCCGAGCGCCAACGAGGAATAGCTGAGAGTCGAAATCCCGTTTGCCCGCGTCAACGGCAGCAATTCGCTCTCGATCTCCCGATCGATCATGCTGAAGCGTTCCTGGATGGCATCGAGGCCATCGGCCGCAATATAGGCCTCCAGCTCAAGCGCGCTGACATTGCTGGCGCCGATCGCCCGGATCTTGCCGGATGTTTTCAGATCTTCCAGCGCCCTAACCGTCTCCTCGATCGGAGTCGTCGGATCCTGCCAATGGGTGATATAGAGGTCGATGTAATCGGTGCCGAGGCGCCGCAGGCTCTCCTCGACTTCGTGGAAAATCGCATCGCGGCCGAGATAACGATGAACCGGCTTGCCGTGCTGATCGAAGAAATGCCTGCCTTTGTCGGTATGCCACACAAGGCCACATTTGGTAGCAATCACCGCCCTGTCGCGGCGGCCGGCAAGCGCCTTGCCAACGATTTCTTCGGACCGCCCGAGACCATAGGCCGGTGCGGTATCGATGAGCGTGACGCCAGCGTCGAGCGAAGCCTGGATCGCCGAGATTGATTCCGTCTCGTCCGTTCCGCCCCACATCCAGCCGCCGATCGCCCATGTTCCAAGGCCGACCGCCGAAGCGACGACGCCGGATTTGCCGATCTCGCGTGTCAATTGTTGGCTGCTCATACGTGCTGCCCTTTGCCGTTTGCCAGTGCCAGAACGCGGGCGCCTGTCGCTTCGTCCGTAACCAGCGTATCGAGATGATGGCCACGCATGACGCTGAGGATCGGGCCTGCCTTGTTCGGCCCACTCGCCACACCGATCTTCGTCGGGATCGAAGCGAACTCCGGAAGCGTGAGCGAGACCAGCGATCGGTTGAGGCTGTAATCGCAAACGCGACCTTCGTCATCGAGCAGATGGGCAAGCAATTCGCACGAAGCACCGGAACGCTCTATCGCCGCGCGGTCCGTGCTCGAAGACGGGTGGAGGTCATAATAGCTTGAATCGTCGGAAAGGATGGAGCCGATACCGACGACGGCAATTTTGGCTTCCCGCGCCTGTTTGAACACATCGGCGACGGCGCGCATGTTGATCAGCATGTCACGCTCGGCCGCACTGTCGGCAAACAGAGGCGCATGGATCTGGAAAGAGTGTCCGCCGAGACGATCCGCCATCAGCGTCGAGACGTGATTGACATCCGTGTAGTGCTTGCCCTGAACGCAGCCGGTCGCAGGGATTACCGAGACATCAAAGGGTCGCGGTGCCTGAAGGCCGGCGACGACGGCACTGACGCCCTTGCCGCCGGTAATGCAGATCGTATCGCCATCCGCGATATGCTCGACAAGCAGGCGGGCCGCCGCCTCGCCGACGGCCTGGAGCGCCGTCTGCGGATTGTCCGACACGGTCGGCACCACGATGGCACGGCTGATGCCGCCGAGCGCGAGAAGCTGCTCTTCCATGTCGACCAAGGGCTCGACGGGGGATTTGATCTTGATCTCGACGAGGCCGAGCTGGCGACCGCGCTTGATCAGCCGGTTGACCGTCGCATGCGAGATGCCGAGCTGATCGGCGATCTGAGCCTGCGTCAGACCTTCGAGAAAATGCAGGACGAGGGCTTGGTGCATCTGGCGCGCGATGACGATTTCTTCTCGCGGCGCAGATGGGGCTTTCGGCTTTGCAAGGGGCATGTCAGGCAGCCTTACGCTTGTGAAGGAAATGGTCGATAGAGACGGCGGTCAAGAGAATGCAGCCTTTGATCATGTCCTGCCAATAGACCGAGACATTGAGCAGGATCAACGAACTCGTGACCACCGAGAGAAGCGCGATGCCGAGAATGGCGCCGAGGATCGTCCCGGAACCGCCGCTCAAGGATGCTCCGCCGATGACGGCAGCAGCGATGATGTTGAGCTCCATGCCGACGCCAAAAGTTGGCGTCGCAGCACCGAACCGCGACATATAGATCACGCCTGCAAACCCCGACAACGTCGTGCAGAGGACGGTGACCCAGAATTTGACCTGGTTGGTCTTGATCCCGGAATAGAGCGCCGCCTTTTCGTTGCTGCCGGTGTAGAACACCTTGCGGAATGCGGTTGCGCGGCGCAGCAGGAAATCGAAGATGGCGACCACTGCGACGAAGATCAGGATCACATAAGGTATCCCGTAAAACGTGCCCTGCCCGACTGCCTTGAACGAGGGCGGCAGCGTGAACAATGAGAGCGGCGTTCCTTTGGTGATGATGAGGCAAAAGCCTCGAACGATCACCATGGCCGCAAGCGATGTGATGAAATGATTGAGACCAATGACGGTCACGAAGAAGCCCATGGCGCAGCCTATCAGGGCGCTGGCGAGAATACCGATAAGAGAGGCGCTCCATGGGTCAACGCCTATCAGGAACAATGATCCGGACAAAACCATGGAGAAGCAGACGACCGACCCGACCGAAAGGTCGATGCCGCCGACGATCAGAAGGATGGTCATGCCGACGACGACGATACCCTCGACCGAGAACGACATCAGCATGGCTCTGAAATTGCCAAGCGTCAGAAAGTGTGGCGAGGCAAAGCTCATGACGATGCAGAGTGCGAGAATGATGGCGATCAGCCCCGCTTCCCGCATTGTCCCGAGCTTGCGCCAGGAAGACGTACGCTCCCTCGTCGCGACCAAAGCGTGATCTGTCATTGTCTCATCTCCCGTTTCTGCCCTTTTCTCAGACGGCATGTGTTGATGCCTTCGCTTTGAGGTGTTGCTGCACATCGACACCGGAGGCGAGCCTCATGACCGCCTCCTCCGTCATGGTATCCCCCTCAACTTCCCCCGCGACGGCGCCTTCTCGGATGACGATCGCCCGGTCACACAGACCAAGAAGTTCCTGCAATTCCGATGAGATCACGACGATGCCGATCCCGGAACGCGCAAGGTCGCGCAGCAAACGATGAATTTCGGACTTGGCGCCAACGTCGATGCCGCGCGTCGGCTCATCGAGAAGGATTACCTTGGGATCGACTGCCAACTGCTTGGCGATGGCGACTTTCTGCTGATTGCCGCCCGAAAGCGATGAAACCGGCATGCCGATACCGCCCATGCGCACGCCGAGCCGGCGCGCGAGCTCTTCGGCACGCTCGGACTCAGCCCTCGCATTCAACAGCCCGAACTGACCCGTCAACGATTTGAGATCGAGAGCGGAGATGTTCTGCGCGATCGACAGATCGAGAAACACACCGGAACCCTTGCGATCCTCGGAGAGATAGACGATCCCGGCGCGAACGGCATCGGCATAGCAAGTCGCTCGAAGCGCCTTGTCATGCAGTCGGATATCGCCTTCCGTCGTCTGGCGCAGCCCACAAATGCCTTCGGCGATTTCAGTCCGACCGGAGCCGATCAGTCCGCCAATCCCGAGAATTTCCCCCTTGCGCAGCTCGAAGCTGACCTCTTGAAAACGCTTGCCATCGCCAAGATTGCGAACGGACAATACAGTCTCCACGCTGCGTTCGGTGAAGTCCTGCTTTTCCGGATAGAGCTGGGTGATTTCGCGGCCGACCATGCGGCGCACCACATCGTCGGCTGTGATGTCCGACACGCGCTCGGTCGACACGTAGCGGCCGTCGCGAAAGACGGTCACGCGGTCGCAGAGGCTGAAGATCTCAGCCATGCGATGGCTGATGTAGATGATCGATATGCCCTGCTCTTTCAGGTCGTTGATGATGCCGAAGAGCACCTGGGCCTCGGCGACGGTCAAAGCCGCCGTCGGCTCGTCGAAGATCAGGACACGGCAATCGAGCGTGAGCGCCTTGGCGATCTCCACCAGTTGCTGCCTTGAAATCGGCAGCTCGCCGACTTTCTGGCGGACATCGATCGGGGAAAGGCGGTTCATCACCGCCTGGGCCTCCCGTTCCAGCCTGGCAAAATTCATCAATGGAGAGCGGCGCCGGTTCGTCGCCGCCATGAACATGTTTTCGGCAACGGTCGCGTCCGGGCAAAGTGCGATTTCCTGATGGACGAGACCGATGCCCAGGGATTGGGCTGCGGCCGGAGACGCGATCTTGACGGGCGCGCCGTCGATAAGGATCTCACCCTCGCTTGGCTGCAGCACGCCGGCGATGATGTTCATGAGCGTCGATTTGCCAGCGCCGTTTTCACCGCAAAGCGCGTGCACCTCACCTCTTTCGAGCGTGAATTTCACATCCGTCAGTGCCTTGATCGCACCGAAACGCTTGCTGACATTACGTATCTCCAAGACTGGCGCCTGTGTCATGAACATCTCCTCCTTTTCGAACCCTGCGTCGGCTGCCCGAGATGTCTCGCCCCGGGCAGCCGACGTTTCAGGTCTTACTCCTCGATGCCCTTCGTGCCGCGACGCTTCAGGTACTTGTCCCAGTAGAAGTCATCGGCGTTGGCGGCGGTGACGATCGACAGACCGTTGTCGACGAAGGGAATGCTCATCGGGTTGAAGCCGGAGCGCTTGGCGTCGTTCATGGGATCGATCAGCTCCGGATGCTTGGCAAGCCACAGCATCATGAAGCCCATGTAGCCCTGCATGCCCTGGTTCGGATTGATAGAGCCGAAGACTTCGCCGGCCTTGATCATGTCGAGAATGTTGGCGTTGACGTCGGCGCACATGACGAGGATCTTGCCGCCGCTTTCCTTGTTGGCCTGAGCAGCGCCGATTGCGGAGTTCGCCTCCGGCATGAACACGGCATTGAGGTTCGGATGCGCCTGAACCAGACTCATCAGTCCCTGATAAGCCTTGTTCGGATCCTGATTCGATGCGGCGCGGCCGACGAGCTTCATCTCTGGATATTTGCTTTCCATGCGGGCGATGAACGCTGCGATGCGCTTGTCGTGGTTGTCCTGACCCGGATTTTCCAGAACCGCATATTCGCCCTTGCCGCCAAGCTTCGCGGCAATCGCATCAGCCGCGTAGGCGCCTTCGCGCGAATTGTCCGAGGTGATGAAGGAAATGCGCTTCGAGAGAGGCGAGTCCGCCGCAAAGGTGACGACCGCCGTGCCCTGATCGATCGCACGGTTGATCGGCTCGATGAAGGGATCGGAGTTCATCGGATGAACGAGAATTCCGGCCGGATTCTGGGCGAGCGCCTGATCGAACGTAGCGATCTGCTTGTTGACGTCATATTCCGGCGTGCCGGTATACGCAGTCTCGCAACCGAATTGCTTGCCGGCTTGCTTGAACATTTCATAGACCGGGAACCAGTATTCGACGCCCGAAACCATCACGTTCATGACGTATTTTTCGCCGGGCTTGCAGCGGAACGGATTATCCGTCTCTGCTGCCGCGGCTGTGGAAACGAATGCCGCCGCAGCCAGGACAGCCATTGCGGTCGTGCTTAGAAAATTGCGCAAGATTCCTCCTCGAGGCCGAAGCCCCTCCCCAAAAAGCCGAGAGCGCGTATCGCGCCTTGTTCGTGAAACCGGGTTTCCTCCTCGAACCCCGGTGAGCGTAGTTAGCGCGACGGGAAACTCCATGTCAATATAATTCACATTGTGAAATATATTTCATACGCCCAGTCTTGAATGGCGACGGAAGAACAGGCGTCAAGTGAGCAAATTGTTTCTTTGGGAGGCCCATCATTAAAGTAATATACCTATTCTATAGATTATAAGCACATAACTTAGAGACACCCGGGGCCAACTGATCCTCCCAACAATCAACGCCTCGGGCTGGGGACAGGCACTTTCAGGAGAGATTTCATGCAAGCAATTACCAACGTGCACAGGCGCGTGACAGGCGCTATCGCGGCAACGATGATCGCGGTCGCAACACTGTTGCCGAACATGGCAACTGCAGGCCCAACGCTCGACAAGATCAAGGAACGCGGCCTCATCAAGGTCGGCGTCGGAACGACACCGGGCTTCTTTACGCCTGATAGCAACGGCCGCTGGCAAGGGTTCTTCATCGACTTCGGGCGAGCACTTGCCGTGACCGTTTTCAACAATCCGGACAAGGTCGAATTTACCAACTCTTCGCCGCAGCAGCGCCTGCCCGCGCTTCAGTCCGGCGAATTCGACATTCTGCTTTCCGGCGTGACGGAAACCATCACCCGTGCATTCAAGCTCGGCTTCCATTTCGGACCGGTCGTCTTCTATGATGGCCAGGGTCTGTTGGTGCGCAAGGATCTCGGCGTCACCAAGGGTCAGGATCTGGATGGAGCCACGATCGGTATCCAGAGCGGAACGACGGGTGAGCTGAACATCGCCGACTTCTTCCGCAAGACCGGCAAGAAGTTTACACCCGTGACGATCGAGGAAACGGCAGAGTTCACCAAGGCGCTGGATTCGGGCCGCGTCGACGCGTTGACACAGGATTCGACCGATCTTGCGGCCAAACGCACGCAGCTCAAGAAGCCGGACGACTATATCCTGCTGCCGGAGCGCCTCTCCAAGGAACCTCTTGCGCCTGCCATCCGCGCGGGCGACGACCAATGGCTGGAAATCGTCAACTGGACGGTCTACGCGACAATCCAGGCCGAGGAATTCGGTATCACCAAGGACAATGTCGATACATTCCTCACCAGCGACGATCCGGCCATCAAGCGCTTCCTCGGCGTCGATCCTTCCCTCGGTCAGGCAATCGGCCTCGATCCGAAATTCGCCTACAATATCATCAAGGCGGTCGGCAACTACGGAGAAATATTCGAGCGCAATGTCGGCAAGGGTACACCCCTCAATTTCGACAGGGGTCTCAATCAGCTCTGGACCAAAGGTGGCCTGATCTATTCGCCGCCTTTCCGTTGAGACAGGCTCGATGGATCAGCTGCAGATGCATTCCCGTCACTCGGGGTCGGGCTTTTCGAAGCCCGGCCCCCTTCGCCGTTTTCGCCTCTGGCTTGGCCCTGCTCCCGCGGCGCAATTGGCCGTTCTTTTGGCCTTGGGCACAGTGCTCTGGTATTTTGGCGACAACATCGTCGCCACCATGCATCGGCTCGGCATCGAGCCCGGTTTCGCTTTCCTGTCGCAGCGTGCGAGTTTCGAAATCGGCGAGAGCCTGATCGCCTATTCCTCATCCGACAGCTATGGGCGGGCGCTGCTCACCGGGCTTGTCAATACGATCTACGTTGCATTCGTCGGCTGCATCATCGCGACGGTGCTTGGCACCGCACTCGGCGTTGCGCAGATGAGCCGCAATCTCGTTCTGACATCGGCTGTCCGCTTTTATGTCGAGATCTTTCGCAACACGCCGCTCTTGCTGCAGCTTTTCCTGTGGAGCGCGATCTTTCACAATCTTCCAGCCGCCAGGCGAGCAACGGAGATAGCGGGTGCCTATCTCAGCAACCGCGGCGTCTATATTCCGAAGCTCGTGCTCGTCGGAAACACTCCGGCCGTCAGCATCGGGCTGGCCCTGTTATGTGGCCTTGTCGTCGTCGCCATATTGCGGCGCCTCCTCCTCGGCCGCCCCTTCTATGCCACTCAGATCGGCGTTGTGGCCGTCATTGCTGCAGCAGCGACTTTTTGGCTTACCGGCGGTTCCGTCGATCTCGATCTGCCGATCAAAGGCGGCTTCAACATATCGGGCGGGCTATCGCTAAGTCCTGAATTCGCCGGGCTGCTTGCCGGTCTGGTTTTCAACTCGGCGGCGACGATTGCCGAGATCGTGCGCGGCGGGATCCAGTCAGTGCAAGGCGGACAATGGGAAGCGGCTCGATCGCTTGGTCTGCGACCCGGCCACATCATGCGCCTCATCGTTCTCCCACAGGCACTGCGGGTGATAACGCCGCTGATGACGTCGAGCTATCTCGATCTGACGAAGAATTCCAGCCTCGCCGTTGCGATCGGCTATCCGGATCTGGTGAACGTCGGCAACACGACCGCCAATACCACCGGACAGACGCTCGAGGCGATTGCGATCATCGCGGGGGCTTATCTGACGCTCAACCTGATCGTCTCTCTCGGCATGAATCTCTTCAACAGGCGCGTCACGCAGACGGGGAGCCAGCGTCAATGAGTGAATTGCAGATCGGCCTCTCCAAATGGCGTCGACGGCAGATTTCCAAAGGTCTCTTCGACAACTGGCCGAACGCCGTCATAACCATTATCAGCCTCGCAATCCTGCTTTGGATGGCGGCTCCTCTCCTGCGCTGGGCAGGCAGCGCCGCGATCTGGAGCGGAGCCGGCACTGATTGCAGCGCAGAGGGAGCAGGCGCCTGCTGGGCGTTCATCGCTGCCAAGTTCCGTTTCATTGTCTTTGGATTCTATCCCCCCATATTGCAGTGGCGACCTGCACTCGCGATCGTCTGTATTCTTGCGTTGCTTTTCATATCGGCCGATCCGAGATCCTGGGGCTTCAAGCTTCTGATATTCTGGCCGATTGCACTGCTATTAGTCTGGCTTCTCATGGCGGGTGTCGTGGTTTCTCCGCCTGTGCCGACCAATCAATGGGGTGGGCTTCCGATTACACTGCTTGTGTCGGTCATCGGCCTTGCAACTGCTTTTCCGGTCGCGTTGCTTCTTGCCTTGGCACGCCGTTCGTCAATGGGCATCCTGCGCGTGCTTGCCGTGACGTTTATTGAATGCTTGCGGGGTATCCCGCTTATTGCCGTCCTATACGTTGCCATGTTGATCCTGCCGATGGCCCTGCCGAACGGCGCTTTGCTCGACAAGCTGCTACGAGCCCAAATCGGCATTACGCTGTTCGTCTCCGCCTATCTTGCGGAGGTAATCCGCGCCGGCTTGCAATCGATACCTCCGGGCCAGCTCGAGGCCGCTTATTCTCTTGGTCTCGGATACTGGCGCACGACCCAGCTTGTCGTTCTCCCACAGGCTCTGAGAGCGGTCATTCCGGCAATCGTCAATCTCTCGATCGGAATTTTGCTCAACACCTCGCTATTGGCCGTCATCGGCATTTCGGACCTGTTGAACACGGGCAAGATCGCAGCAACCGATCCCCTATGGCTCGGCTTCTACACCGAGGCCTACGTCTTCACCGGCGCGATCTATTTCGCGATCAGTTTTGCTGCGTCTCGGTACAGTCTATGGCTGGAGCGCCGGCTCGCTGCGGGAAAAACGCATTAGAATTAGGCGCGGCGCCTCAACCGGTACGACGCAGGACGCTCACGCCCTGGCTGGCCCACCGACCCTCAAGGCAAGCACGTTGCCTGGCCCATGCACGGCGGCAAAAAACAGGCCCGCCAGGAAGGTGAAATGGTCGACGAAGAAACCAAACTCCGCCTGGTTGGCGGCCCAATGCGTCGGACCGTGAAAGGAAAACCCAAGGAAGACGACATAGGCGGCTGCGACAATTGCCGCCGGGGTAAAGAAAGCACCGGTGAGGAAAGCGATAACCAGCAGCACTTCCAGGATTGCGGCGCACCAACCCAGAAATAGCGGGAGCGGAAAACCCGCAGCCGCGATGTAGGTGGCTGTAGCCCCCATATCCATGAATTTGAACGAGACCGCCATCAGAAAGACGGCAGCAAAGATCAGACGAGCGATGAGAATGGCGGCAGTCTGCCAAGCCGATTGAGCATTTTCCACGATGTTCCTCCAAATTGAAGCTGTTGATGCTGCAAGGACGACGGAGAAAGAGCGGTTCCGACATCCAGGCCGGGATTTTTTTCAAGTTGCACAAGCGCTCCTTGGAGAGCCGCCAGCTCGCTCATTGTTGAGCCGCCCCAGGTCGAGAAAACAAGGCCGACGTCTGGCTCTCCAGGGCCATCGAGCCAGCGGTGGCGGGTCCCCAGCACGCCTCATCAACCTCTCGATTCCACATCAATATGGAAAGCATCTGCCATGTCGAATTCACGCCCATTTTAGTGGTTGACAAATACTAAGCCGATCTTATCATTAGGGTGCTGAATTAGATTGACCTCCAGTCCAGCGAAAGGCGGCCCAGTTTTTCCCTAGACTGGACCGCTTTTGCTTTTGTGGCGATGTTGGACACGTCTGCGTGCCGCTGGTGGTCCGCGCTGCTCGCGACACCTAAAGCGCGTCGCGATCTCTAAGATTCGCTTCACGCGCTTTAGCTCTTTGATTTCACGCATGTCGCAGCCGCAAAACCGCTGCACACTTTTGCGCGACATGCTCTAAAATGACGGCCGGGCTATGCCGTCACAAGCGGTGAAACTTCATGGAGGGGATAAGCGTCCGACGACAATGGTGAGGCATGGTTATCGCCGTCGGACACTGTACAGTCCCGGCCCGAGGTGGCATCCAGGCCGGCGTTGGGAATATTAGCACTTACAACGAGCTTAACGACCTGCCCGTATGGGCAGGACTGCTTTGGATCCGAGCCCACCTGCTCTCTGCGATGATCCGTGACAACGGGACGATTGCATAAGAGGTGCTACCGCACGTTCTCTCCGAACTCGAAAGAAACAAGAAGACAGAGATTGCGTTAGAATTCCAGGACAGCTGGAGAAGCTTAGATTGCATCTGGCAATTGCTGCAATTTCGGCACGCTGGATCCGACGATGACCAGCAGTTGAATGGCAAAGCACCCAGCCGCGGCGAAGAGACATGCGGTCACTCCGGCATGCGCGGCAATTGCAGCGCCCATGGCGGCGCCGAGCGGCCGTGCTCCGAGGGTGGCCGTCATGACAAAGGCCGAAACGCGCCCGAGCATGGCATTGGGTGTCACCGCCTGCCGAAGCGTCATCGTCGAAATCGCCCACAGGACCGGTCCTGCGCCAAAGAGAAAGAAGCTCAGGCCGGCAATCCAGACCGAGGGCAGCCACAAGGTCAGCAGCATTATCAATGCGGCGCCGAAGCCTCCGATCGGCCCAAGCAGGATGGTGGTGCCGAACGATACCCGGCGAGCCAGCGCTGGCGCCATCAACGCGCCAACGATCATACCTCCGCCATAGATGCCGAGCGTGATCCCGACCTCGGTAGCCGTCAAGCCGAGATCCTGCACTGCATAAGCGACATAGATCGCCTGGAGAACGAACCAGCCGATATTGAAGAAAACGGCGGTGACGAGAATCGGCCGCAAGAGATCGTGACGCAGAACAAACCCGGCCCCTTCTCTGAGATCATGAAGCAGGTCGCGTTTCTGCTTGGCTAAGACCTCATCCCGGGGAAGACCTGCGAGGCAGAATACAGCCAAAAGCGAGAGCGTAGTCGCCAGCACATAGGCAGTCGGCGCCCCGGTCCAGCCGACAAGAGCGCCACCCAGCGCCGGGCCTGCCGTGAACGCGGCGCTGCGGGCAAGCTCGAGCCAGCGATTGGCATCCGAAAGCTGCGCCCGCGGCACCTGAGAGGCGACCAGCGCCGGCGCAGCGACGCTGAAACATACCGTGCCGATCGCCCCGACAAAGCCGAGAGCTGCGAGTAACGGCAGGTTCATTGCGCCGAGTAACAGCAGAGCAACAATCGCTGCCAGCGACAAGGCGCGCAGCAGCTCCGATGCCACCATCAGCTTGCGTCGCGACGCATGATCGACGACGAGACCGGCCGGAATGGAAAGCAGGAGGAACGGCAGCGTCTGGGCGGTCTGCAGCCATCCTGTTTCGGAAGGCCCCGCGGACAGGAGCAAGACGGCTGCGAGCGGCGCCGCCGCAAGCGCAATCTGTTCGGAGAATTGCGCAAGCAGATTGGACCAACCGATGCGGCGGAACGCATCGGAAAAAGATGGAACGGAGCTATTCACGGAGATCCTCGTTGACGTGGTTTCGCCAACAAGGTTGCTCCATTCTCAGGCTGAAACCACCCGTTTCCTGCCCTTCTTCATATCCGCAACGCGCGCGTACCGCCCCCTCATCGGCGCCTATAAACTGACTCAGATGTGAAGGGCGTGGCCGAGCGCTTTCAATGCGGCCTCCTGCAGGCTTTCGCTGCGTGTCGGATGAGCATGGACGGTGCCTGCGATGTCTTCCAATCGCGCGCCCATTTCAAGTGCCAGGGAAAAGGCACTTGAAAGCTCCGAGACGCCGGCGCCGACGGCCTGAAGACCGAGAACCAGATTGGTGTCCGTACGCGCCACCGCACGGACGAAACCGTCCTCCGACTGGGTCGTCATCGCGCGGCCATTGGCGCTGAGCGGGAAGAGACCGACGCGAACTTCGTAGCCCTGGGAGCGCGCCTCGTCGGGCGAGAGGCCCGCAGTGACGATCTCCGGATCGGTGAAGCATACGGCCGGGATGGCGCGCTTGTCCCAGGCACGTTTGCGACCCGCAACGATCTCGGCAACCATCTCACCTTGCGCCATGGCGCGATGCGCGAGCATCGGCTCGCCGGTGACGTCACCGATCGCGTAGACACCGCGCATTGAGGTGCGGCAACGCTCGTCGATACGGATGAAGCGGCCGGCGCGATCGAGATCGAGTTCTTCTAAACCCCAACCTTCGGTGCGCGGCTTGCGGCCAACAGTCACGAGCACCTTGTCAGCGGCTATTCGCTGTTCCTCGCCGGTGGCTGTCTCGATCACCAAAGCCTCCCCGGAATAACTCCTTGCCTTTGCGCCGGTCAGCACCTGTACGCCAAGTTCATTGAGGCGCTTGGCGACCGGCTTGACGAGCTCGGCATCATATTGCGGCAGGATCTGAGGTGTTGCCTCGACCACAGTGACCTCAGCACCCAACTTCGCAAAGGCAGTCCCGAGTTCAAGGCCGATATAGCCGCCACCGACGACGGCAAGCTTGGCCGGAACGCTTGTCAGCGACAGCGCTTCGGTGGACGAAAGGATCGCGCCGCCGAAGGGCAATGATGGCAGTGCGACCGGTTCAGATCCGGTCGCGATGACGACCGCTTCCGCGCGGATGATCTGGGTCCCCGTCTCGGTTTCGACCTCGACCGTCTTACCGTCTCGGAATTTCGCCTGGCCGTGCACGATCTTGACCTTGGCCTTGCGCAGGAGGCCTAGCACGCCGCTGTTCAACCGACCGACGATGCCGTCCTTCCAGCGAATGGTCTGAGCGAGATCGAGCTTCGGCGCCTCGACCGTGATGCCGAGCGCATTGGGGCTGGTCATGTGACGGACCTTCTCGAACTCTTCGGCCGCATGGATGAGCGCCTTCGACGGGATGCAGCCGATATTCAGGCAGGTGCCCCCGGCTTTCGTCGATTCGACGATGACCGTGTCGACACCGAGCTGGCCGGCACGGATGGCGCAGATATAGCCGCCGGGGCCGGCGCCGATGACGAGGAGCTTGCAGACGATTTCTTTCATGTCATCAGCCTTCGATGAAGATCAGTGCGGGGGTTTCGAGCAGCGCCTTGATCCGCTGGACGAAGACAGCCGCATCCCAGCCGTCGACGATCCGATGGTCGAAGCTCGACGACAGGTTCATCATCTTGCGCGGAATGAACTGTGTGCCGTCCCAGACCGGCCGGGTCATGATCTTGTTGACGCCTACGATCGCCACTTCCGGATGGTTGATGATCGGCGTGGTAACGATTCCGCCGAGCGCGCCGAGCGAAGTGATGGTAATGGTGGAGCCGGACAGCTCCTCGCGCGCGGCGGTGCCGTTGCGGGCGGCATCGGCGAGGCGCGTAAGCTCGGCGGCGACATCCCAGATCGACCGAGCCTCGGCGTGCCGGACGACAGGCACCGTCAGACCGGATGGCGTTTGAGTGGCGATACCGATGTGGACGGCACCGTAGCGGGTGACCACACCGGCATCATCGTCGAAGGTGGCATTGACGCCAGGCTGCTCGCCAATCGTCTTCACCAGCGCCCGCATCAGGAAAGGCAAGATCGTCAGCTTCGGCTGGTCGGACTTGCGCCCGGCATTCATCGTTGCGCGCAGATCCTCAAGGTCGGTAACGTCGACCTCCTCGACATAGGTGATGTGAGGAATACGCGAGCTTGCAAGACGCATCTTCTCGGCGATGCGACGGCGCAAGCCGGTTATCTTGATCTCCTCGACATCGGTCTTCCGCGCGGGACCTGTGGCAACAGCGGCGGCCGGCTGTGCGCCGCGCGCGATAAACTGCTCGAGGTCTTCATGGCCGATACGCCCGGCCGGACCGGTGCCGATAACCTGACGCAGATCGACGCCAGCCTCCTGAGCGCGCAAACGTACGGCGGGAGAAGCCAGCGGCCGTTCTGCCGGTTCGCGAGCGGCGGGGCGCTCCGCGATCTTTTCCGGCTGAATGATCTTGGTCTCAATGGTCGGTCTGGCCGGCGGCGACGCGGCCGGTTTGGCATCGGCAGGCTTGTCTTTGGCCGGCTCGACCTTCGGGGCTGGTTCCATCGCGGCGGGAGAAGCCACTTCGGCTTCTCCCCCATCCTCTCCGGCGATCTGGATACGAAGGAGCGGCGCCTTGACGGCGACCGTGTCTCCGACTTCGGCGCCAAGCCAAAGCACGACGCCCTCGACAGGAGACGGGATTTCCACCGTCGCCTTATCGGTCATGACGGCTGCGAGCACCATGTCCTCGCGGACCGGATCGCCAGGCTTGACGTGCCATTCGACAAGTTCCGCCTCGGCCACACCTTCACCCACATCGGGCATCTTGATGACGAATTCACCCATCTTCAGCCCTCCATCACTTCTTTCAACGCCCTTCCCACACGGGCGGGACCGGGGAAATAGTCCCATTCCTGGGCGTGCGGATAAGGCGTGTCCCAACCGGTCACGCGCACGATCGGCGCCTCGAGACTGTAGAAGCAATATTCCTGAACCAGCGAGGCGATTTCGCCACCGAAGCCCGAGGTCAACGTTGCCTCATGCACGACGACGCAACGGCCGGTCTTCTTCACCGACTGGACGATCGTATCGAGGTCGAGCGGCAGAAGACTGCGCAAATCGATCACCTCGGCATCGATCCCCGTTTCTTCCGCTGCGGCCAGCGCCACATGCACCATCGTGCCATAGGCGACAACGGTCACCGCACTGCCAGGCCGGCGGATTTCCGCCTTGCCGATCGGGATCGTATAATGCCCTTCGGGGACCTCGCCAAGGTCGTGTTTCGACCAGGGCGTGACAGGCTGCTCGTGATGGCCGTCGAAAGGACCGTTATAGAGCCGCTTGGGTTCAAGGAACATCACCGGGTCCGGGTCCTCGATCGCCGCGATCAGCAGACCTTTGGCGTCATAGGGGTTGGAGGGCACGATCACCTTCAATCCGCAGACATGGGTGAACAGTGCTTCCGGGCTCTGGCTATGCGTCTGTCCGCCGAAAATACCGCCGCCCGTCGGCATGCGTACGACGATCGGGCAGGTAAAATCGCCATTGGAGCGATAGCGGATACGCGCCGCCTCCTGGGTGATCTGGTCGTAGGCCGGATACATATAATCGGCGAACTGAATTTCGACGCAAGGCTTCAGGCCATACGCGGCCATGCCGATTGCGGTGCCGAGAATGCCGGATTCATTGATCGGCGCATCGAAGCAACGGGTCTTGCCATACTTTGCCTGCAGCCCCTGCGTGGCGCGAAAGACGCCGCCGAAATAGCCGACGTCCTCGCCGAAGACGACGACATTGTCATCCCGTCCCATCGAGACGTCCATGGCGCTGCGCACCGCCTCGATCATTGTCATTCTTGCCATGTCAGTATCCTGCCTTCTGCCGCTGGCGGCGGATATGAGCGGGCATTTCCGCATAAACGCCCTCGAAAATGTCCCGCACCGACGGCTTGCCGCCGGCATGGAGCGTGCCGTGGCTTTCGGCCTGCTTCTGTGCCTCGATGACCTCATCAAGCACCTCCGCTTCCGCCTGAGCGTGGCGCTCCTCCGACCAGACGCCGCGCACAATGAGGTGCTTCTTGAGCCGCAGCACCGGATCGCCAAGAGGCCAAGCTTCGGACTCGGTTTTCGGACGGTACGCGCTCGGATCATCCGATGTGGAGTGGGCGCCGACACGATAGGTGACATACTCGATCAGTGTCGGGCCGAGATTGTGCCGGGCTCGCTCGGCCGCCCATTTGGCGACGGCATAAACCGCCAGATAGTCGTTGCCATCAACACGCAGCGCCGGGATGCCGAAACCGAGGCCGCGGGCGGCAAAGGTGCCGGAGCCGCCGCGGGCGATGCCCTGGAAGGTCGAGATCGCCCACTGGTTGTTGACGATATTGAGGATAACAGGCGCCTTGTAGGTGGAGGCGAAGACCAATGCAGAGTGGAAGTCGGATTCGGCGGTCGAGCCGTCACCGATCCAGGCGGCAGCAATCTTGGTGTCATTCTTGATGGCCGAAGCCATGGCCCAGCCGACGGCCTGAACGTATTGAGTGGCCAGATTGCCGGAGATGGTGAAGAAGCCATGGTCTTTCGACGAATACATGATCGGCAGCTGCCGGCCACGCAGGGGATCCGCCTCGTTCGAGTAGATCTGGTTCATCATCTCGACCATCGGGTAATCGTCGGCAATCAGTAGCCCCGCCTGCCGATAGGTCGGGAAATTCATGTCACCTTTGTTCAGCGCCTTGCGGAAGGCGGAACTGACCGCTTCCTCGCCCAGATGCTGCATGTAGAAGGAGGTCTTGCCCTGCCGCTGCGCCATCAGCATACGAGCATCGAAGGCCCTGAGCTTCATCATATTGCGCAGGCCGGTCAGCAGTTCCTCATCGGAGAGAAGTCCGGCCCACGGACCGACCGCCTCGCCATCGCGGTTGAGAACGCGGATGATGGAATAGGCAAGATCGCGGATTTCCTCCGGCGCCACGTCGATCGCCGGCCGCGGCACAGACCCGGCTTTCGGGATCTTGACGGTGGAGAAATCCGGCTGGCCACCGGGCCGAACCGCCGGCTCGGGGACGTGCAGGCTCAGATTTGGAACCTCGTTCATGCCCTGTCATACCTCCATTGTCGATCGTGCCGCCGATTGCTCCCCACGGCGAATACGATCCCAGACATTCTACAAATTGCGTGCGATAACGATGCGCTGAACGTCGCTCGTTCCCTCGTAAATCTGGCAGATGCGAACGTCGCGATAGATGCGCTCCACCGGATAATCCGCCATGTACCCATAACCGCCATGGATCTGGATGGCGTCGGAGCAGACCTTTTCGGCCATTTCCGACGCGAACAGCTTGGCCATCGATGCTTCGGTAAGGCAGGGTTGCCCCTCCTCCTTCAGCTGGGCCGCATGCAGCACCATCTGACGCGCCACCTCTATCTGCGTCGCCATGTCGGCGAGCCTGAAGGCAACCGCCTGGTGATCGATGATCGGTGAACCGAAGGCCGTGCGCTCGCGGGCGTAGTCGCGCGCAGCCTCGAAAGCCGCCCGCGCCATACCGACGGATTGCGATGCAATGCCGATACGCCCGCCCTCCAGATTGGATAGGGCAATCCTGTAGCCGTCGCCCTCTTCCCCGAGCCTTTGATCGGCAGGGATGCGCATGCCGGTAAAGGCAATCTGACATGTGTCGGACGAGTGGAGGCCGAGCTTGTGCTCGACGCGCACGATCTCGTAACCGGGCGTGTCGGTCGGCACGATGAAGGCCGAAATGCCTTTCTTGCCGGCTTCGGGATCAGTGACGGCGAAGACGATGATGACATTACCATTCTTGCCCGAGGTGATGAACTGCTTGGCGCCATCGATGACATAGTGATCGCCGTCGCGGCGAGCACGGGTCTTCAGGTTGGAGGCGTCGGAACCGGCCTGCGGCTCGGTGAGCGCAAAGCCGCCGATCCATTCACCGTTTGCAAGCTTCGGCAGGAAACGCTGCTTCTGCTCTTCCGTGCCATATTTCAGGATCGGCACGCAGCCGACCGAGCTGTGCACGCTCATGATGGTGGAGCAAGGGCCGTCGCCGGCTGCAATCTCCTCAAGCGCCACGGCATAGGCGATCACGCCCGTTTCCGAACCACCATAGGCTTCGGGCACGAGCATGCCGAGAAAACCGAGTTCACCCATCTCCTTGAGCTCCTCGCGAGGGAAGCGGCTCTTCTCGTCGCGCTCAGCCGCGCCCGGAGCCAGCCGCTCGCGGGCAAAATCCCGCGCCATGTCGCGGATCTGAATCTGGTCTTCGCTCAGGATCATAGTCCGGTCTCCTCCTCGAAACCGTTCAATTCAGTTCGACGGCCATCGCGGTCGCTTCACCGCCGCCGATGCAGAGCGTCGCCATGCCGCGCTTCATGCCATAGCGCTTCAATGCGGAAAGCAATGTGACGAGCACGCGCGCGCCGGATGCCCCGATCGGATGGCCGAGTGCGCAAGCGCCGCCGTGAACATTGACCTTGTCGTGCGGCAGGTCGAGGTCCCGCATGGCAGCCATGGCGACAACCGCGAAGGCCTCGTTGACCTCGAACAGATCCACATCCCGAAGGTTCCAGCCTGTGCGCTCACTTAGCTTTCGCAGTGCGCCGATCGGCGCGGTCGCGAAGAGATTGGGCGCCTGGGAATGCGTGGCATGGCCGATGATGGTGGCAATCGGAGTGATGCCGTCACGCTCGGCCTGGGAGCGCCGCATCAACACCAGTGCGGCAGCGCCATCGGAGATGGACGAGGCGTTGGCGGCAGTCACAGTGCCGTTTTCGCGAAATGCCGGCTTCAGCGTCGGAATCTTCTCAAGTTTTGCCTTGCCGGGCTGTTCATCCTGGCTGACGAACGACTCCGACCTCCCCGTTTTCACCGTCACCGGCACGATTTCGGCGTCGAATGCGCCGCTTTCGATCGCACTGCGGGCACGGGTCAATGACGCCACAGCATAGTCGTCCTGTGCCGTGCGGGTAAACTGGTAGGCTTCCGCGCAATCCTCGGCGAAGGTGCCCATGAGACGCCCCTTGTCATAGGCATCCTCAAGCCCATCAAGGAACATATGGTCGATGACCCGGCCATGCCCAAGTCGATAGCCGCCACGGGCACGATCGAGCAGATACGGCGCATTCGTCATGCTCTCCATACCGCCGGCGACGGCAATCAATGCGCTGCCCGCGGAAATAAGATCATGTGCCAGCATCGCGGCCTTCATTCCGGATCCGCACATCTTGTTGATGGTGGTCGCTCCCGCCGCAAACGGCAAGCCGGCGCCGATCGCAGCCTGCCTGGCTGGCGCCTGACCCTGGCCGGCGGGCAGAACGCAACCCAAAACCGCCTCCTCCACGGCGTCCGGGCTGATGCCGCTGCGCTCGAGTGCAGCGCGGATCGCAGCAGCACCGAGTTGCGGCGCAGTGCAATCTTTAAGATCTCCCTGGAAGCCGCCCATTGGAGTGCGGGCCGCACCAACGATGACGATCGGATCCTCTCGCATCATATCAAAACCTCCCATAGCAAGCCTGCCTCAGTGCGCCGCCATACGCAACGCGCCATCAAGGCGGATAACTTCGCCATTCAGCATGACGTTCTCACAGATGTGGCGTACCAATGACGCGAATTCCACCGGCTTTCCGAAGCGCTGCGGAAAAGGCACGCTTTTGCTCAGCGAATCCTGCACCTCCTGCGGCATGCCGGCCATCATCGGCGTCTCGAAAATGCCGGGTGCAATGGCAACGACGCGAATGCCGCTGCGGGCCAATTCACGGGCGATCGGCAACGTCATGGCGGCAACGCCGCCTTTGGAAGCTGCATAGGCTGCCTGACCGACCTGCCCGTCGAAAGCGGCAACCGAGGCGGTGTTGACGATGACACCGCGCTCGCCTTCTGCGTCCGGATCCTGCTTCGCGATTGCCGCCGCCGCAAGCCGGATCATGTTGAAGGTGCCGATGAGATTGATGCCGACAGTCCGGGCAAAGCTGTCAAACCGGTGTGGCCCGTTGCGGCCGATCACCTTTTCGCCCGGCGCGACGCCGGCGCAATTGACCAGTCCGTGCAGATGGCCGAAGCGCTCCAACGCCATGTCGATCGCCGCCTGGCCATCCTTTTCCTGCGTGACATCCGTCTTGATGAAGGCGGCGCTGGCGCCAAGCTCACCGACAATGGCGGCGCCGGCATCCGCATTGACGTCTGCTATGACGACATTTGCACCTTCAGCTATCAGCATGCGCGCGACGGCGGCCCCAAGGCCCGAACCGCCACCGGTAACGACAAAGGTCTTGCCGCGGATCAACATGGTCGCTCTCCTCCAGCGCAGTCGATTTCAACTGAGGGCCTCCACACGTCATGCAGTCGCCCGCAATATCGTATCCCCTGGCAAGGCGCGATTTGCCTTATGCCTTGCCCTACTCTATCTCCGCTCGATATTGCATTCGATGACAAAAGCGTCTCAAACCAGCGGCCAGTTTTACCATGTTTCATAGGTCATGACGATGACGGAAGCCGCGCGGCGGATGATATCACCTTTCTTTGTGCAAGAGGCGCTCGACTGTGTCCGGCGGCAAGGAAAATCGCCCGACGAGCTTCTGACGGCGCTTGGCCTCTCCACCCGGGTCGATGCGCCGATATCAGCCGAAAACTACGGTGCGCTCTGGCTTGCGATATCAGCAGAAATCGACGACGAATTTTTCGGCCTGGGCGGCAGGCCCATGCACCGAGGCAGCTTCACGCTGCTCTGCCATTGCATCCTCCACGCGAAGACCCTCGACCAGGCGCTGCAGCGGGCGCTCCGGTTTTTGAACATTGTGCTGGAGGACCCGAAAGGGCGTATCGAAGTGGCCGACGGGCTGGCGCATGTGGTCCTGACCGATTTGACGGGCGCGCGCTCGGCCTTCGCCTACCGAACATACTGGATATTGCTACATGGCATCGCCTGCTGGCTCATCGGCCGGCGCATTCCCCTTCGCATGGTCGATTTTCGCTGCGACGAGCCTGACCATGGCGCCGACTACCGGCAATTTTTCGGGGCGCCCGTGCGCTTCTCGCAACCGGCCAGCAGGCTGGCATTCGATGCCGCCTTGCTCAAACTCCCGGTAACGCGCAGCGAGCAGGCTCTAAAGCAGTTTCTGCGCAATGCGCCGGCCAATATCCTAGTGCGCTATCGCTATGACGCAGGCCTTGCGGCAAGCGTGCGCAAGCGGCTCCGGCAATTGCCGCCTGCATCCTGGAAGGCATTCGATGAGTTGGCTGCGCAAATGCGCATGTCGCCTTCGACCCTGCGGCATCGCCTGCATGCCGAGGGTCAGAATTACGCTGCAATCAGGGATGAGATCCGCCGTGACCTGGCGATCGAAATGCTGCAAACAACCGAGTTCGGCGTCGGAGAGATCGCCACACGCCTTGGCTTTTCCGAACCCAGCGCCTTCCATCGCGCGTTTCGGAAATGGACGGCAAGAAGCCCGGCTGTATTTCGACGAGAGATGACCGCACGGAAACGGTGATCAAGCAAGAGAACAGCTGCCGGCCGGCCGCTCGCCTTTGGAAAAGCGCCGCCGTCGTCATATTGCCGATGGCTTCCGTTGACCCGTTGCCGCGATACCAGCATTTATGGGCAGCCCTATCCTGCCCCACAACAAGAAAGCGAGTTCACGTGTCCCACACCGCTTCCAACCTCCTTCTCGATCTCGACGGAACGCTGGTCGATTCCCAGCCCGGTATTTTGTCGAGCTGCCGCGCGGCGCTACGTGCCCTCGGCTACGAAACTGACCCAGAGATGGATATCCGCTCGATCATCGGACCGCCGATCGAGGATGTGATGCGGTATCTTCTAAGCTCATTCGGGGATGATCGCGTCGCTGAGGCAGTCGACGCCTACCGCGCCGATTACGGAGCTCGTGGCCTTCTTTTGAGCGAACTCTATCCCGGGATCCGGGAGACACTGGTCGAGCTACATTCCCAAGGCGTGCGCCTGCTTCTAGCGACATCGAAGCGACAGACCTTCGCACAGCGCATCCTTGACAATCATGGATTGTCGGACCGCTTCCAGGGCATATATGGCTCCGTTCCCGGCGCCGGCCTGGACCATAAGCCGGAGCTGCTGGCGCATATTCTCAAGGATACCGGGCTGGCAGCCGAGGACTGCTTGATGGTCGGCGACCGGAAATTCGACATCATCGGTGCCCACGCCAACCGAATGCGCGCCGTCGGCGTTCTCTGGGGCTACGGAAACCGGGACGAGCTCGAAGCCGCTGGAGCGGACCTCATTGTTGGCGATCCAGCCGAATTGAAAGCGCTGGCCGGATAAGCAGATGGAAGACGCCGCGATTTCCACCCGGCGCTCATCCAACGGCCGCCTGTTATCATGTGACCCAGCTATAGCGCCGCGACGCCGTGACATTGCGACGTCGCAGCGCTCCATGCGCTTCACCGGGAGCGATTGTTCGCGAGACACGCAATGCTGTTGCAACCCTCGCACTTTAAGCTCGCACCGATATGTCGAGATGTAACGAAGCCAGTGAAGTCGATTGATAGAAAAAGCACGGGCACCGCGAAGGTCCCACAACCTTTCCTTCGGCGCCTGGTTCGATGGGTGGTAGCGAGCACCATGGCGCTTGCGCCTGTTTCGCATCCCGCCGGTGCTCAACCCTTGCGGCAAGAGCCATGCTCCACACCATCGGCGCGAAGCGTGGCGATTACTTTCGACGATCTTCCCTACAGCATTGCCGGTGACCCCGAAGCGCAAAACGCACTCGACGCCGCAGGAGATGCGAATGCATCTATTGTGGCGGCTCTGGACCGCTATCATGCACCTGCGACCGGGTTTGTGGTTGAAAGGCGCGTGAGAGCTTTAGGCCAGATGGGAGAAACCCTGCTCGCACCATGGAACCAAGGACGCCTAGAACTGGGCAATCATTCCTTCGGCCATAGGGATAGCAACGACCTCAGCGTTGAGGAATTCCGCCACGAGGTAATGGAGGGGGAAGCAACCATCGGCCCGATGGTCCGGAACGTTGGGCGATCGCTCAGCTTCTTCAGATTTCCCTACAATCACGTCGGCGACACCGCCGATCGGCGCGAGGCCTTCGAAACAGTGCTCAGGGAGCGCGGCTATCGAATAGCGGCATCGACGATCGATACGTCCGACTATCTCTTCGACGCCGCCCACGAACATGCGCTGAAAACAGGCGACGAGGACATGCGCCACCGCATCGAAACCGCGTATCTGGACTATAGCCGCGTTGAAATTGCTTACTATGCCGATCTCAACAGGCAGGTGCTCGGTTGCGATGTACCGGCTATCATGCTGCTCCACCTGAACCGGATCAACGCATCGGTCATGGATCGCCTGCTCGGAATTTTCCAGAGGTCCGGCTACCGCTTTGTATCGCTCGACGAAGCACAAGCCCATCCAGCCTACGCCAGCTCACCACGGTTTGCGACCAGGTTCGGGCCGATGTGGGGATATCGCTGGGCGCGCGACCGCGGCATAAAAGTCGACGGCAGCAGGGAACAGGAGCCGCCGGCATGGATCGTGTCATACGGTAAATCACCTGCTCCCTAGACCGGGCCGATATTGGAAATCGCTGGCAATGTGCAATTGCGGGATTTAGACCGAGGCGTCATCAGGTGCCGGAAGACGTGGCGAGACCACCTATATGGCCGTGGGCTCGCCCGTAATTCCGCCAATACCGCAATGGAGCGCATAGTCCTCCATATCCGGCTTCAAGCCAGCAAATGCCGAGAGGACGTGCATCTTGAGCTGCAAGGCGGCGGGGCCGGGCGGCATCAATTTTGATTGCACGAAGCCGAGCGCACGCGGCACGCCGCTCGGCAGGATCGGCAGCGCCGAGATGTTGTCCGTCTCTCGCCGCGCGAACACCACACCAAAGGGCAGCACGGCCAGACTGTCGGAATTGCCAAGATGCGCCAGGATCCCAGCAAGCGAGGCGCCGGAGAAATTGATGCGCACATGTTCGGCGCCCAGATTGAGCAGAGCGGTCCTTAGATCGGCACTTAATGGGCTGCCGGCGGGCGGCTCGATCCAGGGATATTGCAGAAGGTCGGTAGGCCGGAGCCCCTTCGAAGCCAGCAGAGGATGACCAGTTCGGCAGGCGACGACATTGCGCCCGGTCAGGATCGGATCAAAGGTCAGATCGCCGTCGGCAAAAACCTCGACGGGACATATCGCAAGATCCAGCTGGCCCGTCCTGATCTTCTCGGCAAGGCTCGCCGTATAGCCATAGACCTGCTCTATGCGAACGTTGGGTCGCGTTCTTTGGAAGCGCCCGACCATAGCCGAGACAAGCGCATCCATGAAGAACGGCGTGCCGCCGATGCGAATGTCGCCGCGCTCGCCGCGTCGGAATGACTCGGCGACATCGCTCGCCCGCACGGAGGCGCGCCGCACGGCCGCGCCGAGATCGGCAAGATCCCGGCACAGAGGCGTCGGCTCCATGGGGCGGCGATTGCGCAGGAAGAGCGGCTCTCCGAGCCGCTTCTCCAGATAGGCAATCGTGCGCGAGAGACCGGGCTGTGTCATGCCGAGTATTGCCGCTGCTTCGGACATGCCGCCCGCATCGACGATAGCCCAGATCTGCAGCAGATGGCGCGGGTCGATCTGCAAGATGGTATCCTCCGTGGCTTTACTCCGCAACAACATACCATATTGGTATGTTAATCTACGATATCATCATTCGAATTTAGTTTGTCCCCCAGCTACAGTTTCTGCTGGATACAGTGACCAGCAGCGGCCCTAGCCGATCGCTGGGAGGAGGAACTGATGAGAGCATTCAATTATCAGGGATCGTCAGCAAGGATCCTGTTCGGGGCCGGCACACGGATGCAGGTGGCGGAAGCCGTTGCCGACTTGGGCTGCAGGCGGGCGCTTGTCCTTTCCACTCCGCAGCAAGCCAAGGATGCCGAGACTATTGCCGCACTGCTGGGGGAGCGCTGCGTCGGAACCTTTGCGCAGGCGACCATGCATACGCCGGTCGAGATCACGGAACTGGCACTTCAGGCGATGAAGGACAGTGGTGCGGACTGCACCATCGCCTTTGGCGGCGGCTCGACCACCGGTCTTGGCAAGGCGATCGCCTATCGTCTCGATACGCCGCAGATGGTGATCCCCACCACCTATGCCGGCTCCGAGGTAACGCCGATCCTCGGGCAAACCCAGGCGGGCCGCAAGGAAACCGTGCGTGCGGCCTCCATCCTGCCGGAAGTGGTGATCTACGATCCGGAACTGACGCTTGGCCTGCCAGTTCCGATGACGATATCAAGCGGCCTCAATGCCATGGCCCATGCTGCCGAGGCGCTTTATGCCCGCGATCGCAATCCTATTTCATCGCTGATGGCGGTCGAGGGATTGAGGGCACTGGCCGAAGCCCTGCCGCAAATTACCGAAGCGCCGCGAGTTCTTTCCGCGCGAAGCGCTGCGCTCTACGGCGCCTGGCTCTGCGGGACGGTGCTCGGCACGGTTGGCATGTCATTGCATCACAAGCTCTGCCATGTGCTCGGCGGAACATTCGATCTGCCTCACGCGGAAACCCACGCAATCGTCCTGCCGCACGCCATTGCTTTTAATGCCGGCGCCGCCGCTGCCGAGCTGCAGCCGATAGCCGAGATCTTCGGCGCGGCCGCACCGGGCGCGGCGCTGCATGACTTCGCGGTCAGCATAGGCGCGCCAACAGCCCTCAAGGACATCGGATTGCGCGAGGCGGACCTCGACCGCGCCGCCGAGATCGCGACGGCCAACCCCTATTGGAATCCGCGGGAAGTGACACGTGCCGATATCCGCCGGTTGCTGGCGGCGGCGTGGCGAGGAGATGCTCCGGCGACCTGAGTACAGGCGCCGGAAATATCGGATACGGGAGGAAAACATGAGCCAATCAACAACGTCATCGCTAGCCGAGTGCCGAGACGTCGCCATCATCGGATGCGGGCCAGCCGGCCTCATTGCCGCTTCGCTTCTTGGCCAGGCCGGACATCAGGTCATCGTCATCGAGCGCTGGCCCGAGCCCTACGGCCTGCCTCGCCTCAGCCATATCGACGGCGAGACGGCGCGCCTCGTCGCATCGGCCGGCGACATCGATCACGCGCTTCGCGATGCAAAGCCGGTCGACACCTATCACTACCTCGACGCTCAGGGGAACATCCTGATCGATCTCGACTGGAAGGGCAAGCAATGCGGCTTTCCGGCCCATATTTCGATCTTTCAGCCGGAGATCGAGGATGCGGTCTATGCCCGCGCTGCCGCGCTGCCGAACGTCGAATTCCTGCGGGGCTGGGAAGTTTCGAAGCTTGAGCAACGGGACGACCAGGTTCTTTTGGAAGCCCGCCCCTGGGACGGATCGTGGAAAACAGTTTCCGGTGATGGCGAAAATCTCCGCCGAATAGAGGTCGACTATGTGATCGGCGCCGACGGCGCAAACAGCTTCACGCGCCGTGCGCTCGGCGTGGAACGCCATCAATATGGTCATCATGAACGGTGGCTGAATCTCGATTCCGAGTATGTCAAAGATCTTGGCGACCGCTTTGCCATTACCTCGATCTACTGCGACCCGGCACGCGCGCATATGTATATGCCGATCGGCAAGTCCCGCGTGCGCTTCGAGATGCGCGTGCTGCCAGGCGAGGAGACCAGTTATTGGGAGGACATCAAGAACGGGCTTGCCTGGCTTCGCGACAAGCACGGCATCGGGCTGGATGAGATCAGGCCAATCCGCAATGTCGTCTATACCTTCGATCCGGCAATCACCAAGAGTTGGAAGGAGGGCCGTATCATGCTGGTGGGCGATGCCGCCCATACGATGATGCCCTATATGGGCCAGGGCGCTTGCTCTGCCATCCGCGACAGCGCCAACCTTGCATGGAAGCTGGATCTGGTGCTGCAGGGCAAGGCAGGCCCGGAGCTTCTGGACACCTACGAAGCGGAAAGACGTCCGCACGTCACACAGATCACCGAGATGTCGACCATGCTCGGCAAGGTCGCCAATGAAGATGATCCGCAGAAGGTCGACGAACGCAATGCGCTCTTTCTGTCCGGCAAGATGCCGCCTCCGCCGCCGTTTCCCAAGGTCGAAACCGGTGTCGTTCATTTGCAGGCCGACGGCGGCCTTCACGCCGCGACCGGCGCGCCGACGCCGCAAGGCCGCGTGCGATACCAGGGACGCGAAGGCATGATGGATGAGGTGGTCGGCCGCGGTTTCATGATTGTCAGCCAGGCCGACCCGGCTCGCTATCTCGACCCGGAAAGCCTCTCCTTCTTCGAGCAGATCGGCGGGCGTTGGATCATCGTCGCCGGCGCCGATGCCGCACTGGAGCATGTCGCGGACCTTGATGGCGTCCAGCTGGACTTTCTGGACAGAAACGGCTTTGCGGCCTATCTCCGCCGTCCGGATTTCTTGATGTACGGCGCAGTCCGCCAGCTCGGCGACCTACCCAACTTGTTGCGTGACTTGCGCAATAGCCTGCATTGGCAAATCAGGCCGACGCTGACCCATGAGGCGATGATGGAGGCACGGGCATGATGGACGATCTCGTCGTCAAGGCGAACCTCGCTCACCAACGCGCCATGGCCATGACCCGGCTCCTGGATTGCGGAATGGACCATGCGGATGCAAGCCGTCTGCATGCGCGCACGTCGGCTGGCGAGCCCTGGGACGTGGTCGCGGAAGCCATCGCGACCGAACGCCTGGCGCAGGCTGACAGGGCCGAAACCGAAGGACGCATCGTCACGGCGGCCGAGGCGCGTCGGCGCGGCATCGCTGCGCTGGTCTTCGCCCAGATGGCCTTCAATTTCGACGAGCCCCGCAAGGTCGAATTATATCGCAAACTCATCGCGGCATGCCGGCAGTTGGGCCAGACCTTCGATCTGCCCTTGGAGCGCGCGGAAACCGAATTTTCAGGTAAGCGTCTGATCGGTTGGTTGGTGCGCCCGACAACACAAAGGGCACGCGGCACCGTCATCCTCTTCGGCGGTCAAAGCGGCTGGGGCGTGGCTTATCTTCCAATCGCCCGGGAACTTGCACGACGCGGCCTCGCCACCATACTGGCTGAGGGACCGGGCCAGGGCGAGACCCGGATCGAACAGAGATTCTACCTCCAAGAGGGCGTAGAAGCCGCTTTCGGTCGCTGGGTCGATTTCATTTTGGCCGATCCATCACTTGGCAAGCCCGGCATCTGGGGCAATAGCTATGGCGGGCTATGGGCCGCACGAACGGCAAGCAGCGACAGCCGGATCGGCGCCTGTTGCGTCAACGGTTCCTTCGCCCGGCCCGCAATCCTGCCCTTCCGCACGGCCTTCGAACAGAGTGCTGCGATGATCGGCAGCGAAGACCGGGCGACGATCGAGGCAGTTATGGCGAAGTTGCGTTTCGACCCGGCGCAACAGAGGATAACGTGTCCGCTCCTCGTCCTGCATGGCGGTGCGGATCCGCTCGTGACTATGGAAGACCAGCAGCCATTCCTCGATGCCGCAACCGGCGAGGCTATGCTGCATGTCTGGCCGGATGGCGAGCACACGATATACAATCACAGCTTCGAACGGACGGCGCTCGTCGCCGACTGGTTCGCGGCACGGCTTGGCACGACGACGGAAGGGAGGAACAACATATGAGCGGTTATTTTACCGAGGACAACTCCATCGACGCCGTCAACGGCAGGGTCGGGAATGAAGCCTCGCCGCGCGTGCAGAAAGTGATGACAAGCCTGGTTCGTCATTTGCATGACTTCGTCAAGGACGTCGAACTGACCCAGCAGGAATGGGAACTCGCCATCGACTTCCTCACACGCACGGGCAAGACCTGCACCGATACGCGGCAGGAATATATCCTGCTGAGTGATGTGCTTGGGCTCTCCATGCTGGTCGATGCCATCGGCAATCGCCGTCCCGCCGGTGCGACGGAAAACACTGTTTTAGGCCCGTTTTATGTTGCCAATGCGCCCCTCCGAGACATGGGCGACAGCATCAGCCTGGACGGCAAGGGTGAAAGCTGCCTCTTCGAGGGGCGGGTGATCGACCTAGACGGCAACCCGGTACAAGGCGCTGTGATCGACGTGTGGTCTGATAACGCTGACGGATTTTACGACGTACAACAGCCGGAATTGCAGCCGAAATGGAACAATCGCGGCCGTTTCCTCACCGGCACCAACGGCAAATATGGCTTCGTCGGGATCAAGCCGGTCAGCTATCCCATTCCGGATGACGGACCTGTCGGCGAGCTTCTTGCCGCTTTGCACCGACACCCCTACCGCCCCGCTCACATGCACTTCCTGGTGACGGCGCCGGGCCATCAGAAGATCGTCACCCACATATTCACGGGCGATGATGTCTATCTCGGATCCGACGCCGTCTTCGGCGTCAAGTCTTCGTTGATCGCCAACTTCGAGCACATCGGAGGCAAAACCGGATGGCGGGCCTCTTTCAACTTCGTAATGGTTCCCGAAGATCCATCGAGATTGACGGCGTCCGATGGCCCGATCAGCTGAATTTCAGAACACGCCCCAGCCCGTCATGCCACTCGGCATACGAGCCGCATGACTCCCGGCACGCTCTACTGCCGTCAGCACAATCTCTACGATAACCAGAGCCAAGGCTCAGATCCTGCGATAGGATTCCACGCTTGCTGTCGAAGCGGGGATCCATCGACCAATTCATACGCGGTCCTTGGTGCGATCCTGATCTAGCTCCGGCAATTTTGATTCCGCCACCGACCCAATGCTTGCTCCGCGAGCACGTCTGGCCCGGGACATTTCGCGCGCTCACGCGAACTCGTCTGACAGCTTTCCCTAGCGCGCACCACCGGATCCGGCTGTTGCAGATATCCCGCTGCACCATTGCTTCCGCCTCTCATCGTTTGTTTCGCCGCACGATGAAGTTTTGCTAAGGAGGCTCTTGACACCCTGCGTTCAATGCAATCTAGTTCAGTTGTCAGACATCTTACATAAGGTGGAACGAGTGTCTGACATTGGAGGATTTATGAACAATTTCTTGAAAGGCATGGCGATCGCTGCGGCCGCGTTTGCCATGACATCCGTTGCGCATGCCGGCACCACACTCGATCGTGTCCTGTCGAAAAAGAGCATGGTGGTTGCGACGAACAGCGGCTGGCCACCGCAGAGCTTTCTCGACGACAGCAACCAGATGGTCGGATTTGATATCGACGTCTCGCGTGAGATCGGCAAGCGCCTCGGGGTAGAGGTCAGCTTCCAAACGCCGGAATGGGCGACCCTTACGGGCGGTCACTGGCAAGGACGCTACGACGTCGGCGTTGGCTCCGTCACGCCTACCAAGGCGCGTGCTCAGGTTATCGACTTCGCCGGCATCTACTATTACAGCCCCTATGTTTACGTCGTCCACAAGGACAGCCCGCTGAAGACCGTAGCCGATCTCAACGGCAAGGTTATCGGCGTCGAGACTGCGACGACCTCGGAGGATTTCATTCGCCGCAACCTGCAGATCGACGCACCCGGCCTGCCGCCGGTGCAATACAAGGTCGAACCCGGCGAGGTTCGAACCTTTGCCGACTCGATGCTGCCGTTTGACGACTTGCGGCTTGGCCCCGGCGTCCGTCTCGACGCGGTCATCGCACCGGAACAAACAGCGCAGAACGCCATCAAGAATGGCTATCCCCTGCGCATCATCGCAGGCGAATATGCCTTTCGCGAACCGCTCGTGATCATTGCGGAAAAGGGCGATCCCGAATGGACCGCCAAGGTCGGCGAGATCATCAAGCAGATGAAGGCAGACGGCACGCTCGGGACGCTTACCAAAAAGTGGTATGGCGCCGACTATAGCGTCGACTGATCGCGAACCGGTCGGGGCAGCACCCTGCCCTGACCTCACTCCTTTCCAGATTGCCTTGAAAGAGCGACCATGTCGTACCCTGACACCTATTATCGCCGGACAATGACGGAAACCGGCGCTCGCCCGCAGCTCAGCGGCTCCATCGAGTGCGACACGGTCATCATCGGTGGCGGGCTTGCCGGATTGACGACGGCCTTGCAGCTTGCACGCGCCAACATGGCCGTTGTCGTGCTGGAGGCGCAGTCCGTCGGCTTCGGTGCATCGGGCCGCAATGGCGGCTTCGTCAGCGCCGGATTTGCCACGGACGGTTCCGCAATCGCACGCGTCACTGGTGCCGAAAAGGCAAAGGCCATTCACCGACTTTCCGTCGAAGGCGTCGATTTCGTACGCGACACCATCCGGGATCTCGACATTACCGACGCCAAGCCGATACCCGGCATAATCAGCGCCTTGCGGTACGATGGCGGCGATAGCCTGAAGAGGTATGCCGAGGAAATGAACCGCGATTTCGGCAGCGATCTCGAATTCATGGACCGTAGCCAGATCCGCGCCGTTCTGAAATCCAATCGCTATTTTCAGGCGCTGCGCAGCCCAAAATCCTTCCACATTCATCCGTTAAACTATGTGCGTGCGATAGCCCGCGAAATCGAGCGGCTTGGCGGGCGCATCTATGAAAACTCGGCGGCAACCGATTGCCAGCTTCCCGGCCCGGAGAAAATCGTGCGAACGGCACATGGCCAGGTGAAGGCGCGCCAGGTCGTGCTGACGACAGGGGGCTATACCGGCTCCCTGGTCGGCAAGCTAAAGCGCTCATTCCTGCCGATTGCCACTTACGTTATGATCTCGGAGGAAAACCCCGAGCTGATAGCCACGGCGATCACGACGAGCAGCGCGATCGGCGACAATCGCCGCGCGGGTGACTATTACCGCGTTGTCGACGATGGAAAACGCCTTCTTTGGGGCGGACGCATCACCACACGCGCAGCCTCGCCTGCGGCATTGGCTCGAGAATTGCGCAGCGAGATGACAGGCACCTACCCGCAACTCGCCGAACTCAAGACCGAACTCGCCTGGTCAGGCCTGATGTCCTATGCGCGCCACCTCATGCCACAAATCGGTGAGATGATGCCGGGTGTCTGGCATTGCACGGCCTTTGGCGGCCATGGCCTCAACACGACGGCGATTGGCGGAAAGATCGTGGCCGAAGGCATTCTCGGCCAATCCGATCGCTATCGGCTTTTTCAACCCTTTGGTCTCGTTTGGGCCGGCGGAATTGCCGGGCTCGCCGCGGCACAGCTCACCTATTGGAAACTGCAGGCACAAGACTGGTGGCGTGAAAGAGCCGCCTAGAGCAATTCAGGGACAAGTGCGCAGCGCTTTTCCGTCCGGAATTGCGAGGAAATAAAGAGCTGGAACGGTTCGGCCTTTCCATGAAAAGCTGAAGCGTTCCAAGAAGATCGTCAAGGGGAGTGATGATGCTTGGAAGACTGATTTTGAACTACCCGGACGCGGCCCGGCGAACCGGGCTGCTTCTCATGCTGACGGTTATGACGGCGGCCCTTTATGCGCTCGGAATAAGCTCTGCCTGGATCGGCAAGCTGGTGCCGATGACACTTGGCTGGCTCGCCGACAGCCCTCAGGCAAGCCGGCTTGTCTCCGCCGTGTTGATCTCCCTGATCATCGCCGTCAACATCAAGCTTCTGAGATTATTGCCTCGCCGACAACAGATCATTGGCGTCTGGATCGAGCTGCTCATCCTGCTGATGCTCTTCTTCTATACGTTCGACCTCTCCTATGCCTTCATCGCAAAGAAGATCGGCTTTCTGATCTCGCAGGGCGTGGTGACGACGCTTTACATATCCGCGATCTCGATTGTCATCGCCACCGCCATAGCCCTCGTAGGAGCGATCGCGAAACTCTCGCGGAATGGCGTCGTCTACGGCTTCGCGACGTTCTATACGTCTCTTTTCCGTGGCCTGCCGCTTCTGATGCAGATCTACATCATCTATCTCGGCCTGCCGCAGGTGGGTTATGTCATCAGCGCCATACCGGCCGGGATTCTGGCTCTTTCCCTCTGCTACGGCGCCTATATGACCGAGATCTTCCGAGCCGGCATCGAAAGCATTCCGCGCGGCCAATCCGAGGGCGCAACGGCTCTCGGGCTAAGCCCGAACCAAACCATGTTCCTGGTGATCCTGCCGCAGGCGATGCGCGTCATCATCCCCCCGACGGGCAATCAGTTCATCGCCATGCTGAAGGATTCATCACTCGTTTCGGTCGTCGGTGTCTGGGAGATCATGTATCTGGCGCGTACCCAAGGCCAGACGGAATTCCGCCATATCGAAATGCTCATCACGGCTTCGATGATCTACTGGATCCTGTCCATGGCGCTTGAATTCCTTCAGTCACGCATCGAAGAGCGATTTGGTCGCTTCAATGCGCGGTAGCATTCAGCAGCCCGCTCCAGAGTGTTTCCGCGATTTGAAGAAAGGCGGGAATGCTCTGAGCGTCGCGACGGCATTGGTCCAGCTTTCAAGCCAGCTTCGGCGTTATATTCCGTCAATCTGGGCTAGAGCGGCAGTGGTTGCTGCGGGAAACCGCCAACATGGGTGCAGGTCATTGCCGCACAGTCACGCCCGGCCTCCATGCATGTTTTCAGCGGCCTCGAAGAGAGGAAAGCTGCCAGGAAGCCTGCGATAAAGCTGTCTCCCGCCCCGGTCGTGTCGACGATTTGCACCCGGGCAATATCGATCTCAGCTCTTTCCGAACCGCGTGACGCAATCGCACCCTCCGCCCCGCAGGTAACGACGGCGCAACCCGCACCACCTCGCAGCATTTCCTGAAGCATGGTCTCAGCCTTTTTCCCGCGTGCGCCGGCGGAGGCGAATGCAACGGACAGGCCTTCGACACCCAGGTTTTCCGGAGTTGCATTGACGGAAATGTCCTGAGACACGCTCACGCCAGACGCAGCCAGACGGCGGCGCAAAGCGCCACCGTCATCCATCCAACCGATATGGACATGATCGACCGCCTTCAGGATAGCGAGATCGCTTTCGCTCGGCCTATACCCCGCGCAAACGCCGAATTCCTCAAAGACCATAATCCGGTCACCCAAAGGCGTGTGCTCGATGTCAGTATAGGCGGTCACGCCCGGACAAATGCGAAGATGAGCGATTTCGACGCCATTTGCTTCGAGTATTTGCCTCGTCCGCACACCGTCCGCGTCCTCGCCCACCGCCCCGAAATAAGCCGCCGATTGACCGAGCCGGGCAAACTGGACGGCAACGTTCACGGCATTGCCGCCGACAAGCGACTGGCTTATCGGCGGCAAAAATCGATCGATGCAATTATCTCCGACACATGCAAATCGGAACCGCGCCATTCATCCCCCCAATAAGATCCTTAGCCTACAAACAACAGACCGCCGCAAGCGTCTCCAACACTTGCGGCGGCCTCCATTCTCGCCGAATAACTTAGTAGGCAACGCGCTTATAGTAGCGACGGGTGGTCAACGGATGATTTCGCATGACCTCAAGATGGGCGCTGATGCGCTCCAGCACGGTTGCGAGTAGCACGGGCGAAATCAACGCGCGAACCTCGGACGAAATACCCGGCAATGCAAAGTCGGCCGTATCCAGAACCGTTAGCTTTTCCGTATAATTCGGGACGAAATTCTGAACCCGCTCGGCCAATGGGCGGTAGGCGTCCTCGCCCTTGAACAGGATAACGCTGACCTCTTTATCGACCAATTCAAGCGTGCCGTGGAAAAAGTCGGACGCGTGAACGGGACGCGTGCGGATCCACTGCATCTCTTCCAGGATGCACATGCCATAATAGAAGGCTTCGGGCCAGACGTTTCCGGCGCCGATGATGATGTGATAATCGGACGCAGCAAGAGCCTTCGCATAGGCCTCTGCCTTGCCCTCAAAAGCGCGCTTTACCTCAAGCAGCAGCCTGGGCAGCGTCGCCAGCTCACCAAGAATGCCATCGTAGTTCGAAATCTCGCCGCGATGTTTCATGATCGACAGCGCTATGATGAGCGATTGCAGATAGAAGGACTCGCAGGACGTATCATCCTCGGCGAAATTGACGAACACGTGGTCTCCACCCTTGCCGAGCGGCGTCTCCTGATGCCCGACCAGCGTCAGGACCGTTGCGCCGATCTCCTTGATCTTTGAGAGCAGCGCGACGCTCTCCTTCGTGGTGCCGGAGAGCGATGGCATGACAATGATGGATTTGGCGGTCAGATTCACCGAGGAAGAAATGAAGAGTTCGGCGCTCAGGTCGATGAACGCGGGAAAGCGCGAGTTGCGTTGCAGCAGCTGGGCGGCCGGCTGCATGAGAATGGCGGCGCCGCCCGTTCCCATGAAAAATACGTTCTCCGCACCGGCGGCCAGGCATGTGCCTATCACCTGATCGAGACGCTGCGCCAGCGCCAACGCGCCGGACTGGATACGCAGAAATCGCTCTTCGTCAAAATTCAGCATGGAACTCTCTCGGTTGATGACGTCGCACGGACGCATTCTGGTGATGACCTTTGCACATCATGCAAAGTTGTAAGACAACTGACATCATTGAATTTGCCTGTCAAGACGCACAGGCGATGGTTGCCCCTGCTTTCAAGGCATAGTTGCCAAGCTGGAAAGGCGCTCGCCTCCATAGCCGCCTCTTGACCAATTCATATTTGTCAGACAAGACGATAGTGGAGTGAAAGAGTTTGGAGAGGCATGATTTGAACGAGTCTATTCGCGATACGCGCACCATCGTGATCCAGCTTCGCGACCGTATCGCCGACCTCATTCAAACCGAAGGATTACGGCCCGGCGAGAAATTGCCGACCGAAGCCCAGCTGACGCAGCGCTTCAACGTGTCCCGGCCGGCCTTGCGCGAGGCGCTGAAACTGCTCGAGCAGGAAGGCGATATCTATGTGGAGCATGGGCGCGGCCGCTTCGTCTCCGCGATTTCAGCCGTACACGTCGATCGCCCGATCACCGTCTTCGAAAGCGTCACCGACATGACGCATGCCTATGGCTATACGACCGTAAACAAGGTGCTCTCGATTTCGGAAGAGGTGCCTGACGCGACCATTGCCAAGCATTTGCAGCTCGAAGACAAGGAAACCGTCATTCGGCTCGAGCGGCTACGCCTCGAGAATGACAATCCGATCATGTATTGCCTGGATTATGTCCCGCGCAGCATCGTCCCCACGCGGCTTTACGATGTCGACTGGAGCGGATCGCTGCTGTCGCTGCTTGAGCAGTACAGACACCGCCCGCGGATGTCGTCCGCCTCCGTCAGCGCGGTCATGCTGCCCCAGAGCGTGGCCGAGCGCCACGATCTCAAAGACTTCGGACCCGCCCTTCTCATCACTGAAACCTGCTTCAATGATGCTGGCATCCCGGTCATTTATGCCATCGACTATCATCGCGGCAGTCACTTCACCTTCAGCTTGGTCCGCAAGTAGATTTGGGCTGATCTATCGATGGGGATCGAACCCGAGGACAAACTCGACAACCTTCGATGAGGACATTTCGCATGGCTTGAGGATCGGCGGCGCTGTTGCGAGCATGTAGAGATTGAAGCTCACTATGTTTGTTGCACCGAGTTCCTCGCCGTATAGCCAGATCCGTCTGCGATCAGCGGATCGGTTGACGGTCACGCCCCAGGCACGCCCCTCATACCGTCCTTCCACATAGCCATCAGGTAGCTTGCCTAGAGCCTTCTCGAATTCCGCAAGCGCACCGGGCAGCAGTTTCCCTGCAGCTTCCGTCACGAAGCCAGACATTCATCGCATATGCCGCAGCCATCGTCGTCCATCCTCGTCGGCGATCGCATCTTTCGACAGCACAGGCACGCCTTGGCGTTCGGCCGGGTTTTGTCATCGCGCTCCGGCGGGAGGATTTCCATAAAAGGGTCAGAAATTGGATCGGCTACGAAATTGCCCATATCGAGGCTCCATGTGGGGGACCAATAACAGATAAGAAGCTTCGGACGCATCACAAGGCGGCACCTGTGACGATCAAGCCACGCCAGCGGTTTGATATCTCCCCACAGGATGGTATGTTCTTCATTTGTTTCGCCACTGGATCGAATGAGATTCGCCGAATTTGCAGCGTGAATACCGAGACCATCATGCACGATATGAGCTCAAGCCCCGTTCGAAAGATCATCCATGTCGATATGGATGCGTTTTATGCTTCGGTCGAGCAGCGGGACAATGCCGAGCTCCGCGGCAAGCCGCTCGCGGTCGGTGGGTCAGCAGCGCGCGGCGTGGTGGCGGCGGCAAGCTATGAAGCCCGCACCTTCGGCGTCCACTCGGCCATGCCATCGGTCACAGCGAAACGGAAATGCCCGGACCTGATCTTCGTGCCTCCACGTTTTGAGGTCTACAGGGCTGTATCGCAGCAGATCCGCGAGATTTTTGCGGAATACACCCCGCTTATCGAGCCCCTTTCGCTCGATGAGGCCTATCTCGACGTCACCGAGAACCTAAAGGGCATGCAGATTGCCACCGAGATCGCGCTGGAAATCCGGACGAAAATCAAACAGGTCACGGGGCTCAATGCTTCGGCGGGCATCTCATACAATAAGTTCCTCGCCAAGATGGCGAGCGATCTCAACAAGCCGAACGGCCAGGCGGTGATAACGCCGAAAAACGGCCCGGCCTTCGTCGAAACGCTTTCCGTCAAGAAATTCCACGGCGTCGGGCCGGCAACCGCCGAGCGCATGCGCAAATACGGTATCGAGACGGGGCTCGATCTGAAGTCGAAATCCCTCGCTTTTCTGCAGGAGCATTTCGGCAAGTCAGGCCCGTATTTCTACGGGATTGCCCGCGGCATCGACGAACGCCAGGTCAAAGCCAATCGCCTCAGAAAATCCATTGGCGCGGAAGATACCTTTGTCGAAGATATAAGCGATCTCGCACTGGCGACGGCAGAGCTGCAGCCGCTCGTGCAAAAGGTCTGGCGCTATTGCGAGGCTGGCGGCATTAGCGGCAAGACGGTGACCGTGAAGATCAAATATTCGGACTTCACCCAAGCGACCCGTAGCCGGACAGGCTCTCTTCCCGTCGCTGGCGTGGACGAGGTTCTCGAGGCGGCATCCTCGCTTCTCGCAACCGTCTACCCATTCAAGCGACCCGTTCGTCTGCTCGGTGTCACGCTTTCCTCTCTGACCAACGAGGAGGTCGCTGACAATCAATCCCAGCCTCAGCTCGACCTCGGCGTCTGAGGGACAAGATCGCCCGCGGGCCTTGCATTCCCGGGATTTTGGAGCGAACCGCATGCGTCATTGCCAGCTCTTTCACGCCGCGAATACATGCATGAAAGAGCCTGCATTCTTGGAAAGCCAACCGGCTCGACGACCTGAAGGGCCCCGGGAGGACATTATCACCGGATACTCATCCAGTCCGGCTGGACGGCTGAGCAATCCTAGGCATAGACGTCGGTATAAAGCTCCGACGAAGCCGGCGCCGGATTGGCCTTGGCGAAATCGACCGCCTCCGCAACAATCTCCTTGATTTCCTGCTCGATGAGCTTGATGTCGCTCTCGGTGGCATGACCATCCTCGAGGATGCGATTGCGCGAGCGAGTGATCGGGTCGTTGTCGGTTTTGACCTTTTCCACTTCCTCGCGGGAACGGTACTTGGCCGGATCCGACATCGAATGCCCGCGATAGCGGTAGGTCAGCATTTCGAGAATGAACGGCCCCTTCCCCATGCGGGCATGTTCGACGGCCTTGGCACCTGCGGCGCGAACGGCGCGGACGTCCATCGCGTCGACCTGCTCGCCCGGCACGTTGAACGACAGACCGCGTTGAGAAAGATTGAGGTTGGCCGAAGCGCGCTCGATGCTCGTGCCCATGCCATAGTGATTGTTCTCGATGACATAGACGACCGGCAGGCTCCAGATCTTCGCCATATTGAAGCTCTCGTAGACCTGCCCCTGGTTCGACGCGCCATCTCCGAAATAGGTGAGGCAAACGCGATCATTGCCACGATATTTGTTGGCGAAGGCAAGGCCGGTGCCGAGAGACGCCTGTGCCCCGACGATGCCATGGCCGCCATAAAAACCCAGATCCGGCGCGAAGATATGCATCGAGCCGCCCTTACCCTTGGACGCCCCTGCCATGCGGCCGGTCAGTTCGGCCAGCACTGCCTTGGGATCCATGCCCGCCATCAATGCGTGTCCGTGATCGCGGTAGGCAGTAATGACCTGGTCTCCCTCGCCAATCGTCATCTGCATGCCGACGACAACCGCTTCCTGGCCGATATAGAGGTGGCAAAATCCGGCTATTAAACCCTCGCCATACATTTGACCGCAACGCTCCTCGAAACGGCGGATCAGCAGCATGTCGCGGAAGGCCTTCAATTCCTCAGCTTTGGAGAGGACGAAATTCGGATCGGCATTCAGCTTGGCCATGGTATTTCCTTCATATTGAGATGAGCGGAGACTGAGGCTCACGTGCTCGAGAGCTTGAGACCAACGATCCCGCTGAGAGTGACGGCGATCCAGAAAAGCCGGAGGAAGGTCGCGGACTCGCGAAAAATCACGATGCCGACAAGGATCGACCCGACGGCGCCGATGCCGGTCCAGACCGCATAGGCGGTGCCGATCGGCAGTACCTGGAGGGCTCTGCCGAGCGCATAAATAAAGGCGGCGAGCAGGACGAAGGAGAGGATGGACCAAGCCAACCGGCTATAACCATCCGCCATTTTCACGCTGATGGCCCAACATACGTCGAGAATGCCCGATACGATCAGCAGTATCCATGCCATGCCCGTTCCCATGCTTGCCATCATCCCTCATTGCCGCTTCTGATCATGCCATGCAGACGCGAAAACGCGTGGGCTCTGGCATATGCTGGGATGATAGAGGCGTTGCGGGCGCCATGCCCGTTGTGGCTTGGCAAACGGATATTTCCGCCCGACAATCGCGACGGTGGAAGCGCGGCCGTCGTTTGCGCACGTGCGGTTATCCAGCCGATCTGATGCTGGCGTTTGCCAGCAAGCACTTGCAAGACGGCAAAACGGCCTTGCGATTTTGCAATCCCAACTTTGCGTTTCGATCATTACATTGCAATGGAGCGACCCCGAGGCCCGAAATCTGGGTTTCATCTTGCAAATTTGCAATACAAATTACCATGACGACAACCAAACCTGCGAGGCAGCAAGAACATGGCGGATTGGAACGAATTCAGAATTGTACTGGCGATTGGACGCGCAGGATCTCTCGTAGGCGCGGCAAGAGACCTGGGCCATGACCATTCTACGGTCTTTCGTTGGCTGAACGCGCTGGAGAAACGCAGGGGGGTACAGCTGTTCGATCGCACGTCGAGCCAATATGTGCCGACGGAGGCCGGCCTGCAGATGGTGACCGCTGCGGAGCGGTTGGAAGCCGAAATCCTGGCGCTCGATCGGTCGATTACCGGTCAGGACACGCGCCTCTCCGGCAAGCTCAAGATCACCTCGTCCGAAACTTTGGCCTATCGCATTCTCAACGAAGTGCTTGCGGGCTTCCGTCGCGAGCATGACGGAATAGAACTCGAACTTCTTGTCGACAACAGACAGCTCGACCTTCTTCGGCGCGAGGCCGATATCGCCATTCGGGCAACGCGTCCGCATGAAGGGGAACTCTTCGGGCGCAAGATTGCCTCCACCCCTTGGGCTTTCTACGCGAGCGGTCTCTACCTTGCAGATCGGGAACGGCCAACGGGTATCGACTCGCTTTCCGACCATGTCGTGATCGGCTGGGACAGCGGCGCGGTCGCGGCGGCATCGAAATGGCTGACGGAAAATATTTCGTCCCGCGCTTTCGCCTATCGATCGAGCAGCCTCATCAATCAGCTCATGGCGGTGAAGGCGGGCCTGGGTCTGGCACTCCTGCCTTGCTACCTTGGCGATCTCGAACCCGATATCGAACGGGTGCAGGAACCGCTCGAAGAACTCACCAGAGAATTGTGGCTGATCACACACAGGGATCTGCGCAATACGGCACGCGTCCGAGCCTTCTTCGACCATGTCGGCGGCGGACTGCTGGCGCGCCGTGCGCTGCTGGAAGGAGAGCACGGTAAAGCTTCAGCCGCCACCGATTGAGCGAATGCAATCCGTGGCCGTGCGAAGCGGCCGTGGGCGCACGTCACGCCCCAAGACCACGCTTGCTATTTGCGCAAGCCCTCGGCAACAAGCGTCGCATGCACGCCCGGACGCCCGGCGACCCCTGACAGATAACGCATCAGATTTGGCCATGCGCCAAGATCGATGCCGCGCCCATTCGACCAGTTCATGATGGTGAAGCAATAAGCATCGGCGATGCTGAAACGGTCGCCGACGAGATAATCGTGATGGGTAAGATGCGCTTCGAGGACATCGAAACGCGGCTTCAGTCTTTCCCTGGCAACGTCAGCGGCCTGCGCGCCATATTCCGGATGGAACAGCCACGGGCTGAAGGTCTTGTGAAGTTCCGAGCTGATGAAGGTCAGCCACTCCTGCAGGCGATAGCGTTCGAAGCTATCTTGTGCGGGCGCCAGCATCGCCCCCGGCTTCAGATCCCCGAGGTACAACAGGATTGCGACGCCTTCGGTGAGAATCCGACCGTCGTCGAGTTCCAGCACCGGGACCACGCCCTTGGCACTGATCGACTTGAGATCGCGGCCATCTTCGACGCGATGTGGCTCGCTGCGAATGTCGACCCTCCTCAAGTCGAGCGGAATACCGGCTTCTACGGCAACGATGTGTGCGGCCATGGAGCAGACGCCGGGTGCATAATAGAGCTTCATTTTCTTCCTCCTGTATTGGGTTTTCACGTCCGGAGGATATGCGGCTCTGCGTGAGAAAACCGGTTGGAAGCTGGCAAGTCGGGTTTGCCAGATGGCAACGCATGCAAGCGAGACGCGGCACGGGTGCTTTCGCTACACAGAGCGGCGACGCTCGCCACGAGACAGTGAGACGGGCGGAAGAATGGCGGGCACAGCCACAAGGTCGTTACGCGCGGCGGAGTCGGTATCGGAGCAAAGGACAGGCGATCAATAGGATGCGTGGAGAGGCAGGACGTATTGCAACACCATTGCTCGATCGGATCGAGACCCCTCGAGATCTTTGGAACCTTTCAATCGAGCAACTGCAACAGCTGGCGAACGAGCTGCGCGCCGAGACGATCGACTTGGTATCGCACACCGGAGGCCATCTCGGCTCGTCGCTGGCGGTGGTGGAATTGACGGTGGCCCTTCATACAGTCTTTCACACACCGCACGACCGGCTCATCTGGGATGTCGGGCATCAGACCTACCCGCACAAGATCCTGACCGGTCGACGGGACCGGATGAGAACGATCCGCCAGCGCGACGGTCTGGCTGGGTTCACCGCTCGCAGCGAGAGCGAATATGATCCGTTTGGCGCGGGTCATTCCTCCACATCGATCTCCGCGGGCCTTGGCATGGCGGTCGCCCGCGATCTGCTGGCCGCTGAAGGCTCCGGCAAAGACCGGACCATTGTCTGCGTGATCGGTGACGGGGCGATGAGCGCAGGCATGGCCTATGAAGCGATGAACAATGCGGGCGCTATGAAAGTGCGTATGATCGTGATCCTCAATGATAACGAGATGTCCATCGCACCGCCGACCGGTGCGACGAGCAGCTACCTCTCACGCCTCATCAGCAGCCGGCAATTTCTGACGTTCCGCGATCTCGGCTTGAAACTCGCCGGTCAGATATCGTCGCGACTCGAACGTGGGGTACGACGGGCCGAAGAATTGGCGCGAAGCCTCATAACAGGGTCGACACTGTTCGACGAACTCGGCTTCTACTATGTCGGGCCAGTCGATGGGCATGACCTTCAGCAGCTCATTCCCCTCCTGCGCAATGCGCGCGAGGCGGATATCGACGGCCCGATCCTGATCCATGCGGTAACGCAAAAGGGAAAAGGCTTTGCTCCGGCGGAACGAAATGCCGAGAAGCTGCACGCGGTCGCGCGGTTTGACGTCGCCACCGGCGAACAGGAAAAAAGCAGGTCTGGTCCGCTGAAATATCAGGATGTCTTTGCAAAGGCCTTGATCGCGGAGGCCGAACACGACTCCCGGATCGTCGCGATCACAGCCGCGATGCCGTCCGGAACCGGGCTCGACAAGTTCGCGGCGCGCTTCCCCTCGCGGTTCTTCGATGTCGGCATCGCGGAGCAGCACGCTGTTACCTTTGCCGCCGGCCTCGCTGCCGAAGGCATGACGCCCTTTTGCGGGATCTATTCGACTTTCCTCCAGCGTGCCTATGACCAGATCGTGCATGATGTTGCGATCCAGCGGCTGCCGGTGCGCTTTGCGATCGATCGTGCCGGACCGGTGGGAGCCGATGGAGCGACACATGCCGGAAGCTTCGATCTCGTTTATCTCGGCTGTCTGCCCGGCATGGTGCTCATGGCACCGTCCGACGAGGCGGAACTCATCCACATGGTTCGGACGGCGCGGCAGATTGACGATCGTCCGAGCGCGATCCGCTATCCCCGCGGTCCCGGCACGGGGGCACAGCAACCGGCAAAGGCCGAAGCGCTGACCATAGGCCGCGGCCGAATTCTAAAAGAGGGAACTTCCGCTGCGATCCTGTCGCTCGGCACGCGCCTCGCAGATGCCCTACAGGCCGCACGTATGCTCGAAGTCGAGGGTCTATCCATCACCGTCGCCGACGCGCGCTTCGCCAAGCCGCTGGATGTCGAACTCATCACCCGTTTGGCAAGGCACCACCCCATATTGGTGACCGTCGAAGAGGGCGCCGCTGGCGGCTTTGGTGCGGCCGTGATGCATTGCCTGACATGGGAAGGCTTGATGGATCGTGGGCTCGTTTTCCGAGCAATGACTCTGCCGGACCGCTTCATCGATCACGACAGCCAGGAGGGGCAGATTGCGGCAGCGAAACTGACAGCCTCCCATATTGCCGAAACCATTCGTCATTGCCCGCGGACGTCGTTCAGCTGGGGTGGCAAGCGGATTTGACCGGCCCCAGGACTGACACATCCCATACCGTGAGTGATACTGCCGCCAACAGTAAAAGCGCCCGCAGATAGGTTTGCGGGCGCTTCGAGACATTTCCGGCGAAACCTTACTTCAGTCGATCGGCGAATTTGTCGAGCGCCTTGGTGGCGCAGGCTTCGTCGAAATTACCGCCGGGTGCCCCGCCGACGCCGATCGCGCCGATGGTCTCCTTGCCGGCCTTTACCGGTACGCCGCCGGCAAGGACCAGGAAGCCCGGGATATCGGCCAGACCGGCGGCAGCCGGATTCTTCTGAACGGTCTCGGCCATGCCGCTGGTCGGGTTGCGCGAAGACGCTGAAGTGTAAGCCTTCGCCGAGGCGGCGTTGGCCGTATGGGCACCGGCATTTTCAGCCCTGACCAGGGCCAGCAGAATGCCGGAGCGGTCGGCAACAGCCGCAGCGACGTTGTAGCCGTCGGCCGCGCAAGCCGAAACGGCCGCCTGGGCGAGATCAACCGCAAATGCGGTTCCCAGGCTGGTCTGCTTAACGGTGTTGTCCGCGAAGGCCGGAGCGCTGATGGCTGTGGCAAGGGCGAGCGAAAGCAGAACGTTTTTCATGTCAGGGACCTCCAGGGCATTGTGTATCCTGAAAGGAGGTCTATCCGGTAAGCCGGTTTGCCGGAATTCGCACAGCCACGGAGACATATCGGTAGAACTACCGATATGCAGCAAGCCATATGCGCGTCTGCTCGGCCACAGCGGGCGTGCCGAGCTTCATGGCGATACTCGCACGATGGCTGTCCACCGTGCGGACGGAAACATCAAGCGTCGCTGCGATCTCCTTGCTGCCGAGCCCCTTCGACACCAGTTCGATGACCTCGCGTTCGCGGGCGGTGAGCTGATCCAGCAGCCGTCCCGTCTCCTGACGCGCCAAAAGTTCGGCGAGCTGCGCCTCGCAGGAAGCAATCGCCTCGATCAGTACGTGTTCGTCGACGGGCTTGACGAGAAAGTCCGCCACCCCTGCCTTGAAGGCGCGACGGCAAGCTTCGACGTCGCCGTGACCGGTAATCATGATCGCCGGCCAATCGACATTCATCTCCGCGAGTTTCTTCAGGAGCTGCAGCCCGCTGATTGCGGGCATGCGCAGATCGAGGATCAATATGCCGGGCTTGGCCTTGTCGAGATGGGCAAGCAGATGGGACGCATCCGGAAAGGCGGTGACACTCTTGCCATAGGTGGAAAGCAGGAGCGCGAGCGCTTCGCGCACGGAGGCATCGTCGTCGACGAGATAGATCATGCGGCCCCTCCGGCTGGCAGACGAATGGTAAACCAGGCGCCGCCGTCGTTGCGTACGTCAATGGTGCCGTCGACCTTTTCGATCAATCGGACGCAGAGAGGCAAACCGAGCCCCATGCCATCCGGCTTGGTGGTGAAAAACGGCTCGAAGATGCGGTCGAGCAAATTGGCGTCGATCCCCGGCCCGTTGTCGGCGATGACGATGATCGCCTGGGCGTTCTGTGGGCCGGCCTTGAGCGTTATGCGCGCGTCCGGCTGACCGGACACGGCATCGGCGGCATTGCGAATGAGATTATGGATGACCTGCTGAAACGAGATGAGGTCGATCGCAACGACACAGGGAGCGTCTGCGATCACAACGTCGAGCGCGATCGCCTGTCGCGCCAAGTCCGCCTCGACGAGGCGCAACGCGCCGTGCAGCGCCTCCGACAGTGCCACTCTCTCGATCCGCGCCTCTGCGCCTGAAATATAAGCGCGCATGCGGCCGAGAATATCGCCTGCCCGTTTTGCTTCGCGAATATTGGCATCCAGCGCCTGCTCAAGAATATCCGTGCGGTCCAAAGTCAGCGCACGCCGCGCGGCCTGGCTTTGGCTCAGTATGGCGGCGATGGGCTGGGTGAGTTCATGGGCAATGCCCGACGCCATTTCGCCAAGCGCGTTGACGCGGCCGGCATGGGCGAGCCGGGTCTCCTGCTCCAGCAGCGTGGCACGACGCTCCTGCCGCCTCTTCTCCCGGCGCGCATTGCGATATTGCACGCCAAACCACACCGCAGCGGCCGACCCCAGTAACAGAGGAAGCACCAGGCTGAAGGGAAAGAGTTCGCCGAGACTGAAACCCTCGCTGATCGACAGATGGAGAGGCTGTCCCGGATTGCTGGCGGAAAGGCTGCTCTTCACATCCACGATCGAGGCCCGATCCGAAACCCTGCTAAAGAGTACGGTGTCGCCGAGCGACAGGCTGACCGAATATCCAGGCGGGACATTGTCTGTGGCCAAGAGTGCCGCGGCGTTGATGCGCAAGCGCAGCAGCCTGCCGGCTTCGACGAGCTTATATATGTCGTAGGCATGACGTTCCGGGATCGGCCGAACGGCCGTTTCCCCGGGCTTGCCGAGTTTCGGCAAATCGCCGGCCGACAGATCCGCTTCCACAGTCGGCCCCTGCGGTTTGCCATAGGCGATGACGTGGGCTTTTGCTCCGTCAATACTGATCGTCGCGATATCGGTGACGCGGGGATAGAATGCGGTTATCGACTCGCCAAGTCCCTGCACGCTTGCCGACGGCTCGTTTGGCGACATGCGGATCACGGCAGCAAGCGCAGTCATATGGGCGTCGTGCTGCGCCAGCTTTTCAGCCAGAAAAGTATCCGTTCCTCGCGTCCAGTCGGAAAGCTGGGCGAGCCCGGATCTGTATTGAAATGCCGCCAGCAGAGCGACGGCAAGCACTGCTGTTGCCAGCCAGATCGAGAGAGATCCCAAAGCGATGAACCGCGGGAATGGAAAATATCTTGTCATAGGCGGCATTGAAGTGGCACGGGGCATCCTGTCAGCTGTCGAAGCAGCTATTCATCATGAGGTTGGATGCAATCGCAACCGCGAAATGACAGCGAACGAATCCCGAAGCCTATCGGTATCCGATCTTCCGGCGCAGATCGCTGTTGGCGAGCGCCGGAAGAGCAATGATTAATGTTGACCGAAACAGATCTTGGATCGGTTGGGGTCCATACCCCAAGGCGATGTCAAATCGACAAATCTCGAAGAAGCCTCTCCAGGTCGCGTTCGCCAGCCTTTGATTGTGCTCCAGCTTTGAGACCACCCCGGATCAGTGCCTCTGCCGCCGGTCGTGCAAACAGGCCGGCCCAAGCGGCATGCTCGCGCTCCAAACCCTCCCGAAGATCGGTCGGCGGCAAAGCAGCCTTCGCTGCCGCAATGACGCCGGGCGGCAAAGCGGCAATCTGTCGGGCCAATCTCGCGACAAAGTCGTCGATCTGGTCAGTTGGCAGCGCGCGATTGACCCAGCCATAGCGTTCCGCTGTCCGGGCATCGAAAAGATCGGCACCGAGCACAACCTCCAGCGCCCGAGACCGCGGCATCCGTGTTCCAAGATACTGGGTTGCGCCGCCGCCGGGCGTGATACCCATCAGCGCCTCGCACTGCGCAAGACCGGCGCGGCCCTCCGCTGCGAAAGCCATGTCGGCTGCCGCCACAAACTCCGCACCGCCGCCGCGCGCGAAACCTGCCAACTTGACGATCGTCACCTGAGGCTGCGATCGCAACAACTCGCCAAACGCCTGAAACGGATTCAAGCCTTCCGGTGCATCCTGCGCCAGTTCGTCGAATGCATTCGGCGCATCGATGAGCGTCATATCCACATGCGCGATAAAGAACTCTGGATCGGCGCTATCGAATATGATGACGCGTGTCTTCTCGTCCCCGCGAACCGAAACAAGAAAACGACTGATCTCGCTCATCAGGCCGACATCGAGGACGTTTACCGGAGGATTATCGATGGTGACGGTGGCCACTCCGCCATCTTTCACGATGCGTAACTTGGCGAATTCGAAGGAAGTCATGGTGTGCTCCTGCGTGTCCCATGAGGGGTGAAGTTAAGGTTGCAGGACTTTAAGTATTTAATATATACCTAGTGTCAATTACGCACCAAAAGCATCCCAGGGATGCCGGAGAATACCAATGATCCCCGATCCAGACCCCGTTTACCGTTCGGATTGCCCGAGCCGTGCTATCCTCGATCAGATAGCGGACAAGTGGTCGATGATGGTTATGGCCGTGCTGAAGGAGCCTCGGCGATTCAATGCGATCAAGAGCCGTCTCGATGGCGTCACTCAGCGGGTCCTCACTCAGACGCTACGCAAGCTGGAGCGAAACGGAATGATTACCCGGACCGTCCTGACGGGACGTATACTGGGCGTGGAGTATGCCCGAACCCCGTTGGGAGAGTCGCTGCAAAGGCCGTTCGCCGAGCTTTATGACTGGACGGTCGAGAACATGGTGGAGATCCAGCAGCATCAGAGCCGCTACGATGAAATGCAAGGCTGACAGTTCCATCTCGGACACATGATTCTATCACGTCCCCTCACCGCGCACTCCGGTTGGCGCATGCGGTCAGCCTGCATCGCAGCTTTCCAGTAGCTCGATGGTTCCGAGCGCGATCAGACATGGACAACGATGTACGCGGCGACACCTGTGCCACCTGAACAGTTTCGGCTGACTGAATTCACATTTTGGCTGAGCGCAGTCGCCGCCGGCCTGATCGCTTTACTGGCCGGCGGTCGGTATCGGATGCCGTCACTCCGGAACCTAGGTCAGATCGTCGCCCGATTATAAGTGCGGATGACGTTCCGGATAGCCTCTAGCGCAAGCGGCCGCGCCTTGGCTTCCACCGTGCCGGCGGCCACGGCCGGATAGAGCGCTCCAAGATACTGGCTGACCAACGTCTCCGGCAATTCTCGGTCGCCGAGCCTTTGGAACAGGCCCTCGACAAGTGCCGCGGCAGCGGGATGCGGCCAGTAATAGCGAATGCGGTCGCTGTAGGAGAAATGCCGCTGGATGCGCAGCTCCGCCTCGTTGCCGTGGTAATATTTCTGCCAGTTCTTCGGCTCTGCGAGCAAAAGCGCTTCCATGCCCTGCCGCAAGGTTTCCGGCCCATTATCGAGAACCGCAGCGATCTGATCGAGACCGTAGAGCGCTTCGCGAAGTGCAAAGGTGAGCCCCGGCCCAACCTTGAGAATGGCAAAACCATCCTCCACGAGCCCGCGCAGCGCAGATGCCGGCTGGTAGTCGGTCGAGTGCGCTTCAAAGACGAATTGCGGCATACGGCGCAGAACGCTGCTGAGCTCGCGAGCCGCAGCTCGGTCGTAGACCACGACGTTTTCATTGCCGAATTCGACGCCCGGCTGCACCACGACGCCGATGGCACGGGCGAAGGCGTTTTCAAGACCAAGGGCGGCAAAGGCGCGACGATGCACCTCGACAGTTTCCAGCGCCGCCTCCGGGCTGGTCAGCTCCAGATGGTCGAGCGCTTCCATCGCGCCACCGGGGATAGGCACTTCCGTGCCGACGATATAAACAGGCAGATCAAAGCCCGATACCGCTGCCGCTTTTTCGGCAACCAGCGCAAGACGCGCAGCGCGCTCGGCGGTTACCGCATCCGACAGTGCGACCGGTTCCCCTGCACAACCCATCGAAGTATCGAGATGGATTTTCGTGAAACCGGCACGCACGAAGGCGTCCATCATCACTTCGGAGCGTTGCATCGCCTCTTCTGCCGGCAGATGCTTCCACGGGTTAGGGCCGAGATGATCACCACCTAGGATCAGCCGGCGCGTGTCAAAACCGACGCGCTCCGCGATTTCTTCCACGAAGCGGCGGAAGTCGGCAGGCGTCATGCCGGTATAGCCGCCCTCCTGGTTGACCTGATTGCAGGTGGCTTCGATCAGCACATCCGTCTCGGTCGCAAGTCCCTCCAGGAAAGCGGCTTCGATGACCAGCGGATGGGCCGAGCAAATGGAAGCAATGCCGCGCCGTTCACCCGCCGCATAGCGGGCAGGAAGTGTGCTGAGGGTCTTGGTGCTGCTCATGACGATACTCCGGAAAGATTGCGGGCGGCGAGGAAGGCTTCGATCTCGGCCATGCTGGACGTGCCTTCCATCGGGCCTTTGACGCCGACGGCGCGTGCGCCGGTGGCATTGGCAATAACGAGTGCTTTGTCGGCGGCCATACCGCGCAACCAGCAGGTGACGAAAGCCGCACCAAAACTGTCGCCGGCGCCGGTCGGGTCGATCTCCTCAACTTTGAAGGCCGGAGCCATGGTCTCGCCGGAGGCATCGAAATAGCTGGCGCCTTCGGCACCGCGCTTGATCACGACGGCCTTGATGCCGCGTGCTAGCAATTCTGCAACGGCGGCCTTTTCTTCCGTTGCCTGGGTAAAGAGAAAGATTTCTGCACCGCTCGGCATGAAGAGATCGGTATTTTCGAGCGCATGGCCAAGCGCCTCGCGCATGCCAGGCAGTTCCAGCATTTCCTTGCGGATATTGGGGTCGAAGGAGACCGTGCCGCCCTTCGCCTTGATACGCCTGGTCGCCTCGTGAATGGCTTCGACGATGCCGTCGGAGAAGAGCGCCGAGCCCATGATATGCAGATGATCGGCGGTCTCGACCAGCGCTTCGGCTTGCGGCGTCAAGCCAATGGCCGAGCAGGCGCTGTGTTTGATGTTGAAGATGAAATCGCGATTGCCGTCCTGTCGGTAGCGCACGAAGGCGCTGCCGGTTGCGGCAGTCGGATGCACCGTGATGGCAGAAACATCTGCGCCGTCGTTGCGCAATCGCTCGACATTAAGCACGCCGAAATCATCGTTGCCGACGGCGCTCACGATGCCGCAGGGCTGGCCGAGCTTGGCCGCCTGGTCGATGAAAATTGCCGGGGCGCCCGAAGCGAATGGCCCGATCAGTGGGATTGCGGACAGGAAGCCGTTGCCCGTTTCGACCGCCATGATCTCGACGACGATCTCGCCGATGGTGATGATCTTCTTCATGCTCACGTCCGCACCGCCTTGCTGCGCACGTCGAGCCAGACGGCGATGAGAATGACCAGGCCCTTGACGATGAGCTGGTAGAAATAGGGCACCGACAGCATGTTCATGCCATTGTTGATGACGCCGATGATCAAGGCGCCGAGAATGGTGCCGACCATCGTGCCGACGCCGCCGGCAAGTGAGGTGCCGCCGAGCACCACAGCCGCAATGGCGTCAAGCTCGTAGCCCATGCCGGAATTGGTCTGTGCCGAGGACAGGCGCGAAGAGAGCAGAATGCCGCTGATCGCCGCCATCACGCCGGAAATCATGAAAACGATGATCTTGATGCGATCGACGCGGATGCCGGAATAAACGGCCGCCTCGCGGTTGCCACCGGAAAGATAGACCTGCCGGCCGAAGATCGACTTCGACAGGACGATGTGATTGATCGCGAAAAGTACGGCCATGATCCAGATGATGATCGGGAGCCCGAGGAAACTCTCCGAGCCGATAGCGAGCCATGCATCGTTGTCGATCATGGCCGGTGCGCCATTGGTCGGCAGGCTGACGACGCCGCGATAGATCCCCATGCTCGCAACAGTCACGATGAAGGAAGGAAGCATCAGCTTTGCAGACAATGCTCCGTTCAAGCCTCCCATGATGGCGCCCGCCACCAGCGTCAGAAGAACGGTCGGCAAGAAACCGAAGCCCATGGCGAACGCCTGTGCCGCCACCATGCCGGCAACCGCGATGATAGAGCCGATCGAAAGATCGATCTCGCCAAGCAGGATGACATAGGTCATGCCGTAAGCGGCTACGGCAACCACCGCCACCTGCTGCATGATATTCATGAAGTTGTTGAAGGCTAGGAAGCGCGGGCTCAGCACCGAGAAGACAATGCAGAGCACAGCGAGCGAGATGATGATGCCACCATACTGGCGCACCATCGGCGAACGGAAGAACGACTGGCGGACCTGCGTGTCCGCGCCCCTCCCCTGTGTTGTCTGAAGATTGCTCATGCGTGCATCCCCGCTGCATAGGTCATAACGGTTTCGGGTGTCAGGCCTTCGGCATCGAGCACGGCTGCCAGGCCTCTGTTGTGCATCACGACGACACGATCGCTGAGCCCGAGTACCTCGGGCAGTTCCGAAGAAACCATCAGGATCGCCGCGCCTTCGGCCGCAAGCTCGCGGATGATGCGATAGATCTCGAACTTTGCGCCGACGTCGACGCCGCGCGTCGGTTCGTCGAGGATCAGGACGCGCGGCCTGATCTGCAGCCATTTGGCCAGCACGATCTTCTGCTGGTTGCCGCCGCTGAGCGAACCGGCTGTGGTGTCGATCGAAGCCGCTTTGATCGCGAGGCGCAGCACTTCCGTCTTGGCGGCTGCGCGCTCGGCGCTGCCGCGCATCAAGCCGAACGGGCCGGCAAGCTGCTTAAGCGCCACCATATTGACGTTGCGCTCGACGCTGTGCGCCAGAACCAGGCCCTCTTCCTTGCGATTTTCGGTCACGAAGGCGATGCCATTGCGGATCGCCTCGGAGGGCGAGGCAAGTGTCAGCGGCTTACCGTCGAGGAAGATCTGCCCTTCCGGGCGCTCCATGCCGAAGAGCGCCTTCATGATGTCGGACCGCCCGGAACCGATCAGACCGAAGAGGCCGACGACTTCGCCGGGCTTCACATCGATGGAGACATCGTGGAACTTTCCCGGAACCGTGAGGTTTTTCGTCGCCAGGACGGGTGCAATACTCTCGGCCGGACGCGGCGCCACGCGCGGCGGGTAAATGTCCTGCATTTCGCGGCCCACCATCAGCGCGATCAGCTTGTCGATGCTGGTCTCGCTCTTTTCCGTCGTGGTGACATATTCGCCGTCGCGAATGACGGTAATATCGTCGGAAAGCCGCATGATTTCTTCCATGCGGTGCGAGATGTAGATGATCGCCTTGCCGCGCGCCTTCAGCCGCTCGATGATCGAGAACAGGATTTCCGCCTCGCTATCGGAAAGCGACGATGTCGGCTCGTCGAGGATGACCACGTCCGCAGGCAGGCTGAGACCCTTGGCGATCTCGACCAGTTGGCGCTGCGCGATGGAGAGGTCGCCCACCTTGGCATGCACATCGACCGGAAGGCCGAGATCCGCGATCAGCGCTTCGGCCTTGGCGACGAGCACGCGATCGCGAACGAATCCAAAGCGGCTGGGCTCGTGGCTCGCGAAAATATTCTGCGCGACTGAGAGATTTCGGCAGAGGCTAAGTTCCTGGAAAACGATGGAAATACCGTGCGCGCGGGCATCGCGCGGATTCTGCGGCTGATATGCCTTGCCGGCAAGCAGGATTTCGCCCGAAGTCGGCTTATAGACCCCGGCAAGGATCTTCATCAGCGTGGATTTGCCGGCACCGTTTTCGCCGAGCAACGTATGCACGCGACCGCGGCGGACCTGAAGGTTCATGCGCTTCAACGCCTGCACGGCGCCGAAGGACTTGGCGACATCGCGGATTTCCAGCACCGTTCCCGTGCCTCGCGACGCTTCTTCCTGTGTGGCTACATTGCTTTGTGTCACGCACGCTCCTCCCTGGCCGCCCGCATCGGTAGCAGCAAGCACGGCCATTGGCGAATGAACGAATAAGATGGACTACGGTCCAGGCCGCAGACAACAGATAGCCGCCCGGGCTAAATGATCGCGGCGACCGGAGGCCGCCGCGAAACATATTTTACTTGGTTTCGCCGTCCTTGGTCACGACGCCGGGCACGATCGGCTGCTTGGCCGGAACGGTTTCGCCCTTGATGACCTTGACGGCGGTTTCGACGGCAACCTTGCCCATCTGATCCGGATACTGGGCGATAACACCGACCATCACCGGATCGTTCTTCACGGCGTTGCGCGCCTCTTCCATGCCATCGAAGCCGATGACCTTGACCTGGCTCTCCAACTTGGCGGCCTTGACGGCAGAGGCAGCAGCAAGTGCGGCATCGTCACCGAAGCCAAAGATGCCGACGATATCGGGATTAGCCTGCAGCATGTTCTGCGCAGCAGCCAGCGCTTCCGGACGAGTGATGCCCGTCTGAATGGCGGCAATCTTCACGTCCGGATACTTTTCAAGACCTTTCTTGAAGCCTTCGACGCGGTCGACGACCGACTGAACCGTCGGATAGTCGATGACGGCGACCTTGCCCTTGCCGCCGATGGACTTCGCCATCAGCTCGGCAGCCTTCTCGCCGCCGGCAAAATTGTCCGTGCCGACGAAGGAGGTGACGTCAGCGTCGATAGCCGGAACGTCGACGGTAATGACCTTGATCCCAGCCTTCTCGGCCTTCTTGATCGCCGCGCGCACGCCCTTGCTGTCGACGGGCGAAATGACGATGACGTCGACGCCCTTGGTGATGAAATCCTCGACGTCAGCAAGCTGCTTGGACAGATCCTGGTTGGCAATCGCCACTTCCAGCGGCACCTTTTCCGCCTCGGCTTCCTTCTTCATCGCGTTGGCAAGCGAGATGTAGAACGGATGCTGCTGCGTCAGGAGCGACGCGCCAATGCCAGCTGCGGATGCGACACTTGCCATAAGGGCAAGGGCAGCGCCGGAAAGAAGAATGCGACCGAGCGTTTTGCGAAGCATGATTTCCTCCAATTGCCGGCCTCGCCGGCTGATTAAGAACTTGTGAAGCTGCCCTGTCAGCTGGCGGCGGCAGCCGCCTTTCCTCTCCTGCGCAGGACATATCCACCCATATCGGGCGAGGTTCCTATCGCATCGATTGGATATCGCGTCAATCAATTTATTTACACGTGAAAAAAACTTTACCGTGCTAAATTCTGTTTGTAACAGCTGATTTGGCGGCTATACATGTGACGAACAGTTGCGGAGGCCTGTAAAACCAGCATCATCCTTCTGATAGGCCTAAAGATTTATTTTTACGCATGATAAATGAGCGCGAAAGCGCACCGAACCGCTACGAACCTCGAAAGCGACCATGAGCGAGAGCAAAATCCGGACGATGGAAGAGTTCGCTGCGGCAAGCGGGCTTTCCCGCCCGACCGTTTCGAAATATTTCGACAACCCCGAGAGCGTAAAACCCTCAACCCGTGCCCGCATCGAAAAGGCACTGAAAGATTATGATTATCGACCGAATATCTTCGCGGTCAGCCTCAATCGCAAGAACCCGAAGAATATTGGGTTGATCGTCCCGCACATTTCAGATCCGTTCTATGCCGAGATCGTGCGCCAGATCGAGATGCGCTGTTTTGCGGAGGGCTATTGGACGATCGTTCTATCCTCTCATGGCGAGCGGAAGCTGGAGGCGCGAGCGATGCGCACGCTCTTGTCGCTGAACATAGCCGGTGTCCTGATGGCGCCGCTCGGCTTCGAGACCGATGCAAGGCTGCTCGAGAACCTCGCCGACGCAATACCCACTGTCTTCCTCGACAACAGCATCGGCGACCGCCCCTTTGTCGGCACCGACAACCGCCAGAGCATCGGCAACATTACCGAATATCTCTGCCGGACCGGCGAACATCCGTGCTTCCTGGAGATGCCCGCCGTCAACCAGAACGCTCTCGAACGGCGCAACGCTTATATTGCAACGATGGAGCGGCTGGGGTTGGAGCCGGTTACATTGGCAATCCCGCCCAAGGATTGGAACTTCGAACAATTGGGTTATGAGGCCGCCGGGCGCCTGCTTGACGGATCCGGCTTTCCGACGCGCACGGTCCTTTGCGCCAATGACCGCCTCGCCTTCGGCGTCATCGCAGCTGCTTTCGAAAGGCGGATGCGCGTTGGCCATGACAGCGATTGCGACCTGCGCGTCGCCGGCCACGACGACCATCCGCTCAGCCGCTTCACCTGCCCGCCGCTGACCACCATGGCGCAAGACTACCGAGGCATCGCCGCGGCAGGAATCGACATGCTGTTTGATACGATTGGCGGAGCGCCGGACCAATCAAAAGGCCAAGGACGTATGACGCATCTCGAAGCACGGCTCATCATGCGACAGTCTGCGTGAACGAGCTCACCTCAAGCATTTCCTGGAAAAATCGCAGGGGATCCCATCCGGGCGGCGACGTGTTCACTCCAGCCGTACCCAATCCATCGCCTCAAGCACGTATGGAGCGAACAGGAAATCCCTGATCTCGACAATTCGACCTTCCGACCATTCGACCAGGACGAAATGGGCCGGCCGCTCCATCGACTCGGTGCCATCGAAAACAAGCATGGCTGGCTGCCCCTCGACCGCACCGAGCGCAAATCGCCATTTCGCCACCTCGGCATAGCGCGTGAAATAGGGAGCGATCTTGTCGCGGCCCTGCCACGTGAGGCGGTTGACCAGTTCCAGTTTCACATCATCGGCGAGCATCGCCCGGATCGCGTCGAAATCACCACTTCGGAACATATCGACATAGGTTGCGATTTTCCGGCGGTCCGCTTCGGACATCAACGGCAGCCTTGCATCTTCGCCCTCCTGGGCAAGCAATCTAAGTGCCACGCGCCCGCGCTGGAGTGCAGATTTTGCGGCTGCGGGAGAGCAATCTGCGATGCCGGCTATTTCCTCTATCGAATGTCCCAGGACATCCTTGAGAATCACCGCGCAGCGCTGCAGCTCCGGTAACCGCAGAAATGTCTGAAAGCCGATTGCGACAATGTCCGCTTCGGGAATGGGATCGGCCTCGATATCGTCCGTGAGCGGCACAACGGTATTTCGAGAGTTGCTGCGCAGGAAGTCGAGGCTTGTGTTGTGGGCGATGCGAAACAGCCAACCCTCGAGATTATCCACCTCGGCCCCTTGGTTTCGTGCGTGTAACGCCTTGACCAAGGTGTCCTGCAGGACGTCCTCGCCCTGAATGGCCGATCCTGTCATGCGCGCGCAATATCGATGAAGGCGCGGTCGCAAGGCTTGCAGTCGATCTTCGAAACCATCCGAGGTCATGGTCGTATCGTCCTTTCACTTTCTGCTTACCCTTGATCGGGCACGGTTGTCGATCAATCCCCGGGTGGGTCTCAGATAGAACATTGAAACAATGCCAGCACCGGCAGCCATTCAACTGTCGGCTTCGCCTGCCCGCTCACCCGAACGAAAAAGGAGGAGTTTTCAAAGCGCCCAACTTTCGAAAAGATACATCTGAACACCGGAGTCGTCGGGCGCATAGATTCGGCGATCAGCGGCAGCGGCCTGACCTTCCGGGCTTGCGAAGGCCGTCTTGATGGCCGCGAGGTCGTCGAAATGCAACGTTCCGATCCGATAGACATCGGGAGCACCTATCGGCGCCGCGATGGGGCCATGATTGACATGGTAGCTCCTGAGCCCCGGAAGCTTCTTGGCAAGCGGCACGTGGATATCGAAATAATGCCGATCGAATGCCTCCGGGTCCTTAGGGGTCCGATAGATCACGACCATCTGGGCCGCTCCAGCGCCCGGCAGCGAGCCGTGTGAAAGGGATTTGGCGTGATGTTCGTGTGTGGCGGTCGCCACCGCCGAGCCCATGATTGTTTCCAGGCTTGCCAGTGCGGCGATCCTCGGGAAATAGGCTCTCATGCGCGGATCCTCGCGCATCGCTGCGACTGCGGCAGGCGTCTCCCACTCCGATTGAATAACGACCCCCGTGCCGTCTTCTGCCGCGATCAACCGGGTCATCCTCCAGCCAGAAAGGGTGCGGATGACGGTCTCGATGTTCTCTTGCAGGAGTGTGATCAACGCCTCCTGCTTCCCCGGTTCGCATCTCAAGAGATTGATCAAGGTGGTGGGTTCGTTGGACATGGCATATCTCCTTCTGTTTCGGATATGCCAAGGACGATCCAAAGGCTGCAAACGGATCGCAGCCCAGAAGATTTTTCCAAACCCACTACAACAGGCCCAGATAGCGCTGCTCGCCCCCACCCGGCGCGGTTCAACACATGTTCAGGCGATGCCATTCCGTCGACCTAGACGACCGTTTCGCCGCCATCGACGACGAGGATCTGTCCCGTCATGTAGGAGGAGCGGTCGGAAACGAGGAAGAGAATCGGCTCGGCGATTTCCGAAACGTCAGCCCAGCGTCCGAGCGGCACCTTTTCGGCAATATAGCCCTCGATAGCATCGCGTCCGCCCATCTGCGCGATGAACGGCGCATTGAACGGCGTGTCGACCCAACCAGGGCAAAGCGCGTTCACCCTTATGCCGAACCGGGCATAATCGCCCGCCATCTGCCGGGTCATCGCGATGACCGCATGTTTGGAGGTGGTGTAGGCAATCATCTCGCGGTCGTAGAGGACGCCTGACGAAGACGAGGTGTTGAGAATGACACCCTTGCCGGCCTTCTTCATGATCGGCATGACGAAGCGCGCGGCCATGAAATGCGCCCGGACATTCAGGTTCCAGGAGGCGTCGAAGCCGGATATCGCGACGTCTTCCAGATTGCCCGCGACCTGGGCGCCCGCATGATTGTGCAGGATGTCGATACGGCCATGCCGCGCCGCAATCTTTGCGATGCCAGCCTCAAGGGCGCGATCATCCATAACGTCGACAACCATGCTTTCGGCTCTGCCGCCTGCGCCGGCAATCTGGCTTACAGTCTCCTCGGCATTTGCCAAATCGATATCGGCGACAATCACATGCGCGCCCTCGCGCGCCATGATGAGCGCGCCGGCGCGGCCGATCCCGGAGCCGGCTCCGGTGACGATTGCGACCCGATCCTTGAGTATCATGATTTTTCCCTGGTCAGTTTGTCGTTGTCTTTTCGCGCATCAAAAAGCGCGCGATGAGAATGAGGACGAGCGACGCGATCAGCACCATCGTTGCGATCGCATTGATCTCCGGCGTGACGCCGCGTCGGATGGAGGCGAAGACATAGATCGGCAAAGTCGTGTTCGATCCCGCGACGAAGAAAGCGATGATGAAATCGTCGAAGGAAAAGGTGAAGGCGAGCAGAAAGCCTGCCAGGATCGACGGCATGATCTGCGGCAGGACAATCTGGCGAAACGTCGTCAATGGCGTGGCGTAGAGATCGCTCGATGCCTCGACAATGTCGCGACCGAGGCTTGCAATACGCGCCTTCACGATCATCGTCACCAGCGCCATGGTGAAGAGCCCGTGCGCAGCGATGATCGAGCCGTAGCCGAGCGCGAACTTCGGTGGCTGATCGCCGGGCCAGACCGCTGCGATCAGCGGATTGACGATGCCGAAGACCTCGACAAGCGCCACCAGCGTCGCAATGCCGATGACGACACCCGGGACGACGATCGCTGCAGCAAACAACCCGTCGAAGATGGCACGCGTGCCAGGGCCGAGCCGCTCCAGGCCAATCGCCGCCATCGTGCCGAAGATCGCGGCCAGCCCTGCACTGGTAAAGGCGATGATCAAACTGTTTTGCAGCGCTTCCATGAGGAAGGTGTTCGACAGCGCTCGCCCGTACCATTGGGTCGAAAAGCCGGTGAACTCGCTCGCATTGCGGCCGGCATTGAAAGAGAACAGAACGACGAGCGCGATCGGCGTATAAAGGAAGAGATAGACGAAGGTGACGAGTGCGCGCATCAGACGAGATCCACCTGGCGGGTGCCTGCAACGCGCCAGGCGATGCGCATGGCAACAAGCAATATAACGACGACAACAGCCACCAGCGTCACGGCGATCGCCGATCCGAACGGCCAGTTGCGCGACTGCAGGAAGAGGTCGACGAGCGCATTGCCGATGAAGAAGACTTTGCCGCCCCCCAGCAACTGCGGGATCAGATACTCGCCAAGCAGCAGGATGGTTACGAGGGCAACGCCGGTCATGACACCCGGCAGTGATAGCGGCAGCGTAATGGAAAAGAAGGTCGAGATAGGCTTGGCGCCGAGATCGGCCGATGCCTCCAACAGTCGCCGATCGAGCTTTTCGAGGCTGACATAGATCGGCATGATCATCAGCGGCAGATAACCGTAGACGATGCCGAGCAGCACCGCACCAGGCGTATTGATGAGCCTGATATTCTCGATCCCGACATATTCGAGCAGATGCGGAATGCCGCGTGCGCCAAGCAGGTACATCCAGGCATAGGTTCGCACGAGAAGGCTCGTCCAGAAGGGCACGACGACAAGCGAGACGAGCAGCAGCCGGCGCTGCGGGCTCGCCTTGACGGCAAGATAATAGGCGACTGGATAGGCAACCAGCAGGCAGGCTGCAGCGCCGATCGGCGCAAGGATCAGCGTGTTGACGAAGGCTGCCGAGCGCGAGCCGAGATTGGCGAATTGCGCGAAGGTGAAGGCAGCCTGATAGCCGCCTTCCGGCGCTCGCTCGCCAAAGGCAAAGACGATGATGGCGATGAAGGGCAGCACCAGAAAGACGAACAGCCAGATGCTTGCCGGGCCGACGAGGGCCGCGGTGACAAGGCGCCGTTTAGTGGCAGAGGTAAGGGGCATCGATAGGTTTCTTTATCCGCCGGTTCGGAATGCGAGCCCGGCCCCTTCACGTAATGACGCTAGGGACCGGGGTGGAGCAAGGGCGATCAGGCCGACTTGAAGCGCGCCATCAGTTCGGCACGGCTCGGGTCGGTAAGCGTGACGGCGGCACCAAATTCCAGCGGGGTCAGCGCGGCCTCGTCGGGATAGACGATCTTGTTCGAGGTGATGTCCTTCGGCAAAAGGGCGATCACGCGACTGTCTGTGGTCGGCGCACCGTTGGCGATATGCTCCTTCACCGCGTTCTTCGGATCCATGAGATAGTTGAGCAGAGCGTAGCCGGCTGCCTTGTTCGGAGCATCCTTCGGGATCGCGTAATAGTCGGTCCAGATTTCGCCGCCGTCCTTACCCAACACATAGGCAAGTTCAGGCATGTCGCGGTTGAGCTGCGCGCCGTCATTGGTCCAGCACATCGTGAGCCAGGCATCCGTCGAGCGCATGGACGGCTGGTAATCGGAGTTAATCGCAAAGAGATGCGGCTTGACCTTGATCAGCAGTTCTTCGGCCTTGGCGAGCTCTTCCGGCTTGATCGAGTTGAAATCATAGCCGAGGGAAACGAGTGCGCTGCCGATGGTCGTCAGCTGATAGTCGTGCACCATGGCGCGCCCATCGGCCTCGGTCTGCGCAATCTCGAAGAAGTCTTTCCAGCTTGCGAGCTTCGTCTTGATCTTCTTGGTGTTCACAGAAAAGCCGGTCGTGCCCCAGTTCTTCGGCACGGCATAGGTCTTGCCGTCGATCTGCCCTTCCTTGGTGAATCGCGGGCTCTCGGTGGTCTGGCTGAAGTTCGGAACCTTGGATAGATCGAGCTCTTCGACGAGGCCGAGCTTGTGATAGGTCGAAATCGTATAATTGGTCGGCACGTAGAGGGACCAGCCGGAGGCGCCGGCCTGGAGCTTGGCGAGCATTTCCTCGTTCGAGCCGAAGACATTGACCTCGACGGCGACGCCGGTCGCCGCCTTGAAGTTCTCGAAGGTCTGGGGATCGTGATAGTTCGGCCAGGTTGCGATCGACATCTGCGTGCCGAGTTCGCCTGCCGCATAGGCCGGCGTCGAAAGCGCGCCCGGGAAGCGCGACAGAACCGCTGTCGCAAGGCCGAGACCGGTGATGCCGAGGAAATGACGGCGGCTGACGGAGCCCCGCTTCAGGCGCATGAATTCGTCCATGAAGCCTTCGGCTGATATGGGGAGATTGTCCTTATAATCCTTGCTCATGATGCTGTTCCCTTGTTTTGGTTTATGCATTCGATGCTGGAAAGACATGTAAGGCTTTAGGGTCGAAGCCGAGGAAAACCTGCTCGCCCGGCCCCACGAGATCGCTCTCGTTCATGCTGCGGCGGTCTGACGTGATCAGGAAGTCACCCAGTCCGGGAACAGTGACCGCATATTCCGCGGATGAGCCCAGGAAGATGCGGTGTGTCACTATACCTTTGAAAGATCTGCCTGATGCCGCCATCTCGCGGCTCAGATGAATAGCCTCCGGGCGCAATGCCGCGATCGCAGCTCCGGGCGCGACCCGCTTGCCGGCCGAAAGTGCCGAGCCGTCTGCAAGGCGGAGCGTTTCGCCATCAGCTTCCATCGTCGCCTCGATACGGTTCGTCTTGCCGACGAAATCGGCGACGAAGAGATCGGCTGGGCGGTCGTAGACCTCCTGCGGCGTGCCGAGCTGCCGGATGCGGCCGGCGCTCATCACGCAGACGATATCGGCCATCGACAATGCTTCCTCCTGGTCATGGGTGACGAGAACGAAGGTGATGCCGAGTTCGCGCTGCAACGTCTGCAGCTCGATCTGCATGGCCGAACGCAGCTTCTTGTCGAGGGCAGCAAGCGGCTCGTCGAGCAGGAGCACAGAGGGCCGATTGACGATGGCGCGGGCGAGTGCCACGCGCTGCTGCTGCCCGCCCGACATTTCGTGAATACGGCGCTTGGCGAAGCCGCCGAGGCGGACCATCTCGAGCGCTTCGGCGACACGCCGATCGATCTCGGCGGCACCGACCTTCGGGCGCATCTGCTTGAGGCCGTAGGCAACATTCTGCGCGACGTTGAAATGCGGAAACAGCGCATAATGCTGGAACACCATGTTCACGGGCCGCCGGTAGGCCGGAACGCCGTTCATTTCGCGTCCGTCGATCAACACGGTGCCTTCGCTCGGCTGCTCGAAGCCGCCGATCATGCGCAGACATGTGGTTTTACCGCAGCCGGAAGGTCCGAGAAGCGCCAGGAATGCGCCCTTGGGCACATTGAGGTTTATGTCCGTTACGGCGGTCACGGCGCCATAGGCTTTTGTGACCGAACGGAATTCGATGTCGTTCGTTGAAGCGGATGCCACGTCTGTTCCCTGCGGTTGGTCGGCAGTCTTTATCTGCCTTATTGCCACCGTCGTTAAGGAAAGAGTAAGCCTGAGCTTCCTGCGAGGTATATACCCCGAAAGAGGTATTTTCGATCAAACTGCTTCGTGGGAGGTGTATATAGGGGCTGCACTTGATAGTGCAGGACGGCAGAGGGGATCCGTCATATGAGCACCGACCTTGAAGGGCTTTTTGCCGCTTTCAACGCCACGATCGGCAGATCGGCGATGGCCGATTTGGAATTCGGGGAGACGTTCCGCCAGATGATGGCGGCGCTGGTGCGGTTCGACTACGTCGTTGTCTTCGCCTATCGCGGCAAGGAGCGACCGATCGATCTCTACAGCACCTTCGATCCTGAGGAGCATATCGTCTTCGTGACGCTCTATCAGGCCGGACCCTACCTGCTGGATCCGTTCTACCACACGGCGCATGGCCGCCGCGAAGGCGTGCTCAGAATGCGGGAACTGGCGCCGGATCGCTTCTTTTCGAGTGAGTATTACCGAACCTACTATGTGCAGACCGGTCTTGCCGAAGAGATCGGTTTCTTCGTCAATGCCGATGAGGATGTCACCGTCGTCCTGTCACTGATGCGGCGCGAAAAGACCGGCATTTTTCCGCCAGCCGAATTCCTGACGCTTAAGAAAGTCGAGCCGCTCGTTGCAAACATGGTGAGACACTATTGGTCCGGCCTCGCTCCACGCTTCGATGCGCAACTGGCAGCCGGCAGCAGGAGCCGCCGCCGCCAGGGCCAGAATGGGTCCCTCGCACCGGCCGAAGCGGTCTGGCGGGATCTCAATCTGACAAGCCGCGAGACCGCTATCGTCGAACTCGTCTTGCAGGGACATTCGTCTGAATCGATCGGGTTGAAGCTCAATATCTCGACGGGCACGGTGAAGGTCCATCGGCGCAACGTCTACCGCAAGCTCGGCATTTCGTCCCAGACCCAGCTGCTTTCGTTATATCTCAAGAACCTCGCATAGGGGTATTTTGGTCTTCCCAAGCTTGCTTGACGACAAGATTTGCAAAGCTGTGCGCGCAAAACCGAACTACATGCATAGAGGCCAGTCCGGCTCTATGACGCTAGCCCGTCGGCGCCGATAGAAATTACCGCGACATTGCCCATAAGAGAAGACCGGCTTGCCTATGCAATGATGCGCAAGGCACCGTTCCTCCCCGAAAGGCCTTGGTGTCACTAGCGCCTGAAGCGTTTCCGCTTTTCTTTGTATCGCGGAAACGCTTAATCTTCTTGCGTTCTTACGCACTCCGAACGGAAGGGCTCTAAGCTGCCTTCAGCGCCAAAGTCGCGATGAACGTCGGCAGGAACTTGTCTATGAGAAAGCGCGGCGTGGGTTGCCGGTCTTCCAGAAAGCCGGCGATGTGGAAACCCGCCTCGATCTGTCCCGCAATCTGATCGGACAAACTATGCCCCGACACCAGGGCTTCGCCCCGCGCCAGTTTCGCTTCCAGCGTGGCCGCGTCGAGATCCGTCACATCGGCATAAGGTATCGTGAAGACAGGCCGGATAAGCCCCTCCTTCATCAGGGCCGGATCGCGATCTCCGATGAAAACGACGGGATTATAGAAGCTGCTCAGCAAACGTCCCTGCGGCTTCAGCACGCGATGGCATTCGCGCCAAATGGGCTTGATATCGGGAACGTAGAGATTGGAAATCGGATTGAAGACGATATCGAAGGTCTCATCGGCAAATCGGGAGAGATCGCGCATATCCCCCTGAATTGCTGTCAGTTTCAACCCATCGCGCGCCGTAACGCTGCGATCCAGATCAAGCTGTTTTTCGGAGGCATCGAAAACCGTCACCTCGCCGCCTGCGGCCGCCAGCACAGGCGCCTGTTGGCCGCCGGCGGATGCCAGGCACAAGATGCGCCGGCCCTTCACGTCTCCCAACCAGTGGCTCGGCAATTCGCTGGGCGTCAACCGAACCGACCACGCCCCGCGCTTGGCGGCGGCCGTAATTTCCGGCGCGACAGGGCGCGACCACTCACAATCGCTGACGGCGAGCCTGTCCCATGCGGACTGATTGAGAGCATAAACATCCAATGATGCTGAATTTGTAGATGGCATTGAAACCTCTATATCGTTGCCAAGCCGTAACGGGCGCAAACGCGCTGCCCGGCATATCTGCTTGAAAAGTGAAATGAGCCGTAGGATCGACGAACACACGCTTCGCTCAGCCTAAAGGCTGCCGCGCTGAGATATGTGCGTTGATCTAAGCTTAGAGGATCACTGTCAGGGCACTCCGATATGGAAGCCCGGCCTATCATCGATGCTCGGGGCATTCAAGGTCGAGCGCTTTGGTAATCGTCTCGTCACGAGCGCGTTCGCACCAGAATTTTTGCTCCCGACCCGGACAGCTTTTCGGCCATGGTCCGCAGCGCCGTCATATCGGTGTCTGTCAGCCGGAGATGGCTGTCCATGATCGGCTCCCTTATCCAAGGCTCGATGACGACCTTGTCGTCGATCAACACCTGTGTTTGCCGACCGAGCGCCGCCAGAGTGAATTTGCGAAACGTCTCGGCACTTTCCGGCGTAAGGACGATATCCAGTTCATATCCATAGCCATTGGACGCTTTGACAACCTGCGCACTCTTCGCCTCCAGCCACACAGGCGCGATCGTCTTTTCTGCATCATTGCCCGCCGCCGTCACTTGCTCTTGCGATGTTGTCGCAGCAGCGGGCGATGTAGACGAAAGGTCAAGACTATCTGACGCGGCATCGGCCGGCTTTAGTGGCTCGATCTGCAAATTCGGCACGCGCAAGTCTGCTGCTGTCAGGATGGCCGGAACCTCTAGAGTGGCTGTCACATCCTCACGTCTGATGTGCAGGTAGGTCCGGAACGTCGATCCTGCTGACATGATCGTTATGGTTTCTGTTAGCTCAACGGCGGAGCCGTCATTGAGAGACACAACGAACTTCGCGCTTCGTGTCTTGCCGGCCCGTTTGACAGACGCCAGCTGATCGGTCGTCAGGCCCTTTACTCGCTCATCAAAAGCAGCCAGGAACTTTTCGATTGCCCCCTTTTGCGACTGCGCGAATGCTGTTGGATCATATTCGTCCAGGACCGAGACAGTTGCCGTGTGCGCCGCTGCATCGGTGGATTCCAGGATCCAGGTCGATGTGACGGGGACGCTGACACCACCATATTCCTCGGTTCTGGAAGCCGTCAGGGGCTTCCCTATCTCCATAACCTCATCTTGATAGGCTTGCCCTGCGGCAAGCGCCTGCGCTTCCGGCGCCAGGGCAGTAACAATTTGAAGGGGGTTTTCCTGAATACCCTCGATGATGTCATAGACGCCGCTCTGTGGCGAGGCGGCGACTCCACCCGGTCCATTCGTCGCCATGTTGCGCATATTCGCCAATATCTGGTCGGCACCGGGCAAACCGTTTGGAAAGCCGTTCAGATCCGTTTCCACTTCAAGGGCATCAACGCCATAAGCGGTGAGAGAATTCCGATAAAGCGGGTTCATTTGATAGGTGTCAGCAGCACCCGCGACGCCGTCCGGCAGATCAGCGCTGAGGGACCAGCGAACCCGCATACCGTTGCTATCGCGCGCGAGAACGGTCATGCGCTGACGAAACTCGCCGCGGGTGATAACGGAGGCGGCGTCTGGCTTGTCGAACCAGAGCGACATGTCGCTTTCGGTCGCCTTTTGAACGCGGTAGCTGCGCTCGACCCCGGTTACCGGTGCATAACCCGGAACCGTCACGCTATCGCCGGCCCAGGCGGGGCTCGACAGTGCCGCAAGGACGCAAAGGGAGGATAACGTCTTTCTGAAGTCCGCGATCTTCATTCGGCGCTCCATGGCTCAGCCGCCGTGGCCACGCCGAAGGGATTGAATTTATATTCGTTCTCCTCGTATCGCGTGTCGTCAGACAGTTCGATGTGACGACGCCTCAACGCGACCTCGACGCCATCCTTCACCATCTCATCGGCGATCTCGTCGATAAGGGCGGCAATCTTGAGCTGTTCGGTATTGGTGGTCCGCGGCTGGTCGTCCTTCCGGCCGACGGTAATCAAAACATCAGGCAAGCCGACCAGATGAAATCCGACGCTCGCCATTCCATCGGCATCGTCGCCGATGGGCCGGCGCGCAAGTGCGAGGCGACAAGCCCGCGCAACGGACGGTAGATCATCGGAGGCCGCAGCCTTTCGCATTTGTTCGGAAAGCTCCCTCCATCGCTGCACGCCATGGGCGACGCCCGCGCTTTCTCCCTTTGCAGCGACAGCGCCATGATCGAGCATGTGTTGCACGAGCAGCAGGGCTTTTGCCGATGTTGCCACCGCCGTTTCTGCCGTCATCGACGGGCCAAGGACATACAGCACCGATCCGTGCGTGGCGACCGCATCCTCGTCAGCCTTTTGATAGGCTTCGGGATCCACACGATCCCAACAAATATTGAAGGACCGAACCATACGATCGTCGGGCTTGTCCCGCGAATAGTCCTCATCGACGGAAAAGCCGTCGCCGAGTGCGTCGATACCGGCGCGAGCACTCTGCTCGAGCGCCTCAAGGCCGTTTTCCCCGCCGAGAAAACACAGCACGTGGCGCGGTTTGTAACTGGAACGGGCCGCGGCAAAGACGGAGGATTTGCTCGATGCATTACTGGGGGACGGCTGCCCCAGGACAAGCCCGGCCAGGAATGCAAGAACGCCGCGACGCTTCGAATTCATTCCAGTGCCCCCGTGGCTTTCACTGAGATGAGACTGGACGTTCCCGCAACACGAAATCCAGACCCGCATATTTGCCTAGCCTATTGCCCTCGCAACTCGATTTCAACATGCCGCCGCCCTTTGGTTGTGACAAGGGCGGCGATGGTCTGTTTTGCTTCGACGGCCTGTTCAAAGATGGGCGAGAATCTGCTCTCTCTGAGCTCTCGATCCGGCCATGCGCCGTTGCGCCACGGCGAGAATATCTGACGTTACCTGCCTCGGCAGGCCGGCCTCGAATGGTGGGGCCGGCGCATATTCGAGGGACAGCTGTACGGTGCGGGCTTCGGTCTCGCCAAACAATTCAGCGATGACGGTCAGCGCGAAATCGATACCCGAAGTAACACCGCCGGCGGTAATCAGGTTGCCATCGCGCACGACCCGCTCATCGACTGCGGTCGCGCCAAAGCGGGGCAGGAAATCCATGGCATTCCAATGCGTCGCGGCTCTCTTGCCTTTCAGCAGTCCGGCGGCGCCGAGGACCAGCGATCCCGTGCAGACGGAGGTGACGAAGCGCGCCGATTGCGCTTGTTGACGAACAAAGTCCAACACGACATCGTCGCGCAACAATGCATTGATGCCGCTACCGCCTGGCACGCACAAAACATCCAGTTTCGGGCAATCGGCGAAACTCACGGTCGACTTGAGTTCAAGGCCGGTTGCCGAAGTGAGCGGTTCCACTGCCTTCCAAGCGAGATGAACCTTTGTGCCCTGTGCGGAGGCGAATACTTCGTAGGGTGCCGTGAGGTCGAGCTGCTGAACGCCGGGAAAAGCGAGGAGGCCGATATGCAAGGTCATTTGAGATCTCCGGGTTGACTTTCGAGAGCCTAGCAGGTCAAGCTTTGGCGCGATTGCCATTTACCCCTCGGTTTACGCCAAAGTGTCACGACGCATCGAAATTCTCACCTTTGCCGATAGCCAGCTTCTCGACGTCGCTGGCCCCTTGCAGGTTTTCGCCTCGGCAAACGATATGGCCAGGATAGCCGGCCGCGCTGCGCCCTATGAACCGGTCGTCGTCGGTCTGGCCGGCCAGATGAAAACTTCGTCCGGCCTTTCGATTGTTGCCCAACCATTGTCGCCGACGGACGCGCCACTCGATACGCTGATCGTTCCCGGCGGCTGGGGCGTCTATGCCGCCTGCGACGACAACCGGCTGGTCGAGTGGATCAGGATGCGAACGCAGGCGTCACGACGAACCGCCTCCGTGTGCAGCGGCGCCTTCCTGCTTGCGACCGCCGGCCTGCTCGACGGGCGGCGTGCGGTCACGCATTGGCAACGCTGCGAGGAGTTCAGATCCCGCTTCCCGAAGGTGCGATTGGAAGCAGATCCGATCTTCATCCGCGACGGCAATATCTGGACCTCTGCCGGTGTCACGGCGGGCATCGATCTCGCGCTGGCGCTGGTGGAAGCCGATCTCGGCCGTGAGCCTGCATTGACCGTAGCGCGTCAGCTGGTAGTCTTCATGAAGCGGCCCGGCGGGCAATCGCAATTCGGTGCCGCATTGCAGCTTCAGGATAAAGCCAACCGCTTCGACGAGCTGCATGCCTGGATCGTTGAAAACCTGGAGCATCCGCTCTCGCTTCCGGATCTCGCCGAGAGGGCAGGCATGAGCGTGCGCAGCTTTTCACGCCATTATCATCGGATGACCGGACGCACCCCTGCACGCGCCGTGGAGGAAATGCGGCTGGAAAGCGCCCGGCGGCAGCTTGAACAGGGAGCGCATGTAAGTCGCGTCGCACTTCGCTGCGGCTTCGGGGCAGAGGAAACAATGCGACGCGCCTTCCAGCGACAATTCGGCGTCAGTCCACAGGCCTATCGAGAGCGCTTTTCTCTTTAGCCATCCGGCAGCGTCGCGGGAGCGAACCTGTCTCTGCGGTCGCACTTGCGAATGAATGCCAACTGAATGGTCCCTTCAGCATCCATTCCAACTGCCGGATCTAAAAAGAGATCGTTCAAACGCGGTCCCGTCCGCCAAAGGAGACGCAGTCATGATCCGCAATTCTTTCATCGCAACCGCACTCGTCGCTCTCGTCGGCTTTACCGCCGCCGCCCCTGCCATGGCCAATGATGTGCGTATCGAACAATATGGTTGGTCCAATTCGGCCGGCGGCGCCCAGCATGGATATTCGAACCGGATCAGGACCTATCAGAATGGCGGCTACAACAGAATGGTCGGCCAGCAATATGGTCGCCACAATCTCTCTGCCGTCGGCCAGGAAGGCAACGGCAACTACGGCGCCACCTATCAGAATGGCGACCGCAACGTCGCCGGCATCGGCCAGTTCGGTTCCAACCACACAACCATCCTAACCCAGGACGGCAATGGTAATATTGCAGCCGGCGTTCAGGTCGGGAACGGCTGCAGCGCCAATGTCAACCAGGGCGGCAGCGGCAATGTCGCCGCCTTCGTCCAGGCTTGCCCGTAACCGGTAGCAACGGCCGCGCGGGCCGGGAAACACCCCTCGGCCGCGGTGACGGAACGTCAAGGAGACGAACCATGCCACATATCGTCAACTCCCCGCGCCGTCTTGCGACTGCGCTCGCCCTGATACTGCTTCCGGCCGGCGCACTGGCGGCGATGGCAACTTCCGGGCAATCCGAGGGTCCCCTGCGTTGCGAAATCCGCGTCACGCCGCAAGCGGGCATGGTAGCCCTTCAGGCTATCGCAAGAACAGATGCGCCCATCAGCGGTACCTATCGCTTCCACGTCGAAAGCGTGGGCGGTGCAGGTGGTTCCAACATCGATCAAAGCGGCGCCTTCGATGCCGCTCCGGGGCGTGCCGCCACGCTCGGCTCGGTCTCGCTCGGCTCCAATGGCGCCGGCTATCGGGCGACGCTCGATGTGACTGCCGGCGGCAATAGCGTCCGCTGCACCCAGCGGATCGGCGGCGCGATCTGACCGGATATTTACTTCGACCCACGTCATCGCGAAGGGCGCCGGCAAACCGGCGCCCTTCGCTGTATCAGCCTCCCGGCGAGAAATTGAACGATAACTGAACAGCCAATTCCGTTTGGGTTCAGCCGCACGATGCGAAGGTTGGTTATCGGCTGATGGAGCCGGGCAATGGAGATCAGGATGACCCGCAACATGTTCAAGATCCTAACCGTTACGCTTCTTGCCGGCTGCATCGGGCAGGCAACCTTGTCCACGCCGGCTTATGCCGGAGGCCGGATCTCTGTGAATGTCGCTCCGGACAACGCCGAAGATGCCGACCTCTTCTCGACCGGCCTTCGTGTCTATTCGCTGTATCGCGGGTTTCGCGATGCCGATATCCGTCAGCTGGGTCGTGGAAACCTCGCCGGCATCGCTCAATATGGCCGAGGCAACCTCGGCGTTATCGAGCAGCGTGGCAACGGACACTCCGCCAGCCTGCGTCAGAACGGCAACGACAACGCCTATGGCATTTTCCAGTTCGGAAGAAATACCAGTACCGATGTGGTTCAGGACGGCAATGGCGGGAGCGGTGCCACCTTCAGCTATGGGTGGTAACCCGTTTTTCCGTTCCGAAGCAGATAGGCGATGCACCGGCATCGCCACTGCCGCAGGGCTGACTGGCCCGACATGCGACCGACGGTTGATATCGCCTTGTCGGCACGGATGGTGAACGGCTTGAATTTCCTTTCAGTGTCGTTAGCCCACATCTAATATCCTCTCCCTGCCTTGGAGATACGGAGTAGCGCGGCTGCACCCTTGTCTTGATGAAAGATAGCCCATATTGACTAGCAAGCTGGCATCTTCAAGGACGAGTTATCCATGGCCTCCGCCTCCAACCTGCGCGTGCTTGTTGCCCTTGGTTGTGGACTTTTCTCGGCAGTTTGCCAGGCGCAATCCTTTGATTGCGCCAAGGCTCAGACTGCCATCGAGAAAGCGATTTGCGCCTCACCACCCTTGATTGCTCAGGACACGAGCCTGGCGGCCGCCTATCGACAGGCGACGAGCGATCTCAGCGGTGATCCGGCAAAGCTTGCCGACCTGAAGCAGCAGCAACGCCGCTGGCTGTCGGATCGAAACAAATCCTGCACGGATTCCGATCCGACTCGTCTGACCAAATGCTTGCTGACGATCTATCAGGCACGGATTGTCGAACTGAACGCGCCGCACTCATTGGCGAGCGGCAACGCATCGAATTCGAGCCCATCCGTCGAACCCTCAAAGTCAACGGCGAAAGAGACGCAAGTCCCCGGAGGGCTTTATCGGGTCACATCGGCACCCGCGGCAGCGCCGCAAGTCTCCTCCTCGCGCTCCCTTCCAGAGCCTTTTCCCCAACCGCGTTTGGCGTCGAACAGCTTCCCAGCCGACCAGGACGGCAGCACGCTGATGACCGTCGCTGGGCCGGGGCGCGTCGCCATTCGCGCCCATAGCAGTTCGGGCGTCGCGCTCCAGCTCGTCGACATGATGACCGGGCCGGGGGAGCGAATGGGCGCACCCGGCGTCAGCGACGGGCGGATCGATGCGCTGCTCGATAAGGGGACATACAAGATACGCGTTTTCGGAGCAAAGGGAGCATCCGGCAAGGTTGAACTCACCGCGGAGGCCTATCAGGAGCTTGAACAATCTGACGCGGTCCTGACCGGCGACACCCCGGTAAATGCGGATCTCGGCGATCTCCAGCAAAGATCATTCTGGATCGATGTTCCCGAATCCGGACGTGTGGATGTCGACGCCGTCGGGCGGTCCCTTCACGATCTGCGGCTTTGGCGCCAGGGCGCCAACATCGTTCCGCTTTCGCCGACGATTTCGGTCTTTGAAGTGAAGCCCGGTCTCTCGATGACACGCGCCACGTTGACCGGCGCGACCGAGCCGGGACGTTATCTCGTTACCGCCTACGGCGGCGAGAAGCTGGCCTGGGCAAATTCGGATACGGCACAGCCGTTCCACATTCGCACCGGCATCCCGATGTCGCTTGCCGCCGGGATCGCGGAAGGCGTCATCGGACCTTTTGGGTCGGTACGCTTCGAGGCACCCGCAGATTTCGACCGATTCCGACTGGATCTGCCGCAATCGGCGCCGGCCACTCTTCGCGCAGGCAGGATATCAGGCAACACCTACGCATTTCGAAGTGCTGCCATCGGCAAGTCCAGCCGCGAGCCATCGGCCACGCTGGCGCTGCCCACGGACGCCAAGCCCGGCATCGTCGAGATATCGGGCTATGAAGGCCAGAATTTCAGAGTTCGCGGTCTGCGCTTCAGCACTCAAACCCAATTCGATGGCTCGGTGCCCAATCTCATCAGCATGGATGTTGCGGGAGAAGGCGGCGACGAGATTCCTGCCACCGCCTTGCTCGTGCGCAACGACAGCTCCGGCAAAGCCAGCGTCGTCGCCACGGACATGCCTCTTCTCGGCCCCGGGCAAGCCTGGCGGCAGCGCTTCAATTTGCGTGGTCCGACCTCGCTCCTGTTCGAGATGGCGCAAGCAGGTCAAATCGGGGTTCATACCTCGGGCGTCGCCCTGCACGCCGATATCAGCCCGATTCTTCTCGGAAACGCGCCTCGCGCGGACGGAAAGAACCCCGAGCGCTATGATCTCGACGCAGGCTATTATCTGCTGCGCCTTTTGCCGAAAGATAATGCAAGCGGCATCGTCGATCTGACGCTTGGGACGCCGGGTCTCACAGTGCCAGTCCAACCCGCCTCCCCGGCTCGCACCACCGTTTCCTTCGGCATTCAGGAAGCCCGGTCGGCGACAAGTCTGGAACTCCTCACCAATGCCGCCCCGAACCTGTTGACCGGACCGCGCGCTGTCGCCCTCCCGGCAGATCTGGCGGCCAGGCCTGTTGCTCTTTGGCAAGCAGCCGGCGCTTCCTCACCGAGTTCAGACCAATCCGACAATGGCGGAGCCGCGCTTCAACGCCCAGCTTCGCCAGCCGATCTGCGCATCGACGTTCATGCGCCTGCCGGTGGCGTCATATCCGCCATCGACATGCGCAACGCACCCATCGCTTTCGCAGTCAGCAACGAACACGCCGACGCCACGGGGCGGGTGCTTACTCTGCGCTTCCCCGCCGTTTCCGCCGCCCGCGCCATCGCCGTCCGCTGGCTGCCGGACACGGCAGCTCCCGGCAAGATCGCGCGGCCATCCACTCCTTCCGTCCTGAATGCGGGTCAAAAGCAATTTCTCGATCTCGCGGAAGACGCACACAAATCCTATCAGCTCAATGTGGGCGAAGGCGGCCTCTATCGCATCGAAACATTCGGGCGCTTGCAGACATCGCTTGATCTGGGGACGTCGACCGTGCCCTCACTCGGGGGCGCATCCGACAATGGCGATGGCCACAATGCCTTGCTGCTGACCTACTTGCGGGCCGGAAGTTATCAAGTCGATGTCTCCGCGCAAAATTCCTCGGGCCATCTCGGCATCGGCGCAATCCAAGCCTCGCTTGCGCAGGCTGCGACGCTGGTTCCCGAAGGCAGCAGTCGCGGTGTTTTGTCCAGCGCCAGCGGCGGCATCGTACCGATAGAAATCGCCAAGGCGGGGTCCTACCAGCTTGATCTCTATGCACTCGGGGGCGATCTTGCGGCCCGTCTGGAGGATGCCGACGGTTGGCCGCTGACGGCTCCCGGCCCTCTCTCCACCATCACGCAGGATTTCGCGCCGGGACATTATCGCCTTGTGATCCAGCCGCGCGAGGTCGACACCCGGTTTGTCGCCCGGCTGACGACCATCGTCGACCCGCCGCAGCTGCAAGGTCACGGACCGCATCCGCTGGCCTTCAACCAAGCGCAGAAATTCCAGTGGCGCGAGCCGCAGGGCAAAGGCGACGCCCGTACTCCAGACAGTTGGACATTTGATCTCGCCGCCGATGCCGATGTCAGCATCGACCTGACCGAGGGCATGATCGGCACCCTGATCCGCGGTGACCAGGAGCAAATTGCGAGATTTGCCGCCAGCCCGAAATTCAGCAGAAAATTGAAGCCAGGGCACTATCGCATCGAGCTCAGCAGCCTCGCCCACGACGACCGGCTGGACTATGAAATCACCCTGAACACCAGGGATCTGCAGCCTGGCGAAACGCGCTTCGTCGACCTGCCGAGCGTGCTCTCCTTCAACGTCGAAAAGGATCGCGTCGTCAGCCTCGGCACCTTCGGCCGCAGGGAGCTGAAGGCTGTCCTGAAAGGCTCGGACGGAACCGTGATAGAACGGCTATCCGGCCGCGGCGACGACTGGAATATCGCCCTTTCGCGCCGGCTGGCGGCTGGATCCTATACGCTCAGCCTGGAACAAGCCGCCGCCGCGAGCAGCCCATCGGGCAGCAGTTCGGACGATCAGACGACATCAAGCGATGGCGATCAGCAGGCGGAAGGCGACGATCAGTCGAACTCCTCGAATATAGAGGTTCAATTTGCGTTGCCGAAAGAACTGCCGCAGCCGGCGCTAACAGCAAACGGCAGCGTCGACGTCACCGGCAACTCCGTTTTCACCTTCCCGTTGCCGACGGGAGAGAAGGATGGTCTCGCGCTCGTAGCCGCGCAGTCCACCAGCGAGCTGGTTCTGTCAGTCGACACATTGGCAGCCGATGGAAGCTGGAAGCCGCAAGCCTTTGCCCACGGCCATACGCCTTTTATCGCCTGGCCCAGCTCCGGGAGCGGAACCCAATGGCGCGCATCCGTGTGGACCCTCGATGGCGGTTCGGCTCCGATCAAAATCGGCACGAACAGCGTCTCCCGCCCATTGGGCGCGCTCGGCGACGTCGCGCTCGAACCTGCGTCCATCGAAGGCCTTGGCTTGACTGTGAACGTCGCACTCGCGCAAGTGCCGGCCGCAGGGCTGGTCCAGCTGGATGCCGCCGGGGATCTGCTTGCCGGCGCAAGTGCTGATCGCCCACTTACCTCTGTCACCTCGGGACTCTTTGCTCCGCAATCGGACCATTTATGGTTGGTCTCCCGCAAGGACGGCTCGGTGCGAGCAACGCCGGCAAAGCTCGATGGCGAGATTGCGCTGACGCTGCCCGCAGGCGATCAGGCCAATCTTCCTGCCGAGGCGCCGCCGCAAGGCAAGGTCCGGCTGTGGTTGGCGCAATCAGCCTTTGGACAGCCTGGGCTCAATGCCGGACGCGGCATGGGTGTCGGCGCCAATAGCGCCGTTGCCCTGGCTGGTGATCAGGATCTCCGTCTATGGAATGCCGGAAGCGATGAAAGCCTGCAACTTCGGCTCAGCTCCATCGATGCGGCCGAAATCGAGGGAGTCACGCTCGACGGCAGCTATGCCGCCCCCATACCAGCCCTCAGCGCGCGGCCCGTCAAACTGCCGGCGGGAGCAAAGCGGCTAACGCTCGATCTGGCACCCGGCATAGCGGTGGTCGCCGGCCCATCCGATCCTGAGCCGTTGAATGTCTGGTCAGGCTCCACGCCGCTGTCACGCACCGTCGCCACATCAGCCAATGAGGTTCGGCTGGTCAACCTGAGCAATGCACCGGCATCTGCCCGCATCGGCCTGTCGCCTGGGCAAACCATGACGCTTAGCGCCGATCAGATCCTGCGTCGCTTCTTCGGCACAGCAGGGTCGGAGGCCATCACTGTGGACGCGACGAAAGGCGACATCCTGAATATTTCCGGTGGCAACGCGACCTTTGTCGCGAGCGACAGCAAGGTTCTGCGCGGGCAAAACATCGCCCTATCGGGCCCAGGCCAGCTGATCCTCGATCATGGGGCCGGGCTTGTGGCATTGTGGCTGGAGCGCGATGGCAATTCGCCCTGGCCCAAACCTGAGCCGAAATCGGTCGATCTTCCTCACAGCGCCGTGCTGGAGGGCCAGGCCATGGCCTTCCGTCTCGCTCCGGCCCAGCCGATGGTTCTCGATGTCAGCACCGACGCGCCAGTGATCGTCGATCTCGCGCAGAATGGGCGCCATGATCTGCAACTATTCCCCATGGGCGCTGCGTTTCATCGCTATGTCGCGCCCGGCGGAGCGGTGCTGACACTATACTCAACGCACGAGGGGCCACTGTCCGGCACTGCGGATATCCTGGCGACGCCTGTCATTCCCCTAAGCGACGGTATCGGCACCCCGACAGTGCTCGCGCCTGGCGCAACCGCCCTCTTCGGATTTGACGTCAAGAGCAAGGGAAATATCGGCGTCGGCCTGCGCTCCGATCCCGATCGGGTTATCGGCCGCCTGCTCGATGCCAAGGGTCAGGTCCTCGGCGAAAGCGTCAACCAGCTGAAGGAGCTCGAACCGGGCACTTATCTGCTGGAAGCACGCGCCCCCGCGGATGCGCCAACGCTCGTCGTCAGGCCCGCTGTCGTTGGGCTGTCGCCGCCGCCGGCGGGTCCTCCGCCTGAGGTCGTCAATGACTATCTGCAAAATGCCGGTTTGAAGCCCTCGGGATCGAAGTGAAGCCAATGAAAAAGCCAATCCAGAAGCTTGCATTTCTCATCGCCCTGTCCGTGGCCTCTTCCGCACTGGTGGCGACTGCCCAGGCGCAGCAACCGGCCGCACCGCTGAGCCTCGATGTTTTGCAGCGAGCCGATGGCGTCAAGATTGTGCCCGAGAGATTTTTGCGGGCCTATGACCCAGTGACGATTTTCTTTCCAAGCGACACTGGTCCGAAAGCGGGCGGCCCTGAGGACGCTCCCGATCGCCTCGTTACGATGGAACCGCAAGCTGCCGGCGCCTGGCAATGGCTTGGCCCACGCGCCCTGCAATTCCGCCCGGCCGACAAGTGGAAACCGCTCGACCGCGTCAAGGTGAAGATGGTCGGTCACAGTGGTGAGGCCGGCAGCGAAGCCGAACTGATACCGCTGCTGCCGCTGCCCATCGCCACCATTCCCGCCGCCGATGCGGATCCGGTCAACGACCTCGATCAGGTTACGCTGACATTTGCCGAACCCGTCGATATTACCGCGCTAAAACGCCTGTTGTCGATCGAAGTGCGGCCGTCACCGGGAATTGGCGACGAAGGCGGTTTGACTTTGGGTGAGCAAGATTTCGACATCCAACCGCTCGAACGCGCGGCGCGCAGCGATCAGCAATCCTATGTCGTGAAGCTTCGCAACGCCGTGCCGGATGGCCGTGTCGTTCTTGTGCGGCTGAAACTCGCCGACACTCCGGACTTTGCCGATCAGATCTTCGAGCTGCGCGTGCGCACCACTATTCCCTTCACCATGACGGGCTCGGATTGCGGACGAGGCTTCGACACTGCGACGATCGACGGCATCATGCGCTGCACGTCTGGCGCGACGGCCAGCAGCTCGGATGACGACAGCGGCTCAAGCGATGAGGGAAATACCGAAGCACATACGGCCCGTCCGGTTCAGGGCCGCAGCCTGATCTTCCGGTTTTCCGGCAATCCCGTCGCCGGAGACCAGCTCTCCGCCCGCGATGCCCTGCGCATCACTCCCCCCGTCGACGACCTGACGGCGCAGGCGAGCAACGGACGGCTGCACATCCACGGCCGCTTTTTGACGGACAAGGTCTACACTCTCAACGTCGCCGCCGGCGCCGTGCATGACGACCGCGGCAGGCCGCTGGCTGCTGCGTTCAATCGGAAATTCGCGTTTTCGCCGGAGCCGGCATCGCTCGCCTGGGACGCCTCGCAGGGTGTGGTCGAGCGCTTCGGTCCGCAGCTCGTCCCCTTGCGCGGTCGCGGCTATGACCGGGCCGACATAAGGATCCATGCAATTGATCCGCTGTCGCGCGATTTCTGGCCTTTCCCGCAAGCGGGCCTCGATACCAAGGATGACGACCAGCCGCCGCTGCCGGGCAAGGAGCCCCAGAAGTGGTCCGGGATCGACGATATTTCGAGCGACGCGGTCGCTGCGCGCATCAAGAATCTAGGCTCGCCTGCCGTATCGCAGCTCGTGGACTTGCCAATCCGAAAAGGTGGCGTGAATAGCAAGTTTGGCCTAGACCTCAAGCCGCTATTCGCCAAGGTTCTCGGCCCCGATCAACCCGGTACATATCTGATCGGGCTGCGCGCAGTGGACGACCAGAGCCGCCACTGGCTACGTGTGCAGGTGACCGACCTCACTCTGAGTGCCGTCGAAGAACCGGACCGCGTGCGCTTCGCAGTCACCTCGCTTGCGACGGGCAATCCGATCGATGGTGCGCAGATTCGGCTTGATGGCATGCGCGACGGCAAATTTGTGATGCTTTCCACCGGCACGACGGACGCCAAGGGCTTCTTTTCCTGGGATCTCAAGCAACGCACCGAAGCCAGAATTCGCCGCGTCATCGTGACGAAGGGGCTGGATACGCTGGTGATCGATCCCGATCACGCCCCGGCTCAATATGCCCAGAGCAACTGGACCAAACCATCGACCTCCTGGCTGGACTGGACAACCAATCCCGACGCTGATCGCACCGAACAGGCCCGCACGCTTTGCCACGTCTTCACCGAACGGCCGATCTATCGCCCCGAGGAACCCGTCCATATCAAGGGCTATGTTCGCAGCTATCTCGGTGGTCATCTGAACCTTGCGCGGGCTGGCGGCCAGCTTGTGATCACCGGCCCCGACAAACAGGAATGGCGTATACCCGTCAAGCTGGACGAATTCGGCAGTTTCTATCACAAGTTCGACGCTGCGACGCCGGCAACGGGCGACTATCAGGTTCATTTCGAGCCGGATGATCCGACCAAGGCGACGAACGACGATCAACCGGCACAGAAGTCGGACGATGGCGACGATTCGGGTGACGGACAGACGAACGGCAACGGCGGCGATGACGGCGCAGCGCAGGACAGCCAACCCGATAGCGCCCAAGCGGCGGCGGCCGACAGTGCCGATGCGAGCGACCAAACGCTCCAGTGCGGCAGCATTTCCTTCAAGAAGGAGGCCTATCGGCTGCCGACTTTCGAGGTTGTACTCAACAACCCGCAGACCGTACCGCTCGATGCGTCCTTCAACGTCGATCTGATCGCCCGCTACTTTGCCGGCGGATTGCTGGCGGACCGGCCAATCCATTGGCGAGCTGTCCAATATCCCTACAACTGGACGCCTCCCGGGCATGATGGCTTCCTTTTCTCAACGGACTCCCGTTACGCCGGCGGCAGCGAATTCAAATCCTCGCCCGCACTTGAGAAAGACGGAAGCACGGATGCCGGCGGCGCTTCGCGCATCAGCTTCGACACGACGATCGAACCCACGGCTCAGCCGCGCCGCTATATGATCGAGGCAACAGTCACGGGCGATGACGATCTGCAGGTGCGTAGCATCACCAATGTCTACGCAGTTCCGCCGTTCGTGCTTGGCCTGAAAGTGCCGCGCTATGTGCCGGCGCCCGGCGCCATCGAGCCGCAAATTCTGGCGGTCGATGGAAATGGAGAGCCGGTCGAGGGGCTCGAAATGACCGCCCGTCTGATCCATCGCAACTGGACTTCGACCCTGCAAGCGAGCGATTTCAGCCAGGGCTCGGCGAAATATGTCACACAGGAGATCGACGAGACGCTGCTGGAGCGCAAGATCACCAGCACCAAGGATATTCAGACACTTGCTTTGGAAGCCAAGGAGGCTGGCGTCTATATTATCCAGCTCGAAGCCAGCGACCGCATCGGCCGTCGACAGCAGGTGAGCGTCGACTTCTTCGTCGGCGGCTCCACGCCGGTGACATGGGCGCAGCCGCCGGCACGTACCGCAATCGTCACGACAGACAAGGACAGCTATATTCCGGGCGAGACAGCCAACCTGCTGATCCAGTCTCCCTTCCAGTCGGCACATGCTCTGGCGATCGTCGAAGAGCCCGAAGGCAAGTTCAGCTATAATTGGGTCGATATTGCCGACGGCTACGGCCATTATGCGCTACCAGTCCGAAAGGAGCAGATGCCGGAAGTGCCAGTCCACTTCCTCATCATGCGCGGACGACTCGATAACAGTGCTCCCTCGCCGAGCGCGCCTTTCGACCAGGGTAAACCGGTCACGATCGCCGCGACGAAGACGGTTACCGTCAAGCCGGTCAAGAATACGGTCACCGTCAAGCTGGACTATCCGAAGAAGGCCCGCCCAGGCGACGAGGTGGAAGTGACGCTGCATCTGGCTGACGATCTCGGCCAACCGATTTCGGGCGACGCGACTTTCTGGATGGTCGATCAGGCCGTCCTGTCGCTGGCGACCGAGCAGCCGCTGGATCCGTTGCCGAACTTCATCGTCAAACGCAAATCGACAATGGCGTTGCGCGATACCCGCAACATGGCCTTCGGCATCATTCCTCTCGACGAAGTGCCGGGAGGTGACGAGCGCGAGGACTGGGGCACGGATAACAATATTTCCGTCCGCAAGAACTTTACGCCAGTGCCGATCTATCTTCCCGATGTGAAGGTAGGCCCTGATGGTACAGCCAAGATCAAAGTCAAGCTTCCGGACTCGCTGACCGTATTCAAGTTGCGGGCAAAGGCGGTCAGCGGACCTGATCGCTTCGGTTACGGAACGGGCGAAATGCTCATCCGCCAGGAAATCGTGGCGCAGCCGGCGCTGCCCCGCTTCCTGCGCGAAGGCGATCAGTTCGAAGCCGGCGTGATTGCCCGCGTGGTCGAGGGCGGCGGCGGCCAAGGGGCTGCCAGCATAGAGTCCGACGGCCTGACACTTGCCGGCGACAAGGATACTTCCTTCGCCTGGGAACAGAACAAGCCGGCGCATATCGGCGTGCTCGCTTCGGTGCCGCAGCAGAAGCCCGGCAAAGACGATGTGCGCCTGCGTTTCGGCGTCGAGCGCCTCGCCGACCACTCGCGAGATGCCGTCGAGATCACGCTGCCGGTAAAACCCGACAGCATTCCCACCAAGCATTACGAGATTGTCGAAATCCCCGCCGGTGGAGAAAAAACTCTGGCGACGCCGCAGGGTAGCATCCGCTCGGGATCGTTCCAGCGTGTCGTGACGCTGACCTCCGATCCGACCATGGTCAAACTGGTCGCGGGGCTGAACAGCCTGGTTGCATCTCCCTACGGATCAACGGAACAGCGGATATCGCTGGCATCGTCTGACCTTGCCTTCAAGAACTTCACGCCCATCCTCGCTGCGGCGCGGCTCGACAAGCGTATCGGTAGCGACGTTCACAACACCGTTCTGGCCATCACCCAGGCGGTCGATGCCGATGGGCTTGTCGGCTTCTGGCCCCACAGCAAAGGCAATGTCACGCTGACGGCATGGGCCTATTCGTTTCTGGTTGCCGCAGACAAGGCCGGCGAGCCGACGGACAAAGCTCTGACGGAACGTCTTGCCAATGTGCTCAAACTATCTCTGAGGTCGGACTATCCGCACCTGCTGACCGGTAACGAAATCCGCGAGCGTGTCGAGGCGCTGACGGCACTTGCGGATGGCGGCAAACTCGATCCGGCCTATGCTGCGGAGTTCGCTCGCGCCGCGGCCCAGATGCCGAATGCCAGCGTTGCTCGAATGACGGCTGCGGCGGCAGGGGCGGCTGACGCCGATCCGCGCCTGGTCGCCGGTTTGGCCGATGCAATGTGGTCGCGCGTGCGCATTCTCTCTCGCGATGGCCAACTGGTCTACAACGGCCAGACCGAGGATGACGGCAATCCCATCATCCTGCCCTCGGAAACCCGCAGTCTTGCCGAAATGGTGCGTGCGGCGGCTTTGACCTCCGAAGGCGATCCGCGTTACCCCGCTCTGAAAAATGCCCTGCTGCAATTGGGTGAAGGCGACGGCTGGGGTTCGACCAACGCAACAGCCGCCGCGGTCCGTGCACTCGCAACCGTTTGGCAGCGGCCAACCACGCCGTTGCCATTGACGATGGCGCAGAACGGCAACGCGCAGTCCCTGACGCTCGACGCCAATACGCCTGTCTTGCGGCAGGTTTCGCTGGATTCGGGCAGCGTCACGATCCGCAACGGCGGAGCCGCGCCAGCGCTCGCGCTGGTCGAGACGAGCTACCTGCCCGCCGAACCTGGCTACAAGGCACAGGCCCGCAGTGAAGGCTTCGCCCTCACCCGCACGCTCTACCGCGTCCCTGCCGGCAATGCACCTTTGGAGAAGCTCACCCCCGATGCCAACGGCACGATCGCACTGAAGGTCGGCGATGTGCTGGAGGAGCGGGTTGATCTGGTCGTCTCCGAAGATCGTACGCATGTAGCCCTCACTTTGCCGCTTGCGGCAGGGCTGGATCCCCTCAATCCAAACATTGCAACCGCACCCGCCGAAGCCACACCGTCGATAGCGCCGACTTTAGCGGCGGACTGGGTTTCCTATGGCGACGATCAGGTCTTCTGTGCCTATGACACGCTTCCGAAAGGCAATTACACATTCGCCTACCGGACGCGCGCCCTGATCCCGGGCACATATACCCAGCCTCAGGCGCTTGCGGAAACGATCTATAGAAAAGGCGTGGAGGGAACGAGCGCTGCTACTCAGATCGTCGTTGCAAAGTAGCCGCATGGAACAGGGGAGAACTCTGGCCGGAGGCTCCGGCTAGTCGAGCAATGGCATTGTTGAGAACACGCCGCTCAAAATTTACGATTCTGTCGATGCTGGTGGTCGCCGCCGGCGTGCTTGCCTATACCTACCTCATCGCTCAAAGAGCACAGTTCCTCGTACCTGCGCCAACTCCCATCCTATACGATCGCAATGGAGCCTTCCTGGCGCAGATCGGCCACAGCGACGGCAGCGGACGCATCGACTATGGCTATTGGCCACTTGACGATCTGCCCGATCGCTTCGTCAAGGCGACGCTCGCCCTGGAGGACAAGCGGTTTTTCAGCCATGCCGGCGTCGATCCCTATGCCGTGGGTCGCGCGGCCTGGCAAAATCTGAGCTCCGTCAGGCGGCGTTCCGGCGCATCCACCATTGCCATGCAGGTCGCGCGCATGCAGCAGCCGGAAGCACGCACCTTCGTCCACAAGATCCTGGAGGCTGGCACCGGGATTGCGCTGACCCTGCGCTATGGTCACGATGCCGTATTGGCTCAATATCTGCGGCTGGCTCCCTATGGCAATGGCAGCCATGGGATCGCCCATGCGGCGCGGTTCTATTTCGACAAGCCGGTCGCCGACCTGTCCTGGGCGGAAATCGCCTTGCTCTCCGCCATCCCGCAATCGCCGACGCGCATGAACCCGCTCAGGCCCGACGGGCTGCGCCGGGCGGTCCAGCGCGGACATCAGGTGCTGGATGTGCTGCAGGCGCAAAGGATCGTCGGAACCGATGAAGCGGAAATCGCACATCGTCAATTGAATGAGCTGCGGATGCCCGATCTGCCGCGTCGCCCCGATGCTTTACATGTCATCTTGCGCTATCACGGCCTTATCGCAAGCGGCCAGATAGCGCCTGCTTCCGCAAGCACGCCGCTGATCCACACCACGATCGACCTCTCCCTGCAACGTGATGTCACGGCGCTCTCAAGACGCTTCCTTGATAGCTGGCGACCGGCCGGAGCCCTGCAGGTTGCCGCCATGGTCGTATCGCGAGAGACGGGCGAGGTTTTGGCCCAGGTGGGATCGAGCAACTACTATGGCAGGCATGCCGGCTCGTTTGATTACACGCAGATACAACGGTCCCCCGGATCCACCCTGAAGCCTTTCGTCTATGCGCTGGCACTCGAGCGCGGCGTGCTGAAGCCAACCGACATGCTGCTGGACCTGCCGGAAGGAGCATCGGGCATTGGCGATGCCGACCGCGAATTCCTTGGCCCCATGCTGCCGCGGCAGGCGCTTGCCAACTCGCGCAATGTACCGGCGACAAACCTGCTACGCAGCGTCGGGCTTGAAACAACCTTCCACTTTCTGCGCGATCTTGGCCTGCACGATCTGGAGATTCCAGCCGATCATTTCGGCCTGTCGATGGCGATCGGCTCGCTGCCGACGCGCCTCGACAGCCTGATGCGAGCCTACCGCGCGCTCGCCAATGACGGACAGCTGCAGAACTTGCGCTGGGCGAGCGAGCAACCGCAGCCGCCACCTGTGCGGGTCGTCTCCCTCGATACGGCGCGTCTGATTACATCCTTCCTGTCCGATCCGCAGGCACGTCTCCCGAGCTTCCATCGCTACGGATCGCTAGAATATCCGTTTCCGGTCGCGATCAAGACCGGTACATCGCAAGGATATCGCGATGCCTGGGCAATGGCCTACTCACAGAAGGTGGTGGTCGGCGTTTGGGTCGGGCGTGGCGATAACGGCACCATGAACAGGATGACCGGAGCCGGCAGCGCCGCGCATCTCCTTCACGCCATCATGGATCGCGTCCATGGCAGCAAGCCCGGAGACCTCGCCGATGCCCGTTTCCCAACGCCGCCGGAGCGCAAAGCCGTGGATCTTTGCATCGTCAATGGCGCAGCAAACGACAAGATATGTAGCCAGACGCTCGTCGAATGGCTGAAACCCGGCGAAATGCCGGCATTGACGACGGTTGCCCCTCATATGGTTGCGAACAGCGGCGCTGCGACCACATTGGCCTCCACGACGGGGGCCTTCATGAAGGGCCTGTTCGCCGGGCGCGAGGGTGGCGATCCGCAAATTCATCTCGCTATTTCGACGCCTGCTCGCAACAGCCAAATCTGGCGCAACCCGGAGCAGCCGGCCGCATACAACCGCCTGGCCCTGAAGGCAGAGGTGAAGCCTCATGTGCCGCAGATCGTCTGGTATGTCGACGGTCAGCCCTTTGCCGTCACGGATCCTGACCGCCCGGTTTTCTGGCCAATCCAGAGCGGCGAACACCGTTTCCAGATCCGCCTGCCCTATCGCGACGAAACCTCGGCCGTCATCCCCGTTTACGTGCAGTGAAGAAAGCCGGCGCATTGCCGGTTAAAGCCGCCCTCAGCGTTCCCTTCACTCGTTTGCGACATGTCTATTCCCGTCGAAGCCGCAGCGTCAGGAAACCTGCAACAAGAGCGGCGACCATGCTGAACAGGATTGGTCCGAGATAGCTGCCGGTTTTGTCGAAGACGAGCCCAGCCATTGTCGGCCCCAGCAAGGCAGCCACACCGACGGCCGTATAGAGATAGCCCAGCATCGTTCCGATATTGCGGGTACCGAAAAGGTCAGCGGCAACGGCCGGATAGAGCCCGACGCAACCGCCATAGCTCATGCCGAACGTCAGGGTGAAAAGCACCAGCATGGTCATGCCATTGGCAACGGACCACAGCAGAAACGAGCCGGCAACACCAAAGGTAAGAATTGCCAAAAGACGCACCGAGCCAATGCGATCACCGAGGCCGGCCAGAACGAAACGCCCGAAGATATTTCCAATGCCGATCAGAGCGATGAGGATCGTGCCGCTTTGGAGCGACAGGCCCATATCGTGCGCCGCCGGCACAATATGGACATAGGGAATGAAGGTGCAGAACGAGGCCAGGAGCAGCATGAGATAGAACAGGCGGAAATGACCGTTGCGCCAGACCGTGAAAGGGTTGGGCCGGTCTGCAATTCTCGCCCCGGACGGATCGCTGTTGTCCTGGCGCTTGCGCACCAGCATTGCGGCCGGCAGACCGACTGCGGCAATGATGACAGCCAAACCGATGAAACATCCCCGCCAGCCGAGCGTCGGGATGAGTTGACCAATCGCAAATGGCAGCAGCAGCGTACCAAGGCCGATGCCGGCTGTCGCAATGCCCGATGCGCGGCTTCGCTTGAGGATGAACCAAGACTGCACGGCGCCAAGGGCCGGGACGTAGGAAAGGCCGATCCCAACGCCCACGCCTGCGCCATACCACACATAAAGCGAGGCCAAGGACTGCGCCCGGCTGCCTCCGGCATAGCCGATAATCATCGCCAGCAAACCTGCTGCGATGACGACGCGAGACGACCAGCGATCGGCAAGTGGGCCGGCAATCGCACCCAACGAGTAGAACACGAAGGCCGAGATGGAAAAGACGAGCGCAATTTCCCCACGCGATGCCGCGAACTCCTGGGAAAGGCCGGGAAAAACGGCCGAGAACCCGTAGGCAGAACCGAAAGTGACGGCGGTCAGCGCATGCGCTCCGCCAACCACCCTCCATCCGCTTGGCGAGTCTGTCGCCTCGGGCAGAGAAACATCTGAAGATGCAGACGACATAGCAATCGACCTTTCAAAACATTTCCCGTCGGCTTATCCGTGCGTGGCCGCCGCGATTGCCTCGCCTCTGATCTCCTCCGTCAACTTCAACCGCAACTCCGAGAATTCCGGACTTGCCTTGATCGTGTAGTGGCGCGGATGAGGAAGGTTCACAGGTGTGATCGACTTGATGCGGCCGGGGCGCGCCGTCATCGTCACAACGCGCGATGCCATGAACACCGCCTCCTCGATGTCGTGCGTCACGAAGACCACCGTCTTCTGCTCGCGCTCCCATATGCCGAGCAAAAGCTCTTGCATCAGCCCGCGCGTCTGGTTGTCGAGCGCGCCGAACGGCTCGTCCAGCAACAGGATCTTTGGATCATTCGCAAGCGCACGAGCGATCGCCGTTCGCTGCTGCATGCCGCCGGACAGCTGCTTCGGCCAATGCTCCTCGAAGCCGCGCAGACCAACCTTGTCTATATAGCTCGCGACGATATCGTTCCGCTCCTTCTCGGCGATACCGCGCTCGCGCAGGCCGAAGCCGACATTCTCGCGGATCGTCAACCATGGAAACAGCGTGTAGGACTGAAACACCATGCCGCGATCGGCGCTGGGACCGGTGACTTCCTTGCCATCCAGCATCACCGTGCCTGATGTCGGACGATCGAGGCCGGCAATGATCCGCAAAAGCGTGGATTTGCCGCAGCCCGAGGGGCCGAGGATGGTGACGAAATCATTGCGGGGAATATCCAGCGTCGTCGGCTGGAGAGCAAGAGTAGGCGCGCCGCCCTTTACGCCGGGAAAAGTACGGCTGACATCCTTGATGCGAAGTTCGCCGGGAACGCTCATGCAAACCTCCATGCGAACAGCTTTCGGTTCACGCGCTTGAAAGCGAAATCAGAAACAAGGCCGATCAGGCCGATGACGATGATACCGAAGATGATCTGGCCGGTCGCAAGCAGTGCCTGGCTGTTGATGATCATATAGCCGATGCCCGAGGATGCACCGATGAGCTCGGCAACGATGACATAGGTCCAGGCCCAGCCAAGAACAAGCCGAAGCGTTTCGCCGATGTCGGGCGCGGCGGCTGGGATCAGCACGCGCCTGACAACGCCACGGTCGGAGGCTCCGAGCGTATAGGCAGCTTCCACCAGATCACGCCGTGTCCCGGCGACCGAGACAGCCACCATCAGAATGATCTGGAATACCGCTCCGATGAAGATGACGAGCAGCTTTTGCGTTTCCCCGATACCGGCCCAAAGGATGAGCAGCGGCACGAAGGCCGAAGCGGGCAGATAGCGGGCAAACGAGACGAAAGGTTCAAGAAGCGCCTCAATCGGCTTGTAGGCACCCATGAGGATGCCAAGCGGCACGGCGATCAGCGCCGACAGGACGAAACCGCCGAGCACGCGCCAGATCGTCATGCCGATATCGAAGGCAAAGCCTTGATTGACAAGCAGATCATAGCCGTCCTGTACCATGGTGATCGGATCGGCAAGAAAGGTCTTCGAAACAAAGCCGCCGAGCGTGAGGCAACCCCAGCCGACGAAGAAAAGAATGAAGAAAAGCAAGCCGTATAGAAGCCGGCTGCCGGAGCTGATGGGTTCGAGCGGGCGCATTGTGTCTCTTGTCGTGAGAAAAGGCGTGCCGAGTGCTCGACACGCCCAGGAATTGCTTTTGGCCTTACTCGATGAAGGAGGGATCAGCCAGTTTCGAAAGATCCGGCTTGTTCTTGATGACGCCGGCGTCGAGCAGGATCTGGGCAGCTTCCTCGCTGAACGTCTTGAAGGTCGAGCCGAAGAACTTCTTGGCCGCGGCCTTATCCTGCCATTCAAGATACGCGGCGGACTCGCCGAATTCCTTGCCGGACTGCTTCACGTCCTTGCCCATGATCTCGTAGGACTTGTCCTTGTCCGTCTTGATCATCTCGAGCGCATCGTAATAGCTCGCGGCCAGCGCCTTGGCGGCATCCGGATGATCCTTCAGGAAAGCGTTTGTGCAGCCGAAAGTGTCCATGACAGCCGGATAGTCGACCGTGGTGGCGATGATCTTACCTTTGTCCGGCGCTGCGCGAACTGCCGAGAGATAGGGCTCGTAGGTCACGGCTGCGTCATTCTGGCCGGCGAGCAGCGCCTGGGCGGCGGGACCCGGCTCCATGTTGACGACCTTGACGTCCTTCATGCTCATGCCGTTCTTGACAAGGATATAGGCGAGCAGGAAGTAAGGCGACGTTCCCGGCGCAGATGCCGCGACCGCCTTGCCCTTGAGATCCGCAACCTTGTCGATCCCCGGCTTTGCGGCAATGCCGTCCGCTCCGTGCGAAACGTCCAGCTGGAACAATTGCGTCGTGGCAACACCAGCGGCATTCCAGACAATCCATGTTTCCACGGTCGTTGCGGCGCACTGGATATCGCCTGAGGCAAGGGCCAGGTGGCGGCTTGCCTGCGGCACTTTCACCACCGAGACGTCAAGCCCGTGTTTCTTGAAGATGCCGGCTTCCTTGGCAAGCGTCAGCGGCGCAAAGCCAGTCCAGCCCGAAATTCCGATCGATACTTTCGTGTCTGCCGCCTGTGCTTGCGAGAGGCCGGCCAGGGCCGTAAAGGCGGCGAGAAACAATGCCTTTTTCATGATGTGAAGTTCCCTGCTCTTTGTTGAGGCAGCTGACGATACTGCCGTTTTTGGCAGCAGCATATTGCTTGCGCGACTTTTTCATGTCTAGACAAAATAACTCGCGACGCTGCGGATTTTGCGGGTTTCCCCGTTTGATCATCCCATGTCGAGCAGCCGTCAGTGCACAAAGCACAACAGGAAGCTACACCGCTGGCGCGACGTCGGTTAAAAGTTGTAGCTGCCTATTGCAACAACAGTTCTCCCTCAAACGCGCTTCGGCAAAATATGCGCCTGACCGGTCCTGAAAACTGTCGCGCGCCCGCCTTCTCATGAGGCAACCCGCAGAACATACACGGCAGGTTTCCGTCCGGGACATGAGAAGAAGCAGGCAGATGGAGCGTTTCTGAAACTTAGGCTTTGTGGAGGACATGGGCGGCCTTCACAGCGGCCGATGCCCGATTCTCGACGCCGAGTTTGACGTAGATCTGCTCCAGATGCTTGTTCACTGTGCGCGCGGAAAGGCCGAGGATTTCACCGATGTCGCGGTTCGATTTCCCCTTTGCAAGCCATAGCAGCACCTCAGACTCGCGCTGGGTCAACGAGAAATGCTGGCGCAGTATGTCATCGTCAGGGCGCTGATCCCTGGCGGTCAGCCGAAAGAGATACTCGTCTGTGCCGATGGCGCCGAGAAAGGAGAATTGCAGAACGGATTGCCCGCCGCTGCTGATCGAAAGAAGGTTGTCCCGAGCAGAGCCCAGCCGCTCACGTTCAAGCATGAAGGCAGCAATGTGTTTCGACGCCAGATCGAGGCCGTCGTCGCTACCGGTGGCGGCATTGATGAGGCGGGTTGCCTGTGGGGTCGACCAATGGATCGAGCCGTTTCCCTTGACTGCAAGCAGATGCCGGCCCGCAGCATCGAGCGCCACTCTTGCACTTTGGGCGGAGCGAGCATTGCGCAGATGAACGCGAATGCGGGCGCGCAATTCGTCGACGTTGATCGGCTTGGTAAGATAATCGACACCGCCGGATTCCAGCGCGTGCACCACATGTTCGGTTTCGGTGAGCCCGGTCATGAAGACGACGGGGATCTGGGCCATGCCCGCATTGGCCTTCAGCCGACGGCAGGTCTCAAAGCCATCCATTGAAGGCATGACGGCATCGAGAAGGATGAGATCGGGCGTGATGCGCTCAACGATGTTCAATGCGGCCGACCCGGATGTGGCGATCAGCACCGAGAAGCCGGATTGCTCGAGCGCGTCCGTGAGGAAGCCGAGCGCCTCGGGGGAATCGTCCACCAGCAAGACTATGTCGCGGGGAAGGTTGGGCTCAGCCAATCTATTCTACCTTTTCACTATCGAAGGTGCGCAGCATAATGAGAAAACCATCCAGGTCGAAGGCCTGGACACGAGCGCGCAAGGCGTCCGTAAAAGGCTTGTTCTCCTCAAATCTGGCGAGGTCCGCAAGCTTTGCCTCGATGCCCCTGACATAGCCGATTTCGCCAAGCCGCATCAGCTCCCTAACATGCTCTAGTCCTGGGCTTTTCAGTGCCGGTGGCGGCTTCGGCGCGACCAGGCTGCTGGCGTCGATATAGATCCATTTCAGGGCGAGATGCAGCGCAAGCTTGTCACGCAGCTGACGGATATCAACGGGCTTGGCGATCGCATCATTATGGCTGTCGTCACTGTCGGTTGCAGCGGCGGCATCGCCGATATTGGCCGACAACATCAGGATCGGCGCCATCTGGCCATTTTCCCTGAGCCGCGAGACGAGTTGCCAGCCATTCATCCCAGGCATGGAAATATCCACCAGGAAAAGATCCGGCTTGATGCCTTCGATCAGCGTCAGGCAGTCGGGACCGCCGGCGGCAGTCAGCACAATGAAGTCGAGCGGCGACAGGATCTCGCGCATCAATTCACGATGGTCTTCGTTGTCGTCGACGACAACAAGTGTCCGTCGCGGCCCCTCATAACCGACGATGCGCTGCTCCTGCGCCGGCGGCTTCATCGGGCGGATCACCGCCGATAGCATCAGACGCACCCGGAAGGTCGACCCTCTGTCCTTCTCGCTTGTAACGGAGATTTCGCCGCCGAGCGTATTGGTCAGCAACCGTGTGATGGTCAGCCCAAGACCGAGGCCTGGCATCGGCCTCACACTATCGGCTTCGCCGCGCTGGAAGGGCTCGTAGATGCGCGTGATGTCCTTTTCGGCAATCCCGCGACCCGTATCGGAAACCGTGAAGGTGGCAACCTGATTGCGGTAGCCTACCTCAAAGCGAACGCTGCCCATATCGGTGAACTTGATGGCGTTCGAGAGCAGGTTGACGAGGATCTGGCGCAACCGCTTCTCGTCGGTGCGGACATAATCGGGCAAGGCTGCGGCGCGCTCATGGGCAAAAGTCAGCCCTTTGGCCAGCGCCTGGGGACGAAACATGTCGATGATCTGGTCGAGGAAATCCTGAATATTGATCTCGTTGGAATAGACCTGCAATCGGCCTGCCTCGATCTTCGAAATATCGAGCAATCCGTCGATCAGCCCGGAAAGATGTTCAGCGCTGCGGCGAATGACCTTCAGGGAAGATTGCCGCGGCGCCGGAATGGTCTCGTCGCGCTCCAGGATCTGGGCGTAACCGAGCACGGCATTGAGTGGCGTGCGCAATTCGTGGCTCAAGCCCACGACATAGCGGCTCTTGGCCCGGTTTGCAGCCTCGGCCGCTTCCTTGGCACCCTGCAGGGCGGCATCCGTCTTCTTGTGCGCGGCGATTTCTTTCAATAGCAGCGTGTTCTGACGCGAGGATTCCTCCTCGGCGACCACACGGCTGTCATGGGCAAGCACGTAAAACCAGCAGGCGACACCTGCGATGACGGCAAAAACAAAGAAGACAATCAGAATCGTTCGATCGACGACGGCGGCCGTCTCAGGAGAGGCAGCGCCGACCTGATGCGCGATCATCGCAAGAATGGCGCCCATGGCGGTCAACGCCAGGACGACAGCGATGCAATATCGGCCGAGGCGTGTGGCAAGCCGTGCGACGATGCTTTCCGGCAACAAGGTCTTGGCGACGGTGGTTACCTGCGTATTGAGCCGCGCTTTCGGCTTGCACATGTCGTGACAGCGACTGTCGAGCGAGCAGCAGAGCGAGCAGATCGGCGCGGCATATGCCGGGCACCAGGCCATGTCCTCCGGCTCGAAAGGATGCTCGCAGATCGAACAGGTGATGGTGCTGAGGTTCTTCCAGCTCTGTCGCGGCTTGCGGGCAAGATAATATTTGCCCTTGGTGGCCCAAGCGATGAAAGGCGAAGCGATGAGCGCCACAACGAGGGTGATATAGGGCGCAAGCGAAGCGGCGACCGCACCGAAGGCGCCGAAATGGGCAATCAGCGAGACGGTCGCCGATATCGCCATCGCGCCGAGGCCGACCGGATTGATATCATAGAGATGGGCGCGCTTGAATTCGATACCTGGCGGCGCCAGCCCCAGCGGCTTGTTGATGAAGAGATCAGCCGAGATGGTGCAAAGCCATGCCATGGCGATGATAGAGAAAATGCCGAGCGTCTCTTCGAGCAAGCGGTATATGCCGAGCTCCATCAATAAAAGCGCGATGGCGACATTGAAGATCAGCCAGATGACGCGGCCGGGATGGCTATGCGTCAGCCTCGAAAAGAAGTTCGACCATGCGAGCGAGCCGGCATAGGCATTCATGACGTTGATCTTCAGCTGTGAGATCATCACGAAAGCGACCATGAGCAGCAGCGCGGCATTGTGCCAGGGGATCATGTAGCCGAAGGCCGTCAGATACATCTGGGCGGGATCGGCGGCGTGATCGGCCGGCACGCCCGAGGTCAGCGTCAGGACAACAAGGAACGAACCGGCAAGCAGCTTCGGCGCGCCGATGATGACCCATCCCGGTCCGGCCAAGAAGACGGCCAACCGGTGGCGCCATTTGCGGTGACCGTCCGGCGGCAGGAAGCGCAGGAAGTCGGCCTGTTCGCCGATCTGCGACATCAGCGCCAGAATGACCGCTGAAGCGGCGCCGAATTCCACCAGATCGAAGGGGGCAGCACTGCCGGGAGCACTCGATGCGTGATGAATGCCGGCAAAGGCCCGCCAGAGATCGAATTTGCCCCAATCGGCAAAGGCGATGAAGACGAAGGGCAGGATGTTGAGAACGATCCAGAAGGGCTGAGTCAGCAGCTGAAACCGGCTGATGAGACGCACGCCATGGGTGACGAGCGGGATCACCATGACGGCACTGATGATATAGCCGATCCAGACGGGTATGCCGAGCGTCAGCTCCAGTGCGCCCGACATGATCGACGCCTCGATCGCAAACAGCATGAAGGTGAAGCTCGCATAGATCAGCGAGGTGATGGTCGAGCCAATGTAGCCGAAGCTCGCGCCGCGGGTCAGGAGATCGATGTCGACGCCGTGGCGGATGGCATAGCGGCTGATTGGCAAGCCCACGGCCAGCATGACGATACTGGCAACGATGATGGCGTAGAACGCGTTGGTGGTGCCGTAGGAGAGCGTAATCGCGCCGCCGATCGCTTCCAGCGCGAGGAAGGAAATGGCGCCGATCGCCGTTTGCGAGATACGCTGCGACGAGAATTGCCGCGCGCTCTTCGCGGTGAAACGCAAGGCATAGTCTTCCAGCGTCTGGTTCGCGACCCAGCGATTATACTCGCGTCTCACAGGAATGATGCGTTGCCGCGCCGCCATGCTTACCCTTCAGCAGTCCCGCCATGATCACTCCGGCAGTCCAGAGGTGTCGTAACATGGATCGGCGCTGCGCTTAAGGGCGCTAGGGCAGCCAAAGCTGCAGATTTCGCCCCGGCACCTACGTCATTCTACGTATGTGGTTTCCTCGGGGGCTGCCGAATAGTCACCTCAGGCAACGGTCCAATTTCTTTTACCGGCCGTTGCGGCAGACAAAAAGAGGGGAACCACGGATGAAACTCAAGACTCTCGTCTCCGGCGCGCTGCTTGGCGCCATCATGTCCACGACCGCATTCCACGGCGCTTTCGCTGCCGACGACACCATCAAGGTCGGCGTCCTTCATTCGCTTTCCGGCACCATGGCGATTTCGGAAACGACGCTCAAGGACGCCATGCTGATGCTCATCGACGAGCAGAACAAGAAGGGCGGCGTTCTCGGCAAGAAGCTCGAGCCTGTCGTCGTCGACCCCGCCTCCGACTGGCCGCTCTTTGCCGAAAAGGCCCGCGAGCTGATCCAGAAGGATAAGGTTTCGGCCGTATTCGGCTGCTGGACCTCGGTGTCGCGCAAGTCGGTTCTACCCGTGTTCAAGGAATTGAACTCGATCCTGTTCTATCCGGTGCAGTTCGAAGGCGAAGAGTCCGAGCGCAACGTCTTCTATACGGGTGCTGCTCCGAACCAGCAGGCTATCCCGGCCGTCGACTACCTGATGAAGAACGAAGGCGTGCAGCGCTGGGTGCTCGAAGGCACCGACTATGTCTATCCGCGCACGACCAACAAGATCCTCGAAGCCTATCTGAAGTCGAAGGGCGTCAAGGACGAGGACATCATCATCAACTACACGCCATTCGGCTTCTCCGACTGGCAGACGGAAGTCTCAAAGATCAAGGCTTTCGGTGCAGCCGGCAAGAAGACCGCCGTCGTCTCCACAATCAACGGCGATGCCAACGTTCCCTTCTACAAGGAACTCGGCAACCAGGGCGTCAAGGCGGAAGACATTCCAGTCGTCGCCTTCTCGGTCGGCGAAGAGGAGCTGGCCGGCGTCGACACCAAGCCACTTGTTGGGCATCTCGCCGCCTGGAACTACTTCCAGTCCGTCGACACGCCCGCCAATGCCGCCTTCATCAAGGAATGGCACGCCTATACCAAGAACGACAAGCGCGTGACCAACGACCCGATGGAAGCCGCCTATATCGGCTTCAACATGTGGGTGAAGGCTGTCGAGAAGGCCGGCACCACCGATCCGGATAAGGTCATCGACGCCCTCGTTGGCGTTTCCGTCCCGAACCTCACCGGCGGCACTGCCACCATGATGCCGAACCACTACATCACCAAGCCGGTTCTGATCGGCGAAGTGCAGGAAAACGGCCAGTTCGACGTTGTCTCGCAGACCCCTGCCGTGGTCGGCAAGGAATGGTCCGAATACTTGCCCGACAGCAAGGACCTGATCTCGGATTGGCGCATGCCGATGAACTGCGGCAACTTCAACGTCACCACCGGCAAGTGTGGCGGCAAGGGTTCCTGATATCAGCTGATTTAATGCAAGACCGCTGCGGGCAGGCTTTTCTGCCCGCGGCAGCTTGAGGGGACAAAGCCCAATGTTCGACAAATTCACTTACCGCATGGCCTTGGTGCTCATCGCCGGCTTCTGTCTCGTGCTGGCGCTGACGGCGACTAGCCTACGCGCCCAGGAAGATGCCCATGGCCTCGTCAATTCGCTCGGTCAGGCCAATTTCCAGCAGGCCGCTGCGATCGTCCAGAGCCTTGCCAAGACCGGTGACCCCAAGGTCGCGCCGGCACTGGAGGCCTTCTCCGATGGCGATCTTTATGTCCGCAAGTCCGACAACCAGGTCTTCATCGCCAAGTCCTCCGGCGATGCGATGGCACTGATGGACCCGCTCACGGGACAGGCGGCCGGGCAGGAAGCCCAGGACAATCTCGGCAAGATCAAGATCAACAATAGTCTCCGCCGCGCCGTCCGTGCGGCTCTCGGCAGTTTGACGCTGATGAGCCCGGATCGCGGTGTCCGGCTCGAGGCAGCGCAATCGGTGCTGAAATCGCCAAGCGCGGATTCGCTGGAGGCCGTCGAGACGGCGCTGCAAAACGAGAAGGATGGAGAAATTCGCATCGTCCTCGAAAGGGCGAGAGCTGTTGCCGTGCTCGGCTCAGATCGCCCCTTGGAAGACAAGAAGGCTGCGATCGAGACGATAAAGCTCGAGGGCGGCCGGGATGCCATCGGCATTCTCTCTTCCGTCCCCGTCGACGACAGTCTCAAGCCCGACGTCGCTGCCGCCATTGCCGGCATTCAGGACCAGTTGAAGTTCTGGGATGCGGTGCAGAATGTGTGGTACGGCCTGTCGCTTGGTTCGGTGCTGCTGCTGGCCGCGATCGGCCTTGCCATCACCTTCGGGGTCATGGGCATCATCAACATGGCGCATGGCGAGATGGTCATGCTCGGCGCCTATTCCACCTTCATGGTCCAGAGCGTCATCCGCAGTTCCTATCCCGAGCTTTTCGACTGGTCGCTGGCGATCGCCTTGCCGGTCGCCTTCATCGTCACCGGTGCGGTCGGCCTCGTCATCGAGCGCGGCGTCATTCGCTTTCTCTATGGCCGGCCGCTGGAGACGCTGCTTGCCACTTGGGGCATCTCGCTGATCCTGCAGCAGGCGGTGCGCTCGATCTTCGGGCCGACCAATCAGGAAGTCGGCAATCCCTCGTGGATGTCCGGCTCCTTCGATCTCGGCTACCTCTCCATCACCTGGAACCGCCTCTGGATCATCGTCTTCGCACTCGGCGTGTTCGTTACGCTGTTGTTGCTGCTGAAGCGCTCCGCCTTCGGCCTGCAGATGCGAGCGGTGACGCAGAACCGGCGCATGGCGTCCTCGATGGGCATCCGCACGCCCTGGGTCGATGCCTTCACCTTCGCGCTCGGATCGGGCATCGCCGGCATGGCTGGTGTCGCGCTCTCGCAGATCGACAACGTCTCGCCGAACCTCGGTCAGAGCTACATCATCGACAGTTTCATGGTCGTGGTCTTCGGTGGTGTCGGCAATCTCTGGGGCACGCTGGTCGGCGCCTTCTCGCTCGGTATTCTCAACAAGTTCCTTGAGCCCTACGCGGGGGCGGTGCTCGGCAAGATCTTGGTGCTCGTTCTGATCATCCTCTTCATTCAGAAGCGTCCGCGCGGGCTCTTCGCGCTCAAGGGAAGGGCGGTGGAAGCATGATCACCGCCTTCATCCTTCGCTCGTTCGACCGCCGTATCAGCATCGCCATCGCGATCCTGCTTGCCGTGGCGGTGTTTGTGCCGTTGTCGAACCTGGCTCTGCCGGAAACGAGCGCGCTGCATGTGCCGACCTATCTGATGTCGCTGTTCGGCAAGTATCTGACCTACGCGCTGCTCGCCTTGGCACTCGATCTCGTCTGGGGCTATTGCGGCATTCTCTCGCTTGGTCATGGCGCATTCTTTGCGCTCGGCGGCTATGCGATGGGCATGTATCTGATGCGGCAGATCGGTTCGCGCGGCACCTACGGCAATCCGCTCCTACCCGACTTCATGGTCTTCCTGAACTGGAAGGATCTGCCATGGTTCTGGTATGGCTTCGATAACTTCTGGTTTGCGATGCTCATGGTGCTTGTGGCACCCGGCCTGCTTGCCTTCATCTTCGGCTGGTTCGCCTTCCGCTCGCGTGTCAACGGCGTCTATCTGTCGATCATCACGCAGGCAATGACCTATGCGCTGCTGCTTGCCTTCTTCCGCAACGACATGGGCTTCGGCGGCAACAACGGCCTGACCGATTTCAAGGATATTCTCGGCTTCAACATCCAGGCCGATGGTACGCGCGCCGTGCTCTTCGCCATTACGGCGCTGATCCTGGCACTGGCGCTGATGCTGTCCTCGGCCATTGTGCGGTCGAAATTCGGCAAGGTGCTGGTCGGCGTGCGCGATGCCGAAAGCCGCACGCGCTTCCTCGGCTATCGCGTCGAGCATGTGAAACTCCTCGTCTTCGTGGTGTCGGCTATGATAGCGGGTATTGCCGGCGCGCTCTATGTGCCCCAGATCGGCATCATCAATCCCGGTGAATTTGCGCCAGCCAATTCCATCGAAGTCGTCATCTGGACGGCGGTCGGCGGTCGGGCAACACTGATCGGGCCGATTATCGGCGCCATCCTCGTCAACGGCGGCAAGACTGTTTTCACCGGCCTGTTTCCGAGCTTCTGGCTGTTTGCGCTTGGTGGCCTGTTCGTCGCGGTGACGCTGTTCCTGCCCAAGGGCATCGTCGGAACGATCGGTCCTTATATTGCGAGGAAACCAAAGCCGGCCAGTCCGCAGCCCAAGGCCGCGGAAGACGAAGCCAGCAAGCCCGTACAGGCGGCGGAGTGAGATCATGATCCCGGATATCAAGCCCAACAGCATGCTTTATCTCAATAATGTCTCGGTCTCCTTCGATGGCTTCAAGGCGTTGAATTCGCTGTCCATGGTCATCGAACCGGGAGAGCTTCGCGCCATCATCGGCCCGAACGGCGCCGGCAAGACCACGATGATGGATATCATCACCGGCAAGACGCGGCCCGACGAGGGTGAGGTGTTCTTCAATGGCCAGATTGACCTCACCAAGAGGGACGAGGCCGACATTGCGCAGCTCGGCATCGGTCGGAAATTCCAGAAACCGACCGTCTTTGAGAGTCATACTGTCTGGGACAATCTCGAACTGGCTCTCAACCGCAATCGCGGCGTCTTCGCGACGTTGTTCTATCGGCTGACGCCTGAAGATCGTGATCGCATCGACGAAATCCTTAAGACGGTGCGCCTGTCGCATCGCCGGGAAGAGTTGGCAGCCAATCTTTCCCACGGCCAGAAGCAATGGCTGGAGATCGGCATGCTGCTCGCGCAGGAGCCGAAATTGCTGCTGGTGGACGAACCCGTCGCCGGCATGACCGATGCCGAGACGGCGGAGACGGCTCTATTGTTGAAGGAGATCGCCAAGACGCGTTCGGTCGTCGTGGTCGAGCACGACATGGGCTTCATCCGCGACCTCGGCGTCAAGGTAACATGCCTGGCCGAAGGCTCGGTGCTGGCGGAGGGCTCAATCGATTTCGTCAGCAGCGATCCGAAGGTGATCGAGAATTATCTGGGGCGATGAGATGCTGACAGTCGAAAACGCAAATCTGCATTATGGCGCCGCACAGGCGCTGCGCGGCATCTCGATCAAGGTGGAGATGGGCAAGATCACCTGCGTGCTCGGGCGTAACGGCGTCGGCAAGAGCTCGCTCTTGCGTGCCGTCACCGGCCAGCACGCGCTGTCGGCGGGAACGGTCGCCTTCAACGGCGTGACGCTGAACGGCATGGCGCCCTTTGCCCGCGCCAAGCAAGGGATCGGCTACGTGCCGCAGGGCCGTGAGATCTTTCCTCTGCTCACCGTCAAGGAGAATTTGGAGAGCGGATATGCGCCGCTCTCTCGCCGTGATCGCAATATTCCCGACGATATCTACAGCCTCTTTCCGGTGCTGAAATCCATGCTGTCGCGACGCGGCGGCGATCTGTCGGGCGGCCAGCAACAGCAGCTGGCAATCGGGCGGGCGATGGTGACACGGCCGAAGATCCTGGTGCTGGACGAGCCGACCGAGGGCATCCAGCCCTCGATCATCAAGGATATCGGCCGGGCGATCCGGTATCTCCGAGACTCCACCGGCATGGCGATCCTGCTGGTCGAGCAATATCTCGATTTCTGCCGCGAGCTTGCCGATTACGTCTACATCATGGACCGCGGCGAGATCGTGCATGAGGGGCTGGCGGAGACATTGGACACGCCGGAGGCCCGGCGGCATTTGACCGTTTGACTGGCTGCCAGCGCGATCGGAGTAACCTCTCGTCGCGCAGCATACGCCAATCGGCAGCGGATAAGATGTTCTGAGCCCCACCGAAATTCGGTACAGGGCGATGAGTTCGCGCGTGCACAGGTGTTGCGGAAGGTTGAGAACCTCAGGCGTCAAACGAAAGGTCGGAGCTGCTCTTTTCGTCCAAGCGATCGTTGGCTAACCAGCAGACGATGACGTTGCGAGAGTCCCGTCAAAACAGGTTAGATCCTGAACGCCGACGGAACTGTACCATCGCGCAGATGCCGAAAGTCGCATTGATCAGCGTTTTGGCGTGATGCGATCGTCGGAGCGTTCGATGAGCTTGGGCATGATGAGGGCCTGCAGTGCCTGCGGCTTCTCGCCTTCCATGCGCCTGAGGATGTAGCTGCCCAGAAGCTCGCTCGGCTCGTGGATCGGCAGGAAATAGGTGGTGATCGGCGGCGCGAAATACTGGCTGACATTCAGATCGTCCGTCGCGTTGATCACCGCATCGCGGCCATGCACCAGACCGCGCTCGTGAAAACCGGAGAAGGCGCCGAGCGCGGAGGCCTCGTTGGCACAGATATAGGCCGTCGGCGGATCGGGCAGACGCGACATGACAAGCACGCTTTCGCGCCCGAAGGCCGGCGTCAGCCGGTCATGCGCCACCAGCACCGGATCGAAGGCAAGGCCGGCGACATCGAGCGCCTGCCGATAGGCTGAAAGCCGGGTGATGGCATAGCTCAGATCCGCCATCGGATTGATGAGCGCGATACGCCGATGGCCACGCTCGACCAGCCGCGCCACCGACCGGCGGATCATCTGCTCATTGTCGGCATCGACGAAGGCATGCGCATCATTGTGGATCGTCGTGCCGTAGGTGACGAAGGGAAAATCTGCCGCCTGCATGATGCGGATGCGCGGATCGTCGGCGCGTGTGCCCGAGACGATGATGCCGTCGGCCTTCTTCAGCGACACGATCTGCCGGATGGTTGCCAGGCTTTCCTCGAAATTGCGCACCGCATAAAGCGAGACGCGATAGGGACTGTCCTCCAGCGCCCAGGAAATGCCGCTCAAGAGCTGGGCATATTCGACGCCTTCCCACTCCTGCTGCTTTGGCCCGGGTGCCGTCATGATCGCGGCAACCTGATAGGTCTTGCCGGTACGCAGCTGCACGCCATGCATGTTCAGCTCGTAGCCGACCCGCTCGGCAGCGGCGACGACGATCGCCCGCGTCTCCGGCCGCACCTGCGGCGAACTCTTCAGCGCCTTCGACACCGTGGCGATCGAAAGGCCGGTTTCCTGCGCGATGGTCTTGATCGTCGGTCTCTGCATGCGGTGCGGCTCGCTACGACTTCATCTTACTCAGGGAGTTCGCCAGCAGGATATAGACCGCCGACGTCCAGGCGAAGGCCCGGTCGCGCAATCCCATCCCCGACCGGGCGTCGAAGTTCTCGGCCATACCGTTTCTCGCCGCAACTGAACAGAACTTTTCCGCGATGCTACACGATAGTTCTCGCTCACCTTGTCGGCATTCGGGTCTGATGCATCGCCCAATCATTGGCATGCGGGCAGAATCCGCGCCGCTCGGCACGTGCAAGCGGGCCCTTGCGAGACGGGACAGCCGTCAGGGCGAACATGAGGAGCGAAACAGAGGGGGTGAAGGGATCCGGTTCTTCATTGGAGCCCGGCAATTGAGGCAGTCAGCACCTCAGCGATATGGCGCCTGCAGATCAATTGCAGACGCCCCACCAGAGATGACATGGCCGGCATTCTAGCACCGGCCACGCCAAAGATTATCAGGCGGCACGCTTCAGTGCATCACCGATAATGGAGACGATTGTCTCGATCTGGGCACGCTCGATGATGAGCGGCGGCGAGAGCGCAATGATATCGCCGGTCACTCGGATCAAAAGCCCCTTGTTGAAGCAATCGACGAACACATCATAAGCGCGCGTGCCCGGTGCTCCGTCGCGTGGTGCCAGCTCGATTGCACCGACAAGGCCGAGATTGCGGATGTCGACCACATGCGGCAGGCCCTTCAGCGAATGCAGCGCATTTTCCCAATCGCCCGCCAGCTCGCTGGCGCGCGTCAGAAGGCCTTCTTCCTCGTAGACTTCCATCGTTGCCAGACCGGCGGCGCAGGCGACGGGGTGGCCAGAATAGGTATAGCCGTGGAAGAGCTCAATCTGGTTTTCCGGGCCGGTCATGAGGCCATCATAGACCTTGCGGCTGGCGAAGACCGCGCCCATCGGGATGGCACCGTTGGTGATACCTTTGGCCGTCGTGACGAGATCGGGGACGACGCCGAAATATTCTGTTGCGAAGGGCGTCCCCAGACGGCCAAAGCCGGTGATGACTTCATCGAAGATCAACAGGATGCCATACTTGTCGGCGATCGCCCGCAGCCGCTCCAGATAGCCCTTCGGCGGCAGAATGACGCCGGCGGAGCCGGACATCGGCTCGACGATGACGGCCGCGATCGTTTCTGCGCCATGAAGGGCGACCAACCGCTCCAGATCTTCCGCAAGCTCGATGCCGTGCGCAGGCAATCCCTTGCTGAAAGCATTGCGCTCGACGTCAAGCGTATGACGCATATGGTCGGCCGGAATCTGGGGGAAGACGCGACGGTTGTTGACGAGGCCGCCGACGGAGATGCCGCCGAAACCGACGCCATGATAGCCTTTTTCGCGGCCGATGATGCGGGTACGGGTGCCCTGCCCGATCGCACGCTGATAAGCGATGGCAATCTTCAGCGCGGTATCAACGGACTCGGAGCCGGAGCCCGTGAAGAACACGCGATCAAGCCCGGCCTTAGGGCCGCCGGGTGCGTGTGCAGCAAGTTTTGCGGCAAAGTCGAAGGCGATCGGATGGCCCATCTGGAAGGTCGGGGCAAAATCCATCGTCGAAAGCTGACGCTCGACCGCCTGGGTAATCTTCTTGCGGCCGTGGCCGGCATTCACGCACCAGAGGCCGGCAGTGCCGTCGAGCACCTTATTGCCGTCGACATCCGTGTAGTACATGCCCTCGGCGGCGGCCAACAGACGGGGAGCCGCCTTGAACTGGCGATTTGCCGTGAACGGCATCCAGAAATTGTCGAGAACCGGGGTGTTGGTGTGGGTAATCTTGTCCATCGTCGCCTCCATTGCGCTGACATTGGAATCAGTGATTTCCTCGCGCGTAACAAGTCCTTTTCTGTTGCGATTTAAACCATTGATATTATTTGCAACGCATGTAGAGTTTTCGATATTTCGAACAGCTGAAACGCGAGATCACAATGTCTGTCGATATCGGCAATCGCCTTCGCCATCTGCGACTGGCACGCAATCTTTCGCAGCGCGAGCTCGCCAAACGCGCCGGTGTCACCAATTCGACGATTTCCTTGATCGAATCCAACTCCGCCAATCCGTCAGTCGGCGCTCTCAAACGTATTCTCGACGGCATCCCGATCGGTCTCGCAGAATTCTTTGCCTTCGAGCCGGAGACGCCGAAAAAAGCATTCTATGCAGCTGAGGAGTTGGTCGAGATCGGCAAAGGGCCGATTTCCTATCGGCAGATCGGTGACAATCTGTTCGGCCGCAGTCTTCAGATTCTAAAGGAATGTTATCAGCCGGGGGCTGATACCGGCAAAGTACCGCTGGTGCACGAAGGAGAAGAAGGCGGCATCGTCCTGTCAGGCCGCCTCGAAGTAACCGTCGATGACGAAAGGCGCATTCTGGGGCCGGGCGACGCCTACTATTTCGAAAGCCCCCGGCCGCACCGGTTCCGTTGCGTCGGGCCGGTGCCTTGCGAAATCATCAGTGCCTGCACGCCGCCCAGCTTCTGATCGTGCCGGCCGACGTGCAAGGAGGCGCGGAAACCCGTCAGCCAAATGTAAAGGCATAGGCCTGCGCGCCGGGATCGAGGAACTTGATCTCGAACGTATGATCCGCAACGGCACCACTTGTGCGGACAAGCTGGTAGAGCCGCTGTCCTGTCACGACACCATTGCCGTTTGCATCGGTATCCACTCCGTGACTATCGCCAGGCGGCTTGCCGTCGATGGTAATCTGGAAGCGGATGGGTTTTCCATCTGCCGCCGGTCCAAGCACCAGGTGCAGATCACGGGCATGGAAATGATAGTACAGGCTGGCATCGGCGCCGTTGGAGGTTGCCTCCTGCCCGCCAACGGTCCAGTTGCCGGAAAGGCCCCATTCGTTCAGCTTCGGCGTTGCCGCAGCATAATCATGGGCTGCGTCGTTTACCGTGCCGGCATCGTCGACGAAGTTCTGCGAGCGCAGATAGCCGACATAGGTTTCCGGCGATTGGACATCGGCCTCATCCGAGGCCGCGGCTTCGGCACCCGTTGCCTTCACATTGACGATGTCGCTGGAAACATGCGCCTTGCCGGCTTCCGCGAGGAGCTGCTGGATCACCCGCTCAGACTGGTCATAATCGCCTTCGCCGAAGTGATGATGGCGTACCTGACCCTGCGCATCGATGAAATAATGAGCCGGCCAATACTCGTTGTCGAAGGCGCGCCAGATGGCATAGTTGTTGTCGATGGCGACAGGATAGGTGATGCCGAGATCGCCGATCGCCTTTTTGACGTTGTCGACATTCTTCTCAAAAGCGAATTCGGGTGCATGCACGCCGATGACAACAAGGCCCTGGTCTTTATACTTCTGCGCCCAGGCTTCGACATAGGGGATAGCGCGCAGGCAGTTGATGCAGGAATAGGTCCAGAAATCAACAAGGACGACTTTACCCTTCAACCCGGCTGCCGTCAGCGGCTCCGAATTGAGCCATTGCACCGCACCGTCAAGCGACGGGACATGACCTTCGACGGGCAATTGCTCGGCCGCAGGCTTCGCCGTCATCGCCATGGCGCCTCCTGCCCCGGCTACCGCATCGGGCTTGGCGCTCATCATCGTCGCATTGGTGGCACTCATCATCGCGCCGCCCTCGCTCTTCATAACTACGGAGGAGGGCTTGTCTTGGTTCAGCGGATGGAAGCGATCGACCAGATCCTGCTCCAGCGAGGCGGTGCTGGCGAGCGAGGTCTGTGTCAGCAGACCCGTATCAAGCCCCATCGCAATCGCCACGACGGCGAGCAGCACGGCGACTCCGACGCCACGCCGCAGCCATTCGCCAACGCCAAGCGATCGCTTCATCGCCTGATAGACGCGCCCGCCAATGAGCAGCGCAAGAGCAAGCGACGTGGCGGCGCCCAGGGCATAAGCAAGCAGCAATAGAGTCGTGCCGATGCTTGCCCCCTGCAGGGCCGCACCCGTCAGAATAAGGCCGAGAACCGGTCCCGCGCAGGGCGCCCACAGCAACCCGGTGGCAACACCGAGCAGCAGCGAGGCTGCGATCGCCGATCCACCGCTGCGGCTCGAGCGATCGGCCGATTGCGACAGACGGGCACCGAGCGAAACCAGCGGGCGCGTCAGGTGGTCCGAAAGCGATGGGAACAGGAGGATGACACCGAAAATCGCGAGCAACACCAGTGCAGCATAGCGCCCGTATTCATTGGCCTCGACCGCCCAGCCGCCGCCGAGTGCGGCAAGCGTTGCGACGGCCGCGAAGGTCGCCGCCATGCCGATCAGCATAGGCAGCGTGCTACGCAGAAAGGGCTGCCCCGCCCGCGCGAAAACGAACGGTAAAACCGGCAAGATGCAAGGGCTGACAATCGTCAGGACGCCGCCGAGATAGGCTAGGATAAACAGGATCATAGGTCAGTCTCTGATTTTCAGGCCGAAGCCCTATGGAATTTCATGGCAACGCCATTCATGCAGTAGCGCAGGCCGGTCGGCTTTGGCCCGTCATCGAAGACGTGGCCAAGATGGCCACCGCAGCGGCTGCAATGCACCTCATTGCGCACCATGCCGTAGGAAGAGTCGCGCGACGTCGCCACGGCGTGATCGAGTGGTGCCCAGAAGCTTGGCCAGCCGGTGCCGCTATCGAACTTGGTAGTCGAAGAGAAGGCGTCCTGATCGCAACCGGCACAGGCGAAGTTTCCTTTGCCATGTTCGTTGAGCAAATCGCTCGTAAATGGCCGTTCCGTTCCTTCTTCCCTGAGTACGGCATATTGGTCCGGCGTGAGGATCTTGTGCCATTCGTCGTCGCTGTGTTTCACCACAAAACTCTCGGCTGCCTTCGCCGTCGTTCCGCCCACACCCAAACGCAAACCAACGCCGCCAAGCGCGGCGGCAAGAAGCAACAATCGTCTGTTCAGCATCGCACTCTTCTCCTTGGCGGAAAATCCGCCGGTTCGCAGAACGCTTGAGCCACCCGTCTTTCCGGTGCCATCCATGTCCTGCCGCTAGGGATACGAGAGCGGATGCGATCCTGTTACACACATGCCGGTGAAAACACCGAAACGTGATTGATCGTCATTCGGCGGCCGCCAACGGCTGCGCGATCGCTGCGGCAAAACTGGCCAGACTTGCCGAGCGGAGGGGCAGATAAGGTTTTTCGTTTTCTCGGCATAGACGCTTCACCATATCAGCGGCCGAATGGCTGATGCAGTCGACCGGAAAGATCGCCCAAGAGACGCGACCGACCATCGCCGGCAGCAGCGAGAGATTATCCTCAACGCCGCCGTCATGAAGCACGAGATCTATGTTCCGGCTCTCGGCCAGCTTGCGCAGCCGCTCAAACAGGCTTTTGCGGCCACCGACATAAAGGAGCGTATGTGGCTCGATCGGCTGCATCCTGACCGCGCCGGCGGTATCCGGCATCGCCAAAGCCCCCTCAAGGATATCCAGCTCGCGTTGCAGGGCGCTGTTTTCGTCGGCAAAAGCGGTCGCACGCCTTTCGGCTTCGACAAGCTTCGCCTCCAGCGCCGCAACGCGCCCGCCATATTCATCCGCCCGCCGCTCGGCCGCTTCCAGCCTCTGCAGCAATCTTGCCTCATATCGCTGATCATAGTTCATGGGCTCGATGGCGACGGCCTGCTTGCGCGACAAGTCTGTTTCCAGATCATCGATCCGCCTCTGCAAAAGCGCATGATCCTTGGCTGCTGCCTGAAGTCGCACTTCCTGTCGGGCAATCTTCTCGTCGCTGGCTTCCAAATCGAGCTGCAGCTTGCGCAAGCGCGCGAGATCGAGACGGCTTGAGCTGCCGACCAGATGCGAGAGCATGTGCACTTCGCCGAAGACGTCCTGCACCAAGGGGCGATCACTCGCAGGATGGCTCATCACAGCCCAATAAGCCCCCGATATGTCCCCCTCATCGACGGCTAGGTTCCACTGCGCCCTGATCTCCGACGATGTCGAGAGCCTGGAGAACTGTTTGAGGATCCGCTCATGACGACGGTCGAGCGCCTTGTTCAGCAGCTTGCCGGCGACATCACGCTGACTGGCGGCCCGAACACCGCGGCTATGCAAGGCGTGCTCACTCGCCACCTTCGCATCGATGTCGCCAACCTTGGCCAGGACCTGCCGCAGCTCTGATGTCGTCAGGCACGTCCCGACGATCGAGCAGTGGAACATCGGTGCCAGATCCCAAGTCTTTAACTTCTGGGCTCTGACTGTCGTCGCCTGCTCCACAGCCGGTCGCTCATCCAAGCGTTTGATGGCGTTCGGAAGTGTGAGCGGAAGCGGTTGTTTATGGTTGAGCAGAACTGACATATCCGCACTAGCGTTATATTTCACAGAATATTACGCTAGTGCGTCTTCTGCCTTCAGGCAAGTCCGCTTGTCAGGGCCAAAGCTGCTCTTTGGCCCAACCGGCCTTTTCGCGCCTGTATCGCAAGCGATGGTGGCGGCGCTCGCCGTCGCCTTGCCAGAATTCGGCCTCATGCGGCATCACGATGAAGAGCGCCCAGCTTGGCGCGACAAGAGCGGGCTCGTCTTCCAGCCGGCGATGCTGATCGCACAGAGAATCCTCCAGTTCTTGTCTGGATTCCATGACGTCGCTTTGCCTCCCGGTCAGCGCCACCGCTTTTGCGCCTGGCGTTCGTGCGCGAAAATCCGCATCGCGCTCATGGACTTCGGCTTGCAACGCCATTCCGCGCAGTCGAACTTGCCGCCCCAGCGCCGGCCAATAGAAGGTCAGAGAAACTGCGGGGTTAAGCGCGATCTGCCGCCCCTTCGGCCCGTTGCCTGTCGTTGCAAAGTGCCAACCCCTGTGGTCGAGGTTCTTCAGAATAAGGACACGCGCATCTGGCCCGCCGTTCTCATCGACAGTGGAAAGCACCATTGCGTGCGGCTCTTTGATGCCGGCCACGATGGCGTCACGGAGCCAATCCGAGAACAGCTGGCGTGGCTCATCGGGAGTAAGATCGATATCGAAGGCGGGAAACGGTCCCGCCAACGATGCCAATAGACGCAATTCATCCCTCATCATACACCTCACCGCCTTGCGATGATGAGCCGCAGCGAGCCTTCGAAGAAGGGCTGCGTGCGAAGCGCGCCATAGCGACGATCCCAGCTTCCGTCAGCCAGATCCCGGCCAAGCTCGGCGACGAACCGCTCCCCGACCGATGCATCGACGAAACTCCAGGCAGAATTGGCAAGCCGCGCGCCAGGGTCGAGCATGCGTTCGGGCCGGCCATAGTAAGCCTCGCCGAAGCCATCGACACAATTCAGCGGGATTGGCACCGGCTTGACCTCGGCATTGCCGCCTAGCCCCTTGACGATCGCCGCCATGGAAGGATAGCGGCGCGCTTCGACGGCGATCATCTCGGGCGCATAGTCATGCAGCCAGGAGCGTTCGAGCAGATCCGGGTCGCAGCTCAGAACGAGCACAGGCCCGCGCGTAACACGGCGCATCTCGCCGAGCCCGCGCTCCAGATTCGACCATTGATGGACCGTGAAGGTCGCCATGGCCGCATCAAAGGCCCGGTCGGGGAAAGGAAGACTTTCCGCCGTGGCATCGATCGCGACCGGAAGATGAGCCAGCCGCTGCGCACGCATCGAAGCCGACGGCTCGACTGCGGTGACATCACGATCTACCGGTTCGTAGGAGCCGGCACCTGCGCCGACATTCAAGACCGTCTCCGCCTCGCCGAGTGCCTGGCGAATGAATTCGGCGATATGGGGATCGGGCTGGCGGTAGCGCGTGTAACCGGTTCCGATCACGCCATAATTCGCGTCACCGGCGCTGCCATCCTGATGTCTATTGGTCATTCCATCTCTCCGTTTCGCAGTGTGAACAAAGCTTCGCCATACGTGAGAATGCATATCGCACCATCACGCCATTGTTCTTTGGGCGCATCTTGTGTTCGTTTCGACGGCAAGAAACACACTATTCCGGCGAAAGAAAATCGATATGATCGAACACTCAATGTTCGGAAAATGCACATGGCGAGACGTATCCCCTCTCTAAATGCCTTGCGTGCCTTCGAGGCGGCCGGGCGGCTTGGCCGCATGACGCTTGCGGCCGAGGAATTGAACGTGACGCACAGCGCGGTCAGCCGGCAGATACAACATCTCGAAGAGGTACTTGGTATTCCGCTGTTCGAAGGGCCGAAGAACAGGCTGAGACTCACGGAAGGCGGTGCAACACTGCTTTCAGGGTTGACGACGGCATTCGATCAAATGGACATGTCCGTGCGCTCCGTGGCCGATACCGAAGACGGCCAGCTCGACGTCTCCTGCCCCGGCACCTTCACGATGCGATGGCTCATTCCGCGCCTTTATCGCTTCCAGGCAAAATATCCCAACATAGAGGTGCGCTTGTCGGCCTCGTCGAAGCCTGTCGATTTCAGCCGTGACGGCTTCGATGTCGCGATCCGCGTCGGCACCGCGCCTTGGCCCAAGGGTGCGGATGTCATTTCGCTGTTTCCTGAGCAGACAGGGGCGGTGCTTGCCCCATCTGTCTTTGTCGAGTCCACGCCCGAATTCGACGGCGTGCCCCAACTCCACACGCGCACGCGGCTGCGCGCATGGGGAGATTGGCTCGCCCGCTCCGGCAGATCGGTCGCGGCCGGACCGCGCGTCGAATACGAGCATTTCTACTTCATGCTCGAAGCCGCCAGCGCGGGTCTTGGCGTTTGCGTCGCGCCGTGGCCCTATGTGAGCGACGACATTCGTTTCGGCCGGCTGATGGCGCCCTATGGCTTCCTCGAAAGCGGTCACGAATATGTGGCGCTACGCCGTGCCCGCCGCAACAGAAAATCGGTTCTCTTCTGCGAGTGGCTGCAGAGTGAAGCCTCAGCTTACACAGGTGCCAGCACACCCCCAAGAGGCTGATTTCCGGAGGCAGATTAGCCCCTCGGAGAAAAGCCTGCTTCGCACAGAATTTCCTGCCCACGAGCCGACAGCAAGAAATCTTGCAGCAACCTGGCTTCGACATTCGCATTGCGGCGAACGGCCACGCCATATTCGATGCGTGGCTGGAACTCGCTGGGGATATCGACGACAGCGAAAGCCGGGTCGGCCGCCAGCAAGCGCGCGTTCGAAGAGTAGCTCATCATGAGGTCGACCTCGCCGTCGGTGATTAGATAGCCACCGCCCTTGCCTGCTGGCATCGGCGGCGAGTTGCGACCACCGACCAATTGGCGCGACCGGCTCTTGATCGCCACCCCCCTTCCCGGATAACGGGCCTCGACGAGATCAAAAACCGCGAAGGCGTAGTCGCCGCCAGGATCGTCCCCCGGCGTCGACGTGCCGATCCTGACTTCCGGATCCGACAGGATGGCGAGGAAGTTTTCCGCCGTCAGGCCGAGATCGGCTCGGGCAAGCACGCACAGTCTGTTTCGGGCAATACATACGGCATTTTCCGTTAGACCGGCGGCAACCAGGCGACGCGGATGCACCATATTGGCCGAAGCGAAAAGATCGAATCCCGCGCCCGCCTCGATCTGTTCGCGCAACAGCCCTGCCGGTCCAAGCGTCAGAGCTACAGCAAAGCCGGTTTCCTCACGAAAAGCCTTGATGATCTCCGGGAAAGCATGACGCAAACTTCCGGCGGACAGGACCTGAACTGCATCACTCACGGGCGGTTTCCTTTCCGTTTCCTCTGGCGGAACAACGGCACGAAAGCCGTCTCCATTAGTTCGCCACTTCCGAGCATCGTCGAGCGGACCGGGACGCCATAGAGCGCTTCAAGGTTGGCCTCGGTCATTACGTCGACCGTGGCGCCGAAAATTGCCGCAGCCTGATCGAGCATCAGCAAGACCTTGTCGGCAACGGCGACAGCGTGGTTCGGCTGATGAGTGGTAAAGGCAACGGCCAACCCCTGGCGATCGGCGAGCCTGGCAAGCAGCGAAAGCACCACATCCTGATTTCTAAGATCGAGCGCTGAAGCCGGCTCATCGAGCAGCAACAGGGCATTCTCGCCGGCCAGCGCGCGGGCAATCAGCACAAGCTGACGCTCGCCGCCGGAAAGGGCGTCGATGTTGCGCTGCGCGTAGTCAGCCATGCCGGTGGCGGCGAGCGCATCCATCGCCTTCTCGACATCGATCTTGCGCGGTGTCCGGAAGAGGCCGATGTGGCGGGCACGCCCCATCAACACGACGTCGAGGACGGAATAGGGAAAAGAGCCGGCAAACTCCTGCGGCACGAAACCGGTGCGCTCATTCAGCTGCATGGCACCGGAGGTTGGACGTTGAAGCCCGGCCAAGACGCGCAGCAAGGTCGATTTGCCACGGCCGTTCGGCCCCAGGATCGCGACAATCTCCCCCGCATTCAGCTCAAAATCGAGATCGCGAAACTGCCATCGTTCGCCGTCGTAGGACTGGCTCGCGCCGGATATTTTCAACCTGATCGGATCAGAAGCCACGACCACCCCTCTGGGTCTGCCGCAACACAAGAGCGAAAACGGGCGTACCAATCAGCGCGGTCAGAATCCCGAGTGGAATTTCCGAGCCCGTCACGGTGCGCGCAACGGTATCGATAACAAGCAGATAGAGTCCTCCGATCAGCAATGAGGCTGGCATCATCACACGATGATCCGGACCGACAAGCATGCGCGCCAGATGCGGAACAACAAGCCCCACCCAGCCGATGATGCCGCTGACGGCGACCTGCGCCGCGACGATGCAGGAAACGAGTATCAGCGTCAGCCAGCGCAGAGGCTCGACGTCGACACCGAGAGCACGGGCATCCTCGTCGCCGATCGAGAGGAGATTGATGCGCCAGCGCAAACCCAGCAATAGCAGACCCGCGATGAAGACCGGTCCGAGCACCAAAGAGAATTTCTCCCAATTGGCAGTGGCGAAACTGCCAAGCAGCCAGAAGACCATGGCCGGCAGCTTGTCCTCCGTATCGGCAAGATACTGCACGAGGCTCACCAGCGCTCCGAAAAACCCGCTGACGACAACGCCAGCCAGCACCAGCGCCAGAATATTGCGGCGCGCGACGATGCCGTTCAACGCATAGACGATGATGAGAGCAGACAGCCCGAATGCGAAGGCCGAGCCGAGCAGGGCATAACGCGAAAAACTGAGGAGAATGGCAAGCGTGCCGCCGAAGGCGGCGCCGGAGGAAACGCCGACGACCTGCGGACCAACCAGAGGATTGCGGAATACACCCTGCAATGTCGCGCCCGAGAGGGCAAGCCCAGCGCCCGTCAGCAGCGCCAGCAGGATGCGCGGCATGCGCACCGTGAAGACAACATTGGCCTCGGTCGCCGTTACGGGCATTGTGGGCGCCGAGATTGGCGACCAGAGAATTTCCACCACCCGCAGAAACGGAATATCGTACCGTCCCATTCCAAGCGAGATCACTGCAGCGACAGCAAGCAGGATCGCCAGCATGACGATGGTGACCCGCGGTGCGTGCCGGGAAGCGACGTGAGCGCTCATTGCACCGCGCGATAATCGGTGCGGTAGAATTCCTTATAATAGGCGTCGGCTTCCTTCTGCATGTCGATATCCTTGAAACGCTCGGGATACAGCTCCTTCGCCATCCAGAGTTCGCCAAGCGCCATAGCCTCGGGCATTGGGTAACCCCAGGCCTTGGCATATTCCGGCATCAGGTAGATGCGGCCATTCTTCACCGCATCGATCGTCTGCCAGGAGGCAGCCTTCTTGATCTCATCGACGACGGCGGGGTAGCGCTCCTGGACGAAGATGACGGCCGGATCCCATTTCAGCACATCCTCCATCGTCACCTGCTTGAAGCCGCTGATAGAATTGGCCACGTTGCGAGCCCCGGCGCGCTCCATCATCAGACCGGTATATTTGCCGCGGCCATAGGTGGTGAGGTCAGGATTGGCCATGTAGACCGGCACGCGCTTGTCTTCCGGAATATCGGCAAGGCGGTCGGCAATCAGCTTGCGCGTCTTCTTGGTGACGGCAATCAGTTCCTCACCCTTGTCCTTGCGGCCGAGAACGTCGGCGATGAGCCGCACGCCGGTCGCAAAGCCTGCATCGATCGCGGCCGGCTCATCATTGACGGAGGGATTGAGTTTCACCGCCTCCTCCGGAGGAACATCCAGCAGCGAGATCGCCACGACGGGAAGCCCGGAATCCTCGATCTGCTTCACCATGTCGGCTGGCGCGTAGTTGGTGACAAGAACGACATCCGGCTTCAGCTTCAGAAGCTCTTCGATATTCACCTTGGTCAGACCACCCGGCATCGGCAGCTTGGGAAGTTGCGGCGCAAGCCGGACATAGTTGGCGCCGAGCTGCTTCTTCCACTCGTCGAGAATACCGACCACCTTATCCATCGCATCGAGCTGAACTGCGATGTTGAGCGTCTGATGCTGCAGGATGACAACACGGTTCACTGTATCCGGCACATGGACCTGCCGACCGATCTGATCGGTGATGACACGATCGGCCCAGGCGGGCGCCGAAAACAGCAGGCTGCCGAAGAGAACAGAGATTTTCGCAAGAAATAGCAGATGGCGACGGCTGAGCATGGGATTCTCCTGAGACTATCCCAATCGCTAGCATTATATTTTTCCGTATACAACGACCGCATGGCTGCAGAAATCCACCACCTGGCGCCATCAACGCCGCACACCGGAAACAGCGGAAATATTTGAGTTTTCTGAAATGGCGCGTTGTTCCGGATGGACGCCAAGAGCCACGACACGGCGCGAGCCCAACCCCGCGCCGTGGCTTATCTCGTCAGGCTAAGCTGCCTATCAGCGCGTCTCGAGTATCCGCATCAGGCGGCCACGATAGCTATCGAGAATAACAGCCAATACGATGACTGCGCCGATGACGATCGGCTTAATATTGTCGTCCGCACCGAGTAGCTGCAGCCCTGTGGACAGCACCTGCAGGATGCAGGCGCCCACCAGCGTACCGATGATCGATCCCTTGCCGCCTGAAAGGCTGGTCCCGCCGATAATAACGGCGGCAATGGCGTTCAGTTCATAGCCAATACCAGCGACGGGGCTGCCGACGTTGAGGCGCAGCAGGTAGACCATAGCTGCAATGCCGGCCGTCAAACCGGAAATCGTGAAGACCGCAATTTTGATCTTTTTTGGCTCATGCCCCGACAAACGGACCGCTTCCTCATTGGTGCCGACCGCGAAGACGAAGCGACCAAACACCGTGTAACGCAGGACAAACCAACCGATGAGGACAACGACCATCGCAATCAGGAAGATCGATGGGAGTATGTCCCAGAAAATCAGATTGCCGAAATCGACGAAAGGCTGCGGCAGGCCAGTGATGGTTGAGTTGTCGCTGACGACGCGTGCGAGACCGCTCGCGACGTTCAACATGCCGAGCGTGACGATGAAGGAGGGGAGCTTCCACTTCTCGCACACCCATCCGTTGACCGCACCAAGGATGGCGCCCGCGCCCATGGAGGCGAGCGATGCCAGTACGATCGCCTGCCAGGGAGAGAACCTCGGATCGACCATGATCGTCGCGCCGATGACGGTGCAAAGGGCAAGCAGCGAGCCGACCGAGAGGTCGATTCCCCCCGTCAGGATGACGAAGGTCATGCCTGAGGCCAGCACGGTGTTGATGGCGATCTGCACAAAGATTTTCAGAAAATTCTCCGGCGTGGCGAAATAAGGCGCCGTCGCCGAGAAGAATATCAGGATGATGACAAGCGCGATGGCAACGCCGGCCTCCTTCATCGATATCCGAATGAGCTTGTCCCAGACGCTGCTCTCTTTCGCCTCGGTCTTGTTTTCAATGTTGCCGGACACGACTGTACTCCTTGTAGGCGAGGGAGAGGATCCTGCTCTCTTCAAATTGGTCCCGGGCTATTTCTCCAGCGATCTTGCCATCGGAGAAGACGATGATGCGGTGGCAAATGCCAATCAGCTCGGGCAGATCGGAGGATACGACCAAAACCCCCTTCTCTTCAGCGGCGAATTTCCAAAGGAGATCATAGATTTCGGCCTTCGCACCCACGTCTATCCCGCGGGTAGGCTCATCGAAGATCAACACCTTCGGACCGCGGAATAGCCATTTCGCGATGACAACTTTCTGCTGATTGCCGCCGGAGAATGTCCTGACCAGCTGATGAACGGACGGCGTTTTTATGTGCAGCTCCCGCACCAGGCGCTGCGCATAATCGTCCTCGATCTTACGACTGATCAGACCGTTGCGAGAGATCTTGCCGAGATCCGTTATGGTGGTGTTTTCGGCGCAGCTCATGTCGAGCATCAGCCCCTGCATCTTTCGGTCCTCGGTTGCCAGGCAAAGCCCTGCAGCAACGGCATCCTGCGGCGAATTGATCTCGACCGGCTCGCCATTTATGCGAATTTCGCCGGCAGCCTTCACATCCGCGCCGAATATCGCGCGCACCGCTTCGGTACGACCGCTCCCTACCAGGCCGGCAATGCCAACGATTTCGCCCTTGGCGACAGAAAAGGACAGTTCCGGGCTATTGCGTGTGACCTTCAAACCCGACACGCCAAGCGCCTCGCCGGAGACAACGCTGTCACCGCGAAAAGCGTTGTGGTCGGAGAGCGTTCTGCCGACCATCAGCTCGACGATCGCAGGAATACCCAACCCCGCCAGCGGGCGGGTGATTACATGCTGACCGTCCCGAAGCACCGTCACATCGTCGCCGACTTCAAAGATCTCCTCAAGCCTATGCGAGATGTAGAGGGTCGTGACGCCTCGACCTTTCAACCGTTTGAGAATCTCGAAAAGGCGATCGACTTCCTTGGAGGTCAAGGTCGCCGTAGGTTCGTCCAGAACGAGAAGCTTGCTTTCGTAGCAGAGTGCCTTGGCGATCTCGAGCAACTGCAGCTGGGCGACGCTGAGGCGGCTTGCCAGTGTTGTCGGCGCGACGTCGAGCCCGACCTCAGCCAGCAGCTCTGCCGCCCTGGCGTTCATTTCCTTGTAGTTCACCAGGCCATATCGGCGAGGAATATGCTCGAAGAGCAAATTTTCGGCGACGGTCAGATTGGAAAGAGGGTGCAGTTCCTGATGGATAACGCGAATACCCGCCCTGAATGCCTCAAGCGGCGATGTCGGACTATAGATCTTGCCATCGAACAGAATCTGACCGTCGTCCGGTTTGAACACGCCCCCGAGAAGATTAATCAGCGTGGACTTTCCAGCGCCGTTCTCGCCAAGCAAAATGTGGCCCTTGCCGCGACCAATCTGCATGGACACATCTCTTAGCGCGACAACGCCCGGGAAACGTTTGCCTATTCCTTCCAGCTTCAGGATGAAATCATCATCTGTGCCTGACACGTCCACCTCGTGCATGTTCTATGTCGAATTGGAAATGGCTAGCCGTCCGCTACCTACGCCAAGATAGCTCAAAGCCGAGCCTTGACGGGTATTCGACGGGATAGCGATCGCCTAGAGCGTTTACGTTTTTCTTTAGAATCGCGAAAACGCTCTATCTCTTTGTTTTTTACGCATTCCAAACGGAAAACCGCTGCGCACTTTTCCTGGAAATGCTCTATTGGTCAGCGCCGGCCAAAAGCCGGCGCTTTCTTCAACGAGGAAGCCAAGGGCTCGGACTACTTGATGTCCTTGGCCGTGATGAGCGTCACGTCCGTCTTGACCCAGCCGGTGAACTTCTCGCCGGCATATTCGCGAAGGCCGTACTTGATGCCCATGGCGGCCATTTCCGCGCCATACTGTTCGACCGTCGCAAGCATCTTGCCATCCTTGATCAGCGGCTTGACGGAGGGAATATTATCGAAGCCGACGACCTTGATCTTGCCGCTCTGGCCAGACGCATCGAGCGCCTTCACGACACCGAGAGCCATGGAGTCGTTGGCTGCCATGACGCCCTGAATATCCTTATACTTGGTCAGGAAATTCGTCATGACGGTATTGGCTTCTTCGGTCTCCCAATGCGCGGTCTTGCTATCGAGAAGCTCGAGCTTGCCGGCCTTGATGGAGTCCATGAAGCCGACCTTGCGCTCCTTGGCGTTGTCAGCCTCAGGGTTGCCTTCCAGGATCACGACCTTTGCGCCGGGACCCAGATCCTTGGCGAGCGCGTCGCCTGCGAGCTTGGCACCCTCGGTGTTGTCAGGCCCGAAGAAAGCCAGATCGATACCGGCCGCCTTCTTGGCGTCCGCATCGAGCGGCACGTCGATGTTGATGACCTTGACGCCGGCTTTCACCGCCTTTGCAAGCGGCGTCGCCATGGCCTTCGAGTCTGCCGGCGCGACGACGATGATGTCGTATTTCTGTGTCACGAAGTTTTCGACCGCATCGACCTGTGAGGCGAAGTCACGTTCGTCCTTCATGCCGACGGCCTTAAAGTCAAACTTGTCCTTGTTCTCGGCCGCATATTTGTCGGCACCGGCCTTCATCTGCTTGAAGAACTCATTGGACAAGGACTTCATGATCAGACCCACCTTGGGCTTGCCGGCGGCAAAGGCCGGCGAGACGCCGCAGGACAGGGCAAGCACCAACGTGCCTGCCAGGCCGAGCTTCAACGCCGTGCGGCGCGGAGCACTGATCAAGACGGATTCATGCTTATTGGAATTTGACATTTCTCTCCTCCCGAACGGCCCTGAGCTCAGCTCCACCTGAGTTGCCTGCGGCAATGAACCGTTTCCAAACATCTATTGGGTAGCAATGCCTCCAAGGATTGTCAAGGTGGCGAAAACGCCCTGAAAATCGGTATGGATTGCAATTATCCAAAGATATTGCACAATACCTATTGAACCGTTTCCATAAGGCGCTTTGCTGTTTTCTTTGTATGGCCGCAACAGCCGTCAAATTTGGGATGCGACGCCGCGACGAAGGCGCTAGAGACCGTTGGCGGCAAGCTTGGATCAGGGGTCCCTTGCTGCTGAAGATGAAGGACATGTGTTTCCGTTATGCCAAAAGTCGGAATTCGAGACGTCGCCAAACTCGCAGGGGTTTCCACCGGAACCGTTTCGAGAGTCTTGAATGAGCACCCTTCCGTCACACAGGAAGTAAGAGAGCGCGTCAGCGGCATCATCAAAGAACTCGGCTATATGCCTGACCCATCCGCAAGGAGCATGCGCAGCAAGGTCAGCCGCCTCATCGGCATCGTCATTCCTGATCTGACCAATCCCTTCTTCTCGGAACTGGTTCAATATGCGGAACAAGCAGCAGCGAGGCATGGCTACAACATCATCGTCATGACCTCCTTCGATCACCCCGCAAAGGAGGCGGACCGGATCGGGCAACTGACGAGCCGGAAGGTCGACGGCATCATCCTCGTTCCCAGCAACGATTTTCATACGCTGAAACTACCGAAGGGGTTGCCGATCGTGGTCGTCGACCGCCTGATGCCTGGATATTCCGGGATAGCGTCGGATCATCGCAGCGGGGTGAGGCTCGGCATCGACTATCTTCTGGAACTCGGCCACCGTCGCATCGGCTTCATCTCAGGCCCGGAGCGTTCGGTTCCCGCCAATGACCGCCTCAAGGGTTATCTCGATGCAATGAAGCAGGCCGGTGATGGCGGACGATTGGCGGAACCTCCATTGATCGCCGAGGCAGGTTTCGATTATGAAAGCGGCCGCTCAGCCGGAAACTATCTCCTCGCACGTGCCCGCCACGAGCGGCCGACCGCCATTTTTGCAAGCTCGGACCAGCAGGCGATCGGCTGCATGAGGGCGGCTTATGATCTCGGCATCCCGATCCCCGCAGCGCTTTCCATCGTCGGCTTCGACGGCATTCCTCTCTCGAACATGACCATTCCCCGGCTGACAACAGTGAAGCAGCCAATTCAGAAGATCGCAGCGGCGGCCGTGGCCGTTCTCCTGAACGAGCGACCGGTGCCGAGCGTAGACGATCCGATCCTGTTTGCCTGCGAACTTGCCGAGGGCGAAACGACGGCGGCACCTCAGCCGGATTAAATACCCGCAGGAGAGAGGATTGCAATTTAATCGCGATCTGGCATTTGATGTTCAATCCTCCAGGGCGCCCCACCATGACCGCAAGATCCATCCCCCGCTCGCATATCCGGACGGCCCGGCTCAACCTGCGGCCGACATCCTCGTCGGATGCACAAAGGGCTTTGGAAATCCAGAGCGACTGGGATGTGGCACGTATGTTGGCCAATGCTACCTACCCTGCCGACAGGAAGGATATGGAGAACTGGTTTGCGAGCCATGAGCAGGAATGGGCCGAGGGGACCGCTTATCGCTTCGCTATCGAGCGAGAAGGAAGAGTGATCGGGATCGTCGATGTCGACGGCATTGCGGCTGATGAAGGCAGCCTCGGCTATTGGCTCGAAAGAGCCGCTTGGGGCCAGGGCTATGCTTTCGAAGCCGCCCAGGCGCTGGTCGGATTCGCCTTTTCCGAGGTGGGATTGTCGAGCCTCGTTTCCGGCCGCGCCGCCGATAACCCTGCATCCGGGCACGTCCTGACGAAACTGGGCTTCACCCAGATTGACAGCAGAGAGCTTTTTTCACGATCACGTGGCGAAACCATCCTCCAGTGCCGCTATATGCTGGCGCGATAGGGCCTTGGATACGGCCAGCTCTCCGCATCGAAAGCAGCCGCATCCTTGCTCAGCCGGCTCCTTTAGAGCTCGACGTCGTAGATCTGCTCGTGCGTCGCAACGAAGGCCTTGCCTTCGGGCGTCACCCAGCCACGAAACATTCCCGGCGTATTGTAGGGCGCAGCGACAATACCCTCAGCATCCAGGGCTACCAATCCCGCACCGATCTGATGCGGGGCCAGATCGTGGTTGATGAGCCCGTCCGTCGCGACCGCGATACCCTGCTTGAGATAGGCCATCCGAGATGCGATCTCGTGTCCAACGACATAGCGGATGAAGAACTCACCCTTGCCTGTGCCGGAAACTGCACAGACGCCGTCGCGCGCGTAAGTGCCCGCGCCGATGACCGGGCTGTCGCCCACCCGTCCGTCAGGCTTGTTTGTATAGCCGCCGGTCGACGTTGCAGCGGCGAGATGGCCGGCGGCGTCTAGGGCCACGGCGCCGACGGTGCCGTGTTTTTCGTTTTCTGTCCCTTCAGTGCCGGCAGCGGCGTGCCGTTTCATGGCTTTAAGCGCATCGACCCGCTTCTGCGTGGTGAAATAGGATTGCGGCTCGACCGGGAGGCCCTTTTCCTCAGCGAAGCGATCTGCCGCGGGACCGGTCATATAAACCGCGCGACCATCCTCCATCAACAGACGGGCTGCCTTGACCGGATTGCGGATCGCATGCGATGCGCTGATGGCACCCGCTTCCAACGTCGCGCCGTCCATGATCGATGCGTCGAGTTCGTGCACGCCTTGTTCGTTGAGGGCCGCACCATGACCGGCATTGAAATGCGGGCTGTCTTCCATGACAACGACAGCGGCCTCGACGGCATCGACCGCGCTGCCGCCTGCCTTGAGCAGCGCATAGCCTGCACGCAGAGCAGCACCGAGATCGCGTCGCGCTCCCTCCCATTCCTCCGGTGTCATGCTATCTTCCGGCATGACACCGCAACCGCCATGAATGGCCAGCGCAATTTTCGTCATTTCCTGCTCCGATCCGACATCGGCATATCCTGTTCGCCGAACGCCGCTTCCATGAGTGGTATCCAATTCAGAAGATCGGGCACCACGATTCAATTGAAGGCGATATCGCCGATGACCCTTACTCTGACGCGGCGCGCACCGCCAGGCAGATAAGCGATCGGAATGTCTTCGACCTCAAGCGTTTTCAGGCTGGCGCGGCTTGCTCCGGAAGCAATGGCGCCGTCCTGAGCCTCGGCCTCAGCCTTGATGATCGCCTCGTCACGGCTCAGCCCGGAGAATACCTGGTCGACTTCGCCCGACACCTGCGCCATCGCCGCACCCAGCGCGTTGGCGACGCCGGCATTCTCGACGCGAAGAACCTCCGACGCTCCCGCGATCTTTTCGGGAATCAGGAAGGCGCCGCCACCGACAGCAATCAGCGGCACATCCTCCGCCGAGGTCTTCATCTGATCGAAGCTGTCCGTCACCATATCGCGGATGCGCTCGAGGCTCGCCTTGACGAAGGCCGGATTGAGACCCCGAACGCGATCTTTGTCGCCCATCTCGATCAGGCCGGCGGCGACGGCGACATCCGACGTCGTCAGCGTATTGCCGCCAAAGACGCGCGCCTCCGTCAGGATGCGGTAGCCAACAGAACGGGGGCCGATCTTTCCCGTTTCCGGATCGATGATTGTGCCGCCGCCAAGCGCGATCGGCAGAAGATCGGGCATGCGGAACAGCGTGCGCACGCCACCAATATGGACGATGTTATTGGCTTCGCGCGGGAAGCCGCCGACCAGGCAGCCGATATCAGAGGTCGTGCCGCCGACATCGACGACCATGGCATCGCTCAAGCCTGTCAGGAAAGCCGCGCCGCGCATCGAATTCGTCGGGCCGGAGGCAAAACTGTGAACCGGATTGGCCGCGGCGACATCTGCAAGCGCCACAGTTCCGTCGTTTTGCGTCAGATAAAAGGGAGCGGCAATGCCTGCTTCGCGCAGCGCGTCCGAGAACGCCTGCACTGTGGTCCTGCCGAGCGACTGCAGTGCCGCATTGAGAAGCGCGACATTTTCGCGCTCGAGCAAACCGATCCGTCCAAGCGTGTGCGACAGCGTGATCCTTGCATCGGGGATCACCGAACGGACGATCTCGGCAGCCCTGACCTCGCATTCCGTCGTCAGCGGCGAAAAGGTCGCCGATATCGCGATCGATGTGATACCGGCATCGCGGATCTTCATCGCAGCTTCACGGATTTCATCCGGAATCATGGGTACGAGCGGGCTGCCGTCATATTCGTGGCCGCCGTGAACCATGAAGATGAGGGGGTCGACGGCCGCGCGCAAATCCTCCGGCCAATCGCACATCGGCGGCAGGGACGCGCCGGTCGGCAGCGCAATGCGGATCGCCGCCACACGTTCCAGCCGCGCCCGCTCGACGACGGCATTGGTGAAATGCGTGGTGCCGATCATCACGGCGTCAATCGGCCGACCGGATGCGCCGGCATGGCCGGCGACATGGGTCAGGGCCGCCTTTACGCCGGACATTACGTCCTGCGTCGTGGGAACCTTGATGGAAGTGATGATCTTCTCACCGTCGATCAGAACGGCATCCGTATTGGTGCCGCCAACGTCAATGCCGATGCGTTTCATGCGAATACCGATCTGAAATCAATGTCATAGCCAAAAGCACGCGGGCCGACCGCAGCGATCCCTGCAGGCGAGGTCAAAAGCTCAGGCGCGGGCAATGCCACCACGGTCACGCGTTGACCATAGCGCACAGACTCGGTGCCAATAGCGCTGCCGGAAATCGTGTCGAGGAGGCAGAGGAGATCCGGCGTCATTGCCACCGGCTCGCCATCGCGGAAGGCGACGGCCCACTCGTTCTGGAAGGCAAGCTCCATGCGCGAACCTCTGTCTGCATCGATGCCTTCAATCACGGTGCGCCCACGCAGGAAGCCGCCGGTGGTTTCACGCGCCACATCGATCACCTTGCCGCGGAACAATTGCTTGCCGCCCTCGTGATCGAGAACCGCCTTGACCGGATCGTCATGACGCGCGCGCGCCTCTATGACGGCACGGCCAAGCTCCGTCGCCTTGGTGATGGTGTAGTGAATGCCCCAGTCCTTCACCTCGCGGCCCGTGCGCGGCGCCTTGCAGGTGGCGGCGGTAGAGCCGACTTCAGTGCAGACCTTGCGCGAAATCCGCTCCATCCACTTCCAGGACGCAGCCTTGGTGACGATGACCTCGTTGTCACGCACATCGACGAGAGAAAGCGGATACATTGGCAGATTGCCGATGGCGAAAGAGGTCATCTGCGCCTCGGGATAGGCACGCCCCATGGCATCGGCGTTGACCACAGGCCTGCCCAGCATCGCTGCGGCGAGGAAGGAGGACAGCGCATTCGAGCCGCCGATCTCGACGCTCATGATCGCGCGGAAGGGCTTGCCGAGGTAGTCTTCCATGACCTCGACCGCACGCGCCAGGTGCACGGGATCGCTGAGGCGTTCCTGTCCCACAAGCGGCGCCCCCATTTTCGAGACGACGGCCACCATGTCGTCGTCGCCGAGCGCCATCGGGTCCATCACCTGCACGCGACGGCCCTCTGCATAGAGCCTTCGCAGATTGAGGGTCGAAATATAGGGATTGCCACCGCCTCCGGTTCCCAGGATCCAGGCTCCCGTTGCGAGCGGCTCGATATTTTCTTCGGAAAATTCCTGAAGCATGTTTCACCTTCGGCAATGGCTGCCCGACCCCCAAACGGGGCCGGGTCTATCTCTTGTGCAAGCGAGGATCAGTTCGCCTTGCAGTCCCAATGGAAATTCGAGAAGTTCAGGTCCCAGCTCTGCATGGGAATAAATTCGTAGCCCTGCAGGCACTTGTTCGCCGCGTAGCGCCGGTTCGGCGATACGGCCCATACGTCAGGCTGCAGCTCGGCAAGCTTTGTCTGCAGCTCCTTGTAGGTCGCATTCTGCTCCTTGATGTCGGTGGTCGCCCTCGCCTTGTCGATGAGCGCATCGACCTCGGGATTTTGCAGCCATTCCATCGACATCCAGGTGCCGGAAGCCTTGGAGTGATATTGGTTGTAGAAGATCGCGTCGGGCGACGGGTAGTTGGGCGAGATGTTTACCTGCGTCGATGCCGGCGTGGTCTCGGGCTTGGACGAGAGTTCAACGATGCGGTTCCAGGGTTCCGGCTTGATATCGAGCGTGATGCCGATCTGCTCGAGATTGGCCTGCATCAACAGCGCGACCTCGGATTCGAAGGCAAGCGAGGCGACGTAGCTGTTGACCAGCGTGACCTTCTGGCCGGCATATTTCGATTTGGCGAGCTCTTCCTTAGCCTTTTCGAGATCGAAAACACCGGGCTGGATGTCGTCGTTATGGGCGTCCTTGAAGACGGTCGAAAGCGGACCGGTCATGTCGAAGCCCGGATAGATCGCTTCCTGAATAGTTTTGTAGTCGGTGGCATAGGCGATTGCCCGGCGCACGTGCACATCGTCGGTCGGATAGACCTTGCTGTTCAGCTTGATGACAAAGCCGCCGGCCGTCGCCGACTGGAGCAGCTTGTAGCCCGGCATTTTGCCGATCGTTTCATAGGTATCATTGCCGAGGCCATGCGAGGAGAGACCGAGCTCGCCCTTTTCCGCCAGCGCCTTGACGGTCGCATCGTCGCTCGTCTGAACGAAGCGCACTTCGTCGATCGGCGTGCCCTTGGTCCAGCCGAGGAAATAATCGGCGTTGCGAGCGATCACCATATCGGCGGAGCGATTGTAGCTGACGAGCTTGTAGGGGCCGGAGCCGGCGGAGTGCTCGCCGACATAGGCTTCGCCCCATTTGTCATCCGGCTTGGAGTTGGCTTCGATCAGCTTCTCGTTCAGCGCCATCATCAGCGGCGTGACGGCCATGAACGGCGAGAACTGCCGATCTAGTTTGACGACGACGGTCTTCTCATCCGGTGCGGTGACGTTTTCAGGCTTCACGAGACCGACGACGAGATTGGATGGTCCCTTATTGATGCCGATCAGGCGCTGGATAGACCAGACGAAGTCGGAGGCTTTGACGGGCTTGCCGTCCTGGAACTTGGCATCGTCGCGAAGATGGAATGTGTAGGTCAGGCCGTCCTGGGAGATCTCCCAGGATTTGGCCAGATGCGGCACGATCTCGCCGGTGGGGCTGACCGTCGTCAGGGCATCGTACATGTTCACGATGGCCATGTAGCCCGTGTAGTCGGTGACCTTCGCCGGATCGAGCGAGCTGAAAATCTGCATCGTGTTGACGGCAATCGACACCTTGTCGGCTGCCGATGCCGCGACCGAGGTCAGCGGCAATGCCATGGCGCCGGCAAGCAGAAGTGCCGAAAGACGCAGACCGTTGGAACCCATCTTCATTCAAGTTCTCCTCTTTGTGCGGGAACTGCCCCGCTTATGGTTACGCTGCCTTCTGCCCTGGGGCTGGCAGCGGGGAATAGGTGATCTCCGGATATCCGAACGCGGCCGGGCCAACGACATCGAGCGCGCGCGCGCTGCGCAACAGCTCGTGGCAGGGAATGGCGACAACGGCGACGCGCTGGCCGTAGCGCAGCATTTCGGTGGTGATCGGATAGCCTGTATCGACGTCGAGCAGCACGATGAGATCCGGGACGCAAACTTCGATCACGCCGTCACGACGGAAGACCAGAAACTCGTTCTGGATCGCCACGTTCGCCGTCTGGCCGTTGCAATCGTCGAAGCCGGCCAGTTCCATGTCGCCGATGACGAAGCCGCCGCGCAGATGACGCTTAAGATCGGTGATCTTGCCGTTGAACACTCGTCGCCCGCCTTCCAGTGCACAAACCGCGGCGATCGGATCTTCCTGTGCCTTGCGCGCACGGATCACCGCTTCGCCAAGCGCGATCGCCTTGGTGAAGCTCTTCGGGATGCCGTACTGGTGGACGTAGTGAGCCTGCATCGGCGCCGTTGCCAACATCGCACCGCCGCCTTGCGCCACGACGCAGGCGCGAGCCATACGTTCGTGCCAAACTTCAGATACGGCATGGCTGAAGATCACCGCATTGCCATGCAGATCGCACATGACCGACGGCGTCGAGCTATGGCCATAGATCGAAAAGGTCGTCATCTGCATTTCCGGGAAGGCCCGGCCCATCCCGTCGCAATCAAGGATCGGCAGACCGCCCAGAGCCGCTGTGACCAGCGGGTTCATCGAATTCGCGCCGCCGATTTCCTCACAGACGATGGCATCGATCGGCGTGCGGATAAGCTCCTCCATCGCCCGCAGGCAGCGCAATCCTTCACGCCCCTCGCGAATGCGCTCGACGCCGACGACAGGCGCGCCAATGCCGCCGATCGACATGCAAAGCGCATCCGGTTCGATGGCGTCGGTCGCGAGAACCTTCATCTCGTAACCGGCCTTCATGGCTTCGAGGACGAGGAGCTTGCCCTGATAGGGGTTGCCGCCACCGCCGGTGCCGAGTATGCCCGCTCCGATTTCCAGCGCATCGAGATCCTCGGGCGTCAGCCGGCGCAGAGCGGCATCATCGTATTTCTGCTTGCGCGTCTCAGGCATGATGGCCTCCCATTTCACCGACGACTTTGACGTGAATGCGCGTGGCGTTGCCTGGCAGGTAGGCAAGCGGCGTGTCCTCGCGCTCGATAACTTCAAGGGTTTCCGCAAGGGCGCCGGCAGCGATTGCCTTTTCACGCGCTTCGGCTTCGGCCTCGGCAAGCGCGCTCTCGCGCGTGCGACCGTCGACAAGCGAGAAGACCCGATCCGTCTCGCCGCTGATCTGAGCGATGGCGGCGCCAACGGCGTTTGCGACGGCGAAATTTTCCGGCATGATCACCTGGAGATCGCCGATGCGATCAGGCATCAGGATCGAGCCGCCGCCGACGGCGATGACCGGCACAGGCGTCGAGGAAATACGGCTCCGCTCAACACAGGCTTCCAGCATGGCGTTGATCTTTGCGACTGCTGCATCGACCAGACCCTTGTCGAGATTGGCAAGCAGCGCCCGGTCGCCAATATCGGCCTTGCCCGCGGCGACGGCGATATCGGTGGCGGTCAGCGTCGATCCGCCAAAGCAGAGCGCTTCCTTGCGAACACGATAGCCAACCGACTTCGGTCCGACTGACATGCCAGTATCGTTTTTGACCACAAGCGAACCGCCACCCAGGCCGATCGAGAAGACGTCGGGCATACGGAAGTTGGTGCGAACGCCACCGATATCGACTGTCGTGGAGGCCTGTCGCGGGAAGCCGTGCGAGAGGGAGCCGACGTCCGAAGTCGTGCCGCCGACATCCACGACGACGGCGTCCTTCAAGCCGGTCAGGAACGCCGCGCCGCGCATGGAATTGGTCGGACCGGACGCAAAGGTCAGCACCGGGAAAGCGCGCACGACATCGGCTGCCATCAGCGTGCCGTCGTTCTGCGTGATGTAGAACGGGCATGGGATGCCGGCAGCCACAAGCGCCTTGCCGAAAGCAGCGACGGTGCGATCCGCAAGCGACAGGAGGCTCGCATTCATGATCGCGGCACTTTCACGGGCCAGCAGGCCGTGACGGCCTATATCCTTCGACATGACGACAGGCAGCCCTGGGCAATGCTGCTGCAGGATTTCCTTGGCTCGCAGCTCCATGGCATCGTTGATGCCGCTGAAAACGCAGGTGACGGCGGCCGCCTTCAGCCCCTTCGCCCGGATTTCACCGGCGATGCGCACAATGGCATCCTCGTCGAGTGGCGAAAGTTCGCGGCCATCGAACTCGTAGCCGCCTTTGACCTGATAGCCGTGATTGCCAACGATCTCGCGCAGATCATCGGGCCAGTCCACCATCGGCGGCAGGCCGGCGCCGGACGGCAAGCTCAGCCGAATGGCCGCGACTTCATCCATGTGACGGCGCTCGATCACCGCATTGGTGAAATGCGTTGTGCCGATCATGACGGCTGCGATGCGGGTACGATCGATACCGGAGGCCTCGATGACCTTCTCCAGCGCCTCGATCACGCCCGACGTCACGTCCTCTGTCGTCGAGGCCTTGACCCCCGCCAGAACAGTCTTTCCCTCCAGGACGACAGCATCCGTATTGGTGCCGCCGACGTCAATTCCAACGCGATACACGTTAGGCTCCTCTTCGATCAGTCTGTGGTTTTGACGAGGAAGCGCGTGCGCTCTTCCTCGCTCACGATGGGCTTCAGGCGCTCTTCTTCGTCGGTGACGACGGGAATTGCGGCTATCAGCGCGCGTGTGTAGGGGTGATTGGGTGCGGCAAAGACCGCCGGCGTCGGTCCTTCCTCGACAATTTCGCCTCGCAGCATGATGGCGATGCGCGAGCAGAAATTGCGCATCAGCGACAGGTCGTGCGAGATCATCAGATAGGTGAGACCAAGTTCTTCGCGCAGCTGCAACAGCAGCTCGATCACGGTTTTCTGCACCGACACGTCAAGCGCTGCCGTCGGCTCGTCCAGGATCAGGATCTTCGGCTCGGCAGCGAGCGCACGTGCAATCGCCACACGCTGCTTCTGGCCGCCTGAAAGCTCGTGCGGGTACTTCGCCAGATAGGATTGCGGCAGGCGCACGAGATCCATGAGCTGCTTCATCCGCGCTTCGCGAGCCGGCCTATCCATGCCGATGGATTTCAAGGGCAGAGCAAGCGTCTGCTGAACATTGCGCTTCGGATTGAGCGAGGTGCCGGGGTTTTGATAGACGATCTGCGTCAGCCGCTTGCCACGGCCAGGAGCCATCGCATCGATGGTGACGCTGCCCGACGTCGGGCGCGACAGCTCCATGATAATGCGCGCGACCGACGTCTTGCCCGAGCCGGACTCGCCCGCCAGTCCGAAGATTTCACCCTGACGCAGTGTGAGGTTGACGTCGCGAACGGCATGGAAGCCGGGCTTCCTTCCATAAATCTTGTTCAGGCCCTCCACCTTGACGATCGGAGCATGATCGCTCTGCGGCAGATCGGTGACGCGGTCGCCATAAAGCGGTGGTACGGCATCGAGAAGCGCCTTGGTATATGCCTCGCGCGGATTGGTCAGGATCTCCCGGCAAGGGCCTGCCTCGACGATATCGCCGTGATGCATGACCACCACGCGATCCGCGACCTTGCGCACGACGCCGAGATTATGGGTGATCATGAGGAGCGCCATGTTCTCCTCGATCACCAGCTGGTTGATGAGATTGAGGATCTCGTCCTGCGTCGTCACGTCGAGCGCCGTGCCGGGTTCGTCAGCGATCAAGAGCTTCGGCTGGTGCAACAGTGCAAGCCCGATCAATACGCGCTGGCGCATACCGCCCGAAAGTTCGGACGGATAGGCATTCATCACACGTTCGCCATCGGCAAGCTGCACGCGCCGCAAGACGGCTGCAATGCGCGTACGTCGCTCGGCCTTCGACGAACGGACGCCATCGCGCTTGTCCGCAAAACGCATGACATCGTCGAGATGCGTCCCGATCTTGAAGACCGGGTTAAAGGAGGAAAGCGGGTCCTGCATGATCAAAGAAAAGGCCGTGCCTTTCAGCGCCTCACGCTCCCGTCGCTGCATTTTCAGAACATCGCGACCCGCGACCGAGATGGTACCGGAACTGATGGTGGCGTTCTTCGGCAAAGTGCCGATGATTGCCTTTGCAGTCACCGACTTGCCCGATCCGGTTTCGCCGATGAGTGCGACACGTTCGCCTGCCGCGACAGTCAGGGCGATATCACGCAACACCTGACGGGTGCGACCGTAGGTCGTGAAAGAGACGTTGAGAGCCTCGATCTTGAGAAGCGACTCTGTCATGGATCAGCCCTCCACATCAAACATGTCGCGCAAGCCGTCGCCCAGGAGATTGAACCCGAGCGTCACGTAAAAGACCGCGGCACCGGGGCAGACGACTTCCCACCAATAGCTGGGCATGAATTGGCGGCCATCGGCGACCATGGAACCGAGGTCGGGAATGGGCGGCTTCACGCCGAAACCGAGGAAGCTGAGGGTGGCGCCGAACAGGATAACGAAAGCCGCATCAAGCGTCGTCTTGACGGAAATAACGGCGACACAATTCGGCAGGATCTCACGGAAGAGGATGTGCATCGGCCCCGCACCGGCAAGGCGAGCGGCTTCGATATAGTCCTCGGATGCGATGGACTTGGAAACCGAATAGATCAGCCGCGCATGCCACGTCCACCACAGCAGCGTGATCGCGATCATCGCGTTCATCAAGTTCGGCTCAAGCAGATTCGAGACGGCGAGCGCCATGACCAACGGCGGCATCGCAAGCATGACATTGGTGAGCCCGGTGATGATCTTTTCAACCCAGCCGCCAAAGTAGCCGGCGATAAGGCCGAGCACGGTGCCGATCGGTACCGAAATGCCAAGAACGCCGATCACCAGAAGCAGCGAGACGCGCATGCCGAAGACGGTGCGGGAAAAGATATCCCGGCCCACCTTGTCGGTGCCGAACCAATGGGTGGCGTCCGGCGCGACATGCCGCGCGCGGAAATCGACGACTGCGCCGACGTGCTTCGGAAACGGAGTAAGCCACGGCGCAAAGACCGCAAGCACGACGACGGAAACCAGGATCAGCGTGCCGATCACCGCAGCCGGGTTGCGGCTGAAGCGATACCACATCATGTAGCCCGTGCTCAGTGCGCGATCGGAGGCATCAAGCATCTTCATATCGGCCATCAGCGTGCCTCCCTGCGGCGCTGGCGCGGGTCGATGATCGAGATCAGGACATCCACGACCAGGTTCGCAACGATGAAAAACAGGCCGGCGACCAGCACCACGGCGGTCACGGCATTGAGGTCCTTTTGCAGGATGGCGTTCAGCCCATAGGAGGCAAAGCCGCCCCAGGCGAATACCATCTCGATGACGAAGGCATTGCCGATGAGCGAGGCGAATTCGAGCCCCATGATCGTCAGCGGCGCGATCGACGACAGCTTGAGGAGATAGCGGAAGATGATGACTCGCTCCGGCACGCCGAAGCTCTGCAAGGTCAGAACGTGATCCTTGCGCTGGTTCTCCAGCATGGAGGACCGGGTGATACGGGTAATCTGCCCGATGCCGGCCATAGCAAGCGCAAATGCCGGCAGGATGAGATGTTGGAGCGCATCGAGAAACACGTCCAGACGTCCGGCCAGCAGGCTGTCGATCAACAGGAAGCCGGTCGGGCCGACCTGAAAGCTCAGGGAATGATCAAGGCGGCCAATGATCGGCCAGCTCGGCAAACAGCGAGCCGCCAGCAGTTGCAAACTGATCGCAAACAGGAAGCTTGGAATGGTGACGCCGGTCAGCGACAGGATACGGCCGATGTGATCCAACGCGCGATCGCGAAAATGGGCTGTTATCACACCAAGCGGGATAGCCACCACGAACATGAAGATTACGGAAACGAGAACCAATTCGACCGTGGCGGGCACCGTCTCTTCGAGGTCAGTTGTGACTGGGCGCTGCGAGACCAGAGACATGCCGAGGTCGCCACGCAGCGCCTTTCCGACATACTCGGCATATTGCACCGGCAGCGGCTTATCCAAACCCATCTGCACGCGCAGCGCATCGACCTGTTCCTGCGTTGCCGCCGGGCCGAGAGCCATGCGCGCCGGATCGCCCGGCACGACGCGCGCAAGCGCGAAAATCATGATTGAGAGCGCGATCATGACCAGCACGAAAGTGCCGAGCCGCGTCAGGATGGCGACCAATGGATGTTGCTGCATCGACGGGAGGTTCCTTGTTCGCCAGCTAACTGACAGACAACAATCCTCATCTGCGGGCGGCGAACAACCGCTCAAAAGTATAGTTTTTCAGCCTTATGGTATAGGTTATCTATCCATCATCGCTTACAAAGCGACATGGATATGCCGATCCCTCGCCAACGCCTTTGCCATCGCATCACCGGCCAACGAGCCGGCGTCATCTTCCTGCGAGCCCCTGCCGGGGCAGGAAAGACCGTGACGCTTGCTATGGCCGCCGACGCGATGGGCAAACATGTGTGCAACTTTCAGCAACCTCGCCTGAGCGACATCGAGGACGGGTGGCTTTTCTGGGACGTGCCGGTTTCGGCCCGGTCGGCGCGTCTCTCGGCACAATTGCTGGAAAACATGGACGTACTGGTCATTGCCTGCCGTCCCGACCAGCGCATCAGCGGCCTGGCGCGGCTCATTCTTCATCGCGGCTCGGCGACGATCCATGCGGACGAGTTGACCTTCTTGCCGGAGGAATTGAGCGGATTGCCCGTGGAGGAGGCGCGCAGCCTTCTTGAGCATTATGCCGGCTGGCCCGCCTTTCTGCCGTTGACCCGCTCCAAAGCGCCGCGCCTGGCTGTCGATTATTTGCGCGAGAATTTTCTGGCTCATCTTTCACCGGCGCAAACCGCCACACTCTCGATCTGGCTTGAAGCCCCGATGCCAACGGCCAATGCGGATTGGGCCAGCTTGCTGCCGCCTCTCCTCATCCACGAGCCGGACAAGCACATCGAGCTGCGCCAGCTTCTCATCACTGCCGTCACGGAGCGTCTCGCGACGTTCGAGAACACCGTCGCTGTGATCGAGGTCGCGTCCGCCTTCGAGAAAGCCGGGCGGGCACTGGCGGCCATGACCCTGCTTCTCGACCACGGGCACGAGGCACATGCGGCGCAAATTCTGGAACGATCCCGAGGGCTGGAGCTGATTTACAGAAACAGCCTTGATGCATTCCGTGACATCATCATGCGCTTTTCTCACGAAATGATCGCGACCAACGAGATCGTGCTTTTCGCACTCGCGCGCATGCTGTTGAAACTCGGAGAGCTGCAGCGTGTCCGCCATCTGGTCGGCAAACATCTGGGCTCGGACTATCTCGACCCGCTCAAGGTCTTGCTGCGCGGATCGCGATTTTCCTTTGCGGCGCGAACCTTCAGGCTGAACCTCATGATCTCCGAGGACCTCGTGCCGACCGATGCCATGATCACCCGCCTCGGGGAATTCATGGCCGACTACCCCATGGGCGACCACGGCAAATGGGCTGCCTATTATAACGCGCTGCTCGAATTCGAAATCCGCCGCCGAAACTTTCGGGAAGCTGAAGCAGCAGCCGCGCGGGCGCTGATCTATCTCGGCCACATGGGCGGCCAGCCACTGCTTGAATTCTTCATCCACCTGCATCAGGCGGTGTTGCGGTTGATGAGCGGCGATGCGCTGTTCGCAAGGCGCGCCGCAAGAGATGCCCGTCACAAGCTTGAGCAGGTGCCGCACATGGCGGAGGCGGAATTTCGCATGTTACGCCTGATGGAAGCTTGCGTTGCCTATGAAGCAGGCCAGCCGCGCGATCTCCTCCAATTCGTTCAGGACGAATTCGACAATTTCGCCGCCGCCGAAATCTGGCCCAGCCTCATGCAATTTGCCCTTCACTATGCCTCACAGATTCTAGCCGACCATTTCCCGATGGCGATCCGGCCAGGATTTCTCGATGGACTTTGGATTCATCTATCGGAGGGACTGCAGTTCCACGCCATGATGGAAATCCGAACCGCCATCGCCTATCAGAATGCCGATCGCTGGGGCGACGCTGCCGTCACGCTTTCCGCAGTCCGCATGCGGATCGGCCGCAACTGGGTCGAGAGCGCGCATGAGGAGCTGACGCGCCTGACGAGGCGCGACGAAATCTCCTACACAATGGCCTGGCTGCGCGATGCTGTCCGCATTGCGACGCCCCGTCCCTATCTCTCACGTCAGATCGACGCGCTGATCGCCAACCCCAAGGTGACGAACCGCGAGAAGGTCGCGCTGCAACTCTGGCAGAGCTATGCCGCCTACCAGCGCCGCGACAGGGCGGCGACCCGTGCCCACCTCCTGTCCGCACTCGAAGCCTCGACCCGCCTCGGGTGTCACGGCGTGCTCTCCGAAGAGCGCATCTTTCTCTCCCCGCTTTTGAAGAACGAGCGTATTCGCGGCTTCATCGAGACATCATCCGATGTCCGCACCGCACTCTCGCTCTTTGCCGCTTCCGTGAATTCGCCCCAGGCCCGGGCACTACAAGGTGGCCTGTCACAACGCGAGACGCAGATGTTGCAATTGATTGCCAGCGGCATGTCCAATAAGCGCATCGCCAATACGCTCAGCATTTCCGAGGTGACCGTGAAGTTTCACCTCGGAAATCTATTTCGTAAGCTTGGCTGTCGCCGTCGGGCGGAGGCAATCCGTGCCGCGACAGCCCTCGGCTGGCTCTGATCCAACCGGGCAGTCGGTCGGATTTTCGGCAACGTCAAACCAGAGGGGCCTTGTTGGTCTGCTCCTGCAGTGCGCGGCTCGCCCCGCTATCCTCGGCTCCAAGAACAGCGTAGCCGATGCTCGCGAAATGGGAGTTCACCAGCTTGAGATCGCGCAATGTTGCCAGAAACAGACTGCTCGAACCGAGCAGGGCGGAAGAATTGGCGCCGCCAAGACGCGTAAGATGGTCCCTCGCCACCGTGCGCTCCGCTTCGTTGAGATGGCGCTTCGCATCCACCAGCTCCTGGGCCGAGCGCGGATCTTCCGTCGTCAAGGTCGACAGCGCCAGTCGAAGATCGGCTCCGACTTCGGCTTGAATCGTTTGCAAGGCCGCCTGGTCGGCCGGGTTGATCGCACCCTCGGCACGGCGCGTGACCTGTTCGAGGCAGCGTTCGAGAATATCGCCGGCATGCCCGAGATTGACGGCAAACTCGATGACATCGGACAGGCGGCTGGCATCGCGATCGGTAAGCTCCGATGGCTCCAGACGCGCCAGATAGGCCTTGACGGCGCTGTGCAGCATATCGAGCTCCTGCCCAAGCCGAACCGCCTTTGAGGTCGCCTGCTTGTCCAGCTTGGAGAGATCGGCCGGAACCAGACGCAACAACGCATCAACCAGATCGCCCATGCGCAGGATTTCACGCGCAGCGCTGGCAAGCGCCAGGTAAGGGGTCTCCAGCACCGACTTGTCGAGAAAAAGCGGACGCGCGGCCTCTCCAACCGATTTGATCTTTTCGGGACAAAGCTTGATCAGTAGCGATTGCGCCGGCCCCAACAGGCCAAGGCAGACGACTGCCAGAACGACGTTGAAGGCGACGTGGAAGTTCGTGAGCACCGACGCCAGATCGGCTCCACCCTTGTGCAGGAGGTCCGTCAGCGGATGCAGGAACGGCAGCACGGCGATGCAGCCGATCGCACGAAACAGGAGATTGCCGACCGGAACACGGCGGTTGGCGGGATTGGTGCCGCTAGTCTCGAATACGGGCGGCAGCGCACCGCCAAGATTTGCGCCGAGCACCAATGCAAGACCGGTAGTCGGCGACACGACGTCGCCTGCCGCGAGCCCAACGAGCAGCAACATCACGGCAACGCTGGAGTGAGCGGCGAATGTCAGCGCCGCTGCCAACAACACATCGAGCACCGGGTCGCCGGTGATGGCGTCAAGAATGCTGCGCAGCACGGGAGCGGTGCTCACCGGCTGGATTGCCTGCACCAGGCCATGCAGGGCGAGCAGCATCAAGCCAAGACCGATGCAGACACGTCCCAGATGCCGAACGCGCCCCTTCGGGCCGCGCTTGAACGCAACATAACCGGCCAGCAGCAGCAGCGGCGAAATAAACGAAACATCGAAGGAGAGCGCCTTGACGATCAGCGCCGTCCCGACATTCGCGCCCAGCATGACGGCCAGGGCAGGAACGAGAGCGACGGCGCCGCGCGCGGCAAAGGAGGTGACCATCATGACGGTCGCGGTGCTGCTTTGAAGCAGCATCGTGACCCCGGCACCCGCAGCGACCGCGACCAGACGATTGCGCAGGGCGCGGCCAAGCACACGCCTCAGATCCGAACCGAAAGCACGCTCTATGCCGCTCTGCACCATGCGCATGCCCCAAAGGAGAAGCGCAACGTGTCCCATGAGTTCCAGGATAACGAGGCTGCCGGTCATTGCATATATCCGGTTGAAGGTGAGAACGTTCGGAAGCAAGACGCCGGCGGTCGGTCCGCCGGACGTCGTTGGTTGCGTGGCACGGCATGATCGCCATGAGTGGGTTCAGCCCTGGCTGAGCGCCAGCTGGATCACACGCACAAGCACCATGCCAACGGCGACGACAAGATAACCGCGCAGCACGGCCATCCACACTCGCCTGGAAAGCGAGAGCTGGATGGGCTCCAGAGCGGAGAGCGGCGGCATACGCCAAGTGAGCCGCAGCGACCGGTCTTTGACGAGCTGCCGAATTTCGCCACGATCGGCGGATCGACTTTTCAGCATCCCGGTGACAACCAGACCGGCAAGGCCGATTACGGTTCCGCCCGCAAGGATCCAGACTATCTGCTCGCCGGTGATCTCCGGATAGAGAACGGAGGCCGTCAGAATGATTGACAGCATCACCAGCACTGCAATGACAGCACCCGTGAACAGGTTCATCGCCTTGCCATTGACCCAGGGGCCAAGCACGGCCCTATCATTGCACAGCAGCAGCAGAAATACGGTGGCGCTGGGCAACAACACGCCGGCGAGCGTCTGCACGGCAAGCGTAATCAGACCGAGCGGCGAACCAGGAATGAGCACGAGAGCCGCAGCAGCCGCGATCAATCCGCAATAGACCAGATAGAACCCCTTGGCTTCGCTCGCCTTGCGGTGCAGCGAGTGATTGAGGGATAGAACATCGCCGATCGCATAGGCAGTTGCGAGCGATACGGCGGCAGCACCGATGATTGCCGCATCGATCAAAGCAATGGCAAACAATACGCCCATTGTCGGGCTTACATATTTATCCAGCCCTGCGGCAATGCCACCAGCGTCGGTGAAGTTGCCAAATTCAGGCTGCCCCTGAAAGATGGCTGCGCAGAATACGATCATTGCCACAGCGCCGATCATGACCATGACGATACCAAGCCAAAGATCCGCCTTTTCATAGCCGATGAAACGCGGCGTGATGCGCTTGTCGATCACATAGCTCTGCTGGAAAAACAGCTGCCAGGGAGCCACCGTCGTACCAACGATCCCGATGATGAGCAGGAGAATGTCGGACAGCTTGCCTTCAGGCAGGTTGGGGATCGTCAGATCGCGGAGGATCTGATGCGCCGGAACATGCACGGCCAGCACGATCGGCACGAGCAGAAGGCTGCCGAGGCACAGCATCAGCGCGAAGCGCTCGAAACGGCGGAAGCTGCCCGTGCTTGCGGCAATCATGGTCAGCGCCGCAGCGATGGCAACGCCGGCGATTTTCGACACGCCGAGGTAATCGAGCGCCAGGCTGATGCCGATGAATTCGGTGACAATGGTCAGCCCGTTGAGGATGAACAGATCGATGACGCTGAACGCGCCCCAGAATTTGCCGAAGCGCTCGAGAATGAGGCGCGCATGGCCGACGCCCGTGACCGCGCCCAGACGCAGCACCATCTCCTGATTGACATAAAGCACCGGCACGAGCAGCAGCAACGTCCAAAGAAGCGACGTGCCATAGTTTTGTCCGGCCTGAGTATAGGTGGCAAACGCGCCGGCGTCATTGTCACCGACCATGACGATCAGGCCGGGTCCAATAATGGCCAAAAGCGTCATGAGACGTGCCCGCCAGGTGGTGCGGGCGGCAACGTCGCCGTGGTTGATTGTGCCGAGTGCGCCGCGGATGTCGCCGACATGCGCCGTGTCGAGGACAGCCGATGCTGCGCCGTTTGTGTTCAAATTATCCATAGTCTTACTCCCGTGCGACGGATCGCGACGTCTTCATCGATTACCTGGGGGAAGCCGCTGTTGGGCGGCCTAAGCGAGCATCTCCGGCAGCAATCCGGCCGCGCGGCTCAATCCGATGAATCGGTTGAGATGGCGGGCGATTGCTGTTGGAGACGCGACCGGAATACGGACCCGATCCGCGTGTTGATTGGCCAGGCGAATATGCCGGGCCACCATTCAGCGCGATAGCGCGAGAATAGGACGGTCGAGCCGCCGGCCATGGCGGCGAGTTTGAAGATGGTGGTCATAAAACTGACCTCCTCCTGGTTCGACGTTGCTCGAACCCGGGAGGCCAGTGCCGCGGGTCAACGCCGGCGGCGAAGGCCCTCACGGTCACATGGCCTGCCCGGGCGCTGGGTCAGCACGGCGGCAAGGACGTTCGACAAGCGTCGACTGTCGCATTCCGTTTGCTGGCTACTAGATCGCGGGTTCATGTGGTCCTCTGTGACGTTACTCGTCCGGCTATGCCGAACATCCCGGAATGAAAACATTCGGGATATATCGGTGTATACGCCGCCATGAAAAAGGATCAACCAATACCTTGGTATAATAGGCGCCGCTGCCGGGCGGCTTCGACGCCAATGGATGCTCGCCTTATGGCGAAGGATGCTCGGTCGATGGCTCGGCTTGTGCGCTCTTGGGCGGAACATTGCCATTCTGCTCGGCGCGATCACGATGAAGCGCCGCTCGTGCGAGCAGCATGAAGGTGATGGGTGTCGTTACCGTTACGAAGATGCCGATCAGAAGCTCATGGATGACCAGCGAATGCGTCGAGGTCGAGAAGAAAATCATCGACGCCACCATGATCGCGCCGATGCCGCCGCTCGTTCCCAATGTCGGGGCGTGAATTCGCTCGTAGAAGGTTCCCATTTTCAGGAAGCCGATAGCGCCGACGAGGGTTAGAAAAGCGCCGACCACAAGCAGGCCGCCGATGGGAATTGCGGCCCAGAGCGGCACGCTTTCGAATGGGGTGCTCATTCGATCACCTCCCCGCGCATCAGAAATTTCGCAAGCGCAACGGTCGCGACGAAGCCAAGCATGCCGATAACCAGCGCGGCCTCGAAATAGACGACCCGTCCGGTGCTGATCCCGAAGGTCAGCAGCAACAGCATCGCGTTCACATACAGCGTATCGAGCGCTATGATGCGATCCTGGGCGCGAGGTCCGCGAAACATGCGGATCGACGAGATCGCCATGGCAGCCACGATCATCAACTGGGCTGCCGCGACAGATATTTGGATGATCATCGCGCTCATGCGAATATCTCCATCAACAGGCTTTCATAGCGATTGGCGACGGTGTCGCGCCACACCACCTCATTCTCGAGATCAAGCACATGGAGCAACACGGTGTTGTCGTTGGAATCATATTCCAACCAAGCGGAACCCGGCGTGCTGGTGAGGATAACGGCAAGCAGCGCAAGGGAGATCTGGTCCCTCACCCGAAGTTCCAGGGTAACGAAGCCCGGCGTTGTGTTTCGCGTGCGGCCCCGCAGGATGATCCAGGCCACCTGCACGTTCGATTTCAGTACGTCATAGACGACGCGGAAAAACAGCTTGGGCAGCAGATACCACTTTTTGAGCTTCGGCTTTTCGGGACGCAGCGACGCCATGGCCCAGGAGGCAAAGACAGCGACGACGATTCCAAGAAGAAGATGGCCGAGCGTGAAGCCGTTCAACAGGAGCCAGACCAGGATCAAGACAAGGGTCAAGAGCGGATACGGCAGCATCACGAACCTCCCGCCTTGCTCGACACGACTGCCGCCTTGCGGACCGCATCGACATAGATGCCGGGATCGCTGAGCGTGCGAATCGTCGCCTCCATATATTGCATGACCGGGCCTGCCCAGATGGTCAGCGCCAGTGTCAGGGCAAGCAGGCCCATGACCGGCAAGATCTCAATCACGAGCACCCGCGGGACCGTGCCCTCAAGCGAGCTCCAGAATGTGCGTATACCTGCACGCGTCATGGAAATCAGCGCGGCGATGCCCGACAGGATCACCAGCAGGATGAGCGCCCAGACGGAAGCACTTGGCGGCACGCCGATCGCACCCGTGCCCATCATGGCCGAGAGCATTGCAAACTTGGCGACGAAGCCCGAAAGCGGCGGCAGGCCAGCGAGCAGAATCGCGCAGGCGGCAAAGCAAATGCCAAGCATCGCCATGGTGCCGGGCATGGTGACACCCTCGCCTTCCTCCGGTTCCTTCTCCTCGGCATCCCCATAGGCTTCCATGGTGACGGCAAGAACGCTGGCGCCCGCATCCTGTCCGCGCTCGACGAGCTCGATCAGCATGAAGAAGGCACTGATCGTGAGCGTCGAACTGACGAGATACATCAAAGCGCCCGCAGAGATGGAGCCATCATTGATACCGATCACCATCAGCAGGGTTCCCGACGACACCAGCACGGAAAAGCCGGCCAGCCGGCCGAGCGCCTGCGATGCCAGTACCCCGATGATGCCAAAGATCAGCGTCGCCATGCCGCCGTAGAGAAGCATAGTCGAGCCGAATCCGGCCGAGGGACCTTGCGCGAAAAGAAGCATGGTCAGTCGCAGGATGACGTAGATGCCGAGCTTGCTCAGAATGGCGAATATGCCAGCCACGGGTGCCGATGCCGCGCTGTAAGCCGTCGGCAGCCAGAAGCAGAGCGGCCACATGCCGGCCTTGATCAGGAAGGCGATGCCAAGCACCCCGGCGCCTGCCTGCATGAGCATGCGGCGGTCAGCCGTCATTTCAGGAATGCGCACAGCCAGATCCGCCATATTCAGCGTTCCCGCCGTGCCGTAGATCAGGCTGACGCCGATGAGAAAGAGCAGCGCCGCCGCGAGATTGACCGCTATGTAGTGCAGCCCTGCCTTGACGCGAAGCGGCCCCGAGCCATGCAGCAACAGGCCGTAGGAGGCGGCCAGCATCACTTCGAAGAAGACGAAGAGATTGAAGAGATCGCCGGTCAGAAACGCGCCATTGACGCCCATGAGCAGCAATTGGAACATTGTATGGAAATGGGCGCCGACCGCATGCCAGCGCGCAAGCGAGAAGATCAATGCGGCGACAGCGATAATCGACGTCAGCAGAAGCATGAGCGCCGAAAGACTATCGAGCACCAGCACGATGCCGAAAGGCGCACTCCAGTTTCCGAGAAGATAGGCTTGTTCCCGGCCTGCCGATCCGCTTTCGGCGCGAAACAGCATCAACGCAATACCAACGAGCAACAGCGTGGCGGCCAGGCTGACGAGCGCCTTCAACGTGCGGTCGCGCTCATCGATGAACAGAAGAACGGCACCGGCGACCAGCGGCAGCAGGACGGGAGCAATGATGAGGTGGTGCGACCAGCCTGTCATTTCCGGTCGCTCCTTCCGTCGACATGGTCGGTGCCGGTCAACCCGCGCGAGGCAAGCAACACCACCAGGAAGAGCGCGGTGGTCGCAAAGCCGATGACGATCGCCGTCAGCACCAGTGCCTGCGGCACCGGATCGGCCAGCGTCGATGTCGGCACGCTGCTGGACAGCAGCGGCGGCATGTTCGTCTTCACGCCACCGACGCCGAAAATGAAGAGATTGACGGCGTAAGACAGCAGCGAAAGGCCAATAATGACCTGATAGGTGCGCGGACGCAGGATCAGCCAGACACCGCAGGCCGTCATGACGCCGATAGCAACGGACAAGATGAGTTCCATCAATCCCCCTTTGCCTTGTCCGCCTCGATGGCGCGAAGGCGATTGATACGGATCGACTGATGCGCAAGCGCGACAAGGATCAGGACAGTTGAGCCGACGACGAGCAGGAAGACGCCGAGGTCGAAGAGCAGCGCGCTCGCGGCCGGCACTTTCCCGATCAGCGGCACGTCCAGATATTGGAAATGCGAGGTGAGGAAGGGATAGCCAAAGAACCAGGCTCCGGCGCCCGTCGCGGTCGCTACGAGCAGGCCCGCCCCCATCCAGCGCAACGGCAGAATGCGTATGCGATCCTCCGCCCAGCGCGTGCCGCCGGCGAGATATTGCAACAGGAACGCGATCGACAGCGTCAGCCCCGCCGAAAAACCGCCGCCGGGCAGATCGTGCCCGCGCATGAAGATATAGACCGACAAAGTGATCACGAAGGGGAACATCCATTGCATGATCACAGACGGGACGAGCAGATAGTCACGCACGGTATCCCCCGCGGAACGCTCCGGCCGCTCCTCGTCGAACTGGTTCTGGATCTGCTGCTGCTCCGGCATCTCCATACTGTCGGGTGCCGGGCGGAAACGACGCAAGAGCGCATAGACGGTCAGCGCGACGACGCCGAGAACCGCGATCTCCCCCAGGGTATCGAAGCCGCGGAAATCGACCAGAATGACATTGACGACATTCTGACCGCCGCCCTTGGAATAGGCGTTTTCAAGGAAATAATTCGCAATGGCGTCGGGTGCCGGCATGGTCATGACCGCATAGGATATGAAGACCATGCCGATGCCGCAGGCAACCGCGAGCGCAAGGTCGCGAAAGCGACGGAAACGGGCGCGCAACTCCACGGTGTCATCGCCCCCTTCCGTCCGTTTCGGCAGCCAGCGCAAACCAAGCAGGATGAGAACCGTCGTGACGATCTCGACAAGAAGCTGCGTGATCGCGAGGTCCGGCGCAGACAGCCAGACGAAGGTCATGCAGACGATGAGACCGACACCGCCAAGCATGACGAGCGCTGCGAGCCGGTGATATTTGGCGAGGAAAGCGGTGCCGATCGCAAGGCAGATACCGATCGCCCAAACCGATGCGAAGACCGGATCGGCGCCCGAAAAGGCGAAATGGGGCGATTCAAAGCCGGATAGATAGAGCGGGAGCAGGCCAGCCGCAAAGCCGGTCACGACCACCCAGCGAAGCTGTGGCTGCAGGTTGCGCGTGCCGATCCGCTTTTCGGCATTTCTGGCCCAATTCCAGGAAACCTCGACCAGAACGCGCTCGAAGATGCGCTGGCCCTTGAGGCCGCGAAACAGCGGCGGGCCGTCTTCGCATCGCGACAGATAATCCTTGAAAACGAAATAGAACACGGTTCCGCCGACGAGCGCGATAACGCTCATGACGAGCGGCAGATTGAGGCCATGCCAAAGCGAAAGGCTGTATTGCGGCGTATCCGCGTGCAAGACGCTGACGACGGCTGCCTGTAGGAAGGGTGCGACGGAGATAGCCGGCACGATACCGACGATCAGGCACACAATGACAAGCAATTCGATCGGGAAGCGCATCCAGCGCGGCGGCTCATGCGGCTTGGCGATCGGCAGGTCTGTCGGCGCGGGACCGAAGAAAACCGTTTGAATGAAGCGCAGCGAATAGGCGACGCTGAAGGCGCTCGCCAGGGTCGCCACATAGGGCAGGATCCGATCGAGAATGGAATCGGCATGCGTCTCGATGGCTTCCGCGAAAAACATCTCCTTCGACAGGAAGCCGTTCAGCAGGGGAACGCCGGCCATCGCAGCGCTCGCAACGATCGCTAGCGCACCGGTGAACGGAAGGTATCGGAACAAACCGCTCAAGCGGCGCATGTCGCGCGTGCCGGTTTCATGATCGATGATGCCGGCCGCCATGAACAGCGATGCCTTGAAGGTCGCATGGTTCAACATGTGGAAGATGGCAGCGACTGTCGCAAGCGGGCTGCCGAGGCTGAGCAGCGTCGTGATGAGGCCGAGGTGGCTGATCGTCGAATAGGCGAGCAGTCCTTTGAGGTCCTGCTGGAACATCGCAAAATAGGCGCCCAGCAACAGCGTGGTGATTCCTGCCGCGCCGACGATATAGAACCATTCGTCCGTACCCGCCAGAACTGGCCAGAACCGCGCCAACAGGAACACACCGGCCTTTACCAAGGTGGCGGAATGCAAATAGGCGGAGACGGGCGTCGGAGCGGCCATCGCGTTCGGAAGCCAGAAATGGAAGGGGAACTGCGCGCTCTTCGTCAGCGCGCCCAACAGGATCAGCACGAGAGTAGGCGTATAGAGCGGGTGATTGCGGATAAGGTCACCAGACGCCAAAATCTTGTCGAGATCGTAGCTGCCGACGATGCGCCCGAGCAGGATCACGCCGATCAGCAGGCAGAAGCCGCCGATACCGGTGATCGTCAACGCCATGCGCGCTCCATCGCGGGCGGCGGCGCTGTTATGCCAGTAGCTGATCAGCAGGAAGGAGAAAATGCTCGTCAGCTCCCAGAATATCGAGAGCAGGATGACATTGCCCGAGAGCACGATACCGAGCATCGCCCCCATGAAGGCAAGCAGGAAAGAGAAAAAGCGAGGAACGGGATCCTCTTCCGACATATAATATCGGGCATAGACGATGACGAGGAAGCCGATGGCCGTGATGACCACGGAGAAGAGCCAGGAAAAGCCGTCCATTCGCAGGCTGAAATCAAGCCCAAGCTGCGGCAACCACTCGATACTGTACCGGATCAAGCCCCCATCAGCGACCGCTGGGTATGAACTGATCGAGATCAACAGCGCAAGAAACGTTACGGAGCCGGCGATCCAGGCCGGCGTGCGGCGCGACTGTGTGCGCAGCAGACATACGGAGAGAAGACTTCCGATAAACGGCAGAGCCAAAAGTGCTAGAATGAGGATGGGCCCGCTGGTTATCCCAAAACGTTGTTCCTTCGTTCGGCCGGATCACCTCAGCCGCCACAGCGGCGAACACCTCTAGCAAACCGGCTTAATATGTCCTATATGATAGATATTGACCAATATGGGCAGTTTGGCACTGCGCGTCAAGGTAAGATGGCGATGATTTTAACACCAGCGCTCTGTCGAGCGGCCCGAGGCTTTCTCGACTGGACCCAGATGGACCTCGCCGACCGCTCGGGTGTGTCCCGCAGCACGATCCGCGACTATGAAGGCGATCGCCATAGCCTGCACCGGGCAACGGAAGCGCAACTGCGACTGGCCCTCGAAACCGGGGGCATTGTCTTCCTTCGCATCCACGGACACGAGATCGGAATCTGCCTGAAGACTCCTACCACAGATGCTCTCGCCCCGGCACATACGGAAAGCTGCGAAATCCTGTCCATGCTGGGCGACCATGCTCAGACAACACGAAAGACCGGGCAATGACGCTTGTCTTCAAGTGTCAATGATTGGCAGGTCCTCCGAAGTCATGGGCATCCGCAATCGTCTTTCCTGACTTAGGACCCATCGTCCCATCAGCGTCCCGCTCGCGAGAAGGTGAACAGACGAGCCTTCAAATCAGCCATATTTCGACCGATGACCGCCTCCGCGCCGTATCCCCCAGACGACCGGAGAGACCCCTATGTCCGCCACTACCGCCGCCGCAGCCGACACGTCAGCCACCCGATACCGACCATCACAGCGTCTCCTGCATTGGCTCATGGCCATCGTGATCATTTCAGCGCTCATTATCGGTCTCTACTGCTCGTATCTCTCACCGGGCACACCTATGCGCCGCGCGCTTCTCGACGTGCACAAATCACTTGGCATGACGGCGCTCATCCTGATCGCGATCCGCCTGCCGCTCCGGCTCTCACTCGGCGAGCCTGGATATGGGCAGCCGCTCGATACTCTCAACCATTATGCGGCCCGCAGCGCGCACATTCTGCTCTACGCACTAATGATCCTGATGCCGATTGCCGGTTATACGACCTCCGCGGCAGGGGGTCACGACCTGCCCTGGTTCGGTCTTTTCCAATGGCCGAACCTGCTGCCCCTCGACAAGGCACTTGAAAGAACCGCCGCTGAAATCCACGAATACGGTGCCTACTGCCTATATGTCATTGTGAGCGTGCATATTCTCGCAGCGCTCTGGCATCACTTCTTTCGCCGGGACGAGGTGCTCAAGCGTATGCTGTAACGGCCGACGGAGCACCTCCAGGAAAAGTGCGCGGCAATTTTCCGGAATGCGAAAGGAAAAAGACAAGGAGAGCGTTTCCGCGACTCACATAACGCGGAAGCGCTCTGGCCGGAGCCGGCAAATCCGCCGGCGGCTACCGCATGCCGAGACGCGATAAGGTCAGGCGCGACTGTTCGCACAGAGCTTCGTTCAGCCCGCCACGATAGTAGCTGAGGGCTATGACCGCGCCATAGAGCGCCCATCCCTCGGCTCGCAGCCAATCGGCATCATCCACCTCGCAAGTCATGCGAAAGCCATCGCGAGCGGAAGGATCGACCCAGGACCACGCCGCCGCATAATCGGCAGCGGGATCGCCGATGGCGCAAAGACCCCAGTCGATCACCCCGGTCAACCGACCATTCCGGGCTATCAGATTATCGGCCTTGAGATCGCCGTGCAGCCATACAGGCGCTCCCCGATGCGCGGTAGAACAGGCCCGTTGCCATAGATTACGTGCCGCCGGAGCATCGATCTCATCAGCCAGAATGTCGATCGCCGGCAAGGTAACTGAGGACAGAACGTCGAGGACCACCCCGCGACGATGGTTGAGGTCTCCGGCAAGCGGTGCGTCTTTCGTGCCGATCCGATGCAGCGCCTTCAGAAACTCCGCCAGCGCCAGTGCAGCGGCGGTTGGATCGGCGATATTTGCCGGAGAAGCGACCTCCCCCTCCATCCAGTCGAAAATGCCGAAATCGCATTTCAAGCCAAGCTCCGCTCTTCCACGGAAACGCAATCTCGGCACATCGAGCGGCAGACCGGCAAACCGCGGCAACCAATCGAGCTCCTTGTCGATGAGGCGCACGGCGTCTTCGCGACGGGGCAGGCGCAAGAGCAACCCCTCCCCTATGCGATAAATCGCATTGTCTGTGCCCGAGGATGCCAGGCGCCGTATGGGAAGATCCGCCCATTGCGGCGTCTTCTCCGACAGCAGCTGCCGAATAACGTCCTCTCCTGGCGCAATGTCATCGTGCATGCTGAAACCCGTTGCTATTGTCGCTGATGCTGATCGGCGGGCGCCAAATCAAGCTATTTGCCCCTTTACCGCCGTTTCATAACCGGCACCAGTGTTGGAACACCACGCAAAAACGCATCCATTTTGCATCACCTGGCTCATGGGGCTTGACCTTAACGGCACTTGAGGTTGCACGATGCCCCTACACGGGAGGCTATCGGCGATGAGAATACTGCAGGATGTGGACTTGGATCGCATTGCATCGATGTCCCTCGCAATCGATGTCATGGAAACCGCTTTCCGAGCGAAAGCAGCGGGCAACTTGATTGCCCCACCTCGACATCATGTCTCGTTTCCGGACTATGGCGACCTCGTCTTTACGATTGGTGGTGTTCTTGGCCGACAGCCTCTCGCCGGCTTTCGCGCCTATGAAACCTTTAATGGAAAGGAACACTCGCAAATCGTCGCGGTTTGGTCTGCCGATAATGCGCAGCTTAAAGGCATTGTTCTGGGTGAACGATTGGGTCAGATTCGAACCGGAGCCATCGGAGGTCTGGCTATTCGTCACCTCAGTTCCCCCAGTGCCAGAACCGTTGGCGTTTTGGGGAGCGGCCCCCATGCGCGAACGCAACTGCTTGCCGCCGCAGCCGTCAGGAACATATCGACCATTCGCATCTTCAGCCGCGACCGACGAAATCGCGTGGCCTTCGCTGAAAGCATACAGCGCCAGCTGGACCTTAATGTGGAACCGGTTGACAGCGTCGCACAGGCTGTCGCGGATGCCGACATCGTCCTTTGCGCCACGAGCAGCAATATTCCGGTAATCCATGCGTCCGATCTGAAAGCTGGAGCGCACATCAATACCATCGGCCCCAAAACGCTTTCCGGACATGAGATCAGTCTCGACATAGCAGATGTTGCCAGCGTGATCGTCACAGATTCGCTCGATCAGACATGCGCCTACCGCTCTCCCTTTTTTCTCGCCGGATCCCGTAACGAGCATCGTATGCGCGATCTCGCCGATATTGTTGTCCAGGCGATCCCTGGCCGGACATCGCCTGACGACACGACATTGTTCTGCTCGGTTGGCTTGGCGGGAACGGAAGTCATACTCGCATCGGCCATTCTCGACATGCTCTGAGCGTCCGATACCCTCCCGAATGGCACCGTCTTACATCGGCTCACCGACCTCTACGGCATGGCCGTCCGGATCGTAGAAGCGAAAGACGCGCTGCCCCCAATGCTGCCGCTCGATGGGATGGATGAGGGCGAAATTCCCTGCGATTTTTTCGAAAGCCGTATCGATATCGTCGTGTTCGAAATAAAGCAGTATATTTCGACGGCCATAGGGCTCCAGCGTTTCAGTGTTTGCTTTCCAGACAGTCTGTTCGAGTGATTTGCCTTCGTGAATTGCAAAGCCGCTCTCAAAGAGAACGAAACTCCCGAAATCGCTGAGGATTTCAAGGCCCATAATGTCACGATAGAACGCCTTGGAGCACTCGATATCCCTGACGAGAGGGATCGGATTGACGAAACGCATGCAACCTGCCCCACTGACAACGACGGGCCAAGACAAAGCGGCCTTCCAAATGGCGTCGGAAACATGCATTTCCGACCATCTCATCGTTTCTGGATACCGGAGCGATGTCAATTCTCGAAAGATCGCCGCCTTGGCTCGGCCCATTTGGAGGACTACTCGATGACGAATGATGCACGCACCATGATCGTCATGGACGAAGGAAACTCGCGGTTCCAACTGAGGGCCGGAGCGTTGATCCGTTGCAACGACCACCTCCTCATTCATCGCGCCGCCGGCGATCCTTTCTGGGTCCTGCCTGGGGGGCGGGTGGAGTTTCACGAAGCGGGCTCGGAAACGCTCGCGCGGGAAATCGAGGAGGAAATTGGCTGTGGCGCGAGCATCGGGCCACTCCGCTTCGTCATCGAGAACTTCTTCGAACTCGGCGGACGACGGGTTCATGAAATCGGTTTCTATTACGACGCGGAATTGTCGCGTCCACTGGCATTTCATGAGACTGAAATCATCCACCGCGTGAGGGACGGGAATGCCGACCTCGAATTTCGCTGGGCGCGGCCGACGCGAGCGATCTTGGAGCAATTAGATCTGAAGCCTGCTCCCTTGCATGGTCTTATCGAAGCCATGCCCGCCGGAGTTCAACACGTCATCCGCCGAAATGTTGCTGGATGAGAAAACAGACCGCTTTAGAATAGAAGATGCGCTTGACTACGGCTCTGCCGTGCAATCCATTTCGCCGCATTATCCAATGCTCGAAATTTCAGGTCGTTCATGTGATGTCGCGGATTGTCATTCTGGGAAATGCCGGCGGCGGCAAATCCACTCTCGCCCGCAGATTGGCCAAAAGGCATGGCCTTATCCATTTCGAAATCGACAAGTATCTTTGGCAGGAAGGCTGGATCCCGGCTCCCGTCGAGAGTTATTCCGAGCAGCATCGGCAGATCATATCGAGCGACAATTGGATCGTCGACGGGCTTGGGCTTCGCGATTCCATCGCGCCTCGCATAGACCGCGCCACCGATATCATCCTCATCGACATGCCGCTCTGGATGCATTTCTGGCTTGCCGCGGAAAGGCAGATTGCCTGGTCTTCCGGCGAATTGCAGCATACTCCGGGCGGCCTCTCCGCCATGCCGCCGACGCGCGATCTTTTTCAGACCATATGGGACATAGACCAGGACTGGATGCCCGGTATTAGGAGCTTGTGCGACGATGCCGAGAGGGCCGGCAAGACACTGGTCCGCATTCGCAGCGTCGATGAGCTGGATCGGTTGACACCAGCGGCAAAAGACGGTTGCGCGTCATAACACCGTCGGCCAACATGCCGGCGAGTCTGCTATCGAGGCTCGGTTGGAAATGCAGGATCATGCGTTTCGCCAGGAAGAAGGCCAGGAAGAAGGATTGAACGCATGACCAAAATCTTCGACGCTCCGGAAGAATTCGCAACCACGGCCCTTGCCGGCTTTGCGGCGCTTCATCCGCGATTTGTTCGGCTGGTAAAGGGTGGGGTTGTCCGCTCCACATCGGTACCGGAGGGCAAGGTCTCGGTTGTCGTCGGTGGTGGTTCCGGCCACTACCCCGCCTTTGCAGGCTATGTCGGACCGGGTTTTGTCGATGCCGCCGTCGCAGGCGATATCTTCGCCTCCCCCTCGACAGCGGCGGTCGCAAGAGTGTGCCGCAAGGCCCATCACGGTGGCGGCATCCTGCTCAGCTTCGGCAACTATGCGGGCGACGTCTTGAACTTCGGCGTGGCCGCCGAACGTCTGCGTGCCGAAGGCATCGACGTCCGCATCGTCGCGGTGACGGACGATGTCGCCAGTGCGCCTGCCGAAACCATTTCGAAGCGCCGCGGCGTTGCCGGCGATCTCGTGGTTTTCAAGATTGCCGGAGCGGCAGCGGAAGCCGGCCTGCCCCTCGACGAGGTGGAGCGTATCGCGCGGCATGCCAATGCCCGCACCGTATCCTTCGGCGTTGCTTTCGATGGCTGTACCTTGCCCGGTTCCGCAGGCCCTCTCTTCACCGTGCCGAGCGGCAAGATGGCGCTCGGCCTCGGCATCCACGGCGAACCCGGCATCAGCGAAGAAGCGATCGTCAGTGCCGACGAGCTCGCGACGCTGCTCACGGAAAAGCTCCTGCCGGAGCGCCCCAAAGACACGCGGAAGGTCGGCGTCATTCTCAACGGCCTCGGCGCCACGAAATATGAAGAGCTCTTCGTCCTCTGGACGTCCGTTTCGGCCAGACTGCAACAAGCCCACCTGGAAGTCATCGCACCGGAGGCCGGTGAGTTCGTGACCAGCCTGGATATGCAGGGGTGCTCGCTGACCCTGATCTTCCTCGACGACGAGCTGGAGAAATATTGGATAGCGCCATGTGATAGCCCGGTCCTGCGCCGCGGCGCGACGATCCCCACGACACCGGCAACGGACGATCTGGCTGATGAAGACATGCTGGCGACCTATCCTTCCGCCGATGACGAAGGTCAACGCGGCGGCGCCTGCATCGCCCGCATCTTCTCGGAGATTTCACTTTTGCTCCACGAGGCGGAGGAGCAACTGGGCCGGATCGACGCCTACGCGGGCGACGGCGATCACGGACAGGGCATGGCCCGCGGTGTAACGGCGGCTCTGGAAGCAGCCAAGATAGCAAGCGCTGCGGGGGCGGGATCGGCAAGCGTACTGGCTGCGGCCGCCGATGCCTGGGCGGACCGCGCCGGCGGCACATCGGGCGCGATCTGGGGGCTTCTCCTCCGGTCCTGGAGCACCACACTCAGCGACAATGGTCCTATCGATGATCGTGCCGTCGTCACGGGCGCGCGGCAGGCTCTCGATGGCGTGGTACGCCTCGGTGGCGCCAAGATCGGCGACAAGACCCTCGTCGATGCCTTCTCTCCATTCGTCGATACGCTGGAAAGGAGCTTCGCCGAAAGCGGGTCGCTTTCCACCGCCTGGAGGCAAGCAGCCTCGGCGGCAAAACTTGCTGCAGACGCAACGGCGGAATTGCTTCCCAAGCTCGGTCGCGCACGTCCGCTTGCGGAAAAAAGCCTTGGCCATCCGGATCCCGGCGCGGTCTCCTTGGCAATGATTGCGGACCGCGTCGCCTCTCTGCTTCGGTAGCTTAAAGCAAGGCGCGAATGAGCATCGGAACACGGCTTGAGCTCGCTCCTCGCTAGAACGCCGTGCTTCCTTTCAGAAGCACAAAGGTCGCTCTAACTCTTTGAACCGACGCATCAGGCTTTCCGAAAATCGTGTCAGATTTTCGGGCCGATGCTGTAGACGGGCGGCGCGACAGTGACGACAAAAAACCATTCCAAGAGATGCACAATCTTTGAGATGATCTTGTTTGCTTCCGCAAAGGATGAGCCATAGCGTTGCCTCAACCATTGGACGTCCTTGCCCACTCGGCGGTTTCATGAGCATCGGATGCGCGTTGCGCGCTGGCGACAGTCTCATGAACGTCTCGAAAGAGGTGGCAACGGCATTTGAAAAGGAAGACGCCTTTGACCATTCACATCACGCCGGCCGAGACATCGTTGCCGACCCTGGACCTCTCCCGCTTCTATGCCTCCGCGCAAGAGCGGCAGGCTTTCGTCGCCGAACTGCGCAAGGTGCTCCATGATCACGGCTTTTTCTATTTGACCGGCCATGGCGTCGATCCAAAGCTGATCAGCGAGGTGGTGGCGACAGCAAAGCGCTTCTTCTCGCTTCCCCTGGAGAAGAAGCTCGAGATCGAAATGGTGAAGTCGCCGCATTTTCGCGGTTATAATCGCGCCGGTCAGGAACGCACGCGCGGCGAGCAGGATTGGCGCGAGCAGCTCGATATCAACACGGAAGAAGAACCGGCCAAGATTGACCCGGATAGTCCGGCATGGCGGCGCCTGCAGGGACCGAACCAGTGGCCCGAAGCCCTGCCGGAACTCAAGCCATTGTTGCTCGCCTACCAGGCAGAAGTCACGCGGATCGGCATCGACGTGCTGAAAGCAATCGCCGTAGCGCTCGGTCAGCCGGAAAATGTATTTGCCGACATATACCAGCCCCAGCCGTCTCAGCTGTTGAAGATCATCCGCTACCCGGGCCGGGATGTAGCGGAAACCGACCAGGGGGTCGGTGCCCATAAGGACGGCGGCTTCGTCACCGTACTGCTTCAGGATACCACGCCGGGTCTGCGCGTGCGCACGGAAGAAGGCGTATGGATCGACGCGCCGCCGGTTCCGGGTACCTTCGTCATCAACACCGGCGAATTGCTCGAGCTTGCGACGAACGGCTTTGTCCGCGCCGATGTGCATGACGTCGTCGCTCCTCCCGCGGGCGTCGAACGATTTTCGGTAGCCTTCTTCCTCGGCTCTCGCCCGGACGCAACAATTCCCGTCATCGACCTTCCGGAAGATTTGAAGCGCGCCGAACGCGGCATATCGGTCGATCCTCTCAACCCGATCTTCCGCGAAGTCGGCCAGAACCAGCTGAAGAGCCGGCTACGGTCGCATCCGGATGTCGCGCGCGCCCACTATGCTGAACTGCTGGCCTCGGAGTAGGCGATCACAACAAATCAATCGCCACGGCTTCACCTAGCTGGTTCATATCGACCACCTTGTCTGCCCTCCCGATGACGGAGCGCCGGTGTGTAATCGCAAGCACAGTGACATCGCGAGCAAGCGCGCGAATGTGCTCCATGATGTCACGCTCCGTCGCTTCATCCAACGCCGAACTTGCCTCATCGAGAAAGAGGACAGCCGGATTGCCATAAAGAGCGCGCGCGATGGCGACCCGCTGACGCTCGCCTCCGGACAGCTTCAAACCGCGCTCGCCAACCTTCGTCTCGAACCCATCGGACAGTGCGTCGATGAACGGCAGGATCGCGGCCTTTTCGGCTGCAAGCTGCAGACGCTGCTCATCCCGTGGCCGGCCGAGGAGGATATTGTCCGCAAGGCTCTCGTTCAACAGAATGGCATCCTGCGGAACGACCGCAACTGCAGAATACCAGTCTGCCCGGTCGACCGAGGCAAGATCGATCCCGTCGACAAGGATACGCCCTGAATCCGGCTCGATCGACTTCAAAGCCAGCTTGAAAATGGTGGATTTGCCCGAGCCGGTTTCGCCAACGAGGAATGTCATACCCCCGCGCTGGGCCTCGAAGCTGATATCCCTGACGCCACGGCCATTATCATAAGCGTGGCCGATGCGATCGAATACGAGGCGGCCGTTCTGCGTTGCAAAGGACGTCGCCTGCGAGACCTGACGCTCCTCGGGCGCTTGCCACATTCCTGCCAATGGTGCGAGCGTCGAGCGGGACCGGGCCACATCGTCGATCGCATGCGCAATCATCTCGAACGGCATGTTGAGTTGCAATAAAAGTGTATTGAACAGAACGATATCGCCGACTGTCACCTCGCCTGCGCTGTAGCGTGGTAGCAACAACAGGAAGGTTACGGCAAACTGCACCGAAAGCCCGAATCCAAGTATTGCTATGTAACCGACCCGCTGCAGCACATAGCCGCGCCAGGCGTCCCGCACCTCCGCCGCCTTGGTTGCGAAACGCCGCTTCATCCAGTCATGACTGCCGAAGTGGCGTAATGTTTCCATCGCGTTCATGGCATTTCCGACGAAACGCGCATTTTCTTGACCTGCGCTAATCGCCTTGTCCAGGTAAACCCTGGCGCGACGAACAGAAATTACCGTCAACGCAATGGTCATCGCGCCATAGAGTATGACGATGATCATAACCTGCAGATCAATCAGGGCGCCCAGAGTCGTCAGTGTGAGCAGAATTTGCACGACACCGGGTATGAATACGATAAGGCCAAGCTGAACAAGCGTCGTCAACGCGCTGCTTCCGCTCGCACTGGCAGTTTGAATTTCGGTCGGGCTATGCTCGACGAAAAAGGCCGTGGTTTTCTTGAGGATGCGTTCGAAGAAGCGTGTTCGTGCTATGAAGCCAAGGTTTTCCGAACTCATGAACGAAAGATACTGCACCATATGCTGGAGCGCCGCGGCAATGCCGACCAGCACCGCATAGATCATCAACCCCAGTACGACACCACGGACAGCACCGTCTTGCGGCAAGCGATCGATAATTCGCGAAAAAATGTAGGGCGCGGCAACGCTGCTCACGCTTGCGAGAAGCACGACCGCGATGCCGATCAAGAGCATCCAGCGATCGGACTTCCAATAGGCCTGCAGAATTTCGGAAATAGGTTCAAGAACGCTGGTTTTTTCTGCCATCGAAAATACCCTGATCTGTGAAGCGGCGAGTCTAACCTCAAGCATGGATATTGTTTTCCATGCTCCTGCAGAGGCCATTCAGGTGACAAGGCACAACCTATAGGCAACAAAAATGTCTACTACAATACTCATGAAAAACTTACCTGATCGAGCGTTTGCGAATGAGCAAGGTGGCTCCCGGCATTGTTTTGACCTAGAGATTGATGGAGATGGTATCGTTCATCGAATATCATGGGCTCCGCTGCATCAGCATATCGACGATGACATCCTGACCGAAGCAGCCCGTGCGAGGAATCTTCGCGGCTAGCAGGATCTATCTTGAAGCTCCCAATTCGGCCCGCTCGTGCCTTGACAAAACCGAAATGACCGTATTTTAATCACGCTCAAGATATGAGCAAACGCCTTGTCTTCCTGACATGATATCGTTTGCCAAAGGGCAACAGCGCCCCACAACGCCCCGGTTTCCGGGATATGCGTTGTGGGTTTTTTGTTTTGGGGAGGTCTGATGCAGGCCGCTGTGAAGATCGGCATTCTCTATTCGACCACCGGGCCATACGGCTCGCTGGGGCGCGAAGCTCAGCTCGGCGCCGAATTCGCACTTCACGACTATCGCCTCAATGGCGGCCGGAAAGCGGAACTTGTCTTCTTCAATCCGCATGCGGATCTGGCCGCCTATCTCGAAGGCGCGCGCAGCCTCATGCGTGACAGCGGTTGCCGTCATATCGTCGGCACGATCACCTCGGCGGCCCGCAAGGAAGTCATTCCGCTCGTCGAGAAACATGATGGCCTGCTCTGGTACATGTGCCCCTACGAGGGGTTCGAGGCGAATGAAAACGTCATCTACATCGGCGCCTGTCCCAACCAGCATCTCATACCGCTGTTCGAACACCTGATCCCTCGTCACGGACCGCGCCCTTATCTCGTGGGCGCCAACTATGTCTGGGGCTGGGAGATGAACCGGCTCGCTCGCGAGCTGATCGTCAACGCCGGCGGAACGATCCTTGGCGAACGCTACCTGCCGCTTGAGGAAACCGCGGTCGAGCGCATCGTCGCCGATATTGCCGAGAAGCGGCCGAGCTTCATCCTCAACAATCTGATCGGCCCCTCGAGTTATGCCTTCCTGGCAGCGATCGCCGAGCTCGGAAAACGCGATCCAGCGTTCCTGCCAGAAAATTGCCCCGTCGCCAGTTGCGACCTGACGGAATGCGAGCTGACGGATATTGTGGGTGGAGCCGTCGGCCAGCTCTCGGCGCTTTCCTATTTCGACGGCCTGGAAACCAGCGAAAACATCGCCTTCAAGTCCCGCCTCAAGGCATGGCGGCCTGACATCGGCAAGGTCTCCACCATATTCGCAAGCTCCTACACCGCCGTCGCGCTTTGTATTGCCGCGATCGAAGCTTCGGGCAGCGAGGATCCAGTAACGGTGCGACAGGAGGTGGTCTCCCGGTCGTGGCCATCGGTGCTTGGCGACCTCGTGGTCGACCCGACGACGAACCATGCGGCACTTCCCTTCTATCTCGGCCGCATCAATGCGGAACAGGGGTTCGATCTGATCGCCTCGGAAGCGGCCATCCCCGCCGATCCCTATCTGATCACGAGCAGGCAGAAGCCCACTCGGCATCTGCGGGTGGTGCAATCATGAACGGCACACCCAACTTCGCCGGCTGGCATGTCACGCTGCTTGCAGAGGACGACACCAACACCGAAAGGCTAACCCGCCAGCTTGTCGTTCTCGGCATGCGGGTGAACCGCCAATGGAAACCCATCCCGGTCAACGATCTGCCGGATCTGGTCGTCGTCGATGTCGATCGTGGTTGGGACGAGCTGATCCCATGGAGCGGCGACAAGCCGCTGCGGCCCGTCGTTGCCGTGCTCGGTTCGGAAGCGCCCGGCCGTATCGCCTGGGCCATGCGCCAGGGCGCCGGCGCGATCGTTCAGAAGCCGGTGACGGCCTCTGCCGTCTTTCCGGCCCTTGTGCTGGCAGTCTCCATTCATGAGGAGCGCTTGGCCACGGCAAGACGTATCGAGCATCTGGAAGAGCGCCTCAAATTGCGCCCCGTCGTCTTCACCGCAATCGAACGGCTCAAGGCCGAGCGCAAGGTCGATGACGAAGGCGCCTATGCAATCTTGAGAAATTGCGCCATGCGCCGGCGTCTTCCGGTCGAACAAATCGCCGCCTTCTTCCTGGTCGGCTCCGAAACACTCTCCGAGGTCGGCTGATGCGGGTACTCAAGGAACTTTGCCGACAACCCGCAGGGTTGTTCGGCCTCATCATTGTTGTTGCCGTCGTTGCCATGGCGATTGCAGCGCCGTGGCTGGCGCCTTTCGACCCCGATAACCAGATGTTCGACGGCCTGACGCTGGAAGGAGCGCCTATTCCGCCGGGCGGGCAGTTCCTGCTCGGCACCGACACGCTCGGGCGCGACCTGTTTTCGCGGCTGCTGTTCGGCGCAAGGACGTCGCTGATCATTGGCCTCGTCGCCAATGGCGTCGCCGTGACGATCGGCCTGTTCGTCGGCATCATGGCGGGCTATCTGCGCGGCTGGGCCGGCAGTGTGCTGATGCGCTTCACCGACCTGATGATGGCCTTCCCTGCCCTATTGCTCGCCATCGTGCTCGCAGCAATCCTCAAGCCCAGTCTTTGGATCGTCGCCATGGTCATTGCGCTCGTGAACTGGGTGCAGGTGGCTCGCATCGTCTATACCGAAACGCGCGCGCTGGTGGAACGAGACTTCATCATGGCCGAGCGGGCGCTAGGCGCCGGCCATGCCCGCATCGTCGTCCTCCATATATTGCCGCATCTGGTTCCCACAGCCATCGTCTGGGGAACGCTTGGCATTGCAACCACCGTTCTCCTGGAAGCGACGCTGTCCTTCCTCGGCGTCGGGGTGCAGCCACCGCAACCCTCCTGGGGCAATATCATCTTCGAAAGCCAGAGCTATTTCCAGGCGGCCCCTTGGCTCGTCTTCTTCCCCGGCGCGGTCATTCTGCTGACGGCCCTCGCCTTCAACCTCGTCGGTGACGCGCTACGCGACATTCTCGATCCGACCCAGAGAGGCAGGGGCTGATGCTGAACGTTTTTGCCAAGCGCCTCGTTCAATCGGCGCTCATCCTTTTGGGCGTCGCCGCTATCACTTTCATCCTGCTCTACGCGCTGCCTGCCGATCCCGCGCGCATGATCGCCGGCCGCAGCGCCACACCGCAGACGGTAGACAATATCCGGCGCGAGCTCGGTCTCGATCAGCCGCTGCTGGCGCAATTCATGCATTATCTGAACGGCCTGCTGCATGGCGACCTCGGCCGCTCCTATGCTCAAAAAACTGAGGTCATGACCCTCATCGTGGCCCGCCTGCCAGCGACGATCACCTTGATGGCAGCAGGTATCTTCGTGGAAGTGCTGCTTGGCCTGACGCTCGGTATCATCGCAGCGCTCGATCGCGGCGGCCCGACCGACCGGCTCGTCATGGCGTCCGCCTTCGTCGGCGTCTCCGCCCCGCAATTCGTCGTTGCGCTGCTTCTGCTCTATCTCTTCGCGGCCACGCTCGGCTGGTTCCCGATGAGCGGCTATGGCAGCTTTTCCAATATCGTGCTTCCGGCGGCCACGCTTGGCCTTCTCGGCGCCGGTTGGTATGCCCGCATGGTTCGCTCCGCCATGATCGACGTACTGAACCAGGATTTCATCCGCACGGCTCGGGCCAAAGGCCTCTCCGGGCGGCGCATCATCCTGCGTCATGCCCTGCCGAATGCCATCCTGCCGATCATTGCCATGATCGGCATCGATATCGGCCAGTTCATGGGCGGCGTCGTGGTGGTAGAGGCCGTCTACGGCTGGCCGGGCATCGGCCAATTGGCCTGGCAGGCAATCCAGCAAGTGGACATCCCGATCATCATGGGTGTCACGCTCACCTCCGCGCTCGCCATCATTCTCGGCAATCTAGCGGCCGACCTTATCGCGCCGCTTATCGATCCACGCATTCGTTCGCATTGAATCACACCAAGAAGGGGAACTAACCTATGTTCAAAAGCTGGTTACTCAGAACGACGACGGCTGCCGTGCTGGCCTTCATGCCGCTGGCAGGCCACGCAGCCGATCAGCCGACGCAGGGCGGCAGCGTCACCGTCACCTACAAGGACGACATCACCACTCTGGATCCGGCCATCGGCTACGACTGGGTGAACTGGTCGATGATCAAGAGCCTGTTTTCCCGTCTGATGGACTACGAACCAGGCACAGCAAAGCTCGTCCCCTCGCTCGCTGAAAGCTTCACCGTCTCCCCGGACGGCCTGACCTACACCTTCAAGCTGCATAAGGGCGTAAAGTTCTCAAACGGCCGCGAGATCGTCGCCTCCGACGTCAAATATTCGATCGAGCGCGCAGTCAATCCGAAGACGCAGGGACCCGGCGCCGGCTTCTTTGGAGCGATCAAGGGCTATGACGACATGGCCGCAGGCAAGGCCGACAATCTCCCGGGCATCGAAGCCCCCGACGCAGACACGGTCGTCTTTCATCTGAGCCGCCCCGATGCAACCTTCCTGCATGTGCTGGCGATCAACTTCGCCTCCGTCGTGCCGAAGGAAGCCGTAGAAGCCGCAAACGGCGATTTCGGCAAGAAGCCGGTCGGTTCCGGCACCTTCATCCTGAAGGACTGGACCATCGGTCAAAAGCTCATCTTTGAGCGCAACAAGGACTACTTCGCCAAGGGCGTTCCGCATGTCGACAGCTTCACCGTCGAAGTTGGCCAGGAGCCGCTCGTGGCGCTGCTGCGCCTGCAGAAGGGCGAAGTCGATATCGTCGGCGACGGCATTCCGCCGGCAAAATTCCTGGAGATCAAGAATTCCCCCGACGGTGCGAACATGATCGTCGACGGCGAGCAGCTGCATACCGGCTACATCACGCTCAACACCAAGGTGAAGCCGTTCGATAATCTGAAAGTCCGCGAAGCCGTCAACATGGCCGTCAACAAGGATCGCATCACGCGCATCCTGAACGGCCGCGCGACACCGGCAAACCAGATCCTGCCGCCGTTGATGCCGGGATACGACAAGTCGTTCCAGGGCTTTGCCTATGACGCGAAGAAGGCCAAGGCTCTTCTCGCTGAGGCCGGCTTTCCCGATGGCTTCTCGACCGTGCTCTACTCGACCAACACCGACCCGCAGCCGCGCATTGCCCAGTCGATCCAGCAGGATCTGGCGGCAATCGGCATCAAGGCTGAGGTCCGCGCGCTTGCACAGGCCAACGTCATCTCCGCCGGTGGAACGGAAGGTGAAGCGCCGATGATCTGGTCGGGCGGGATGGCCTGGATCGCCGACTTCCCGGATCCGTCCAACTTCTATGGCCCGATCCTCGGTTGCTCCGGTGCCGTTCCGGGTGGCTGGAACTGGTCGTGGTATTGCAACAAGGCTCTCGACGAGCGCGCCGTAGCCGCCGACGCCATGTCGGACCCGGCCAAGGTCGCGGAGCGTCAGGCCGCCTGGGGCAAGATCTTCACCGACATCATGGCCGATGCCCCCTGGGTGCCCGTGATCAACGAGCGCCGCGTAGTCGCGAAGTCGCTGCGGATGGGCGGCTCGGGCAACATCTATGTCGATCCGACCCGCGTGATCAACTACGACGCGATCTTCGTGAAGCAATAAGCCCAGACCACCAATCCACCTCCCTCGCCGCGCGAGGGAGGTGGGCCAAATGCCAGCGGAATTGAACTCGGAGACCATCATGTGCATCGCCTGCACCCACACCATTCATCGCGCGCAGCATCATTTCGGCTGGAACAGGGACTTTCCGCCGGCGCTGACGGCAAAACCTGGCGAAACCATCCTGTTCGAATGCATGGATTCATCAGGCGGCCAGATGGGCGCCGATGCGACGCTGGAGACGCTCGTCAATCTGGATTTCGCCAAGATCAACCCCGTCTCCGGTCCCGTCTATGTGGAAGGCGCAAAGCCCGGCGACGCCCTCAAAGTCACCATTCGCAAATTCCACCCGATCGGCCACGGCTGGACGGCAAATATTCCGGGCTTCGGCCTTCTCGCCGACCACTTCAAGGACCCGGCACTGCATGTCTGGAAGTATGACAGCCTCACCATGGCGCCTTCAGCATTCGGCCCGGGCGGCCGTGTGCCCCTGAAGCCATTTACCGGCACGATCGGCGTTGCGCCGGCGGAACCCGGCCTCCACTCCGTTCTTCCGCCCCGTCGCGTCGGCGGCAACCTGGACATCCGTGATCTGACTGCGGGCGTCACGCTCTATCTGCCGATCGAAACGGAAGGCGCGCTTTTCTCTGTCGGCGACACACACGCGGCGCAGGGAGACGGCGAAGTTTGCGGCACGGCCATCGAAAGCCAGATGAATGTCGAATTGACACTCGATCTGGTTAAGGGCGCCAACCTTCAGAGCCCGCGCTTTACGACCACCGAACCTGTCACGCGACATCTCGACGGCGCCGGTTACGAAGTCACCACAGGCATCGGCCCGGATCTGATGACGGGGGCAAAGGAAGCCGTGATGCGCATGATCGACCTGCTTGCGGCCGAGCATGGCCTTAATCCGGTCGATGCTTACATGCTCTGCTCGGTTTGCGGAGATCTGAGGATCAGCGAAATCGTCGATATGCCCAACTGGGTCGTTTCCTTCTATTTCCCAAGGATTGTCTTCGCGTGAACAATCAAAGCGCCCGTTCAGCGGTTCTTTCCGTCCGCAACCTGAGCGTCGATGCGAGAACGCCGGAAGGGTTGAAGCGCATTCTCGATGATGTGAGCTTCGACCTCGAGCCCGGCAGGACGCTTTGCCTTGCAGGCGAGTCCGGATCCGGGAAATCGGTGACGTCTCTCTCGATCATGGGCTTGCTGCCCAAGGCTTCGCTGAAGGTCGCATCGGGCGAGATCCTGCTGGAGGGGCGCAATATCCTCGGCATCCCGAGCCGCGCCCTTCGCCAGATCCGTGGCGGCGAAGTGGCGATGATCTTCCAGGAACCGATGACCTCGCTCAATCCGGTCATGACGATCGGGGCACAGCTCATCGAGGCCATCCGCGAACATCAGGCTGACACTGCAGGCGATGCCGCACAGATCGCAAAGTCGATGTTGGACGCCGTCCATATCAACGACGCGGCCAAGCGCCTGACGCAATATCCCTACGAGCTTTCCGGTGGCATGCGCCAGCGCGTCATGATTGCCATGGCCCTGTCATGCCGTCCGAAAGTGCTGATCGCCGACGAGCCGACCACGGCGCTCGATGTGACCGTGCAAGCGCAAATCCTGACGCTGATGCGCGAGCTTCGCGACGAATTCAACACATCTATCCTGCTGATTACCCATGACATGGGCGTCGTCGCCGAGATGGCCGATCGTGTCGCGATCATGCAGCATGGCCGCATCGTGGAACAGGGCGATGCGCTTGATGTCTTCGGCAAACCCAGCCAGGCCTATACGCGCGAACTGCTGGCTGCCGTCCCGCGCCTGGGCACGCATGCCGGTACGGACGCGCCACCGCGCATTTCGAGTGCTCCCGCCATGGCTGCGCCCGCTGCGCCAATCGTCGAGGTCAAGAAACTGAGCGTGACCTATGGTGGCAAGGCGGGATTGTTTGGCAAGGGGAAAGCCAGCGCCCCCACGGTCAATGACGTATCCTTCTCGATCCAGGCCGGTCAGACGCTAGGGCTGGTGGGTGAGAGCGGATCGGGCAAATCAACGACCGGCAAGGCTATTCTCAATCTCATCGGTTTTACCGGCAGCGTGAAAATCTGGGGACGGGAGGTTCATGGGCTTTCCGCCACGAAGATGCAGCCGGTGCGCCGCGCGGCGCAGATGATCTTTCAGGATCCCTACGCCTCGCTCGATCCCCGCATGAGCGTGGGTTCAGCGATCGCCGAGCCGCTCGTCATACACAATGTCGGGAATGCATCCGAGCGCAAGGATCGCGTCTCGGCGCTGTTGAAACGCGTCGGGCTGACACCGGACGCCGCAGGCCGCTATCCGCACGAATTCTCTGGTGGCCAACGTCAGCGCATCTGCATTGCGCGGGCGCTGGCGCTCGAACCGAAGCTGATCGTTGCCGACGAAAGCGTGGCGGCACTCGACGTTTCAGTACGCGCACGCGTTCTTGACCTCATGCTCGAGCTGCAGGAGCAGATGGGGCTCGCCTATCTCTTCATTTCGCATGACATGGCCGTCATCGAGAAGATGTCGCATCACGTCGCCGTCATGCGCGGCGGTCGCATTGTGGAGATGGGCACGCGCCGGCAGGTATTCGAAAATCCGAGCGACGATTACACGCGAAACCTGATGGCTGCCGTTCCGATACCGGATCCGGCTCACTATCGGCAGGCACGCCAGGGATCGCGGCAAGCAATCCAATCATAGCAAGACGAGAAACGCCTGCCTCATCGCCGGCGTCCTCCTTCAAGGCAAAATCGAATCCGACGCGACTAGAGCCGTTTGTCTAAGCAATTCCGGAAGGAAACCGCCGCGCACTTTTCCTGGAATTGCTCTATCTCGGCCTGGCCGAAAACCTCGAGATCAATGCTGGTTATCGGGAACGATAACGCGCATGCCGTCGGTGGCAGCGCTCATCAGGAGTTGACAGCTGAGGCGGCTATTTGGCTTCGGCTCCATCACGAATTCGATCATATCAGCCTCTTCCTGTGAAGGCGGAGGCAGGAGGTCGAGATGAGCCTCGTCGATATAGCAATGACAGGTGCCGCAGGCCAAGGCTCCGCCGCATTGCGCGACGATACCATCGATACCGCTTCTGACGGCGACGGCCATCAGCGTCTCGCCATCACTAGCATTCACGCGCGTCTCCCGACCGGCGGAATCGACGAACACGACTTCACTCATTGCATTCTCCATGCTTTCGACGGAGCACATCTTCGCTTTTCTCCAATTGGCGAAGTCGCTCTATCCTATTGTTTCCTTGGAGCGCCGTGCTTCCTTTCGGAAGCACAAAGGACGCTCCAACTTTTTGAATCTACGCATCAGGCTTTCCGAAAATCGTGTCATATTTTCGGGCCGATGCTGTAGGCATTCCGGGCGGAAAACCGCTGCGCATCCGGTTCAAGCGGGAACAAGGCGGATGTTGAGGCGCTGCGGCCCGCGAACCGATAACCCGCGCTTGTAGGCAGGGCGCTCGTCCAGCAACTCGATGGAACGGGTCCGCTGCAGCAGCGTCGAGAAGATGATCTCCATGTCCAGCCGCGCAAGATGATTGCCGAGACAGAAATGTGCACCACCGCCGAACGCCACATGCCGGTTGGGCGTGCGCTCTATATTGAAGAGGTCGGGCGATTCGAACTGCTCAGGATCGCGGTTGGCCGCACCGTAGAGCAAGCCGACCTTGGTGCCCTTCGGCAGGTTCTTTCCTGCAATGACCTTTTCTTCGGTCAAATAGCGATGGAAGAATGGCAGCGGCGATTCGAACCGGAACATTTCCTGAATCGCGGTCGGCATGGCGGCCGGCGTCTCTTTGAGCTTCGCCAATGCGTCGGGATACTGCAAAAGCGCATGCATTCCGCTGCCGAGCACGTCGATCGTCGAGCCGTGACCCGCCATCAGGATCAGCATGCAGGTGGAGACCAGTTCGTCCTCCGTCATCTCGCCGCTTGTGTAAGCCTGCGTCAGCCGACAGAGGAGGTCTTCGCGCGGATTGCGCACGCGATCGGCGATGAGTTCCTTGAGCAGTTCGTAGAACTCGGTCGTTGCACGCTCGGCAATCGCCTTGCGCTCTTCGCTGCGGTCGACATCGAAATATTGCACGACCTGCTCGGACCATTTGCGCAACTGTCCGGCATATTCATCCGGCACGCCCAGCACCGAGCCGATAATATGGCCGGGGACCTCGGAGGCGAGATCCTCGACGAAGTCGATCGTTCCCGCCTCGAGCAATCTGTCGAGCAGCTTGTCGACGAAATCCTGGATCATGCCGCGCTGACGCGCAACGAGGGCAGGCGTGAACTCGCGAAAGACCTTGCGGCGCAGACGGTCGTGCGTTTCGCCATCTGAATCGAGCAGGCTGAACTGCACGAAGCGCGAATGGTTCGGCATATCATGCCAGTTCAGACGCACCTTCTCCTCTTCGATCTCCTTGGGCGACAGGAAATATTCCATGGAGCGGACAAGCGTCTTGTCGGCAGCCGCAGCGGCCACATCCTGATAGCGTGACAGCAGCCATATATCGAAATGCTCGTAATAGACCGGGCCGGGATAGGCGCGCAGCTCGCTATAAGATGCATAGGGATTGTCTGCGAATGCCTGCGAAAGCGGATCAAATGCGGGGGACGCCGTTACCACCTGGACCTCCTCTATTCCGGTCGATCCTCACAGAATACCTGCCTGCGCGACGGAAAGACATGGATGCGAGCCGCAGCGATATGGATAAAACTCTCATCCTCCGATATGATCCGTGGATCATGACCGACGAACCAACCTCGGCAAAACCGGATGTCCTCGACGAAGTCTTCTTTCAGACGCCGGGGCGGCTGTCGCGTGCCCTGCCCTATTCCCTTCTCGCCGCCGGGCGCCGGGTCTGTGCGCCTTCGGAAACACCCATCGCCCATCGTTTCAATCAGCACACGCTGATCCTTACTCTCAGCGGCAAAGGCATGCTGGATATCGCCGGGCAATCGAGCTACCTGCAAGCGGGAACGGTGGCCTGGCTCGACTCCTCGATGCTGTATTCACATGGCTGCGAGCCTCGCTCTTCCCACTGGTCGTATCTGTGGCTCGGCTTCGTCGGGCACGGGCTGGACACGCTGTTCGACAATCTCGGCGTAGGTGCCAATCCCGTCTTTGAGACAGCCCAGCAGCACGATCTGCGACCATTGTTCGAAAGCATTCTCCGCGAGGTGGAGACCGGCAGCTTTCTGGCCGAAAGCCGATGCTTTGCCTTGCTTGCCCAACTCGTCTCAATTCTGGTGTCCGAGCGAGCGGACGGGGACGATCTCAGCAGCGCGGTGCAGAGGTTGCAGCGGGTGGTGGAAACCGTGCGAGCCAACCTCTCGCACGCCTGGAGCGTGGCGGACCTCGCGGCCGCCGCCAATTTGAGCCAGGCACAGCTCTTTCGCCGCTTCCGGCAGAGAATGGGGACGACGCCGCTCGATTGGCTGCGCCACGAGCGTGTGAGTGCCGCAAAGCGGCTCCTTGTCGTAACCGATGAGAAGATCGGGGCCATTGCCACCAAATGCGGCTATCCCGACCCCTTTCACTTCGCGCGCGACTTCAAGAAGCTGGCTGGCGTGACGCCCAGCGAATTCAGACAGCAGGGGCACAGCGCAAGGCGGCATGCCTCTTGATAGTTCACCAAACACCGCCAACGAGCATGACCACGGATCAGCCGGCTCACGCCAATCCCCTCAATTATATGGGAGCATTGGGCCCGCCGTATGTTGCGATCTTGCTCGAAGCCTGTGCCAGATATCCTTCCGGAGGATCGAAGAATGACCACTGAACAAAGCGTATTGCGCATTTCCATCATCATAACGTTCGTTCTTGCGGCCGCAGGCATCGTCTTTGGGGTTTTGTCCGGTTCCTATGCCATCGTTTTCGACGGCGTCTATGCCCTGACGGATGCGATCATGACGATCGTCGCATTGATCGTCTCCAATCTGATTATTACTGCCGCAAGCAATAGCGCGAACACCGGCAGGTTCATCAAGCATTTCACCATGGGTTTCTGGCATCTGGAGCCCATGGTTCTCGGCCTTAACGGCATCCTGCTGACCGGCGCGGCGATCTATGCGCTGATCAATGCGATCGGCAGTATCATGGCGGGCGGCAGGCACCTCTCCTTCGATCACGCCATCATCTATGCGGTGCTGACGATGATCATCGCCTTCTTCATGGCCGCCTACGCCAGACGGGCCAACGTGGCACTCAAATCCAACTTCATTGCGCTGGATGCGAAAGCCTGGGTCATGACCGGCAGCCTCAGCGGAGCCCTGCTCCTTGCCTTCATATTCGGCTTTTCCATTCAGGGCACCACGCTCGAATGGATGTCGCCCTATGTCGACCCGCTGGCGCTGGCCATTGTTTGCCTCGTGGTTATTCCGATGCCGCTCGGAACGATCAAACAGGCCTTTGCCGACATCCTGCTCGTGACGCCGGTCGCGTTGCGGGAGCATGTCGATCGCGTCGCCGCCGACGTTGTGCGCCGCTACAATTTCGAATCCTATCGCTCCTATGTCGCCCGCGTCGGCCGCGGCAAGCAAATCGAGCTTTACTTCATCGTCCCGAAGGATGAGCCCGCAAAGAAACTGGAGGAATGGGATCGCATCCGCGACGAGATTGGCGAAGCAATCGGCGACGAAAGCCCGGACCGTTGGCTGACGATCGCGTTCACTACCGATCTCGAATGGGCGGAATGATGCAAGCGATCACCTCCAGGGCGCATCCTGTCGGGGTACGACCTATGCTTTTGGCGACAGGCAGGTCAGGCAATAAGAATCCGATCGAAGAGCAAGGACAATTTTTCGCAGATTGCTCCGGCATCGCCGTTGCCGGCAACGATGGCATCATCGACGACACCGTGCATGCCGTCATAAATAGCGATGGCTGCCGCACGCACATCCGGCAATGACCAGGCGCCTGCTTTCGCTCCTTCAGCCAGAAGAGCCGAAAGCTGGGCGATGACGATCTCCTTTTCCTTCGAGTTCCGGCTGCTATGGCGGAACTCGTGGAAGACCACATCGTGAAGCTCATAATTGGCGATATAGGCTTCCACTGTGCCGCGAAGCCATGTCGCAAAACAAGCCCGGTGATCGTCGCCCGGACATTCCGCCAGAGCGGCAGCGACCTTGTTCGTGAAGTCTCGCGAAAAGCGCTCGCGCAGAGCGAGGATGACATCCTCCTTGGTCGCGAAATAATGGTAGAATGTACCTTTGCCGACACCCGCGAGCTCCACGATATCGTTGACCGTCGTTGCCTCGATGCCTTTGGCGATAAAAAGGTCTGCCGCCGCCGTCATCAGATCGTCGATGCGCACTTCCGCCGGAAGCATCAATCGTTTCCGCGGCCGTGGAGTTTGTCCAATTCTCGCGGATCGCGGCCCGATTGCCATTTCTACCGTCCTTCCCTTGTTTCGCTGGTGAGTCGAGTGATGACACATCCATTGCACCTTTGGAAGACTGACGCCTATTGACCGACGGTCGGTCTAATTGCATTAATACATTTATATCATCTATGTAGGCTCTGATAAAATGACGTTAAATCGCAGATCCATTGCCGCCGCTGCCGTCTATCTCGGCACATTCATGGCTTCGCTTGCAATCAGCATCGTCAGCGTCGCGCTGCCCGCAATTCAATCCGATCTCGGCACCAGCCTTTCAGGCCTGCAATGGGTCGTAGGCACCTATACGCTGTGCCTCTCGGCCTTCATGCTGTCTGCAGGTCCCTTGGCGGATCGCTATGGCCGCAAGCGGATTTGGCTTGTCGGCGTGGCGCTGTTTACAGTCGGTTCGGCCATCTGCGCATCGGCGCATAGCCTGCAGGTGCTGATTGCAGGATGCGCGCTACAGGGCGTTGCAGGCGCCCTGGTGATTCCCGGCGCGCTGTCGATATTGACGCAGGCCTTTCCGGACCCCGCCGAGCGTGCTCATGTTATCGGCGGCTGGTCGTCATTCAGCGCGGTCTCTCTCATCCTCGGGCCGATGCTCGGTGGCCTTCTGGTCGATCACGCCGGCTGGGCCAGCATCTTCCTGGTCAATCTACCCATCGGCTTGGTAACAATCGTACTCGGCCTCTGGGGCATCGAGGAAAGCGCCAATCCCGACCATGCCGCGCTCGATCCCGCTGGCCAGTTCCTGAGCATCATCTTTCTTGGATCCCTGACCTTCTCATTGATCAATGCGGGTCACGCCGGCTGGAATGCGCGTGAAACGATTTTCACATTCCTTGCTTCGGCGATCGCTCTCGTCCTCTTCATCGTCGTGGAACTGCGTGCGTCGCGTCCGGTTTTTCCGGTCGATCTCTTCCGCCAAGCACCATTCGCATCGGCCAATTTCGCGTCGCTCGTGCTTGGCTTTTCCGGTTACACCAGCCTTTTTCTGTTCTCGCTCTTCCTTCAACAGGGACAGGGCTGGACGGCGACGGACGCTGGCTGGCGCATGGCCCCGGTCTTCGCTGCCATGCTGATTGCCTCTTCCGTCTTCGGTAAGTTGACGCGACGCTTCGGAATGAACCGGCTCATGATCGCCGGCTATATCACCCTTGGTGGATCGATGCTGGCCATGACCTCATTCACGCCAATGACCCCCTATTGGGTCGTCGCGCCGGCATTTGCCTTGCTCGGCATCGCCTTGGGAGTAGCCGTCCCGGCGACCGGTGCCGCCGCGATGGGCAGTGCTCCGCGTGAGCGAACCGGCGCCGCCTCGGCAACGATGAACGCCCTGCGTCAGGGGGGCATGACCATTGGCATCGCCCTTCTGGGCACGATCATGAGTGCCCGTGCATCCGCATCTCTGGAAGGTGCATTGATCCGTTCGGGCAGCGATCACGCAGCCACTCTCGCCGCCACGGCCGTTCAACGGCACGAGATGCCTGCCGGTCTTTCCATCGCGCCCGAAACCTTCCAGAGCCTGTTGAAAGACGCCTCCACGCACGGCTTTGCTTCGGCAGCTGGGGTTGCGGGCGCGCTTGGCCTTGTCGCAACGCTGGTTCTCGCCGCTTCCGTATATCGCACGACACGCCGACGCGTTGCAGTGTCGCGATGAAAGACATGAGCGCGTCGGCGCTATGCGCTTTCGGTGTCGGCACCGGGCGCGTCCGCAGGTCTCGCCGCCTTCGACCGTCCCAAGCGGCGCGCGAGACCTTGTGCATAGGCCGTGAGCGGTTTTTCGACGAACCTGCAGAGCGCAAGAGCGAATATCGCTGCGGCGATAGTGCCGCAAAAGACGAAGAGGCCGAGCGGAAGCTGATCTCCGACGAGTTTCTCCCAGACCGCGCGCAATGGCCGCAAGATGAAAGGGTGAGACAGGTAGAGGCTGTAGGATGCGTCACCGAGCGCGACGCCCCATAACACGATCTTCCCGGACGGCGGGGCGGGACCGATCGCGGCGGCGAGGACGAACAGGGCGGCCGGCAATCCGCTTCGCAGGAATTGCGGCAGGTTTCCATCGTCCCAGCCGGTGGAAAATCGCACGAAGCCGAGAAGACCAATCGCCATCAAGCCTAGAGCCGGCCAGATGCCGATCCGCAGGCCGCTACGAAAGATCAACGCAACATAAACGCCGAACAGGAATTCCAGAATGATGGGGTTCGTCCAGAAAGCCAGTTGCACCTGCTGTGCAGAAACCAGATTGCCAATGAGTGCCAACCCCGCCATCAGCACCGAGAGCCAGAAGATTCCAAGCCGGAGCGGCAACATGAGCGCAAGCCCGAAGAATACGTAGAACAACATCTCGTAGTTCAACGTCCAACCAAGGGCGAGCACAGGTCTGATCTCATCAATCCCACGGCCGGAAGGAATGAAGAAATAGGATGCCAATATATGCGAGACATTGCCGATCGGCACGTTGAGCAACGACGGCGCAATAGCGGCACCGAGCAACAGCACGCTGGTCAACAACCAGTAAAGTGGAACCACCCGCGCGCACCGCCGCAAGAAGAACTTTAACGGGGCACCGCTTTTGCCGAACTCGGCAGCGGCGGTATGGGTCATGATGAAACCCGATAGCACGAAGAATATGTCCACCCCGAAGCCGAGGTTCCAATTGATGGCGCCGTCAATCGGCAGGCGACCCGCCGTATCGGACAGGCTTGCGGTCTCATGCATAGCATGAGCAACCACGACAGAAGAGGCGGCCAGCGCACGCAGGACCTGGAGATTGGAAATCACGCGGGAAGGATTGCCGGATTCGGTGCCGGCGGCGCGACTACCAGGTATTTTTCGAGAAGGCTCCACCAGAAATCCCAGTATTTACTCCCTTGGATCTCTATTCCGTACCTCACACGATATAACAACTGGTCGCCGTGCGTATAAATCGGCGGCTTTGCTTGAAAGTATGGTTATTCTTCCGTTAAGCACAGTCGAATGCTGCGCAAACAAGCTATCGGCGGGAGAATTCCCCGAACCTTTTGGCCAACGGACGGAATGCGATTCAGCTCACCTCGCCGCGTGCGAGCACATCCAGAAGCTGGCTGGTATTGTCGATGGAAAACTGCACACGTTCCCCCGGCCATATGGATTCGGAATAGGAAATCGGCGTGCCCTTGAGGTCCACGTCCACCTTCCTAAGCGCGACCACCGGCTGCGACGCAGATTGATTTAGTTGCTTTGCTTCCTCACTCGTCGGCAAGCGCACGATGATATCCGTGCGCAGGCGGATATAATCGGGGATGCCGTACTCAGCCAGAATAAGCGTCACGCTTCGTCCGCTGCGCCGCGCCTCATCGAAACCGGGAAAACGGCGTACCGGAAAATAGGCGTGCGAATAGTTTATCGGCTCTTCATCGGCAAAACCGCGTCTGACGATATGATAGACCGGCTCGCCGTGGGGAAGCCGCAAGGCCTCCGCAATCAGTTCCGAGGCGGGAACCACCTCCTCATGGATCGCTTGCCCAAGCGGCTCCCTGCCCTGATCGAGCAGATTCTGGGAAAACCGCGTGCGCTCGGACAGGCGGTAGTCGAGGCGGCTGTCTCTTACGAAAGTTCCACGGCCCTGCTCCACCAACACGAGCCCGCGACTCTCCAGCCGTGAAATCGCCCGCCGGATCGTGTGGCGGCCGACACCGAAGCGTTCCATCAGATCCGCCTCGGTGGGAAGCTGCGCCTTGGGTGACAAGCGGCCGGTCAGAATATCCTCGGCGATATCGCTCTCGACCTGTTGCCATTGCCCATGCAGCAGTTTTTTTTCCATGCGCGCCCATCCGAATTCTATGATGTCATTCGAATGTCATATATCGGCTCCAGCATTGATTTTCAATCGCTGTCCGGCGATCGATATCCGGAATAGGATTATAAAAGCCGAATTTCCCTCTCATATTTTATAGTTACGCCACGGGATCTTCACATGAGTGTCACCCACTGCCACTAGATGAATATTCGGATGTTTTATTAATCATTCGAATATTGAGGATATAATGGTAGCGCTTAATCGTCGGCAATTCATCGCGGGTACGACCGCAGTCATCGGCACATCCATCGCAATGGCCGGCAAGGCGCGGTCAGCCGACGCCGCGATCGAAATATCGAGCACATGGGGCGCCGACAAGCCCTTCCAGAAAGTCGTCGACGCATTCAATGCAAAGAATCTCGGCGTAACCGTCACCAACCGGTTCGACGGCGACTATGAAGCCGTCACCGCCAAGGCGGTCGCCAGCGTCGCGGCCGGTCGCCCGCCAGCCATGATGATCACCGGTTGGAAGTTCGGCTATTTCGCCAAGCGCACGCTCGGCGCACGCGATCTGCGCGAGATCAATGCTGCGAAGGCAGAGGCGATCCTCGCCAATTTTCGTCCGTCCGTGTTGCCGCTGGTCACAATCGACGGCGCAGTTATCGGCCTGCCCTGGGCCATGTCGACGCCGATCACCTATATCAACAGCGAGATGTGGAAGGCAGCTGGCCTCGATCCAAACCTGCCGGAAACGCCGGATACAAAGTGGCTCTACGAGAGCGCACGCAAGCTCGATGCGGCCCTGAAAGGAAAGCACCCGACCTACCGTTCACCGATTTCGCTGTCCAACAACGAATGGACGAGCCAGTCCTTCATCCAGAACGCCGGCGGCTTCATCATCAATCCCGATGGCAAGCTTGCTCTGAACAGCCCGGAAGCAATTGCCGGCATGAGCGAATACTGCGCTCCCGCCCATGAGGGCCTTTGGCTGCCCGTCAGCGACAAGGAGCAGGTGGCTGCCTTCCAGTCGGGGGCGCTGGCCATCTGCACGACGAGCTCGACATCGGCCATCACCTTCCCGTTCGGAGCTGCGAAGGCCGTCACGACGAAGTTCCCCGGCCTCCCCGGACACCCACGCAAGATGAACAGCGGCGGTAATTTCCTTGCCGTCTACACGCGCAACAAGGAGCAGGCGGAAGCTTCGCTCGCCTTCCTCGAATTCTGCGCTTCGAAGGAAGGGCAGGCGCTGTGGTCTCAGACCGGCTATCTCAACACGTCCCAGCACGACATTCCGCTGATCAACGAGTTCATGAAGCCCGCAGCCGCGCAACTGGCGGACGGTTTGACCGCAGAAACGATCTGGCCGGGCAAGCGCGGTCTCGAAGGTCAGGCCGTATGGCGCAAATGGGTTTCGCGCATGCTGCTCAAGGAAACGACGGTTGCCGACGGCATCAAGGGCGCTCATGACGAGCTCGCAGGACTGATTTCTGCATAGGCCTCGTATCATGCCATTTCGTTTCAAATCGCTGGCCCCCTATTTGTTCGTGGGGCCGGCCGTGCTTGCCGTGGCGATATTTCTCTACGGTCCGCTCGTAGCCTCGATGTTGCTATCGGTGGTCGACTGGAATCTGCTGTCGGCAGATATTCGCTTTGTCGGCGCCGATAACTACGCATCGATTTTCGACAATCCCGATTTCCGCATGGCCGCCTGGAACACGCTGCTTTATTGCATCGTTCTCATCCCTGCCGAGATCGTCATCCCGCTGATTTTCGCCGTCATGCTGCATGCGGTGCGCAAGAATCCCTTGCAGGGGCTTTATCGGGGCAGCCTGTTCCTGCCAACGATCGTCGCCTACTCCGTTGCCGGTGTTGCGTGGTCCTGGCTGTTCAACCCGGTCAACGGTCTCTTCAACGAAGTACTCGGATATTTCGGCTTTCCGCCGTCGCGCTGGCACACGGATCCGAACCTTGCGTTGTTTTGCGTCAGCCTCGTGACCTTCTGGAAAACCTTCGGCCTCAACATGCTCCTATGGCTGGCGGCGCTGGCAAATCTGCCTAAACAATTGCGGGAGGCGTCACAGCTCGATGGTGCTGGCTCCACACGACATTTCTTCAACATCAGCCTGCCGCTGATGACACCGACCGCCTTCTTCATCAGCGTCACGACCTTTTTCCATGTCCTCGACGATATCGTCGGCATCATCGATGTCCTGACCCATGGCGGACCGGCGGGCAGAAGTTCGAGCCTCCTTTATTTCCTGTGGCAACAGGGCCTAATGTTCTTCCAGTTCGGACCGGCAAGCGCCGTCGCCGTCATCATCATCGTTCTCGTGCTTGTCATCACGTGGCTGCAGTTCCGCGTCAGCGAAAAGCGAGTGCATTACAGATGAGCGATATCGGTCATAAACTTCACAGGTTGCTGCTGCACTCCGCGCTGATGGCAATCTGCATCGTCACCGTGTTCCCGCTTGCCTGGATGGTGTCTGCAGCCTTCACGCCGAACGACCTGATCATGGCAAAGGCCGTGCGGCTCTGGCCCGAAAGCCCGACGCTGGCAAACTTCACCATTGCCGCAAGCCGTCATCCCATCTGGATGTGGCTTTGGAACTCCATCCTCACGGCAACCCTCATCACCGCCGGAAAGCTTGTTCTCGCAGTCCCCGCGGGCTTCGCCTTCGGGCGGCTCGAGTTCAAGGGAAAGCAGACACTGTTCTGGTTCGTCATCGCCACCATGTCTTTTCCGAACGTGCTGGCGATCATCCCGACCTACATCGCAGTGGTCAAGCTCCAGGCGGTCGATACCTATGGGGCGATGATCATCCCGTCGATTCCCTATATCGGTTTCTATGTCTTCTATATGCGGCAGGCCTTTCGATCGCTGCCGGGCTCGATGTTCGAGGCGGCCCGGATCGATGGGAGCGGCCTGTGGCGGCAATTTTTCGAGATCGGCGTTCCAAACGTCATCCCGGCAATTGCGGCCCTCTCGGTAATTTCCTTCATGGGCGCCTGGAACATTTATCTCTGGGGCCAGCTCGTGCTGGACGACGCCTTCAAGAAGACGCTCACGACAGGCATTGCCGTCTTTGCCGATCTCGAAGGCTCCGAGCGAGCCTGGGGTCCGTTGATGGCGACAAGCCTGTTATCGATCGTCCCCGTTCTCTTGATCTTCCTACTGGCGCATCGTTTCATCGTGGACGCGTTAGCACCAGGCATTGACGACAGATAGGCAAGACATGCCCCGAATAATCGTAATCGGATCGGTAAATCACGACCGCATTTGGCAATTAGATGCCCCGTTGGTCCGGGGCGGCCGGATGCAGTTTTCATCCCGGACAACCCAGCTTGGCGGCGGCGCCTACTATACCGGCCAGCAGCTTCTGGAACTGGGAGCCGACGTCGCACTCGTCTCGCGGTTGATGCAGGACGGGCAAGGGCAAGCCACGCTCACGTCGCTTTCCTCCGCCGGCTTCGACACCGACCATATAATGATGGCCCCCGGAGAAACTGCGCCGCTGGAAATTTTCCTGGAGCCCAACGGCGAGCGGACGATCATCGCACCGGCAGGCCGGTCTTATCCCTTAGCCGCTGCGGGGAAACTGTCGAGCGCAGGCGTCTATATCAATGCCCTTGCTCTTGATGGCAACCTCGTCGATCAGATCGATGCCCAGCCACTTGTCGTATCACAATTTCCGCTCAAGCCCGCGACGCATCGCCCGGCAGACTATGTCATCTCTTCTCGCGACGATGTTTCCGACGATCTCACCCTCGCTTGGCGGCGCGCTGCCGAGGTCGCCGGCCGACGCCTCAAGATGCTGGTCCTTACCGATGGCCCGCGCCCAATCACGTTGTTCGACGGTTCGGACGCCATAGAGGTCGAACCGGCGGATAGGGTCGCTTCCACGAACACGATCGGCGCGGGCGACCGCTTCGCAGGCGCTTTTTTGTTCGCTTTGCTGCAAGGACAGACGCCGGCGGCGGCCGCGTGGGAAGCAAGCCGCATCACAGCCGAATGGCTGCGCCGGCGTGACGACTGAGCGCTTCGCCCAGGTCGAGGAATCTCGTCTCTCAAAGCAAAACGAGATGGACAATTCATCCGGATGAATATAGTAATCATTCGAATGTCTCTGGTGGGCTGCCACCATTCCTGAACGACCCCTAAGTGCCAAGGAAAAGATGATGACTGAGGAGAAGACTGGTGATCCGGTCGGCGCATCCTATGCCCATGCGCAGGCCCTGGAAATTCTCGCTGCGAGCCGTCCGACAAACATCAAAGCCACCGCCGAACAGCTGCTCGACACGCTTGGCGACGTCGACGTTGTCGTTAATCGTACCGGCCTCGTAATGCTTCCGTTGACGGATACCGTCCAGGGCACCGCCTTTCATCTGGGCGAAGTGCTCGTATCCGAAGCGCATATCCGAGTGCCTGGACGATCCGTCGAAGGCTACGGCGCGATCGTCGGCCGCGATCTCGAACACGCCATGGCAATGGCGATCATCGATGCAGCCATCGCTGGCAACCATCGTACCGACATCATCCTTGACCTTTTAAATGCCGAAGGCGACCGCCAGCGGGAAGACGACCGCCAGTTGCTGCGAAAAGTCGAAGCGACCCGCGTGCAGATGGAGACATTCTGACCATGGTACACTCCCTGTTACCAACCGCGGACGATACCCGTACCAATGCCACCTTCGAAGATCTCATGTGGGCTCTGAGCCAACCCGGCCAGCCGCGCGAGATGTCGGGAGAAGGTTTCTGGGGTCTCGCGGAGAGCCTGCTCGATCGTGAATGCAGCTTTCATTGCGAAAACGACGCCTCTTTGAGCTCCATGCTGACCGCAACGGGCGCCCGCTCGACGCCGCTTGCCGAGGCGGATTATGTCTTCGCGGCAATCGACTCCGCCGAGAAAGTCAAAGTCCTATCTTCGTTGCGCATCGGCAACCTCGCCTATCCGGACGATGCAGCAACCCTGTTTGCCCCGGCGCGACTTGGTTCCGGACAGCAGCTGCGTCTGTCCGGCCCGGGCATCAGGGATAGCATCACGATCGATATTGATGGCGTCGATCCCGACTTCTGGCAGATGCGCGCAAAAGCGATCCGTTATCCCCTCGGCTGGGATCTCTATCTGGTCGACGGCAAGCGTCTGCTCGGCATTCCCCGTTCAACGAAAATCGAGGTGCTGTGATGGCTTATGTAGCAACCCGCGGCGGCGAATATGCCATCGAGCAGGCCGAAAGACTTTTCCGCAGCGATCTCGGTCCGATTACTCGCGAGCGCGTCGAGGCCGTTCGAACAGGCCTTCCCTATCTCATCGACCGCGTCATGGGTGAGGCATCGCTCTATGAACCCGATCTCGCAGCGCTGGCGCTGGCGCAAGCGGGTGGCGACCTCTACGAAGCCATCCTTCTGCTGCGCGCCTATCGCACGACGCAGCCGCGCATTGCCGTCGCCGAGCCGGTTGGCCAGACCGATCTTTTTACCGTTCGCCTCATCTCGGCCGCCTTCAAGGACATCCCGGGCGGCCAGATCCTCGGACCGACCCTCGACTATTCGCACCGTTTGCTGCAGGTCGACGTGTTGAAGGGCGAAGACTATGTGCCGGAACCGGTTATTCCGGCAGCAAAGCCAGCTCCGGCGACCCAACCGTCTCTGACCAGCTGGCAGAAAGCGCAGGGGCTCATTCCCGGGCACGCAGCCCAAGACGTTGCGCCTGACGACATCCCCGATTTGACCCGCGAGCCGCTGCTTTTCCCCGCGGCCAGGGCACATAAGCTGCAGAGCCTCGCGCGCTCCGACACCGGGGGAACCCTCGCGCTCGGCTATGCCACCATGCGCGGCTACAGTTCCGTGCATCCGACGGTCAACGAATTGCGTCTGGCCGAAGCGCCGGTCCGGATGCGGCACCCCTGCGGCACCGTCTTCAGCGCCGGCCGCGTCCGCGTCAGCCAGACCGAGGTCATATCCAAGGCGAGAGAGCTGGAGCTGGGCTTCTCCGCCACCTTCGGTTGGAACGAGGTGAAGGTGATTGCGGCTGCGACGCTCGATCTCGCCTCCAGCCAGCCCAATCCGCATCCGGCGGCCAACGAGGAATTCGTCCTATATCACACCGAACCGGTCGAGAGCTCGGGCTTCTGCATCCACTTCAAGCTTCCGCACTACGTCACGTTCCAGTCGAGCCTGGATGCGCTTCGTCGCGTCAAGGCGGACAAGAGCGCTGATGCAGCCAAGACTGCCGTTAATGAGAAACCTGCCGCCCGGCAGGAGGAGGTCGCACTATGAAGCTTCAGGAACTCACGAAGCCTTGGGTGGCTTTCAACTATGGCTTTCTCGATGAATCCGCCAAGCGCGAAATGCGCCGCCGCATTCTGAAAGCGATTGCGGTGCCTGGCTATCAGGTGCCCTATGCCAGCCGCGAGGTGCCGATTGCCCGCGGCTGGGGAACCGGCGGCCTGCAGGTGACGCTGACACTTCTAAAGCCGACCTCGGTGGTCAAGGTCATCGACCAGGGGTCTGACGATTCCGTCAATGCCAGCAGCATCCGCAAATTCGTTGGGCGCGTTGGCGGAGCGGTCGAGACCGAAGACACGATGGCGGCCACCATCATCCAGTCCCGCCACCGCATCCCGGAAGAAAAACTGCGCGAAGACCAGATCCTCGTGTTGCAGGTTCCGGACCCGGAACCGTTGCGCGCCGTCCAGCCGGACCTGTCCGTCGCCCGCGAAATGCATGGCGATGCCGACTACGGGCAACTATGGCTCGTGCTCTACGAACAGCTCGTCAAATCGGGAAGGATCATGCAGGGATCGAGCTATCCGAGCATGGTCAACCGCCGCCACGTCATGACGCCGTCCCCCATTCCGCGCTGGGACGTGCCGAAGCTCAATCAGGCTGATCATCTGACGATCCTGTCGGCCGGGCGCGAAAAGCGCATCTTTGCCGTGCCGCCCTATACAAGCGTCGAACCGCTTGTCTTCGACGATGTGCCCTACCGCGTCGAAGATCATCAGGACAAGACCTGCTACCGCAGCAATGTCACAGGCTTCTTCATGAACGAGCTTCCACAGGACGACGGCTCTTCGCAATACGAGCTGTCCGACAGCCACTTCGGCATCAAGCACATCCGAAAATCGGAAGCAGAACCGGTCGCGATCGGCGAAACATGGTACAACAATGGAAAGATGGACTGATGGTCACGCGTGATCCCACTCAATCAACAGAGTTGACCCGCCAGCCGCCCCGACTGATGATGGCGCAGCCCATCCTGACCATGCGCGGCATTGCCCGCAACTATGGTGACGTCACCGCGCTCGGCGGCGTCGACGTTACGGTCTATCCGGGCGAAGTCCTTGGCATCGTCGGCGAATCCGGCTCCGGCAAGTCGACCCTTCTGAGAATGATGAACCTTGAGGATACGCCGGATACCGGCACCTACAATCTCGCCCTTCCCGGCCAGGAGGGCCGCAACCTCTTCACGCTCGATCGCTTCGAGCGGCGAATGCTGCGCGCCCATCATATCGGCATCGTCTACCAGAATCCGCATCTTGGCCTGCTGATGAACCACACCAGCAGCGGCAACGTCGCCGAACGCCTGCTGATTGCCGGCAACCGCAACTTCGCCGAGCTGCGCGACCGGGCACGCCAGTCGCTCAACGCATCCGAGTTTCCGATCGAGCGTATGGATGCCAGGCCGAACGAGCTGTCCGGCGGCATGCAACAGCGCGTGCAGCTCGCCAAGGCGATTGCGCTCGAACCGGCCGTTCTGCTGCTCGACGAGCCGACGACCGGCCTCGATGTCAGCGTTCAGGCGCTGGTTCTCGATACGCTGAAGCGGCTGCAGCGCGAGCGTTCCATCACCATGGTGTTGGTATCGCATGATCTTGGTGTCATCCGTACGATGGCAGACCGGGTTATGGTCATGCGCCGTGGCATGGTCGTGGAACAGGGTCTCGCCGACCAGATCTTCCAGGATCCGCAGCACGCCTACACGCAACAGCTCGTTCACGCCAAGCTTTGACAGGGAGAGAAAGATGAATATCCAGGTTTCCGCCCGTCAGACCAAACCGACGGTGCTGCGCGTCGAAGGCCTTTCGAAGCAGTTCGAGATGCATCACCTCAAACGCACGCTGTTCGCCTTCGAGAATATCGATTTCGAGCTGAATGCGGGTGAGTTCATTCTGCTGAAGGGCGAGAACGGTGCGGGCAAATCGACGCTGCTGCGTACGCTCTATCGCTCCTATCTGCCGCGCGCGGGCCACGTCTATTATCACACGCAGGAAGGCATCATCGATCTTGCGACCGCCGCCGACGTCGATATTGCAGTACTACGACGCCGGGAGATCGGCTTCGTCACGCAGTTCCTCAACGCCCGCCCGCGCGTTGCGGCCGAAGAGATCGTCGCCGAGCCGCTGAGACTTGCCGGCTCGGCGCATGGTGACGCTTTGGCCGAAGCCCGACGTTGGCTCGATGCCTTCGGCGTGAAAAGGCAGCTTTGGTCGGCCTATCCCTCGACCTTCTCCGGTGGCGAACAGCAGAAAGTCAATCTTGCGCGCGCGCTCATCCTGCCGCAGCGCCTGCTGCTGCTCGACGAACCGACGGCATCGCTCGACCATGCCGCCCGCCGCGCACTGGTCGAAAGATTGGCGCAGCTCAAGGCATCCGGCGTTGCGATGATCGGTGTCTTTCACCACCCGGACGATGTAAGGGCTTTGATCGACCGAGAATTGCATCTGGAAGCCATCAAGATCGAGGACGAGCAAGACGATGTGGCTGAGTAATTTTGAGATTGTATTGCAGGATCGCGTTATCGAGCGTGGCGCCGTCAGGATCGAGGATGGGCTGATCGCTGACATCAGCGAAAGGCCGGTTGAAGAGGCTGAGATAGATGGCCACGGCCGGCTCCTGCTTCCCGGTTTCGTCGACATGCATGGCGATATGATCGAGAAAGACGTCGAGCCTCGCGTCAATGTCCGCATGCCCGTCGAACTCGGCGTGTACGACCTCGACAAGAAGCTCGCCGCCTGCGGCGTCACGACTGCCTATGCGGCGGTCGCCTTCACGCCGGCCACCTACGGCCATGTCCGCTCGGTTGCCAACACCCGCGCGATGATAGAGACACTCGCCGCCATGCGGGACGAGTTGCTGATAGACCATCGGGTCCATGGTCGTTTCGAAGTGACCTTCCTGCCCGCCGTTGAGGAGGCGAGAGCCTTGATCGATGCCGGGGCGCTCCACCTGATCTCGCTCATGGACCACACGCCGGGCCAGGGACAATATCGCGATATAGAATTGCATATCGCCAACACCGCCAAAGCACGGAAGATCAGCGAGACCCAGGCGGCGGAACTGGTCAAGCAACGCATGGCCGCCCGCTCCGAGCACGGTGACAGCATGGAGATCATCAACGGGCTGGCGGAGCTGGCGCGAGAGAGTGATGTCGTACTGGCATCCCATGACGACGATACCATCGAGAAGGTAGTGCTTCTGCACGGCCTCGGCGCCGTCATCAGCGAATTCCCGATCAATGTCGCCGCAGCCGCGGAAGCCAAGCGTTTGGGATTGGCGACCGCCATGGGCGCGCCGAACGCGCTACGAGGACTGTCCTATTCCGGTAATCTTTCGGCGCGCGAGGCCTACGAGGCCGGCGTGCTGGACATACTGGCGAGCGACTATCACCCCTCCGCCATTCTGCCCGCAGTCGTGGCTTTGGCAGAAATCGGCGAAGGCGGCCTTGCCGCTTCGGTCGCATTGGCAAGCGCAAATCCGGCAAAGGCACTGGGCCTTCATGATCGCGGCAGCATCGCCAAGGGGATGCGCGCCGATCTCGTGATTGCGGAACGCGGTCGAGTGCCGCGCCTGCGCAGCACGATACGGGGTGGACGGACGGTTTGGTCCGATGGCTCGATAAAGAGCCTTTTGGGCGCCTGAACTCAGGCGAATGATCGGCGAGTATTCGCCATCAAATGTCATCATTGTGAGCCGCCGCGCAATCCTGCCCGGCGGCTCACCTGCATCACTTGTATGCGGCCTTCAGCGATATCAGCGCATCATTGCCGCGACATTGCCACCGTCGACGGTGATGACTGCCCCGGTGGACGTCCTTGCCTGCACAAGATGCAGCACGGCCTCGGCAACATCTTCCGACGATACCTCGCGCTTCAAGAGGTTGCCGCGCATATAGACTTCCGGTGTCACACCGCGCGCTCGGGCTCGTTCTTCGACCATTTCATCCGTCATCAGCCCGGTCCTTATCCGATCCGGATTGACCGCATTGGCCGTGATGCCGTCGCCGGCATGTTCCAGTGCATATTGCCGCATCAGCGCCATCAGCGCCGCCTTCGACGTCCCATATGGACCAAAGTCCGGCCCCGGGTTTACGGCCTGCTTGCTCACGTTAAAGACGAGCGAACCGCCCGTGCCCTGACGCTGCATCACCTTGACCGCCGCACGGGCGATATAGTGATGGCTCCAGAAGTTCAGGTCGAAAGCTGCCTTGAACAAGGCGTCGTCCACCGCCGTCAACGCGCCCTGGAAGGCGGCGCCGGCATTTGACACCAGGACATCGACGCCGCCGAACTCTGCGGCTATCCGGGCAAGTGCGCTTTCCGCCGAGGAAGGATCCGTCAAATCGCATGCGACAGCCAATGCGCCCAAGCGTTTGGCCTCAAGTGCGACCCGTTCGCTGTCGATATCGATCAAGGCAACTTCAGCACCCTGGCTTTTTAGAAGCGCGGCTATGGCAAGGCCAAGGCCGCCTGCGCCGCCCGTCACCGCCGCCACCTGCCGCGTCAGCGGCTTTTCCGTCTGCTTGGTAAGCTTTACCTGCTCCAGAGACCAATATTCGATATCGAACAGATCTTCTTCCGAAAGCGCTTCGAAACGGTCGATACCCTCGGCGCCGCGAATGACCTCGATGGTCGCCTCTGCGACATCAGCGCATATGCGCGCCGATTTCTGCGTCGCAGCCGCGGCGAACAAACCGATACCATCCACATAGAAGACGCGCGGCATGGGGTCGAGCATCGTCTTACCACCGCCGACGCGGGCGTTGTTGCGCTCGAAATAGGCTTTGTAATCTGCGGCATACGAGGCCACTGCGGCCTTGACCGTTTCGGCCCAACCTTCGATATCGTCCACCCTTGGTGGCGGGAGGGCAATACCGTAGCGCTTGATGTGAATGACATGCTCCGGCGTCGCATTTCCACGGCGAACGAGATCAGCCACATTGGAGGCCCCGCAGAAATCGAGAATATCATCGTTCGCGCGATGCTCGATGACAAAGCGGCGCGGACGCCCCTCCCCCTTGCCGGGAAGCGCTATCGCACCGCGCAGGATGGGAGCGATATCGGCAGCGGAGGCAAGCGTTGCGGTAACCGGCTTGGCGCTTGCCGATCCGAAGGGACGGGGCCGCCCTTCTGCGATGCGCTTCTCGGCCCGGTCGATCGCCGCAATCATATTCTCATAGGCTTCGCGCGGATCATCCGACCAAGTGAAGATACCATGCTTCAGCAAGATCATTCCCGGTGCGTCAGGCCGAGCGGAAAATGCCTTTAAGCAGGCCTTCGACAGATCGAAGCCGGGCATGACATAAGGCACGATGATCATTTCCGGGAAAAGCTCTCGAATGATCTCCTCGCCGCGGGGCTGATTGGTCAGCGCAACGATGGCATTGGCGTGCGTATGGTCGACATGCTTGAAAGGCAGAATGGCGTGAAGAATGGCCTCGACAGACGGGTTGGGTGACGCCGGATCAAGCAAGAGCCGACGCTGCAGCATCACCATGTCATCGTCCGAGAGGGACTCGTAATTCACCATGGCTTTCAGCGGCTCAAGATGCAGCGCCGGCAGGCCGGCAGGCTCGATCTTGCCCATATCCCAGCCGCTACCCTTTACACAAAGCACCTCCACGGCGCTGCCGTCATGGTCGATCAACGTCGTCTTGACCGAGGTGTTGCCGCCGCCATGCAGGACGAGTTTGGGCTCGGAGCCAAGCAGGCGCGTTGTGTAGGTGCGGATTGCAACATCGCGACTAATCCCGGCTTTCTCATAGGCGCCGACAACCGTGGCGAAGTCCGCTTCTGACCATTTAGATTTCATCTGCCATTTCCTTAGCTGACAAGCTGCGGCCGCCGCACGCAGACATGAGGATACATTCACAGAAAATTCTACTTTTCCTGTGGTATAACAAAGACTTCCAGAGGTTCCCCCTCGCGTCTAAAACAATTGACACCATTGATTGACATTCGTCAACATCAATGAGTGACTTGTTGATTAAAAGCTTTTTCTGTGCAACTCAGGCACATCGCAGACATCAGGAATCGAGTATGACCTCGGACGATTTGACGCCGTCTACGCATGCCATCCCAGCAGAGTTCGACGACGCTATCGTCTGGGCGGCCTGGCTCTATTACGAGAACCAGCTCACGCAGAATGAGATCGCGGCGATGATCGGCGTTTCGCGCGCCACCATCGTCAATTATCTGCAAGAGGCACGGCAGAAGGGCGTCGTCAGGATCCTGATGAACCCCGAAATCGTCACCCGCACCAATATAGCCCGCAAACTGGCGGCCAAGTTCGGCCTGGCGGAAGCGCTTGTCATTCCGACGGAAAAATCCGCCGCGCCGGATGCGCGCCTGAAAGCTCTGGGAGCGGGCGGAGCGCGGCTGATAGAACGCATGGTTTCACCTGGGGATACGATCTGCGTTTCGTGGGGACGCACCGTTCTGGCGATTGCCGACGCCATTGCCTTGCCCCGGCCGCTGGAGGGGCTTTCCGTGGTTCAGGTGACGGGCTCGTCAAGCGGAACTCGCGAATTTTCAGCGGAGCTTTGTGCTTCGATCATGGCCCGCAACATGGGAGCCGCCAGCGTCAACATGATGGCACCCACAGTGCTCAGCACGCCTGGACTTCGCGACGCTCTGATGGGCGAGCCGGTGCTCCAACGGCAATTCGAGCGGATCGGCAAGGCCGACATGATCGTCTTCGGCGTCGGCGGCCTTGCGGCCGAAAGCACGATGCGCCTTGCCGATGTGACCAGCGACGAGGAGATCGACGCCTATGCACAGGAAGGCGCGGTTGCGGTGCTGATCTGCCGCTTCCTCGATCAGCATGGCAAGCAAATCGTTCGCGATTTCGATAAGCGCGTCATCGGCATAGAGCTGGATGGGCTGCGCAGCCTGCCGCGCAGGCTCTGCGTCGCAGGTGGCACACAGAAGGTCGACGCGATCCGCGCCGTTCTCGCGGGTGGATATGCGACGCATCTCGTGACCGACATAGAGGTCGCAGAGCAGCTGCTGGCCGAATGAAAAGGCCGGGCCGGACGACCCCGGCCCGCACCGCCTTCGATCAGCGCTTGATGGGCGCCGTATTCATGAACGCCAGCGTATCTTCAAACGAGCGGATGCCTGCATCCGAGCCGAGACCCGTCGCAACAAGCGCGGCCGATGCCTGCGCGAAGTTCAAAGCGGTTTTCAGGTCCATCTTGCGATGCAGTGCCGTGATGAAACCAGCGTCGAATGCGTCGCCGCACCCCGTCGTGTCCACCACCTCGATCTGGAACGCCGGCTGCCGCACGATCTCGCCGGAAGCATCGGCAAAGCATACGCCATCACCGCCAAGCGTGAAGACGCAATGCTTGACCCCACGATCCAGGAAGAAGCGGCTGGCGCCTTCCACGTCAGCGGCGCCGGAAATCTGGCGTGCCTCCTCGATCGACGGCATGAAATAGTCGATGTGCGGAAACAGAGGCGCAATGAGATCAAGGGTGCCATCATTTGCGCCGAGTAGGTCGAAGGTGGTCGTGCGCCCTCGCGCCTTGGCCTCGGCAAGCAACTTACGGCTTGGCTCGCCATCGAGCTTGGCCAGCAATCCAGTGCCGCCCAGGTGAACGATCGGCGGCGCAAGAACGGCATCGAGGGCGCTATCGGCAATCTCGAAATGATCGGATGCGCCACGGGCATGAAGTGCGGGGCGATCGCCGTTGCGGCGGATATTGAGAATGGTTGACGACGTTGGCACGCCCTTCAACCGCTGCATCTGCGCGGTATCGACGCCGAAGCGCTGCAGCGTCGCGAGCACGAAATCCGCCTTCTCATCATCGCCGACGGCGCCAACCGCCAGGCAGTTCAAACCGAGCTTGGCAAGATCCACCACGGTTCCGCCCGCCGTGCCGGCAACCGTTAACCTGATTTCGTCGATGAACTCGACATTGCCGCCAGGTGGGATGGCATCCACCGGCCGACCAAGCACATCGAGAATATAGAGCCCCACCACCGAGACATCATGAGACATAGAGACCTCCCAAAAGACTGCACGTGATCATGCTGCCGTTATCTTTTACGGCGTAGCAGGACCGATATTTGACTAGCTGCGCTCGCGCAGGGCGAATGTCGCCCCGGCCAGAAGAATGAAGATACCGATGATGGCAAGCTGCAACGTGCTCGGAATGCCCACGAAGATCAACACGTTGCTGACCAGCGTTATGAGGAGCACTCCCAGCAGCGTTCCGATCACCGACCCGGAGCCACCGGTGATGCGCGCGCCGCCCAACACGACGGCGGCAATGATCTCGAGCTCCATGCCGGCAAGATCGAATGGGTTGGCGAGGCGATTGCTCGACACATGAACCACTCCGGCGATGCCGGCGAGCAAGCCCGCATAAGCGAAGACGAAGATCCGTACTCGAAAAAGGTTGATGCCGAGGCGCTCGGCGATAGATGGGTTGCCACCGACCGCGAAGATGGCACGCCCCATGAGCGTGCGCTCGAGAATAAACCATGTCACGAGAGCGGCAGCAGCCAACACAAGCACGGAGGCAGGCAGGACAGATACAACACCGTTCGACGCATGATGTGTGAAGAGCGAGGCCTTGCCGAAAGCATCCATCGCCGATGGAATATTCATGAACAGCGCAGTACCGACGAAGGTCAGCAGAAAGCTGCGGATGACATATTGCGTGCCGATGGTGACGATCAGCGACGGCGCCTGCAACTTCTGCACCAGAAGACCGTTGAGCGCGCCGAAGGCGGTGCCACCGAGAGCCGCGAGGATCAGAACGATCGTCATCGGAGTGTCCGGGAACCAGTTCGTGACGAGCATGGTCAATACATACATCACGAAGGCCGCAATTGCCGTAAACGAAACATCGATCCCGCCGGACGCCAGGACCACGAGCACACCCATGGCAAACAAGCCGCGCACCACGGAAGCGCGCAGAATGTCGACGACATTGCTCATCTGTAGAAAATCGGGATTGGCGGCGATGACGACAAGGCAAGTCAAGACCGTCAGAAACAGCGTGAAGAACTCCGGCCGGCGTCCCATCAGATCCCACAGGCGCGGACCAAATCCTTTGCGCTGTGTGCTGAAAGTGGTCGCGGATGCGATCTCGCTCATTGCGCGATCTCCTTCGATGTGCTGGCCATGGATTGATAGATTGCGTCTTCGGTCAGGCCGTCCGCCTTGTGCGCTGCCACGATGCGGCCCTGACGCATGACGAGAACCCGGTCACAATTCTGAAGCAACTCCGGAAGGTCGTCGCTAATGATGACAACACCCATGCCGTCATCGGCCAGACGCTGGATGATGCGGAAGATCGTGTCCTTTGATCCGACATCGACGCCCACGGTCGGCCCATGCAGGATGAGCAGCTTGGGATTGATCGTCAGCCAGCGACCGATCAAGACGCGCTGCTGATTGCCGCCGGAAAGCGACTGGACAGGGATCGTCACGTCAGGCGCGACGATCTGCAGATCGGCGACGCTTTTCTCCGCGCGCTGGCGTGCTTTCCGAGAACTGATCATACCGAATGCGTTGCGCAGGCGGCCGAGAATCGGCAGCGTTATGTTGTCCTGTATCGGTTTTTCCAGAAACAGCCCTTCGGTGAGCCTGTCTTCGGGGACATAACCGATGCCGTGTTGAATCGCCTCGGCAGCCGATCGCGGCGAAATTTGCCCGCCATTCAGGCGTATCGTGCCGCTCATCGCTGGCCTGACCCCGGCGAGCGCGAGCGCAAGCTCGTTGCGGCCGGAATCGAGCAGCCCGGTGATACCCAGTATCTCGCCTTTTCTCACACTGAGCGAAATGTCGTGGAAGGCATGGCCGCCATCGAGCTTCTCGACTTCGAGCATAATTTCCCCGAGCTTCGGATCAGTACGATATCTCGTCTCGCTAATCTCCCGGCCCGTCATCCAGCGACTGAATTCCGCCTTGCTGTGATTGGCGACATCAAGTTCGGTCACCTTCAAGCCGTCGCGCATGATGATTGCACGGCCGCCCAGCGATTTGCACTCGTCAAGCTTGTGTGTGACGAACAGCACGGCCACACCCTTGCTGCGCAGCCGCGCAACGACTGCAAGCAGGTTCTCGACCTCCTGGCGTGTAAGCGACGTCGTCGGCTCGTCCATGATGACCAGCCGCGCCTCCGAGGCAACGGTGCGGGCAATTGCGATCAACTGCCGCGTCGCAAGCGGCAAAGTGTCGGTTCGTCGGGTCAGGAAGGCGCGGTCGGTCGGCAGATGCACCTCGGCAAGAGCACGGCGTGCCGTTGCATGAAGCGCGGCGACATCCAACCTGCGAGCCAGACGGCCTGATGCTTCGACAAGTTGCTCGGTAAACGCAACATTCTCGGCAACCGAGAGATTGGGAAGAAGCGACAGATCCTGGTAAACCGTCTCGATGCCGGCGCGCAACGCGCCGATCGCCCCCAAATCGCCGGCTCGTTCGCCGGCCGGTTTGCCGTCGATGAGAATTTGGCCTTCGTCAGCAAGCTGCGCACCCGAAAGAATTTTGATGAGCGTGCTTTTGCCGCAGCCATTTTCACCCATCAGGTGATAGATCTGTCCAGCCTCGATGACGAGGCTAACCTCTTTCAGCGCCTTGACGCCGCCGAAGGATTTCTTGACGTTTCGAACCTCGAGAAACGGCGGCGGGGCGTTAGGCAGGGCGTCGGTCGTGCTCATGGTGAATTCCTGAAGCTCTCAGGCCTTCTCTTCCGGAGGCGGTGGTGGTGCACACGCCCCCGGAAGACGGCCTGACGAGTTATGCTCTCTCTATCAGAACGGGAACTTCTTGTAGTTGGACTTGTCGGCGTCTACCCAGGCCTGACCCTGAATGACGATCCCCTTGCCCGGTCCCTTGATGACGGTCATCTTCTCATAGCCCGGCACGCCGAGGTTCGCGCCGTCCTTGATCTCCTCGCCCTTCAGGACCATGTCCGCGACCTTGTTCATGACGTAGCCGGCGTCCTTCGGATCCCAGAAGAAGATCTGGTTGACGGCACCGCTTTCCAGATAAGGTCCGGTATCTTTCGGCAGGCCGAGACCGTAGACGCAGGTCTTGCCCTGCAGGCCGGCTTCCTCGACGGCGCGGCCGATACCGATGACGTCGATGGCGGACGACCCCTGGAATCCCTTGATGTCAGGGTACTTACGCAGGATTTCCTTGGCCTTTTCATAGGCGCGGTTGGCGTCGTTGAAGGACTCGTTCTTCGCTGAGACGAGCTCCATGCCCGGATATTTCTTCGCATTCTCGGCCGCCGCATCGACCCACTGATTGTGAGTCAGGCTGCCAAGCGAACCGACAAACGTCGTCCACTTGCCCGATTTGCCCATGCATTCCGAGAGCTTCTCATTGATGCGCGCACCGAAAGCCTTGTTGTCGAAGGCTTCGATATCGACATCGGTGTTCACCAGGCTGTCACCCTCATGGGTGATGACCTTGATACCGCGCTGCGAGGCGCGCCGCAGAACGCCTTCCAATGCAGAGGGATCCATCGGGACGACTGCAATCGCGGAGACATTCTTTGCAACAAGGTCTTCGACGAGACGGGTCTGCTGGGCTGCATCAGCCTTGCCGGGGCCAATCTGGCTGGTGCTGACGCTGGTGTTGTCCTTGCCGTAATTATCGACACCTTCATTCATGCGAATGAACCAGTTTTCGCCGGTGACCTTGACCACCGTCACGATGGACGGTTTGTCCTTGGCAATTGCCACACCTGCGACAACTGCGACGGCCAGCATCGTGCCGGCTGCGAGTTTGGAAATTCTGCTCATATTTTTCCTCCTTTGATATAAGCAAATTGGTCTTTGGTGATTGCTCGGACCGAGCCGCTAAATCATCGGCTCTAGGTCGATATCGTGTGCCGCTATCGCCGTTTCGGCTGCAGCCAGTAGCCGAGATGGACCCGAGCCGACGCCAGCAAGGCCAACAGCAGGACACCCCAGGCAAGATCCCGAAAGAAATTCGAAATATTCATGAAATTGAAGAGGCTCGAGAGGATCTGAAGCGCGGTTGCAGCAAAGAGCACACAGATTACCTTTCCGTATCCACCTTCCGGCTTCACTCCGCCAAGTACCGCAATCAGAATGGCAATCAGAACGTATGAACCACCGTAATCCCACTTCACAGACGAATTACGTGCGGCAATGATGATGCCTGCGACGGAGGCGAGCACACCGCACAGCGTATAGGTGACAAGCAGCATGCGCTTTTCATTGATGCCCCCGTAACGCGCAGCCTTTGCATTGCTGCCGAGCAGCATCAGCTTCACGCCGAATGGCGTATACTTCAGAAGGAATGCCAACACCGCCGCGATTGCAAGAAACAAGGCAAAGCACATCGGTATTCCAAGAATGGGCATATTGCCGAAGTCATCGAGCGGCTCGATATAGCCCATGCTGACAGCCGAGCCATTTGTCAGGAAAACTGCAATACCGGTGAACAGAAGCTGCGTACCCAACGTTGCAATCAGAGGAGTCAGTCGCGCATAAGCAATCACGATGCCATTCACCAAGCCGCCTATCAAACCGACCGCAAGAGCGAGACCGGCGAAAACCCAAGCAAACAGAAGCGGGCTATCGGCAACAGGAATGATTTGGCGCGTTATCAGAAACGCAATGATGCCTGCGAGATTCGCCAGAGCAATACCGGACAGATCGATGCCGCCGTTGCCGGAAATCATGGCCAGCATGACACCCAAGGCCAGCAGGCCCAACTCAGGCACCTGCGATGCCATGGACTGCAGGTTATAGCTATCCAAGAAAGTCGCACCGGCCAGCAGACCACCGGCAACCAGAACAACACAGTTTATCAACGCCAAAAAGAGCGTCTGTCGATCCAGCCTAAATGGCGACACGTCTTTCCCTCCCACTTATGAGATGCTTCAGCGCCTCAAACAGGTCAGCCGCCCCCGCGGCAGGCCGGCAATTTGATTATTGCCAGCAATGATTGACATTTGTCAGAATGAATTGTCGCTTGTCAATATGTTTCACACAACGGTCATGAAAACTTTGCGGGCCCACGTTGATCGACGCCCTCCCCAATGCGCTACGGCATGGGCAAACATGCAGGGAACCGTGCCACGAAAGCCAGCTCGACCGGCATCTGCACCGACATTACCGCTTACAAGCTGAGACAGATCACCCACTCAATCCGGCAGAGTGCGCTGGAGAAGCGGCCCGGCAAGCCTCGGCCTTAACCAATTTTTAACGTTTAAATTGAAGCGCGACCGGTCCCAATGTAGGTAGAGCTTGATAAATCGTATTTCTGCCGGATAGCCAATTGAATACTGATACAATAGCTCACATTCTGGCTTTTACCGAAGAATACGCGGGGAAAATTCTTCCTGTCGCGCTGACATTGCTTGCCGCGGAATTTATTTTCCCAAAATCCAAATATACAGTCATGTCCCATATCCGCGGCGCCGTTTTCTGCGCCACCAACATCGTCATAACGAAAGTCAGCCTGACGCTTTTCTACAGGCTATGGGAAGAAATCGGCGTTAGCCCGCTATTGCGCATCGACCTCAGATTTCTATCGGAGTTTTCCGATTTCTGGATGCTGCAGGCCCTTGGCGGGGTCGTTGCGTCCTTGATCGTGCTGCAGGTCAGCGAGTTCTTCTATTACTGGTTTCATCGGCTTCAACACAGCAACAGGTTCTTCTGGCGTTTTCACGCCGAGCACCATTCGCTGGAAGAGATGAGCGCCTTCAATAGCAATCATCACTTCAGCGAGGAGATATTCCGGATTCCCTTCCTGATCGTCCCTGTCTCATTGCTGTTCAGCTTTGAACAGGGATATGTCCCGTGGATCTGGGTTTTCCTCGTTCGCTGGCAGGGCTATTTCGAGCACAGTTCAACCCGTCTCCACCTCGGCTGGATGCGCTATCTGTTTCCCGACAACCGCTTTCACCGCATCCATCATTCGGTGGAGCGGCGGCACTTCAACAGGAATTTCGGCAGCGGGTCTGCGATCTGGGATATATTGTTCGGCACGGCATATTACCCCAAGGCCGACGAGTGGCCTGATGTCGGCCTGCCAAACATCCGCGAGCCGCGGAATTTCAGGGAATTTCTGCTCCGGCCGTTCCGGAGCAGAAAGATACAGCTTCATCCGACGCCGACAGCAGAAGACGTGAGCTTCAATCCTGCCGGCGAATAATCTCCATCCAACGTCGTTCGAAAGCATCGCAGCCGGAAAGCGGATGCGAATACGATCAGGGACGTTCCCCAGCGGCCATCCGGCGTTCGATATCATCGATCACAGGCAACAGGTCGGCGACCGTATCGATGATGTAGTGAGCGCCGTGCTTCCTGAGTTCGCCGGATGCCCGCTCGCGAACCGCGGCAAGCGCCTCTGGCGCCATGGCGGAGACCTCGTCCGGCGTCAGGCCCGCTTCGTTGCCGCTCACGGCAACGCCGACCGTCCAGCAGCCAGCCGCAACGCCTTCGTCGATGCCGACGCCGGTGTCGTCGACCTTGACCACGGCGCTTGCTGGCCAGACATCGAGATCCAGAAAGCACTTGTACATATTCATCGGCGTCGGCCGGCCATGGGGCAGATCACCGGCGCAGACGAGATTGTCCACCTCATAGCCCTGCTCCTTGGCAAGCGGCAGCACACGCGCCATGATCGAGCGAGTATAGCCTGTCGTCGAACCGATCTTCATTCCGCGCTGGCGCAATGTGCCGACGATTTCGGTGGTGCCGGGCACCAGATCGGCGAATTTGTGCACCACCTCCTCGTTCATCGGAACGAAGACTTCGTAGACGGCGTCAACATCTGCGGCCGCCGGCGCTTTGCCGTGACGTTCGGCCCATAGCTCGCGAATGCGCGGCTGCTTCAGCATCGCGTCGATATGGTCCCATTTCGGGCGGCCCATCGGTTCTCGCGCTTCCGCGATGGTGACCTCGATGCCAAAGCGGCTGAACGCCTCGACGAACACGCCCATCGGAGCAAAGGAGCCGAAATCGATGACGGTTCCCGCCCAGTCGAATACCACGGCTTTGAGTTGGCTCATTGGTCTGTCTCCCATGAACGAGATGTTGAACTGTAGAGATCGTCGATGACCTGTTCGCCGAGCGCGAAACCGGTCGAAGCGCCGGTTCCGCCCGTCACCATGACTAGGCGGATATGATCGGCCGGGCGCTCTACGAGCACCGTCCGCTCCCTGGAAGAGGCATAGGTACCGATCCAGCGATTGACGACGTGACGCTCCGGAAGGTCGAACACGCGGTCGAATTCATCGAGAATGAGTTGATCGAACCGGTCGCTGGCAAACGGTTGCTGCGCGTTGCCATAGACGTGACTGTCGCCGACAACGAGTGAACCATCGGCCGATTGAACAGCAATCAGGTGGATACCGGCGGCGCGGCTCTCTGCCTCTTCGATATCAAGCCGCCTTCCAAGCGCTTCCGCTTCCGGCAGGGCCGCAAAGCCTTCATAGCGCGCAAGGCTCATGTCCGACATGACGGCGGCGCCGAACCGGCTCGGCCGGCCGGGCGAAACGCGCAGCATCTGCAGCGTGCAGATCGTCAGCTCATGTTTGCCGATGACATCCGGGAAGAGCGTGGAAAAATCATCGCCGGGGCACACGACAACCGCATCCGCCTCGATTGGCCCGTGGCTTGTCTCGATCCGCGTTCCGTCGATTGAGCGAACGGCGGTATTCCAACGGAAGTCCACCTTGTGCCTGGCTTCGAGCCATGCGGCCAGTTTTGGCAGCGCTTGGGAAGATTCGACGCGCAGTTCATGTGGGCTGTAAAGGGTCGACTGGACGTCCTCAAGGCGCAGGCTCGGCACGATCTCGCCCGCCTCGGCTTTCGTTACGAGGCGGCACCTCTCTCCCATCGGGGTTTCGAGAAAGGCTTCAACCACGGCGGCGGCTTCCGGGCGACGTGCCGGCATGACCAGACCACGATGCACGACGGCGATGCCGGCCTCATCAACGATTTCAGCCCAAACGTCGCGAGCACGCATGGCGCGCTCCCAATGAGCGCCTGCTTTCTGTCCGGAAACGGTCACAAAGCCGAAATTGCGGATGGAGGCGCCCACGGCCCTCGCATTGCGCTCGATGACGACGACCTTCTTGCCCTGCCGCACCGCAGCCAGCGCGGCGCCAAGGCCCACGATGCCTGCGCCGACCACCGCGAGATCATATCCAACCGCCATTATTCTGCCCTTTCTCAGCCAGCCTCAGTTCCGGCTGCAGCTTATGGGGTGAATGATAGCGAAACCATATGACAGAATTATAAATTCTGCAAAACTATATTCATAGCCTATAGTTTGCATCAATTGAACGGCAGGCCGCCGTCCATTTCGAGTGCATGGTCCTTCGCAACCTCGAAGAATGCCTGGATCGCCGCGTGGTCACGGCATTCCGGCAGGGTGACGAGATAGTGGCCGATCGCCAGCTCGGGCTCGACGAGCGGAACGACGTCGATATGATCGTCGGGGCGGACTTCGCCTTCAATGGAGATTGCCAAACCGATACCGGCGGCGGCGGCGGCATAGGCAACATCGAGCGTCGCCACCTCGAGAACAGGCTTCAGCCTGACGCCCTCCTTGCTGGCGGCCTCTTCCAGCAACGTGCGCGTGCCGGAGGATTTGTTCCAGAGCACCATATCGCGGCCGTCGAGATCGGCGAGCGTCAATCGACCCTTCTCGAGCATCGGATCTCCTTTGCGGCCGTAAATGGCCACGCGGGATTCGTGCAGCAGCAGCGACGAGAAGCGGCTATCCGGCGCCACCTGGGAGATCGTGGCGACATCAAGCTCGCCGCGCAGCACCGCGTCGGCAAGCTCCAACGAGGGTCCGCCGCGTGTCGTCAGGCGCAGAGCCGGATATTGCCGCACGAACGCAGTCAACACAGGCATTACGAGCCGGTGCGCGCTGAAACCGATCGAGATCGTGCCGGTGTTCAGCGATGTCGTATCGGCAATGACGCGATCGACCTCCCCGAGGCACTTCAGCGTCACCCTGATCTTGGCGATCAGATCCAACGCCGACGGCGCGACGCTGACATTGTGACCATCACGGATAAAGACGCGCGTGCGGCACAATTCCTCGAAGGATTGAATCTGCGTGGAGACCGAAGGCTGGCTTATCCCCAGATCCTCGGCCGCGCGCGAAAACTTTCCCGTGCGCGCCAGCGCCTCGACGGCCCTCATCTGCGCAAGCGTAACAGACGGCATTTGCGACGATCCTACCCTGAAATTGCAGCGTTACTCTTCAATAGGTCGCCGACCCCACCGTGGCAACTCGCTTCCATTGAACGTAAAACATGTCAGCGACGCGACATCAGCGCAGCACAGATGTATTCGAGAGACGCGACAATCCCCAAAGCACGATCAGCGTCGCCGCGCCGAGGATCATCGTCAACGTTGCCGCATCGAAGATGGCACCGCGATCCGAAAGCGCGAAGATATTGACCGGCAGGGTGACCCAACCCGGAGGATAGATCATGACCGTTGCGCCCAGTTCGCCCATCGACAGTGCAAAACTGAGGCTGAAAGCAGCGACAAGATAGGGCATCAACAATGGCAGCGTGATCCGCCGCAATCGATAGAATGGTCGGGCGCCCAGGCTCTCGGCAATCTGCTCGCATTCGACAGGCAGGCGCGCAAGGCCGGCCGAGACATTGCCGTAAGTGAATGCAGAGATGAGCACGAAATGCGCAATCAAGACGATCAACCGCGTTCCGTTCAACAGTAGCGGCGGCTGGCTGAAGGCAACCAGCAGGCCAAGGCCGATAGAGACCGATGGAACGGCGCTTGGCACAAAGAAGATGAGATCGAGGACGCGTTTGCGCAAAGGCTTCAATTTGCGCAAGGCCAACGCTGCCCAGGTGCCGCTGACAAGTGCGGTGACGCTGGCTATTGCGCCGGTGAGAATACTTGCCGTCAGACTATCAAAAGACTCGCTGCGAAAGGCATTGGCATAATGAACCAGCGTTAGATTGCGCGGAAGAATGTCGTTCCATTGGCCACTGACGCTCGCCAGCGCGATCACCGCGATCGGCAGGCCGTAAATGATGACGAACAATGGAATGACGACTGCCCAGACCAGCAGCCGACCGGATTTAGACCAGACCAGCACGTTTGCTCCCGAAATGGGCGATGACAGCCCGATAGAGACTATAAAGACCGAGCGACAGCGCAACATTGACCACGGCGATGACACAGGCCGTCGTATAGTCGAACTCCTGGATCGCTTTGGCGTAGATAAGCACCGGCAGCGTAATGACCCCCTTAGCGCCAATGAACAGAACAATGCCGAACTCATTGACCGTCAGCAGCAGGCAGAGGCTGCCGCCGGCAATGAGAGCGGGCATCGCGGCCGGCAGGATGACCTGCCGCACGATGCGCCACGGCTTTGCGCCAAGGCTGCTGGCAACCTCGATCTGGGCCTGGTCGATTTGTGAAAAGGTAGCAAGGAGTGGCCGCATGACGAACGGTGTATAAACGGTTGTTTCGGCCAGGATCACGCCCCACTGCGAATAAAGGAAATCGATCGGCGGCAAGTCGATGTGCATCAGCCGCATCAGGCTTTCGTTCAAAAGACCGGCCGAGCCGTAGATGAAGGTGAAGGCAAGCGTCACCAGAAAGGTCGGCAGAGCGATAAAGGTATCGATCAATCGCCCGCAGAACTTTGCGCCCGGAAAGGGAACAAACGCGATGACAAGCGAAAACACGAAGCCGAAGACAAGGCATCCGGCTGTCGAGCCCAGTGCGATGACGACCGTATGCTGAAGCCCTTCATGGAACTCGCGGGAGGACAGCACCTCGGCAAAGGCCGCAAGCGACACGGTGCCGGGGTCGCCAAGCGATTGCCGGATAATGAGACCCAAAGGATAGAAGAACAATACCGCAAGGATGAGAAGCGGCGGCACTGTCCAGAAGCGGTCCCAGCGGGGCTCGTAGCCGGATGTTGTCGTTGCTGCCACGGCGTCAGCCATTGCGCGCATCCTCCGGCACAAGCGTGACATCACCAGGGTTGAGATGGAGCGTCAGCATGGCGCCAAGGGCCGGGGGTGCGCTCATCGGCGCAGAAGACATTCTAACTTCCTGACCGGCAACCTCGAGCGTGACGTTATGGGTATCGCCCTGCCATTGAACGCTGCGGACGACGCCGGTCAGCCGATTGCTCTCGCCCTGCTGCGCGTCGAGGCGCAAATCGTGTGGCCTGGCACACAACAGGCAATCGCTGCCCGTCGGAAGACGATAATGATTGCGCGCAATCAGAACCTGATCTCCGAATCGGACCAGGGCGTGGCCGTTCTCCAACGGCTGAAGGCTCTTGACCTCGAGAAGGTTGGCGCGACCGAGGAACTCGGCTGCGAAACGGTTCGGTGGATAGCGGAACAAGGATTGGGCATCACCGAAGGCTCTGAGCTTTCCGTCACGCATGATGCCGATGTGATTGGCAAGCGTCAGCGCTTCCGATTGATCGTGAGTGACATACAGCACAGTCAGTGATGGCAATTCGCGATGCAACCTTGCGAGTTCATCGACCATCGACCGACGGATCTGTGCGTCGAGAGCCGAAAGCGGCTCGTCGAGCAGCAGCACCTGCGGACGAATGGCAATGGCACGGGCAATCGCGACACGCTGCTGCTGGCCACCGGAAAGTTCGCGAGGATAACGCTTCGCATAGGCGGCCATGCCGACCATCGTCAGTGCTTCCGGGACACGGGCACGTATGATCTCTTCCGGCGTGCGGCGCGCGCGCAGCCCGAAGGCAACATTCTCCTCAACGCGCATATGCGGAAAGAGCGCATAGTTCTGTACGACCATGCCGATATCGCGATCATAGGGCGCGAGATTGGTGACATCGCGGTCGCCGATCATGATGCGGCCGGCCGACGGGCGCACGAATCCTGCCACTGCGCGCAGCGCGGTCGTCTTTCCCGATCCGGACGGACCGATCAGGGCGACGATTTCGCCCGGATTGACCGTCAGGTTCAACGAGTCGAGAACTGTCAGGCCATTATAGGCGACCGAGACATTCTCGAAGGCGATCCGTTTGGCTGATGCGGCCGACGTTTTCGTCGGCCGCCCGCTTTCGGATGGCTTTGTGTTCGCCACCGCCATCAGTTGCTCGCGATCGCCTTGCCGTAGGCATCGACGTCCTGCTTCAGGTCGGCAAGCACCTTGTTCCAGTCCGGCGTCCAGATCTCGATGCCCTCCATGATAGCATGCAGCTTTGCAAAATTTTCGTCCGTCGGATGGACGTCGGTGCGAACCGGAAGACCTTGAGCGACGGCGCTGACATCCTTCTGGGCTGCTTCGCTGAGCAGGAAGTCGATGAGCTTCTTGCCGTTTTCCGAATGCGGAGCACTGGAAACGAGAGCGATATAGTAAGGCAGCGAGAAGGCGGTCTTTTTGCCGTCCGGGCCGGCCGGGAAGAAAATCTTGATGTTCGGATTGTCAGTCTGCTGTGCCAGGTTCATCTGCAGGTCGCCGTTGGCGACATAAAGCTCACCCTTGTTGACGAGCGCGGTGAGCTTGCCCGTCGAGGCGGATGGGCCGAGATTGTTGACCTGCAACTGCTTGAGATAATCAAGACCGGCATCCTTGCCGCCGAAAGCGTGGAATGCCTGCAGCATCAGGGCAGTGCCGTCACCTGCCTGACCGGGCGTGGAATACTGGATCTTCTGCTTGAATTTGGGGTCGAGCAGGTCCTTGTAGGTGGCCGGCGGCGTCTTGAGGACCGAACTGTTGTAGATGAAATTCGGATAGTTGTTGATCATCGCAACGTAGAAACCCTTCGGATCCTTGTCGCGCGCCTCGATCTTGTCTGCGGCTGCGGACTTGTAGGCTTCGAGCAGGCCTTCGCTTGCCGCCTTCTGCACGAAAGGCGGGAGCGTTACGAGAACGTCGGCTTGGGTATTGGACTTTTCCTTCGAGAGCCTGTCGACCACACCGCTCGAACCTGCTTCGACATATTGGACCTTGATGCCGGTTGCCTTGGTGAAGGCATCGAACTCATTGCCGTACCAGCTCGGCGTGCCGTCATGGAGGCCGTCGGCGCTATAGATGGTTACGACATTGTCCGCCGCCATGGCCGGTAGCGCGACCGAGGCCAGAAGGCCGGCAAGCGCAAAAATGGATTTCGTTCTCATGATGTTTCCTTTGCTCAATGACTTGACCCCAGCCGGCACGGAGGCGGGCTAACGCAAACGGCGCGAGCAAATTTATAATAAATGACTATTTCAGTTATATGACGATAGTTATTGCCTATAATTTTAATAAGGAAATCTTACTGTTATGGCGGCCTAGAACCACACTTCGAAAAGGACGCGAAGCTCCCAACAAGACATGTTCCGTGGTTCGAATGAGGCGCATTTCGCGCGCCCGGCGCTCACGCCGGTCTACGAGCCGACGGCGCGTCGACAGAAGTCGGCGACGACGCCGACCAATTTTTGCCGGTCGATCGGCGCACCTTCAGCGAGACAGTCGTCCACAGCGCCGTGCATGGCATTGAACAGCATGACAGCGGTAAGCCGGACATCGCTAAAGACAAACGCGCCCTCGGAGCGGCCTTCAGCGAGGAAGGAAGACAGCTGGTCGACAACCGGATTGGCGCGTTTCATGCCCCGCTTTGCCGGCTGAAACTGGTGAAAAACAAGGTCATGCAGCGCGACATCATCCAGATAGGCTTCGACGCAAGCCTGCATCCACACATCCAGGCGCCGTACCCAGCTACCGGACGAGGCAGCGGCAACCGCCGCATCGGTTTTCTGGCAAAAACGCTCGACGAAACGAGCCTGCAGAGCACCGAGCACGTCGTCCTTCGTCTGAAAGTAGAGATAGAACGTGCCTTTTGCCACGTCAGCGCCATTCACGATTTCCGCCACGCTGGTCGCGAAAAAGCCTTTCTCCAGAAACAGTCGCTGCGCGGCATCCATCAATTCTTCGCGGCGGACTTCCGGCGGTTTGGTGCGTGGGCGCTGGCGTTCTGAGACGGTCACGAGCTCTCCTTGTTCACAGGCTGTCGACGGCAAGGCCGGCTGGCGCGAGAATGGTTTGGCGCAACCACTCCACCGCGCGAGGGCTCCTCTCGAAAATTTCTAGCGGCATATCAAGCGGAAGACGAGCAAGACTTTGCCGAGCCGCGTCGTTTATCTTGGTAGGAGCGACGATCGCGATCCCGAGAAGCGACTGATGAAGAGCCTCGCGGGCAGCCACAATCCGTTGGGCCGCCATATGAAGCATCGTTGCCTCCCATAGAAACACGGGACTGCAGGCGACGATGAGGAGTAGCGCAAAAGGTTTGCCGTGCGACAGCCAGTTTTCCACCCGATCGAAGCCTGATCGGATGTCCTCGACATTCATCGTCGCTTCCGCGACCAGAATGGCGAGCGGCCAATGCGTTTCATCGCAATCCAGTGGGATCGCAGCGTCCATTCTTATCGCGATTTGCATATTGTGCCCAAGCTCCGCAGCACATGCCCCACGGTCAGCGGCCTCCCTCGCGATGCCGACAGAGACGCAAGCCACAGGGTTGCCTCGTTGACATCGTCGAATGTCCGGGCGGGAACGCCAAATAGCTTTTCCGCATTCATGCGGCTGGTCTCCTCCAACGCAGCCGTCGGGACGACGGTTGCGATGCCGATGACGAGCTGCCTAATCCGTTCGCCGTTGAGCTGAAGCCAAGCCTTCGCCTCCCTTGCGCCGCCTTCCGGACGTGTGAGAGCGTCCGTATCGGTGAAGATGCGTAGAGTTGCGAAGGCCTCGCCGCGATCCAGCCACGCCGTCCAGTCGGAAAAGAAGCCAAGCTGCTCTTCTGGCGACATCGAGCCGTGCATAGCGGAAAGCACAAGCGGCCAATGAGTGAGATCGTGGCGGATCATCAGAAGATTTCCTCCGATGTGATGAGACGGGAACACGCGGGGCGCGGCGCGATGAGCTTATGATGCGCCCCCCGCTCGACGATGCGACCATTCCCCGGAATCAGAATGCGGCCTGCGCTACGGATCGTCGATGGTCGATGGCCAACGAGGATGGGCGCGCCGGTCGAAGGTGCACGAGCAGGGTTTCTCTCTATCGCCTGTGCACTGGATTGCGCCAGGAGCGCCGATGCCCAGAACGAGGCGCCGCGCAGAATGACGTCTGCGGCCGGCAAAAAGACAGGGAAGAATGGCCGCGCAGTTCGCTCGGCGGATAGAACGCCCGCCAGGAGCCACATAAGCAGAACGCCCTGACCGACATGGCTGGCCGCAATCAACATGGCGACGAAAGCACTTGCCGTCGCAGGTACGCGCGCAGCAGCCTCCACGCCATGAACACGAGCAACCATTCGCTATCTCCAAACCGGATCCCGCAACCATTTTATGACTGACCGTCGGTCATTTGTAAAGATGCTTACGCACTCTGAGAAAGTCTTCGCTGAAGTCGCCACCTCCAGCGGGCAGGTCTCGGCCTGTGAAGGCTATCGCCGCCGCTATTGACACCTTCATAAATAAATACAATATTTTTATATGCAGAGATGATCAGCCCCGATCATCTGCGAATGAGCCGGAGAGAGAGCCGGCAAGGACGGAGGCGAACTCAAGCGGAGTATCTGCCGCCTCGGGAAATCCATCGTTCGGGAGGAGTGAAATGACTGACGATAATCCGGCGGTGCAAAGCGCCGTGCGCAAGGCGACCATTCGCCTTTTGCCCTTTCTGGGCTTGATGCTGATCCTGAATTTTCTAGATCGCTCCAATGTTGGCTTCGCCAAGACGGCCTATCAGGCTGATACCGGCATTTCGGACGCGGCATATGCCTTCGGCGCCGGCATTCTCTACCTGGGCTATGCGACATTCGAAGTGCCGAGCAACCTCATCATGCAACGCGTCGGCGCCCGCCTTTGGCTCAGCCGCATCATGATCACCTGGGGGATCGTCTCGGCCTGCATGGTCTTTGCCCATACGGCAACGAGCTACTATATCGTCCGCTTCCTGCTCGGCGTCTGCGAAGCAGGATTCTATCCGGGCGTCCTGCTCTACCTCACCTATTGGTTTCCCGCCAAGCAGCGTGCGCGCGCTACAGGCCTATTCTATCTGGGCGTGCCTCTGTCGCTGGTGATCGGCGCACCGCTCTCCGGCTGGCTGCTCACCCATCATGACGTCCTCGGCCTCACCAACTGGCAATGGATGTTTGCCGTCGAAGGCCTGTCGGCCACGGTTGTCGGCATTTTTGCGCTTTTCTTCCTGACGAGCCGCCCTGGCGAGGCAAAATGGCTCACGAAAGAGGAGAAGAATGCATTGACCGCGGTCATCGAAGCAGAAGAGCGCAGCAAACTCTCCGAGGTGAAGCACTCCGTCTTCAGCGTTCTGAAGGATTGGCGCGTGCTGGCTTTCATCGGCATTTATCTGTTCATCCAGATTGGTGTCGGCCCGATCACCTTCTATCTTCCGGCACGACTGGCGCAGGCCATGGGCGGCGGCATCAATACCTGGGTCGGTGTATTGCTCGGTCTACCCTGGTTCTGCGCTCTGATCGCAACGCGTGTCTTCACCGTCTATGCCGACAAGCACGACAATCATCGTATCGTCTGCATTTCCATGCTGACCATCGGCACCATCGCACTCGCGACTATCGGACTGACCATGAACCCTTGGGTGATGGTCATTGCCGCCTGTATCGCTGTCCCGGGGCTTGCCTCCTCGCAACCGGTGTTCTGGAGCCTGCCGACGCGTTACCTGGGCGGCGTCGGTGCCGCAAGCGGCATTGCCTTCATCGTCTCACTCGGCAATCTCGGCAGCTTCGCCTCACCGCAGATCAAGGCCTATGTCGATGCCACCACCGGCAATGGCGATGTCGGATTCTATATCCTCGCCGGCTGCTGCTTCCTGTCGGTCGTGCTCCTCATGGCTCTCGGGTCACACCGTAAATGGATCGCCGACGCCGAGCCGACGGTTGGCAGCAGCCGCTCGCACTGAACAGCGACACTCCAAGACAGACGGTTCCCGCTTGCGTTCATCCTGATGAGAGACGCAAGCGGGGACCACGACCTTCCGGGTGCGCTAAAAGCAGTTATATGATGCGGCGCTATAGCCTCATTTCATAACCATTTGTTTATATCCAACACAAAACATATCATTTGTCGCACTTCCCGCCGGCCTCTTAGGTTGCTGCACGCGATGACTCGATCGTCGCCAAATGCCTTGGGAGGAAGGAATGAAGTTTTCATCCAGAAAAGTGCTGGCAACAGCGCTGCTCTTGCTGTCTGTCGACCTGACGGCACCACATGCATCCGCGCAGAGTTTTTCGCCCACCAACAAGGACGTGCCGCAGGGATCGGCATTCTGGGACGACATACCGACACAAGTTCCCGACGGCGCCAAACCCGGCGAGATCTATTGGGCCAAGCAGCGCTCCGATGCTCCGAAGGGCTCGAAAGGCTGGGACGTCATATATGTGACCGCCGGCGTCGGCGAGAAACTGACTTATGTTTCCGGCGAGATCTACCTGCCGGATCAGGCTCCGTCCGGTCAACGCCCGCTCGTCCTCTGGAACCACGAAACCGCCGGCATGGAGGATAGCTGCGCGCCGTCGCGCCGGAGCCTGGTCGACAAGTGGGGCGTTCGCATTCCAGCCATAGAAGATCTGCTGAAAAATGGCTTCGCGGTCGTAACGAGCGACTATCAGGGACTCGGCACGCCTGGCGCGACATCCTATCTGAACGGTGCGGCCCAGGCACAGGCATCGCTGGACGCGGTCAGGTTCGCTCAGACCTTTCCCGGTGCAAATGTCGGACAGAAGTTCACCGCCTATGGCTGGTCGCAAGGCGGACAGACCTCCCTCTGGCTTGCCCACCTGCAGGAAAGCTACGCGCCTGAACTCCAGTTGCTCGGCGTCGGCGAGATTGCCCCGGCATCCCGCCATTGGGATTTGACCGAGTACGACCTCACGACAACCATTACCGGCGGCTATTACATCTCGCGCATGGTTGGGCTGCATGTTGGCCATCCCGAATTGAAGCTGCGGGACGTGCTCTCCGTCGACGGCCTCGAGGCCCTGGAAAACCTCAGCGCCGGCTGCTGGGCGATTGCCGACAAGACCCAGGGCAAGCCGACCACGCTATTCGCAAATCAGGAAGGGCTGAAACCGGGCAAGCCGTGGCGCGAATTGCTCGAAAAGAACGACGCCTTTCTGCCCGTCAAGAATGTGCCTTTTGTCTTTTTCCAGGGCGATAAGGACGACGCGGTGCCGGTGCAGTTGACCCGCAAGGTCGCAGCCGATCTGTGCGAGCAGGGAGTTGCGGTCGATTACCGGGAAAGCGAAGGATTGGATCACGAGACCATCGTACCTGTCGCCGCCGCGGCCTTGCCGGCATGGTTCGAGGATCGGTTCAAGGGCAAACCGGCACAAAAGGCCTGCCCCAAGTCAAACTGACGGGGCGAACGCCTGCCCTCAACCGCCTATCGCTTCTTGCGAGCTCCTGCATTCGCCACTAATCTGTGCAGGAGCGCCGCCGTTTGCGCGATGCCGGATTGAGGGAAAACGATGATCAGCCTCGGTGTTTTGACAACCTATGTCGTCGTTGTACTGGGGCTGATGGTCATCCCGGGACCAGCCACTCTTCTGACCTTGGCGCGAGCCGTCAGTGGTGGCAAGCGCACCGGGCTCGCGACGGGTCTGGGCATTGCTTTCGGTGATCTCTTCCACACGATGATGGCGACGTTCGGATTGTCCGCGCTGCTGGCCACATCGGCGTTGGCGTTCGAGATCGTCAAATATGCCGGCGTCGCCTATCTGATCTATCTCGGATTCAAGGCCTTCCGCGAGAAGGCCCAAAGTCTGGACATGCCAGCGACACAGGCAATCACGCCCATGCGCGCATTTCGACAGGGCTTTTTTACTGAGATACTCAACCCCAAGACGGCGTTGTTTTTCCTGGCGTTCCTGCCGCAGTTCATTCACCCCGAAAGCGGCCCGGTCGTCGTGCAACTTGCCTTGCTCGGCGCCATCTTCGTCGGGCTCAGCATATGCGTGACATCGCTTTTGGCTGTGGGAGCCGGCGCGATCGGCGGCTGGCTACGCCAAAACCGCAGCATTGGCCGCTGGCAGGGAAAGGTCATCGGTACGATCTATGTGGCCCTCGGTCTGCGGCTTGCACTCCAGCAGCAATAACGCCGCTCAGCGACGGCCATCTCGCAAGCTATCAATGGGAAGCTGCTGGCGGGCGATCTCACGCGGGGCGTAACCGAAGGCACGCTTGAACATGGATGTGAAGGCGGCAGGGTTCTTGTAGCCGAGATCCAGCGCGATCGTGGTGACGGGAGTGCCGGCAACCAATCTCGGAAGAGCCGCATGTAGACAGGCTTGCTGGCGCCATTCGACGAAGCTCAATCCCGTTTCCAGGCGAAACATCCGCGTGAAGGCACGGCGGCTCATGCTCAGCCGGCTCGCCCACGAGTCGATCGTATCGTGGGCGGTCGGATGAAGGAGGAAATCCTGGCACTTCTGGGCAAGCACCGGATTGCGCGGTAAGGGCAACGAAAGCGGCAATGGCTTCAATCGTGCCAACTCGTGCAGAAGCAGGGTCATCAGCGCGCCGGACCGATCATTCCTATCGTACTCGACCGGAATATCGACGGCCTCGGCGATCAAGGCCCGAAGCAGCGGCGATATCTCCACGACCTGGCAATGATCCGGCATCGTCTCGATGGCGTGCGGCTCGATGTAGACGCTCCGCATGCTGACACTGCCGAGCATGCGGACGCTATGGACAACGCCCGGAGGAATCCACATTCCTCGTTCCGGCGGCATGACGAGTGTGCCGTCCGGCGTGGTCGCCAATACTACGCCGGAAAAGCCGTAGAGCAGCTGGGCACGACGATGCTGATGCGGCTCGACGCGATGTCCATCTTCATACTCATTGCCGAGCGCGACGAGCGGTCGCTCGACGTCGATGAAAGCATCAATCCGGCTGTTCCTGACCATCTTGGCCCAGTCTCGTAACAATTTCGCCTAATCGCGGTGGCGGGCGATCCGTTCTTTCAGTATCAGCGCGGAAGACGAATTGAAAGCGAGTGCCATGAGCCAGGTCATCAACGCGCCCCGCGCGGCTACCACCATATACCCGATCCTGCTGGTCGCCAGTCTCGGCCATTTTATCAATGACGTGACGCAATCATTGCTGCCCGCAAGCTATCCGGTGCTGAAGGCCGGTTTCGGCCTGAGCTTCGCCCAGCTCGGCGTGCTGACATTCGTTTATCAGGTAACCGCCTCAATCCTGCAGCCGTTCGTCGGATGGTACACGGACGGCAAGCCGCAGCCCTATTCTCTTCCCTTCGGCATGGCCTGCAGTTGTGCAGGCATGGTGACGCTGGGGCTGGCGCCGAACTATTGGGTTCTGGTCATGGGCGCGGTTCTCCTCGGATTTGGCTCGTCGATCTTCCACCCGGAAGCATCGCGCATTGCCCGCCTCGCATCCGGCGGCAAACATGGTTTCGCGCAATCCGTGTTTCAGGTTGGCGGCAATTTCGGTACATCGCTCGGCCCACTGCTGGCCGCCTTCTTCATCCTGCCGCATGGACAGCGCGGCATGGCCTTCCTTGCCATCCTCGCCTTCTTCGGCATTCTCATTCTGAGCGGTCTTGGACGTTGGTATCAGACGAACGGGCAAACCCTTCGTGCACCGGCCAAATCCGGCAGGAAGCACAAGGCTTTGACCCTGTCGCGTACCCGTGTCGGCGTCGCCATTGCCGTGTTGATCGCATTGATCTTCTCGAAGTACTTCTACCTCGCAAGCTTCACCAGCTACTACAATTTTTACCTGATGGACCGGTTCGGCCTTTCCGAGCGCTCGGCGCAGCTCTGCCAATTCGTTTTCTTCGCAGCAGTCGCTTTCGGCACGATGATCGGCGGCCCGGTGGGCGATCGCATCGGACGCAAGAAGGTCATCTGGGGTTCGATCCTCGGCATCTTGCCGTTCACGATCATCCTGCCGCATGCGAGCCTGGAGGTCACCATCGTCCTCAGCGCCATCATCGGCACGGTCATTGCATCGGCATTCTCGGCAATCGTCGTCTATGCGCAGGAACTGATGCCCGGCCGCGTCGGCATGGTCTCGGGCCTGTTCTTCGGCTTCGCCTTCGGCATGGGCGGCATTGGTGCCGCAGCCCTTGGAGCTCTGGCCGACAGGACAAGCATCGAATTCGTGTTCGAACTCTGCGCATTCCTGCCACTGATCGGTCTCTTGACCGTCCTGCTGCCGAACGTCGAAGATTGAATACTTCAAGGGCCTTGAAAAAGACCCTTGCCGATGGCGCGAGGATCTCGTTCAGCGATCGCGTTTGACGATACGGAAGTTCATCTCGGCGCGCAGGCGGAAACCGAGAGCGGTGTAGAGCGATATGGCGGAACTGTTCGCAGCATAGGCGTGCAGATAAGCCGTCTCATCTCTTGCCGAAATCTCGCCCGCGACAAATCGGAACAACAGCTTGCCGAAGCCACGCCCCTGAAAATCCGGATGGGTGCAAAGGCCACTGAGTTCGGCAAAACCAGTCTGGCGCATGCGCTGGCCGGCCATGGCGACCAACCGACCATCGATCTTCATGCCCCAGAAGGCGCCCAGGCTCTGGGCGCGTAACGTAAATGGCCCCGGCTTGGTCAATGTGGCAAGCGCAAGCATGTCCTCCGCGTCGGTCTCCGTCAGTGGCATGATGCCGCTGTCGACAATCCGAGGATAGGGCCGTTCGGCAATCATCTGCACGAGCTTGGCGTCGGAAACGGTCGTCAATTCCGGCAAGGCTGCAATCGGTTCGGCCTCGACAAGTGCCATGACCTCACCCGAGGCAGGCAGGTCTTCAAGCGCTTTGAGACTTCCGGCAGAATTATCGGCAGAAGCGGCAAAAGGCACGATCGAAGGCGGATAGCGTCGCGCATCTTCACCGCCGTCGGCCAGTGCTGCATGGGCGGTTCGAAGAGCGCTCCAGACTGGACGATCGAGAATGTGGCTCATGATTTCCGCTCCTTGTTCGGATTGACCCGCCTGGCAAGCGGAACAGCGGCAAGTCCGTCTTCGATGTTGGCAAGGTGTTGCAGGATCGGCCCCGAGAAATCGCCGCAAAGCTCGGCGACAGCCTGCTCGACGAGCGGCCACACCGACTGCCTGGAATAGGCCACCAGGTCCTGCCCCTTCGATGTCAATGAAACCAGCCTCCGCCGCTGGTCTTCTGGCGAGGTTTGCATGTCGACATGGCCTGCCTCCAGCAATTGGGAGACAGTGCGCGTCGCGCCCGGCTGCGTGATACCGACCGCCTGCGCAAGTTCGCCGATCGTCAATGGACCTGCACGGTCAAGCGCTGCGAGAAACGGATATTGTGCAGCCTGAAGGGAGACGCCACACTCCTCCATGATCTGCTGGGTATCGGCTTGCAATCGCTCTCCAATGCGACGGAGGCGGCTGCCCAGGCAAAGGAAGCCGAGTGATCTGACGACATCTTCTACCAATGGGGCCCTCCAACGACATACATAACTAGTTATATATGTCATTATATAATAGCTTATTGGATCTCCGTCAACGGCGTATTTGGAATTGATGACGTCTTTAAGATCTTATCGGGCAGCTTTGCGGCTTCGCCGCAAGATGGCCGGTATCGCCGGCCCGCTTTCTTACCGCAAAGAACGCCGTCTGATGCAATTCGAGGAGAAGTCGAAGCTCTCCCTTTTTGCCGTCCGACGTTACTTACTGGAAAAACAGGACCGGCCCGCGAAAGGGGGTTCGCTCCTCGTATTGGAACGCTTCCGCGCCCGGTCCTGCATTCCACGCAGGCCGCACCTGCAGGAAGCGGCGCTTTTGCTTGCCGATTGCGGCGAGAGATTGGCTGCGGGCGAGGAAATTCCGAGCGCCCATAGGAAAGACCGTAGCCAATCTCTAACGCCGAAGGGCAGCGAGGTGCTGGCTCACCTCTTCCGCACCGTTGTTCAATGCGGGCACAACGGCTTCGACGATCGCATCGATCGCCGCCCGAAGGCGAGGCAGGATGAAGGGCGCTGCCGGCCAGACGACATGCACAGGCAAATGGCCAGCGACGCGCTCCTGCAGAACCGATACGAGGCGGCCATCCGCAATCTCGTCTCGCACCAGCCAATAGGGCACCAGGCCAATTCCCTCTCCGGATCTGATTGCCGAAAGTGTCAGAAGGCTGCCTTCGAGCAGGAGGCGCGCCTTCGGATGCCATGTCGACAATCCCCCGTCCGGCTGCAGGAACTGCCACGGCGCCGGCCGCCCTCTTGTCGATCCGGCGATCAGATCGTGCGTGATGAGATCGTCGACAGTCTCCGGCCGTTTACGGCCAGTGAAATAGTCGCAGGAGCCGCAAAGGACCAGATGTTGCAATCCCAGACGGCGGGCAACCAGACCGCCGGTGTTCGGCAGTTCACCAATGCGAACAGCGAGATCGACTTCGCCATTGGAAAGATCAAGCTGCTCGATGGAACTGTCGATGTTGAGTGTCAGCCGTGGCCATTTGCGTGAGAGCGGATAGAGGGCGGGGGTCACGATTTGAGCGCCGAAAAGCGGCGGCAGGCTGATATTGAGGATGCCAGCGGGCTCGTCGGAAAGACCTGTGAGCATCGTTTCGACCCGATGAACATCGCGCCAGGCGGCCCCACAGACATCGCGATAGGCGGCGCCCTCTGCCGTCAGCTGCAGGCTGCGTGTCGTCCGTTTGAAAAGCCTGACATTCAGCCGTTGTTCGATGCGCCCGATCGCCTTGGCGACCGCGGAAGCGGAAAGTCGCAGCCGCGCCGAGGCAGCAACGAAGCTCCCCGCCTCGCAGACGGCCAGAAAAACCCCGATGTCATCGCCCGATTGATGTCGCATGATTGCCATTCACGAATTCTGTTCGGCAATATAAGGATTATTTGTCGCTTTAACAGCGAAATAAGCGTGAATACTGTCGCCTCATGAGCAATATTCGCACCTACGCCATCATCGGGGGAACGTCAGGCATTGGACTGGCGCTTGCCCATGCACTCGCAAAACGGGGAGACCGGCTGCTCATCGGTGGCCGCTCTCCCGAAAACCTCGCCAAAGCCTTGTCCGCCCTGGGTCCAGCCGCATCGGGACGCACCGTCGAAATCACCGACCGTAGCTCGCTCGACCACTTCTTTGCCGGGGTATCGGAATTGTCCGGCCTGTTTACCCCTGCCGCTTCCTATAGGACCGGCACCTTTAGAGACGGCAACCTGGAGACCAACGAAGGCTTGTTCGAAGCCAAGTTCTGGGGGCAGTTTCGCGCTGTTCATGCGGCTCTGCCGCGTCTGCGCGCCGATGCGTCTGTGGTGCTGATGTCGGGCGCCGCTTCGGCAAGGCCGGTCGGCGCGCCGGCCTATGCGGCCTGCAATGCGGCGCTTGAGGGGCTCGCGCGAGGTCTCGCGCTCGAACTCAATCCGATCCGGGTGAATTGCCTCTCCCCCGGGACGACGGACAGCGAATTATGGCGCAATCGCCCCGATGACGTCAGGGGACCGGCTTACGACTACTGGAGCAAGATCTCCCTCACGCAACGACCGGCCACGGTCGAAGAGCAGGCCCATGCAGCCCTCTTCCTTCTCGATAACACCAACATGACCGGCAGCACGCTCTTCTGTGACGGCGGCTACACCATGCGCTGAGTGAAACCTCGACCTTGCATCTAGGAGACTACCCCGGCACAGCCCGGCTGTGCTGGGCTTCGGGTCGTGAGACAAGCCCCTTCCCCCTGCACCCCGGATTGACCAAGCCTTTCTAGCCACGCCCCCAGCGTTAACCATCTGTTAAGATTTGCGGCCGTTCCGCGACGAGTCAAATTGACTCAGGAAAGCTAAAAATTTAACGATTCGTTAACACAGTTTCTTTGGGCAAAGGCGTTTGTATGTTTTGCGTCGTCCGGCCAACCAGCCTGCTTTCCGCAGGAAAGAGCATTCTTTCCGCCTTGATTTTCGCAACAACGATCCTTGCCTGGGAAATGGGCGCCTCGGCTGCTCCAAGTCCGGTCATGTCGACGGGTTCGATCACGTCTCAGCCGATCGGGCACTATGATTTCTGCCAGCGGCGTCCCGACGAGTGCTCAATCCACCCGAGCGATCTGCGCCCCATCAAGATCACGCAGAAGACCTGGGACGAGATTGTCGAGGTCAACACCTCGGTCAACAAGTGGGTCAAGCCCGTTAGCGATCTGGATCACTACGGCGTGGTGCAATATTGGAACTACCCTGACGACGGCATGGGCAATTGCGAACACTATGCACTGGAAAAGCGCCGCGAATTGATGAAAAAAGGCATATCGCTTGCCAACCTGCTGATCACGGTCGTGCGTCTTCCTGATGGAGAGGGACACGCCATCGTCACAGTGCGCACCGATCGCGGCGACTTCATCCTCGACAACCTGACCGATCAGGTGAAAAACTGGACGCAGACGCCCTATCATTACCTGAAGCGGCAGGCGATCAACGATACCGGCCGTTGGGTCGACATCATCCAGAAGCCGACTGTCGTGGCGAGCATGACGAATTAGGCTGCCGCAACGAGGCTGCCATTGCAGCCTATTCTTCCAGCATCCGCGCCAGCATGTGCGTGATATGATCCTGGCCACCGAAGAAAACGGCAGCAACGACAATCACTTGCCGCGCCTCGTCGGGTAAAAACCAAATAGCGGCCCTGTCGCGCCGCAGGAAGCGGATGCCGGGATGAATGTCCGGCCGCAGTGTGCCGATGTGGGGCGTATCGACCAATCGGTCGATATCAGAGCGAAGCCGGCGCAATCGGTCGGCCGCACGCGCCCAGGCCTCCTCCGAGGCGTCGCCGAGGCCGCCATAGGCAGCCAGCAGGTGATCGAAGATCAGGTCGAAATCGCGGATGGCAGCGCGGGAATACTCAACTGCCCACACGCAAGGCTCGCTGCTTTCGCTCTATCATATCCTCGATACGCCCTTCCATGTCGGCGGCAGAAATCTTCGGCCCCTCCAATCGGCGTTGGATCAGGGCGCGTAGGGCTTCCGTCTCGGCCGCCTCCGCCTCGGTCTTCTGGCGCAGGAGTTCCAGGCCCTGTTGCAGAACCGAACTCAAGCTCGAATAACGCCCCGTCTCCACCAGCGAACGGGCGAAAGCATCCTGCTGCTCGGTCAGAGAGATTGATGATTTGACACTCATTCGGTGTGCTCCTTTGCGCCACAAGATGCTACTCAGTCGCATACGAGTCAAGTTCACCGATTTTCCAAAGCTCAATCTCTCAGACAACCTTGACTCCAAATAATGAATAGTAAATTCTTTATTTGTTTTTAGGAGCGAAATCATGGACCGTGCTGACGCCGCAACCCCAATCCATATGCCCGACGAATTTACATTGCTCGATGCGACTGCCCAGGCGGAGCTCGTTCGGCGCGGTGAGATCACGCCTCTTGAACTCGTCGAAGCGGCAATTGCGCGGCTCGAGTGGGTCAATCCGCGGCTGAACGCGCTGGCATCCGTGGATTTCGATTTTGCTCGCAAGCGCGCAGCCGAATGCGCAACGACTGGCCCATTTGCCGGCGTTCCCACGCTGATCAAGGACCTGATGCCCTATCCTGGCCACGCGACCGCATTCGGGACGCGCATGTTCGCAGGCCAGAAATCTCCGGTGGGTTCACCTTATACGGAGGCACTCGACGCTGCCGGTCTTATTGTTCTCGGCAAGAGCGCGACCTCCGAATTCGGCCTGCTCGGCACGACCGAAACCCTCAGCAATGGGGCAACGCGTAACCCTTGGGATGTCTCACGATCGCCAGGCGGATCTTCGGGCGGGGCAGTCGCCGCCGTTGCCGCCGGCATGGTCGCGGTCGCGCATGCGTCTGATGGCGGCGGTTCAATTCGAGGACCGTCCTCCTTCACCGGGCTTTTCGGCTTCAAGCCCAGCCGTGGACGCACGGTATCGAACGGCATGCCGGCCGACATGCCAACGACGCGCTTGATCGCCGAACACTGCGTCAGCCGTTCTGTTCGGGACAGCTATCACTGGCTGGTGGCCACCGAGCGGAAAGGTCGGAGAGACACCCTGCCATCGCTATCCGACTTGAAGGCGTCACAACAGAGGCGATTGCGGATTGGCGCCTATCGGCCAGATTGCTTCGGCGTGGCGCCGTCCGCGGATGCGGAGGCGGCGCTTGAAAAGACAATCTCACTCTGCCAGCTCCTGGGCCACGATGTGATCGAGGTCAAGGGGCCGGCAATCGATACGCGGGCAACCAGCGAGGCTTTCTTCACCCTTACCGGTTATGGCATCGGCCAGCTGCTGAACCAACTGCGACACATGCTGGGCAGCAACTTCAATCCGGATTTGTTCGAGCCATATACGCTTGAGTTGGCGCGCCGGGCCGAAGGCGCTTCGCCTCAATCTCTTACGCGCTTGGTCGAGGCGCTTCATCTAGCCGAGCGCGATGCCGATGCCTCACTCACGCATATCGACGTTTTGCTGTCCCCGACTGTCGCGATGCCGGCCTTTCCGCTCGGCTCGCATGGTCCCAACCAGGCATCGGCGGAAGCGGATGCATTCATCTCCAAGCTTGCGGGGTATACGGTTGTCGCATCGCTGGCGGGATGGCCGGCAATGTCGGTTCCTCTATATCGCGCGCCAAACGGCCTGCCGATCGGGTGCCATTTCGCCGCGGCCAAAGATCGGGACGACCTCCTCTTTTCGTTAGCTCTCCAGCTCGAAGAGGCCGCTCCCTGGTTCGCCGATCTCATCGCTCTGCCAGAGGTGACGGCATGCCGCAGAAGCTGAAGGACGACGTGCGCGATCGCATCATCGAAGCCGCGGGCGCCATTTTTGCCGAAAGGGGTTTCACGGCCGCAAGACTCGCCGACGTGGCGGTGAGAGCCGGGATCAGCACCGGCAACATCTACAAATACTTCGACGACAAGGAGAGCCTGTTCAACGCCATCGTCAGTGCGCCCATCGCCGCGCAACTGCTGCGGCTCTTGCGGATTCGCCTGAGAGAATTCGAACGGCTGGATGATTGGGAGCGTGCGACGGCAAACGGCTCCGACGCTGCCCGCGTGCTGCTCGCATTCTGGATAGAACACCGCCCGGCCGTCCTCATCCTTCTGCGCGGCTCTCACGGAACCCGCTACGAACGTGTGAGGACTATGATGATCCATGAAATGGAACGGCTGGCCTCCGCTTATGCACAGAAACGAGGAGGAAGCGGCGCCCTTCCCTCTCCCGCAAGATTTGTTTTGCACAGGGTTTTTGCCCGCACGGTCGACATGATCGCCGATATTCTTGAGGCGCATCGAGAGCCGATAGCCATCCAGCAAGCGGTTGCCGTGTTCTGGCGTTATCAGCTTGCCGGGTTGCAGGCTTTGCTAAATCCTTCCTGAAACAGGAGCCTCGGCCCTCCGAATTCTACAGGCCGGGATCCTCCGTGATCGAGCGCGGCAAAATTGCCAAGCTGGTTGTATCGATCGCCCGACCATCGACTTGGCGAGGGGCGACCTCATGCGATTGATCCCGTTTATGCCAATACTGGACCTTGTGCTGTCTGAATCCGGCACGCAGCACCTTCAGCGCGAAAGCAATGGCACCGTTACCTGATTCTGTTCGGCCAGCGCGGGCAATCCCAGCAACAGAGGAACATCGATTTTGAACGGCGTCGGTTCAAAATCTAACTATATGTATTCATTATGTAATTTTCTCACCCACCTACAGGCATCGACGCATACAATATCATTATATACGCATGTTATTTTGTTAGAACTTTAGACATTAACTAAATACTAATAAACAACTTAACTCGCGGCCGAATATTAGCTACCCATTACTCAAGCAAGGGGTAATGATCGTGGGCAATATTGATACAAGCATCCCAAAACAGCCAGACACCGTCTCTGCAACCTTTGATGGCGACGACATGTCGTATCTCGGTGGCGAACAAGCGTCCGTCAGAAGCCCTGCCTCCTCAGAAGCCATTTTCGATAAGGAAGGCAAGATGCAAATTATAGACGCAAATCAATATGGATCGGCCTATCCGTTGCGACAGCAGGCCCTCGCCTTCCCAAGCGTCCAGATAGGGGGGTTGCCCATCACCGTCGTCGATCGACGCAGTGCCGCTTCATTTATGATCGAAGTCGCGCGGAATCGCCGTAGCGATAATCGACCACACTATTTCACCTCCGCCAATGGCGAGGTCGTCGCCCGTGTTCATGCGGACGAAAACATTGCCAGGCTCTTCCGCGAGGCCGATCAGATTCTTGCCGACGGCCAACCGCTTGTCATGGCTTCGCGATGGCTCTGCAGTCGGAGGCTACCCGAGCGCGTGGCAACGACGGACCTGTTCCACGACGTCGCCGAGCTCGCGCAGAAGGAGGGCGTCAGCTTCTATCTGCTGGGGGCCTCGGAAACGGAGAACCAGAAAGCTGTGACCGCCACGCGCGAGAGCTATCCGAACCTGCGCATCGCCGGCCATTGCCACGGCTATCTTTCCGGGGAGGACCTGGAACGGAAGCTCGACGAAATCAATGCGCTCGCTCCCGATATATTGTGGCTCGGCCTTGGCGTTCCGCGAGAGCAGATCTTCGTACACGACTTTGCTGCCCGGCTTGCAAATGTCGGGGTCATCAAGACATCAGGCGGCCTTTTCGATCATCTCGCGCAGAAAACCAGGCGAGCGCCGCTCTGGGTGCAGAAAGCCGGCTTCGAGTGGTGCTGGCGCGCGCTGATGGAGCCGCGCAGGCTTTTCTGGCGGTACTTCACGACCAATCCCTATGCCATTTACGCGATCCTGAGGTTCTCGAAATGACCATCAAGCAATCCTTTGGGCGACCTGCCACTGAAACCGATACGGACATAGCCATCGTCGGTGGAGGGCTCTCCGGTACTCTCGCTGCCTGCATACTCGGCCGGGCAGGCTATCGCGTGACACTCATCGACCGCCACCGCATCATCCCCGAGAAATTTCGGGTCGAGAAGATAAGCGGCGACCAGGTCGAGACGCTGCAACGGCTTCGACTTCTCGGGCCGGTGTCCGCCGCAGCTGTTGCGTTTGACGACGTGGTCCACATGCACAAGGGACGCGTGTTGGATCGGACGAACGGTCGCCACTTTGGATTCCTTTACAACAAGCTTGTCTCCGCGCTCCGAACTGCATTGCCTGCAAATGTGAGCTTGATCTTCGGTCAGGTGCATGGGGTGCAGACAGGTGCCGCGCGCCAGCGCATTGCAATCCTTGGACACGATGAGATTACGGCGCGGCTTCTCGTACTCGCCACGGGCATGGGTGACCTATTGCACCGGGATCTCGGAATTTCGCGCAGATCCGTTGCCGAAAAGCGCTCGCTCGCTTTCGGCTTCAATCTTCGTCCGGTTGGAGCAAAGAGTTTCCGTCATGCCGCCCTTACCTATCACGGGGTCGCGGACGGCATCGATCATATGAACCTGTTTCCCGTCCCCGGCGGGACACGCGCCAATCTCTTCGTTTTCCGCGATCCGCGTGACCCGTGGATCAAATCGCTTCACGAGAGCCCGAAGGACACGCTCGTGACAGCCTTCCCATTCCTCAGCGAGACCATCGGTGATTTCGAGATCGTCGGTACGGTCGACAGCTGGCTTACAGACGTCACCATTGCCGACAACTGCCAGCAGGATGGCGTCGTCCTGATCGGGGATGCCTTTCAGTCCTCCTGTCCGGCAACCGAGATTGGGGTCAGTCGCTTGCTGACGGATGTGGAGCGGCTATGCACGGTCCATATACCGCAATGGATGGCCGCATCCGCCTTCGATCGCGCTAAGATCGCGGCCTATTACGGCGATCCTTACAAGCAGGAAAGCGACGCCCTCGCGCTGCAATTGGCCGCGCTCCGCCGCGATCTCGCAACCAATACGGATTTGCGCTGGCGCACGCGCCGCCAGATCCATTTTCTGCGGCGGCGCGCAGTGCATGCGGTCGCGAACCTGAGCCCTGCACTTGCGACGAAATTGCATCGTCTTGCGGCAAGATATGTCAAATCTCCAGCCCGCTCACCTGCCTAGAGCATGTCGCACAAAAGTGTGCAGCGGTTTTGCGGCTACGACATGCGTGAAATCAAAGAGCTAAAGCGCGTAAAGCGAATCTTAGAGATCGCGACGCGCTTTAGTAAAGATGACGGCAATTTCTGCGGGGCGCAAGCTCGCAACTGCAAGCACCGCGTTCAGAATCCGAATATGACGACTTCGGTGAATGTCAGATCGCCAAGCGGCGGAGGCTTCGGCCCCCTGAAGTATTTCGCGCCGCTTCCGGCAAAATACCGGCCCGTCAGCCCACGCACCGGCCCGTTGGCGTCGACAACGCAGAGCAAGGCGCCCTTGCGCAGCAGGTAGCGGCCGAGCACACCGGCGCACTGGCTTAGCTCCTCCTGCGATCGGCAATAGATAACCTGGGCACAGGGAACCATCCCGTGGAACACGCGGCGCGTCTTGAACACGAAGGGGAATGCTTTCCCCTCACCCACACAGATCAGCGACAGGCAATCAAGTGAGGCGTGCTGGAGCAGGATATCCCTATCTCCCTGCGAGAGCATCGACATCTCGGGCAGGTCGGAGCGGGCCTCGAGCACACGGTAGCCGCGTCGCGCCGAACTGAGCAGCGGGAAAAAGCCAAGCTGCCCCTCCGAATAGCGGCGGAAGCCAAGCGCCTCGTTAACCTTTTCCGTTCCCGGCGCCGGCGATACATTGATGTATGTGACGTTCTTCTTTCTCAGGACCGCGATCACCATCTTCCCGGCGAAGGCGCGGTATTCCGGATCGACCGACCAGCTGGAGAGATTGCAACGGATCTCCTCACCTTCCTGTCCCTGATGCAGAAAATAGAGCGCCAGCAGAACGCCGACGATACGCCCTGACATATCCAGAACAAAACCATATTTCGGCAGGTCTGGAACGACGGGCCTCTTCTCCATGCGGGCGACGGCCCGCTCCCAGTAGCTGCGCGGGCGCGTCGGGAAATTCCTGCCGAGGCATTCGATGATGCCTTCCCAATCGCTGTCCTCAATCGGCCTGCAAGCAAGTCCAGGGGGATAAGCACCTAAAACAGCCACGATAAACTCCGGAATATTGCCGATACTGTGGTCTACAACCCAAGTTATAGGAGATATTACTACATCATCATTAACAAATATTTGTTGTGCCACAGTTCAAAGCAGTGACTACTGCGTCGTGGCGCCGTGTCCGCCATGCATGTCCCGCGCCAGCGCAAGTGCGCGCCATCGCGTGCCGAACGAAACGCCAACGAGAAGAAGGCAGAAACCGAGGGCAAGAGGCGAAAAGAACGCCTCCTCCTGCAATACGGCATTGGATGTGATCGTGACGATGGCAACAAAGGCGAAGAGAAAATCCGGGTCGCCGGTCGCGATCAACTGGCGACGCGCCGATATCGCGAGTGCCACCAGAAAGCCGAAGAAGACGATACTGCCTAATCCCATCTGATAGAGCATGACGCCAACGGCACTCTCCACCGGGATCGAAGCGACACCCTCGCCTTGAGCCCTATCCCAATCCAGATTGAGGCTGGTGCTCGATAGATTGCCGCCGATCCCCAACCCCTGTCCGAACGGGTTGTGCAGGAATTCACGAACGCCGGCGATCAAGCCCAGGACGTGATAGTCGCCATGCGTCGCACCAAAGACGATAGCGGCGACGGTCCACACCACAGCCAGTGCGACGACGGTCGTGAGTGTGAGTTCCGCCCTCGACGGGCGAAACATCAGCTGTGCGCCGAGTGCGACAATCAGCATGAATGTTGCCCCCTTCGAGCCGATGACCAACAGCAGCGGAAGCGCGACAATGGGCACGACCCAACGTCCCCTGAACAGAAGCCACGCGGACATGATGCTGAGGCCATAGGCATAGCTGATCGGATGGAAATTCGGGCCGCCGTTGCGGAAGATCGGCGGAAGCAGGTCGCTCAACAGCTTGATGTTGAAGAATGTCGTCATCATCGTGTCTTCAAGGCCGCGGAGCACGAAGCCGGTTTCCCTGAGCCTCTTTTCCCAGATGCCGGACTCGATCTGCGCCTTGAGGCCACGCTGGACATAGAGATCGCCATGGAACAAGCTCAGGAAATCCATACGGAAGATCTGCTCCAGATAGCCATAGGCAATCGCGCCGACACAGAGCCAGAAGATGGCCTTGCGCAAATCGATCGGATAGAGAGCCGCGGCCAGAATTGCGATGTGGAAGCAGGCAAGCGGCGTGAGCGTATTGCGGAAGTAGATGACGGCGTCCTTCGGGCCGCCATGAACGGCACCGAGCACAAAGTAGAAAGAAACGGTCGCGCATAAGGCGAAGCTGAACAGCAGCCACGGACGCAACTCCGTCAACGCGCGCACGCGATACTGGAACGAAGCAGCCAGGAAAATGCCGAAGGCAGTCATAAGAATGACGAAGTTGGCACCGCGCAACGCATCGAACGTGTTGTGATCGGGCACGAAAGGCGTGAACCACGCGACCACGAGATTTTGGTAGAGAAAGGAGCAGGCGATCACGACCGGTATGCAGCCGGGCAATGCGACCGATAGCACCAATGTCAGAAGAAAGGTGGCCGCAACACCGAACGGCGTCCACACCGCAAAGGCGGAAACCGACGCGACGACAGCAAGCAACGCGACGAGCAGATGAAGCATGGCATCCGAGCGCAGCGCCCTCACCGCACCTGTTTCAACGCCGGCATGGCCACCTGCAATGCTCATTGCCAGCTCCCATCCATCAGCGCTCGTTGACGCTTTGCGATACGACACCCCGCCCGCATCTCACCCACCACCATCGCTGCCGAGCAATGCCGCCGTCATCATGGGGTCAAAACCATCGGTACTGCGCCTGTTTTTGATGAAGCCGAAGCCTTGATCGAGCTCCCAATAGACCCAGCCAACCTGGTGCGCTTCCGCGGCGCGGCGCACGGCGCTAGTCCACGCCGCGCGACTTTCGGCATCGACGCAGAAATTCAGCACACCAAACTCGTTCATGAGGACCGGACACTCATGCGTCTCGGACCAATGTTTTAGCCTCGTAAACTCTGAAGCGACCGCCGCTTCGCTCCACGGCGTCGACAACTGTTCCTCGATCAGCGCCGAGGCCTGCTTGTCGCCTGACGCTCGAAGCGCCCTGATGCGCTCCTGGACTGCTGGGGTTTCCTTCGTTGCCGGGAAGGGCAGGTTCGAAATTCGCGCGAGAGGGGACGCATCCCATGTTTCGCATTGATGGGTGAAGGCTGTCGGCGCATAGAAGTGAATGGCGGCAATCTGGTTGTCGTCGGCAAGCGGAGGCGTCTGGCCTATCTCCCATATGCCCTGCGAGGGAGACGGCCCCCAAACGAGAGTATGCTGCGGGCACGCCGATCGGACAATCTCCGCAAGGCGATCGCGCAATCCGAGCCAGGCCTCGCTCTCCATCGGCGGTTCGTTCAGAAGTTCAGGATAGACCGAAGCTGCAGGCAGGTCGGCAACGACGGTGCGAAGGGCCGTCCATGCCTGCGAGGCGCGTTCGGCTCCGGCATCGAAATCAAGGCGCAAGGCGGCGTGAAGATTTTCCGAAGGATGCATGTCGACAATGACGGCGAAGCCGTGCTGCACGAGCTCCGTCACTCCGTCTCGAATACGGCGGAGCGCCGGTGCGTCTCCGCCTGCGATGAGATCGCCATTGACGGGCAGCCGGACGGTCTCGAAACCCAAATGACGAAGTTTTTCGAGTACTGCCTCGCTCGGCTCGCTGCCGTCGATTCTATCCAGCCAGCCGGGCAGATTGAACCCGCGCGATGGAACGGCACGTTTACCCGCCGTCTGCGCTACTGCCGATGAGGGAACGGAAAGAGCCGCAATTACCGAGCTGCCCGCCAATGCAAGGGCACGCCTGCGTGACATCATCGCCGATCCTGGACCGATTGCCATGCCTACCGCCTCGCAACGATCCTACCGCTGTGTTTCCCATCGCCTTCAGGCCGAATGGCTTGCACCACCTGGCTTTCCGCGACGCCAACCGGATCCCGTGCGATCACAAGCGTCGCGCTGCGTTCGATCTGATCGACGTCAAGGCGTTGCCGAAGCATGTTTCCGACTTCCGACGTGTCTTCGCTGGGGCTGAGCGCGAAAAGCATAAGATCCGCCTCGGCAAACAGAGCTGGTTCCCAACCCTCGCCGACTAATGAAGGGGCCATCAGAAGGACGAAGTCGTAAGCTCCCGCCTCAGCCAATATGTCATCGATCGTAAGACGCGGTGGCGATACCGCGCTCTTCTCGGCGGCAATGTTGTAGACGGCGGTGCGAAGGCCGCTTGCGCCGCTGACAAAGACCCCATTGCCGTTTCGCGTCGGCGTTTCCAGACCCGGCTGGCTGCCAAATTCCACCACAAGCACCTTCTGTTCAGCCTGCTGAAGACCAATACCCACCATGGCGCCGGCAAGCCGTGCCGTGAGCGGGGTATGAAGCGAGGATACCAGCAGAACGTAAGGCTTCGGGTGCTCCTTGAGGTGACCAATGATGCGTCGCATCAGCTGCAGCACATCACGCGAGAAGGCTTCATTTCCGGCCTGGAAAAACCGTCGTCGCATCGCGCGAATGCTGGAGTAAGCCCCAACTCCGGTCACGCTCGGCAAATGGTACTCCCCAAAACTGATTGGGACGAGCTCGGAGCGCCCTTTCTCCGGCGTACCCTCCTTCTCAGGCCCAACCTCCAGCAGGCTGCTGCGTATCGGTGTCGTCGGATCGCTCCCCCTTTGGTTTTTCGGCCCGCGCAGCAGGGCAACGCCACATCCGACGATGAGACCCAGCAGGGCACTGACCGGTAACAGCAGCAAAGGCTTCGGCCAGGTTGGCTGCACCGGCGGCGCTGCGGAGCTTATCACCCGGGCCTCCTGCAATTGGAGACCCTGCATCTGGGAGGTTTCTTCGGCACGCTTCAGGAAATCGTCAAGTACGGTTCGAGCCGCCTGCGCCCTCGCCTCCAATCGCCGCAACTGCACCTGCGCGACGTCGGATCCTTCCAGCTGCTGACGCAGCGCACCAAGCTTCGCCTGAAGCGTCAGGACGTTTTGGGCAGCCAGATCGGATTTCGCCTTCAGCTCCTGCGTGATCCGCTGCGCCTCCACAGCCATCAGCCCCTGCATCCTGTCCAGCTCGGACCGAAGCCTTTTGATCAGCGGATGGCGCGGCTGGTACATGGCTTCATAATTGGCAAGATCCGAGGCGCGTTGGTTGTAATTTTCGCGCAACTTCACGGTTGCTTCGGAGGAAAGGATCTCGGATAGCTTGGCAAGGCCAGTGGGCGACGTGCCGGCGGCAACCGCCTGATTGTATTTATCCTTGGCTTGATCGGCGTCGCTGCGCGCAGCGATCAGTTGGTCGGTGAGTTTATCGATCTGCGACTGCAGCGTGCCCCCGGCGGAAGCATCGAGGATCTTGTGCGTGATCTTGAACTCGGCAACTTCGTGCTCGGAATCGCTGACGTTTTTCTGAAGGCCGCCGATCTTGTCGGCAAGCAGGGAGTTCACGTCGCTGTTGGCGGTCTCCCGCTCGCCGGAAAGTCCGGCCGTGTAGCGACTGACGATGGCGTTGGCGATCCGGGCAGCCTTATCGGCGTATCGGGATACGAAATTGACGTCGATAACGTAAGTAAGCCCCGCTCGCTCGACGGTGACGCCGCGCTGAAATCGCCGGAAGATCTCATCTTTTGTTGGCGCACCACCGCCCAATCCGACGAGCGACAGCAGACCACCACCGGAAAATTCCGGATCATTCGCGATGCCTTCGCTTTCGAAGACTTTCATCAACAGATCGCGCGATTCGATGACGAAGACCTGGCTTGCAATAGCGGCGCTATCGCTGCCGATTCCGGGCAGGACGCTGTTCAAGTTTGTGGCGTGGGAATCGCGGGGGTCGATCATGATCGAGGCGGTCGCCGTATAGCTCGGCTTGGCGACGGCGAGATATGCGACGGTCAGCAGGAGCAGCAGGCATGTGCTTGCCAGAACGGTCATCTTGCGTTGCCAGAGGATGGTCCATACGGCCCCGACATCGAACAGCGGCGGAAGTGTGCGCTCGTCAATGCTAAACGGCTTCATCTAGTCCCTCTTCGCAGCCGCAGCTTTCGGCGCATCGCACATCACTAAATGCAGTATTAGTGAATAATATTAATCATCCGTTGAATTTACACCCCAGCGTGTGATCCGAACCGGTATTCGCAAGTAACCATGTTACGAGTTCGTTCTGGCTCCAGCATAAGAACTTACGATATTAGAGATACATTCTATTCTCGGACTTTCAGGCCCTGAAGCCAGGACCGGACGACGCAGGATCACGATATTGGGCGACAAAACGAGCAGCGGTGACGCTTTATCGGCCGCAGCAGCTTCTCCTGCGGACAACCTGCGCTTGTCGGTGGGCGCGCTCGCCAAGAGCGGCGCGGTCGCCAGCATCATCAAGCTTGTAAGCGCGGGCCTGTCGTTCCTGATGTTCGTGGCCGTCGCCATGACGACGGACGGACGGCAATTCGGCCTCTACAGCGCCGCCTATGCCGGAGCGAGTCTCACCTCGTTTTTTTCGCTGATTGGACAGCATAGCGCGGTCCTTCGCTTCTGGCCGCAATATGCCGGAAACAACGACCTCAACTCTGCAAACGGCATGATGGCACGATCCATCCTTGTCGCATTGGCCGGGCTCGTGGGATTCAGCTTCGTCATCGTCGTGATCGCATTCCTGCCATTGACCAGCGCCGACATGCCGGAATGGCGATCGATCTGCATAGCGGCAAGCGTGCTTGCTTTTGCCCTCGGCTGGTCGGAATTCGTGGCCTGCGCCCTGCGCGCCAAAAACGCCCTCATATTCGCCCTGCTACCGCGCGATGTCATATGGCGCGCGATTGCGATCCCGGTCTTCGTGTTCGCTCATTTCATGCAGATAAAAATGAGCGCTGTGACCGCAATCTATCTGACGGCTGGCTTATTGCTTCTTTCGATCGCTCCACAAACGATCGTCCTGTTTCGCGATACGATCCGCATGAAACGCGGGCCATTGAGCCCGGAGCAGAAGCGGGAGTTCAAGACCGTTACGCTCGGCCTTTGGGGTGTAACGGCGCTGCCGCCCGCGCTCAGTCAAGCGAGCACGCTGCTTGTTGCTGCCATCCTTGGCCCAGAGGCCGCCGGAGCGATTTTCGTCGCCGACCGGACCATGCGTCTCGTGGTGTTGGCCCTCAACGGTATCAACCAGGCGCTTGCCCCACAAATCTCGGGCGCCTTTCATAGCGGCGACAGGCCGCATGTTCAGCGCATCACCAGCCTTGCCGCCCTCGCCGGCTTCGCCATCGCAATGTCCGTGCTGGTCGTCTTCGTCGTCTTCGGGAATCTGATCCTATCGGTCTTCAATCCAGCCTATGCCACGCCGACCATGCAGGTGACGCTGATCATCTTCGGCATTGGTGCGACGATCGGGACGGCCTGTGGCCCGACCGAAATCCTCATGCAGCTGACCGGCCTGCAACACGCCCTTTTCAAGCTGCTCGTCGTCGTCAATGTGCTTGGGCTGTGCGCAACAGCGGCTCTGACCTATCTGCTCGGACCGATCGGCGCAGCCTTGAGCATTGCCGGCACCATCAGCGTCTGGTGCGTTACTGCCGTGTTCATCGCCCGGCGCAGCATAGGCATCAATCCATCCATTTTCGGCTTCTTCGCCGGAGAAGATGCGCTCGCCGCCCGCTCCTTTCTGAAAGGTCGCACATGAAAATCATCCAGGTACAGACGCAGGCGGAGGCAGGCGGAGCGCAGCGCATTTCCGATATGGTGGGCGAAGGCCTGCGCGCCCGCGGCCATCAGATACGCACGGTGTTCATGTATCGGAAGACGGATGTCTATGATCGGGATCCCTACGCGGATTTCATTCTGACCGAACCACCGCACGGCCTGCTCGGTCAGATGAAGGCCGCTAGCGGCCTTGCTCACTATCTGCGCCGCGAGCGTCCGGACGCAGTCATTACCTTCCAGCACTATGGCAATATTTTCGGCACGATCGGCGCGCGTCTCGCGGGAGCGGGCCGGATCATCGCGAACCAGAGCGGCGCCCCGCAAACCAGAGGTGTGAGGGGCGTCCTTACGCAGATCGACAAACTTATGGGCACCCTTGGCCTCTATCATGCCAATGTCGTCAACTCGAGCTGGACCGAGGCCCAATTCGCGGCATTCCCTGGGGCTTACCGACGGCGGACCCTTCGGATCGACCATGGCGTTGCCACACCATCGCATCAAATCGAAAGGGCGACTGCGCGGGCAGCCTTCGGCCTGCCGGAGCACGCCTGGCTTGCCGTCTCGTCCGGACGCATGGCGCCCTCCAAGAACCAGGTCGCACTCGTCGGGGCGCTCGCACATCTGCCCGACATGCATCTCGCGATCGCCGGAGCCGGACCAGAGTGGGACGCGATTGTAACACTTGCCGAAAACCAGCACGTCAGCGACAGGTTGCATCTCATAGGAGAAGTTCCGCCCAGCCGCATTTTTGAGTTTCTTGCGGCGGGCGACGTCTATGCTTTTGCGTCGACCACGGAAACGTTCGGTCTCGCCGCCGTCGAAGCAGCCATCTCCGGACTGCCCGTCGTGACCAGCGCCCTACCGGTCATGCAGGAAGTGCTGACGACGGAGGATGGCGAGCCGGCGGCACTCTTCGTCGAGGCTAGTACAGCGGGCATGGTGCAGGGTCTTTCCGAGATCATGGCGAAGCCTCAGCTTGCAGCCAGTCTCGCCGCCGCCGGGCAGCGACTTAAAGAACAATACTCTCCAGCCAGAATGTGCGCAGGCTATGAAGCGCTGCTCTCGGCTCAATCATTTTCGCACGGCCGCAATCCCATCGATCACCTCCAATCGGCCTGAGCGATTGAGTGTATGGATCTGTGGATAGGGCCAATCGCCAACCGCATCGATGGGCCGAGGTGCGGACAAACGAACAGTCTGCTCGTCCAACTCCAGCAATTCGCAGAGACCGAGGCCGCCTCCATAACCGAGCGTACCATCCTGCATTGGCAGGAAGATGCGATTACTCTTGTCATGAATAAAGGCCCCTCCGGGTCGGGCCATCCGCCGATCGATGAGCACCGGGTTCAGCGGATGCTGCCTCCAGGGACCTGCAAGTCTCTCGGCGTGGAAAATCACCAGCGTATCGGAAGTACTGCCGTAGCCATCGCGGTTCGTGGCAAAGAGCCAAAGCCGCCCGCCATGTTCGAGCAATGTCGCGTCGGAAATTTCACCGTCTAAGAGCACGGCCTCCGGAACCCAACCGTTAGGGAACTCCACAGAGCGATAGAGCGTGAGTTTTCCACTCGCGCTGGCCTCGGGTAGCATCCAGATCGCGCCATCCCGCTCAAAGACCTGCGGATAAGAGAGATGATACGGCTCTTCCAGGACGCATCGCGGCGCCTGAGGCTTGCCATCGGCATCGAAGCGCACGACGGAAATAACAGCCTTTCGCGTTGCGTGCGGATAGTCTTCCACGAACAGGAAGTCTTGGTCCCGCCAATGGAAAACAAAGGGATCGGCATAGAAATGATCCCCGGCGTCCGGCAGGACAGACCAACCATTGCCGAGCTTGGATGTCGCCGCTACCCCGTCTCCATCGATGAAGCGATAGCCGACGCGCCAATGGGCATGGCGGAAGCGCACCCGCCGCATGGCCTCGTTGCCGAGCCGAGGCAGGGCTCCCGTCAGATAGGTCGATACAAAACCCTTCGCCGTGTCACCAGCATTTAGAGTCGGCTCTGGCCGCAGATCTTGCGCGACCGATCGATTTTCGACGAAAGCCCGCACAACCGAAACGGCAAGCGTGATGGCGCGAGCAAGCACGTCTTCAAGGCCGAGCGCCGCAGACTCACGCCTGTCGACCATTGGCATGGCCCTTCCCACCACGGTCTTTCCATCAAGCACTGCCTCGATCACAGGCAGAGTGCCGGACGCAACTGCCGCCGCGACCGCACTATCCAACGGAGATCCGTCGAACCGGAGCGCGATGGTAGGGACAGGCGATAGGGCAGCATTGCCGGTAAGGTCCAGCCGCAGCGTTGGGGGCTCCTGACGAACCTTTGTCGGAATCTCCGACACGGGAGAGACAAGAGCGGGGCCGCCCCTGCGGAAGACGCGACGCTCAAGCGCCAAGGCAATATTGACGATGGCAGGCCAGGCTGTCGCCCCGGCATCGTGCGAGACGGCGATATCGTATCCATCAGCCTGAAGTCGCTGAACCATGACCTGCTGCCACAAGCGAGGAGCGGCTTTTGGAACGATGATATCGATCGATGGCATGGCGCTTCCCGTCCGCGACTGCCTCCTGCGGGGCCCACAGGCGAGATGTGAAATAGCTTGGCCAACAAAGCTTACTTTCGGGTTACTCCAGGGTTGCATTGGAAACGACGAGATTCGTCCATGGCGGATCGGCAGGCACATGGATCCGGGCATTCAAACTCCTGCCACGGCTACGAAGAGCCCATCCCCTATAATAGGTTGCGGTGAGAGCAGTGACCCGACGCACCGTCATCGATGCGCCGGATGAAAGGATTATCCTCGGGCACGCAAGGCAGCCGTCAGCGGGAGACGCGTGGCGGCAAGAGCAGGCAGTGCGCCGCCGATTACGCCGATGGCCAACCCCAAAAGACCGGCGATGGCAATCACTCCTCTGTCCACCGTCAATTGAAATGCCATACTGGTATTGTTTGCACCGATCGTGCTGGCTTGCCAGCCGTTGAAAAGGATCCACGAAGCAGCAACGCCGATCACGGCCCCCATCGCCGAAAGCAGGATCGCTTCGACCCAGGTCGCAACAAAGGCGGAAAGCCGGCTGAATCCGAGAGCTCGCACCGTGGCAATCTCGACGGCACGATCCGAGACGGAACTCATCATCGTGTTGAGCGCACCCGCCGTGGCGCCCAGCGCCATCAAGAGCGCGATCGGCCATCCGAACATGCGAATGAGATTGGCCGTACCCGAAGATTGTGCCGAGTAGAGATCAACCTCGGATACTGCCACCAGGGGCAAGACCGTGATGCCGCCAAGCGCTGCCTGCAACTGTCGAATCGAACTCGGTTCGACAAGCCCGAGCCTCATGCTCTGAACCTCTCCCTGTCGATCGAATGCCGAGCGAACAGCATCGAGGTCACCCCAAATTTCCGATTCGAAAGCACTTCCATTTGCGGAAAAATGGCCGACCACTGTCCATTCGACCGGGCCTAGCCGGACCTGTTGCCCAATGGCGAGGGAGCGGGCTCCCTTCGCAAGGCGATCGCCGACGACGATGTCACGCGAGCCGACCCGGGGATAGCGGCCGGCTGAAAGAGTAACGCCGTCTCGCAGCGACGGTCCCGTCGAGTCCATGCCGCGCAGGGCCAGCATCCTGGCAGTTTCGCTTCCCTCTTGCCGAACTTCGACCGGGACGACGATTTCACGGGAATAGACCAGATTTCCGACCGCATCGCGCGTGGTTCCCATATCGCCACGCATTGCCTCCAAGGTTCGAATGACGCTAGTCGGAATATCGGAACCCATTTCCTGATTGGTCCCACCGCCAAGAACAACGGCAACGGTGGGAGAGCCCGCCGCCCGCAAGGCCGCCTCGAAGCCCGCGGCCATGGAGAGGAAGCCAGCGAGAACCCCGACGACGAGCGCGATGGACAGCGCCATGGAGATCGAGATCGCCAGCCGGCGAGGCAGGCTGAAAAGGCTGGCCCGGATCATCACTAGTATTTGCTTGATACTGGAGGACATGGAATTATCTCGCTCTGAGTGCTTTGGCGACGGGCGCGCGCATGGCATTGATCGCCGGCAGCATCCCGCTCGCAACTCCAAGGAGCATGATGAGGCAAATCGCCTTTGCGAACGCTGCGGTCGAAAAGACCAGGCCGAGAAGCGGCCCGGCGGCTATTGAGGCGAGCTTCGCCAGGAAAAGCCCGGCGAAGCCCCCGATAATGAAGATCAGCATCGTCTCGCCGAGAACGAGCCCCAGAATCCGCCTGCGCGAAAAGCCAAGCGTCTTCAGAACGCCGATTTCAAAGGTGCGCTCTCGGACGGCAAAGACCATGGTGTTGACGACGATCATCAACAAGGTCGTAAAAGCCGCACCGACGACGAGGTTTACGATCAGACCTATGTCGGCGTACTGACGAAGGAAAGCTTCAAGAAATTGCTTCTCCGACTGCGTCCGCGTCGGCACCGCAGAATTGGCAAACAGGGCATCGATGCGAACCGCCAATTCACCAGAAGAGATATCCGCCTGCGGCCGTATGATAAAAGCGTCCACGGTGTCAGCGTTCCGCTCGCGGACAGCGTTGATGTAATCGTAGCGAGCAATGATGAAGTAGGTATCGGCGCTTGCGGTCTCGCCGTCGAAAACGCCGGCAATCTCAAAACGCCAGTCGCGACTGCCGTCTTTTGCTGCGGTTTGGAAGGAGGTCAGGGTAATGCGCTGGCCGATGGTCCAACCCTGGGCCTCCATCAAAGCCCGGCCGACAAGCACGCGATCGCGCCCGGCAGAGAGCGATTTGACGAGATCGGCCGTCAGCGCAAGCTCCTTACCGTTGACATCCGCAAGCAGCTGCGGCTCGACGGCACTGACGGCCATGACATTCTTCTCCGTGCCGACGAAGCCGCGCAAGCGCGCCATATAGGCGACGGAGGATACACCCGGCACTGCGGCGATGCGCGACATGTAGGCCATCGGTAGCGGCTGGTTGCGCCCGGCGGCATTCATGACGCCGAGAATGCTTTCGCTGGCGCCGGCCGCCCCCTGCGAGCCGTTCATGAAACTCGCCGTCAGCCCGTAGATCAGGAAAGCCACGGCGACGCAGAAGATCAACAACACCGTACGCAGCGGCTTGCGCCACGCATTCTTTCCGGCAAGACGCAGGAAACTCATCACGCAACCCTCTTCTCTTCGACGAAATGCCCCTTGTCGAGATGCAGCACGTGCCTGGCATGACGTGCGGCTTGCTGATCATGCGTGACCATGACGATGGTCTTGCCCATCTCCCGATTGAGGAAGCCGAGCATGTCGAGCACTTCGTCGGCCGATTTCCTGTCGAGATCGCCGGTCGGCTCGTCGCAGAGCAGCAGATCCGGATCTGCGATGATGGCTCGCGCAATACCGACACGTTGCTGCTGGCCGCCGGACATAGAGGCCGGATATTGCTTGCCACGGCCGCCAAGCCCGACGAGATCCAGAACTTTTTCGACCCGCGCGCGCCGTTCCCTGGCGGAAATCGGCTTGAGCAGAAGCGGCAGCTCCACATTCTCCGCCGCATTGAGCATAGGCAGCAGATTATAGAACTGGAAAACGATACCCATATTGTGCGCGCGCCAGGAAGAGCGTGCCGCCTCTCCCATCTGATCGAGCCGGGCGCTGCCGATGCGCAGCTCTCCTGCATCCGGGCGATCGATACCGGCCAGCATGTTGAGAAGCGTTGATTTTCCGGATCCGGACGGCCCCATGATCGCGACGAAATCGCCTTTCGGGATAGTCAGATCGAGACCGCTGAAAATGGGAAGCACTTCGCCGCCCAGGCGATATCCTTTCTGTATGGCTCTCAAAACAACGTACGGCTCTTCCTTGGGATCCTCGGTCATCGGTTGATCTCTCCTGATAGTTCCTGGAAATTGGGTGCGGCGATGCGAATGCGTGCGGCCATGTTCGGACGAATCCCGATCGGCGGATCGATCAGGGAAAAGCGAAGCGCGATCGTGCCCTTTTCAACCGAAGCGATGGGCGCGATCTTGGCGAGGTCGATAGTGAAAGGCCTGTCGGGAAACCCGTCGAGGACCGCCTCCCCGCGCATGCCAGGGTAGATCATGGCGATGTTCGTCTCGGCCACGTCCGCATCGATGACCATGTTGCCCATATCGATCAGCGTCAGCAGACTCTGATTTTCCCGAATGCTGTCGACGCGTGCGAGCACCGTATCGCCGATGTGTGCGCCGACCTTCGCAACGGTGCCGGCAAATGGCGCCCTCACGGTGAGTTCATTCAGCTGCTCCCCGGCAATGCGGACGGCAATTTCAGCCCGATCGATATCCTGGCGCGCCTGCGCCACCGCGTTGGAGGCGCTCTGCGAAGCTGTCAGGGCTGCCTCAAGATCCTTTTGAGGCATTGCTGCGCGGGTCGCCAGCACCTCGATGCGTCGCAGCGAGGCATTCGCCTGGGTCAGCTCGATAGTCCGTGCCGAGAGAACGAGATCGGCGGAGACCCTAGCCGCTTCCGCCTGCTCAAGCGCAAAGCGGGCGCTCGCATCGTCGAGCGTGATCAGGACCTGACCGGCCTCGACACGATCGCCCGCTTCGACCGCAATGCCGGTAATCCTGCCTTCGTATTTGGAAAAGACTGCGGTCGAGCGCGGCGCGACGACATAGCCCGATCCGGTGATTTCGCGAGTCGATGCTGAGGTAGTCTCCCTACCGGAGAATGCTTCCGGCTTGTTTGCCTTGACGGCTATAGTGCTCGTAGCAACCTTTTCGGAGACTGCGGCCTCCGCCCCTTGCTGCTCTGGAAGCAGGGCAACTACACTGCTCGCCACATTCGGCCACATGAAAATGCAGGCGATGGGTGCGGCAATCGAAGCAAGGATGATCGAGGCGAGAGCGCACCGCCGCGCGATTTTTCGCGGCGATCCGGATGAGGTGGTTTCCGTTGCTGGCGCAAGGGAGAGCGACTTGAGCGCTTCGGCAAGTTTGCGGTCGGGTTCGGTGATGGTGTTCATGCCGACAGCATGACCGATCAGGCCGGTAACTCGACCTCAAACATGTTTTTGACGTCCTCGATCGCGATTTCGCACTCAGCCTGCGGAGTCAGGCCGGATTTTCCTTCCGCTCCCGCCATTGCAGCGGGGTCATGTCAGTGACGCGGCGGAACTCGCGGTTGAAGTTGGATTTGGTCTGGAAACCCACCTCGAACATGATGTCCGTCACGGGTCTCTTCGTTTTCTCGAGCAGGCTGCATGCCTCGGCAACCCGGAACTCGTTGACATATTGCGAGACGTTCTTGGCAGTCGTGCGATTGATCGCCGTCGAGATTTGCCGGGCCGGGATGCCGGCCTTGCGAGCGAGGCGATCCAGATTGAGGTCCGGATCCCGATAGACGCGTTTCGCTTCCAACAGCGACTGGATCGCCGCTATCGTGTCCTTGTCTGCGGCCATATCGAATTGCGGAGCAGGCTCAGCCATCTCCGGAAAGCTGCGCCCACGGCTGGCGACGGCACCCGCGATCGACAGAATGACCAGCGCCGCCAGGTTGCCGAATGTGATCAGGGTGATGGCGTGCCGGCCTTGCGTCCAGGCGAAATCGAGCGCGACGAAGATGTCGAGCAGAGCCGACAGAAGCAGGGTAAAGGCGGTGAAGACAAGAGCGCGAAAAACCGGCGACGTGCTTTCGAAAGACGTCATCCTCAGCGCATCCGTCCCTGCGCGCATGAGGAGCAGGATCGCGACCGCATAGCCGATGAAGATCATAGGGAGCGCCACGTCGATGGCATAACGCGATATCGACATCAGAAGAACGATCATGACGGCCGGAAGGACATGCAATCCTATTCGCCAGGAAGGTAGCTCAGCGCTTTTGTGCGTGAGCTTGCGCACTCCCAGATAGGCCAGTGGCGGGATGAGCGCGGCACTGACCGGCATCATATAGATGACCGCTTCGATGCCGTATCCCCAACGCAAGCCGCCGAGAAAACCTTGAAAGGCGCTTATCAATATAAGCGCCAGAAACGGGAGGTTGCGGGGGGCCTCTTTCAAGGAAGTCTGGTCACTCCCCTTCGCCATCACGGCAAAAAGAATGAGGAGCAGGATGGCAATGACAAAGGGAAGCGGGATGAAAAGCATCGGGATCTACATCAAGCAAGGAAAACGGGACGATCGAGCTGAGCCATGGCTTTAATCGACACCCTCCGCGACCTGAATCATGTTCGAGGTCAACAATATCCTTTGCCGCAACCATTCCAATGAAAAACAGGCTTTCGTGGCTGCACTTTCGACAAGAGGTTTTGCGCTCCCTCGTCCATTCGGCCGGACGCGCGTGTCGGGCGCTTACCGCTTGGCCTTACCGCCCCGCCGATCCGCTTCCGCAACGACCGATGGCGCGATCGAGCCGATCTCGAGCCGCACGCAGAAGCCCTCGCTCGTATCAAGGAACAGCACTCTTCCACCGTGAATTTCGGCCGCTCTCTTGACCAGGTTCAAGCCCAGGCCCGCTCCGGAAGAGCTGGTATTGATACGGCGAAATGGCTCAAAAGCACGATCGCGCTCGTGCGGTGGAATGCCAGGCCCCTGGTCGCAGACATCGATGGTACCCGCCGCGCCGACCCGCACGACGATCGCGCCCTTCCCGCCAGCATGATCGATTGCGTTTCGAATGAGATTCACGACAGCCATTTCGATCGTCGATGTCTGGATGATAAAGAAGGCCTCCTGCGAGGCAGGCTCGAAATCGAAGTCGTAACCGGCGTCCATCGCGATAGGCGCAAGGTCGGCAGCGATGTTCTCGACCAGCATGTTCAGGTCTTTTCGTTCCGCGCGCAATTCAACGGCGCCGACAGCCTGCATCTCCAGAAGCTGATGAGCTACGCGCGAGAGGCGATCAATATCGCCGCGAAGCTGCTGGCTAACTTCGACCTCCGGAAGCAGATCGGCTCGGGTTCGCGCGATCGCGATGGGTGTCCTCAGTTCGTGAGCCGCGTCGGCGAGGAAGCGATTGTGCCGGTTATAGCCTTCGTCGAGCTTGGAGAGAGCGTGATTGAAGGCATCGACCAGAGGAATAATCTCGGTCGGCACCTTGGAACGGTCGAGCCGGGCCGAGCGTGTCTCGAAATCGATCGTCTGCGCCTGCCTGGCCGTGTCCACCAGCCAGCTCAATGATCGACCGACGGCGCGCGGCGTCACCAGCAACGTTGCCACCCCGGTCAGCGCCAGCATGGGAACAACGACAATGAGGATGATGAATCCTACAGCCGGCAAGACCGTCAGCCAGGGCGTCTGCCCGTTGGCATCCTTGGCGACGTCGACGCGAATGTTGATCCACACGTTGAGACCTTCATTGGGGAAACCTCGTTCGGTCGCGGCGACGAATTGAAGCCTGCCAACCGGTGTGTCGCGGTTTTCGAGCGTGGCATGGGTTCCGTTGCCGACCTCCACCCGTGCCCGGTCGATCGTCCGGGGAAAACTCTCCTTGAGGGCCGCCACCGGCGCCTCTCCATATTGGACGGTGTATCCATCGGTGTCGCGGATAACGAACCATAGCTCTGGAGAACGACGCTTCAGCTCGGTGATCGCGGGCACATCGTTTACCTGCAACCGGCCGTCGGCATCCCTGACCACATGTTCCGCAACGATGCGGACAGCCTGTTCATTGGCATCCTCAAGCTCTGGATTGATGACCCAGATCCAGCCGACAAGAAGAACGACAAAAAGAACCAGAAGAAATGCCTGCAACGGGATCAGGCGTCTTATCAGCCCCCATCGCAAGGACCGGCGGCGCTCTGACCTCATGCCTTGGCCCGGATCAGATAACCGATGTTTCGCACGGCTCTTATTTCGACGGCAGCCCCGGCGAGAGCCAGCTTCTTTCGAATCCGGGAAATATGAGCGTCGAGCGCATTCGAGCCGATTTCGTCTTCCAGTGCGTAAACCGACTCGATCAGGTTGGATCTCGTGACGATACGGTTCGGCCGGCGCATCAATGCCTCGATCACCAGATATTCCCGTCGCGGGAACTCGATCACCGATCCCGCTATGGAGACTTCATTGCTGCGGGGGTCGACGCTCAGATTGCCGAAATCGAGATACTTGTCAGAAATAGTGGGACCTCGCCGCTGAAGCGCCCGCAGCCTTGCAAGCAGCTCCTCGATGGCGAAAGGCTTCGCGAGGTAATCGTCGGCGCCGCTGTCGAGCCCATCGACGCGGTGATCGACGCTGCCAAGTGCCGTCAGAACGAGAATCGGCACTGGATGTTTGCGCTGGCGAAGTGCCGCGACGAGATCCAGGCCTTCGCCATCCGGCAAACGGCGGTCCAGCACCAGAACATCATAGGTGCCGACGCGCGCCATCGCGTCCGCGTCGGCGATGGTGCGGACATGATCGGCCAGCACATCGCGACGCCGCAGCGCCTCAAGCAAAGCCTGAGCCATTTCGGGCTCATCCTCGAGCAGCAAGATCCGCAATAGCCTCTCCTAAGGAGGACAGCGCCTCGCCGCCCCCGCGCTCACTGACACGGAAAAGATTGCATATACATTACATGCCGCCGTCCGATATGGGCGCAAGCGGAGATCCAGTCGATTTCGACTGGACAACGGCTGAACGTTTGGGCTGGACAAGCGATCCGGCACATCCAGCCAGTGTTCACAATGTCACACCTTGCCTAAAAGTTGTTAACGACTTGCTATTCCACCTTGCCACGGTCTAATCCGGCCACAAACCAAATCTACGGGTCGCCCGAAAGATTCACCCGTCCGCCTTATTTGTTAACAACATCACTGCGATCCCCATGAGCCGTATTTTACCATCTCTATCCCGCCGAACTTTCATTTTTGGTTCACTGGCCGCTTCAGCAACGCTGGCCGGCTGCTCTACCGTGCCCGGTGCCCAGGGAGGTCCCGGCGAACAAGCGATGCGGGCGCCATTGCCGGCGGTTCCGGCGGTCAAGCCAGTCGTCGAGCCGGAAGTCGTTGCTCCCGCTCCGACTGCCTCTCCCGAAATCGCCGCTCGTTATGCGCAGCTCCAGGATGGCGCCTACACCATCCCTGCAATCCCTTACGAGAAAATCGACCCCAAATATTATCGCCAGCAGGTCGCTGATCCCACAGGCGAGCCAGCCGGCACCGTCGTCGTCGACACGGCTTCGCGCTTCCTCTACCTGGTGCAGCCGGGCGGCAAGGCGCTGCGCTACGGCGTTGGCATCGGCCGCGAAGGCTTTGCCTGGAAGGGAGAAGGCATCATTCACTGGCGTCAGCACTGGCCGCGCTGGAAGCCGCCGACCGACATGATCGCCCGCCAGCCGCGCCTCGCGCAATTCTCCGTCGCCAATGGCGGCATGGCACCGGGCTTGAAGAATCCTCTGGGCGCGCGCGCGCTTTACATCTTCCAGAATGGCAAGGATACCCTTTACCGCCTGCACGGGACACCGGATTGGCGATCAATCGGAAAGGCGACGTCTTCAGGCTGCGTCCGGCTTATTAACCAGGATGCCATCGACCTCTACGAGCGTGTTCCGTATCATGCGCGGATTGTTGTCTATCAAACCCCACTGCCTGGAACTGCGGCCTGAACACAGGTTACGCGATACCGCCCGGCCTGACCGGGCGGTATCATTCCTGACGGCACTATCATAATGATGGAAAGGATGCGGTTTCATCATTCCAGGCGGAACGGGAACCTGCCGCATCAATTCAGTGGTTTTTGTTCGGCCCCTTGCCGGTGGAAAAGCTGCAAGTCTTGATCTTGCAGCTTGGGTCGTCACTCGTCGGCACGCTGGCACTCGCCATAGAACCCTGGCCGAGGCACGACATCGAATTTGAGACTGTGCGGCTATACATCATCATGCCCGGATGATGAGACGGGTAACGCAGCACGATTGACCCTTCCCGAGCTATCTTTTCATGCACGGTTGCGCAGGTCATCGACTTCGAGTTGTAGGCCGACATGGCCATCGCGTTCGTGGATATCATTCCGATTGCCGCTAGTATGATGATCGTCTTCATGGGGCTTCCTTTGATGGCACCAGATAGCGCTAGTGAGGATCACATAGTTCTTCATTAGCTTCACATTTATGACAGTGAGCCGACTTCCCTTTGTCGGCAGAGCAGATCCCAACCGTGTGCGCGATGCCTGCGAGTTCGTCGTCCGAACGCAGACGAATTCAATACCGTCTCAACCGCATGATGCGCTTAAGCACAATGCAGGGCGAGATGAGGCTTGATCGCCTAGGATGAGATAAACAGGGCTCGATGCGAAGAATACCGAGCCCTGTTGCACAGCGGGGTCAATCTGACCCCGCCGGCATCAGAAAGTCCGCTCGAAACGGAGAATGCCCGAGAAGGTATCGTCGCCCGGCAGATCGTAGTGAACATAGGTCACTTCCGGCTCGATCAGGAGGTTCTTGACGGGATTGAACTTGAGGTTGGTGGTCGCCTCGAAGATCTTCGAGTCTGTATAGGCGAGCTGCACGTTCCATTTCAGCTTGTCGTTGATCGGAACGCCGACGCCGCCCCAGACAGCCCAATCACCCCAACCGCAATCTGCACCATGAACGACGCCAGAAGACGTGGTGCAAGCCGAGACGTTCTGGTTCGATCCGGCATACTGGTTGAGCTTGTCGCCGTTGGTGTTCCAGCCACCCATCAGGAAGGCGGAGAACACGCCGAAATCGGCATCGATGCGAGCCTTGATGGCACCTTCCTCGACGATGGAGTCATAGCCGCCGACAACACGGAACTGCCATGCACCTGCCTTGTAGCCAAGGCCGGCAACAACGTTCGGCGCGTAGTGATTTGTTTCCGACAACTGCCAGCTTCCGCCATAAGCACTGGTCGTGGTCCCGGAATTGCTGTCTTCAAGCGAAATGACGCCGGTAAACCCGGTGCCGCTGTCGTAATTATATGTCAGCTGGTTGAGTTCGTATGGACCGTCATAGATGACGTCGTCCTGGATCACGTCGCCGGCATAGCCGATGAACTGGTTGTACTGTGAGTCCGTCTTACCGACCGTGAAGCCTCCGAGGGTGATATAGGCCCAGAGAAGGTTCGTTGTCGTGGCATTGCCGTCATTCCAATCCCAACGAACGATGGTCTCGGTCTTCAACGGGCCGTATTCGGTGTCAGTCGCGGTATTGAGGTTCAGCTCAGCGCGGGTATGCCATTTTGTACCAAAGCTGCTGGTTCGATTGTAGGGGTCTTTCCATTGACCTTCCGTGCGCACCTTGCCGCCCACTCTGAGGCAGGTTTCCGTGCCCGGAATGAAGAAATAACCGGCACCGAAAGCATCGCAGATGCGAACATATTCCAATGGTTCCGGTTCAGCGGCGACAATGGCGTCAGCCGCATGAGCACCGGATACTACGCTGAACGCAGCAGCCGAGCCGAGAAGCAAGCTCTTGATGTTCATGGTAACTCCGTTTTCGAGATGAACCTGCACGAAGCGGCGGAGCTCAAAAGCCCGCTCTGCGGCAAGTCTCATTGCCATTCTCGAAGCATGATGCTCCGCCTTTCGACGGCAAGATGCGATCGGGGCTGCTCTTTTACAACGACACTCATGAAATGTGACAAAATGTGACGGCGCGTACATATATTGTGTTGCTAAAACAGCGCATACCGAGAGGACAAGGCGCAGTTAGGGCGCGAGTCATCGCCACATTGCGAACCATCACTTGCAATGCTCTATTCGATCGCAGTGATCTCCAGCTCGTCATTGCCAAGGCTTACGAAGTCGCCAACTGCTTTGCCCATCACGAGCCTTGCCACAGGTGAGACATAGGAAATCGACCCGGCTTTCGGATCGGCTTCGTCCTCCCCGACGATACGATACTTCTGCACGCGGCCGTCTTCGCGGCTATACGTGACCGTGCTACCGAAGGCGACGACGTCGGACGAGATTGGCGCCGGCATGACCTCGGCGGTCCGCACGCGTTCAACGAGGTAACGTACATCGCGCAGAGGGATCGCCCCTTGCCGTCGGCGCTCGTTGACATCCTCAATTCCGGTGGTCGCCTCGTAGGCTTCCCGCGCCTGCTGGAGCTGCTGCTCGAGCGCCTTCAGCCCCGCCCCGGTCACGAGGTTCGGATGGGGAGAAATGATCCGGTCGGGCAGCAGGGTTTCCGCCGCCGTTTCCGCACTTTCTTCCTTCATGAACGCGGTGCTCAATTTCAAACTCCATTTCGGCTCGCTGTGCTTCGACGCCGGCGAACGCCGCCATCGTTGACCCGTCGCCCATATCGCATCTCTGGAACAACGTGGATCAAGCACCAAATAAGTCTGACATTATAGGGTGGATAGCGACCGAGGGGAAATGCAATGGCGACCAGAACGCCCAAACCAACGACGAAAACGAAGTCCGAAGGAGTAACAGGTGAACCCAGACTGCTTTCCGGCGGCAATCCGCAAATCGCCAAAGGGTATGGCGACGAACCCGTACAGGCCTACATCGCCGCCATGCCTGGTTGGAAAAGTGAGATCGGCCGCCGGCTCGATACGCTGATCGGGCAAACCGTTCCCAATGTGCAAAAAGCAGTGAAATGGAACTCGCCGCTTTACGGCCTCGAAGACGACGGCTGGTTTCTCGGCATTCATTGCTTTGCAAAATACATCAAGGTCGCCTTCTTTCGCGGAGCATCTCTGCAACCGATTCCGCCTGGAGAATCCAAGAGCCAGGATACGCGCTATCTCAACATCCGCGAAAACGATGTGATTGACGAAACGCAATTTGTCGACTGGGTAAAACAGGCGAGCAAGCTGCCAGGCGAGCGAGCGTGCGTCGATCTCGTCACCGACATTTCTTGGCATTCAGGGGATGATTGCGTAGCATCTGCTCGCAGTCGCACTCATCCGGCGGGCAAATCCTGCCGGCATATTTGTAACGCAGCGTAAAGGATCGCCATGAGTCGTCTGGACAAGGAGATGTTCCACTCCCTTTCGCTCCTTGGCATGGTCATGGGGCTTATCTTCTTCGCGGCGTCGCTGACACCGAGCCTCATGCCACGCTCCTATCTCGTCCAGGGCGCGCTCTCGGGCGTCAGCGCGGGCGTCGGCTACATGATTGGAACCGCCCTCACCTGGCTTTGGTTCTATCTCCAGCTGCCCACCCCGGATAAGTCATTGAAACCGCTGCGATGGACAATTGGGCTTGCATGTCTGGTCCTCTGCCTTGCCGCGCTCTGGCATGCCACGTTCTGGCAGAACTCGATCCGGCTTCTGTGGAAGATGCCGGCAATCGCCAGTGCGGAGCCATACTGGCTAGCAGCGGTGGCCGCGGCGACCTTTTTGGCGGCACTCGTCATCGGGCGATTGTTTCGTCTGGCCTGCCTGGTCTTTTCGAATTGGCTTTCGCGCATGGTGCCAAGCCGGCTGTCGAAGGTCGTGGGCGCCCTGCTCGCCATCGCGCTGTTCTGGTCGATCGGCCAGGGAATATTGCTTCGCCTTGCGCTTGACGCGGCGGATGCATCCTTTCAGCAGGCGGACGCACTGATCGAGGTTGATCAGCCAAGCCCACAGGATGCGACGAAAACCGGCAGCTACGCCTCGCTTGTCGAATGGCAGGGCCTCGGCCGGCAAGGACGGCACTTCGTTGCATCCGGCCCGACCGCAAGTGAAATCTCCAGCTTCTGGAATATGAAATCGCAGGAGCCGCTTCGTGTCTATGTTGGATTGAACAACGCCGAAACGAGCAAGGAGCGTGCGGCGCTTGCCTTGAAAGAACTGATACGGCAGGGCGCTTTCGATCGATCGCTTCTGGTCGTAATCGTCCCGACGGGAACCGGCTGGATTGACCCCGCCGCCATGGATACGCTCGAATATCTGGAGCGCGGCGATGTCGCCAGCGTCGCTGTGCAATACTCCTACCTGACAAGCTGGATGTCGCTTCTCTTCGAGCCACGGGAAGGCGAAGAAACGGCCATCGACCTCTTCGATGCCGTTTATGGCTACTGGTCAAAACTCCCGCACGACAAGCGCCCGAAGCTCTATCTGCATGGATTAAGCCTTGGAGCGCTGAATTCGCAGCTCTCGCTCGATATCTACAATGTCATCGGCGACCCGGTGAATGGCGCCTTGTGGAGCGGAACTCCCTTCCGCAGCGCCCGGTGGATGGCGGCGACCGCAGCTCGCAATCCCGGCACGCCGGAATGGTTGCCAAAGTTCCGGGACGGATCGGTGATCCGGTTCGCCAATCAGGAACACGCGCCTGAGCAATATGCCGCTCCCTGGGGTCCTCTTCGCGTCATCTATCTTCAATATGCCAGCGACCCGGTGGTCTTTTTCGACGCATCGTCCGCGTTCCGCGAGCCGGGATGGATGAAGGCGCCCCGTGGGCCTGATGTTTCGCCTCAGCTCACCTGGATACCTGTGGTGACGATGCTGCAGCTGCTCTTCGACATGATGATCGCCACCACATCGCCGGTCGGCTATGGGCATATCTACGCGCCACAGCACTATATAGACAGCTGGATATCCCTGACCGACGCCTCGATTGCGCCGCAGGATGTCACGCGGCTGAAATCGCTTTTCGCTTCGCGCCTCGGCATGACACCCTGACATGTAGACGACCGGAAGGCAGGCGACGAACAATCATGTTCGTCCGCAATTGCGGTGTCCGCCGAGTTACCAATCCTCAAATACAATGAGCCGCCAGGCTTTCACCTGGCGGCCCTTTGTCAGACGCAACATCAGTGCCCGCCGAGACGATATCCCGCATTGAGATAATCGAGCGCGACGCCGTTGACCGTCACTGCGTACCGATCTCCCGCAGCATCCCTGGAAACGGACACCTGGTACTTTCCACTCGGCAAGTCGAGATCCGCCGAGAAGTTGTCCCACTTTGCAGGCAACGAGGGCTTCACATAGAGGTGGCCATTTTCGACGCGAACGCCGAGGATACCCTCGATCGCCGTGCGATAGAGCCAGCCACCCGAGCCGGTGTACCAGCTCCAGCCGCCTCGGCCCTTAAGAGCGCCTTCGCCATAAACGTCGCCGGCAATCACGTAAGGCTCGACCCGGTAGACATCCGCCGCAGACTTATCGAGCGAATGATTGATCGGATTGAGCATTTCAAAGCAGCGCCAAGCGTCTTCCGACCGGCCCATGCGCGCGAAGGCGAGCGTGGTCCACACGGCAGCATGGGTGTACTGTCCGCCATTTTCGCGAACGCCCGGGGGATAGGCCTTGATGGCGCCGGGATCGTTGGCCGGGTTGGTAAAGGGCGGTGTCAGCAAGCGAATGAAGCCACCTTCCTTGTCAGCAAGCTTTTCGAGCACGGCATTCATCGCCATCTCGCTGCGCTCCGGATTGCCCTCGCCGGACAGAACGCTCCACGACTGGGCGATCGAATCGATCTTTGCCTGATCGGATTGGCTGGAGCCGAGCGGCGCGCCGTTATCGTAGTAGCCACGACGATAATAATCGCCATCCCAGCCGGCAGTTTCGAGTGCTTCCTTCAGCTTGTTCAGATGTTCCGACCAGCGGCTGGCGCGCTGGGTGTCGCCTCGCGCCTCGGCATAGCCGATGAACTGGCGAAGCGCTCCGGCAAGGAACCAGCCGAGCCAGACGCTCTCGCCGCGGCCATCGATGCCGACGCGGTCCATCTTGTCACACCAGTCGCCGCTCATCATCAGCGGCAGGCCGTTCACGCCCGAGCGTTTGATCGCCAGGTCGAGACCAAGGGCTGCATGCTCGTAGAGCGATGCGTTTTCGGCGGAGACGCGCGGCACGAGGAATGCGTCGTACTGGCCCGGGCTAAGCTCAGCCCCTTCGACGAAGGGCAGCATCTCGTCGAAGATCGCCGTATCGCCCGTCGCAGTGCAATATTGGTCGACCGCATAGGCGAGCCAGACCGGATCGTCGGAGATATTGGTTCTGACGCCAGCGCCGCTATCGGCCAGCCACCAGTGCTGGAAGTCACCCTTGGCAAACTGGCGACGGCCAGTATTGAGGATTTGCCTGCGAGCGATCTCAGGCGAATGCAGCAGGAAGGCCAGCGAATCCTGCAGCTGATCGCGCAATCCCCAGGCGCCGCTCGACTGATAAAAGGCGGTGCGCGCCATGATGCGGCAGCTGAGCGTCTGATAAGGCAGCCAGTTATTGACCATGAAGTCGAAGCGCTTGTCCGGGGTCGAAACGCGGGCCTTGCCCGTAAACGTCCTCCAGAAATCGCGGGTTTTGCCGAGCACATCCTCGAAGGAGATTGAGCGGATATCAGCGATGAGAGCGGCGGATTCCTCGCGAGAGCCCGCATCGCCCATGTAGAAGCAGATGTCGTGCACCGCGCCCGGTTCGATCGTCAGATCGAACGCCATTGCCGCTGCCGGATCGCCGTCGAGCTCGACTGCATCCGACAGGCGCGCACCCGCCGAAACCTTGCGAGGTTGCTGGATCGTTCCATGGCGGCCGATGAATTCCCGGCGACTGCCGGAGACGCTGGACGGCTTTTCGCTGGCTGCAAACGACGCAACGCGCGTTCCGAAATCGACACTGAACGGGTTGCTTGCAAAGAGAACCCCGCTCTCTTTGTCGAATTCGGAGACGATGAAGGGTTTGCTCTTGGTCGGGTTGTTACCGAGGATCCATTCGGCATAGCCGTAGAGACGCAGCTTGCGCGCGACGCTTGCCGCATTGCGGATGCGCAGCTGGGTCAGCTTGACTGGCTTTTCCATATGGAGGGTCTGGGTGACTTCCAGCGCAATCTCATCCTGGACGGTGGAGAAGACCGAGTAGCCCAGGCCGTGACGGACCTCGAAGCTCGTATCCGAATTCTGCGCCAGGGCAGCATAGGGCACGATCATCGAGCCACGATCGAGATCCTTGATATAGAAGGCCTCGCCCGGCCGGTTTGTGACCATATCGTTGGTCCACGGCGTCAGCTGGTGGTCGCGGGAGTTCTGGCTCCAGGTGAAGGCAGCACCTTCAGCCGAGACATGGAAGCCGAAGCTTTCATTGGCCATGATGTTGACCCACGGATGCGGCGTCTGCTCGCCGCCCGAAAGGCGCACCACATATTCGCTGCCGTCGGCTGCAAAGCCGCCATAGCCGTTCCAGAATGTCAGGTCACTGCCGTCTACTGTCGACGTTGCAGCCTTGCTGCGCGTCATTCTCGGCACGAGCGTGGAATCACCCCACTGACCGAGCAAGGCCGGCGATCCTGCGACCGAGCGGGCGCGCTCGAGCTGATCGTTCAAGCTCCCTTCGCGTCCGCGCAGCACGACGCGCGACGAAGCGATGATCGCGTCGTACACGTCAGGCGGGGTGAGATCCTTGCGAATGACATAGATGTTGCGCTGGATGCCGGCCGCCTCGCTCGCGTGACGCGCGCCATCGCAGAGCTGATCGATCGTCCGCTGCATTTCCGAGGCTTCCTCACCGGTGCGCTCGTTGAAGAGCACGAGGTCAACCTCGACCCCACGCGATTGCAGGAAGCCCTGTGCACGAAGCAGCTCCTTGACCAGATCGGTGCCGAGCTCGTCCGTGATGCGCAAGGTGATGAGCGGCGCATCGCCGGAGAGGGTGGCGCCCCAAAGAACCGATTGGGATTTTAAGCCGGCGCGAACCGCCTTGCTGTCTGCGCGGAGCGACATCTCGGGATAGACGATATAGCGCGCAAAGCGCTGATAAGCGGCCGCCTCCTTGGAGTTGACGCCGATCTGGCGCAACTGCTTCTGGGTTCTCGTCCAGGCCTGCACCAGACCCTGGGCAAAGCTATCCGGCTGACGGTAGTGCTCGACGGCGGTGTCAAGTTCGGCCCGGCTTCCGGCCGCAATGGTCCAGAAGGTCAGGCTGACTTTCTGGCCGGCCGGAACGCGCACGACACGGCGCAGCGACACGCAGGCATCCATGGTGAAGCCATCGGTGCCCGAAAATGTAGCGCCCTCATCGAAGGCAGCGGCTTCCGTCAAGGTGCGCCCCCTGCCAAGGAACCGCATGCGGTCGGTTTCGAATTGGGTTGGACCATCACCGCCGCTGCCGTCAACGACAAGCTGGGCAATCGCAACTTCAGGATCGGTCAGGCCGCGCTTCCGGCGCTCGACAAAGATGGCGTCGCCACGACCGGCAATCTCGGTATGCACGAACATGCGGGCAAAGACCGGGTGTCCGGTATCGACGATATCGAGCGTGGCAACCGGCTCCATATAGGAGGTGACTTCGATCACCCGATCTTCCGTGCCGGAATTGGTGATCGTCAGGCGACGGCCTTCCGCATCATGATCGCTGGCGATGAAGACTTCCATCTCGCTGGTGAGTTCGCCGACGGTCTTGATGAATTCGGCCTTGTCGTCACTGAAGGTGACACGGACATGCTCGTTGGCGATGGAGCGCGGCTCAGCCGTCGCAGACCACCATTCATGCGAAGTCATGTCCCGCAAGAGGAGGAAGGAACCCCAGCGGTCTTCGGTCGGATCTGCGCGCCAACGGTTGATCGACAGGTTGTTCCAGCGCGTGTAACCCGCACCGGTCGCCGTCAACATGGTGGAGTAGCGGCCGTTGGACAGCAGCAGCAGTTCTCGCTCGCGCGATGCCGGATCCTCGACGCGGCGCACTTCCGGACGCATCAGGTCGCCCTGGATGTTTGCCGGAGCGTCGGTCTCGTGCTTGGAGGCCATGACCGGGATATCGCGCGGTGCCTTTTCCTGCAGCAGCAGCTCCGCCGCCTCGATCACTGGGTCGGCATGGAAGAGCTCGCGCAGCAGCCCGTCGAAAGCGACGTTGGCGACGGCGGCGATCGACATGCCATGATGGTGGGCATAGTAGTTGTAGACGACCGCACACTTCTTGCCTTCGGGCACGCGGCTCGGCGTGAAATCGACGGCATCGTGGAAGCCGTACATGCCGAGCGCACCGACGGCCTTTAGCTTTTCGAGATTCTCAAGCGCGGCAATCGGATTGTACTGGCTTGCAAGCAGCGAAGCATAGGGCGCGATGACAGCATTCTGGCCGAGACCGCGCTTCAGGCCGAGCGTCGGTACGCCGAAATTGCTGTACTGATAATTCATCTGGTGGTCGCGGGCATTGAACGCCGCTTCCGAGATGCCCCACGGGATGCCAACGCCGAGGCGCTTGGCGTAATTCATCTGTTCCTGGACGATCAGATTGTTGGTCTGATTGAGGATGCCGCCCTGGCGCTCCTGCATGACGAGCGGCGGCATCAGGTATTCGAACATCGAACCCGACCAGGAGACCAGCGCGCCGCGCGGCCCCACGGGAACGACATGGCGTCCGAGCTTGTACCAATGTTCGGTCGGTAGATCGCCCTTCGCGACGGCAAAGAGGCTGGTCAGGCGGGCCTCGGATGCAAGCAAGTCATAACAGGCGGCATCGACCTCTTCGGTCTCGACCCGGAAGCCGATCGACAGCAGGCGACGCTCCGGACGGAAGAGGAAGCTGAAATCCATGGCGAAGGCGATGTCGCGGGCACGGGCGCCGACGGCAATCAGCCTTTCGGAGATGGCGTCGATCTTCGCCTGATCAAGCGCATTGTCGACCAGATGAAGCTCGCAGGTCGCCACGAGCCTGCCGGCCCAATAGACGACTTCCTCACTCCGCGCGGTCTTGACCTGCTGGTCGAGATCGGCGGCGCGCTTGCCGATCTCACGGGCGTCCTCCACCAGCCGCTCGATGGCGGCCAGAGAGAATTCCTTCTTCTGCTTGGCAGCGGCAAGCGTGTTTTCGAGAGCTGCGATCCGCTCGTCGACCCGGTCCCGAAGGTCGCGACTTATCTTGTTGTCGTCCGCAAGCTCGGCAAGAACTTCGCGAAGAATACCGACAATATCACCGATACCATCGAGACTGCCGTGAAGTTGAGCCGTAGGCGACTGTGCCCAACTGCGGCAGGCGGAACCGACCGCGATCAGATGGCCGGCGAGATTGCCGCTATCGACAGACGAAACATATTTGCGGCCGAGCGGCTTCAGCGTATCGGTATGATACCAGTTGAAGAGGTGGCCACGGTATTTCTCGAGCTTCTCGGTCGTGTCGATCGTCTGCTCAATGCGCTTGACCGCCTCCTCGAACGAAATCCAGCCGAACTGGCGCGCCGAGATCACCGACAGGAGATAGACGCCGATATTGGTCGGCGACGTCCGCATGGCGACGACCGCATGCGGCGTCTGCTGCACGTTATCAGGCGGCAGATAGTGCTGGCCGGGTACGACGAAATTGTCGAAGTAGCGCCAGGTCCGCCGCGCGATCTTGCGCAGCTCGCTTCTGACCTTGTCGGGAACGACCAGCCGGTCTTCGGTCTCCGCCGTCTGGCTGACGATCCAGGCGATCATGGGTGACAGGACCCAGAGAATGATGAAGGGTACACCGACCAGATAGGCGCTGTCGCCGGAATACATAGCGAACAGCAGCGCGAGGATGGCAAGCACCGGAGCGCGCCACATGACCTTGTAGTGACCAAGGATCGTGGTCTGTGCCGAGGCCTGCGCGCTTGCGGCGGTGCGCCATTGCAGCATCAGCTTGTGGCTGACGAAGAGACGATAGAGCGACCGTAGGATGGCATCGGCCATGACGCAGGCACTGTCGGCGATGAAGACGACACGCAACGCAACCTGGGCATTGGCATTCTGGATATCGGTCCAGACCATATGCAGATGCGCACCCAGGATGATATCGCTTGTGCGGGGAATGATGCCGTTGATCAACGACAATGTCGGCGCCACGAACAGGCTGAAGATCAGCACGATCTGCCAGAGCAGCGCGCCGAGCGGGCTCATCCAGTACCAGCCGAGGGCGGACGCCAGGAACCAGGCGATCGGCGTCAGCGAACGGCGCAGATTGTCGGCCATCTTCCAGCGGCCAAGCGCCGTCACGCCGCGCTTCGGATCGAAGATATAGGGAAGCAGCTGCCAGTCGCCGCGAGCCCAGCGATGCTGGCGCGAGACTTCCACTTCGTAGCGGATCGGGAAATCCTCGACGAGTTCGCAGTCGGTTACCAGGGCGCAGCGCGCCATGGAGCCTTCGAGCAAGTCATGGCTCAGCACCGAGTTTTCCGCGATCCTGCCCTTGAGCGAGGCTTCGAAGGCGTCGACGTGATAGAGACCCTTGCCCGTGAAGGTGCCTTCGCCCGTGATGTCCTGATAGACGTCGGAGACGGCGAAAACATAAGGGTCGAGACCGCGATTGACCGAGAAGATGCGCTGGAAGGCGGATGCGTCCTTGCCCGTCGTCAGCGACGGCGTGACGCGCGGCTGCAGAACGCTGTAGCCATCGACGACGCGCTGGCTCTTCTCATCGAAAACCGGACGATTGATCGGATGATGCAGCTTGCCGACCAGCTTGGTCACGGTGTCGCGAATGATGCGCGTATCACTGTCCAACGTCATGACGTATTTCACGTCCTGCGGCACGGTGTCAGCGCCGGGAAGGAAGGTGGTATTCGGATCGCCGCGCAGCAGCATGTTCAGCTCGTGCAGCTTGCCGCGCTTGCGCTCCCAGCCCATCCAGGCACCTTCGGCCTCATTATAAAGACGACGACGGTGCAGGAGGTAGAAGCGCTGCTTGCCGTTCTCGGCGTAGCGCGCATCCAGATTGGCCATCTGTCGACGTGCGTAATCGAGGACCTCAAGATCGCGCGCATTCTGCTCTTCCTGGCTGTCTGGCCAGTCGCTGAGCAGCGCGTAGTAGATTTCACCACGCGGGTTGGCGAGATAGTGAACTTCGAGATTGCGGAGCAATTCATCCACATGCTCGCGCTTGCCGATGAGGCTCGGGATCGTGACAAGCGTGCGGGCCTCGGCCGGCAAGCCCTTCTTGAATTCGTAGCCGATCAGGCGATCGGGAGCGATGAAGAAGGTTGCGAAGAAGTTGAATAGGCCCGTCGCGCCTTCCGAAGCCGGAAGCGCGAATGCCAGCAGCAGAATGATCGTCGCGAAAAGAGGAACGCCCGTGCTGACGAAAACGTCGCCGACGGCGATCAGCGCCAGAAGTGTGAGGGTAAGGACAGGGACTGCAATCGCAAGCCAGTTCAGCCGACGGATCGCCCGCATGAAGCGTACACCGAGCGGCTTGCGGAAGCCGATCTCAGCTTCCAGCGCCGGACGTCCGGCGCCCACCAGGAAATAGCCGACATTGGCGGCGGCGGCCGGAGCATCCTTTCCACCCGTGCTGGCACGCTCGGCGAGCTTGATCGCTGCCTCGGCGATATCGAGTTCCGTCTTCTCGCTGCGCTTTGCAAGCTTCTCGATCTGGCGGCGATAGGAGTTGCGCGAGCCGGAATCGAGTTCGGCATAATCGGTCTGCTTCCACAGAAGCTTGTCGATCTTGCTGACCTCTTCGACCCAGGTCGACCAATCGGTATCGTTGATCTCCCTGAGGCTCTTGATGATGCTGCCCATCAGCGTATTGGCGGCGGCAAGCCGGCTCTGCTCTACCGACAGGACGGTTTCGGCATCCGTGCCGTTTGCGGCAAGCTTCGCCTCCAACCAGCCGATAGCAGCCTCGGTTGGCTCAAGGGCGTTGCGCAGGCGGTAGTGCAGCTGAGTAACAAAAGTGGAATCGCCAAGATTGGCCGCAAAGGCTTCAAGGAATTCGGCCGATTTGGCATCGCCGAGCGTAATTACCTTGTTGGCAGCATCGTTGGCGATGCCGCGCATCTCGCGGCTCTTGTCGATCCGCGTTGCAACGCGCCTGAGATTGTCGATCAGCACGTAGCGAACGAGCGACGGCATAGCCCAGAGTTCGCCGATATGCAGGGTTTGGACGTCCTGAAAGCCCTCGGTCACGGCCGCCATGCCGGCATTGCTGATATTGCTATGGGCATGCGCCATATATAGCCAGGCAAGCGCGAGGGTACGGGGGACATCGACCCCGTTCAGCTTGATCGTGCGCAGTTCGCGATAGAATTTTTTCGGGAAGTCACGACGGACTTCCTGGATCGCCTCTTCGACGATGTAGTGGTTATCGAGCAACCATTCCGTCGCCGGCGTGATGCTTTCGCCCGCATCGACGTCTGCCGCTGCGGATTTGTAGACCCGCAGGATCTCGCTTTCGTTTTCGCGATGTCTTTGGAAGAAATCGAAATTTCCGAAACTCGTGACGTCAAGCTGCCGGCTCTCCGCAAACCGAGCGGCCCTTGCTCGCAGCTGATCATTCGACAGAAGAGTGGCACGGATTCCGAAATCCGGATCCGTTTGGGGCGAGTTGGCCTGTGCGGTCGAACCGCCCGCTAAATTTTGAGACACCATAGCATCTGCTCTTCTGTTGAATTCATATCCGACTGAGTATCCTAACCAAACAAAATGCGCAGGGGGCGCTAGAGTTGCATGTTCGGGCTATTCATAGGCTTGTAGGGAAAATAGCTGTGTTCAGACATGACATAGTGGAAACCGTTAACGCTTCTCAATAGCGGCTTCTAAATGAACGCGCGATTAATCAAGTCATATATTTAACAAGGAGAAATGGGGAGTTGGCGCGCTCTGCCATTATCCTCGCCGATCAGGGCTCCGAAATGGAAAAAGGCCCCCAAATGGGGGCCTCTGCGTTTGCATATCAAATCGCCATCGGGTTTCGAAAATCGGAAGCCCGTGGCCCGCCTTCAGGCTTTGTGTGTCTGGACGGCGCCGGGCAGCTTGCTCCACTCGCCGTACCAGCGATTGAACAGCTTGAACTGCGCCTCGACATAGCCGCGCTGGCTCTCCGACAGAACATCGCTCTCGTTGAAATTCAAGGCATATTCCTCGTCGCCCTTCAGCACCATCATGTGCTTGAAGTAGAGAACCAGATCCGGACCCTCGTCGAAGGATGACAGAACGGCCAGTGCCTGCTCGAGCTCGAGTGCCCGCTGACGCGCATCGGCATCGCCCTTGGCGGCGGCCTGGGAGAGCTTGCACAGATGGATCACTTCCTTCGGCAGCACATTGCCGATGCCGGTGATCGCACCCGTCGCACCGCAATTGACGAAGCCGTGGAACACCGCCGTGTCGACGCCGATCATCAGCGAGACCTCGTCATCGCGGCTGGTGATGTTCTCGGCCGCATAACGCATGTCGTCCGGACCGCCGAACTCCTTGAAGCCGACGA